>Ga0180438_10000069_pt1 | contig 209283 bp, 173 predicted proteins | sample SS_ome_12_FD_132455 | JGI IMG/M metagenome (GOLD analysis project Ga0180438, IMG submission 132455) | Hypersaline lake sediment archaeal communities from the Salton Sea, California, USA - SS_3_D_2 metaG | ecosystem: Environmental > Aquatic > Non-marine Saline and Alkaline > Hypersaline >...
ATCGACACAAGAAAAGGGTGATATATCTCTGTACGTCGATCCTTTAACCAACCTCCTCCAACAAACGCGGTGCGTCGCAGGTCACCACGTACGCCAAGCTGAGCTACTTGATCGGCAGCCTTTCTAGCCACATCTGCGAATGCTTCACCAGGAAGTCTTGGTTGTGGCCCAAGGGTTTGCATTAGCCACGAGTCTGTGTGTCGTATCCCATCTGGAGTTGGATCTCCGAGTTGTGCGAGACCTGTATAGGCAAACACAAAATGCCCGCAGTAGACGGTCGCTTTATTCGCGGAATCATCAGCAAGGCTTCCATCTGGGTAAGTAAGACGTCGGTCAGAAACTTGAACAATTGTGTCCCTGGTAAGACAGGTAAGAATGAGAGTCATTGTGCTTCCAGCGATATTGGATCCATCGGGTTGTCAGACTTGACTTCCCTGATCACATACAAAGGATATGCTCTATTCTGAACAGCCTTTTTTGTAGCACAGAAACCTACTGAGATTTCATGTTCATTCGATTCCTGGATTTCTGTCACTTTCCTAGCTCCTTTTATAAACATCAGTTTATCATTATCTCCCAATGAGAAAATCTCTATCCTTTCAGCGTCCTACTTTTGAGGTAATTCGTACAAACGCTTTTCTTTTTTACCTGGGGAGTCTGGCCTACTGATCTCATCCCCTCAAGTCTTATACTCGAGATGACCACATTTCTTTGAGTTGGAAGGGTTCATGTCGAATACAGATTTGGTAGCATTCAGCTTTTTTTTGCTCTCTTAATACCATTTTACCACAGAACTCACTTTTTGATTAAGGCAGTGGCGTCTGGATTTGAGTTAGCAACTTCCGGGTAATGAGTTGATGAAATATTAGACTGATCTGCATACGTCAAGTTAGTGACATTTTCGTGACGCTTAGTACTTAGAATCCCCTAATTAAGCTTGACGGTGAGAAAGGCACGACGAGAGTACAAATCAACTGATTTCATTAGGGATAACAGAGGAGATATGGTTGGCTGGGAAGTAGGGATTCGAACCTCAATTCCATGATCCAGAGTCATCTATCCTACCAAATAGAACTCTCACCCTGCTCCTTTAATGGTGCTAAAAATACATAATGGCCCGTATCTTCCCACAATAACGCGGGCCAAATACGGGCCAAATTTGCTTAAAAATGCCTACTTTTGACTAACGGTGCTTAAGTCAAAAATGCTCTCTACCCCTGGAATAGGGGAGAAGCGAGTCACCCTTTACGGGTCTCCGGAACCAAAGGTCGAGCGTTCGAATCGCTCCAGGCGTGCCACTCCTATCCATGGAAAATCCTCACTTTTACTTAGTCAGCCATATCCATAATTAAGCAAGTGTAGTCAAAATTTGTGACGTAGCTGTGACGTGGGGAGAGGTCTGCTCTTTCTATGATTAAAGACTTCTCTTCTGATACCGTATTCTCAGCGCTTTTCAATTTAAGTCTGTTTTTGCTTCTTTTCCGTTGTTTCCAATAACGAAAGGATTAATTACGGATGAAAGGGTAAAAGTAGTGTGAGTATCCCCCAAGGGTGTGAAGAAATTTTAGATATCTTTGCAACCAAAATGGTTGTAAAATAACCATTTTGGTGATAAAATACTAATATGCCAAGAAAGTCCACGGACGAAATCAAAGCTGATATACTTGACAGTGCCGCGGCGTTGTTCGCACAGCTCGGGTTCGCAAACACATCGCTTCAACAGATCGCTGATTCTGTCCGCTATTCAAAAGCAGGGGTTCTGCGCTATTTTCCGAGCAAGGATGCTCTTTATCAGGCAGCCGTTGTAGCTGCCCTTGATGATGCAGTCGCATTTCTTGCCCGAGTCGAGTCAATTCCGACTGGGAGCGACCGTGATAAGGTCGCAGTCGAGATGGCGGTCGACCTGACCTTTGCACGGCCGGGTATTTCCGCCTTCGCCTACAGGATGATTTGGAGCGATCACGCAGGCAGTCCAGCCGAACTCGAGGAAGCTGGCATGGCGATCCTGAGTGCATTTTCCATTGATCCCATCCAGCCAGACGAAGAACGATTGGTTCGAGTAATGAGTGCTATGGCAGGTCTGACGATGTCCGCGCTCGTTGCAGTCAGGCTTGACCTGAAGCGCGAGTGGCGCAATTTCATCGTGAACGCGGCCCTGAATTCCCTTGGGCACGGGACATCAGTGTGAATTTTGGCTCCAGACTCTGGCGAATAGCAATGAAAAACTTACATCGGAAGAGGAGGAAATAGAAGTATGAAGATATTTCGCGACAGTATTGGTATTATTCAACAGCACAAACGGGCATTCCTTATGCTCAACATCGCGTTCTTTGGTTTGCTGATCGTGGTCATGGTCGCAACCGTGATCTACCCAGAGTTGAACGAAAGCTCCCGTGCTAGGAGTGATCCACAACTCGACATGTTCCCAATGAAACAGGCTGTGGAAGCCTACGCGAACGGAAACTTTCTGGCGGCCGCCAGCCTTACGTTCCTGATTAACCTTGTAGTTGGGACACTCCTATGCATTACTGTTCCTTCATTTGTTGTCCCATTCTTTGGGGTTCTTTTCACAACCTACCGATTCCTCGAATGGGGCTTTCTGTTCGCTCCTCTTGGGCCAGACGCTATTGCGTTTATCCCACACTACGTCACGCTGATTGTGGAGGGCGAGGCCTACGTGCTCACTGCATTAGCGGCTTGGGTGCATGGCCGTATGTTCCTGCAACCACAACGGTACGGACTGCCATCGCGATGGGCTGGCTACAAGGAAGGGCTCCTAACCACAGTCCGGCTCTACCCGCTGATCGCACTCGTTCTTCTTGTTGTCGCGATCTATGAAGCAATTGAAGTCATCTACCTTCTCCCCCCCTTGCTTGCCAAGTGATGTCTTTAACCATCTGTATCCATAATTGAGCAAGTTTAGTCAATTTTTGTGACGTATCTGCGTGTTTGTGACGCAGAGGGAGAGGTCTGCTTCTAGCCCAAATCCCATATTGAGCTAGTTCGAACGGACGTTATCTGCAACCGCTGTATCCACATATGCCATACCGGAACGTTGCTGTGTATCTAAACGCCTCGTTAGCATCAATGCGACTTTCGTTTTCCACATAAATCGAGAGTTGCCATGATTGCATATAACTAATAATATATCTTTTACATACCACAGACATGGTGCTCGAATGAGACACCGTAGTAGCAGCTATAGAAGCTTAAAAAAGCGACAAAACAAGGCCGTGTTTGTGCGAAACTTAAATGCGGGGTATAATTCAATATAGTGGCAACAATATCTCAAGTTAAACTACAAATCCGATTTGGCCTTGAGCAACTCTCAGCCAAAAATGGGAGGCATGAATTTGAAGACCTTTGTCGTCAATATGCTGGATGGAGGATATGTAGCAATATTCTTCCAGCAACTGGTCCCGTCTCAGCGGGCGGAGATCAGAGAAGGGACTTTGAGTCATTCCGAACATAATTACAACATAGCCCGATTGCGAATTCAAGCTTTGTTGGGCTTAGAGATGCCCCGCGGCTTGCCGCGTGGGAGCATCACTTATTTTTTTCGCTGAGATTTCTTCCTTATCGGGCGTGCCAGCCTTATATCTGAAAATTATCGCGAACATGTGCATGTCAAGTAATACCAATATGGCATATAGCCACATTTCAAATTCCTTTTTCACCCCTAGTCTTTGATTGATACGAAGATAAATATTCCTAACTTTAAAACCGTAACAAGTATTAATAGCATGAAAAAAATTCCGAAAATAGGCCCCAAATTTGTCCATGCAAAAGAAAAAGATATGGGCAGAGCTAATAATGAAATCATCACAACAGATGCCATAAATACCATCACTGTTTTCAATGCATTTTTGATTTCATTTTTTTTGGCCTCATTTTTAGCGATATATTTCCTGCCTTTCGTCAGAATTTTATAGGACGAACTCGGCTCTTTCCCTTGCTCTCTTTTTTCTGTAGCCTTTATCCAATCATCTAATTTGCGTATAAACTCTTCATCTCCAAACGCTTCTATGCCAATTAACCTGGATGCTGCTTCTCTTGTGTCATTAAAATGATGGCTATATTTATTATTTATCGTTTGGAGGACGAAGGCGGCGAACATTCCTCCTATCCCGAAGAGAGCGGCCATTGCCTGGGCGACTGTTGAAAAGAACCAAAAATATTCTTCTTTCGAGAAAAGACTCCTTAATGGGATATCAAGTTCAAAAATATTGAAGTATTCCATCAAGCTTAGAACTAGAAATAGAATCGGAAGAATTATCAGGAGAAGTGAGATAAGATTTAATCTTAAGCTGATTATCCCACTGGATATCTTCGTATCAGGTTTCATGAATGTTCCCCTTCTGCCTTCATATTTTCTAACTGGTAAAGTATATCTCAGTAAAATTTTAATTGTCAAGGATGCCCCTCTTGGGGCATTTCAAGAATTCGAGAAAGTTGATAGACTTCCGAAAATTTTAAATGACATTTACTATGAGTAGTCTTTCCTCACTAATCTAGACTTGATTTGATAATCGTTGTCAGGTCAAGTGTTGACCTGAACCTATGGAGCGAGTCAAACACGAATGGGAGAATTTTGAGGTGTAGATATAAATAGCAAAAGGGGAATGAGATGACTATTGAATGCCCCAAATGTCATTTTAAGAACCACGACAACACCATTTATTGTGGCAAATGTTTCGCTGAACTTAAACTTTCTGAGAAGGCACCCATCGAGTACACTGAAGCTTTACAAGCACCTGGGAAGGAACTAACCACTGGCTAAAACTTTTTAATTATTTTTTTGTATAGTATTGTTAATATGGAATTAAATGACAATGTTTTATCAAAGAGAGGAAATGAGACATAGAGTTTCCCTGCTTTTTCTGCTTGGTCTTTTTGCCCTTTTTCAAACTTTGAACCCAGGAAGACAGGATTCCCAAAGTGGCTCGATAAGTTTGGTTTTTCTTCATGTCAATGATACACACGGTCATTTTCAGCCTTTTGACCTGGGGGATAAGAAAAATGTTGGAGGAATTGCACGTATGGCCACTCTGATAAAAAGCATACGTGAAAAAAGTATAGGGAGGACTCTGCTTTTTCATGCCGGAGACATATTCTCCAGAGGCGATCCGTTGACTGTCTATTATGCAGGCAAGGTAAATATGCTGGTAATGGACGCCATCGGCTACGACGTTTTAACTCCGGGCAATGGAGAGTTTTACACCGGTATACACAACCTCCTTGAACTTACGGCTCTCGTTCAATTCCCCACAGTACTGGCGAACGTTGTTTATAAACACAATAGCGAGCTACTATTTCCAGCTTATGTTATAGAGGAGATCGCGGATGTGAAAATCGGCATATTGGGATTAAGCCACACCTGGAAAGAACACCCTTCGGCTTGGTCATTGGAAACAAAAGACCCCGTGTCCACAGCCCGACAGTTCCTGCCATATCTGCGAAAAAACACAGACATCGTCATTGCTCTCACACATCTCGGACTCGAACAAGATTTGCGTCTTGCGAAGGAGCTCCCCGAACTTGATATCATCATCGGCGGACATAGCCATCATTTTCTCGAAACGCCAGAGCGAGTACCTAAGCCGTATGGGAAAGAAGGGATTGTCATTGCTCAAGCCGGTTCCTTTGGCCAGGCGCTGGGCAGACTGGATGTGCATTTAAAAAAGGATTCTGCAGGAAAATATCATATCCAAAAAATTAAGGGGAAACTCCTGCCTGTTGACCAGAATGTGAAGGAAGATGGGGATATAAACGCGCTCATAAAGCGCTATTCCGAAACTCTCTCTGAAGGCATCTGTACATCGAAGGTGAGGCTTGCAAATCCCTCTGAAGGGCCGAATCCGATGGGCAATCTCATGGTCCGCGCTATACACACAATACTTGATGCGGATGCAGTTTTGCTCTTCCGGCCGGCCATCCATGATGGCATCCTCCCGGGAAATGTGACCTTGGAGAAAATCTGCCGCATACACAAATGGCGAAGCCGAATCTTTGATCTCACGATAACAGGGGGCCAACTTCAATATATTTTGGCTAGGCAGGATGTGATCACATCAGGCATCAGTTATCAAAAAACCGAGAATGATTTTTCAATCTTAAAAATTGGCGCCCGTGAGTTTGATAGGAACAAATTTTACACCGTTCTCGCCGACGAAGCTCTACTCGCCGCAATTCCCTTTGCCAGGAACATTCCTCTTAGAGAAACGGGTGAAAGAGTGGACACAGCGCTGATAAAATACTTGAGACAGCTCAAGGTCATTGAAGGCGTGCTCGAGGAACCGGCCTCAGGGTATGCACTCCAAACGAGTTCAAACAGCGTGATATTCTAGGATTCCATTTTTTTGCCTTTAATTTTTCCCCAATTCATACAATCTGGAATTATTCCGCATCGTCTATCTAGTGAGGCAACGGGCATTTATATAGTGAAAAGGACAAACTGAAATGTTCCAGTTATTGTGTATGCTGGGAATATAATATTATAATACATAGTTTAAAACAGGAAGAACGAATGCAGTCAAGAGAGGATATAATTTCACTTGTCGAAGGGTCGGGACAACTTATCGCGGCCGCTATCCATAATGGTCACGATGTAAGGCCTGAAATCGCTGAATTTTTTGCTATCAGCGAGGAAAAGAGGATGAGAGAAGAAGATCCCTATACAGCTCTTTTTACAGAAATCTCTGATACGAGAATTGTCGCCAAAACATCAAGATTCGAGGTTGATTTGAATAGACCTCGCAACAATGCCGTTTATAGAGGCCCGGAAAATGCCTGGGGCATAGATGTATGGAAGGAATTTCCTCCTAATGCGGTTATAGAGAGATCACTTGAAAAATACGACAAGTTCTACACTGCCGCAAGAGCAGTAATTTTATCGAAAATACAGAAATTCGGAAGGGTGCTTGTGTTCGATCTTCATTCGTATAATCATAGGCGCAATGGGCCGGATAGCCCTCCGGCTGATCCAAAGTCGAATCCGGAAGTCAATGTCGGGACTGGCACTCTGGATAGGGGAAAATGGGCTCCTGTTGCAGATAAATTTATACGTGAGCTGCGCTCCCATAATTTTATGGACAGAAACCTCGATGTGAGAGAGAACGTCAAATTCAAGGGAGGTTATTTTTCGAAGTGGATACATGAGACCTTCCCCGAATCAGCTTGTGCCCTTGCTCTAGAATTCAAAAAGTTTTTCATGGACGAATGGACAGGAAAACCAGATAGGGAAGTAATCGAATCTATTAAGAATGCGCTTAGAGCGGTTGTCCCCAACGTGCTTGAAGTATTCAACAATTGCTAACCCTCAAAGAGATAAGCTAAGGTATATTAATCCTGTGGAAACAAGACCGGAAGTAAAAAAAGCCGCTCTTCAAAAAGAGAAAACAGAAATCACTCCACAACAAATCCAAAACATCAAAACCAGGCTGTCACAAAATAAACGGGTTAGGAGAACACTTCCTCTCAGGGGAAGGCTTCATATCGACAGGCAGCTTCCTTTCCTGAGTGTTTATCGGCGTCCGCATGATAGGCCAGATCCGAGTACGAATCGGTTGATAAGAGGGGAGGCTTCATACCTTTTGACATCCAGTCGAAAGAAAATACAGAAATCCATAAGTTCTTTAGTCAGTGAGATAGTTGAAACTCTGGCCGCTGAATTCGGCGCGTTTCTGATTGTCGAGCTTTGGTCGGGCAAAGCGCATTTAGGGGCAGAGCAATCCGGTGAGAGCGCTGGTAAACCCGGCTTCAAGATTTTTATTCGGGGCAAAAATTACCCAAAAGCTACGCTACATAAGCTGGAAATTGAACTCAAAAAAATCAGAATTCAAAAACAGGTGCCCACTGTAGAGATATTCAGAAATTCAAGAATCAATCCTCCCGGGTTGATACCTCTAATTAGACCGCAAGCGGCTAAAAAAAACAAATGTTACTTGATAGGTTTAGAAGTTACTCCGATTTACCAGAATCCTGAGACGGGGGAGGAGTATCCCTTAATATTCAGAGCACTTCAGAGGGCATTGTCTCTGGCATTGAGACGCACATATTTTGAGTTCACGTTAGAAAAAACCCCACACAGACCAGGTCATTACCACGCACTCGGTCGAAGGGCTATGGTTAAGGCTGTCAGGGAAATCGACAGAAGACTTGCCGAGCTTAATGATGCTTTTGAGTTTCTGTTGTTGGTCACACCGGTTAATTCAGAAAAAGCCTGGTCTCGATTCAAACAAAGGAAATATGAAGAGGCCCCCCAATTCCAATACAGGCCGGTTGGCTTTGACCCTGATGATCTCAAACGAAGATTATTTGAAATACCCATAGAGCGCATTGAAGATCCAACCCTGGCCCATTTATTTAACCGGGTGCGACTGGATATGGAGAAGAGAATTTGTATGATTCAAGATCGCGGAACCAGGAGTTTCTTATACGGCAGCCTCGGAGTTTATGGCGGGATTGAGGATAAGCTTTTAGACCAGGCCAACGAGGTGCTCAGAGCCATTCCTGCGCGCAGTAGAGAAAGGTCGGGATATGGTTACGTCTCTGCCGAGGGTTTTGCAGCCGAAGCAGAAAAAGAATTATTGCTGTACAAACAAAAATATCCTGAACTTGATTCGAAGATATCCATAAGGAGTGATGTGACGGGACTTCTTGTTTCCCGCGGCAATCTTTACATCAGCGATAAATTTAAGGTTAGCGGCAGCAGAGTCAAAGCACTGTTGCAGCATGAAGTGGGGACTCACATTCTCACCTATTACAATGGTCAGGCTCAGCCTTTCAGACAACTCAATACCGGCCTCCCTAATTATTTCGAATTACAAGAGGGCCTGGCCGTTCTTTCTGAATATCTTGTAGGGGGGTTTGGCAAGCCGAGATTGAGGCTTTTAGCTGCACGTGTTTATGCCACAAAACTTTGTATTGAGGGAGCTACCTTCGTTGAAATATTTCGCAAACTGCATTATGATCTGAAATTCGAGGCAAAAAACGCATTTGTCACGACTCTTCGGGTTTGTCGGGGAGGAGGACTGACCAAAGATGCCGTCTATTTCAGGGGGTTGGTGAAAGTATTGAACTATCTGAAAAGAGATGGAGATCTTGAGCTGCTTCTCGTCGGCAAGATCTCGTTTGAGCATATACCTATGGTGAGGGAACTCCTGTGGAGGAAAGTGCTCCGGCGACCGCCACTGAGACCTTCGTATTTAGATGATCCCGAGTCTATATCGAGACTTGAGAAAGTCCGACAAGGCATCGGTATCATGGGTTTAGTAAGGAGATGATGGAGATGAAGATCGGATTTTTTGTGAACGATATCAAGACTGAACAACAGGGTTACACAACGACACGCCTTGCAATGGCGGCCATCAACAAGGGGCATGAGGCCTGGGTGATGGGGGCAGGGGACCTGGCCTACGATCCGGATGAATGCGTTCGTGCCCGTGCCAGGCACGCTCCCCGAAAGAGTTATAAGAGCTCGGAAATCTATCTTAAGGAATTTCTGGGGAAAAAGGCGATCGTTGAACGCATTAGCGTTGATGACCTGGATGTCCTCATGCTGAGAAACGACCCTTCTTCGGATGCTGTTTACAGAAGTTGGGCCCAAAATGTGGGCATTATCTTTGGACGCATAGCCATGAGGCATGGAGTGATTGTGCTGAACGATCCGAATGGTTTGGCTAAGGCAATGAACAAGATGTACCTACAACATTTTCCGGAAGAAGTGCGCCCACTGACACTGATCACCAGGGATCATAGTGAAATCAAGGCCTTTGCGAAGGAACACGGTACTGTCGTTCTGAAGCCTCTCCAGGGCTCTGGTGGTCAAGGCGTTTTCTTGGTTCGCCCGGAGGACATCGCCAATATCAACCAGATGGTCGATGCGATTGGCAGAGACGGGTATGTGATTGCACAGGAATATTTAACGGCGGCAGAAAAAGGAGACACCAGGCTATTTTTGATGAACGGTCAGCCTCTTGTCTATAAAGGTAAATATGCGGCATTTGAAAGGAGGCGACAGGGAGGAGACCTGCGAAGCAACGTTCATGCCGGGGGTAAATTGCACAGTGCGGAAATTACGGATGAAATGCTGAAGGTGGCTGAGATTGTAAGACCGAAGATAGTTGCAGATGGCATGTTTCTGGTTGGCCTGGATGTCGTAGGGGATAAGGTGATGGAGCTTAATGTCTTCAGCCCGGGTGGCTTGGGCAGTGCCCAGAAATTTGAAAAGGTCAACTTTGCCCATGCTGTCATAAAGGCATTAGAGAGAAAAGTGCAATATATGGAGTACTATCGCCGGAATTTCAGCAATGTGGAACTGTCGATGCTTTAAGCAAGATTTATTGCCGCTTCATCTTCTATTTTTAGGTTTTTTGACGAGCCTTTCTGATTGACAACGTTTGTCCTGACTTGATATCCTTTTTTCAACCGAGTGAGGAAGGGGATGAAATGATTAAGTCTAAATCGATTCTATGCATTGTCGTTGTTTTCCTTATCCTAACTGCGTCGGGCTTTTACTGGATGGATGAAGAGGGCTATTCTCCATCTAATATCACGAAAATTGTTTTCCTTGGAACGGGAACTCCCAATCCAGACCCTCAACATTCGGGCAATTCTATCGCCATAGTTGTTAAGGACACGCCCTACATCGTGGATTTCGGACCAGGGCTTGTCCGAAAAGCTGCAGCCTTATCTCCTAGATATGGAGGCGAAATCGAAGCCTTGAGTGTCCAAAACCTGAAAAAAGCCTTTTTAACCCATCTGCACTCCGATCATACGTTGGGTTATCCTGATTTGATTTTTACTCCCTGGGGAGAGGGCAGGGACGAACCCCTTGAGGTATATGGCCCCGAAGGTATCCAGGAAATGACCAAAAATATCCTGGAGGCCTACAAAGAGGATATTAAAATACGTTTGTATGGTCTTGAGCCTGCAAATAATCAAGGCTGGCGCGTAAATGCCTACGAGATTGAGGAAGGGATTGTCTATAAAGACAGCAATGTTAGGGTTGAGGCGTTTTTAGTGGAGCACGGGAGCTGGCCGGAAGCCTACGGATTTATTTTTACGACACCTGATCGGAAAATTGCCATATCAGGAGACACCCGGCCCTGCGATAACCTGATTGAAAAATGTAAAGGCGTAGACATTTTGATCCATGAAGTCTATTCACATGAGAGTTTAAAAGACCGCGATCCCTTCTGGCAAAAGTATCACCCTCAATTTCATACTTCCACGCACGAGCTGGCTGAAATTGCTGATCAGATAAAACCAAAGCTTTTGATTCTCTATCACCAGCTATACTGGGGAAAGACCGATGAAGAACTGGTAAAGGAAATCACGGATATTTACAGAGGAAAGGTTGTTTCGGCGAAAGATCTTGATGTGTATTGATCCCCGCGGCTTTAAAACTATTCTCTAATTAAGTTTATTTAGTAAGACATCACTCATTTTTCTGTTTGGAGCCCTGGTATATATGCTTTAGCTACATCGATAGCGAGGAAAAGGTCATTTGAACCGACCTTGTTAGTCAGGACGATGACAGTGAAGTCCTGCTCGGGAAAATGGAGAAAGGCATTGTAAGAGCCCCCCTCACCGCCGACAGCGTGATGTCCGCTGGGAAAATCTAAAATGAACCATCCGATTCCGTATTTGAGCTTCACGCTTTGCAAGGGCATTTCAAAATATTCTCCATTGCTTAGCTTGACAGGAGTCCACAGCACATCGAGCGATGACTGCGTCAAGAGCTTCTTTTCCTGAAGAGCGATCACCCATTTTGCCATATCACCAGGCGTTGTGTTTATTCCAGCGGCAGTTAAGAGCCTGTGATCGACGATTAATTTATGGAAGGGGCGGTTCCCTCCGTTCGGATGTTTTTCGTAGAGGCTGGATCTGCCGGGTATGAGTTCGCGGAGATCGCCGAATGTTGTTGATGACATTCCCAATGGATCGAAAAAGCGCTCTTTGGCAAATTCTTCCCAGGTTTTTCCACTCTTGGCTTGAATGATCATGTTCGCAAGCATATAGCCGGTTTGGTTATAGACCCATTTCGTTCCCGGCTGAAACTCGGTCTGTTTTTGGGAAATCCAATCGATGGCGTCTTGAAAGGATTCGCCCGGAATTTCTTCTTTGCCAGTCACCTGGCCTGGCACATCAAGAATTCGCGGCAGTCCCGAGGTGTGCGTCATGATTTGGCTTACGGTAATTTCTCTCCACTGTGAAGGTATGCCAGGAAGAATGTCGGCAATTTTATCGTCCAGTTTCAGCTTGCCCTCCTCGACAAGCATCATAATGGCGACACCGGTGTATCCTTTGGTCGTTGACGCTATCGGGAATACTGTCTTTTCCGTGACAGGAACTTCGAATTCAAGACTCGCCAGGCCATAGGATTGCCGTTTAATTATCTTGCGGCCTTTAATGACAGCGAGGCTTAAGCCCGGAATTGTGAATTCCTTTATTTTGGCTTGAATTAAAGTGTCGACATCGTCAGAACTCCCGGTTGTTTCTGTACATGGGGTGCTCGATACTATCCACACAATAAGAATGAAGAAAAGCATAGCGACTCGGAACATTGATGACCTCCGCAGGAGCTTTTAATTTAAAGGGCTTATGTTATTCATGTCAAGGTGATAAATACAGACTCTCAAAATGGACTGAAGAGGGTGAGTCCCGGCCAAAAAATACAGAAAGTCCATTGCCTTGACAGCCTGATTCTCGAATGATTACAATCAGTACAAGTAGGATAGAGTTTTGCGACGATTGTGCTTCTAATCCATGACAGGGAAACTGAATTGTCGGAGGAAACAGCTTTTTGGCTTTTTTTGATTTGCATCTTATTGGGAGCGATCCTGATCATTATCTGGCTGGTTCCGAGCGTTAAGATTGCGGCCGTAGGGATAATTCCGTTTGTCGCTGGCATTGTGGCCCTGATTGGGCTGCAAAGGAAGAGAAAGCTGTAGATAACTCCAAATCGGATGATTAAAAAAGCTCCTTATGGTGCGGCAAAGGCCGTTTTAGGTTGTGGCATTGTTCTGCTCATCCTGGCCGGTGCTATCGGATTTGTCGTTTCATTCTCTATTGGTGATCCGGCTGTCGCCTCATCTATCCGAAGGCGATGTCTGTTAGGGATAGTTATTGGGGTTGTTATAATAATTCTCTGGAAAGTGCTTATCCTTGATGCTGACTGGTAGAAAATTAGTAGTCCGTCTGTTTGCAGACCTCTAAAAATAGAGCCAGAAATTCCTCTTTCTGAGTCAGTTGAGCGCGGGCTGTTGTCTGCACGAAGAATCTGTCACCTTGGTGATGACGGAAGGAGTGAACAACGATTTTCGGGATGTAGAGGGCAGAAGAAAGCTCTTCAGGATAGGAGACAGCAGCGGCGATAATCCAGCCATCCTCGGCATACTTTTCCTCGACAAGAATCTCTACGTACGCTCGTATGGCGTCCAGTTCCGGATCTCCGGTGTTGATATTTGGCCTTGCCAGTGTGTTTTTGATTCCTTTGATTCGGTTTTCGATATTGTTGGGGATGTCTTGGGGAGCACATGATCCGCCGCAGGAGGTCTCATACTGGAGGATAGGAGGATAAAAGTAATCCGCGTAGTTTTGGGGTTGGTACACAACACCGCCAAAATCGGGATTTCGAGACCAGCTTGGAGGGATTTTCGTCTTCAAAGTAAGGATTTCCTCGGAGTTAGGGAGTTTGACTTTGACGCTCTCAGCCTGTAAATCTTCTGCATAACTTGCTGTATAACATAGAACAACAATGATTAGAGTGAAAAATTTGATGAAAAGAACGCTTTTTGTGAAATTTTTCACGGCAGCCCCTTTCTCATATTTCATTTATGACATTTAATCTGGATTATTTCTCATTAAAAATCTGGGAAGACCGTTGACAGCTCTTTAAATTCATCTGCGTTTTGCTCTACATGTACTCATTAATGTGATTATACCTCTTTCAAGACCGTGCAGGTGCGATGAGTTTGGCCGGTCGGCTAGTAATAATACCAGATGGTTTTATAATCGGCTACATTTTCTCCGATAGATCTGAGCCTTTGCAGGTATTTGTAGATAGAAACATCCGTATAGACATAGGTATCTGCCAGGGCCAATTTCTTTTCCCAGGGGTGGAACTCGTAGACCCTTCTGCCGTCGGGTAGAATGGAAATGACGTCGTGGTGTTGGACGGCGCGCAGGTAGTTCTTTCCCAATCGGGGAACATTGAAGACAATTTCATCGGTCCTTACAGTTCCCGGCATCAGCCTGGCTTCTTCCTTCTGTTCTTGAAGGAGTCGTGGGATGGGCACCCTGTATTCGTCTGTCTCTTCCTTTCCTTTCGTATTGAAAGTATAGTAAGGATTTACGCCGATCAAACGAAGCTTATCTCTCAATGTGGCGGCCTCGAACTTGCGCGAATTGTAAAACGTAAAAACCAACTGGTTGTAGACATCTATTCCGTACCGACGGAATTTTTGGACAGCATCCATTGACTGCTGTGTGATTTCGTAAGGGTGCTCGAAATGAGTAACGACGATGACTTCTCTCTTTCCGGGGATGTGAAAGTGATTGATGTCTTTGACCAAAGTATCGGTAATTCTCTGGGGCAAGGTCACGGGTGTCCGGGTGCCTAAACGAATCCTTTTGATGTGTTCCATGCGAGAAAGCTTAAAAAGCATATTTTCAATTTTTTCATTGGAGAGGATAAACGGATCGCCTCCGGTTATCAAAACCTCATTGATCTCAGGCGTGTTGGCCAGCCATTTCAAGGCTTTTTCCAGCTTGGCTTTGGAGAGTGTGGCAGAGCGTGAATAGACGTCTTCGATCTCCCAGTTTCGCTGGCAGTAAACGCAAATCTGAGGGCAGGTCATTATGGGTTTGAGGATGGCTATTTGCGGATAGCGGCGGGTGATTCCTTCGATGGGGGAGGTGTCCCTTTCCAGCATGAAATCCATGGAGCTTTCATCCTGGGATTTGAATTCTTTCAATTTTTTGATGTAGTGCAGGGAAGGAATCACCTGGGCCCTGATGGCCGTATCTCGTCCTTGGCCGGGTTCATAGTCCATGAGAGATAGATAATAGGGCGTAATACCGAACGGAATTTTATATTTTTCAGCCAGTTTTGCAGCTTTGTATTCTTCGTCAGTGAGTTTAATCAGCTTGTTGAGAGTTTTGGCGTCTTTTATGATATGGCGAGCTTGCCATTGCCATGAACTCCATTCGAAATCGGTCGCCTTAAAGTGTCGAAGGATTCTCAGTTTATTATTGTAGCGCCGGCGTTTGGCATCATCGTCCAGGCCGCTGGGGTATCGATGGCTGAATTTTTCTGCTACCCTTGCCATTCGGGAAAGATCTGCAGACCTCAGTCTGGCCGCTTTGATGCCTTCATGTTTGGCGAAGACGGGAATTTTCCCGGGGTAGATATCCGCCTTTCCAGATACGCCGCGAATAAGATGTTCGAGTTCGGCAAAGAAATCCGCAGTCGGTTTCGGTGGAGGGTTTTCCTTATCGCCATGAATCAAATCATTGATGTATTTGAGGAAACTGAATTTGGCGAGGACAGCGCTTCGGCGTGATATGATATTGCGGAAGACTATCGTGGAATCTCGGGAGACCACCCATTTGAGAGAGGGAAGCCCGGGATCATCGTCAAAAGTTTCTATGAGTTTTTTGGCGAGCAGTTCCCTGATTTTTATGCGTTTCTTATCAAAGGTTACCTTGGAGACAAGGATTTTCTTCAGTTCCGGAAGCTCGTCCAGAATATTTAACAATCTTTTTTTGACGCGTTCTGTCATAATTCTCTGAGATCAAGGCGTGATTTATTCTGACACAAGGTTGTGCCAAGGAGTTTAATATTCGCCTTTAAAATTAGTATATCATCTGTGCACTGATTTTGGAATAGAGAAAACCAAAGCGTATAGCGGGGAAATTTTAACAGAAGATTGAATTAGGAATTTATGTCAGGCGTTGGGATTTTTTTTATGATGAATATTGATGAGGTCTTGGAGTGTGGTTTTTTCAAAGTATTTTTTGAGCATTGTGCTAGCTTCTTTCCATACTTCATAGGTTGCACAAAGAGGTATTCGTCCGCAGGCATCTTCGTCATCGACGCAATCGACTAAAGATATGGGGCCTTCCAGGGCTTCGATGATTTCGATCAATTTGATTTTTGAGGGAGGTTTTGCCAGGGTGTGGCCGCCTCCGGCACCCCGGACGCTCTTCACAAGCTTGTGCATCTTGAGTGGGATGATGATTTGCTCCAAATAGCGAATGGATATTTCCTCTTCTTTGGAAACATCTTTAAGCACGACAGGGGTTTCTCCTTCAAGAGATCGTTTGCCTAGATTCAGCATTAATCGTGTCCCATATCTACCTTTTGTTGAAAGCTTAATCATCGAGGGCTCCTTGTTTGTTTAAATTAGACTTTATCACTTTGTCCAGCAATTTTGTAAATTCTATCATATATATAGAATTTATGCAATTTATCAAAAATTTGTCAAGTGTTTTTCGTTATGCTGGGGAAAAATGCTGGCTGAGAGGATGATTCCGAGGTTAGAAGAGGTGGCACCGCTCGCAGCCAGCAAAGGAGGGTTCACTCTTTTAGTCGGAGTAATTACCCAAAATGGGTAATCAAAGATGATTATGAACGGTAGGTACTCATGATTTGTTCCAACCGCTCACGGTGCATTTTGTCTCCGTTGGCCAATGCCCGGAAGAGTTCCTTTAGGGTCGGTTCATCAAATTCAGCGACTTTGTCCATATGAACTTGCTCGAACACCATCTCTAAATCATAGACTTTTTTTATGGCATCCTTGAGATTAATGGTGTTATTCTTGAGCGATTCACTGAGATTGTTAAGCTTTGAAATACCGACATCGATCTCTATATGGGACATTTTCATATCCTTGACGAGGTCAGGAGATATATTCAGGATTTTTTCACCTGATTTGATGAGGTTGGCATGATATGTTTCTTCTTGAGAAAGTTTTTTTAAGGTTTCAACCAGAGAGGGCTCAGAAGCAATTTGGCTCATGTGGTCATAACATTCACTGAACTTTTGTTCAAGAAGGATCGCGCGGTATAATGTTTTGATTATGCTCATCTCGGTTTTTCCCCCATCCGTGATTTTACATTGTATCGTTTCTTGAATGGAAGCCTATTCTAACATATTTCCCGTTGATACGGTCAATCCCAAAAGGCAAAAAAGGTGCCAGGCACCTTTTTGACATTGTGAACTCCGGATTAGACAAGTAGAATAGGATATTCATGAAAGTTGAACGTGTTCAAAAATTCGAGCATTTCGCCACCTTATGGGAGGAATGGAACACATTTTTATTTTATTCTGATCTGAACAGTGTTTTTCTTACCCACGAATGGTTCTCAGCTTGGTGGCAAAATCTGGCCGAGGGCAGTGAGCTGCATGTCCTGATCATACGTGATCAAAATGAACACATCTATGGAATAGCTCCTCTTAGAATAAAGGGAAACGAAGTCGTCTTTATCGCAAGTCATGAAGTAACTGACTATTGTGATTTCATCACCAACCGAGAGGGGAGAGAAGCCGTTTACAGAGCGATTCTTGAACATTTTCAGGAGAACCACGCTACTTTCTCTCGTTTTGAATTCATAAATATCAAGGAGAGCTCTCCTACACTGTTTCACATCTCAAAATTGGCCTCTGAATATGGATTCGGCGTCTCTCAAGTCGAGTCTGAAGTTGTCCCTGTTCTGGAGCTTCCTTCGTCTTATGAAGCCTATATTTCTGGATTGGCGAGGAAAAACCGGCATGAGCTCCGTCGCAAGCTGCGGCGGATTGAAGCACTCGGAGGTTTGAGCATTGAGAAAGTCACGGAACCTGAGCGCATCCTGGCCGCTGTCGATACCTTTGTCGATCTTCACAAGGCCAGCAGCCTGGCTAAGAGGAATTTTTGGGAAAAAAAGGGAATGGTGGATTTCTTCAAAGAAATCGTCCATCGATTTTCGCACCGAGGCTGGGTTGAATTGAGTTCCCTGTTTGTGAAGGAATCTCTCGTGGCTGCTCTCCTCAGTTTTACTTATCAGCAGGAAGTATTGTTTTACAATGTTGCTTTTAGGGCTGATTTTGCTCCATACAGCCCTGGTTTTTATTTATTCAATTCTTCCATCAATCAGGCTATAGCGGCCAAAAAAATGCGGGTAGACTTTTTGAGAGGGAGAGAAAAATACAAATATGATTTTGGCTCGAAAGAGTGTAGAATATATAGCTTGATTTTGACGCCAGGAGAATCACACACATGAATATTTGCATGCTCAGCTTTCACTGCTGTCCCTTCTCTCCAATAGGCGGAGATGGCGTCGGCGGTATGAATGTCTATCTGAAAGAGCTGAGCGCTGTTTTGACAGAAAATCCGGGTGTGGCTATCGACATCTTCACGAGAATTCAGAGACCCCGCATGAGGGGTATTAGACATCTGAGATCTAATTTGCGGGTCATTCATCTGGAGGGAGGCCCAGAGTATCCTTCTGACCGAAAGCATCTCTATGAACACTTGCCTGAGTTCGCCCTGAATTTGGAACAGTTCATGCTTGCCGAGAAGAGCGGATATGACCTGGTTTATTCCCATTATTGGTTATCTGGGGTGGTGGGGGAATGGCTTAAATACCGCTTCAACATTCCTCTTGTTCATACGTATCACACGCTTGCTTTTTTAAAGGACCGAGCCTTGGGAAGTCATGAACATGGGGAGCGGATCGAAGCGGAGAGAAGGCTGGCTCGGCATGCGGAGATGATCATTTCCACATCCGCAGAGGAAAAACAGAGTTTGATCACCGAGACGGGCGCTGCCGCCAAAAACATAACGGTCATTTACCCCGGGATTAATAAAAATATCTTTTTCCTCTCACGGGATAGGGAGATCTTATCTGAGATCGGATGCGCAGAGCGCGACAGGATTCTTCTCTATGTGGGGCGAATCGAACCTGTTAAGGGGCTCATGTCGGTTGTCGAAGCCTTTGACACCCTCAAAAAGAGAACCCCTGATTTTAGCAATCGCTTGAAATTGATCGTGATCGGCGGCGGGGAGAAAAAAAGAGATTTTAAGAAAAACAGGGAGGTTTTCCGTATTCAGCAAGCCATTGAATCCAAGGATCTCGAGAGAAACATCATTTTTCTGGGATCCAAAGATCAGAATCAACTGAGAAAATTCTATTCTGCTGCCGATGCGTTAGTTGTGCCTTCACTGTATGAATCGTTCGGGCTCGTTGTCCTTGAAGCTCTGGCCTGCGGAACACCCGTTCTCGTTTCCCAGATAGGAAAGATGAAGACTATCGTCGAAGAAGGGATGAATGGATTCTGTTTTCAGCCTGACAATCCTGAGGCCTTGGCTGATAGTGTCGAGTACTTTTATCGACACAAGCGCGAGCTCTGGTCAGCTGAGCGGATTCGACGGGATATCATCGAAAAATTCTCCTGGGAAAAGACGGGCGAAGAAACCTTCCGGGCTTTCGAGGGATTTCTCAAGGAAAGAGGGATGTCTACCACCATATATCGACCCGGTGAAAGGCCTCAGCCAGCTTAAAATCTTCACCTCTCGCTGAATCTTTGGCTCGTGTGCAGAGCCATTTCTCCAACTCAGGTATGATGGAATCCTTTATTTGGCTTTCATGGCATTTGAGTGCCTTCACTTTCAGATCGAAGGTATCAGTGATGTCAGAACGGTAGTTTATATCGCTTTCGTCGGGGGCCCAAAGCCAAACATCACTTACTTTATGCGGTTTGAGTCCTTCCTCAAGCAAATCCGTGTATGACCACAGGTCGCGGGCATAGGGGAAAACAGCATCCAGGACAACCTGTCCCACTATCCTGTGGTCGCGGTGCCAGAAATATCGACGGTATGGGTCAGATGAGATGATTAATTCCGGCCTGAAGATTCTTATCTGTCTGACAATATCTTTTCGAAGCTCAGGAGTATCGTCGATTCCCTGGTCTGGATACCTGAGAAAGACGACTTCCCTGACGCCGAGTAATTCTGCGGCGGCCAGTTGTTCCTTCTCTCGAATCTTCACCAGTTCTTCGGGCTTCATGTTTATGTCGTCAGTTCCCTTATCTCCGTTGGTTACGACGACGTAAACGACCACTTTTCCTTGGCGAGTGAGCTTGGCTACGGTCCCGGAAGAGCCAAATTCTGCATCATCAGGATGAGGTGTGATAACCAGAACATCCGCTTTTTTATCTTTCATTGGCATTCCTTAGATCAAATTCTTGTTACAGAATTTTAACCCATATAGAGGTCAGGTCTCAACATTTGACATTGTTTTTTTGATTTTTATCCGACGCTTTTCTCTGATGTGTAAAATTCCAGGTCCTAGATGGGGGATTAGTGGCAACTGTCGAGACGCGATCGCATTTGAATTTATTTGATAATATTTTTGGGCTGTGATACACGTATGAACCATGCCTTCTAGAGTGACTAACTACACGGAGGATAAATTTCACCGACTTGTTGAGTTCTATGAAAGAGCTAGAGAAGGCGGATCCGGTCTCAGCGATAGAGAGGTAAGATTCTTAAGGAAAAAACTGACACGGCCTCGTTATGATCCCGGGAAAAATCTTTTTCTTGTTTGGGATGAGAACAAAATCCTCGCCTTGCTTGACGTCGTGGCTGAACCCAGAATAAAAAGGATTATCCTCAATAGTGTGGTTCTGCCGGGGCTTTCCTACCGGAATATGATGACTGAATTGATGGGACCGGCCATGGCGAGATGCCTTGAGTTGAAAGGTGAGCGAATTCATGTCTGTCTACGTGATGACGATCATATAGGGCACGACTTTTTTATAGCTGAAGGATATTCCCGGGTGCGTACGTATCTGGATCTCGAAACGGACCTGTTGAGAAAGGACGGTTCTAGCTTCAAATTTGAGGATATCGGAACAGCCTCTTTTTCAGAGGGAGAGGAAAGCAAGCTGACCTCTTTTCAAAATGGAATATTTTCCGGAAGCTGGGGTTTTTGTCCGAACACTGTCGATGAGATCCAGTATTATCTTGCCCTCACAGGGACTAGATTAGAAGATGTCATCCTCCTCAAAGAAGAAGCTGGCGTTGTGGGATATTGCTGGGCTCATGAAAGTCTATCGAGTTTGGACACCTCCAAAATTGCTCGGATCCATATGATCGGTGTCAAGAGAGAATTTCAAGGAAGGGGATTTGGGAAAAAGCTGCTGCATTTGAGCTTTCATGTTTTACGGAGCCAGGGATTTCGCAAAGTTGAATTGACTGTGGATTCGAATAATAAATCAGCTTGCGCAATGTACGCCGCATTGGGATTTAAGCTCAGATCCAGTAGTTTTTGGTTCGAAAAAAAGTTGCAAAAATGATGGAAATGGCAACCTTTTCTTGAAAAATGATGCCTGCTCACATTTCTGAAAAAAATGTCGTCGGTTCTCTTTTTTTCGTGCAAAGAAGATATTATAATAGTCTCTTTTTTTAAGACATAAGTCCAACAAGCCAGGGCAATTGCTTAAAATTTTGCGCGAAAAAATCGAGAAAAAGGACACATTCTATCGAGAGGAGGCCCAATTCTTATGGAAAAAAAAGACGCATTAGAAAAAATCGCAACAAGGCTTCGAATACACTCTTTAAGTATGACATCAAAAGCGGGCTCCGGACATCCAACCACCTGCTTGTCTGCGGCTGATCTGATGGCTTGCCTGTTCTTTGATGAGATGACCTATAATATCAAAAACCCTCATGATTGGGCCAATGATGAGTTTGTGCTGTCCAAAGGACATGCTGCTCCCATTTTGTGGGCGTGTTATGCCGAGGCAGGGATCTTTCCCCTGAAGAACCTCATGAATTTACGAAAAATCACCAGCACACTTGAGGGACACCCCACTCCTCGAATGAAATGGGTCAAATCTGCCACGGGTTCACTCGGCCAGGGCTTGTCTGTGGGTGTCGGCCTTGCCCTTGCTCTGAAGCTTGGCAAATCAAGACGCAGAGCCTATGTTTTGATGGGTGACGGGGAATGCGCCGAAGGTGCTGTCTGGGAAGCTGCGAATCTGGCATCTCACCTTAATCTCGATAATCTGTGTGCTCTTGTTGATATAAATCGGCTCGGTCAATCCCAGGAGACCATGTTCGAACACGACGTCAATTCCTATGAAAGGCGTTTCAGGGCTTTTGGTTGGGATGTTTTCAAGATAAATGGACATCGGATTGGGGAAATTCTGAATGCGTTGGAAAAAGCCAGAAAAACAGGAAAACCAACGGCTATTCTGGCAAAAACCTTAAAAGGAAAGGGCGTATCTTTCCTCGAGGACAAAAACGGCTGGCACGGCAAGCCCCTCAAAGGAGAAGAACTCCAGAAAGCTTTGGCAGAGATAGGCCCGATGCCGGAGATTGATGCCAAAAAATATGTTAAAAAGCCTCAAAAAGTCGCAGGCCCTCATTTGAAAAAAGGATTCCGACTCAGAAGGAACGACTACACCACCAGTACGGCAACAAGACGGGCCTACGGCAATGCTCTGTTGAACCTCGGGAAAATCAATGATGCTGTTGTTTCGATAGACGGAGATGTCCAGAATTCCACGTATGCGGAGGATTTCTTCCGTGCCTTCCCAAAAAGATCATTCCAGGTCTACATTGCTGAACAGAACATGGTCGGGCTTGGAATGGGGCTTCAAGCGAAAGGATTTCTTCCCTTTATGGCGACTTTTGCGGCCTTTTTGTGCAGGGCGCACGATCAAATCCGTATGGCTGCCTATTCTTTTGCCAACATGAAGTTCGTAGGATCTCATGTGGGCGTGAGTATCGGGGCTGACGGCCCTTCGCAAATGGGACTCGAGGATCTGGCGCTCTTCAGAGCCATTCCCGGGTGTGCTGTCCTCTATCCCAGTGATGCCTCTTCGACCGAAGCATGTGTTGAAGCCCTTGCCAGGTATAGAGGGATGTCCTATTTGAGGACGACCCGCCCCGGGACCCCTCTGATTTATAAGAAGGGCGAGGAGTTTCCGATAGGCGGCTCGAAGGTCGTGAAGAAGAGCAGTAAGGATGTGGCCGCTGTCATCGCCGCCGGAATCACACTGCATGAAGCCATGACGGCTTATGAAGAGCTGAAATCGAAGGGGATCTTTGTGAGGATAATTGATGCTTATTCGGTTAAGCCTCTGGACGCAGAAACGATTTCCCGTGCTGTCAAGCAAGCAGGACGAAGAGCGGTTGTGGTTGAGGACCATTTCGCCGAGGGTGGACTGGGAGATGCGGTAGCGTCAGCTTTGGCCGGGATGGCCGAGATCAAACATCTGGCAGTCAGAGAGCTTCCGCGCTCGGGCAAACCGGAGGAACTTCTCGATAAGTACGGCATCAACGCCCGTCACATCACGGCCGCAGTCAAAGCCCTAATTTCTAAATAAAAAAGGTGCCTGGCACCTTTTTTTTATATGGGGAAAATAGGTGCCTGGCACCTTTTTATATCTTGAAATGGGTCAACAACAAAGTCTGGCGGCAAAATTTTGCCTCCTCTTGCTGATTGTTTCTATCAGTGCCGCATCTCCTGTCCGAAAAAACGTTCACGGAGTTCACAACCATCGATGTCCTGACTTTGAAAGAGGAGTTGTGGTCGTAGTGTATGATGGGGATACGGTCAAAGTGCGCTTTGAGGACGGGTCAGAGCGGAAAGTCCGGCTCATAGGTATCGACTCTCCCGAAATTGAGGATAAGCGGGACGATGTTCGATTTTCGGCCTACATCGCCAAACGATTTTCCTTCGATCATCTCTACCGGAAAGAGGTCCGGCTCTCCTTCGATTGGGAGCGCGAGGATAAATACGGGAGGCTTTTAGCTTATGTCTGGTTTGACGAAGCTGTTCTTTTCAATGAATTCATACTGAAAGAAGGCTTTGCTCATGTGTTTTTAAAGTTTCCGTTCAACGAAGAATATCGCCAGAGATTCGTTCGAGCAGAGAGGACAGCCAGAAAACACCAGAGTGGCCTGTGGCAGAATGAACCACTTCCTTCTGTCTCCGCATCCGAAGCCAGAGCGAATATCGGAAAATACATTTCCGTCAATTTCGAGTGCACAGATGTCCGTTCCCGAGGCCGGTTTGTCTTTCTCCATTCATCGGGTGATTTTTCAGCCTTGATCCCGCAGCGAAGTCTATCTCGCTTTCCAGATATTCAATCCTTCAAAGGGAAATGGTTATCCGTTAAAGGGTATCTGGAGGACTATAGAGGGCAACCTCAGATTATCCTGTTCCTTCCCCTTCAAGTAAAAATGTGAACAGGCAACATTTGTTCAAAAAAAGATGCCTGCTTGCAGATGTGTCAAAAAAGATGGCTGGAATTATGTTTTGAGAGCTGCTCCGAGAGTATGAGAGTATGAGAGATTGACAGAATGAGTCGCTTGTTTTATAAAGCAGTATAAATTATGGAAGTAGGCAAGCTCCTCTTCAATTTTTTTATCATCTTCACTTCGGCCAAAATTCTGGGCGAGCTCAGTGTCCGACTGAGAATGCCTCCCATCATCGGCGAGCTGGCCGCGGGCGTGCTTCTTGGAAACTACGTGCTTGGAATCATCAACAATGCCGATCACGTGCTGATGTCTTTCGCAGAGCTTGGCGTGATCTTTCTCATGTTTTATGTCGGGCTGGAAATTCGGGTCAAAGACCTCTTTGCCGTAGGCCGAACGGCTATCCTCGTAGGAATCCTCGGAGTCATTTTTCCCCTCGTCCTAGGATTGGGGGGCATGCTCCTCATCGGCAGGGATATAATCGAAAGCCTGTTTATTGCCACGGCGATATTGGCTACCAGCGTGGGGATCTCGGTTAAAGTCCTGCAGGACTTGGGTTTGATCAAGCACAAAGTGGCCTACATCATTTTAGGGGCGGCTGTTCTGGATGACATACTGGCCCTCATAGTACTGGCCCTTGTCAAAGGCTTGGCTAAAGGCCAGTTCCAGGCTGTAGAGTTTATCCTTCTGGTTATCGAGTCCTTGGTGTTTGTCGGCTTTCTAACCCTCTGGGGGCCCAGGCTAACCCGAAAAACCCGCCGCTGGGTTGAGAAACTGAATATTCCGGAAGGTCCTTTTGTTCTTTCTGTCATCCTCTGTTTGGGTCTTGCCGAGTTGGCGGATATCATCGGGCTCGCCGCGATAATCGGATCGTTTATGGCAGGAATCATGATCGATGAGCTGGCCGGCGTTTATGATCTGGAGCGCAAGATTAAATACGTGAACGAGTTCCTCCTGCCCTTCTTCTTCGTGATGATGGGGGCTCATCTTGATCCCCGATCATTCCTTGTTCCGAGCTTGTTGTTCCTCACTCTTTTTGTTACAGCCATTGCCGTTGTCTCTAAGATGTTGGGTGCCGCTTTGGCCTGCTGGAAAGAGGACAGACAAACGCGTATCCAGACAGGGGTCTGTATGATTCCAAGAGGCGAAGTCGGCATAATCGTCGGCCTCATTGGTCTCAATCTGCACACAATCAGCCATGATATTTATACCGTTGTCCTGGGCATGTCCCTTTTCACCACCATAATTGCGCCTCCTCTTATCATTATGGCTTTCAGGCGCAGGAGGAGAGTTCCACAGAAAAAAACGGAAGCTCAAAAAGAGAGCAAATGATACTTCTTTTGCGTTGCATCACATCTTCATTAATATATGTATAAAAAGAGCCACACATCAATGGCCATAAATCAACGGCTTAAGCCTAATAAACGGAGGAAGAGCATGCAAATTTCAAAATCGATAATTTCAAGCGTTTGCCTTGTATTTTTTCTGTTGCTCCTGGGTAATGGTGGTTGGAGTATCGAGAAGGAAACAAAGGCACTGCCGAAATACGATGAAAGCCTCTACAAAGCAATGAAATGGCGTTGTATCGGCCCCTACAGAGGGGGAAGAGTCACCGCCGTCGCCGGAATCCCCAGCCTGCATTTCACATATTATATGGGTGCGACCGGGGGAGGTGTCTGGAAAACCGAGGACGGAGGACTGAACTGGAAGCCCGTTTCTGATGGCTTTTTCAAGACGGGATCGGTAGGTGCTATTGCTGTCTCCGAATGGGACCCCAATGTTGTGTACGTGGGGATGGGGGAGTCGCCCATCAGGGGAAATGTATCCCACGGTGACGGCGTGTACAAATCCGTCGATGCCGGGAAAACCTGGGCGCATATCGGATTAAAGGAGACGCGTCAAATTGCGAGAATCCGCATTCATCCCAGGAATCCTGACCTGGTGTATGTGGCGGCCCTTGGTCACGTCTACGGCCCTAACGAAGAAAGGGGCGTTTTTCGGTCAGAGGACGGCGGGAAAACATGGGAAAAAATCCTCTTTCGCAACCAGAATACCGGAGCCATCGATCTCACCATGGACCCTTACAATCCCAGAATCCTCTACGCAGCCCTCTGGGATGTCCACCGAAAACCCTATAGGCTCTCCAGCGGAGGCCCGGGCAGCGGGTTGTTCAAATCCGTTGACGGAGGAGAATCCTGGACGGAGATTTCCAGGAATAAGGGGCTTCCCCAGGGGATTCTGGGTAAAATTGGCGTAACAGCCTCTGGTGCCCGGAGAGACAGGATCTGGGCCATCGTTGAAGCCAAAGATGGGGGCGTATTCCTCTCTGATAATGCGGGAGAGGCCTGGATGAAGATGAATGAGGAGCGCTTTTTGAGACAGCGTGCCTGGTATTACAGCCGCATTTATGCCGACCCCCAGAATGCCGATACCGTCTATGTCCTCAATACCGGGTTTTATCGCTCCGTAGACGGTGGCAAGACGTACACGGGGATTCGCGTTCCTCATGGGGACAACCATGATCTGTGGATTGATCCGGGCAATTCTCTACGCATGATTAACAGCAATGACGGCGGCGCCAACGTCAGTTACAACGGCGGCATATCCTGGACAGGCCAAGACAATCAGCCGACGGCCCAGTTCTATCACGTGGTTACAGATAACAGCTTTCCCTACATGGTCTATGGCGCCCAGCAGGACAACAGCACGGTTAGGATTGCCAGCCGAACGACAGGTTTCGGGATCGATAAACCTGACTGGCATCCCGTGGGCGGAGGGGAAAGCGGACACATTGCTCCCCGCCACGATAACCCGGATGTGGTCTACGCCGGGAGCTACGGGGGCCTCATCACCAGATGGGACTATGAAACCCGGCAAAACCGCATCATCACCGCCTGGCCTGAAAACCCGATGGGTTGGGGTGCCAAGGATCTCAAATACAGATTTCAGTGGACAGCACCGATCGTGGTTTCGCGGTTTGACTCCAATGTTCTCTACCATGCTGCGCAAGTGCTCTTCAAGACCACAAACGAGGGGCAGAGCTGGGAAATCATCAGCCCCGACCTCACAACCAACGATAAATCTAAACAAGAAAAATCGGGAGGGCCGATCACCTGCGATGACACGAGCGTGGAGTATTACTGCACCATTTTTGCCGTCACCGAGTCGTTCCATGACCCCGATATCCTGTGGGTGGGTACAGATGACGGTTTGGTCCACCTCACCAAAAATGGCGGCCAAACCTGGATGAATATCACTCCGAAAGAGATGCCTTCGTGGAGCATGATCAGCATGATCGAGGCCTCCACCTTTGATCAGGCGACGGCATATCTCGCTGTTGACAGGCACAAACTGGACGATTTTAAGCCCTACATCTACAAGACTTCCGATTTTGGCCAGACCTGGACAGAGATCACCTCTGGTCTGACCTCTGATTCTTTTGTGCGCGTGGTGCGCGAGGATCCTCAACGTCAAGGGCTCCTGTATGCAGGGACCGAAACCGGTGTCTTCGTCTCTTTTGACGATGGGGCGAACTGGCAGACGCTCCAGCTCAATCTTCCTGTCGTTCCGATACGCGATATGGTGGTCAAGGAAAATGACCTCGTGGCCGGTACTCACGGACGTTCCTTCTGGATACTGGACGACCTGACGCCCTTGCATCAGATAACTGATGAGGTGGCCAGATCTGAGGCCTATCTCTTCAAACCGCGCGATTCCTACCGGATGGGCGGCTGGAACTTCCCGATCCCGCACATCGGTCAAAATCCACCCAACGGATCTGTGATTAATTACTACCTCAAGGAAAAACCCGATAAGCCGATGACGCTGGAATTTCTCGATGAAAAGGGAGTACTCATCCGGAAATTCATGAGCAAAAAGGAAGGAGAAGAATCTTCCCCACCTCCGCAGAGAATGTTTTTTGCTCCGCCACCAAGCCATATTGACGCTGAAGCGGGAATGAACCGGTTTGTCTGGAACATGCGTTATCCTGATGCCCGAAGAGTTCCCAATGCCATTTTGTGGGGAGGAAGGCTCAGCGGCCCTCTCGCGGTTCCGGGGATGTATCAAGTGAGGTTGACTGTCGGCGAGAAAGTCATGACTCAGATGTGGGAATGGAAAAAAGACCCGCGCTTGGCGACAAGTAAGGAGGATTTCCAAAAGCAGTTCGATTTTCTGATTGAAATACGGGATAAAGTGAACGAAATCAACACAGCCATAATCAAGCTTCGGGATGTCAAAAAACAGATAAATGACCTGGCCAATAAGATTGAAGACCATTCTAAGGCTGAAGAAGCCATCGAGGCCGGGAAGGTCCTGAAGACAAAGCTCGAAAAGATCGAGGATGTCCTCATCCAGTCCAAATCTAAGAGTGGACAGGACCCCCTCAACTACCCCATATTGCTCGACAACAAAATTGCCGCCCTGGCTTCTGTGGTGGACAGTGCCGATGCGCGGCCTACAGATCAGTCATTCGAAGTCTTTAAGTATTTGTCCGGCCAAGCCGATGCAGAGATCGAGAAATTGAAGGCCTTTCTCGAGAAGGATTTACCTGCCTTTAATGATTTGTGCCGGAAGCTGGAGATTCCGGCAATCATGCTAAAAAAATGATGAACCTGATTTGATTACCGGATTATTTCAGTTTTAGCTTAAGATCTCTCTGGAGGCTTGTCTCGAAATCCTCTGAGTTCATAATAGTCCTTGACCAACTGGGAGAATTCACTCCTGTCGAGCACCATCTGTCTTGATCCGATGGGGTGTTTGAAGAAAAACTCAGGCAGAAAATCCTCATCAGGACTCATGCCTTCTCTCAGGTTGAACTCCCGGATGGTCATGGCGATATTGGCGGCGATTTTCTTGAAATCAGATTCTTTAAGCGCTAATCCCATTGTCCCCTTAACGATCTCGGCCAATTCTTCCCAGAAATAGAGATCACGAAAAAACCGGCAGAGAATCAGGGTGTCGTAAACAGCGAGCCTGTCTTCATATTCCAAAAGCATAGCTGCCTTACCTTTGATTTCCTCCGGGGCTATGAGGCCGGCCAGTTCCGGCTTGTAAAATGTTGTCCTGAGATGGCAGGCGCCTCTATCGGAAATGGCAAAGCCAAGCCCCATGCCTTTTAGAAAACGAGGGTCGAATGCAGGGGGTTCCAATCCCTTGACCTGGATAGCAATCTCTTCAAGCCCCAGTTCTTTGGCCGCCGATCGTACCCCTTCAGCAAGCAAATCACCAATCCCCTCCCTTAGAGAGATCATTCTGATGAGCTCCGCTATCCTGTCCACATCACCATAGTCGATGCGAAAGTCGATTTTGCCTCTTCGAGAGGCTTCGATGGCGAAGGCTGTGACATTGCCGGCTGTAATTGTATCGACTCCGAGTCTATCACACACATCATTCAGGTAGGCGATCTCCTTGATATCGTCGACAAGATTCAATCCTCCGAAAGCCCCAATGGTCTCGTATTCTGGGCCATCGATCATTAGTCCCTTATGCCTTCCGCTTCTGACCGTGGTGTCACGCTCGCAAGAAATGAAACAGAAAGTGCATGCCTTTGGCTTGACATCACATTCTCTGTTTAAAGCTTCGGCGTTGATATTCTCGACGAAAGGGACGGTGCCTTCCTGCCAGTATTGTGACGGAAAGGCCTCTACTGTGCTCGTTATGTCGACCATCATCGGCGTCCCGTACTTTTTATAAGCTTCATACACGGGCATAGCCATACCAGCTTTGAATTGAGTTTCCCTGAAATTTTTTAAAAGCTCAGTGTCCGCTGCTTGCTTATCTTGATCCCCAATGAAGACCAGGGCCTTGATTTTTTTGCTCCCCATAACCGCACCTGCTCCAGTTCTCCCCAAGCATCTACCGAAGTCGTTGTTGATATAGGCGTATTTGACGAGTCTCTCACCGGCGGGTCCAATGGTCAAGACAGCTGCCTTCTGTCCTGCGTATTTCTCTCTGAGGATGTGTTCCGTTTCAAAGCTATCTTTGCCGATAAGCGATACGGCATCCAAGAACGACACGGAGTTGTTCTTGATCTCGAGATATGACCATTTATCTAACGTTCCCGAGAAAACGATCGCGTCATATCCCGTTTTTGTGATGGGAAGAAATGCTTTCCCTCCTGAATAGGCCTCTGAAAAGATTCCGGTAAGAGGGGATTTTGTGAAGGCTCCATACCGGTTTGCCCCCCAAATCGAAAATCCGTTCGCCGGACCCACGGCGAGAATGAGGTGGTTATCCGGAGACAGAGGATCCACTCCTGCCGGATTCATTTTCAACAGAAGACGTGATGCCAGCCCTTTGCCTCCCAGAAAAGATTCATACACAGAATTTTCCATGGGTTCTTCTGAAAAGCTCTTGTCACTCAGGTCAATTTTGAGGATTTTTCCGTACACACCCTTCATACTCGGCTCCTTTCCCTCTTGAGGGATGCATCTCTAGGAGAATATCAAAATCAGGTGCAATCTCCAAGCAGTTCTCGAAATTAGTCAAATGAAATTGACGATACCCATTCGTTTTTTTATTATAGTCCCTGAATTTAGTTTGATTCTGTTGCTATACAGAGTGATGTCGCTGAAATTTCTAAGTCGATGAACGAGGAGAGGAGAACTCGCATGTACAAGAAGGTCGATCAGCGGATTTTAGAGAAATTGGCAAGAATTGTCGGCAAGAGGAGCCTGATTACCGATAGAGAAAAGATGCATGATTTCAGTCATGATGAATTCTCTCTGTCGGATATTGTCCACTATCCCGATGTTGTCGTGAAGCCCAAGACGGCAAAAGAAATTTCTGGGATACTTCAGTTGGCCAACCGTGAAAACATTCCTGTCACTCCGAGGGGAGGGGCATCGGGACTCTGCGGGGGTAGTGTTCCCATTCATGGCGGAATTGTCCTTTCTTTAGAGCGCATGAACAGGATTATCGAGATCGACACGGCAAACCAGATGGCTGTGGTCGAGGCCGGTGTTATGCTCAGCGATTTTTATGAGGCGGCTGAAGAGGCCGGCCTCTTCTTTCCGCCACATCCAGGCGAAGAGAGCGCTATGATCGGAGGGGTTATCGCCAACAATGCTGGAGGTGCCAGGGCTGTCAAATACGGGGTGGTCAGGAACTATGTCAGAGGATTGGAGGTTGTCCTCCCCACCGGAAAGATCATTCGTCCCGGCGGAAAGCTCATGAAATCAAGCACAGGATACAATCTGGTGAATCTCTTCATAGGTTCTGAAGGGACGCTGGGGATAATCACGGAAGCCATTATTCAACTGATGCCTTCGCCCAGAGTAATCCGATCGCTTATCATTCCTTATAATAGTTTAGAGCAGGCCATCGAGACTGTTCCCCTTCTCATCAAGAAAAAAATCTTGCCCATGGCGGTGGAATTCATGCCTCGGGAAGTGATCGAATTGACAGAGAAAGTGCTCAAAAAAACGTGGCCTGTTCGTGCAGGAAGCACCTATCTTCTGATCATCATCGATGCTTCCAGCGAAGACGAGATCGATAAAATGTCTGTATCCGTGGCTGAAGCCTGCATGGAAAAAGGGGCACTTGAGGTGTTCGTCGCAGATAATCCGCAGAAACAGGCTCAGGTTTTAGAGATCAGAAGCAAGCTTTTCGAAGCAGTCAAGGCTCTTGTCCTTGAGGTTCTGGATATTGTCGTTCCGCGTGCGGAGATTGCCAATCATTTCCGACGTGTCCAGGAGGTCTCAGAGAAATATCAGATGTGGTTGCCGACGTTCGGGCATGCGGCGGACGGAAATGTTCACACACATATTATGAGAGCCAGATATGAAGATGGGGAATTGATACCGATCCCGGAAGAAGAGTGGCAGCCGAAGTTGGAGGCCGTCCGGGATGAGCTCTATAAAGATTGCCAACTTAGAGGAGGAATGATTTCGGGAGAGCATGGGATCGGAGTGGTGAAAAAGCACTATCTACCTTATGTGTTGAGCGAAGAGGAAATTTCGTTGATGAGAGGGATCAAAGCGCACTTCGATCCCCATAACATCCTCAATCCCGGAAAGATCATAGATTTGTAAAAAAGGTGCCTGGCACCTTTTTGTTGGGAAATTTCTGGTTTCTTGATATAATTGATGCACAACTCAATGTCCAGCATTCAGCAATCACAAAGGAGATAGAGATGGTCGATCTCTCTGTGTCTTATATGGGATTAAACCTGAGGAATCCGATTATCGTGTCCAGCAGCGACCTGACCAGAACTGTTGATAGAATTAAAAAATGCGAAGAGGCCGGAGCCGGGGCCGTTGTTTTGAAATCCATCTTCGAGGAGCAGTTTTTAATAGAGGGCGATATCCCCGAAAGCGATTATGCCATCTATCCTGAGGCTCTAGACTACATGCGGTCGGGCAGTCTTTTCGAGTATGCGCCGCACAATTTGACGAATCTCATCGAGCAAGCAAAGAAGGAAGTGTCAATTCCCGTGATTGCCAGCATAAACTGTCAGACGCCCGCCCTTTGGCCGAGTTTTGCCAGGCAGATCGAGAGGGCAGGGGCGGATGGGCTGGAATTGAACATCTCGTTTCTCCCCATAAGTCTTTCTGTGCCGAGCGAGGAGTATGAGGATTCTCATGTCCGGGTGTTGAGAGAGGTTAAACGAGAAATTTCAATTCCTGTGGCTGTTAAACTCATGTCGCAGGTCACTTCGGTTCCCCATTTGGCACACAAACTGGCCGAATCCGGTTGTGACGCCATTGTCCTCTTCAACTGGTTCCTCGAGCCGGATATCGATATCAACAAGGTTAAAACCAAAGCCTTGATTGGGAAAGGAAATTTATATCACTCTCTGAGATGGGTGGGACTTTGCTCCGGTCGGATAGCGTGTGATATTGCCGCATCTGGGGGGATTCAGACCGCAGGTGACGTGGTCAAGCAGATTCTGGCTGGTGCTTCAGCTGTCCAGATCTGCACGCTTTTCATGCACGAAGGAGTAGAAGAAATTCAGAATCTCATCAAAGGACTGGAAGCCTGGATTACAGATCACGGGTTTGGCGGCATCGATGATTTTAAAGGAGAGCTGTCATTCAAGCGACAGGAGTTGACATTCCGAGATCTGGGAGAAGCCAGCTCTTATTTCCGAGCCCAGTATCTCAAAACATATTCGACAAAATAAGCTATTGCCTATTAGTGGATTTAATCGAGAATAAAAAGCCATCGTGTTTAGGGGGAAAAATGGAAAGAATTTCCGAAATTTTTGTTGTCTTGGAGAACCGACCTTCAACTCTGGGCGAATTGTGTAGCCATCTATCTGAAAACGGGATCAATGTGGAAGCCATCGGTGTGTTCCAGGATTCGGCTAAACTTTATGTGCATAATATCAGTAAAGCGACGAAAATCTTGAAAAAGCTGAAATACGAGACAGACATAAGAGAGGTTCTCAAAATCGATCTCGAAAATGTTCCCGGTGCGCTAGCTGAAATTGCCACAAAACTCGGGAACAAGGGTATTAACATTGAGTACCTTTATGGAACTCTCAGCACAAAAGGAAAAAACGCTGCTGTTATCCTCGATGTTTCCGATATTGACAAAGCCATCAAAGTTCTCAAATCCTAATCAAAGCCTCTCGATTTTTCACAGCTAAAGGTGATTTTTCCATCTATATGAGCCTCATTGTGGTGGGTGGGAGGGCCTTCGGCGAATAGAGTTGAAACATCGCCTCTAAGCTACTTCTTGCATTCTAATCTTTGGCGTGGTAGAAGGAATAATCAACCTCACAAACGAGGAGAATTGGATGAGTGACGAGAAGAAAAAGGGCACGCTGAGATCCTTTCCAGCCACCTTTTGGGTGGCCAACCTGATGGAGCTTTTCGAGCGGGGGGCCTATTACGGTCTCAATTCAGTCCTTGCCGTTTATTTGGTCGATCAACTGGGCTTCGGGAATCAAGCCGTCGGATTTCTTCAGGGATTTGTCTATGCCCTAACCTATATTGTCCCCATAGTCGGAGGGGCTTTGGCCGAGAGATTGGGTTATCGGCGCATGCTCCTTGTCGCTTTTTCGATGCTTTCCATCGGTTATTTTGCGGCCGGAAATATGACCATTTACGGTTTGATCTTCCTCTTTCTTCTCATCATGGCCACAGGAAGCGGACTCTTCAAGCCGATTATCACGGGGACAGTTGCCCGGACCACGACCAAGGAAACAAGCGGCTTCGGTTTCGGGGTTTATTACTGGTGTATTAACCTGGGTGCTTTCCTGGCGCCGCTTTTTGTCAGCTGGATTAAGGGTTTCGACTGGCGCTATGTGTTCTTTTCGTCAGCCTGCTGGTGTTTTTTGATGCTCGTCCTCACTATTTTTGCCTACAAAGAGCCTGCCAGACCAGAAAGCACAAAATCGCTTCGGCGGGTCGTGAAAGATGCCCTGCTCGTGCTCAGCGACTCTCGCTTCATGCTCATGATTATGGTCTATTCCTGTTTTTGGATTCTCTATTTCCAGATGTTCGGGTCCGTCCTCTGGTATATGCGTGATTTCGTCAATCGAACTCCCGTAACCCAATTCATGCAGAAGGTTGTTTTTTTGCGGATTTTCGAGTTCGATGCGGAGTTTGTCACGGTTATAAACGCCGGAACGATTATTCTGCTTGTGCTTATCGTCAGCCGGATCACAAAAAATATCAAAGCGCTGCCGGTAATGGCCGCCGGGATCGTCATTGGCGCAAGCGGATTTGTAATTTTAGCCCTCACCCATAATCCCTGGATGTTCATCCTCGGGATAGCTGTCTTTTCCATCGGTGAGATGACAGCTCACCCCAAGTATTACAGTTACGTCGGGATGGTCGCCCCGAAGGACAACGTCGGCACTTACATGGGTTATGCGTTCCTCTACGGGGTGTTCGGAAGCCTCTTCGGGAGTAATCTCGGAGCCATTCTGTATGAACGAATGCTCAAACCGCTTGCTCCTGATCCGGAAGGTTTAGCCGCAGGCCTTCCGCTCGAAGCGCATGTTTTGGCGCAAATACGCCTATTTTGGATGATTTTTGCTGTCCTGGGAGTTGTGTGTCTCCTGGGTATGCTTCTCTACAATAAATTCTTCTCTGAGGACACGCCTGCGTCTAACCGAAAAGCTTGGATGATCATGATGGGAATCTATGGTGTTTTAGCCGTGGCTGGTCTATATTTTCTCGTTTACTCCATCTTTCTCACTGATCAAATCAATTGGAGAACACTGGTTCAGGCTCTGATCCTGCTCTTACTGGGAGGAGGCGGCCTTAGAATCAGCCTGAGGGGGAAGGCATGAAATCTTTAACTCAATATCTAACTTTCACGGTTCCGAGAAGGCGTGATTTCATCAACATCACACCCGACGTCGAAGCTCTGGTTGAAGCGAGTGGAGTCAAAGAAGGATTTTGCCTGGTCAATGCCATGCATATCACGGCGAGTGTATTCATCAACGACGACGAGGGGGGGCTGCATCAGGATTTTGAAGATTTTTTAGAGGGGCTTGCACCTTATGAACCTGTATCCAAGTATTTGCACAACCGCACAGGGGAGGATAACGCTGATGCACACCTGAAGCGGACAATCATGGGCCGGGAGGTGGTCATCGCCATTACCGGCGGGCGGCTGGATTTTGGCCCCTGGGAGCAGGTCTTCTACGGAGAATTTGACGGCCGCCGTCCCAAACGAGTATTGGTCAAGATCATCGGCGATTAAAAAAAGAGAACAAGCGACTTTTTTAGAAAAAAGATGCCTGTTCTCTTTTTTTAGTGTTTCTTATTATTTCTTGAAAGCGATGGCGTCTTTGACCGTTTTGGACTGGGTAGCGAGGGATTCGTTGATCAACTGTGAGATGAGGTCAAAGGCTTGGATAATTTTTGCGTTGGAGAGGGAATAGTAAACCTTTAAACCATCACGCCTTGTTTTGACGATGCCCTTGGTGCGCATTATAGCCAGGTGCTGGGAAAGATTTGCCTGGGCAATCCCGGTTTTACCCACGATCTCATTGACCGTCATTTCTCGTTCACGAAGGCTATCCAGGATTTCTTGTCTTTTCGGGTTGGCCAGAGTTTTGCATACGTCGGAATGCAAAGCATAAAAATTTTTCCTATCCATTTGGCTGCCTCCCACAACCGGCCTTTATACAATCTCTATTCAGATTTCTCAATATTCAAATATTCATAAATTATTATAACTTATTCTATGGAAATATAAAAGAAAGCGGAGAGTTTTCGTTTTTCAGAGATGTTCTTAGTCCGGCGTCTCCTTAGAGGCCTCGCTCCGCTTCCTTGAAAGGATCTTTGTTATCCTGTTTTGATTATTCTGCTTGTGTCGCTTTAGTGCTTGTCTGGTAGAGCAGGGAATTGAACAGGAATTTGTAAGTTCCGTGGGATTGCGCCCTGTGCTGGCATTTGAACCCAATGAGGATAATATGGCCCTTTTTATAAGTCAGGTCGACGACGGCGGCCTTGCGGGTTATAAATTCTTCGCCCATCAGCCAGCCGCTCAGCAAGACATCCTCCTCTGGATAGCTGGCTACGACTGTTCTGTCCCAGTCACCGGAGGGAAGCCATGTCGTCAATCCCAGACTACTCGAGAACATGCCGGCTGCTTCCCTTGGCATTCCATAGCCGATCTGCGTGGTCGTATCCACTTTGAGCTTCAACAGTGAAGTTGGACAGAAGAACTTTGTTTGGTCGATTTTTTCCAGGGCATTATTGACAGGTGCATCGAATTCTTTGAGCACCAATTCACAGGCATTGTTCAAAGTCACCAGCACTCCACCCTTTTCCACAAACGCCTTCAGGGCATCCACGCCTTCTTTCCCGATTCCTCCCTCGTATTCGGGGGGAATGACCATGCCCCTAAAATATCTTGCGTAGGGATGGGTAGGTCCCGGTTTTCCCAGCTTGATCATATCCGCATCCTCACTGGCGAAGACAATCACATCGTACTGTGAAGCCAAATCGACTTTCTGCTTTTTCGTTCCCTTAAAGTCTTTGTTGTACAGGGTGGTAAAGGGAATCCCCATATCGTCAAAGACGAAACGGGTCCATCCCTCATCCATGTTGGCTCGCCAGGATTGATAGAGACCAATCCGTGGATTTTTTAGAGGAAACATCGGAATATCCGGGAGGGCATCAAGTTCATGAACATCCAGATGCCATTTCTGGAGGATATCGGGCAGTGCCTTTTGCACCTGTGGTGTATTCTTGATCACAAACCCACCTAAGCAGACGTGGACATTTTCCGTACTGAGAGGTTTTTTTGTCCTGAAGATTTCCACATTCTGTTTCAGGAGATCGAAGACGACTCCGAAGGAAGCATTTTTCTTCGGGCAGAAAGCGATATATGGGGTAGTCTCCTTTGGAGCGGTAACGGTTGGAAGAGGAATGTCGTCCAATTGTTTCAATTCGGTCCGGAAAGGTCTGTCAATCTGTTCACATGTCACACCCATTTGAAGGGGGAGTGTCCACCCGGCATTGTCATACGGTGGGATTGGAGGTCCGCCCGGGTACTGCCGCAGATCCGGGTATTTTTGTTTTTCAAGAAGAGCTTGCGCGTAGGCACGGTAGGGCTGCGCCATCAAAACGACAAATGACCCTGCGGGAAAGGACTTTCCATCTGCGATAAAATCCTGTTCTGCTTGATGGATTTCAACGCCTCCAAATTTCAAGATTTCGAGCATTTTGAGTGTGGTCGGGTAGTCCATCTGATACTTCGAGATAACGAAGGCAAAGGATTGGCCTTCCGGCTGCTTTGCGATAGATTCCTTGCACATCTGGTAAAAATTGTACAGAAGGGCCTCTTTATGGAGGTGGGCTGTTTTGACCAGGCTCATGGAAATGATGTGCTCGTACTCAACAATGTCTCTCAGTCTCCACCAGCCGCCCGGCCAGGGATCGGGAAACTGCATGCGTTTTTCCGTGTAAGACTCCGGAATTTCAGTGGGATCGACGTAGATTGGAGCCGCCACTCTCACCGATGCCATCTCGCTCAAGAGGCCGATGGAATTGTGCAGCCAAGAAGTGTCATCACAGGCCCCGATCCACCACCCCGTGAAACTGCGGTCGTAGACAACGCCTTTTTTGCCTTTTTGCTGAAGGTCATAGGCCATGTTCGTTCCGAACAGGGCCACTCCCCGCCAGACCAAGGGGTGGACGGTGGGAACAGGCGGATTCATGAAGGGCGGTATAAAAATCCGAGCCCCGGTTGAACCCATCTGGTGTTCGTCGATATGAATCTGAGGAATCCAGTCATGGTAGAGAACCTTGGTCACCGCCCTTGTTTCAGGAAGGTTGAACATGAACCAGTCGCGGTTGTTATCATGCCCGGCATAATGATGGTAGAGCCAGGGCATCTGCCCCCCTTCATATTTGGTTCCGACATATTTGCGGAACCACTCTGTCACCATTTGGTGACCGTCAGGATTTATGTGAGGTGAGAGGAGGACAATGACATCGCTAAGCACTTTGTCCGAATCGAAGGGTGTATTGCCGGTAACCAAGTCATAGGCGAATTCCATAGACATTTGCGAGGCACCGATCTCGGTCGCATGCTGGCTGCAGGTGAAATAGGCCATCACCTTCCCTTCTTTAGCCAGCTGTTTCGCATCTTCGTCTGTAAGGCCCCGGGCTTCTCTCAGTTTTTTTGTGATGCTGCGGTATTTATCCAGATTGGCCATATTTTCTTCAGAAGAGATTACGGCCAAGAGCATCGGCTTTTTCATCACCGATTCGCCGATAGTCAACACTTTTATTTTAGCCGATTCTTCGTCCAGTTTCTGGAAATAGGCTACCATTTGATTATAATCGGCCAGTTTCCGGTCTGCGCCCACCTTATGACCCAGAAATTCCTCCGGAGATGTCTGGGCGGTTAATATCGGCGCAAAAAGAAACAGGGAAAGAAGACCTAAAGTTAGAATTTTTCGTCTCATGAATTCCTCCTCTTGTGAATCCAATTTTGGATCTGGCAGCGATTCGGTCAAACAATGTCTGATTGCACGATAGACATCACTCCGGACCGAATCAGCTAGAGAGTTTTTCTATCACCACGCTGCCTCTCTGTCAAGCGAAAACACTGGATACATACATCAGTATGCCTCGTTATTGGCTGCAAAAAGGGATTCATCCCCTCGGAAAGAAAAGGGCCATCAACGTCGAGAATCCCGCAATAAAATGAGGCGCAAGAGCTGCATGGCAGCCATGGCCGTGGAGGCAACGTAAGTGAGTGCTGCGGCATTCAGGACTTTCTGGGCGCCATTCAGCTCGCTCCCTTGAAGGTATTTACCTTCCCTGAGCAGCGCAATGGCCCTGCGGGAGGCATTGAATTCAACGGGAAGCGTAATGACACTGAACACGACCGCCCCCGCGAACAGAAGGATGCCGAGATCCATGAGAATGCTCGGCCCTTGCCGGCTGAAGAGGAAGCCGATAAAAAAAAGGGGGAAGGCCAGAGTTGACCCAAAACTTGCCAGGGGATAGATCAGATTCCTAAGATAGAGGGGGGCATAACCCGAGTGATGCTGGATGGCGTGTCCTGTCTCATGCGCAGCTATCCCGATCGCGGCCAAGGAATTGCTCCCGTAGACACCCTCGGAGAGGCGCAGGACTTTTTTTCTAGGATCATAGTGATCCGTAAGTTGACCGCGCGCCCTTTCGATCTTTACGCCTCCGGCTTGATGAGAATCCAGCATTCTGCGGGAAACATCGGCACCGGTTAGGCGTGAGGATGCCAATTTATTGCTGAATTTTTTGTAGGTGCTTCTAACTCTCTGTTGGGCATACAGAGCCAGAATAAGGGGTGGAATAATAAGGAAAAAAGTATAATCCCAAAAAAACATCTTTGAAATCTCCACCTCTATGATACCAGTGAGAATGACATCAGTAAAGTATTCCTGCGCTTGAAAGGATCAAATTAATCCCGAACGCGAGTTTGAGATCGCCGTGACCTTCATAAGGCGAAAAGTGGGCAACTTCAGCCCCTCTGGTACGACTAAACAATGTCAACACTCGTGCGAGATCAAGAAATGCCTTTTTGATGCAGGCATGACACAATTTTGATTTAAGTAACGGGCATTCACAGGAAAGACGACCCACGTGTTGACAAAATATTGGTGAATTACTAGGATTGTCAGGATGTAAAATGAGAAGAGTTGATCGGAAAAAAGGATTTCCCGTACTGTTTATGGTTTTTTGTCTGGTCTCCCTGGCCTTTTCTCAGGAGCAACAGGAGCCTCAGGTCGATCTATCTGATACCGTGCGTAAGTCTTCCCTGTCGGATAAAATCGAAATCGGGATCCACTACGGTCCCTGGACATTGAAACCCATATCCAATTATTTTGAAGAGGACCTCTTGGATGAGATCAGCCAAGAGATAAGGGGCAAGATCAGGGATGAACTCACCAATAAATACCCTTATCTGGTCGAAGGGGATTATGAGGATGATCTTCAATTCAGCACCAGCGGATCGAATCTAGGTGTGGAATTCAGATATTTTCCCAAGGGGAGAGACGGCTCATTCAGTTTTGGCTTCTCAATAGAAAGAACCAAAATCAAGGCCAGAGTTGAGGGATCGGTTATCCAAAAATACACAGACGGGACGTACGCAGAGGTGGATTCTTTCGCCTATATCACAACCAACCCTCTGACAACAAACCTCAGTTTTCGCTGGGACACCAATCCCAAATGGCGTGTATCGCCCTTTTTTGTTATGGGGTTCGGAGTGGCGGCTTTAATAGGGGAGGCGGGCTACGAGTATTCGGGAACATATGTGTGGTCTGGGCCCTCCGATGACATCGGAGATTCGGATGACAGGACCTTCAAGGAGTGGCAAGAAGAATCGGATACAAACATTCCGAATATTTTTTACCTCATCCAGCTTCAACTGGGAGTGAGAGCCAGAATTGTTCCCCGTATCTCTGTGAATGCCGAGGTCGGCATATGGGACGGATTTGTTTTCAGGATGGGTGTGTTCTACAGATTTTAAATCCCCGCCTTTTTGTTAGGGCCTCTCTCTCAACCTGATTTTAAGTTTAAATCTCTTGAAAAATCGCGCTAAAACGCTATAATCACCAAGGATAAGGTTTACTTTTGTCGCTTTGCTTGGAACGCGGAATGCAAGGACCGTGCTAGATGGGGAGCTAGCGGCGCCCTGTAACCTACAATCCGCTACAGTAGGGTCGAATTCCTTGCCGAGGCTTGACTTTTTCTGTTTAGTGTTCAGGTAAGTGGTGTTGACGGTATGGGTCCTGCGCAAAGAACACTTTGTAAACCCCGTCAGGACCGGGAGGTAGCAGCGGTAGCAGAGTCGTCTCTTGTGCTGCAGGTTAGCCTTGCCCGAGCTAACTGTCTGGATAACGCAGGGGGAGCACAGTCGAAGCAGGGTGCACGGTCTTTTTTTTTCGAATTGGCCTTAGCAATTTTTGAGCAAAGAATGAGCTAATTGGATTCGCTTTTTCACGGCAACGCTGTAGGGACACACGCTTTCGCACGTTCTGCAATTCCGGCATGAGCTGGCCTGTTCTTCCGGCTTCAATCTCCTGTATGAGTCCTTTGCCCGTTTGTACTTTTGGTAGCCCTCATAATAAGCTAAATAGCGAAGTATTTCGGTTGTTCTAATGCCCGAAGGACATTCCGATTGGCAGGTTCCGCACATGTGGCAGTATTCTTTGGCATTTTCTGCCACATGGCGATACAAAGCAGCTCTTTGCCCAGTTGACAATTCTTGACCGACGGCAGCCAAATCCTCTTCCAACTGCTCGAAGGTCAGCATTTCCGTGTTGACGGATGCGATATTGGGATTTTCCAGAGCCCATTTGATCATCATCTGGTAAATCGTCTGGCCTTCTGTCTTGAATTTTCCCAGGTCCTGTCTTTTTCCGCCGACTTTGAGAACCTTCATGGCTAGGATTCCCACATCATGGCTTTTGGCCAATGTCAACAGATGCCTGATGCCGCTGGTGCCCAGGTAATCCTCATGGGTTTCGACTACCTTTTCAGACTCTGTGATGTCGAACACATTATAGCCGAGCTGAATCACGTCATAGTGTCCGCATTCGATAGCCTTTTTGACAACCTTATGGTGGTTTGTGTGGCAGGAGATGCCCGTGAATCGGCATTTTCCTGCGCTTTTTATTCTATCATAAGCCGAAAGCACCCGTTCATCAGTGAGGATTTCTTCGGTCCCTGCTCCATGGATATGAAGGACATCGATGTAATCAGTCTGGAGCCTGCTCAGGCTCCCTTCGACAGTCTTCACTATTGTTTCTGCGCTCCAATTTTTTCGTGAGTGAAATTTTGTGCCGACGTAGACTTTATCCCGGCCAAGTTCGGAGAAAAGGCGACCGATCAACCGTTCACTGTTTCCGTTCTGATAGGTATGGGAGGTATCGATGTAATTGACGCCTCTCTCGATGGCCTGAACGAGGATGGGCCATTCAGGGATGGGGCTTCCTCCGAGGGATATTTCTGAGATATAGAGATTGGTTCTGCCCAGGCGTCTGTAGTGCATTTGCCCCCTTTTTACCCGGTCTTTTTTGAATTTGACCGCCTTAGGGGCGTAGCTGGTTACAAGGGGGACGGAAATGGCTCCCAGAGCCACGCTCTTGAGAAAAATTCTTCTGCCGGTATCTGGCATCATCATTCCTTTCTACTGAATTTTTTAGGGCAACAAATCGAGTGATTTGAGGATATCTCTTAATTTCTTTTTATCCGTATCCTTCATCTCCAGGAGCGGAAGCCGGCATGGGCCGCCGTAAAGCCCGATCAGATCCAAGGCATATTTGATGGCCGGTATACCGTGTTCAACGGTGAGGGCCTGGTTTAAGGGGACAAGATCGTGCTGGAGTTGTCTGGCTTCGTCCCATCGTTTCTCCTTGAAGAGATTGTAGAGATGTACACACTGGGCAGGAGCGACATCTGAAAGGGCAAGGATCCCGCCTCTCGCCCCCATCATGAGTCCCGGATAGAGCATGCTTCCTGCACCAAGAAGGAAGTCGAAACTCGGATCCAGAAGAAGCACGACCATGTCCAAAAACCCAATATTTCCCGAGCTGTCTTTGATTCCTGCTATCATTTCGTGTCTTGATAGCTCAGCCAAAAGCTCTGAGGAGAAAGTCAGACCTGTGTACCGGGGAATGTGATAGATGATAAGCGGCACTTTAGCCAGATCGGCAATGGTGAGATAGTGCTTTTTGAGGGCTTCCTGAGTCATCAGGGATTTGAAGTAGCTGGGCGTCCTGATTAGAGTGGCGTCGATGCCCAGATCCGCTATTCGGTTGGAAAACTCCAGGGTTAGTTTTGTTGACTCTCTGGCTGTTCCGGCTATGATCTGTCTATCAGAGGAGGAGGATTCGACGGCAGATTTAACCAGCATCATGACCTCATCATCGGAGAGATAAACACTTTCGGCCGTTGATCCAGAGATCACGTAACCGGACAAGTTGAATTCATTGTATTTATGAATGTTTTCCTTGAATTTTTCGATAAAGATGTTCTCATTTTTAAAAGGGGTTGTGAGTGGCGCAAAAATACCTTTAAACCGCTTTTCCATCCCGTAACTCCTGTGTCATTTCGTGACACTTAAGGAATAATCGCAATAAGGTGCCAGGCACCTTTTTTTTACCAGACAGAAAAAGGTGCCTGGCACCTTTTAGTCGCTTCTGCCGGTGTCTTTTTCAATGTCTCTGAGCTCTCTCTCGTCCAGTCCAAAATAGTGACCGATCTCATGCAGGACAACATCCCTAACCCTCTGTTTGATCTCTGCTTCTGTTGAACTAAAGCGGACTATCGGTTCCTGATAGATGACGATGACATCAGGCGGAATGTTCCCGTAAAAGGGGCCCCGATGGGTATAGGGCACCCCGTGATAAAGCCCGAAAATAACCCCATTGGGTGGAATGCCCATCCTTCTCATCACCTCTCTGGATGGCTTGTCCTCGACAATGACCGTGATGTTTTCCAGGCGCTTTTTAAAGTCCTGAGGTAGACTATCCAGGGCTTCGTCGACAATCTTCTCGAATTTATTCTTGTCCATTTGAGCTTTGCCGTCTGCTATTTTTCGATTCCCTTCCTTGCCGGGACATCTTTTGTGTAGTAGTGCTTGATTTCTTTCATTTCGGTGACCAGATCCGCCCTGCTTATCAATGACTCTGGGGCGTATCGACCAGTCAGGATCACTTCGATATTTTCCGGTTTCTGATCGAGAAACGCGTGGAGTTCCTGCTCTGTGATCAAATTGAAATCAATGGCCACGTTAATCTCATCGAGGATGATAATGGTGTACCTTTGGGACAGCATGGCCTTGCGGCATTTCTCAAGCCCTTCCTTGGCTTTTTGAATATCCTCCGAATCAGGATCTTTGGTGACATGGATGAATCCCTGTCTTCCGAACTGTTCGATCGTGATAAGGGGTGAGAGTTCGTTTACGGCATGAAGTTCACCGTAATCCTGGCCTTTGAGAAATTGACCCATGTAAGTCATCAGGCCATGGCCTGCTGCCCTGAGGGCGAGCCCCAGCGCCGCCGTAGTCTTGCCCTTGCCGTTACCCGTATAGATCTGGATGTACCCTTGGAAGAGGTCATTCTTTGCCTTTTTAGGAGATTTTCCGGAGGTCTTTTCAGGCTTGTTTTCCAATTTTCCCGTCCACGCTTACTATATTTTAATCCCTGGAGTGAGTCAACCTGCGAATTTTTAAAAGGCGATACATTTGTGCTATAATCTGCGGCATGCTAGATATCAAACTGGTCCAGGAAAAGCCGGAATATGTCATTCAAAAGATGGCGGCGCGCGGCCTGGACATCGATCTCGATGATTTTTTATCTCTTTCCCAGGAGAAAAAAAAGTTTCTGAAGAGGATCGAAGACCTCCGGCATGAACAGAACAAGACATCCAAGCTCATCGGCCAGATGAAGAAAGAAGGAAAGAATGCCGAGAATCTTGTCGCCGACATGAAGAAAATTTCCGATGAGATTAAGGATCTTGACGATCGCTTCAAAGACCTCGATGCCCAATCTAGAGACATTCTTCTTAATATCCCCAACATTCCGCATGATTCGGTTCCAGCGGGTGTATCCTCTGAGGACAATGTGGAAGTCAGACAATTCGGGGAGAAGCCTCGGTTTTCCTTTGAGATAGAGCCGCATTGGGAAATCGGAAAAAGGCTGGGCATCCTGGATTTCGAAAGAGCCTCTAAGCTGGCCGGTTCCCGGTTCGCTGTCTACCTCGGCGCCGGGGCTCTTCTCGAGAGGGCTTTAATCAATTTCATGCTGGATGTCCATACCAGAGAGAGGGGATACAGAGAGGTTATTCCGCCTTTTATATCCAATGAGGCTTGCCTGACAGGGACGGGAAACCTCCCCAAATTCGAGGAGGATCTGTTCAAGCTCGAGAATTACAGCTGGTATATGATCCCTACGGCCGAAGTCCCTCTCGTCAACCTCTATAGAGAAGAAATACTCGATGGTGACAAACTCCCCCAGAGATTTGCGGCGTATACGCCCTGCTTCCGGAGTGAAGCCGGTTCATACGGTAAAGATATTCGCGGCCTGATTCGGCAGCATCAGTTCAACAAGGTGGAACTGGTTAGTTTCGTACTTCCGGAGAAATCTTATGAAGAGCTGGAGCGAATCACTTCAGATGCCGAGGAGATTCTGAAAAGACTGGGACTTCATTTCCGTGTCGTGATTCTCTGTGCCGGAGATATGGGATTTGCCGGCGCAAAAACCTACGATCTTGAGCTGTGGATGCCTCACAGGAAGAAATTCCTGGAAATTTCCTCTTGCACAAACTGCGAGGATTTCCAGGCCAGGAGAGCCGATATCCGATTCAAGAGACGGCCTAAGGCCAAGCCCGAGTTTGTCCATACCCTCAACGGCTCAGGAGTGGCTTTAGGGAGGACGGTGAGTGCCATTCTTGAAAGCTATCAGCAGGAAGATGGCTCGGTCCTCATTCCAGAGGCTCTTCGCCCCTATATGGACGGCATAGATCGGATAACCCCTCCATGACTCTCAGTCGTGTGTCGGAAAAGATACGGTCCCCTTTATACCAAGAACACTTAATCCTATTCTAAGGATTATTCATCTTCTTAGCCTGTCCAGACATGACCCTCGCATTACATTTCCCTAAAAAAGCATAAAATGTTAGAATATCGACTCTCCGGACTGAACAGCGGAGGGATGGCCGAGTGGCTGAAGGCGGCGGTCTTGAAAATCGCTTCACGAGCAATCGTGACGGGGGTTCGAATCCCTCTCCCTCCGTTTCCAAATTAGAAATTAATGCCATCCATCCTATTTTTTTTTCTTGACAAATCCAATGGATCATTTTATTTTTACTTTAATTTTTGGGTAGATATGGGCGTTCAGATTCAATATTTTGGATGGATCCAAAATTTCGAACGAAATCCATGGATTTTATGAAGAGCGAATAAGATTAACTTACTGAATATATTTGATTTTGGCTAAGTGTGGACTCTGGCACAATAATAGCCTTAGTTTTTCGTCAGAATGGGGATGAAGGGGATGAAAATTACGCAGAAAGATATGCTCTTGATTGGGGAAATAATTATTCATTCATAAAGGGGGTGATAATCAAACGGATATTCAGCTAATGTGTCAAGGAGGGGTTTTCATTAAGTCTGTTGGAAGCTCGATTTTTCCCGCACGGCGGGCGTGAAAAAAATTTCGAACAAATAGGTGAAAGTGAAGGAGGGGAAATGAGCAAAAATCAAAAGGCAAAACTAATTGCTTTGACTGTGTTTTTTTCAATTCTTATTTGTCTGTCCTTGAGCGCTCAATCCTACAAGGGCGCCCTCAGAGGGCATGTGAAAGACGCTGAAGGGAATCCCTTACCGGGTGTAACTGTCACTATCAACAGCCCCACTGAAATCGCCAAGGATCTTTCGCGAATGACCAACGAGGAAGGGTATTATTACTTCACATCGTTGACACCGGGTGAATTCGAGATTATTGCCGAACTGGAGGGTTTTGCGAAACATGTGAGGTCGGGTGTCAAACTGAACGTGGGTGAAACGGCCGTTATCGACATCACCCTTACCATGACTGCTCTTGAAGAAACGGTCACTGTTGTCGCAGATTCTCCGCTTGTCGAAACCACCAAATCATCACTGGGCCAGGTCATCGACACGACCTATATTGAAGCGCTTCCTACCTTGAATCGGGCCTTCATGGATCTGGCCGCCCTGGCCGCCGGAGCTGCTGTCGACCCGGCCTCCGGACGAATCGCCGCCAGCGGTGAGAGGATGAGGTCGATGAATGTCATTATCGATGGCGTCACCAATAATGACAACGTGGCCAACTTCGGCCAGATTCTGGTCGATCAGTATAACCAGGATACCATCGAAGAATTCGAGGTGATGACCTCTGGCTACAACGCCGAATTTGGTGAAGCCTCTGGGGCAGTGGTCAACATGATCACCAAATCCGGAAGCAACGAGTTGCGCGGTTCGCTCTTCTACTACCACAGAAACGATGCCCTGGCTTCCTCACCTATTGAGGATCAGGATCCAGCCATGCTTATCCGCCATGAATACGGGTTCACCATCGGAGGTCCGATCATTCAAGACAAGGTCTGGTTCTTCGCAGCCACGCAGTTTATAAATCAGAAACAGGGTGTGGAATATGATTTTTCGATTGTTCCTGAGGAGTTGAAGTACGATTTCTACGGCCGACCGGAAAATTTCGATGCCGAGCCAAAGACGAGTGACCAGACCTACTTCTTGAAGTTTTCCGCGGCGCTCGGGGAGGCCAACAGGATGACAGCTTCTGCCATGTACTTCCCGAACAGCAAGACCAATTGGGTGGGAGACTTGAGGTCCGGACAGCCAATCGGGGCTGATACACTGCCGAGTGCCGGTCATACCGTGAAAATTCCGGGTTGGCAGTTCAAATTCAACCTGTCCACAACTTTTTCAGAAAAAATGTTTTTGGAATCCAATCTGGGTTACCTTGACCGGAAAGACATCAACGAACCGAATGTTCCTGAGACACCATTTGAAGCCTTCCCTAGTTTTATTTCAGGTCGGTGGATGGAGGATCCCCGTGAATTCAAGAGCAAGAAATTCCAGTGGTCCGAAGACCTGACCTTTTTTGTCGATAACTGGGCCGGGAACCACACCTTCAAGACAGGGTTCAGGTTCATCAACGACCACCAGAGCGGCTATATCTTGATCCATAATCAGGTTATTTATGCCACAGACAGCAGAGAATTTCCTGTTTTGACCGTATCCATTGTCCCTGTCGGTCGGGGCTTTGACTATGATGTTACCCTAAAAAGCTACGGTGTCTATATCCAGGATAGCTGGGAAATCCTATCCAACCTCGTTCTCAATCTCGGCCTTCGGTACGACACGATGTCTCCCTGGAACCACGACCAATTTTCGCCCCGATTCGGTGCCACTTGGGATCCCTTCGGGGACCACAGGACTGTTGTCCGAGGGTACATCGGCCGGTTTTATGACCACCAGACCGGTAATGCCCTTCTCCTCGATGCGGATTATGGAGGACTTGATATGGTTACAGTGCTCTATCCAGGGCTTGCTCCGTTTCTTGGGGGACCGGATGTACCTGGAATCGAGATTCCTCCTTCGGAAATCCGCTTTCTCGAGACGCCATTCAAGACGCCTTACTCTGATGTTTGGGGTATCGGGATCGAACGGGAAATCTTGAAGGATCTTTCCCTCTCCCTGGAATTCACCGATCGGAACGGTCGCGACATTTACAGCCAAAGAGTTGTCAACTGGAAACTGGACAACTCCGGAACAACAGATGGCGGTCCGAAACAGCGCGCAATCGGATATGACAACTGGTCCGATTATACCGCCTTCCATATCACTCTTGAAAAGAGGTTTAGCAAGGGCTACCAGTTTTTAACCAGCTATACCTGGTCGAAATGGAGAGATGTCCTGAACGACAATTTCAACAACACACCCGATGATTCGAACAATCTCTGGCTCGATTATGGCCCTGCCGAGTATGACATCCCTCACAAGTTCATCTTCAGCGGAATGGCGGAACTTCCCTTTGGTTTTACGCTCGCGGGTGTTGTCTCTATCCAGAGTGGATTGCCTTACAGTGCCGCATCCATTTACGACAAAAACAACGATGGTCGGCCGGACAGGCCAGACGATCCCGTGGCTGAACAGAGGAATGTCTACAGACGCCCCACCCATTCGAGTGTGGACCTCCGGCTTGGGTACCGATTCTGGCAGGGACGTATCCAACTTTTTGCCGAGGCCTTCAACCTTCTCAACCACAAGAACGTCTGGCAGGTGTTCAACAACTGGTATGACGATACGACATTCGGCGACCCCCAGTCGTATTTCCATGGACGGGTCATCCAGCTCGCCGTCAGGCTTCAGTTTTAGACATTAAGTTCAATCCATCCAGGGAATGCCTCCTCATCGGGAGGCATTCCCTGGATACTCGGCGTACAAATCTGTTTTTTGATCAGCTTGTTCACTGCTATTGCTGCGCATTATTGGGAAACGGCTTCAGCAATATCAAGAAATTTTATGAATAAATGGAAAAAATAGGAGCTATGCTTTCACAGTCCTTCAAACTCAGCCCATTTTATCGCTTCAAGGAGTCTTGGCCACCTCTGGTCTTCAAAGGATTTTCTCCATCACATGTGCTGATCACTCCATACCGCCTGCTGAGTCCAGGACCGTCACGCTTTTAGAAATCCATGCGCAGGTGGACTTGAACTTTGATAATTAAAGCAAAAATGATAGAATAGGCATCTCTTCAAGCCATGGGCGGAGAGGTGCTGGAGTGGCTGATCAGGGTCGCCTGCTAAGCGATTGTACCGGCGTAAACCGGTACCGTGGGTTCGAATCCCACCCTCTCCGCCAGTAATACTCGCTCGAATCCGATATCCCTATTCCATACGGCAAGTATTTTGTGGGCCTATCCGAGCTTTATTATAACTTGGGCAATATGAAGGTCTGTTTGCGCATTATTTCTCGGGCTTAACAAACCGGCCTGGCTCTCTAAATTGAATCTGCATGTCTTCAAAGGAGAACGGCAGACTTCGGCCATTCGCAAAGTCAGCACTGTCATTCACCTGAAAATGAAGATGGACTTCGAAAGAATCGCCGGTGTTGCCCACATCGCCGATGTGCTGTCCTCGTTTCACCTCTTCTCCGACCTTCACGCGAACACTCTTTTCCTTAAGATGGAAATAAGACGAGTATTCTCCTGCTGTGTGTTTGATGATGACATAATTTCCACCTACCCAATTTTGAACATTGCCCTTCAAGGCGTCCTTCATCTCCTTGAAAAAACGTTCTTGGAATTCTTGGGATGATTCTCCTTCAGCCGGATTGAATCGCGTCCATTTCTGAACGGCACTATTGTTGATAGCGGCAACAGTCCCGTCAGCGGAGGCCAGAACCTTCTCTCCGAAACCGTAGTAATCGCTGGCTTCTTTCCCGTCATTCCGGAAAAACTCTCCATCGGGTCCAACCCGACAAAAATCTACGCCAAATTCGTTCGGAATACCGAACCTGTGATGATCGAGAACGCCGTTTTCCGGCATCCCTCTCATGAACCAGGAGCCCTCTAAAGGAAGGCTGTGTTTGACTTTGTTCTGGTATTGGGCAACCTTAAGGACACCTACAGTTTCGATGCTTTGTCTTTCTTCATTCTTGCCCATAGCTGAAATCCGGAGCTCATCGGGCAGAGTGGAGAATGTGAGGAATGTGTTGAAGATCAGCAAGGCCGATTTTGGCTTTAAGCTTAGATCGGAAGTGGGTTCAAAGCCTGGAGGGAGGACTTTATCCGCCCACAGAATGAGATTGAGCAATGTCTGCAATTCGCCACCCATCTGCTCCAAAAGTGCTTTTGAGACGCTGAGAATCTCATCTTTTGTTAAAACATGACACTGTACCAATTGCTCATCTTTGATCGCTTCGATTTTGATTGTGTCGATATGGACTGATTTTGCTGTGGAATTCACGACGGAAACGGTGTGAAGCATGAGGTCGTAATAAGGCCTTCGCGTTAATGAATTGCACCAGTCCTGTTGAATATAGACGCAATCGGCCGGAGCAAACTTCAATTCTAATCCTAGCGAACCTGCTTTCCTCGCATCGGTTTCGCTATACCGGGGAATAGTTCCCACCGCAAAAACACAGATCAACAGGATAAAAATAAGTTTTTTCATCTCTGTTTCCCTTCCGTTCTATTTTTTCTTTTGCTATTTTAAGTAAAAAGTTCTCATACGGGAAGAACTTTTTGTTGAAATTTCCGTTTACAATGGTGAGTTATAAGAGGATTGCTGGAGGGAGTCAATGCCTGTGCCTAAAAAACCATACGGTTTAACCATCATCACTTTTTGTCTTGTTTTATGTGTTGGCTTTCTTGTTGCCGATGAGAAGGAGGTTCTCCGGAAAGCCTCAGATTTAATGGACCAGAAAGAGTTCCTGAAAGCACTTGAATTAGTGACAGACGGAATCCAGGAATATGGGGAAACATCAAGTTTGATAGATATGAAATACAGGATTCTTCTGGCATCGGAACGATATGAGGAGGCTCTGCAGACTTTTGAAAAAATCATAGAAAGAGTAGGGGATGCGCCCGAAGTCCTGGCCGATAAAATCAGGCTTCTTTTCATGCTCAGAAGATATGGTGAGGCTCTCGAGACAGCTCTGGATGTGGACAGAAAATCAGGAGGCCAATCTCCGTTTGTCAGTTTTTTCATTTTTCGAATATATCTGGCTCAGCACAATAAAGAAATGGCCTATGAATGGCTCGAAAAATCTGTCGAAAGAGGTTTTGAAGCCTATGAGTATTTGCGTCAGGATGAGTTTAGAGTTCTCAATGGGGAGAAAAGGTTTAAAGATATCATCTCCAGGATGAGGAAAAAAGCGGGTATCGGTAAACCGGCGAAAGGATTTTCAGGGCCTCTTCTGTCCGGAGAAACATACACACTGTCTCAGGATAAGGGTAAGGTTGTGCTGATAGATTTTTGGGCGACATGGTGCCCCCCCTGTGTCGAAGCACTCCCCGAACTTAAGAAATTGTACAAAGAGCTGCATCAGAAAGGATTAGAAATAACAGGAATAAGCCTGGATTCAGATAGGGCAGCGCTCGAGAAATTTTTGAAGAAGAGAGATATTCCATGGAAGATAATCTTTTCCGGGAAAAGCATGGATGATGAGGCCGCGAAACTGTACAGGATCAATTCTATCCCCAAGTATTTTCTTGTAGATAAAAAGGGGATTCTAAGGTTCTCTTTTGATACTGGCGGAGAAGCCCTGGCCGATGCTGTGAGGGGGTTGATTCGGGAGTGAGTGGTGTTCTCCTTGTGGATCACTGCATTTCCAGGTTAGAGCTCAAGAAAAGATCTATACAACGATCAAAAGCATCCTGCAATATTGTGAAGGACTCTCAGGGAGCAGATAGGGGAGAGGTACTCAAATCCACTGACTACACCCCTAACACAGGATCAGAATGTTAATGTTTTTGGCGAAAAGCCTATTTCAAGGGCACCATCTTTCTTACCACTTTAAAAGTCTTTGTGGCTGTAGAACCGACAAAAAACACCAGGACCCCTTTTCGTGGCTGGAAGGCAAATGCCTTGTCATAGACAGTATGCCAATCTTCCCACCCTATTCCGATTTCCAGCCACCAGAGTATAGCCCTATTGCCTACCAGGGCAGCCTTGGCAATTTCGAATACATTTTTATCCCCCGGTTCTAAGATATCACTTCCCATCCAGGGGCGGTATTCATATGGTGGCCTGGAATTATCATTGTAAAGCCAAAAACCAAGCTTTGCCTCTTCGCTCGTATTGTGAATGATAACCTTGCATTTGGTTGCGTGGCCTGTTAGAGAGAGATCGTTGGTGAATTTGACGAGTTTGATATTCCTGTCAGGGTCAAGATACACAACGACAGAGGCATTCTCGTAATACTGGATTTTAAATACTTGTTCGATTATGGGTTCATACCCCGCTCCAGGACCCTTCCCGTTACGATATACTGCGAAGGTGAGATCCCCGGATGTTACCTTGAAACGAGCCGAAATTTTCCCATATTTCACATTGCTCTTCTTCAATATGCCGTTGACGTAGAGGTCTACGGGAAAATTGGGCGCTTCTCCGATATCCTGGCCCGGAACGCCATGGACAAAAAAGATGTAGGCATCGTCAATAGCCTGGATATCAGCTTCCTGGGCTTTAAACCCTATAGAAGAAAAAATGAGAAAAAAGAGAAAGACACAAATCCCGAAAATGAGTTTCTTCATTCATGCCCTCCTGCTATTCAATTTGCACAAGATATTATTCTTGGCTTGTGGAAATGTCAATAGATTATCAAAAAATAGCATGCGCTTTTGCCTTTTGGAAGGATTTCTGGTACATATGAGCTTAAACTTAAGGAAACAAAAATGAGTAAAAACATGAAAATATCGCTCACTAAAGAACAGTTTCAGGAACTGATGAAAATGGTCTATTTGGGGCATTGGCTGGTGAATTCCATTCGCTCTGTGGATGACCAGGTTCAGACTTTCGATGATATCCTGGACTATGTTTTATCCATAGCCAAAAAGGAAAAGATAGAGGGCGTTGTCGATTTCGATGCGGGGCTTCAAAAACATTATCCCACAGCCGAATTCGAGGATAGTCTCAATGAGTATATCGATGAATACGACAATGAACTGTTCTGGGAAGGCTTGCTTCTACGGTTAGTGGAGCGTGATCTCATCCATAAATACGGCGCAGATATCGTAAAATCCATGACATTCGAGGAGATCGTAGATAGAGAAAGGCCCTTTCGGGAGAAGTATCAAAAGGAATTTGAGCGTAATGGCATCGAAAATTTAATAATCCGTAACTAGCACAATTCGTGCAGGGATAACAATAAATCTTAGTCCGATCGTTTATCCTGTCTCAGGTAGATCGGCCCAGGAATTGTGCTAAACGGTTCCGGTCGAGATTCCCTCCGCTCAGGACGCACACCACTTTTGCCCCTTGGGGTAGCTTGACCTTATTGTGGAATATGGCGGCAAAGCTGGCTGCTCCTGCGGGTTCGGTCAGGAGTTTGGTGCGTTCCAAGATCAGACAAATGGGCTCGATGAATTCGTCATCTGACAAGAGCACCAGGTCGTCGACATACTTTTTGACTAGCTCGAAGTTCAGTTCTCCGGCAAAGGGAGCAGCCAATCCGTCGGCGATGGTGTCGATGCTCGCCAAATGGACTGCGTGATTCTGTCGCAGGCTCTGCCACATGGCTGAAGCCCCTTCAGGCTCAACCCCGATAATTTTTACCTTGGGTGTTTTCATTTTTATCGCCGCGGCAATCCCAGAAATCAAACCGCCGCCGCCAACAGCAACAATAACGATATCAACGTCAGGTAAATCATCCAATATTTCCAATCCAATTGTCCCTTGTCCGGCCACGATATATGGGTCATCGAAGGGATGAACCATGACTAAGTTGCGTTCCTTTTGAATTTGAAGACAGGTGTTGAGAAGATCATTCTCGGTAATGATGACCTCTGCGCCGAATCCCTTGGCGGCATTGATTTTGCTGGCGAAAGAATAGCCCGGCATGACCACGGTCGTTGGGATATCGAACAGAGTAGTCGCGTAGGCCAGCCCCTGGGCATGATTCCCGGATGAAATAGTGATAACACCCCGTTTTTTCTCCTCCGGAGTCAAGGAATGGAGTTTGTTGATGGCTCCCCGTGGTTTGAATGATCCGGTCTTCTGGAAAAGCTCAGCCTTGAAGTGCAGATGCACACCGAATCGTCTGCCTAAAGTTAGCGAGGATAGCATCGGCGTCCTATGGACCCGGCCGGCGATAATCTGCTGTGCCTTGGTGATATCCTTTAATTCAATCATAGAGCTGTCCTTTCTTAAGTCCATATTTCGCTTTCCTATGAAATTCTTTTTATCGGCCGCTGATATGACTCTGGAGCTCATCCGCCATTTTTGCCGCTTTTTCGAAGTCTGATGCGCCGAGGATAATGGTGATGTAATTCCGATAAGGCCTGATGAGGATATGAGTATCCTTCTCATCTGTCAATTCCAGGGAGCCATCTCCGGCTTTCAAACTTTTGTAGCGGGGTTCTTGCTTCAATCCTCCGCTGACTGCCTGGAAAACCTTTCGGCATATTCCTTCGTCGTCATAACTGAGAATATAGATATCGTAACCACCCGTATAGGTCCCTTTTATGGCCTCATCGACCTCGAAAACACCTTTGGTTGTAAAGGGATAGCTGTTGAACAGCCCTAGATTTCCCTGAAAGTATTTCACATCGTGAGGTTTCAATCCCTGCTCTGGCAGCAACCCAACCAGGGCCGGCCTTTCTGATGGCACCATATCTTTTATTCTGGTATCAACAGCCTTTGCCAGGGACTGCAGTCCTGCGATCGTCTCTTCGTCTTCGTCAAAGCCTGTGATGGTGATAAGATATTTCCCTTTCCAGAAATTCAGGTAGTAATCCTGAAGCTTTCCTTCCTGACCCAATTCGAGCATCTTCCCATCCCCGGTCGATTTAAAGGAATACATCCCGTAGGCGCTGGAGGAGTCCGTCATTTCATAAATTTCCAATGATGCGGATTTGCCACTGCTACTGGTGTAATCCTGGACAATGACCCGCTCGAAGCCGTACTCATTGTAAATCTCCGCGCCTCCGTTGATGTAGAAAAAAAGATCTTCCCCCTTGTATTCCTCAAAGCTCTCGTTCCTGCTCCAGCCTTTGACTTCACCTGATTCGGGCAAAAGGGAGGTCAATACCTTTTCGATACCCATAGAGGCATTTATGAGCGAAAATAATATGCTGTACAGAAAAAGAAAAGAAATGATGGATAGAAAAAATTTTTTCATCAGAATAGCTCCACTCGGATGTCAAGTGAAAGAGTGCCTATTATAGCCGATAGAACTTCCTTTTTATATTCTTTTGATCTATTGGTTGAGAAATGATTTCTTCTGTTTTTCGAGGAATTGGATAATTTTGGCGCTTCCCGATGGGAAGGGGTAGTGTTTCATAGCTTTGAGGCTCACCCAGCGGTATTTCTCTTTGGGAAGAGGGGGTAGCCCCTTTAAGGTGCATGAAAAGGCGTGGAGCGTGACCAGAAACTGCGTGTAGGCATGTTTCACGCTCGTCAGCGGTTCAGCCTTCGTCACTTCGGCCTTCAATTCTTCGTTGATCTCCCGGGAAAGAGCTTCTTCCAGGGTTTCGCCTGATTTTCTTTTGCCTCCGGGGAACTCCCATAAATCTGCCAGAAGCCCTTTGGGCGGTCTTTTCTGTATCAGATACTTATCCTGTTTTTTGACAAGGCAGATCACAGCTTCGATTTTTCGATAGCTTCTTTTCATCGGGCGGGGGATGATTTCTTGCTCTCCTTTTTCAAAGGCTTTACAAAAATCCGGAACCGGACAGAGGAGACACATGGGATTCTTGGATTTGCAGATGAGGGCACCCATCTCCATCATAGCCTGGTTGAAAAGGCCGATTTTGTTTGGGGGGAGAAAGGGTGTCATATAAGTCTTTATGCGTGCGTCGACTTGTGGGGTCGCGTGGAGCTCCAGTCCCATGAGCCTCATCCAGACCCGTCGAACGTTGGCATCGATGACAGGATAGGCTTTATCAAAGGCAATGCTTAGAACAGCCGCGGTCGTGTATGGCCCGAACCCTGGGACTTGTTTCAAGCTGTCATACTCATCCGGAATTTGTTCGTTGAATTTTTCCCTGAACATCAAGGCTGCTTTGTGGATATTTTTCGCCCTCTGGTAATAGCCTAAGCCTTCCCATGCTTTCAGTACCTCTTGAAGAGAAGCTTCACTGAGGGTTCGGATGTCGGGAAATCGCCTTATCCATGCTTCATAATAGGGGATGACAGCCTGGACGGTTGTCTGTTGGAGCATTATTTCTGAGATCCAGATTCTGTAGGGATCTTCTGTCGCTCGCCAGGGCAGGGGGCGATGATGATGCCTGTACCATCGCAGGATGAGCCGAGTGAAATCTGTGTGGTGACTTCTCATGGTCCGAATAAATGCATTGTTGATTTGTACTTTATCTTATTATCACGAAGGTCCTTCTTTACGCAAAGGGATTTCCTCCCATGTCCTTTCTGGTGCTGTTAACGTAAAGTTGGACTCCATCCAGAGCAAAGAAGAATGAGGAATGGAATTAGGGAAATGCCTATGACTCCTTAAGGAATTGATCCCGTTATTGCGATAGCCACAGCACCGGGGCCGGCATTAGCGCCAAGGACAGGTGAGGCGTTCATCACCATCTCCACGTTTTGACCGGTGTACAGGCCCAGCTTATGGGCGATTCGGTCAGCCAGCTCTGGGGCATTCGAATGGACAACAGCCAGTGACTCGCGCGGCACTGCGGCCTGTTCTGGAAATTTTCCGGGAGGGTTTTTTTAAGATTTGAGCCCGTGTCTTTGTCTGGTATGGTAAAGACATTGAGCTTGTTTAGTTCCTTCTCATGAGCGATAATTTCCCCGCAGCCGGCCCGGGTTGCTCTCTGATACCGAAGCCCATCAAGGTACTTGATCTGAATTATTTTTATCTCTTCTTTTTAGGCGCTTCTTCTTTAGTTGGTTTTTGCTTCTGGAGATCCTTCTCCGCTTTGTCTATGAGGCTTCCGGCTGCTTTTGCACCGGCCGAACCCAGGCCAATACTAACCGAATAGGGAACAGGGCCTTTTTTGCTGCCTTTATTTATATCTCTTTGGATTCGTTCGCGGACTATTTCTGCGTTTCCCTTGCTTGTTTGGGGCAAGAGAATGGTGAATTCATCCCCGCTATACCTGGCTACAATATCCACCCTTCTAACCACACCCTTTAAAATCGCCGCCAGGTTTTTCAAGATTTGATCGCCCGCTTCATGACCGTGTTCATCATTGATCGCATTCAAATCGTTCACATTCACAATAAGCATAGAAAGAGGATTGTTGTATCGCTTGGTCCTGGCAACTTCTTTTTCGAACTGGTTGTCGAAATAACTTCTTTTGTAAATACCCGTTAAGGAATCGACATTATCCAGATCTTTCATAGCACTCAGGTAATAGACCTTTTCTATGGCCAGAGAAGCGTATTCGACGATAGTTTTCATGATGTTCAGGTCATCGACAGAATACGTCCCTTCGTCTGCTTTGTTTATAAGCTGGAAAACACCGATTGTTTTATCCGTCACCTCTAAGGGAACAGCGATTATAGATTTAATTTCGTAATCCGTGAGTTTCTCTATGTTTTTGCTTGAGCGGGGATCGCTTTTTGCATCCTCAATGAAATCTGGCAGTTTCTTTTCTACGACCCAACTGGCAAGGCCTTCGCCTTTAGGGATTTTATGATTGGCCAGTTTATCAGCGCTTTTTCCTTTGACGAGTTTGTAATAGAGCTTTTCTGTTTCTTTATCTATCAGGAGAAGGGCATGAGTTACAGGGGAAAATATCTCTCCGATTTTATCCATGACTTGTTCAAGAGCATTGTTTATGGTCTTGGCGGCAGCCAGACCGATTTCAACATTCGTAAATTCAGAAAGTTTGACGTATTCATCCAGGTTTTGTAGCTCTTTGTCTTTTTCCATTTGTATTTTTCCCCTTCACCAAGTTTTGATTCGGGAAGACATCGATTTTAAAAACTAATAACACAGCTCTCGGGGTATGTCAAATGTCAAGAAAAAAGTTGCCTGTTCACATTTTTATCTGGCATAATGAAGCAACTTTGCCCATTGTTGAGTTCTTTAAGGATTACTGAATTCTAGAGGAGAAAAGAGCCATGGAGCATCTGGTTAAATTTCTATCGGGATTACCTTTGTTTAAAGATTTTCTTGATAAAGAAATCAAGGAGCTCATTGAGCGCAGCCATATCAAAGAATTCAGCCCCCGGGAGATAATCATTCCTGTCGGTCAACCTGGGAGATTTTTAGGAATTATAATCGAAGGTGAAGCTGAAGCAGTCATAACGGACAAATCTGGCGAACGAAGACGGCTTGGCATGCTGAATCAAGGAGATTTCCTCGGAGAAATCTCTCTCCTAACGGGCGAGCCCACCAATGCGGATGTGATTGCCTTGAAGAAATGCCGCTTGCTCATGATCCCGCATGATGTTTTTGTGGTCTTTCTGACCGTCAATCCCCACGCTGTTCGAATCATGGCCAAAACAATCTCGGAGAGGCTCAGAGCCCGGCAGCAGAATGTTGAAGAACAGATGAGGGTAGAGGAGGCCTGGCAAAAAGCCCCTGATCCATACGGGTTGACACTGTCTTCTCCAAATCCGATGAAAATCCTGGTCATAAACTGCGGTAGCTCGTCATTGAAATACAGTTTTTTTGATACGGCGGACGATGCGGCCCATAGAGATGGACTAGTGGAGAAGATCGGTTCGGAGGATTCCCGGCTCATCACGAAATCCCGAGGAGGCTTGGTATCAAGACAGCTTGGCTCTATCGACCATAGAGGGGCTTTCAAGGCCGTCGTGGATATGTTGACAGATAAAAAAGACGGTGTGATCGGCGATTTAAAAGAGCTCAGCGCTGTCGGGCACAGGGTTGTTCATGGCGGTGAAAAGCACAACCATCCCGTTCTTATCGATGACGAGGTCATCCAGGATATCGACAATTATTCCAGTCTAGCCCCCCTCCACAATCCCATAAACTTAGAGGCCATAAGGGAGAGCCGGCATCTCATGCCTCAAATTCCTCAAGTGGCAGTGTTCGATACAGGGTTTCATCAGAAAATGCCCAGCCATGCCTATCTTTATGGCTTGCCCTATGAGTACTACGAAGATGATAACATCCGGAGGTACGGCTTTCATGGTATATCTCATAATTACGTTGCGCTGAAAGCCGCCTCTTATTTGAAGCGCAAATTCCGCGATATGAAAATCATCTCCTGCCATTTGGGGAACGGCGCATCGTTATGCGCCATCGATCACGGACGCTCTGTGGATACGAGCATGGGCCTCACTCCGTTGGAAGGATTGATCATGGGAACAAGGTGTGGAGACATCGATCCTTCGGCCGTGATACACCTTACAAAGAGTAAGGGGCTCTCCATTGAGGAAGTCGATGAAATCCTGAATAAGGAAAGCGGTCTCAAAGGGCTCTCCGGAATATCCAATGATTTGAGAGAAATTGAAGGGCTGGCCAATATGGGGCATCAGAGAGGCCTTATCGCCATCGATGCCTTTGGGTACAGGATTCGCAAATACATTGGGGCCTATGTCGCAGCTTTAGGAGGCCTGGATGCACTCGTCTTCACAGGAGGCATCGGCGAGGGAAGTGCTTGGATCAGAGGTTTGTCCTGTCAAGGTCTGTCCTATATGGGTATCGATTTAGACAGCATAAAAAACAAGATGGCTGCTTCCATGCCGGGAGACGTGAGTGATATTTCCGATGAAGAATCTCAAGTCAGAGTGCTCGTGATTAGGACCGATGAAGAGCGAATGATCGCACGAGAAACGATTCGCGTCCTTGAAAAAGAGAGCGTGTCAAAAGTCATCATCCAACAAAAAGAAAAGAAGATTCCGATTGAAGTATCGGCCCACCATGTTCATCTAGCCCGCGATGAGATCGACGTCCTTTTCGGCAAGGGAAATCAGTTAACTCCGAAAGCTGAGCTTTCCCAACCGGGACAATATGCCTGCGAGGAGACTGTTAGCCTTGTCGGTCCCAAAGGCCGTGTTGATCGGGTTCGGGTTTTGGGGCCTGAGCGACCGGAGACACAGGTCGAGATTTCGATGACCGAAGAGTACAAGCTGGGAATCAAGGCTCCTATTCGAGCCTCCAGCAGCCTGAAAGGGACTCCGGGAATCACGCTTGAAGGATTAAAGGGAAAATGTCAAATTCCCCAGGGCGTAATTTGCGCTCTACGTCATATCCATATGTCGCCGGAATATGCGCTGTCCTTTGGCTTGAAGGATAAGGATGTGGTGAGCATCCAGGTCGAAGGGGAACGAAAATTGATTTTTGGAGATGTTTTGGTTCGGATTCACCCTGATTTTAATTTAAGCATGCATATCGATACCGATGAAGCCAATGCGGCTGGCATCCAAACAGGAATGGAGGGCATTCTCCTTGGCGTACAGGAGCGAAGATCATAGCTTGACATAGGATGCCCCTCATGATAGTGATATAGGCCACACGCATAAATGGCTTCGAGGAAAGGGAATGACGGACGGCACAGATCTCAAACTGGATAATGGCTCCCGGGTGGCTGTTTTAGGGGGTGGGCCTGCCGGTACGTTTTTCAGTTATTTCCTTCTGGCCATGGCGGAAAGGATTGGCCTCGATATCGAGGTGGATATCTATGAGTCGCGAAATTTTTCCAACCTGGGGCCAACGGGATGCAACATGTGTGGGGGCATTGTTTCCGAGTCCCTGGTTCAAGCACTGGCTTCGGAAGGAATGGACCTCCCTCCGGATGTGGTGCAGAGGGGAATAGATTCCTATTTTCTCCATATGGATGTGGGGAGTGTCAAAATTGAGACGCCCTTGCATGAGAAACGCATCGCCGCTGTTTTCAGAGGGAGAGGACCAAAAGGAAGTCAAAACGACGATTGGAGAAGCTTTGATGGCTATTTGCTCAACATGGCTCAGGAAAAAGGTGCCCATCTTATGGTTGAGCGAGTTACTGAGGTCTTTATAGAAGATAAAGGGAAGCCTCAGATCAAGACAAAACGAGGTCACTCTCAAGTCTACGATTTATTGACTGTGGCGGTGGGCGTCAACTCTCCTGCGCTGAAGCTCTTTACGGATATGGGTATTGGCTATAAACCTCCAGGAACGACCAAGACATTTATCTGCGAGTTTCAGTTGGGGGAGGAGAAAATAGGACAGCATTTAGGGAGTTCCATGCACACCTTTCTCCTGAGCATCCCCCGGTTGGAATTTGCGGCTATTGTACCCAAAGGCAATTATGCCACAGCCTGCATGCTGGGATATAAGATCGATAAAGATCTCGTCAATGCATTCTTCAGCGCCCAGGCCGTGAAAAAGAATTTCCCTGCAGACTGGGAATCCGCTGAGAATGCATGCCAATGTTCGCCCCGTATGAACATATCGGCGGCAGATCCTCCGTTTTTTGACCGCCTTGTTTTTATCGGAGATTCAGGCGTAAGCCGACTTTACAAGGATGGAATCGGTGCGGCCTACCGCACGTCCAAGGCTGCCGCCAGAACAGTTGTTTTCGAAGGCGTCTCGAAAGAGGATTTTCGAAATCATTACTGGCCGATCTGCAAGAGCATCAAGAATGATAATTTCCTGGGAAAGTTGACCTTTATGATTGTGGGATTGCTGAAAAAGGTTAGGTTTGCGAGGCGTGCGATTTTACGGATGGTCTCTCTTGAGCAGTCCAAAGAAGGGAGCCGCTTGCGTATGAGTACGGTGCTCTGGGATATGTTCACCGGGAGCGCACCCTATAAAGAGGTTTTTTTCAGGACGTTACATCCGTTTTTCTTATCGAAATTTATGTGGAATGTAGCCGTTGCGCTTTGGCCTTTTAAAAACAGGCCGAGCAAGGGAGAGGCATCATGATAACTGGGAAATTGGGGAAGGTATACGGAAACGGCGACGTCATTGTTCGGCAGGGCGAGACAGACGACTGCATGTACGAAATTCTTGAAGGCCAAGTCGAGGTTCTTCAGGAAAGGGGGGAGAAGGAGGTTCGCCTCGCCATTCTTGACAAAGGGGACTTTTTTGGCGAGATGGCCATTTTTGAAAAGGAAGTCCGTTCGGCAACGGTACGGGCTATCGGTGAAGTGAGGGCGTTGACAATAGATAAGAAGGCTTTATTGCGTAGAATCAGCGAGGATCCCACCTTGGCATTCAGGATTGTGGAGAGGATGTCTCACCGCATCCGTGAGCTGGATAACGAAATTGTCCGGCTAAAGGCTTCTTGACAATACTTTTAGGGGGGTAATCATCCCCTTCCGCTGAACGGCTTTGAATTTTTCTGGTTCTGGACAATTTAACAAACCTTCTGATATATTTGTAGCGGGATGATTTGTGAGGGAAAATGCCTCTGTTACACATAACACAGCTTGATGGGAAGACGAAGGATTTCACTCTCAAAGATGGCGAGATCATTTTAGGTCGAGGCCAGGACTGTGACATAGTTCTTCCCGATCCGATAGTCTCTCGGCACCATGCCAAGATTGTCAAAGAGGGCGAAAATTATATTTTGAAGGACCTCGGCAGCCATAACGGGACTCGTGTCAACGGACGAGTGATTCACAGCGTCCAACTGGATCACAATTATGAGATCCGAATGGGCAAGTCCAAGCTGATTTTTTATAAGGAGGGTTCCCCTCCTTCACCGCGGACGGCAACGCTCTTCGTAACTCAGGAATCAGACCTGGAAAAATGGCAGCAGCAGACCATAAATATCAGTCAGCAGGCCAGCTGCATTGCCGATTCAGAAGAGTTGCTGATGACAATAGCCCCTTCGTTGAAGCGGAAGAAGCGTGGAGTCCCCTTTTCAGCACAACGTCAAGCCCCATCGACTGAAGAAAAATCAGAAGTTTCTAGCCTCGAGAGAATGAACAAAGTCCTTTTTGTGCTCTATGAAGTCAGCCGGCAATTGAACTCCAGCCTGGATTTCGATGAACTCCTTCAAAAGATCATGGATTTCCTCTTCATGGTTATCGATGCGGATTACGGCTCGTTGTTGCTTATCGGCGAAGGAGGAGAGGAAGATTTGATCCCCGTAGTAATCAAATCTAAGGATGAAAAAATAAAACCGGAAGAGGAGATGAGGATCAGCCGAACGATCATCAACAAGGTGATTCGGGAAAAAGTGGCTCTTCTGACCTCAGATGCTATGGAAGACTCGCGATTGGCGGAAGCAATGAGCATCGTGCGCAAAGGGATTCGGTCGGCAATGTGCGTGCCTCTCTGGGAGAAAGAGAAGGTGATAGGAGCCATTCAGCTGAACAGCACCAGAATGGATAATGTGTTCAGCCTGGATGATTTGGAGCTGCTGAAAACGATAGGGTGCCAGATGGCTATGATCATCGGTCAGGCTCGGCTCAATCAACAGGTCCAGGAGGAGGAGCGGCTGAGGGAGCGCCTGGAAAGGTTTCACTCGCCGCAGGTTATCGAGATGATTGTCAAGGATCATCTAGAAGCCAAGGCCGAGCTCATGGATGCGAAGGAGTTGACGACCACTATTCTCTTCACGGATATGGTTAAGTTCACCAGCCTTTCTGAACAGATGCATCCCAGAGAAGTCAATCAGCTCTTGAATCAGTACTTCTCGAGGATGACCGATATCATTTTTGAATATAACGGAACCCTTGACAAGTACATCGGTGATGGTCTGATGGCTGTATTCGGGGCTCCCGTGGAAGAAGAGGACGACGCCGAGAGGGCTCTGAGGGCTGCGTTGAAAATCAGGGAAGAGTTTGTCAACATGACCGGCGATACCGTCTCGGGGAAGAAGATCGAAATAAGAATAGGTATTAATACGGGAAAAGTCGTTGCGGGAAACATCGGATCGCCGAAGAGATTGGATTATACCGTGATCGGGGATCCAGTGAATATTGCCAGCAGGTTGGAGTCCATAGCAGGGCCGAATCAGGTTTATATCGGAGAAGAGACGTACAATAAAGTCAGGACCAAATTCAAGGTTAGGGAAGTCGGCCCCACAAAGCTCAAAGGGAAGCGGGAAGAGATCATGGTGTATGAGGTATTGGAGTAGAGAAAAAGCATACGTTTAATATAACGCCTATAATAGACGCCCTATATTAATGCAATTGGCATAGAGAATTATGATCGAATCTGACGATTCGAGGCGAAATTAATCAGTCTGAATTTCTTGACGAGAAATATGTTCTATGGTAAGGTTGGCCCATCTTTGGATGAGCGGATTGATGTGAAGGGAGCGGGAAGAAAAATGTCATATTTCGCACTACCTCCCTTTCTACGCTGCTGAATTTTTAAGGAAAAGATAAATTTTAAAATTATACGTTAATAAAGAAAAAGCATTTGAAATCTTGACTATATTTATGTAATCTACAGGGTTTATAGATATTATTGCTCAGGAGGAGATGATATGAAGTCTCGTCGATCTATTTTCCTTTTGCTTCTATCTTTGGGTTTAGTCATATCTGCGACCGTTCCTTTCAAAGGTTTGCAGTGGAAAAGCCTAGCCCAGTCAACAGGCCTTACCGTTGGGCGAAACGTGAACATTGTCTCGGGCGTAACCTTGCCCGGGGGAGACCCCACACTCAATCGACAAAACGAGGTTATGATCGCCGCTTCCACGCGAAACCCCTTCAAACTTCTGGCGGTTTGCAACGATTATAGAGGCCTTGATACAGATTTATTGCACACCCAAGACGCCCCTCCAGGACAAGAGATTGAAAGTATTGCTAAAGACGCATGGGGAGGTGTTTTCCAATCTCATAACGGTGGGGCATCCTGGTCAGGAACCCTTCTTCCGGGGTACTTCCATTATGAAACAACTCCTTCTGGAAGACCGGGATCACCGCTTTACAATAGATTCTCCGCTGTTGCCGATCTGTACGCGGTTGCCTCGACGAACGGACTCTTTCATGTGAGTGGTATTGCCTTCAATCGGGAAAACCGTAACGGAAATGTCGTGTTCAATGCCCGTTACCTTGATTACAACGATCAGGAAAATGCGGATACGATCAAGTATTTGGATACGAAAATTGTATGGGAAGCTAATCAGGATCAATTTATTGATAAGTCTGTTTGTGCTGTCCAACTTCCCTCCGGGACAGCCCATACAATCGACATTGATGGGAACGGGCAAATCATTCCTGTAAGTAATGTGTACCTAGCCTATACGGTCTTCACTGGTGATGAGAACGATGGAACACTCGAAGGTCAGATCTGGTTCCAACGATCTTTGGATTCGGGGGAGACCTGGGAGGATCCTATCGTGTTAAGCTCGGGGCACCTTGATCAAGGCGCTTCGATTGCCGTTGATCCCAGAGCCAACGGGCATATTTGTGTCTCCTGGCGACGGTTTGAAAACGGAACAGATGGGGATGCCATTCTTGCTGCAGCGTCAACGAATGCCGGAGCGGATTTCAATCCAGCCGTAGAAGTCATATCTTTTCCACCCGATCCGAACGCTCAGGCATTTTTCGACCAACCCACACAGGGCGATGGAAATATAACATCGTTTCGGGCCAATACCTATCCTTTTGGCACAATGGACGGGAATGGAAACACTTATCTTGTCTGGTCCCAGCGTGAAAGCGGCCCCGAACCTTGGGCCCGCATCATGATCGCGACGGCAGGCAATGATTTCGGTTGGTCGGCGCCCATGCAGGTTTTCAAGAAGAGTCCTGATGGCCATCAATTCTGGCCGGTCCTAAGTTTTTCTTCAGATATGTTGATGTTAGCTTGGAGTGATCAGCGATTTGATCGGGGCATGGGCGATTGTGCGCCTGACCATAATTATTTTATTGAAGATTCGTTGAACGACGGTTGTCTGCATGCCATCGATACCCGGGTCGCGTATGCCAAGCCTTCCTTGAGCCCTGTCTTCTCCGACTCTGTCCAGGTTTCTCGCTATCCCTTTAAAGTGGATTTAGACACAATGACAGCTAAGCAACTCCAGGATAATTGGGTCAATCTGAGAATTTACAATCAAGGTTGGTGGTCCTTTATGGGGGATTATATGGGACTCACGGCCTCCCAAACCTTCATTCCTAAGGCTAACGGCTGGGTTTATAATTCAGGCCCGAATCCAGGCACCATTTTTCATGTAGCCTGGACGGATATGCGCGATGTGAATATCTCCGGAGATTTTTTAAATTTCACTCCTCCCGACGGGGTAAGCCAAGATGTTCCTTGTATCCCTTCAGGAGTGGGAGTTCGAAATCAGAATATTTATACTGCGCCTATTTCGACAACTGGCATTGTGGTCGGCTCTCCGGCTAACACCAAACCCCTGGACATCAGGCGGGCCTTCGTGGTTATAGTCAGAAACACGACCGAGAATCCAAAAAATGGTATAAGACTCGAAATCGACAGTTCAGGACCCGAAGCCAAATTCTGGAAGGCCGGGCAGGTTATTGACGCAGATTTAGCGATCGATATACCGCCCTATTCAACCGTTGCCAACACGGTTATGGTCGAGCCTCATTCGAATCCACATATCCAAGTGACAATTAATGTGATAGAGAACGGGGCGATTGTCGGTCAAACCGTGCTGAATCCGGATAAGACGAATCCCACTATCCAGGATCCTGAAGATAATCCGACTGAACCTATCCGCGTTACGGAGATTCACACACCCAGCTTTGTGAATTACTGGACTTATGAGGATATTGACCCAGATCTTCTTGCTTTTGGCGTTGACGATTATGGTAACGTCGATCCAAACTCGGTCAATCCTGACTATGTCACTCCGCATGTCATCAATCCCCACGTCATCAATCCGCATGTCATCAATCCGCATGTTATAAACCCCCACGTTATTAACACTCCTCCTGATGATAGTGATAATGTCGAAGAAGCCATATTTGAAGTAACTAACTTTGGAAACACCACTTCTTCCTATTCATTGCGAACCTTCCCCTTGAATATTCCAGAGGAGGTTTTCAAAGATTTAACTTTCCAAATCCTCGTGGCCAAGGTTCATACCACACCCGGAGCGATCGGCTGTGACCTGGCCGAGCAAGAGCACCACGAACTCGTCGCCAATGTGACCACTCCCCATGTCATAAACACTTCTCAATCTGCAGGCATTCTCGATGCCAATAACATGGAGCCCATAGATTCGGATTTCTATTTGAATCCGGGTGAAAAAGCTTACATCATCTATCGCGTTTACGCCCAGCCTGGTGTCGATTTCGATATCACCTCAATATTCCCCAACCTCATTGCCGACGTTTCGAATGGAAACGATGGCTCGTTGCCTCCTAATGCCATTCTTATAACTACGCCATCTTTACCGGATGGCGTTGAGGGCGTTGCCTATCCTCCCGATCCGGTGATACTAGATGCCAATGGCCTTTCAGAAGGTGATATAAATTGGGAATTCGTCGATCCTCCTGATCCGGATGATCCACCGGATTGGCTGCAGATTTCTCCTGAGGGAGAGTTGCTGCCAGTTTCTGGCGTGACGCCTACGGTGGGAATGTATAACGTCAGTGTCAGAGTCAGCAACACCGTTAATGGTCAAGTTACACAATTCGCAACGAGAACTTTTTCTATCCGCATTGTCGCGGCAATGGCGGTTGACGGTGAGATTTCTCTTCCCGAGGGATATATCGGATGGCCCTATAATGGCAGCATTCCCATAGTAGGGGGAATAGAACCCTATTTCTGGGAAACAACTGAGGGAGAGTTGCCTCCGGGATTGACACTCGGGGAAGGCATAACGGGAACACCGGAAAAAGATCCCGACGTGACATCTTATCCTGAGACTTATACATTCACGATCACAATCACCGATTCTACCAATCCCAGCCAGTCTATCAGGCTGGAAGATCAAAACATCACCATCGCTGGAGTGAAAAAATTCGGCGGTGAAGGAGATCAGGAAGCCACATCTGTTGTTTTTGGTGATGATGGTTATATTTACGTGACCGGCTATACGACCGCGCATGATCCAGAGGCCGCAAGGAGTGACAAAGATTTTTACACGGCCAAGTTTACCAGCGGAGGAGTGTTGGTTTGGGAACAGACTTATGATGGTCCGGCACATGGTGATGACGCGGTTGCAGCTCTTGCTGTCATGACAGCGGGAAATAGCCCCGGTGTGTATGTGACCGGGTATAGTGATGGCGATGGCTCCTTGAAGGATTATGCCACAATCAGATATAGCCTTGACAACGGAAATCCGCTTTGGGCCGAAGGTCAGGTAAATATTGAAGGTGTTGTGCGCTATAACGGCCCCGGTAATGCGGATGACATACCTGTAGCCATTATAGCCAAAGGTGGCCAGGTCTGTGTAACGGGAAGTAGTGTGAGCGAAAATACGGGACCGGATTTCTACACCGTCATTTATGATGCAGTGAACGGGAACGTCGCCGAGGAAGCGCGTTATGATGGCCCGTCTCACCTGGGAGATTTCCCCGAGGCGATGATTCTTGATTCGGCTGATATTTATATTACGGGCTGGCTCCATCGAGGGAACAAGGACCAACACGCCGATTTCGTTACTGTCAAGTATGACCGTTATCTGAACCAAGAATGGGATAACACCTGGGATTCCCGGAGGAACGGAATCGATGAGTCCTACTCTGTTGATGTCGATTCATCGGGGAATGCCGTTATAACGGGCAAAAGCCAGGAAGATCTGGGTGAAGACTTTGATTATCTGACGGTAAAGTATAACCTTTCCGGTAAAAAGATGCTTTGGGATGCCAGGGAAGATCAAACATTCGGCGATGATATTGCCATCGGTGTTGCCGTTGATGAATCTGATAATATCTATGTGGTCGGGTACAGTGAAGGCGCAAACAATGAGACGGATTTCTACATTATCGGTTATGATCGCAATGGCAACCGGCTCTCAGACCATTCCCACAGGATAGAAGAACCGGGAGAGGATGTCGTTATCGCTATGACAACAGGTGTCGATGCGTCTGGTCACTTCTGTATCTATCTTACGGGTTACAGCACGAATGGCGGGAACACGGATGTCTTAACTGTCAAATATGATACCGTTGATAAGGTCATAAAAACGGATAGGTGCGATATTAGTGATTATGAACAGGGTTCGAGCATCGTCCTGGATAATGATGGGAATGTGTATGTTGCCGGCTATGCGGTAACGGCCCAAGGTGACAAGGATTTCTTCATTCTGAAGTATGGGCCGGCGTTAGGAGCTGTTGTGTGGAAGATCGTGAAATAGATCCACACATATCGATTGCCTCTCTCAGTGGCTAAAATGACAGTTTGCGGCCTGCATCGGTGAGAATTGTTGAAAAAAATTAGAGGCTCTCAAGCCTTTTTTTGGCATCCTCGACCATAGGATCGCCCGGCGTTGTGTCACTCCGTTCTTTGATCCGCAAAAATTCCTGGTAGGATTCCGGAGCCTTAGGGCTGCTGAGGCCTTGCTGGGCGCGACCGAGGAAGTAATGGATTTGAGGGAAATGACGGTAGGACGGGAGATCGTTGAGAAAAATGGATGTGACTTCCCCGCGGCGGTTCAGGCAGGTTTCAAATTCCGAATAGGCTTCTGTGAATTGTTCTGCCCTTAAATAGGCCCGACCAAGGGCAAAATGGCCCAGCCAGGTATCCACAAGCCCCTGGGCTTCCTGGAAGAGCGAGAGGGCACCCGGAATATCATCTCTGGCCAGGCTCAATTCACCGCCGACCAATTTGGAGTAGGCTTGGTGGATGGTGAGAACTTTCGAACTCAGTTCCCCTGCTATAGTGCGTGCTTTATTAACTTCTCCTGAATGAATATAAGTTTGGGCCGCGGTGAACATAATTTCTTCGTTTTTATACGTATCCAGCCCGAGATCTGCCGCAGCGGTGGCCAAATTTTTATCTCCTTGGAGGAGATGTATTTGGGCGAGGATGAGGTGTTTATCGGCGGCTCGGAATTTCCAGCCATTTGCGATATCCGTGTCGATGCCTTTTTGAAGGATTTCTTGGGCATCCTTAAACCGCCCTTCGTACATAGCCAGGTCTGCGAGACCGGATACGGCGAGCGTGGTTCCATAGGCTTCCTGTGATTCGAGTTTGCTGTATGTCTGAGAGGCCTCCTCGAGTTTACTCTGGGCTAACTGAACCAAACCCAGTATAATGTAGGCATCCGAAAAATCAGGCCTGTTTTCGATTATCGGGCGGACCAATTTTTCCGCTTCTTCGAATTCACCGGCTCCGGCTGCGAACCAGGCCAGGTTGAATTGCATGTGGATATTTTCAGGGATCAGTTCCAGGGCACGGAGGCCCTCTTCGTAGGCTTTCGGCATCTTGTAGGCATAGAAATAGGCTAGGGCGAGATTGGCATGACCGGATGAATCGAGAGGGAATTCCTCGACGAGTGCGGCATATTCTTCAACGGCTTTGTTGTAATTGCGTTTCATCAAGTAATAGCCGCCTCGCGTTCTGAATTTCTCCCTATTTGTCATCTGATCGATTCGCTTCATGGCTTCGAGGAAATACTCTTCCGCCTTCTGGTATTGGAGGCGATTCAGGTAGATGACAGCTAAGCCGGAATAGGAACGCCCGAGGTTGGGGTCGTTATCCAGGGCTTTCATGTATTCTTTGATGGCTTCATCGGTGTCACCCGAAGCTTCGAGCTCCTGAGCATTCGAGTAGGCTTTCATGGCTTCCAGCGAAGTGGTGGTGAACGTCTCTTTGATAAGGGCTTCGGTTGAATCTTCGGGAATGACGCCCAGATCCGCTCTGAGCTTCGCGGTGAGAAAATCGACGGCGTTGAGAACGTCCGCCTTTGTTTTTATGGCCTGTTCCGCTTCGGTGAGTTGCTCAGAAGTGCTGGGGTCTGTAGCCCGGACTTTGATCAGATAGCCATCACCGCTTGTTTCGATAGATGCGCTGACCACGGCATTGATCCCTTGCCTTCGACTTATCAGTTGGGCTACTTCCAGATCGACCTTTCCCTCTGATCCCGGTTTGAGCTGGTTTGCCAGTTGACTGGCTTGACTGCTGTCGTAGACGGAGATGAAGGAAGCACCGTCAAGACTGAGACTCAGTGCCTTCTCCAAGACGCCATCGAAGACAGAATCCCCGGTTTGATTTAGGACATCGGCAACGATGACCGTTATGGGTTCGGGGCCGGCTTTAGGTGTTGCGCTTGTTGGCGGAAAAACAAATCGAAAGAGAAGGAATACCGCGATTATTATAACGACAACTCCCCCCGCCAGGAAAGGGATGAGCCTTTTGGGGATGTGGGACCCTCCGATGATCTGCTTCTGGGCCTTTCTGATGTCGCGGGCAAAATCGGCGATGTCATGGTAGCGGTCGTCTGGGCTTTTAGCCAAGGTTTTCTTGAGAATAGGAGTGAGAATCGGATTCATCACTTTGGGCCTTATGTTGGGACGGGGAGGAGGATCTCTGAGGATGGAGCTGAGGGTTTCAATGGCCGTGGGTTTCGAAAAGGGGTGGACACCGGCCAGCATTTCTTGAAGGACTATTCCCAGGGCAAAGATGTCGCTTCGGTGGTCGACATTTTCCCCCCGTGCCTGTTCTGGGGACATGTAAGACAGGGTGCCTGCGATCATTCCCTGCTCTGTGAGGGAGGCATGACTGATCGTTTTGGCCAGATCGTCTTCGCCATCAGGAAGAATTTTCTTAGCCAATCCGAAATCCATGACCTTGACCCGTCCCTGGGGTGTGAGCATGATATTGGCCGGTTTTAAATCGCGATGAACGATTTTCTTATTGTGTGCTGTTTCCAGGGCTTCGGCTATTTCGAGCGCAATGTTGAGGGCGTCTCTCAGGGTAACCGTGCCTTCCTTCATTTTTTTGCTGAGGCTTTCGCCCTCGACGAATTCCATCACGATATAGGCTTTGCCGTCTATTTCTCCGGCTTCATAGACTTTGCAGATGAACGGATGATCGAGTGCTGCGGCTGATTTGGCTTCCCGGACAAACCTTTCCCTGGCTGTGTAATCGTCCTGCATGTCCTCTGGCAAAAATTTGATGGCCACTTTGCGATCGAGAAGTGTATCCTGAGCCAGGTACACCTCTCCCATTCCCCCTTTACCTATGGGTTCAATCAGTTCGTAATGCTTAATGTTCTTGATCGGGACGGCCATCTCTTATTATCCAAGACATATTCTCAGCTGGAGAAATGCCTTCGCTATCAAAATATTGAGGTTCTTCTCAACGTGCTACTATTCCCGCAAACAGAATAATCCTCTGGCTTATCCTCAGCGAATATATAGCATAGGGTAGGGTGGATGTCAATTTGCTAAAAAAAAACGGAAAACTGCCTCTCCGATAGAAATAAAATAGCTGATATTTTTTTTCTTGACCACTTGAGGATTGGTTACTTATTCCTTTTCTTCTTCGGTCTCAGGCTGCGGTTTTTTCCAATCTTCGGTTTTCTGCGGGATTTCTTCGAGGAAATCGGTCTTGGTTTTGAAGAGATAGTCAAAGCGGGCGTTTTTGACGAACACCCACTCTTGTTCTTCGACTTTTTCCTCATCAGCGGCATCTTCGGACTTTTGTTCTGTTTCCGCTTCGGCCTTCTCCGTTTCTTCTGCTTCACCTTCTTCTTCGGTGTTGTCTTCTTTCACGACTTGTTCTTTGACTGTTTTGCCTATAAGGACAGTGATGTCTTTGGTTTTGTCCTCTCCCTCTTTGACTGAAATGGTGATTGTTGCCTGGGGATTATCCAGGCCGTAATCAGCGAGATTCAACGGCGGATCGATGAATTCCTCCGCTTCCAGATTTTCTATCTTTCGGACCAGGTCCTCGATCTTATCCTTGTCGGCGTCCTCGCCATCGTGTTTTTCGAAATGCCAGTTGTTATCGTCATCCTTGACCACCGTGATGGCCATTTCGCCTTTTTCCACTTGTACTTTTTTGGCTTGCCAGCTGTAGAAATCAGCCACTTCCTTCTCTCTCAGCTCTGCCGGTTCTTTAGATAAACTGTCAATAATGGAATTCTCCACTTCGACTATCTTTGAAGACAGAGATGTGGTGGCATAGACTTTGTCCTCTTTTTTGTTGATGTAGAATGTGACTTCCTGGTTCTCCAGAGGAAGCTCTAATGCCACTTCATGTTCGGGCTTATCCAGCGCGTATTCTATGGTTTCTTCCTCTTTTTTAGCTTCGGAGACAAACTCTGAGGCCTTTAAATCGGACAAAGAACTGAGCAGGCTCGTGATTTCGCTTTTTTCCGCGAGAGATTTCACTGGTTTCGTCAACATCCAATCATCCTCTTCCTTTGTGGCTTCCCATTGGATGTCGCCGGACCGGAGTGCGATTCTCTTGACCTCATCCGTTTCGAACTGGAATATTTTTTTCTCCCGGAAGTCGAAGATTTTCTTCTCCAGCAAACTCTTGAATTGGCTTCCTATGAGAACGACCTTGGTCTCATCCTCTCGCTTGGCAAAGAATTTTTTGTCCAGTGGATTTTCCGTACCCACGAGAACTTTAACGGGAGTCTCTCTGTCTTTGAAGAAAAGACTTATCTCCTTTTGCGGAATGCCGTATTTTTCCAAATCGGCAGGTGCGTCCTCGACTGTTCTGTCTATTTCAAGAGAGGAGAAGTCGCTGGCAATCCTATCCACTTCGTACTTGTCCGCTTTGGCCTCTAAGGGGTCGGTGATCAGCCAATCGCCCTCCTTGTCTTTGGCAAAGGTGATGGTGTCTGCCTCGGTTTTGAAAATGATTTTTTCGACATCATCCGAAGATAAATCGACGAGTTTATCCGCCGGTTCCGGCTTGCCTTTCTCCCTGATATCTGAAAGAAATACAAACGCCAATAAAGCCCCAAAGACGATCATAAGGATGAGAGTTGTTTTGATTTTCATCGTGCCTTTCTCCTCATCCAGACTGTGAGACCCGTGACCAGAACAGCCAGCGGAAGAATGATAAGGGAGACCCAGAAAATCATTCTTCCCTGTGAGGGTGTGAGCTGGATGGTCTTGGGAAAGGATGTCTTGGGCTGGATGGAGATGAGGTCGGCTTCTTCAGTCAGCCAGTTAACCGTATTCAGGAAGAAATTTCCGTTTCCTGAGAGATAGTAATACCGGTTGGTCACAAAGTCGGAATCGCCGAAAACAGCCAGCCGTCCATCGGACTTGGGCTTATCTTCGGATCCCTCTTCTTTCTCTTCCGCCTCTTCCTGTTTTTCTTCCTTCTCCTCACTTGTTCCTGTTTCACTTTTATCCTCTTCGGTTAACTCTTCCGAGGCTTTTTCTTTCTCCTCCTCAGCAGGCGCTGTCCCTTCAACCTTGGCTTCAGGCTCGGGCTCTCTGTAATCAATCGTCGCCACCACGGCCAGGGAGATAGGGCCTGCCTCATCCTTTCCTTCGTCAAATTTCACTTCCTGTTCGTCCAGCTGCCTTTCTGACCAGGAATTTTGGCTGGTTTTGGCCAGGACATCTACGCTCACTCCTTCCGGCTCTTCCTCGGTTTCCTCAACGGATCGGGCATAGGGATAGAAGGTGGCGTAGTTGAATTTTTCCGTGATGTCGTGGTATTCGTACTGGCTCACGACAGGCATGAAGTAGTCGCCGCCCATGAGGCGCGAGACCGTGTCCACAATCAGGTCATTCTCGAGTTTGATGCCAAACTCGGCCAGATAGCCCTGCATTCCTGGAGCTGCTTCAGGATCGACCATGAGGAATACTTTTCCTCCTGAGTAGAGGAATTTTTTGACGGTTTCCAACTCATCGGGGAAAAGGTCTTTGACCGGTCCCGGAATAATGAGGAGGTCCACATCCTCGGGAAAGGCATCCGGAAGGGCTAAATCCAGTTTTTTAACCTCATAAGCCAACTTTTCGAGCTCGCTCTTAGCCAGGGAGTAGCCGCCCTCTTCCGAATCTTCCACGCTCGCCTCCCCATGGCCTTCAAGCCAATAGATCACCTTTTTGCTCTCCCGGGAGACTTTGATGATGGCATTGGTGATTTCCTCTTCGTTCACTGAATTGACGCGGCTTTCCTTGTCGCCGCTCTCCAGGATCGAAGTCCCGTCCTCCGTGACCTCATACCGTTTCACAAGTCCCGGATTTTTGTCGGGATCGATGAATTCGTGCTTGATTTTGGAGGAATGATAAGCGTAGATTTTCATCAGGTTTTCCATCCGGGCCTGGTTGTAGTTACCCTCGAGAAAAAAACTCTTGATGTTCACATCCTGCTTCAGATTTTTGAGCACTGTCACTGTCTGATCGGAAAGGCTGTGGAGTTTGGCTTCGGTGAAGTCGAACCGGTGGTGGTACTTGGAGAAGATATAATTGACGAGGACGAGGATGCCGAGGACGAGGACGATGATCAGGACGAGGTTACTCGAGTAGAGGAAGGATTTTCTTTTGAAACCCTGTTGAAATTCGCTTAGATTAAACCAGATATACACCACAAGAAGAACAATTCCGACGATGAGCAGGACCAGAAATTGTGTTCTCTTGTAAGGCCAGATTCGGACCGATACTATGGACAGAAATATGAGCCCCAAGGCTATGTAGTTAAGATATTTCTTTATGTTTTCCATTTCTTACCTCCATCTCCGTGATTGAATCACAGAATGGGTCAGGAACAGGCCAAAAAACACCATGCTGAAGTAGTAGACAAGGTCGGTCGTATCCAGAATTCCCCTCGTCATGTCGTCGAAATGCTGGAAGAAGGAAAGATAATTCAACACGTCACGCCACATGCCGGCCGCAGAGTAGGAGGCCCAGTTCAGTATCCAGAAGAGAAGCAGAGCTCCAAAAGTCAGGACGGCCGCGACAATCTGGTTTTCTGTCAGGGAAGAGAAGAATATCCCGATGGCCATGAATGCCGCACCCATAAGGAAAAGTCCGAGGTAGCCGTTGAGAATGGGCACCAACTCCGGATTTCCGAAGGCGAAGGTGAAAAGGGAGAGGAGCCCGTTAAGACAGAGCATCGCCAGCAATACCAAGAGTGAGGCGAAGTACTTGCCCAGGATGATCTGGTTTATGGATATGGGGGAGGTGTAGAGAAGCTCGTCTGTTTTGATCCGCTTTTCATCGGCAAAGAGCCTCATCGTGATAAGAGGGATCATGAGAAGGAGAACAATGCTGATGTTATGGAAGAGAGGAGAGTAGACCATCTGGTTGATGTTGAGCTGTTGATAGTACTGGGGATTCCTCGCCATCTGCATAGATTGCGTGTTGAACCACCACATCAGGCTCTGAAAGAAAAAGCCGGAGAGCACGAGAAAGACGGTGATGGCCACATAGGCGATAGGAGAGGTGAAATAGGATTTAACTTCTTTTTTACATACGGCCCATACGTTGTTCATTGTACCACATCTCCTGAGACGATTTTCAGATAGAGATCCTCGATACTCATGACCTGAGGCTTCATCTCGACAAGGCCGAGGTCTTTCTGAACACAAAATTTTGCGATATCTTCTCTAATGTCTTTGTCGGATGACCATTCGAACTCGAATTCGTCATCCTTCATGCTGACTTTTTCTGCTCCGGGGATAGTCATGAAATGGGGGATCAGCTCTTCTCCGCCGCTTTTCAGCTTGATGCTCATGCGCTCTTTGTCCTTGACTGAAGCGGTGAGCTCATCGAGAGAACCGGACGCCATGAGATGACCATCCCTGATGATGACGACACCATCGCAGGTCTGGGTGACTTCAGCCAGGATATGAGTGGAGAGCATGATAGTGCGTTCTCCCTTGAGAGAACGGATAAGTTGTCTGATTTCGATAATTTGAGCGGGGTCGAGGCCGATGGTCGGTTCATCGAGGATAAGGACTTGGGGATCATGAATTAAAGCTTGAGCGATGCCTACTCTCTGCTTGAAACCGCGTGAGATGTTCTTGATCAGTCTTCTCCGGACCACTTCCAAACCGGCAGTTTCAATAGCTTTTTGGAGAGCTTTGTTTCTTTCGGAGGCCGGAATCTGCTTGATTTCAGCGACGAAACTCAGGTATTCATTCACCGTCATATCAGGATAGAGTGGTACGACTTCAGGCAGATAGCCTATGATCTTTTTGACGTCATTGGGCTGTTCGAAAACATCGAAGCCGGCCACAACCGCTTTGCCATCCGTTGCCGGAAGATACCCTGTGAGGATTCTCATGGTTGTCGTTTTTCCTGCGGCGTTCGGGCCGAGTAAACCCCAAATCTTGCCTTCCTCCACCTTGAAGCTGAGGTTTCTGACGGCCTCGAGATCACCATATTTTTTGGTCAGGTGTTCAACCTCAATCATGCTTTACCTCCTCTTATCATTGTTTTTTCTGAGCTACCGTTTACGGATACATGCCGTTTATTGCCGTTCATGTGTTTTTCGCTCATGACATTTTACTTTTCCTCAAAAGTAAAATGCAGTGGTTAAGTATATCTATTTTAGGGAATTTTTAAAAATTATCAACACCTTAATCATATAGTTTTTTAACTTTTGGTCTTGCTGTTTCGTTGCTGGAAAAAGATGCCCGTTCACATTTTTACATCCGCTCGGGGAGGGGAATGCCCATGAGGGCGAGTGCCTCCTTCAGGACCTCCCGGATGTAGTAGATGGTCAGAATGCGAATGTTTTTGACGGAGGAGTCCGTTTCGGAGAGGATGGAGTATTTGTGGTAGTATGCGTTGAATTTCTGGCAGAGGTTGAAGGCAAACTTGGCCAGATGAGAAGACTCCAGGGAGCGGATGGTGTGTAGAATTTCCTCGTCGAGTTGAGAGGCATAGAGGATGATGTCCCAAAAATCCGTAAGCTCTTGACTCGATTCCCGGCGGGCCTGGAGGGGAGAAAGTGAGATTTTATCGTTAATAAGGGAAAGAACTTCTTCTTTGCCAGTTCCCTCTCGTTCTTCGAGTTTTCGGAATATGCTGTTGATACGGACACATGTGTACTGGAGATAGGGGCCGGTTTCCCCCTCGAAGCTCAAGGCGTCCTCAAAATCGAAGACAATGACAGAGTTGCGCGCGTATTTGAGCATGAAGTATCTTAGAGCCCCGATAGCGATCTTGTGGGCGATGTCCGTTTTTTGAGCTATCGAGAATTGGGGGTTTCTCTTTTCCACTTCGACCAGCGCTTTCTCTTCCAGCATGTCGAGCAGGTCATCCGCCTTGACGCCCAGTCCCTTTCTTCCCGAGACTTCGAGGAAATCCCTTTCTTTATCTTCTTCGGCGATCTCTAAGTTGAGCTCCTTCATGCTTTTGGGCGAGAGGGCGACCATCTCGTAGGAAAAGTGAATGGATTTCTCGGCTTGTTTATCGAAATGGAGCGACTTCAAGCCCTGGACGACGATCTGCTGCAAATAGGATTGCCGGGTGTCGATCACGTTGTAAACCAGACTTCCACTGCCGAACGAGGGTGTTTCTCCGGATGGGGTATCCGTCGTGATCCAGATCGTTTTGTCCCCTTCTTTTTCGAAGGGTTGGTAGAAAAAATCACGCTCGAGAAGGCCAAATTTCCAGAGCTGGTAGGCGATGTCCTTGCCGACATAAGTTACGGTCCCATCCGATCTTACGATGACCTTTTCTCTTTCAGTTTCGGTTTCAAGCTTCATCACCCAGCAGCCCTTGTTATCACCTGCATCCACATAATAGACTGCTCGCTTTTCTTTGAGGAGTGAAAAGGCTTTCTCCCAAAATTTCATGGCCAGAATTGTGCTTTCACAAGGAAGAATGTCATAACTGACGCCCAGCCTTCTCATTGTCTGAAGGTGGGCGTGAATGATGCGATGAGAGACATACTTCCCGATTTCAGCTTCGGGGTCGACTCCCTCTTCAACATGCTTCAGCATTTCAGACCGCCGCGTCTGGGCTTCAGGGTGGGATCCAAGAAAGGACGATACTTTGGTGTAGAGGTCCCAACAGTAATAGTCGAATTTACCGTCGATAGCTTTGATCTCTTCCAGATTCTTTTTCTCGAGTTCCATAAACCCGAACACAACATCGACGACCTGAACTCCAGTATCATCGATGTAATTCTGGATCTCGACATTTTCGCCCTTATGTCTATAACACAGCCCGAGCGTGTCTCCAAGACAGGCGTTTCTCAGGTGCCCGATGTGCGCTGCCTTGTTGGGGTTGATGTTGGTGTGCTCGATAATAATCTTGTCTTCTTCAGGACAAAGATCTGTTTTGCCCAGGGATTGGATTCTTATTTGAAAAAAAGCTTCTTTGTCCAGAAAAAGATTGATGAAGCCCCCGCCGGCAACTGTGGCTTCACGAACTCCCGGAAGATCCGATAGCAGGGGAATTATTTCTTGAGCCAGTTCTCTGGGATTCTTCTTTATCTTTTTTGCCAGTTGGAAGGGAAAAGCCAGCGCCAGATCACCCATTTTGATATTGGGAGTAGAGGAGATGTCTATGTCTGACAACTCGAGTGGGTACATGGCACCTATGATGTCGTGAATGCTCTTTTTTATAGCTTTTTTGTACTCAATCATTATTCGAATTCTCTTGATTATCGGTTATGTGTTAATAATCGGCACTTCATTATAGCAAATTGGAGTGTGGGGACAAGCGCTAATTCTCATTGCTTAAATTTGAGTTGCATCCTGTTTCATTATATGGTAGTAAAATAGTTTCTTTGAGGACTTACCATGAATGTGACTAAACTCAATTCAGAACACAAAAAGCTCGGCGGAAAGATGATTGATTTTTTTGGCTGGGAGATGCCCGTTGAGTATTCTGGCCTTATCGATGAGCACATGGCTGTGCGAACCAGAGCCGGTCTTTTCGATGTCAGCCATATGGGAGAAATCCTTATTTCAGGGAAGCAGGCGCTCGATTTCGTCCAATATTTGACGCCGAATAACGCCGCCCGGCTGACGCCCAACAAGGCTCAGTATACGGCGCTGACAACACCGCAGGGAACCTTTGTCGATGATATGCTTGTCTATTGCTTGGACGAGGAGAGATACCTTCTTGTCGTCAACGCTGCAAATACGGACAAAGATTACGAGTGGGTCATCGACCACAAAGAGGGCTTTGACGTTACGGTCGAGAACCAGAGTTCCTCATACACCCAGATAGCCCTCCAAGGTCCAAAAGCTCTAGAGATTCTGCAACCTTTGACCGGCGTAGATTTGGCGGAGATGAAGGCTTTTCATGCAGCCCGAGGTAGTGTGGCGGATGTCGGAGCCTTGGTCTCGAGGACGGGATATACGGGTGAAGATGGATTTGAAATCTACACACAGTCCGCAAATCCAGAGAAAATGTGGAGTGCCATCCTGGAGCGAGGGAAGGCATTCGGACTGCTTCCCGTCGGGCTGGGTGCGCGCGACACGCTCCGCCTCGAGGCGACATTGATGCTCTATGGGAATGATATCGATGATACGACAACGGTTCTGGAAGCAGGCCTGGGCTGGCTGGTTAAGTTCAAAAAGGGTGATTTTCTTGGACGTGATGCTCTTCTCAAGCAAAAGGAAGAGGGGTTGAAGAGGAAGCTCGTTGGATTTGAACTCCTGGGCAGAGGCATCGCCAGGCCGCATTATCCTGTCTTTGTCCAGGGAGTGAAAACATCTGAAGTGACTTCGGGAACATACTCGCCGTACTTGAAAAAGAGTATAGGACTGGCCTATTTACCCATGTCTTTTGCGGAGACGGACACGGAAATAGAAATAGAGATCAGGGGAAAACGCGTCGACGCCAAAGTTGTTCCCCTTCCTTTCTACAAACGGGATTAAAGGGCCGGGCTATCACAAAAATTGGGATATCTTAGATGGATAAGAATGGTTTCAGGACTAAGATATTGAGAAATGAGCTAGGATAAAAAAAGAGGAGGGAAAGGATGTATCCGGATGATTTTTATTACTCAAAGGATCATGAATGGATAAAGGTCGAAAACGATGTCGCTACCGTCGGAATCACAGATTTTGCCCAGAAGCAATTGGGAGATGTCGTTTACGTGGAATTGCCGGAGCAGGGAACAGAATTGGAATTCCATCAATCTTTTGGCGTAGTCGAGTCAGTGAAAGCTGTGTCTGATATCTACTCTCCCATTTCTGGAGTAGTGACAGAAGTCAACGAGGGATTGAATGATTCTCCCGAATTAGTTAATGAGGACCCGCACGGGAAGGGCTGGATTATCAAAGTGAAAATCAAGGATGAATCAGACCTCGGTAAATTGATGTCGGCCGTGGATTATGAAAAATTCCTGGAGGGCCTGGAGGATTAACTCCGACGCCTCGCCACACACGAAGATGAGCTACGTATCACTCAGTGATAGAGACATAAAGGAAATGCTGGCCAAAATTGGCGTCGCTGATGCAGAGGAGTTGTTTTCCTCGATTCCAGAGGATATTCGGCTAAATCGGGCTCTTGACACGCCAAAAACGCTGACCGAACCGGAGCTCACAGCCTATTTCGACAACCTGGCCCACGCAAACACGTCCGAGAACTACATGTCATTCCTCGGAGCAGGGGCTTATCCCCACATAATTCCGTCTGTCGTGGATTACCTCAGCAGCCGGGGAGAGTTCGTCAGTCCATACACACCCTATCAAGCGGAGGTCAGCCAAGGCACGCTGCAGGTTATTTTTGAGTTTCAAACGCTCATATGTCAGCTAACGGGAATGGATATCGCTAACGCCTCCCTCTATGAGGGGGCTTCAGGAGCAGCAGAGGCTGTTTTGATGGCCCACAGACTTAAGAAAAAGCCCAAGGTCTTGCTGGCAGGAATGCTTCATCCTCAGTATAAAGAGGTCATCCGCACTTACACTCAAAATCTGGGGATCGTCTTAGAAGAGATCCGTTATATGAACACCGGCGGAATAGATCAAGAGGACCTCCGTAAAAAATTGGAGGACCAGACGTCTGCCGTGGTGATCCAGTCACCCAATTTCATCGGAGTGATTGAGGATCTCAAAATTGTTTCGACTCTAGCCCACGAACACAACGCTCTTTCCGTTGTGGTTGTCGCTGAGCCGGTTTCTCTGGGAATTCTGGAATCGCCCGGAAAATTGGGGGCTGATATCGTTACCGGTGAAGGGCAGTCTTTCGGCCTGCCATTGAGTTTTGGGGGCCCCTATCTGGGATTCATGGCCTGCTCCAAAGATTTCATCCGGCAGTTCCCCGGAAGGATCGTGGGGGAGACTTCCGACGTTGAAGGGAGGCGGGGGTACGTCTTGACTCTGTCGACAAGAGAGCAACACATCAGACGCGAACGGGCCACATCCAACATTTGCACAAATCAAGCTCTATGTGCCCTGCGGGCAACCATATTTTTAGAGACTTTAGGGCAGGATGGTTTGAGGGAGTTGGCCTGGAGCAATGTACAGAAAGCGCATTATGCGGCCAAGGAATGTGGTCGGGTGAAGGGTGTCACAAAGAAGTTTGAAGGGGCGTTTTTCAACGAATTCGTCCTGTCTTTCGACAAGCCCTGGAACAAGATTGCATCAGCTTTGCGAGATAAGGGGATAATCGGTGGCCTGAGTTTGGAACCTCTTTTCCCTGAACTGAAAAATTGTGCCCTCTTTTGTGTCACGGAGAGACATGCAAAGGCCGATATCGACAAATTGGCCAGTGCATTACAGAGCGCAGTGTGACGATACAGCCTTCATTCCTTAAATGGACCGCATTATAGACAAGGAGATCTGAGGTTATTGAAATGATTCGTGAACCATTGATATTCGAGATAAGCGACAAAGGAAAGAGGGCTTTTCGTCTGCCTGAGCTTGATGTCCCGGAGGACAAGGATGTGCTCAAAGGTGTTCCCACTCGTGGTGGACTGGAGGGGTTTCCTCAGGTATCCGAGGTAGAGATTGTCAGGCATTTCACACGTCTTTCCCGCATGAATTTTTGCATTGATGTTGGATTCTATCCCCTTGGCTCATGCACCATGAAGTACAACCCTAAAATCAACGAACGCATTGCCTCTCACCCTGGATTCACATCCACTCACCCCCATACACCGGGAGATTTTGTCCAGGGAAACCTTCAAATATTGAAAATGACCGAGACCATTCTTTCAGAGATTACGGGAATGGATGCGTTCACACTGCAACCTTCTGCCGGTGCTCAGGGAGAATTGGTCGGGATTATGCTCATACGGGCCTGTCTTGAAGAGAGGGGAGACCCCAGGCAGATTGTTCTCATCCCCGATTCAGCACACGGGACAAACCCCTCGAGTGCTCATCTTTCTGGATATCGGGTGCAGGAGGTTAAATCGAATGAAGCCGGGACCGTCGATCCCGTCGACCTCGAGCAGCACATGACTGAGGACGTCGCGGCCTTTATGGTTACAAATCCCAACACACTGGGAATTTTCGAATCCGACATCAAGAAGATCTGTGACATTGTCCACTCCAAAGGAGGTTTTATCTACATGGACGGCGCCAACATGAACGCCCTTGTCGGAAAGTGCCGTCCCGGAGATATGGATATCGATGTCATTCATATCAACTTGCACAAAACCTTTTCCACTCCGCATGGAGGAGGAGGGCCTGGAGCAGGGCCGGTGGGGGTTAAAAAGATTCTTGAGCCCTATCTCCCCATCCCGGTCATCGAAAAGCGTGGCGATTCCTATGTCTTCAATTACGACCGGCCTTATAGTATCGGGAGAGTCCGTAGCTTTTTCGGCAACTTTCTGGTTATTGTCAAGGCCTTGGCTTACATGCTGTCCCTAGGCCCAAGAGGATTGGAAGAGGTGGCTGAGGTTGCGGTTTTGAATTCAAATTACATCCGCAGCTGCTTGGAGGGGATATATCATCTCAAATACACCACATCCACACTCCATGAATGTGTGTTTTCTGATAAATACCAGAAAGAATTCGGAGTCCAGAATATCGATATCGCCAAGAGACTGATCGATTACGGTGTCCATCCGCCGACCATGTCGTTTCCGTTAATCGTCCCCGGAGCCTTGATGATCGAACCGACAGAGACGGAAAGCAAAACGGACCTCGATACCTTTATCGATGCCATGAAATCCATCGCCCAGGAGGCTAAAGAGGATCCCGATGTTTTAAAAAATGCGCCGCATGAGTCATACGTGCGAAGATTGGATGAAACTCAAGCGGCCAGAAATCCTGTCCTCCGCTGGCTGCCTGAGGACAAGAGGGCTTCCGGCCCAAAAAGTTGAAATTTTTTTGAGCTACAGTGTCAGCATTGGAGATGAATAATTTGTAGATAGTAAAGAAAGATGTCAATACAGGAACTGATCATGAACCTGCAGAGATTCTGGGCTGACCAGGGTTGTTATCTGGCTCAACCCTATGATCTTGAAGTGGGTGCAGGCACCATGACGCCGGATACCTTTTTCAGAGTACTGGACAAAAGGCCTTGGAAGGTTGCCTATGTGCAACCGTCCAGGAGGCCGACAGACGGACGTTTTGGAGAGAACCCCCACAGGGTTCAGAAACATTTTCAATACCAGGTTATCATAAAGCCTTCACCTGCCAGCATTCAAGATATCTACCTTGAGTGCCTGACCTCCCTGGGAATTTCCCTTCCGGATCATGACCTTCGGTTTGATGAAGATAACTGGGAATCGCCGACCATAGGGGCCTGGGGAGTTGGTTGGCAGGTTCTTCTGGATGGGTTGGAGATCACCCAGTTCACCTATTTTCAGCAGGCGGGAGGAGTCGATCTCTTTCCTGTCCCCGTCGAGATCACCTTTGGTTTAGAGCGACTTGAAATGTTTTTAGAGGGAAAAGAGGATATTTACGATCTTGATTGGTCGAAGGATGTGAGCTACAGAGATTTGAGATATGCAGAAGAGAGAGAGTTTTCAGCTTATAACTTTGATCTGGCTGATATCAAGCTGTTGCGAAAGTCCTTCAGTATGAACATAAAGGAAGGCCAGAGACTCATCAACAGGGATTTGCTGCTTCCGGCCTATGATACCTGTCTGAAGTGCTCGCATCTGTTCAACCTCTTGGATTCTAGAGGAGCCATCAGTGTCACGGAACGGGTGAAGATGATCGCGCAGATTAGACTTCTCGTTACTCAAATCGCTCACAAATATGTCTCAAGGGAGGCCTCGACATGAAGGAATTTCTCCTTGAGATCAACACGGAAGAGATGCCCGCCTCTCACATTCAAACCGCACTCGAGCAACTGACACAGAAAATTGAGGATGAACTCCGGTCTTCAAATATTCCTTTATCCTCCATCAGCACCTATGGAACATGCCGGAGACTTGTGGTCGTGGGTGGTTTTGAGCCAGGACAGGAGGACAGGGTAGAAAATGTCACCGGACCCCCTAAAGCAGTGGCCTTTGATGTTGATGGAATACCGACAGCAGCGGCTCTGGGATTCGCTAAAAAACACGGCATTGAGGTTGAAAACCTGATTGTGATGAGGACGGAACGGGGTGAATATGCCGGAGCGAGGAAAATCATAAAGGGCAAACCCACAGATGATATCCTTAGCCAGCTAATTCCACAGGCTATCTCATCACTCTCCTTTCCTAAAATGATGAGATGGGGTGACAATCAACTGCGGTTTTCCCGGCCGATCAAAAATATCCTCTGTCTTTTTGGGGGAAAACCCTTGGGCTTTTCTGTTGGCAAAGTGTCATCTTGTGATTGGACAAGCGGTCATAAAATTTTTTTCCCGGAGAAAGTCAGAGTAAAGAATTTTGCAGATTACAGAAAGGCTTTGGCTGGATTGGGTGTCATTGTTGATCCTGAACGGAGGAAAAGATCCATTTGCCGACAGATAAAGAAAAAACTGTCTTCTCTGGAGGCAAATATTCTTCCGGATAATGAACTTTTGGAGAAACTGACCTACGATGTGGAATTCCCTCATGTGATTTTGGGTCAGTTTCCGAATGAATATTTGAAATTGCCTATCGAGGTCTTGAGCACGGCCATGCGAGAGGGACAAAACCTGTTCTCCGTTGTCAAAGGAAAGAGACAACTGCCTTATTTTATTGGAGTGGCAGATACGCCCAAGGATGCAAAAGCTCTGATTAAAGAGGGGAATGAAAGAGTTCTTCGAGCGCGTTTGGAAGATGCGAAATTTTTCTGGGAACAGGACTTGAAAATCAAGCTCAGCAACAGGGGCAGGAATCTGGATCGTGTTGTTTACCAGGAAAAACTCGGGAGCTACCAGGACAAGACATTGCGTTTGAAGAAAATTGGTGCTTACCTCTCAGGTAAGCTGGATGCCAAGCTGGAAAAGAAGCATGTGGTAGAGGCTGCAGAGATCAGCAAGGTGGACCTGCTGACTGAAATGGTGAGAGAATTTCCCTCGCTCCAGGGAAGAATGGGAGGGTTGTACGCAAAGGAAGAGGGGTTCCCGACTTCCGTGTGGAAGGCTGTGTATGAACACTATCAACCCACGAGCATGGAAGATGCTACCCCTTCAAGCTTGAGCGGTGCTGTTCTTTCCATCGTGGATAAGCTCGATTCCATCGTGGGCGCCCTGGGTGTCGGTGTTGAGGTTTCCGGCTCCAAAGATCCCTTCGGGCTTCGGCGGAGTGCCCAGGGCATTTGTAAGATTATTCTGGAGAAAAAATTGGATTTTTCTGTTCACAGGCTCTTGGATAAGACGCTTAAAGTGTACGGCGAGATCTTCGAAGAATCAAAAGCGGAAATTAAAAAGCGGTGTCTGGACTTTTTTAAAGGGCGTTTGCAGTATATCTACGAATACCAAGGATATCGTTACGATCTGATCAAGGCTGCTCTTGCCCCAGGCATAGACAACATTTACCATACCTCTTTAAGATTGAAGGCTTTAGACAGCCTTAAGGAGCGTTCCCAGTTCGAGCCGTTGATTCATATTGCCAAACGTGTTAACAACATCCTCCGTGATCAACCCTTGTACAGAGTCAATTCGGAGCTTCTCGAGGAAAAGCAAGAGAGAGAGCTGTTCACAACTTTTTCCATCATCATGGACAACGTGCAGCCCATGATCGCCCGAGGTGAATTCGCTAAAGCCCAAAGGATGGTGTTCCGTATTAAGTCCTCTATCAACAGTTTTTTTGATCATGTGCTGGTCATGGCCGATGACAATCGACTCAGACGAAACAGGCTGGCTCTGCTCCAAGCCATCAGCAAGCTGCTGATGCAGATAGCGGATTATTCTCAAATCGTTGTCGACTAATTAAAAAAGGGATCGCACCTCAACGTTTGACATTGTATTGAAAAGCCTTTCGTTGACGTTTTACTTTATGCGCCGATACTGATAGGTCTGCAAGGAAAGGTTGTGTTGAGGAGTAAGGTAAATGTCAAATGTTGGGACGCGATCCCTTATTATTCGGTGTCGATCTCGAAGTCACCTTTTTCGGAGCTATCTGTTTCGCTCTCTTCAATCGGGGCAAATTTCTGTTCGAGCGCGATGATTTTAACGAGAGCCCCAGGGTAGTTTTGCCCCTTCTTTTCTCCGTAGGGATTGAATTGGACTCCCACTTGATATTTGTAATTTTGCCCCGTATTGACGGTAGCCCATCTGACCTGGCCTCTCATTTCCAGGGAAACCCGTTCTCCTGGTAGAGATATTTTCATGGTGACCATTGTGTTCATTTTTAGCTCTTCTTTAGTTAGGAAGCGAAGACCACCGCGGCTGATATCCAGGATAGGGCAAAACTCTTCGCTGAATTTTTCGTCCGGGAGAAAGGTTTTTTCCCTCTTGTAATTCAAGGTGGCACCTGGAATCTCAAAACGGATACATGTTCGGCGTTCGATTCCTTTATACACCATGAAACTCCTCCTCCTGTACCATTCTCAAGAGAGCTTGAGATTTTCGCTGAATAGCATATCTTAAAATTCCAGCAAAAGTCAAAAAAATTGTTATGGGCATTGCCATGTTTATCCCTTTAGCTAAAATGCCGCTCTTTCTGGTACTCAACCTCCATTTATTTTGTCGTAGATAAAGGTATGGAAATGGCAAATTATTTTGAAGTGTGAGGCAAAAAGTCGAAAGCTGGGAACAATAACAATAGTGAATCAAACATAAGTCTAGGAGCAGAAAGGAGCGTCGCTCTCAGGGTAAAAAATACCAGCACTATCGTTCAAGAATTTCTTTCATATAGTGCGGGCAGTTTAATGAGAAATCAGCGAAGAGTTCCTTCGTAGTGGGCTGTAAGCTGCCTCTCACGCACATCTTCCGGTGTGTAAGAGGGGAGTAGGACGGGCGCAATTCTGTCTGTCTTGATGTGAGCGGCTTTTATCTCTTTCTCGTAGGTAATGATGTGCTCAAGAGTCAATTTGCCCAACTTGGCTTTTTTGATATACTCAGTCGCATATTTTCCTGCTCTGCGTCCGAAAACGTTGTAATCGAGCACGGAATTGCCCATCAGTCTGTTCCGCCCGTGAACTCCTCCCGAGGCTTCTCCGGCCACATAGAGGCCGGGGATGTTTGTCTCGGATTTTTCGTTGATTTCGATACCACCGTTTTGGTAATGGAGAGAAGGATAGACGAGCATCGGCTCCTTAGTGATATCGATGCCATAGCGGATAAACTGCCGGAGCATGGCGGGAAACTGTTTTTGGATGTAGCCCTCGCCTTGAAGCATCTCGATAAGCGGAGAATCGAGCCAGATTCCCACGCGTCCGCTTGGGGTCTGTATTCCTTTTTTTCTTTCCAAGCACTCTCTAATAAAGGCCGAACTTTCGACGTCTCGTGGTTCCCTTGGAAAGACAAAGAGCTTTCCATCTTTGTTGAGCGGCTGACCACCTGCGCCTCTGATCTTTTCAGTGATGAGAAAGCCGGCGATTTGTTCCGGAAAGACGGACCCGGTGGGGTGGTACTGCACCGAATCCATATACATGAGTTTAGCCCCGGCTTTGTAAGCCATGATGAGGCCGTCTCCCGTGGCTCCGTAGTGATTGGTCGTGTCGAAGCCTCGAATGTGCAAGCGTCCGTATCCCCCCGTAGCGATGATGGTGGCTTTGGCCTTTACTGTGAAGTACTCTTCTGTCTCCAGGTTGTAAAGAACACCGCCGGCACACTGGCCTTTGTTGTCCATTATAAGCTCGACTATGGGCATGAACTCCAGAGTTGTGATCATATCCGGGTGGTTGCGGACCTCGTCCATTAGAGTCCGGAGAATTATGGCCCCCGTGTAGTCACGGCAGGAGTGCATTCGCTTTCTTGAGGTTCCTCCGCCATGCAAAACCTGCATCGTCCCGTCTTCATTCTTATCCCAGACAACACCCAGTTCTTCCAGCCATCTCACAACCTCTGGTCCGTCTTCAGTCAAAGCGCGGACCAATTCTGGCTTGTTATCAAAGTGTCCGCCACCGATGGCATCCAGGTAGTGCCTGGTCGGCGGATCCTGAGTAGTGACGGCAGCTTGCATTCCGCCTTGGGACATCATGGAGTTGGCGTCCCCCATGCGAAGTTTGGTGGAGATGATTGATTTTACTCCTAATCTCTGGGCCTCTATGGCTGCTGCACAACCGGCACCCCCGCCCCCGATGATCAGAATATCCGTTTCATAATCAGGGTCATCGAGGTCAAAGAGCTCGGGTTTGATTCTGGAATGAGATTCCAGTATATCGGCCACCTCGGTTGTGATCATTTCCCCCTTGTTGGGCCCAATTCTGATCTTGCGCCTTGATTCTTTCTTGTAGTCAGGATGAAATTTGTTGAGAACATCCTCCCTTTCCTCCGCTGACATGGGAGGAAAGACAGGTTTCCCGGATTTGGCCAGCTCGAATCTTTCGTTTCGAGATTGGATGACTTTTTGCAGCGATTCATTCATGTACTCAGGATACATCGGACACTCCTTCTCACACTAAGTTAAAAAATCCAAATTTGTTCATAGATGTTGACCCGGTCTTATTCGAGATCCCTAGCGTAGTAGAGCTTCTTAAGCTCATCTTTTCTCATTTTCATCAACTTTTTATACTCGGGATCATATTTGTTTTTCTTGACATCTCTGAGTCTCTTGTCCAGCTCTTTGCTTTTTTTCGAGAGGTATTTACCGTACAGTCTTCTTCCAAGAATCCCCACATTGTACTGAACGATTTCAGCCGGGCACCTGATGGCACACATCCCGCAACTGATACAGTCAAAGGAGAGATCCATCAAAGTCTCATAATCTCCGCGTTTGGCAGCCTGGATGTAATCCATGACCTCCAAATCCTGCGGACAGGCTTTGGTGCATGTGTTACAGGCAACACATCGGAAGACTTCCGGGTAGTATTTCTGGATTGTACCAACACTCGGCTCAATTCTATCGATTTCATAAATAGCTTTTTGGCCGGGAAATGAGGGTAACTGAGAAAGCCACATCCCATCCTCGACGAGAGTCGTGCAGGCCAATCCCGTATAGATTTTGTAGTCACCGGGCATGCGGTAAACCGTGGCGCACGCTCCGCAAAAGCCCTCTCGGCATCCGGCCCCACGCTTGAGTTGGTAACCCGCATATTCAATGGCTCCCATGATAGTCGCATCGGCGGGGACACTATGAGCTTTTCCCATAATAAAAACTGTCGCCATTTTTTCGGCGGGAACCTTCTTTTTCGATTGTGCTTTTTTCGGCGCTGCCGTCTTCTTTTTTACTGTTTTCTTTGTGGCCATCGTGTTGTCTCCTTATTAGTATTCTTGAGGTAAATTCTTGAGTTCGGCCCAGGAGTAAACCGGACCATCCTTGCAGACATAGTGCATACCGATGTTGCATCTTCCGCATATGCCGATACCGCACTTCATTTTGTTCTCTACGGTCGTGTAGATCTGTTCGTCCTTGAAACCCAGATCTCCCAGGGCTTGAATGACGAATTTGATCATGATGGGAGGACCGCAGGTGATGGCAATCGTATTCTTGGCTGAGGGTTTTTTATCCGTAACATTTTGAGGGACAAACCCGACGAACTCACTCCAACCCTCTTCCTCCACGTCAACGGACAAGTGAACGATGCTCTCCTTACGCAGCTCTTCCAGCTCTTCCTTGAACACGATGTCTTTAGAGGTTCGTGCGCCGTAGATCAGCATGATTTTTCCGTAATCCTTCTTTTTTCCCAGAGCTGTTTGGAGAACGGACCAGATCGGTGCCAATCCGATTCCTCCACCGATGAACACGAGATTTTTTCCCTTCCATTCTTCGATCGGAAAGCCGTTTCCGTATGGCCCCCTGATTCCGATGATGTCGTCCACATTCATGCTGTGAAGGGCGGTGGTGACTCTTCCCGTCTTCAAGATGCTGAATTGAAGATAGTCCTTGATCAGAGGGGAGGACGAGATAGAGATCATCGACTCTCCTTTGCCGAAGACCGATAGCATGGCGCATTGACCGCATTTTTGGGAAAAGTCGACGTCTGTGAGAAACTGAGTCCGGAATGTTTTGATAGCCCTCGCTCCGGTAACTTCTTCCTTAATGGAAATTATTTTGGCAAGCTTGGGGACGTAGACATTGCTATCCATGGTCTCTCACCTTATTGAGAACTTCAATGATATCTATACCCACAGGGCATTTGGACACACATCGGCCGCAGCCGGTGCATTGATAGTCTTTATATCTTTCCACAAAATACTGGTATTTATGCATAATTCTCTGCCGCAACCGGGAAGCTTTGTCAGGTCTGGGATTGTGCCCGGAGGAGTGCATGGTGAAGTCGGGAAACTGACAGGTGTCCCAGGTTCTGATCCGCAGCCCCTGAGGCGGCGTTATGGATGTCATTTCATCGGAAATATCAAAACAGTGACAGGTGGGGCAGAGATAGGTACAGATCCCGCAGCGCAGGCAGCTCATCGCCTCCTCATCCCAGAATGGAGATTCAAACATTCCCTTGAGGATAGGAGGGATTTTTTTAGCGTCCTTGACGGCTCGTGTGATTTTTGTCTCGGAATCGGCATGTATTTTCTGGAGTTCCTTTTTGTCTTTGGCAGTCGGATTTGTGAACAGACCCTTTCCCCCGGAGTCGATGAGCTTGTCTCCGGTTTTAGTCAATGATTCCATATAGTAGCGATCTCCCATATCCGTCATCAATATGTCGAAGCCATCCTTGGAATGGGGAGAACCATCCACCGATGTGCAGAAGCAGTTGGGAGATGGCGGGACAACGCAGGCAAGGCCGATAAGAACCGTGCTCTCCCTCCGTTTCCAGTAATATTCGTCCTTATACCCGTCGTTGAACACTTTATCGAGAAGGGTGAGAGCTTTTGCGTCACAAGGCCTGACTCCCAAGATAATGGAGGGATTGTCTTCCGGCAAGACTTCTTTTATTTCAGGGTGCTCGCCTTCGGGAGAGGTGAATTCGAAGAAGATTTCTCGCTGGGGATAGATGATTTTTTTCGGCGCCTGAACAGTGTTGGGGTGATTCAACTCTATCTTCTCTGGATTGTCTGCTACTTGGTAACTCCAGACATCATCTTTGAACAGGGGAGCGTAAAGGGTGTAGCCATCGAGCTTCTTGAGCCATTTAGGGAATGATTTTTTTGTCAGTGTTTTTTCCATCGTCTCACCTGATAAAATCTTCGGGATCTTCGTCTTTAAAGCTGGAGACAAGAGAAGGGATATCGGGATCGAACCCGACTTCATAACCGAACAGCTTCTGGGCCTCTTTTTCTAATTTTTTATTTAAGAAACGGATAGGAATATCCAAGGGACATACGCGTTCACATTCTCCACAGTCGATACAACGTCCGGCCAGGTGCATGGCTCTTACAAGATGATAGACAATGTTTTCAGAACCGGTTGGAGATTTTTCAATCCACTTTATTTTTTGAGCCTTTTCTTCGGCCTTGGTGTCGGGCTCGACGACGAAATTGATAGTATCCACAACGCATTCATCGCAGTAACACATCGGACACGCGGAACGACAGGCATAACACCGTATGCAGCGACCAAGCTGCTCTTTCCAGAATTTCCAGCGTTCTTCTGTCGACATGCCCTCGATTTTTTGAACGGATTTGTAAGGATCGTCGATTTTCTTTTTTTCTTTGTCACCCAGGAACACATCGTAAACGACAGGATAATTGGCTTTGCATTCCAGACATCGCTCGGCCAGAACTTCCTCGGCAGGAATGTTCACTCGGCCCTCCTCCGTCGTAACAACGAAATGCCCGTCTTCGCCATAATCAACTTTTTTGACTCTCTTGCCTTTGAGCTTTTTGGCCAATTTGTTCTCGTCCACAACACCCGTGCTCTCACAGGAGACGCCAATGATATGGACATCGTCGCGGCTGATGAATTTTTCTTGGATCAGGACGTTGATAGCCCGGCTATCACAGCCCTTGACCACTATGCCTACCGGTCTTTCATCCGGTTCTCTTTCTCCTTTTTTTCTTCGGCTTTCATCCACGAGAAATTTGGTAAGGTTATGCACACAGGAAGGATTCCAGACCAGCTTTTCCGCTTCATCTGCATCCTTCAGAAAAGCCGGCATGGCTTTGTATTGGTCTGTTCCGTTCTGATATCCGATGACGTACTTGACTTTTCCGTTTTTAAGAACTTTGGTCGCTTCATGTTTGAGGTCTTCCAGTGTTACCATTATTGGCTTCTCCTCAACTTTGTTTGGGGACCCATGGGTTTGAGTACGTTGACGAAATCCTTGATGATTTGTGTGTATTTGACCCCTTCGGCCGCAGAGACCCAGGACATCTGGAACCGTTCCGGATCGAGACCTATGAACTCCAAAAGCTCTTTGACAAGAGCAATCCTGCGGCGGGCATAAAAGTTTCCTTTGATGTAGTGGCAATCTCCCGGATGACATCCAGATACGAGGACTCCATCGGCTCCTTTTTTGAACGCGGAAAGGATATAGAGAGGTGACACGCTGCCCGAGCACATCACTTGGATGGGAACGACATTCGGTGGGTATTCCATTCTGGAGACTCCAGCCAGGTCGCTCCCCGCCGAGGAACACCATTTACAGAGAAAAGCCACAATTTTAGGTTCAAATTCTTCTGCCATCATCAGCCTCCAAGACTCGCTTCAATCATGTCATGAACTTGGGTTGGGGTGAGATTCTTAACGGAAATGGCTGCTCTCAGACAGGTGGCTTGGCACGTCCCACAGCTTTCACAGAGAACTTTATTGACTTCTGCTTTGCCATCTTTGAGTGAAATCGCTTCATAGGGGCACACGTCCACGCACATTCCGCATCCCGTGCAAAGTTTCAGGTTGACTTCTGCCACATTCGGTGAGTGAAACAATCTTTCCTGGGAGAGAATGGCGATGGCTTTAGCGGCAGCTCCACTTGCCTGGGCGACGACTTCGGGGATATCCTTCGGCGCCTGAGCCGCTCCGGCAAGGAACATTCCTGATGTCACGCTTTCGACTGGCCTGAGCTTCGGATGAGCTTCGGCCAGAAATCCATCCTTGTCCATGGCAATCTTCAGTTTTTTAGCCAGCTCCTCGGCTCCCACTGATGGGCGCATAGCTGTGGCCAGGACAACCATATCCGCGTCAATCTCTATGTCTTTTCCTGTGAGTGTATCCACACCCCAGACTTTTATTTTTCCCTTCTCCTCGAAAATTTTGGAAACCTTCCCCCGGAGATAGAGGACGTCGTCCTCCTCGACGGCCCTTTGGACAAATTCCTCGTAGCCTTTTCCTCCAGATCGTATATCGATGTAGAAAATGTAAGCTTGACCGTCATGAACATGATGCTTGTAGAGCATGGCATGCTTGGCCGTGTACATGCAGCATATTTTTGAGCAATAGGCACAGTGGAGCTCCGGATCCCTCGAGCCAGCACACTGTATAAAAACAACTTCTTTCGGCTCTTTGTGATCCGATGGCCTCATTATTTTGCCCTGGGTTGGTCCTGATGCGGAGAGAAGTCTTTCGAACTGAAGTCCGTCGAGAACATCGGGATATTTCCCGTATCCATATTCGGCCAAATTTTCCTTTTCATAGAGATCGTACCCCGTCGCCACAACAATCGTGCCGACTTCTTCCTCGATAATTTCGGGTTTCATATCGTAGTCGATCGCGTTTGGCTCACACACGTCGGCGCACTTACCGCAGGCGATGGGGAGAAGCCCCGGACAGGCCTTGATATCCAGCGTGAATGTTGCGGGAATTGCCTGAGGGAAGGGGATATAAATCGCTCGTCGTCCCGTCAGACCAAAATTGAATTCATCCGGAACGACAACCGGGCACACTTTCGTGCATTCATCACAAAGAGTGCATTTTTCCGGGTCAACATACGTAGGTTTTTTCAAAATCTTGACTTTGAAGTTACCCACATATCCAGATACTTCCTGGACTTCACTGTAATTCATGAGCTTTATCTTGGGATGTTTGGAAACCTCCACCATTTTTGGCGTCAGAATACACTGGGAACAATCGAGAGTGGGAAAGGTTTCAGAAAGCTGAATCATGTGTCCCCCGATTGAAGGGGAGCGCTCGACCAGAACGACTTCATACCCGCTGTTGGCGATATCGAGGGCGGCCTGAATGCCGGCGATTCCTCCGCCTATTACCATAGCTCTTCGAGTTATAGGGATACTTATCGGTTCCAGAGATTCGTTTTGCTGGACTCTTTCGACAGCGCTTTTCGACATTTTGATAGCCTTCTCTGTGGCTTTTTCTTTATCTTTATGAACCCAGCTGCACTGCTCACGGATGTTGGCGATTTCGCACTGGAATTCGTTAATCCCAGCGTCTTTAGCCGCATTCCGGAATGTGGTCTCGTGGAGTGTTGGAGAGCAGCAGGCCACCACAACGCTGTCCAGACCTTTTTCTTTGATGGCCTCTATAATCTTGTTCTGCCCCGGGTCGGAACACATGTAGACATAATCCTCGGCGTGCTCGACACCTTTATGCTTGGCGAGTTTTTCGGCCACCTTCTCAACATCAACAGTCCCTTTGATGTTTATTCCGCAGTGACACACAAACACTCCTGTTTTTTTTGTCATCGTTTTATCCTTAAAGTTTGTTGATCGCCATTTCTCTCCAAATGGCCCGATCGGGGATCGGCGCCTCCGTCCTCTATGGTAAGGGATCGATCGAAGATCGAGTCCTCAAGCGTTACTTCTTTTTCTTTGTTTTTGAGTTGGCTTTAGTTTGAGCTGTCGTTTTAGCCTTGGGTTTGGCGGCTTTTTTCGGTTCTGCCCTTTTTTCTTCATCCAAGACTTTGAGGCCGTAATCGTAACCCTTTTGGAAAGCTCTGATGTTTAGATCGAGAAAACGATCGGGAACCAGGCCAGGAAGAGCATTTTTCATGGCCTCGGGAGTGACAGTTTTGGTGACGGCCGTAAAGAATCCCATCATGACCAGGTTGGCGATGATGCGGTTCCCCAACTCTTCGGCGAACCTCGTCGAGGGGACAGAGTACATTTTGATCTTTCCCCGCGGAGGCCTGGCCTTGACCAAGTCTGTATCAATGATCAAAATTCCTTTTCCAGGCAGTTCGGGTTCATACTTATCGTAGGCCTCTTGGGACATGGAGATAAGAATTTGGGGAGTTGTAATGTAGGGGTAGAGAACCCTATCATCAGACACGACTAATTGTGAACTGCAGGCACTGCCTCTGGCCTCAGGACCAAAGCTTTGGTTCATCGATGCATTTTTTCCATCAAAAAGCGAAAGCGCTTTTCCTGCAATCAATCCGCAGCGGATAATTCCTTGTCCACCGAATCCGGAAAATCGAATCTCAGTCCTTGACATTGTTTAATCTCCCATAAAGCTGGTAGTCATCCCCCAAAACATTGCCGAGATGCTTATTCATCGCATCCAAAAAGGTGGGTTTTTCCTTGTGCACGAACTTTCCCACGATAAGTTTTCCCTGGTAGTCGATATCCAGAGTGCGGGTATCCGCGCCATGAATGATTTCGGATTTATCATGATAATACTTCAACAAGTTAAGCCCGTCTCCGAGCCGATTCCTTCGTGCGTAGAGTGTGACACAGGGTGTGATGACTTCGATGACGGACAGCCCTCTGTGATTGAGGGCTTCCTGGATCGACTTGGTTACTCTGCGGAGATGAAGTGCAGTCCAACGAGCTACATAGGTGGCGCCACAGGCATCTGCAAGATAGGGGATACTGAAAGCGTATTCAAAATTTCCGTATGGAGCGGTTGAAGCGTTGGCTTCCTGGGGTGTTGTGGCGGCAACCTGGCCGCCGGTCATGGCATAGTTGAAGTTGTTCACGCAGATGATGACGAGATCCATGTTTCGCCTGGCAGCGTGGATAAAGTGGTTACCGCCGATTCCGAAGATATCTCCGTCGCCGCTGAACACCACGACTTTCAGTTCTGGATTGGCCAGCTTCAATCCCGTGGCAAAGGGAACCGCCCGGCCGTGCGTGGTATGAAAGGAGTCTAGTTTGACATAGCCTGCCACTCGGCCCGTGCACCCGATTCCAGAGACAACAGCGACTTTATCCAGATCTTCCTTGTTTTTTTTCAGCGCTTCATTGAAGGATGTCACCACGGTTCCGATTCCGCATCCGGGGCACCAGATGTGGGGAATGCGGTCCATACGGAGATATCCTTCCTGAGGATTTTCCGGTTCTGTTTTGACTTTCTTTGTCATTTTGATGCCTCCATAATAACCTGATATATGTCTTCTGGATCGTGGACCCAGCCACCACAATGAGGCGCACTGAGAACTTTACATCTATCGTAAGAATTCCGTTGCACTTCTCTAACCATTTGACCGTAATTGATCTCTGGGACGACAAAGGCTTTGATTTTCTTTGACAGCTGCCGAATCCTCTTTTCAGGAAAAGGCCAGCAGGTGATCAACCGAAGCGTGCCAATCTTTATGCCGGCTTTGCGAGCTTTCTGCACAGCGGGAACGGCCACACGGGACGTGATCCCGTAGGAGACGACGACGACTTCTGCGTCATCGATATCTTTTTCTTCAATTCTTATGATCTTATCGGCATTCTTTCTTATCTTTTCGATGATATCAGTGACATTTCGTTTCTGGCATTCGGCATTGATTACGGGATAGCCGCGCTCATCATGAGTCAATCCTGTCGTGTGCATGCGATAGCCGTCCCCTGCTTTGATCATAGGAGGAACTCCGTCTTCGTCACGTTTATAAGGAAGATATTTGTCTTTCGGTCCGGTGTACCATCTTCGTTCCACAACCTCGATTTCTTCTGCCGGAGGGATGACGACTTTCTCGTGCATGTGTCCAACGCATTCGTCGGTCATAATGAGAACGGGAACCCTGTATGTTTCTGCAAGATTGAAAGCCTCGATGGTGAGGTCAAAACACTCTTGAGGCGAGTCGGGAGAGAGGGCAATGATTTCATAGTCCCCGTGAGAACCGAATTTGGCTTGCATCATGTCCTGTTGGCCGGTGAGCGTGGGCAATCCTGTGGATGGGCCTCCTCTCTGGACGTTGGCTATCACGAGAGGTGTCTCATGCATGCAAGCAAGCCCGATATTTTCCATCATCAGGGAAAAACCAGGACCAGATGTCACTGTCATGGCTTTCTTGCCTCCCCAAGCGGCGCCGATCAGTGCAGCAATGGATCCGAGTTCATCCTCCATTTGGATGAATACGCCGCCAACAGTAGGAATTCTCGAGGAAAACCTCTCGGCTGTTTCTGTTGAGGGGGTTATGGGGTAACCGGCGAAAAATCGGCATCCTGCGGCCAGACCGCCTTCAGCAAGGGCATAGTCTCCATCCAAATAATGGGACCCAGTTAAAACTCCTTTAGGGTCTGCTTTCACCTTTTTCACTTTCACTTTCTTCCTCCTCTTTGAGAGTAACAAATATGGCATATTCGGGACATATTGTCTCGCAGAGCTGACAGTAAAGACATTTGTCCTCATCCTTGACATATGGGGGATGGTATCCCTTGACGTTAAATTCTTCGGATAGCTCAAGGACATCCTCCGGACAGTACTCAACACAAAAACCACATCCTTTGCACCTGTCCTTGATGATGTGGATTTGCCCTTTTTTTGGTTTTAATTCACCGAAGTAAACCATTGGTACCTCAGATTAAAGCTTTTTCTTTCAGGATAGGCTTTGGGTCGACATAGTGGAGGTCGAGTCTCAGTGTCTCCTCTGAACAACCCAGAGCGATGGCGAGCAATTGAGTGAAATACAGGATGGGGATGTTTTTGAACTCAGGGTATTTCTTCTGGGTGTGTTTCTGGCGGTGATCCAGGTTAAAGGCACAGAGAGGACAGCTGACAACGACTACCTCAGCGCCCTGATTTTGTGCTGATGTCAGGATCTGGAAGGTTCTGTCGGCTACAATTTCAGGTTTGTCTACAGTCTGGTAGGCGGCACAGCATTCTGTTTTATAGGGAAAATCGATGGGATCGGCCCCCAAAGCTTCCATAAGATTATCTAATATGGTTGGGTTTTCCTGATCGTCAAACCCAATCTCTTTCGGGCGGACCAAAAGGCAGCCGTAGTAGCTGGCCACTTTGAGTTTTTTTATCGGCTTGACCACTCGTTTGGTCAGGTTCTCAAACTTGACCTCTTCTTTAAGGAACTCCAAGAGATGGAACACAGATACATCACCCTCGTACTTCACCTCTTCTCGATACATCAAGTCATTGATGATATCCAAACTTTCTTTATCATTCTGCATGCGGAGGTTTGATCTTTTGAGCGTGTTGTAGCACATGGCACAAAGGGTCATGACCTTGTCGGAGTCTTGTTCCTTGACGCGGATAAGGTTCCGAATGGGAGCAATGTGATGAATCAGGTCATCGGTGGAGAAGGAGAATACGGTTCCGCAACAGTTCCAGCGGTCGAGCTCTTGGACTTCGATACCGAGGTTATTGAGCGCGCATAGGGCGGAATCTTCAAAGTTTTTTGCGTGGTTTTTTAACGTACACCCAGGAAAGTAGCTTAATTTCATTATGATGATTCCTTGGAAAATTAAAATTGTATAGGTTATCAACCATAGCCGAATTTATGATGTGAATTTCCTGAAATTACTGATGAGCGCAATGGGTGGCACATCTTCTCTTTCTTCTTCTGTGAGTTTCTCAACTTTGACGTGATCCTGTCTCTTTCGGAGAAGGATCTGTCTGATGGCCTCGATCACTTCCGCAATATTGATGCCTTTGGGACAGCGGGAATTACATGTCAGACACGAGGCACAGATCCAGATGGCTTTGGATTTTAGAAGTTCCTCTTTGAGCCCGAGCTGAGCGAATCGTATGATTTGGTTAGGGAGAATGTCCATATCGGAGACAGCGGGGCATCCGGCCGAGCATTTGCCGCACTGATAACAGACCATAAGGTTTTGACCGCTCAGTTCCTCGACTTTGGCCACAAAGGGGTCTTCTGTCCTTTTTTTAGATAGGTTGACTCTCATCCGAGATGTCCTCTCTGGTGAAATCCTTCCCTGACTATGACTCGTTATATAGTCCAGGGATTAATAAAACATGACAGTAAAACACAATTGCCCTAACCTGTCAAGAGATGATTGTCTTAATTATATAAATATATGTTTTTGCTTCTGCCCCCAGGCAAGAAACAGGAGGCCGAAGGAGTTCATCAGGATGAGATATTTGAGCAGAGGCAGGAGTCCGACCAGGGGGATGAGCACTGATGAGACGACGATAGCCCCGGCAAATGAGCCCAGCAAATCTAGTCCATAACCCAAGCCGTAGTTACGCTTTTCACGCAGAAAGAGGCAGTTGGCAACGATGAACAAGTCTCCGCCAAGAAAGCCGAGACCGAAGAGAAGGAGAACAAACATGATTTCATGGGGTTGGATCCTCAGAATGAAGAAACAGAAGGCCAAAAGAAGGATAAACCCAGCCTGATCCACCATGAGCTGAGAAAAATATACCTTTTTTTTACGCATCCCCATAAAGGCACCGCTACTGAGTCCGATCATAAACGCGGCAAGGAGGAGTGCGACTCTCTGGTAAAGATAGCCGTTGAAGGCTTGATAAGCAATGATCAGCAATATCTCCGTCACCATGGTCGTGAAACCCATGACTGCCAGAGGAGTGAGGACAAAATACGAGGCTTTTCTCCTCATGCCCATAAAAATGAGGAGTATGAGGAAGAGAACGAGGGGAAAGTCAAGTAGCCAGAATGAGTTGATGCTGGCCAGACCGGAGAACAGTTTAGCTTCGATTCCTCTAAACTGGGTGCTCCAGAGCACAGAATTGTGGAAATAGCTGATGGGAGCCAGATCTCGGTTTATGGTCTTCCTCCCTGAGTTTACAGCCGCCCTCAATCTGTCGATGCGAAGGGGTGAAAGTCGGGAAAAAAGGATTTGGGGGATGATATAGGTGTTGTCAAGCCTAAGTCGTTCACTTTTTTCTTCGATTCCCTTTAAATCGAGAGAAAGAGGCCTGTCGGAGGCTAGGAAAATGTTCGCGTTTCCCGGGATGATTTCAACAAAAGGGAACACTTCCGCCAGCGTGAAAAAGAGAGAAGAAAGGAAGCTTTGCAGTTCTGGGCTTATGTAGTTTTCAGCCGAGGCAACGCGGAAAGAGAAGAGACCCCTATCCTCAAGATGAGTCCTTATCATTCGAAAAAATTCTATTGAGTAAAAACGATTGAGCTGTGCATTCGCCGGTTCGGATAAATTCATGAGGATGACATCGTATATTTTAGACGAACCTGAGAGATAAGCGCGGCCATCCTGATAGTAAGTGTGTACTCGGCTGTTGTTCAGAATCGTGGTTACCTGTTCGGGGAGATGGGGTAAAGAGATGCGGATGATTTCCGGATCCAGTTCGACATAATCGATGCGGGTTTTTGGATATTTCAAGGCCTGCTTGAGGCTGCTGCCTATGCCGCCGCCAATGAGGAGTATTTGTCTGGCCTCAGGGTGTTGAAGCATGGCAAAATGCACCGATTCTTCGGAACTGAAGAGATCGGGGTAGGTATAGACGGGTTGGTTGTTGTCGTAGAGGGAGATTTGTTCTTCAGTTTGGATGAGCTGAAGTTTCCCGTAGCGGGAATCTGTGCTCTGGATGAGCTGGAAAGGCTGCCAGACGATCTTTTGGCTGGGCAAATCAAAGATATAGAATGCTGCAAGCAAAATGGCAAGAGGGGCAAGCCAATAGGCTTCTTTCCTCTTCTGCTGAATTCCGAAGACTGTGCCCGACACCAATGCTCCGATGATAACAGTGGCCTGCCAGTTGGAGAACAGCGGTATGCAGATAAAATAGATGACCAATCCCCCCACGGAAGCTCCGATCGATTCCAGCAGGTACACACGAGAGAGATCCCCCTCGTGAAGATGAATGTTGAAAACGAAGAGTATCCCAAGGGGGAAGCTGATAAACAGGGAAAGAATTAGCGAAAAAATCAGCATCGGGGTGATACCAATCATTTCCCCCGGCAGGACGCCGAGGAAAAAACGCGCAAATCGCAGGCAGATCAGACTCAGAGGGAAAAGCAGCACGATAATGTGGTAAAGGCGTAAGGTTTTTGTCCTCGAAAATTGGAATTTTTCAGCGGTGATGCTGCCCAATCCTCCCCAGAAAAGCCAGGATCCCAAGAGAAGGCCGAAGGTAATCTCATTCCCGTAGAACTGCGCGGAAAACTCTCTGATCAGTATGATCTGGAAAGAACAGGCCAGGAATCCCAGCCCCAGCGGAGGAATCGATTGTTTCAATGCCCTAAGTCCAGACCCCTGGAATGGGATTGGAGCAGAATTTGCACTTGCCGTTCTTGATATTGTTTCTTTTTATTCTGTATCCGCGCCTTTCGATGGCAAGATTGTTGCAATTCGGGCAGTAGGTGTTTTCCGCCTCGTGTCCTGGAATGTTGCCTATGTAGACATAGTTGATACCCTCTTTCCGCGCTATGGCACGCACGTTCTCCAGTGTTGACTGGGGAGTGGGAGGCAGGTTTTTCAGAAGGTACATGGGTTGGAATCGTGAAAAATGGATGGGCACATCCGGTCCGATCTCTTTGAGTATCCAGTGGCTCAAACGTTTGATTTCCTCCTCACTATCATTCAGCGTGGGAATAACAAGATAGACGATTTCCAGCCAAATAGGGCTCGGCGCAATGATCTTGATGGCCTCGAGGACAGGTTTGAGCTCACCCCGAACATATTCGGTGTAGAAATCCTGTGAAAATGATTTTAAGTCCACTTTTATGGCATCGACAACTTTGAGGAGCTCCTTTAAAGGCTCCGGTTGGACATGTCCCCCCGTGACAACCACGTTTTTGATGCCTTTCTTTCGGGCGAGGACAGACGTGTCATACATGTACTCGTAAAAAACGATGGGTTCCGAATACGTATAGGCAATGACAGGGCTGTGGTATTGTTGCGCTGTGGCCACGACCTGACCGGGCGGGAGGTCGATGTGATGGATCTGTTCAGGTCTGACCTGTGAAATTTCCCAGTTCTGACAGAATTTGCAGTTGACATTACAGCCGGCAGACGCGATGGATAAAGCTGTTGATCCTGGAAGAAAGTGAAAAAATGGTTTTTTCTCTATAGGATCGATGTTGGAAGTGCAAACCTTTCCATAGACCAGAGTGTAGTAAGTGCCATCCCTGTTTTCTCTGACGCCGCAATATCCTCTTTCCTTATCGCCCAGTTTACAGAGGCGAGGACAGAGTTCACATTCGATTTCTCGATCGGGGTGCTTTGTGTAAAACCGAGCTTCCACCTGAGAAAGATTGGATTCGTTGTCGAGAGCACAGAGATCTATAAGAAAACTTCCCATGCCCGAGCCTAAAAACAGGCCCGCACTCGCTGATGTTTTTAAAAAATTTCTCCTGTTTATGGTCATCCCATTTCAAGCCTCTACTTCGATGATTTGGATTTTTTTTATATCGGCGCTACCCAGCCCCATTTGATCGGCCGTATGGAGGTAGATGGGTTCTCTTTTTTCCTCGTTGAGAGAAGGGAGCCCTTTTTCGGCGCGCAGTTTTTCTATGATTTGCCATCCCACGAAGTCCGCCGCTACGGGGTCCTGGCTAAATATCAGGGCTCCATAGTTTTCGGCCCACTCGGCATGGTAAGAAGGCCCTCTATGGTATTGGACAGTGAGGGCATCGAGGATTGTCATTTTGTGCTTTCTCTTGATCATCGATGAATCGAACAGCTCTGCTACAAATGGGTCGCAATGGTTGTCATGATACTTATTGGGATTGTGGATAGTGCCGAAGTAATTTTTCATCCCCGCTGTGACCCCAGCTAATCCGTGATCTTTAAGGATAGCCAGGCTGATCGATTCGGCGATGTAATCGGATTGGATAGATGAGAAAAGGCTGCCTATGTTAAGGTGTGCAAAAAGTTCTGAACTGTAGCCCATACCATGGGTGTCTGTTCCGAATACTTTAATACCGCTGCCATTCAGGTTCAAGGTGTATCCGGCTTCTCTCAGTTCCCGATTTGTCCGGTCCCAGATAATGAGGTTTTCTTCTCCTATTCCGTCTTCGGCGAGCACCTTGGCCAGGGCCAGCGAGGTTTCGGGTTGAGTGGATATTTTCCTTCCTCCGATTGAGTTGACTTTGATACCTATACGGCCTCGTTGGCTCAGGAGACTGGCGATGCTGGTTCTCGATCGACTCTGGCCTGTCAGAAGGGTGAATCCCTTCCGGAACATGTGTTTGACTTCTTGATAGTCAACGATCCGCTGGCTTGCCCTCTGTCTGGAGTGAACGATCACGACCTTCGGCATGACATATTCCTCATCGTAAACGTTACTCTTCCTCCCAAACTCTGTCAAGGTAAGCTCGAGGAGTGTCTTCACTCCCCGCATATTGACCATTGTTTCTAATATCGCTATCGGTCGATCCATTCCCTTCATTCAGTGCTTCTATCCCGCATCAATGGGTTCTGCTGTCGCTCAGGCCGTTTATCTGTCCTTTCTGCTTCTATAGACACTACCGTTATCAGTATACACGAAGAAAAGGGGAGGGTTGTCAAAAATACGGATTGCGTTTATATTAACTAGGAACTAAGGAATCATAGGGAGAGCGAAATGAGTAAAACAAAGAATATTTTAGCCGTTTTGGCAGTTATCGCCGTTATGGTGAGTTCGTCCTTTTTGATGGGTCGCGGAAAAGAAGGGGAAGCTCCGTCAGACCTGAAATCCCTTCTGCCGCAGCTGGCAGAATGGTCCCAAGCAGAGGAGGCTCAGAATTATTATCCCGAAAATCTCTTTGAATACATCAACGGAGCTGCAGAAATCTATCTGGCTTACGATTTTCAGGAACTGATAGTTGCCCAGCATAAAAAGAATCGATCAGAGATGAATGTCGCTGTTGAGATCTACAACATGGGCAGCGGAAAAAATGCATTTGGCATTTACAGCGCGGAAAGGTTTGCAGACAACACCTTTGTCGATATGGGACTCCAGGGCTATCTCGAAGAAGGGACATTGAATTTTCTTGTCGGTCAGTACTACGTGAAACTCCTGTGTTTTGACTGCGAAGACCAGTCTTCGGATGTTCTCAAGACTTTTTCTCAGGAAATCGTGAAAAATGTCGGGGAAACAGGCTCTTTTCCTCCTCTTGTTCAAAAATTTCCTAAAGAGGGGCTTATTCCCAACACCGAGAAATACATCCTGCGGAATTTCATGGGATACAGTTTTTTGCGCAACGGGTACTCGGCGAATTACAAAAAAGATGACTTGGAGTTCGACTGTTTCTTTATCGAAGGCCAGAGCGAAGAGGATGCAGAAGACATGGTCGAAAAGTACCTGGAAGCAAAGGGCAAAGACAATGTTGCCAAAGATGAATTCTGGTATCGCATCAAAGACAGGTATTACCACAATATCTATCTTGCCAGGGTCGGAAGCACGATTTGTGGAGTGATTAAAATCAAGGATGGATTCGAAGAGACCGGTAAAGAATACATCCGGAGCTTGGTTGACAGCCTTCAAAAATGAGAGGCATTCGGCGCAAAGAAAAAGAGATCAATGACAAGGAGGAATTGATCTGTATTGTGCAGGAGGCCAAGTACATCACTATCGCGATGTGTTCGGATAATAAGCCGTATCTGGTCACGCTCAATCATGGCTATGACAAGGACAGGAACTGCATTTATTTTCACTGTGCCCAGGAAGGCAAAAAGATAGATATTTTGACAGACAACAATCGGATTTGGGGCCAGGCCTTGGTCGACAAAGGCTATGTTCAAGGAATGTGTGACCATTTGTACGCGACCACTCATTTTATGGGGCGAGTCACGTTTTTGACGGATTATGAAGAAAAAAAACATGCATTGACCGTTATGATCAAAGCTCTTGAGGATGAACCGGAAAAAGTAATCAAGAAACAACTGACCAGGGATTCTGTTTTAAAGGTCGGGATAGGAAGAATCGATATCGAAATTATGAGCGGTAAAAAAGCTGAAAAGACCATAATATCGATGTGAAGCAGGAAGGCATGTCGGCTGCGTTGACTGACCTCTCAGTTTTTGGAAGCCAAGTGGGTTTTTAAACTTTGAAACTGCTGGAGGAGTTCTTCGAGAGCCTTTTTGGCCCTATCAATGTCTCGGTCTTTTCCCGCCACTTCCATCTCATAGGATGCGTTCTTCAAGAAATTCAGACTCAAATTGGCCGACGATCCTTTCAAGCTGTGTCCGATCTCTTGGATAGAGATGAAATCCATGCCTTCAATGGCGGCCTTGAGCGCTTCCTTCTTGGCTTCGAAATCCATCAAGTACAATTCTAATAGTTCTTTAAGGAAGGACTCGTCATTGCCTATCCGAGCCAGTGCAGACGGATAGTCGATCGGTGAATTTTGTTGCGTTTCTTCGTTCATGATATAACTTCCTTGTTTCATATAATACTAACTGGCCACAACACAATTTCGCCCCATATTCTTGGCGTGATACATGGCCTTGTCACTGATCTTCACCAGGTTCTCAATACTGGCTGTGGAATTGTTTTCCGTTGAGGCGCAACCCGCGCTGATCGTCACAGCCAGGCCTCCTGCCTCGGTTTCTACTTTCTGGGCGCTGACAGCTCTTCGGAGACGTTCCGAAATCCGGGTGGCATTTCTCAAGTTGCAGTTGGGCAGGACGACGAGAAATTCATCCCCTCCGTATCGTCCGACTTTGTCGTAGCGGCGCAGCATTTTTTTTAGACGGGAGGCGACCTCAATCAGGACCTGATCGCCCACCTCATGCCCGAGTGTGTCATTGATGTTTTTAAAGAAATCAATATCCAGCATGACTGTACTCACGCATTTCTCTTCTCTCGAAGAGCGGTGAAATTCATCTTGAAGGACATTCAGGATCTCATATCTGTTCAAAAGATTGGTCAGCATATCATGAATGGCGATCTCGTGGAGTTTTTTCTGGGATTCAAGCAACTGGTTCTGGAGATGTATGATTCGTTCCCCTGTCTGCAGCCTGGCTTTCAGCTCATGTGTATCAAAGGGTTTTGTCATATAGTCATCCACTCCCGCCGCAAAACCCTTCTGGATGTCTGTCTGTTGATTCTTGATCGTCAACATGATGATATAGATGTAATTATCCAGATTAGCTTCCCTGATTTTTTCACACAGATGGACGCCATCGATTTCCGGCATTATCCAATCAAGGATGGCGATTTGGACATTTTTTTTCTGAATTATTTCCCAAGCTTCTTTCCCGTTCTCTGCGGCCAAAACTTCGTACCCCCATTTCCTGAGGTTTTTATCAAGCATAGTCCTGCAGAGTCTGTCATCTTCAGCAATGAGCACTTTCATCACTTTTTATCTCCTCTGTACTTTAGCCCATTGTAGCTTTCATATTGCGCATGACTTCCTCGATCCGTTGGAATAATTCCTCCGGATCAAGAGGTTTGGTGATATAATCGTCCATTCCCGCTTCAAGACACCTTTCGCGATCGCCTTTCATGGCATGAGCGGTCATGGCGATAATCGGAATGTGTGTATCCGTGGTTTTTTCTTTTGCTCTGATAGCGGCGGTCGCCTCAAAACCATCCATAACCGGCATCTGGACATCCATCAGTATCAGGTCAAAGATGTTGTGCTCGATGGCATCGAGTGCTTCTTTGCCGTTTTCGACAGCAGTGAGGTCGTGGCCCTTCTTCTCAAGCATGAAATGGGCGACTTTTCGGTTGACCAGATTATCCTCGACGACAAGGATTCTGTAACAGGTTTGGGGCCTTGTCTCGGGCTTTTCTTTCTCGGCTGGAACATCCTGTCCCTTTTCAGTAGTGCTGGATCCGAGAACCTGGTTCATGGCCTCTGACAGCTCGGATATTTTAATCGGCTTAGCGATATACGTTGGGATTCCCGCCTTGAGCCAGGGAGAGGCGTCCCCGCGGCTTCCTCTGGCGCCGACCATAACGATCATGGTTTTGGCCAGTTTAGGGTCCTCTTTGATGTGGTCCAGAAGTATGAAGCTGTCCTGTCCGGGTAGATAGGCATCGAAGAGGACAAAAGCGTAGGGTGCCCCCTCAGATTTAGCCCGGTCGAACAGAGAAAGCGCATCTCCTGCGCTGGGTGAAGTCTTGACGTTGAAGTTCCAATTTTCGAGCATCTCTTCAAGAATATCTCTAGTCGTCATATTGTCGTCGACAACAAGAACAGGAAGCCCTCTCATATCCGGGTAGCTCGGAGGCCTTGTTTTTTCCTGCGAATCTTTGTCCAGACCAAAGCTCAAAGTCACAAAGAATTTGCTGCCCGCACCCTCCTTGCTTTCCACCCAGATGCGTCCACCCATCAATTCAACGAGTTGAGAACAAATAGCCAGACCCAATCCGCTCCCTCCGTATTTCCTGGTCATAGATCCATCGGCTTGAGCGAAGACATCAAAGATGATCTGCTGCTTTGATTCAGAAATGCCTATTCCCGTATCTGAAACAGTGAAGAGGAGGTTGGTCTTATCTTCTGTTTTGGATTCCTCTTTGACCGATACAGTAACTTCACCTTCTTTTGTGAACTTGATGGCGTTGCCCACAAGATTATTCAAGATTTGCCCCAGGCGCCCTGGATCACCTATGACATCGTAATCAATTCTTGCCGGGATATCACACATGAGGTCAAGCTTTTTTTTATGCGCCTGAAGAGCGAGAGGGGCAAGAGTATCAAAGATATAGTTTTGCAGGTCGAAATTGACAATTTCCAGTTCGACTTTTTTGGCCTCGATCTTCGTGAAATCGAGGATATCGTTGATGAGGGTCATCATGGATTCAGATGATGATTTGATTCCTTTCACGTATTCCAGCTGTTCAGGATTGAGGTCTGTGTCGAGAGCCAAGTCGGCCATTCCGATTATACCGTTCATGGGCGTGCGGAGTTCATGACTGATGTTTGCCAGGAACTCGCTCTTGGCCGTCAAGGCTGATTCTTTGACTTCTTTGACCGCGGTTAACTCTGAAACGTCCTTGACCAGGAAGACGAATCCTTGATATTCCCCCCTTTGATAGACAGGCTGAAGCCGTACTTCGGAATATTTGTTCTGGATTGACATTTTTAAGATAACGGGGGCAGAATCCGGGTTATTTTTGAAATGAGCGATATGCTTTTTTAGCTGATCCAGTCTCAGACCGAAATCAAAATCCAAAATATACTTATTGATGATATCCAATTTTCGCTTTCTGTAGTAATCAAGGAAGGGATCATTAACCTGCATCATGCGGTTGTCTTTCCCCACAAAAAGTACGCCTGCTTCCATAGAGGATATCAAGCTCAAGAATTTAGCCGTTGCCAGGTCTGCGTTTTCTGTGCCTTTCTTATCTGCTTTTTTTGGTCTGTAGATGATGACTGAGCCACCTGACTTTCCTGCCACCTGCACTGGAGATGCGAGGGCCGAAATAGAGATATCCTCGCCCTCTGCGTTTCGATGCACAGCATCGAACTCAACCTTTTCTCCGTTTCTTAATCTTTGACTGATGAGAACATTCTGCCCCTCGTCATCTTGATTTCCGATCAAGTCATCTATGGATCGGCCTATGATTTCTTTGGGGTTTATCCCGAACATCTTTCCGAATTCATGGTTGACCTTGATGATCTTTCCGTTTCGGTCGGCCATCATGATGGCTTCCTGAGATATTTTAAGCAGGTGATCCAAGAGGGCATTGTCGGCAGGCATTCGATCCGGGATCTTGAGGAAATCAGGAATCGATTTATCTGTCATAGTGTTTACTCTTGTTGTGATTGGCCTGTCCAGTTCATATGGATACGGTTGCGCCCTTCCTCTTTAGCTCGATAAAGTGATTGATCGCTTTCTTTTATCAATTTAGTCGCTGATTCCTTGAAAGAAATGTCAGAAACGGCAATGCCTATGCTTATAGATGTGGTCAGAGTGCCTCTTTCTGTTTCTATCTCTTCTGTACACACTGCTTTCCTCAGCCTTTCTCCCACATTTCTTGCGTTTGTTTTGTCGAGTCCGGGGAGGATGATGAGCAATTCATCCCCTCCATAGCGGCCGATTTGGTCATAGTTTCGCAAGCTATTCTTCAAACGGGATGCCACCTCGATGAGAACTTTATCGCCAATCACATGCCCGTGAGCATCGTTGATCTTTTTGAAATAATCGATGTCCAGCATGATCACGCCTACTGTTTTCCTTTCTCTGTAGCTCCGATTCAGCTCTTCTTCCAGTATTTCCATGATTTTTTTGCGATTCCACAACTGGGTCATGCTGTCTGTGTTGGCCATTTTCAGCCGGCTGTCCTCCAGCGCGATGATCCGGACGCCGTTTTGAATCCTGACTTTTAGCTCAAGGTAGCTAAAAGGCTTAGTCATGTAATCATCAGCCCCGGCAGAGAGACCGGTGATGATATCTTCCTGAAGGTCTCTGCCTGTGAGCAGTATGATGTAGATGTATTCAGACTTCTCCTGTTGATATTCGTTGCGAATTTTGTGACAGAGTTCAATGCCATCCATCTTGGGCATAGTCCAGTCAAGAATAGCCAATCGAATATCTCCCTGTTTGATAAAGCTCCAGGCCTCTACACCGTTTTTTGTGACTATGACTTCGTAACCCCAATCTTGCAGATTTTTCTCCAGTGCACGGCAGGAGATGATATCGTCTTCTGCAATGAGGACCTTCATGCCCATTTCTTCGGGTAATCCTTTCTGTATGTTCCTGGCATAGCTATATCGGGCTTCCTATGCGTCCCTATCCATTTTATTGTGTTGGCCAGTCCGGTCAATCGCCTTTGCGGATGAAGAAGGGGGTGATATTCCATTCTGGATTCTCACCCTGAAGGGGGATGGAGATGATAGGGGAGGCAATGCTTCTATCTGATTTAAATTTTGGATTTTAAGAGAGAGTTAGTCTATAATGGAAACGACCAGAAACCATGAATGGTAATAAAGTCATCACTGTCTGTTCTGTCATCATTGTCGCTTTTCTGATTGGCCTGTTATTGAAGGTCGCAAAGCCTGTTTTTTTCCCGTTTTTTCTGGCCGTCTTGTTTGCCTTTGTCCTCTCGCCAGTTCTGGATTTATTGACACGCCTGAAAATTCCACGGGCGGTTTCCATACTGGTCATAGTGCTCATCGCTTTTTTGGCCATTTACCTTCTCGGCGCTGTTTTCTACTCCAGCGGGAAGAGTTTTGCCTCAGGACTGCCGCAATACGGCAAAAAGCTCGAATCTATGTTTGAGACCGTCCAGGGATGGTTCAGTTTTACCAAAATGGAGTGGGATACTATCAACTGGATTGATCAGCTCAATCTCAGCAATATTGGCAGCGTTCTTCTTTCTTCTCTGGGACCATTTTTTTCTTTTATGGCCAATCTCTTTCTGATTTTTATCTTTCTGGTCTTTATGCTGGCGGGAAGAGGATCGATTAAGCGAAAGATCGAGGGGTCCTTCGATAAAGATAGATCAGCACGGATTCAAAGCGTGATCGAAAATATCGATTCTCAAATCCAGAGATACCTGGCTATTAAAACTGTTGTCAGTTTTTTTACCGGCCTCTTTGCCGCCATCGTGCTTTTACTCTGGGGGTTGGATTTTGCCATTGTTTTCGGATTTCTGACCTTTGTGTTGAATTATATACCGAACATCGGTTCTTTCATCGCGACTATTTTTCCGGTGACTATCGCCGTTTTTCAGTACGATACGATCTGGCCTGCTGTCTGGATATGTTTGATCTTGATTCTCATCCAGCAGGTGATGGGGAATTTTGTCGAGCCTAAGCTGATGGGCCATGGGCTGGGACTCAGTCCGCTCGTTGTCCTCTTTTCCTTGTTTTTCTGGGGCTGGTTATGGGGGATTCCGGGAATGATTATGGCTATTCCCATAACCGCTATTATCAAGATTGTCTTCAGCAACATTCCTGAGTTCAAGTATGTCGCCGCCTTAATGAGTAAAGACTAGTCAGGGATGTGGAGTTTTTGCTGGCGTGACAATTCGTTGATTTTGGATAACCGATCGATGAGTTGCTGGAGGTAGACTCTTCCTTCCAATTTGCTCCCGGTTAGCTGTTCTACCGCCAGAATAACACGATCGAGACACTTGATTTTTTCGTCCCTTTTGTATGTTTGAAGCTCTCCGGGCAGTATTATTTTCTTTTCATACCGGCATCGTTCGACACTCTGAAAGATAGCCTCACCAAGCGCGTTTTTTGGCGCCGTGCTTTTCTCTGCCATGATGAAAAGGCTCGATTCTTTTTCTAACTTATCTCGAACATAATCGAGGGCTGACAGGGCGTCTCCATCCGTCATCGAAGCATCCTCTCCCGCCCGTTGTCCGATGGGGACTTCAATGTTGAAAGCTAGCCAGGCCAGTCTTTCATCCTTCAGGATGTCTTCTCCTGAAGGAGGAGGGGAGGGATGCGCTGCGTGTTTTTTTGCGAGCGTCCGCTTATCTTGGTAAGGTTTATGTTTAGCCAGAAAGGGACATGTCGGAGGGCAGTGGATATCCTTTTGCCTGTGCAGTCCGCAACACAGGCTACAGATGGATTCTCCCAGCGCCGGACAGTATCTCTTTGCCTTTCTCTTGCGGCATTTAACACATTTTGCCATCTGTTTCGTCCTCAATTTTCAGCCGGCTGAAAGCCCAGGATTAATTCATACCTTTTTCTTGTAGAGAAAAGTGTCCGATGTCAGGGTTTTAATCTTTCTGCCGAACAGGCTTTTTAAGGCTTTTTGGGCGGCTTTTTTCTCCGCTTCTTTTTTGGAGTTCCCTTTGGCTTTTGCCAGGAGTTTATGATCTGAGAACACCTCTACAACAAAACTTTTTTTGTGATCCGGCCCTGTTGTGGTGACCGTTTTGTAGAATGGCGCAGAGGAATTCTCTTTCTGAAGATGTTCCTGGAGTGCGGATTTGTAGTTATCCACAAAAAATTTCGTGACGTTGATCCTTTTGAACAGAGAGATCAGATTTCTCCGAATGAATGCGTTCGCATTATCAAGGCCCCCATCAAGGTAGATAGCTGCTATGACCGCTTCGTAAGCCCCGGCAAGGATAGTTTTTTTCTTCCTCCCTCCGCTTTTTTCCTCTCCCTTACCCAGACGGATACATTTATCCAGTTTCAATTTCTTGGCGAAATAATCCAAAGCCGATGTGCTGGCTGCTGCAGATTTGAGTTTGGAAAGCTCTCCCTCGGACAGATCGGGGTAGGATGAACAGAGGAAATCGGCGATAACAAGCCCCAGCACAGAATCCCCGAGGAATTCCAATACTTCATTATTGGAGATATCCTCATTTTGACTCTCGTAGGCATAAGAGCTGTGGGTTAGAGCTTGAAGCAGCAAATCTTTGTTTTTGAAGGTGTACCCCAGTTTCTTTTCACATTGTTCAACTGTAAATTTCATGTTTGTCCGTTCAATTCTTAAATGGAAATACAATTTTTCCTTTTACTATGGTCATTTCTGGACATCCCTTTAATTTCCAACCATGAAAGGGACAATTTTTACTTTTGGATTCAAACGCGTTGACATCGATAACGATATCCTTGCTGAGGTTCAGTATCGTGAGGTCGGCATCGGCGCCAATGCAGATTTTTCCTTTGTTCTTGAGGCCTAGAATTTGGGCTGGGTTGGTGGATATCATCTGGACGAAGCGAGAAAGTGAAATAATGTTAGTCCGGACAAAACGATCCAGGAGCAAGGGGACTGCACTCTCTAAGCCGATTATGCCAAAGGGCGCGAGATCGAATTCAACGGCTTTGTTATCCACCGTATGAGGTGCATGATCAGTAGCCAGGACGTCTATGACGCCATCCCTCAAGGCCTTGATCAGCGCCTTGACATCGTCTTTACTTCGTAATGGAGGATTCATTTTTAGGTTTGTGTCATAGGTCTTCAATGATTCATCCGTAAGGAGGAGATGATGAGGCGTGACTTCTGCGGTTACTTTGATCTTCTTTCTTTTAGCCTCTCGGACGAGATCTGCGGCTCCCTTCACACTGAGGTGGGCAATGTGGACGCGGGCATTGGCGTGCTTGGCAAGTATTATGTTTCGAGAGATCATGACTTCTTCAGACGAGGCCGGGATTCCATTCAGTCCGAGTGAGTAGGCGAAAAGCCCCTCGTGCATGACTCCATTTCCGCTTAAATTTTTGTCTTCACAATGATCGATAATCACCGTGTTTAGGAGGTTTGAATATTCCAGAGCCCGCCGCATGACCTCATTGTTTGCAACTGGGAAACCATCATCGGAAAAGGCAACAGCTCCTGCCTTTTGAATATCTTTCATATCTGTCAGCTGCTCACCTTTCTGCCCTTTTGTCACGGCACCTATAGGATAGACATTCACAATCGCGCTCTTTCTGGCTTCGCTAATAATGAAGTCCGTAATACCGGAGTTATCATTGATAGGAGAAGTGTTCGGCATACAGGCGACAGAGGTGAATCCGCCTTTGGCTGCCGCTCTTGAACCGGTGCGTATCGTCTCTTTTTCCTCCTGACCCGGCTCCCTGAGATGGACATGCATGTCGATGAATCCTGGCGCAATGACGAGGTCGGTTGCCTCGATGATCTTCAGGGCTTTTGCTTTAATGCTTTTTTTAATGTCGACAATTTTTCCTTTGTCAATGAGGATGTCTCGTTTGTCGTCAGTGCCAGTCGCCGGATCGACAATGCGGCCATTTTTAATCAATATTGTCACGATCTTGGCCTCCAAGTAAAAGGTATAGTACCGCCATTCTTACTGCAATCCCGTTTTCCACCTGTTTCAGGATGACGGACTTCGTGCAGTCAGCCAAATCCGAAGACAACTCAACTCCCCTGTTTATCGGCCCGGGATGCATAATGATGGCATTTTTCGCGGCTTTATAAAAACTCGTCTTGGTGAGGCTGTAGAGCTCTCTGTATTCGCGAATGGAAGGAATGAGGAGCTTGGTTTGTCTTTCAAGCTGAAGCCGGAGCATCATGATCACGTCTGCCCCGTCGATAGCTCTGTCCATGCTGTATTCGACTTGAGCCCCGAAAGTTGCGAATTCCAGGGGGAGTAGGGAAGGGGGACCGCTTAAAACAACTTTTGCTCCGAGTTTTGTCAGGAGATATATGTTTGATCTGGCCACCCGACTATGCAAAATATCACCTATAATGGCGACTTTCTGTCCTGAAATATCACCCTTTTCCTGCTTGATTGTGAAGGCATCCAAGAGGGCTTGGGTTGGGTGTTCGTGTGTTCCATCTCCTGCATTGATGATGTGAGAACGACAGAAGGTGCTGAGGAAATAAGGGGTTCCCGATGCCGAATGACGGATGATGATCGCATCCGTTTTCATGGCTTCCAGGTTGAGAACCGTATCTTTAAGGGTTTCGCCCTTGACGACGCTGCTGGTCTGCTTGCTGAAGTTAGTGATATCTGCTGATAGCCTTTTTGCCGCCAGCTCGAAAGAGCTTCTCGTTCGCGTACTGGGCTCGTAGAAGAGATTGATGATGGTTTTCCCTCTCAAGGCAGGAACTTTTTTCACTTCTCTTTTGGATATGTCCAGCATCGAATCGGCGGTAGTGAGCAGAGTCAATATATCCGGGCGGGAAAGACCTTGTATTCCAAGAAGATGTTTGTGCCTGAAGGCCAAACCAGATCTCCTATTTAATGCCTGTTGGCTCAGCTATGAGGACCTCATCTTTGTCATCGATTTCTTTTAGATGGACCTGTACTATCTCTCTCTTGGAAGTGGGCAGGACCTTGCCGACATAATCTGCCCGTATAGGGAGCTCTCTGTGGCCGCGGTCGATGAGAACGAGGAGCTGGATCGTTTTTGGCCGGCCAAGGTCAATCAAGCTGTCCATAGCGGCTCTGATAGTCCTGCCGGTGAAGAGGACATCATCGACGAGGAGCACATCCTTTTTGGCAACAGAGAAGTTGATTTCTGTTTTCTTGACCATATGTTGTGCTTCGGGTTTGGAAAAATCGTCTCGGTAGAGCGTGATGTCCAAAACGCCCACTGGGATGTCGACCCCCTCGAGAGTCTTGATAAGCTTGGCTATTCTCTTACCAAGGTAGATGCCCCGTGTCCTGATACCCACGATCACCAAGTTCTTGAGGTTCCTATTTCTTTCTGTGATCTCTGTCGTCATCCGCTGCATGGACCGCTTTATCTTTCGAGTATCCATAATCCTGGCCTTAATCTTTTCTTCCATGGATCAACTCCTCAGTTTTTATGAACATGCCTCATTTGTCCCGAAATGTCAACTTCTCTATAATATGGCGGTCGAGGTTTCCATGTGACCGGCTGGCCATTAACGAATTTGGAAATAGTCTCTGGCGATAGTCAAGTCTTTCCGAATCTGTCCTGCCAGCTCAAGGGGAGAGGAGAATTTTTTCTCGTCCCGGATTTTCTTCAGAAATTGGAGGTTGATCTGTTTGCCGTAAATGTCGTCATCGAAGTTCAGAATGTATGATTCCACATTTTTGCCTTCTTGATCGAACGTTGGGCGTTTTCCAACATTGGTGATAGAGGCAAAAGCTTGTTCGCCGATGACTGTATTCGATAAAAAAACCCCCTCGGGTAAGATTTCGTTTTTGGTTTGGATGTTAGCCGTAGGGAATCCCAGATATTTTCCTCTGGACTGCCCCTGTACTACTTTTCCTTCGATGGCGTATGCTCTTCCGAGCAAGGCATTGGCTTTTTCGATTTGCCCTTCATGCAGGAGGTTTCGAATGAGGCTGCTGCTGACAGTTGTGTTTCCTATGCTAACTGGCGGAATGATGTGCACCCGGAATCCGTTTGCCTTGGCGAGAGTGCGGAGTGTTTCGCTGCAGCCTTGTCTGTTTTTACCAAAACAAAAGTTTTCACCCACTATGATTATGGCCGCCTTTAACGGCTCGAGCACGACCTTCTGGATAAATTCTTGAGCTGTATGACTGGCGAGATGCCGGTCAAAGTGCACGATAAGTGTTGCCTGGATTTGAAAGCGACTCAGGGATGCCAGACGCTGATCCAGTGATTGGATCATCTCTATCGGTTCTTTTCCAACGATTTTTTTAGGGTGCGGCGAAAAGGTCAAAACAACGGAAATGAGATCATTTTTTTGGGCTTCTTCAACGAGAGTCTCCAGGATTTTTTTATGCCCCAGGTGCACGCCATCAAAATTCCCGATGGCCACAGCTGTTTTTTTTTGAAATTCCGGTATTTCCCCAGGGCCTTTGATGATCTTCATGGTGTCAGAGGGAGATGATTTTTGCCTGTTCCATGTAGGCCATCCTCAGCTGATGAAGGCATTGGTCGAGGAATTTCTGCTCCTCGGGTTTGAGGTTCCCCTGTGTGCGTGATTTGAGCATATCGAGCAGATCTATCATCCTCTTTGCGAGTTCGAGTTTGCCTTCTTGATCTTTCGTTTCCCCCTGGTTCAACTGCCCCATTTTGAACAATGCCTGCGTGAAGAAGGGGAGGACGAGTGAGCTGAAATCGAGAGGAGGAAGAATCTCCTTTTCCTTTTCTTGCGTCTCCTCTTTTTTGTTGCCTTCGGGTTTCTGTTCTTTTTTTTCGTCTTTGTCTGCCATTTTCATTTCCTTTAATGTTAACAGTGTGTTTAAAAGGGTTTGGGATTGATATTTACCGTTCTTTCAGATAGTTTATGCTGGAAACTGATTCTACATCAAAGCCATTCAAAATTCAAGGAAGTGAAAAGATGGATGACGCCAGACGAGCCGGAGAAAAATTTGCGCAATTGGTGCAAATCCTGGATACTCTCCGGGATGAAGGTGGGTGCCCCTGGGATAGGAAGCAGGATGAAAAATCAATCACCAACTATTTCTTGGAAGAAGTCTATGAGGCCATAGATGCCATACTTGCCAAGGATCCCTCTGCTATTTCAGAGGAGTTGGGAGATGTGCTGATGGAGGTTGTTTTTCTGGCCAGGATTTATAAGGAAAAAGATGCTTTCACTATTTCCGAAGTGGTGGGCAAAATCAACGAAAAAATGATTCGTCGGCACCCTCATGTTTTTGGCGACAAAAAGCTGGAAAACTCCGAAGAGGTCCTGAACGAGTGGCTCCAAGGGAAAAAAACAGAGAAGAAACGGAAATCTTTTTTTGAGGGGATTGTAGAGACGGCCCCGGCTCTGCACACGGCCTACCAAGTAGGGCTCCGGGCTTCAGCGTATGGATTTGATTGGAAAAGTCCTCAAGCGGCTCTTCAAAAGGTGAAAGAGGAGGTGGCCGAACTGGAAAAAGCTCTCGAGTCGGAAACCGAGGATGATATCTTTCAAGAACTGGGTGATGTGTTTTTTGCCCTGGTCAACGTCTCCAGGCTATTAGGGAGGAACCCTGAGATCTGTCTGCGAAAGGCCAGCGAAAAATTCACTATGAGATTCCAGCAAATTGAAAAAAAACTGCTGGAAAATGGGAAAGAACTCGGGGACGCTGATCTGGAGGAGATGGATGCACTCTGGGAGGAGGTCAAATCATCAGCCCCCAAGTTGAAAAAGTAACAGATGCTCGATCACTGATTTCGGACGAATTCCAGCAGGTCGAAATAGGGAAAATTGGTGGGTATTCCTTTGATAGGGATGATAAATGGAAGGGTGGTGGCGCTAAAAAGCTGGGCTGACCTCGAACAGCCTTTTTGATTCATCCTTATTCATTGAATCGGGTGCTCATTATTTAGGTGAGTTTTTCGAGCGCTGCCGTTCCATCAAGCTCGCTTTGATGAATTCATCGAGATCTCCATCGAGAACCCTCTCAACGTTGCCGATTTCCACTCTTGTCCGCAGATCTTTGATCATTCGATAGGGGTGGAGCACATAGGAACGGATTTGATTTCCCCAGGCTATCTCGCCTTTGGCGTCTTCCAGCTTTTCAAGCTTTTCGCGTTTGCGCTTTTTTTCCAACTCATAAAGTCTGGCTTTAAGAACTTTGAGAGCGCTGGCCTTGTTTTTATGCTGTGACCTTTCATTTTGGCATTGGACAACAATCCCCGTCGGTATGTGTGTGATGCGCACGGCGGAATCGGTGACGTTCACGTGCTGGCCTCCCCGACCAGAAGCACGGTAAGTGTCGATACGAAGATCTTCAGGATTGATTTCGATCTCTATGTCGTCGTCTATTTCAGGATAGGCGAAAACAGCGGCAAATGAGGTGTGACGCCTTTTGTTGGCATCGAAGGGAGATATTCTGACCAAACGATGCACCCCGGACTCTTGACTGAGGTTTCCGTAAGCATAATCGCCTTCTATACGGATGGTCGCGCTTTTAAGCCCCGCTTCTTCACCAGGCTGTGTGTCTAAAATTTCAGTTTTAAATCCCTTTCTTTCCGAATAGCGAAGATACATCCGCAGCAGCATCTGAGCCCAGTCTTGTGACTCCGTCCCCCCTGCTCCCGGGTGTATGGTGAGAATAACGTTGCGGGCATCGTCATCTTCGATAAATAGAGTTTGGAGTTCAGCCTGACTCAGTTCCCGATTGAAAGCAGTCAGTGTCACTCGGAGATCCTCCTCGGCGCTTTCCCCCTCGTCGATGAGTTCCAGGAGAACTTCGAGTTCTTCCTTCTTTTCGATGATCTTGGACAAAAAATTGATGTCCCTTTCCAGCTGCTTTTTTTGTTGCTGAAGGGATTGTGTTTTTTTTTGGTCTTCCCAAATATTAGGGGAGGATAGTTCTCTGTCTAACGATGCGAGTTCGTTTTTCTTCTGATCCAGGTCAAAGAAAACCTCGTAGTTCCTCAAATTGGAGAAGGAGTTCTCTGCTCTTTTCCATAAGTCCGGAAAGGCTGTCTTTAGAGGAAGAGCTTACGTCTGTCATTGTTCCGTTTCACCAAGGCCAGAATAAGAAATATGACCGCCAAAGTCAAGCTCGTGTAAGGCAGAACATCACCGCATTGGGTGTAAAGGGTGGTTTTTTCCTGCGGAGTGATCATGTCGGTCAGGAATGTTTGGGTCATCAATTCAGAGGCTCTGAGGGTCCGTCCATAGGGATCGACGATACCGCTGATTCCAGTCGTTGCCGACCTGAGGAGGTAGCGGCGGTTTTCGACAGCCCTCAGAGCGGCCATGGAAAAGTGCTGGTAGGGTGCGGCACTCCGGCCGTACCAGCCATCGTTGGTGATAGTCACCAAAAAACTTGCCCCTTTCTTGACGAATTTACGGACAAGGTCGGGAAAGATTATCTCATAACAAATAGGGGTGCCAAACTGCGCTCCTTCATAGTCGAGAAGCCTGTGTTCTTCGCCAGGTGCAACATCGCCAATGGCGTGGGTCACACTTGAGATGAATGAAAAAATTTTCTTGTAAGGGGTGTACTCACCGAAAGGGACGAGATGAATCTTGAAGTAGCGTTTTACCGTGAGATCCGGTTTGAGAACAAGCGCCGTGTTGTAGTACTTTGTCTCTCCCCCGGCTTCTTTTTTCTCGTTCGTTCCGAGCAGAAGCGTGCATCCAGTTTCGGATACGAACCGGAAAAGTCTGTCTTTGAAATGTTGATAGATCCCGTAAGGGCAGCTAAAACAGAGAGGAACCGAAAATTCGGGCCAAACGATGAAGCGGCTTCCGGCCTGATGGGCTTGACGACTGAGCTCGAGATGTCGATCAAAAATATCATCGATTTCACCGGCAGGAAGCTCGCTCCAGACGATGTCTGAAGATACATTCCCCTGGATTACGGAGGCCGAGAAGGACTCCTTGGTTGCAGGCAGAGGTTTTATGCTCACAAATCCGGCCACATGGAGGAGGAGCACTAGGGTAAGAGCAGCAAAGAAGGGAGATTTCTTATGTGATTTGATAGAAAAAACAAAAGAGCTCTGGAAGAGAACGATGATAAAGGAAAGGCCGTAGACCCCAGTTACGGATGCCATTTGGATGAAATACACATTTTTGAGCTGGCCGTAACCGATGAGGCCCCAGGGAAAGCCTGTGAACAGGTGCGTGGCAAGGTATTCCGTACAAACCCAGAGAAAGGGAGCGAGCATAAAAACCAATACCGGATAAGCCCGGTTGATGGCAGCAAAAAGGAATCCGAATATAGCCCAGAATAGTGCCAGAAACAGGACCAAGGCCGCATAGATGAGAACACTCAGAGGGATGGATAAATTCCCGTAATGGGCGGGTACGGATGGGATCCAGTAAATCAGGGTCGTGTAGAAAGCTGCTCCTCCAACAAGACCAAGGAAAAAAGCTTGGCCGGGTTTTTTTTTGGAGAGGACGAACAGGAAGGGGATGAGGGATATCCACGAAAAAAAAATAAGATTAATTTTGGGGAAGGTTAGAGCCGTGAAAAAACCACTTGCCAGAACTAACAGAAGGTCGCTTGCCTTGATTCTCATAACGGCGGACGTACTGTGTGTCGTGACTTGTGTGACCACCTCATCTAGGGCTCCAGCAGCGGTTTAGGCTTGATAGAATGGACTCAGTGTTTCACGATGAAATAATCGATTTTCTTCTTTCCTTCGGCTTTGGCCAGGTCGGCCATTCTGGCGTCCGCCTGCTCTCTGGTTTCGAAACCTCCAATCCAGACACGGTACAGTCCTCTGCGGTCCGAAGAGGAGGGATCTCGAACCAATATGGCAAAGCCTGCGCCTTTCAATCTGTCGGCGACGGAGTAGGCGGATTCTCTGTTCTTATAGGCCCCGACTTGGATGTAATAGAGATTCCTCCTGAGTTCGGACTCGGGCTTTACCTTGGGTTCTTCGCGGCTCTTCTTTTCGTGGGAAGCTAATTCTTGGGTGATGGCGGTCTTCGTCTCCTCGGCAGGTTTTTGCTTTTCTGCGGGCTCTTCCACGGGTTTGGGCGCCTCCTCCTCAACCCGTTCTGTTATCGGCTCTTCGGCAATCTGTGTCGCTTCTGAAACCTGGGCTTGTTTTTTCCCCACGGAAACACCAAGAAGGAAGATGATCACGCCGAGAATGAGTATCGCGACAAAAATGAGCACAAGCTGCGAGCTGGAAAGCTGAAGTTCTCTGTAGTCTTTGTTTGCCATTGTTCTATGTCTACTTTTTTTCTATAAAAGCCTGGAATAAGTCAATAGGTATGGGAAAAACGATCGTGGAATTTTTCTCGGTGGCCACCTCGGCAAGGGTTCCTAAAAACCTGAGTTGGAGTGCTTGGGGGTTTTTTGATATGACTTCAGCTGCTTTGGTCAAATTGTCTGCGGCTTGGAATTCACCTTCGGCATGGATGACCTTAGCCCGTCTTTCTCTCTCCGCTTCGGCTTGCCTGGCGATGGCTCTGATCATATTTTCAGGCAGATCGACATGTTTCATCTCCACAAGCTGAACCTTGATTCCCCAGGGATCAGTGTGTTTATCTATGATTTCCTGCAGCTGCATGTTCAGCTTCTCCCTTTCCGCAAGAAGCTCATCAAGCTCGACTTCGCCCAGCACACTCCGCAGAGTGGTTTGCGCCAGTTGAGATGTGGCGAAAAGATAGTCCTGGACTTCAAGCACGGCCTTTTGTGGGTCCATGACACGGAAGTAGACAACCGCATTCACCTTGACGGACACATTATCCTTCGTGATGACATCTTGCGGAGGAATATCCATGACAACGATTCGAAGGCTGACTCTGACCATCCGGTCGATGGGCGGAAAGACAAAGATGAGTCCTGGTCCTTTTGGCTTTGTCAGGACTCGACCGAGTCGGAATATCACGCCTCTTTCATACTCGCGAAGGATTTTAATTGCGTTCAAGAGGTAGAGAACAACGAGTGCGATGATAATAACCGGAAAAGTAATCATTTTTTCCTCCTCATTCGGAAGTTGGTGTATTGCTAATCACGAATAACTCGTGAGTCTATCTTTATACTGCATATTGGAAGCCGAATAAATTCATTTTTTCCGGGGTTAATGAGGCTAGACCTTGGTGACCTTTATCTTCAGGTTTTTCATAACCTCCGTGACTTCCACTTTCGATCCCTTAGGGATGTTTTCTGAGGCCTCGGCATCCCAGATTTCACCGTGAACGAAAACCTTGCCCTCGGGGAGTAGGTCCGTTTGCGCCTTTCCGATTTCGCCGATCAAGCCTTCTTTTCCGGTGTGAACTCTTCTGGCGTGGGCTCTTACAGCCAGGATGATCAGAAATAGAAATATGAGAGAGAGACTGATGGCTATAGGAATTATGAATTTCAGACTCGGGCGTAATTCCGGTATGGGCGCATCGATAAGCATGATAGAGCCTATGATCATAGCCAGTATACCTCCTACTGATAAAATTCCATAGCTCTGGATCTTGATTTCCAGGATGAATAAGCCTATAGCCAGCAGAATCAAAATTAAGCCCACATAATTGATCGGCAGTATTTGGAAGGAAAATATGGCCATAAGAAGACAGATTCCACCTAAAACTCCGGGCAGGATCGCCCCCGGATTGGAAAATTCAAAGTACAAACCGAGCAAGCCGAGCATAAGCAGGATGTACGCCAGGTTAGGATTGGAAATGGTGAGCAGGAATTTTTGCCTTGCCGTCATCGGCATATCGACGATGTTCTCCCCCCTGAGGTCAAAGACGTGCTCTTCTTCATCGAACCGCTTGATCGTTTTTCCGTGAAAATAATCGATGATTTCCTGTTCGTTCTTGGCAATAAGGTCGATTAGTCCTCCTTCAAGCGCTTCCTCCTCGGTGTAGGACAAACTTTCCCTGACCGCGTCCTCGGCCATCTTCATGTTACGCCCTCTTTTTTCGGCTATGGTCTTGATATAGGATGCCGCATCATGAGTCACCTTATCGGCCATGGTTTCGTCCATTTGTTGTCCGGTGATGGAGACTCCGACAGGATGGGCCGCACCTGTGTTTGTTCCTGGAGCCATCACAAAGAGGTCGCAGGCGACCCCGATAAAAAAGCCTGCCGAAGCAGCTCTCGCACTGCTTGGGCTGACATAGGCCGTGACGGGCGTTTTCGTGCTCAAAATCTTTGCGATGATCTCCCGCATAGAGCTGTCCAAACCTCCGGGGGTGTCGAGGACGATGATGATCATGGAGGCCTTTTCGTTATCCGCTCTCTCCAGAGCTTTCAGGATGTATTCGGACGTGATGGGGTGAATCGGTGCATTGACCGTTATTTTGATGATAGATCCGTAACTGACAGATGCAAAGAGCACCACACTCAGGACTGTGAGTAATTTGCTTTTCACGTTAGTCTAATTATAAAAGCCTATTGAAATCAAGTCAACAGAGCCGGTGTAATCTTGACTTTCAGGCTGCATTGGCCTAGTATGAATTTGATTTCTCTGGGGAGATTCCCAGTCTATTATGAATCCTTATTCAATACCGTCGCTTGTTTCCGGTATCTTCCTTTTTTCTCTCGGCCTTACATCTGTCCTCTACGGCCGCAAAGAAAGGGTGAATGTCGTCTTTTCCCTCTTTTGCATCACCATGAGTTTTGCCGCCTTTTCTTCGTTTGTGTTTCACGATGCGGATGCTCTGGAAGAAGCCCTGCGGTGGACTAAAGTCCCCTGGGCGTTTGGAATCCCGGCGGTGCTGTTGACATTCCTCTATGTGCTTGTGCTGACGGAGTATCCGCAACGGCTGAAAAATCCGACCTGGAGGAAGGTTCTAAGGACTTTTTTCATCACTCTGATTGTGGCCAGCATTATCAGTGAAGCGCTGTTGATCTTTACCGACCTCATCATTTCGGGAGCAGCGTACTACGAGCCCACAGGTTATGAGCACACCTATGGATCTTGGTTTCTGGTACTTGCTTCGGCATCGTCTTTATTCATTCCCGTAACGAGTATGATCCTTCTTTACTATGGGTACAGAAAGGCCGGTTCGAGGCCGGAACGGATAAGAATTCGAGATAATTTCATCGGATTTGCATCGGTATTCATCCCCGGAAGTGCAATGATTGTCTTTCTTCCATACTTCGGAATTCAAACGCACTCCTTTTCTTTCATTCCTTTTACCGTGTTTGCCTTCTATTTCTATCTGGCGATCATCAGGTACCAGTTCAGTCAGATCGATGAACTGAATATCGGGCTGGAAAAGAAGGTCGATGAGAGAACCCGTGAACTCAGGGAAGCACAGGCCCACCTCGTTCAGACAGAAAAAATGGCGGCCCTCGGTCAGCTTGTTGCCGGAGTAGCTCACGAGATCAACACGCCTTTGGGTTCTATCAACAGCAATACGGATATCCTCCGACGTTCTGTTGGCAAATTGAAAGCTGAATTGACCAGAGTAGATCCGGAGGGTGTAGTCAAGCATCCCAATCTGGAAAAAGTGCTCCAAATGATCGAAGACCTCACCAAAGTCAATAAGATGGCGGGCGACCGGATCAAAGAAATTGTCGCCAGTTTGAAAACCTTTGCCCGATTGGATCAGGCAGAAGTGGTGAAAGCGGACCTCCATGCATGTCTGGATAACACTTTGATTCTTCTCCATCATGAGATCAAGAATCGCATAGAAGTGGTGAGGTACTACGGCAATATTCCTGAGATTAACTGCCGTGCCAGCCATCTGAACCAAGTGTTCATGAATATCCTCCTCAACGCCATTCAAGCCATTGATGATAAAGGAGTCATCCATATTAGCACCTGGATGAATGAGGGTAAGATCTTCATAAAAATCAAAGATACGGGAAAAGGCATATCTCCAGATAGCCTGGAACAGATTTTCAATCCCGGATTTACGACTAAAGGTGTTGGCGTGGGGACGGGTCTAGGCTTGTCCATCTGCCATCAAATTATAGAGGGACACAAAGGCCATATTTCGGTTGAGAGTGAGGTTGGGAAGGGAAGTGCCTTCACGATCGAACTTCCTGCGGACTGCCATTTTGATTGAATCCCTGCAGGGTATCGTGGCCCTAGACATTAAGACTCGAAAATACAGGACAGACACCTCGCGATTCCTATAAAAAAGACTTCAAAAAAGACGTTGACTTTTTATTTTCAATAAGTTAAATATAATAACACTAAAAGGAGATTCCAATGATCAAGAATGATATTGCCCTTGCTATTGAAGAACAATCTGAATTTAACAGGGCAAAGTCATTGTTAATCGTCGAGACGATTCTTGATGCTTTAAAAGAGGCGCTGACCAAAGGGGATAAAATTGAAATAAGGGGATTTGCCAGCTTGAAAGTTGTCGAAAAAAAGACCGGCTTTGGAAGAGATATACGGCGTAAAAAGCAAATCAAAATTAGGAAGGGGAAAAGGATAAAATTCAGGCCGGGTCAAGATCTGAAAAACATTTCTTGAATTGCGTAATCCCAATTCTCCCTCGCATTCGTCAAAAAAAGTGAAGACATATCCTCTTCGCTCGAGAAAGAGCAAGGTGAAGACCGAAGATTTCGCTCGTGTTTTTCCGGGGGATAAGATTTTTTCTCTCTTCATCGATAGCCTCCCGGACATTCTGGCCGCAAAGGACTTCAAAGGATTCGTCCGGATGATAAGAAGAGCGAAGTCCAGAAACAAACCCATCATTTTCGCCATGGGCGCCCACGTCATTAAAGTGGGTCTGAATCCTATTATTATCGATATGATGAAACAGGGATTTATCGATGCCCTCGCTTTTAACGGAGCTGGAATCATACATGATTTTGAGGTAGCCTTTGCGGGTCAGACATCCGAGGATGTGGCCACTCAGATCAAAGACGGAAAGTTCGGCATGGCCAGGGAAACCGGGGAAATGCTCAACAGATGCGCCAATCTCGCTTCTCGAAAAAACTTTGGACTTGGTGAAGCCGTGGGCAGGATGATTGCATCTTCCAGCTTCCCTCACAAGGACTTAAGCCTGTTGGCGAGGGCGTACGAATGGGGAATTCCGACGACTGTCCATGTTGCCCTGGGCACCGATATCATTCATTTTCATCCGGATGCCAGCGGCTCTTCGTTAGGAAAGACATCTCTCAATGATTTTTTTCTGTTCTGTTCACTCGTTGAGAAACTAGAAGGCGGTGGTGTTTTTGTGAACGTGGGATCAGCCGTTGTGCTGCCTGAAGTCTTTTTAAAGGCTGTGTCTTATATCAGAAACAGCGGCAAACCTCTGAACCATTTTCACACGGCGGTATTCGACTTCATAAGCCATTATCGTCCGCAACAAAATGTCGTGAAACGGCCGATCTCGGGAAAGGGGAAAGGGTTTTACTTCATAGGGCATCATGAGATAATGATCCCTCTTCTTGCTGCCGCCCTTAAATCATAATCATCTTGTTATTCTTTCCATCCGGATTTGTCATGAAATTGATGCTTGTTTCTTGAGGAACGCACAATTTCGATTTTTATTCTGTCAGTGTCAGGGGTTAAAATTTTTTCTATGAAGAGATGTTTTTATCAGTCGCCGTACCTCAGCGTGTAGTCCAGCATAAGGTTTCTGAACACTTTTTCGGATTGCTCGATAGTTTCCTTTATGGTTCTTGAAGTGTCGATGATATAATCGGCATATTTCAGCTTTTTTTCAGGTGGTAACTGGCTCTGAATTTTTTTTAAGGCATCTTTCTTGTTGATCTTGTCCCTCTCCATCAAGCGTTCGACCTGGGTCTCTATCGGGCAGTAGGCGAGGATGATTTTGTCAAAAAAGCTGGCATAGCCAGCTTCGATAGTAAGTGCTGCCTCGGAAACGAAAATCTTGTGTGTTTTTTCCCGTTTTAGAGAGGCAATGACTTCTTTTTTATTCTCCATGACTAAGGGATGCAAGAGAGCATTGAGGTGGGCTCTTTCTTTCTCGTCTGAGAACACAATAGCGCCCAGTTTCTGGCGGTTTATCGTTTTATCCGGGTTGAGAATGTCCTGGCCAAAATGGTCGACGATGGCCTTCCAAGCCGGTTTATCGGGTTCCATAAATTGGTGGGCCACCATATCGGCATGATGGATGTAACAACCCAGCTCCTGAAGGATGTCAGCTATGATGCTTTTCCCCGAAGCAATTCCCCCCGTGAGCGCAACTACAAGCATGATCGTGACTCTACGCCGTTTTTGCTAGTCATTCAGCCATAAGGCCTATGTTTTTTGGAATCGGCGTTTTAGCTGGCTCTACTCGTCATCCGAGATAAACTGGAACTCTTCGTCAAAAATCAGTGCTATTCCCTGGCTCTTTTGTTTCTTGTCCAGTTTTTCCAGCCTGACAGTCTTTCCTTCGAGACGGAGGGTTGTTTTTTTACCATCTGTCACTTTTTCGGGCAGTTCGATGATCAGCTCCAGTTTGGATTCAAGAGTAACTCCCGAGTCGATGGAAAAGTACGCTCCTCCAGAACTGATATTTTCAACAATAGTGTCCTCTCTGAATTTTTCGCCATTCGGGAGCGTACCCTCGACCATGGCTGAGAGAGGAAGTTCAAAACGCCACTCCTGTCGACGGTCTGACTTTCTATCAATTCGAGTCAAGATCACTTTTGATTCCTTGCTGGCTTCTTTTTTTGATTTGTCTTTTTTCATCCTTTCCTACCTCTTGAGAGTTAAAACAACGCAGAATTGATAGCATAGAGTGCTAACTGAAGTCGGCTGTGTGTGTCGAGCTTGGCATAGATGCTTTTGATATGCGACCGGACCGTGTTTTTGCTGATAAACATAGCCTGGGCAATCTCGTCGTTGCTTTTTCCTTGCCCGATGAGCCTGAGAACCTGGAATTCTGTCGGGGTGAGTTGATCAAGAGTTTTTTCCTTCAGGTCTCGACCGACAACCGAAATGATACGATCCATGATACTGCTCATTTTGTCACGGGGAAGCCAGATTTCCTCATTGTAGACAATCCGTATGGATTCAGCGAGTTGGTCCGATGGGTCATTCAAGTCGAAGTAGCCACGAACGCCCACGTTCATCAAGCTGACGACTTCTTCATGAGAAGGAATGTTCCCGAGTAGCATGAGTTGTGCTTTTTTAGGATCGTCTGAGGTGTCTCTGATTGCTTTACAGACTTCCCTGATGTTCGGCATCGGCTCTGAATTGGCGAACAGGACAATGTTGGGCATGAGGTTTTTTATCGAATCAAGGAAGGATTCGATCGTGCTTTTTTCTATGTTCACGACTTCGATGTCTTTGTCTGATTCGAGAGCTCTGAGTATTCCCGAGAGAATAAGATCCGAAGTGCAATAGATCAAGAGGCTGATTTTTTTGTCTTCTTGTTTTTGAGATTTTTTATTAGTCATGACTGTTTTGTTTTCCCCCTTGAAACCTTAAGGTTTACCTTTCATTTTTGTGGATATGTTATAAAATCAAAATTTCAATGTCAAGAAGGCGAGACTCTCTGTCTGTTTCCGGTGAGCCGCGCGCTTATGAACTCAAACGGGCGTTACTTGGTGGAGTTTGTTCCCGATTGAGCGGGGCAAAGTGAGAGGGAAGGGCCTTAAGCATCCGTCATGAGGTCAGGCCATAATGTTTCCCAGGGATTTCAAAGGATTCTTTCCCATCAAATGGCCGGGATGCATAAAACGGCACACGGAATAGAGGATTGCTGGGGAAAATAAAATACTAGAGGAAAAAGCGGAAAAAGGAATTCTCTAAGAGTCAGGTTGAATTTTAAAAAGTTTATCGAGCTGCAGGGTGATGAGTTGCAAACGCTTGTTGGTCACTCCGCTCTGAATGTATTTCACCTTTCCCGATACATGGAGATTCAGGTGTGATTCCAGAACCAGAGTCTTTGGAACCTCCAGACAGAGGTTGACGTTTGTCCCGATCGTGACTTTATGTTTTAACCAGAACGAAGCTTCCTGCGCACTGATTGATGAGATTTTTGTTCTTTCTTCGAAATCCTCTCCTTTCGTATTAGTGCCTCGGACAGAAACAGGGAGAGAAAGCTCAAAATGGCGTTCTCTCCTCTGGACTTTTGTTTGGTTCTGGGGAGATGATTTTTCGAGTGTCCTGTTCAAATCCATATCGCCCCCATTGTGGCCGATGCGCCTATCTGAGGCAATCGCTTTTAAGGATGAATTTTAGGGTGATATTTGCTGATTGCATATCATCGAGAAAGGTTAAATCTGTGACTAACCTAATTTCACCCTTCATCGGCCGCTCTCATGCTCTGGATCCACTTTCTGATTCTGGTGTGATTTATGCAGAGGTGATTTCCTTCCTGATCCTTTTAGAAAAAGACTTCTTTAAACTGTGTATCCGGAAGATTGTGGAAGAGTCGCTGTTATTCTGTGCTCTCGATGACGTATTTACTGTCAAATTTGAGCGATACTCGCTGTTTTATATCTTTACCCTTTGTCGACTCAACAAAGATCACTTTTCCTTTGATAATGAGTTTGAGTTCCTTTTTGTCCGCTAATTTTGGTGGGAGGTCGATGATGAGCTTGAGCTCGCTGCCAAGTGAAACGGAGTTGGTCAGCCAAAAGGAAGAACCATGATGACTTATATACGATAAGACAGTTTTTTCCGTGAACGGTTTCCCAGATAGCTCTCTTCCTTCCACAATTGTGGGTAAAGACAGATTGAAGCCCTGCTCTTTAATGGCGTTGGTAAGACTAAAACTGTTTAACATGTCGTTCGACATTTCCGCTTCCTTTTTTCTCTCGTAAATGTCGTGTTAAAGATGCCACAGGGCCTGAGAGGCGGTCAATCACCCTTTTGGATGAAATTAGGGGTGAATTTACAATAAACGGTGAATCACCTTGGGTCACCCCTGGTAAGCAGCTGGGTTTATGCACAAAGATCATTTCCTAACAAAGGCTTTTTTTAGGTGCCGATTGAAATCTTTTTAGGCCTGAGCAGAAGAACCGAATCCGGAAGTACGACTTTCCTCAGCAAGGACCTGTATGTGCTTGAAATCGAATAAAATAACTTTATCCCGATTAAGGATGAAACACAATATCTTGTGTACAAATAAATAATATGACACAAAATATAGTTGGGTTTTTGTTGTCTGTGATATCAAAACGGAGAGTGATTCTGTTCGTTTCAAGCATCTCACCCCTCCTTGACAAAAACCACAGCTGCGGCTAGAATGACCAAGAATTTTTACCCCGGGAGATGAGACGTGAGCAGAGAAGACCGCTTTGTTAAACACATTACGCCGAAAAGTGCGGATGCCTCAAAATGGTACGGAGAGATTATCAAAAGAGCCGAACTGGCGGATTATGCGCCGATGAAGGGCATGATGGTCATTCGGCCCTACGGATACACCATCTGGGAAAATGCCCGGAATTTACTTGACAGGCGGATCAAGGAATCCGGACATGTCAATGCTTACTTCCCGCTGTTCATCCCCGAGAGTTTTCTCGAAAAAGAAACAGAGCATCTCGAAGGATTCTCTCCTGAGGTAGCGTGGGTAACCGAGGGCGGTCAAGAAGAACTGGAAGAACGGCTAGCTGTTCGGCCTACATCAGAGGCCATCATAGGCAATATGTATTCGAAATGGATTAATTCCTACAGAGATTTGCCTGTTCTGATAAATCAATGGGCCAACATTGTCCGCTGGGAAAAAGTGACGCGCCCTTTTTTACGTACCACGGAGTTTCTTTGGCAAGAAGGCCATACAGTCCATGAAACAGCAGATGAGGCTCAAGAAGAGACGCTGAAGTGTCTGGCTATGTACAAGGAGTTCGTCGAGACAGAGCTGGCCATTCCAGTGGTTTCGGGGATTAAGTCTGAGAGGGAAAAATTTGCCGGCGCCTTGGCCACTTATGCTATTGAAGGATTGATGTCTGATGGGAAGGCTCTTCAGATGGGCACGTCCCATAATCTGGGTCAACATTTTTCCAGAGTCTTTAACATCCGCTTTGAGGACAGGAATCAGAAATTACAGTATGCCTGGCAGACTTCCTGGGGCATGTCCACCCGTATCGTGGGTGCAATCATTATGACCCATGGGGATGATTCAGGCTTAAAAATCCCGCCAAACGTTGCTCCCATTCAGATTGTCGTGGTCCCGATTTCCATAGGTGAATGGAAGACAAATGTGCTTCCTGCGGCTCTAAGAATTGAAAAAGAGCTCAAAACACTGGGCCTGAGGGTCAACCTGGATACACGGGAGGAATTCACTCCTGGCTGGAAGTTTTCGGAGTGGGAGATGAGAGGAGTCCCCCTGAGAATTGAAATAGGACCGAGGGACATCAAGGCCAATCAAGCCGTTGTCGTCAGAAGGGACTCCGGCACAAAGGAGACGTTTTCCTTTGATTCTCTCAAAGAACAACTCCCGGCCATTTTGGAGGATATCCAAAATTCTTTGTTCGATCAGGCATTGAAATTCCAGAGAGACAATACCCATGATATCGACGATTATCAAGAGTTCAAAACCATAATTGAGTCGAAAAGAGGGTTTATCAAGAGTTTTTGGTGTGGTGACCCTGCCTGTGAAGAAAAGATCAAGGAAGAAACAATGGCCACTATCCGTGTTATTCTGTATGGGGAAGATAAACCAAAAGTTGCAGGAAAGTGCGTAATATGCGATAAAGAATCTGACAAGCTGGCTTATTTTGCCAGAGCTTACTGATATATTCGAAAAAAAGGGGCCATGACAAACTTTCGGACTGAACGCAACACCATGGTCGAAAACCAGATTGAAGCGAGGGGGATTAAGGACGATTATGTGCTGAAGGCTATGCATAAGGTCCCGAGACATATATTCGTGCCTGAGACCATGAGGAAATATGCCTATAATGATGAGCCTCTCCCGATAGGGAAGGGACAGACAATATCCCAGCCTTACATCGTGGCCTACATGACCGAAGTTCTGGAATTGAACGGAAAAGATAAAGTGTTGGAAATTGGGACTGGATCGGGTTACCAAACAGCTGTTCTGGCTGAAATAGCTCAGGAAGTTTACACGGTAGAGATCGTCGCCGAACTATCACAGAAAGCCCAAAACTTACTGGATGAGGAAGGATATGACAATATCTACTTCCATATCGGAGATGGAACATACGGATGGCAAAAACACGCCCCCTATGATGCCATCATGGTCACAGCAGCGCCACCAAGAATCCCTGAAAAACTGCAGGAACAACTCAAAATCAATGGAAGGATGATTGTGCCTGTAGGTGATACGTTTCAGGAGTTGGTGCTTATTGTCAGGGGAAAAAGTAAATTTAAGAAAAAAAAGCTTTTGCCGGTTCGTTTCGTCCCGCTTGTTTCTCCGCATTGAGATCGATTGGGTGCATTTTAGGAGAAAAGAAAGGGTAAACATGGTTATAAAACGAAAATTTGTGTTGCTGTTGGCGGTGATCTTTGTTATCGCTCCGGTTTTTTGTGCCAAGAATGACTTCATTCAAATTTTTCTTCCTAACGGTAAAGCCATAACAGCCGAGCTAGCCGTCACTGATTATGAGAGAGCGAAAGGGCTTATGTTCCGTGAACAAATCAATCCAGACCAGGGAATGCTTTTTATTTTTGAACACGAAGGACGGCATTCTTTCTGGATGAAAAACATGGTTATCTCCATAGACATCCTCTGGCTGAACAGGGAGAAGCAAATCGTGCATATCGAAGAACGGGTGCCTCCCTGTAAAACAGATCCTTGCCCTTCTTACGCCTCTAAAATTCCGGCCATGTATGTGCTGGAACTGAAGGCCGGCAGTGTTAAAGAAAACGACTTAAAGCAGCACGACAGGCTTAACTTTGTTCTGCACTGAGCTTAGCCATTCCTTCAGATTCATTTGTCAACGCTTTATAGGGTGCTAAAAAACGTGATGAATCTTCCTTTCTTTAGTTTTCCCAAAATTTCTATATTGACTGGAGTAACCTGGAGAACTAGCAATAGTTATAAAGGCCTGGCCCCTATGAGCTTTTCGAGTTCGGTGGAGGCGTTCTCCGAGGCTTTTTTTGTTCCCAGAATTTCTTTGATCCTTTTGAACTGATTGATCATGTCTTTGCGGATTAGGTCTGAGTTCAGAATCTTTAACGATTCTGCGCAGAGTCTCTCAGATGAAAATTCCTTCTGGATCAGCTCGGGAACAATTTTCTGACCGGCCAGGATATTGACGATGCTGTATGTTCTAGTTTTGATGAACGGCAGCCCCAGTTTGTAGGACAACGGTGAGATCCTGTAAAAGGCGATGAAGGGAGTTTCGACTAAAGCTGCCTCAAGGTTTGCCGTGCCGCAGGATGTGAGGATCAAGTCACTATGTGCCATACATTCATACCGATTCTCTTTCAGAACGAGAATATTTTCCAGCTTCCCCTTCAAATGTTGCCTGACCAAACTTTCATCAACGCTTTCTGCCAGCGGCAAAACATACCTTGCCTGTATTTCTCGCATCAGTTTTTGTATGGTCTCTATCAGAACAGGCATATGATACTTTATTTCATTGTTCCGGCTCCCGGGCATGAGGCAGATCCGGGTCTCATTCTGAGTGAAGCTGTACTTGTTTAAAAATTCTTCTCTGGAAAGGGAGATTTCCATCCGTTCGAGCAAAGGGTGCCCGACATAGACAGCTTTCACGCCATTCTCTCTGTAAAGCTCTTCTTCGAAGGGGAAAATAAGCATCATCTGGTTCACGTATCTTTGGATTGTTTTCAGCCGAGCTTTCCTCCAAGCCCAAACCGTGGGGCTAATATAATAGAGCACTGGTGTGGACTGCTTTTTTAGAGTTTTTGCCAGGCGCAAGTTAAAATCGGGGGAGTCGATGAGGAGTGCCGCTTCAGGATTTCGTTTTTTAACCTCTTTTTTGATGTGGGTGAAGATCTTTCTCAATCGTGGAAGATGAGCGATGAGCTCGACGGCACCCATAACCGAAAGATCTTTCACAGAATAGAGGAGTTCCACACCCTCGGCTTTCATCATCTCGCCGCCAATACCGAAGAATGACGGAGTGGGATTCTTTTTTTTAAATTGATGGATGAGGCCTGCCCCGTGTTTGTCTCCAGAATTTTCTCCGGCAACGACGAGGATGGGCCCCATTATTTTTTTTCTTCCTGTCCGTAATAGACGATTTCAGGCATGCTTTGGGGATCCAATCCGTGTATGAAGAGCCATTTGTCGTATGTGCTTTCGTCATGGTAAAGCCTAAAGGAATTTTTTGTGGATGAACTCACGACTCCGATGATGGCCGGATTGGCGACTGACGGAAGCGCCTCTGAAGGCACGATATAGACCTTTTGGAAAGATTGCCTCGCCGCTGAGGTCTCTCCCGCTCTTTGCTGGCGGATTCTCTGGGAAGGGGCCGGTCTTCTTGTTCTGCTTGCCGCTCCTCGCTGATAGGGAAGGATGATGTTCCACTCTCCATGGGTGGTCATCGGGTCTTTGTAAAGCCTGCGCAGGCACTTTTCTTCAACCAGCTCCTCAAGCGTACTTGGAAATTGGCCGGGTTTCTTTGTCTGGAATATCCGGATCGCCTCCACATATTGCTTTCCTCTGAAGATGAGCTCCTCTTCCTTCTCTCTCTGGATTTGGGTTTGCCAGACGGGAACAGCTATAAGAAGGCCGATAGTGATCACGGAAACAGCGAAAAGGAGAACGAGAAGTGTGTATCCCTTGTTTACCATGTGTTGTAGAGCGTGCCGTCTAAAGCAGTTTTATCTGACCCGGATTTGACATCGGATATGCCCGCTTGAACTCCAGCGATGACGTCTTCGTCCGTCAGCACCTCTTGCAGCTCGACCCAAGTCGAGGACGATTTTGTGATGGGATCGACGGGAATTTTATACAAGTATTCTTCGTCCACCAGTGTCTGGAGCGAGGCGGGGTATTTTCCTTTATCGGTATAGTATTGTCTGATCAATGTTCTCATGAGGTGGAGGTCTTCTTTAAGAACAGCTTCACGCGCACGCGCGGTCGCGGTTTTGTATTGAGGAAGTCCTAACCCAACCAGGATACCTATCAGTGCAAAAACAATAATCATCTCGATCAGCGTGAAACCTCTTTTGTGTTTTTTCACTGACGGTTTGATCTCTTTTCCCTTTTTCATCGTCCTTTTGGTCGAATGTCTCATCGAATTATTGACTCTGCAAAGGCTCTACCAGTCTCTGTACTTTGTTCCATCAAGGGCTGTGCCTGCGCTTCGGGTATAGACGTCGTAGACATTTTCGCCTCCCCAGACATCAGAATCGGCATCATCCTGGTAGGAACGCAATCCCCATTCCAGAGAGTTCATCATCGGATCTCTTGGGATTCTTCTCAGGAACTTTACGATTTTTGTTTTTTCTTCTCCCTTTTCCGTGATGTTGATTTCAATTCCTGTCACCAAGGTCTCCAGGTCCGGCGGGTACCCCTCAGTTTCTTCATCAAATTCGAACTTGTTTTCATCCGCAAGCTTTTTGTAGGCATCGATCGCTTCTCGCAAAACCCTGAGATTCCTTTGCAGGGTGATTTCTTTTTCCCTTTTGATCGCGACTTTGGCCAGTGGCATTGCTGCGAGGGCAAGGATAGACAGAATGGTCAAGGTGACCAGCATTTCGACTAGAGTGAATCCTTTTTTTTGAGTCGCCATCGATATTGGTCTTGTTACTATTATATCAAAATCGATCTCTGTTGTGGCGATCTTTATACGGGCTCTTTTTGTAGGGCTTCCTATGGTTGTTATAGCCTTGAGATCCCTGTTCCAGCGCTTTCTTGCTCAACCGGATTTTATTGTTTTCGTCGATGGAGATAACCTTAACCTGGATAGTCTGTCCGAGCTTAAGCACATCCCTGACGTTTCTTATCCGTTGTGGAGAGATTTCAGAAATGTGAAGGAGCCCGTCTATGTTAGGAAGAATTTCGACAAAGGCACCGTAGTCTTCGATACGGACCACTTTTCCCGTGTAAACACGGCCCTCTTCCGCCTCGATTGTGATTTCCTTTATCATTTCCCTGGCTCTCTCCGCCGCTTCCACATCTGTGGAGGCGATGGTGATTTTCCCGGTTTCTTCGATATCTATCTTCGCTCCCGTTTCCGCGATGATTTTCTTTATGATTTTCCCGGCAGGGCCGATGACATCTCCGACTTTTTCGGGTTTGATGAATACGTTGATAATTCGGGGTGCATAAGGGGAGATATTTGGTCGAGGAGATGAAATGGCTTGCTTCATTTTTTCCAAGACCTTCAGTCGTGCCTGTCTTCCCTTTTCCAAACCCTCTCTGAGAATATCCACGGAGATGGAGGGAATCTTCAAATCCAGCTGAATGGCTGTTATGCCTTTTTCTGTTCCCGCAATCTTGAGGTCCATGTCTCCGAAATGGTCTTCAAGCCCGGCGATATCTGTGAGAACAGCATAGCGGTCCCCCTCTTTAACCAGCCCCATAGCAATGCCTCCAACGATCATGGACAGAGGCACTCCTGCGTCCATCAGCGATAGCACGCCTCCGCAGACTGTGGCCATTGATGATGATCCGTTGGACTCCAAAATATCAGAGACAATGCGGATAGTGTAAGGGAAATCATTATCGAGGGGCGTCGAGGGAAGGATGGCCTTTTCCGCCAGAGCTCCATGTCCAATTTCCCGTCTGCCAGGACCTCTCAAGAAGGAGACTTCGCCCACACTGAAGGGAGGGAAATTGTAATGGAGCATAAACTTTTTCTCACCCTCCTCACCCAGGCCGTCTATTCGCTGGACATCCTCGAATGTTCCCAGGGTTACTGTCGCCAAGCATTGCGTTTCGCCTCGAGTAAAAAGGGCTGAGCCATGAGTTCTGGGCAGGATCCCCACTTCAGCCGTAATGGGCCTGATGTCCTCAAACGATCTTCCGTCAACTCGTTTTTTTTCATTCAGGATGAGATCTCTGACTGATTCTTTCTGGATTTGATAGAAAATCTCTTTGACGTCATGGATTTCCTCTTCGTTATCTTCAGGAATACCCTCGAGCAAAGACTCCAGTATGATTTTGGTCTTATCGTCTCTTTCCTTTTTTCTCTCTGTTTGCATCGCTTCTTTGAGTGAAATCTGGATATCTTCTTTAATTTTACGCAATTTATCCTGATCGAATTCTTCTTTGACGAAATCTCTTTTTTGAATCTTGAGCTCTGCCAGGAGATCCTTTTGGACCTGGATAATTTTCTCTATGGCTTTCCTCGCTCTTTCACAGGCCTGGATGATGACCTCCTCATCCACTTCAATTGCCCCGGCTTCAATCACAACGATCCCTTCCTCGGTCCCCACAACGGTCATGTCCAGGGGACTTTCTTCAAGTTGGGTCATTGTGGGGTTGATGATGTATTCGTTGTTGAGATATCCGATCTTAACAGCTCCCAACGGCGTGTTGAAGGGAATATCGGAGAAACAGAGGGCAACAGAGGCCCCGATAATACCTAGAGTATCCGGTTCATTCTCCAGGTCCGCCGACAGGAGAAGCGCCACAATTTGAGTGTCGTTGTAATAACCCTCGGGGAACAGAGATCTTATCGGTCTGTCAATGAGTCGACTGAGAAGGATCTCTCTCTCTGATGGCCTTCCCTCGCGTTTAAAGAATCCTCCGGGTATCTTTCCGGCGGCATAGGTGTTTTCTCTGTAATCAACAATCAACGGGAGAAATGGCTTTTTCTCTTTGACGTCCTTTTTGGATGTAGCGGAGACGAACATAACTGTGTCTCCGTACCTTATTAAGGCAGAACCGTCTGCTTGCGTAGCGACCTTATTGATATCGATGGATAGAATACGGTTGTTGATTTCAAGACTGATTGTATGATGATTCATGGCGGTTCCTAGGGATGGGCTTACTTACGAAGCTTGAGCTTTTTAATGAGGCTTTCGTAGCGCTTCACATCCTGTTCTTTCAGGTATTCCAGAAGTCTTTTCCGCTGTCCGACAAGCTTCATGAGTCCCACTTTAGAGTGATGATCTTTCTTGTGTGTCGAAAAATGCTCGGTCAAATAGTTGATCCTGTTGGTGATGATCGCGATCTGCACTTCAGGAGAACCTGTATCTTTAGAATTTATTTTATGGTCTTTAATGATTTTTTCTTTCTCTTCTTTGTTCAGCACCTGTTCCATCTCCTTTGAATATTGTATTATGCTATCAGAATTGTTTTGGATTGTAAATCCTTATTCCCTTGATCTATAGCTCTGATGTCTAAAATGCCCCTTAAAATAATTTATTTGTTGTATGTTCGGATCAGTGTCTATTTTATTGAATTGAGGTATTTTTTTCTGAGGAGAAGTTGCTGTGCATACTTGGAATCATGTCCACCCATTGATTCCTGAATTTCTTTTAACTTGGCTTCCACCTCGGCCAAAGTCATCTTGTTGATTTTTTTCTTTATGGACAGCGCTGCCGGAGGTTCTTTATGTTCCGCGGGTTTCTCCTTCGGTTCCTCTTTTTTGGGCTCTTCTTCTTTTCCGATTTCTGGTTCTTTTCTCTCTTCGGCCGCTGGCTCCTCTTCAAGCTTGGGTTCTGGGATCTCCTCTTCTGGTTCTTTTTCCTTCTCTTCTTTTTCCTCTTTTATTTTTTCTTCTTCTTTTATCTCAATTTTTTCTTCCGTTTCTTCTTTTTCTGTTTTCTTATCTTCTACTTTCTTATCTTCTTCTTCAGCTTTTGGCTCTTTTTCTTTTTTTATTTCTGGTTTGTCTTTGGCTTCTTCAGGCTCAGGCGAAGCCGATGTCTCTTTTTTTTCTTCTTTGTCTGGAGTGTCCTTTTTCGGGGCCTCTTTTTCCTTCGGTTTTGATTTTATCGGCGCTTCCTCTGTCTGCTCTTGTTTTTTTTCTTCCTTTTCTTTGATTTCTTTCTTTTTTTCTTCCTTCTTTTCTTTTTGTTCGTCTTCTTTGGTCATTTCTGTCTCAGACCTCCTTATAAGATCCTGTCTACTGTGGTTTCACTTCTGTCATGCTCCACTAAAGCTCAATAGCCGGGCGACAGTCAGCAAAATAACCCCTGTAGCTTACCAAATTTCCGGAAAAATGAGAAGGGGTCCCATTTCAACAGTTTTTTTAATTTTGAGAATGATCCCTATTGCCCCTGTTCTCCTCCCGCATTCAAGGAATGGAGAGGTGTAATAAAATGTCAAATGTTGAGACACAGGCCCGTTTTTTAGTATCATCTAGGCAATATGTATTTTCTCTATTCGCTCCTGTTGTTCGTGGCTATGTGTTTTTATTTTCCCTTTTATTATGTGAAAGTGCGCCTCTTGAAAGGAGTAAGCCTTCACTTTAAAGAACGTTTGGGATTTGGATTGCCAACCGTCACCCCCTCTGAGAAGTCCTGTTGGATTCACGCGGTCTCTGTCGGCGAGGTCCTTTCGCTCAAGAATTTGATCCTCAAGCTCCGAGAGAAGCATCCGGATTGGATCATCCATTTTTCCAGCCTAACACATTCGGGGTTTCACATCGCCAAGGAGAAGCTTTCAGGAGTGGACAATTTCTTCTTTGTCCCGCTGGACTTCAAGTGCGTTGTGAATCGTTTTTTTAAAAAAGTGCGACCCGACATCTTCATTCTGGCTGAATCTGAGCTCTGGCCGAACTTGCTGAGAACGGCCAAAAAACGTGCCCGCGCAACTCTTCTAATCAACGGTCGGATTTCACCACGAACGGCTCGGCGTTACAGAAAATTCAAATTTTTCGTGAAGCGGTTACTGAGAAATGTCGATTTCTTTCTTGTCCAAACAGAATGGGAGGAGGAGATTTTGGTGGAGATGGATGTCAATCGGGATAAAATCGAAGTCAGTGGTAACTTGAAAGCCGAGGTTGAACTCCCTTCATTTCTGGAGGACGAGCTCAGCGCTTTCAGGGATGGTCTGGGCATCGAGAAGACTCACTATGTGGTCGTCGCAGGAAGCACACACAGAGGGGAAGAAGATAAGCTCCTGGCGGCTTTGGTTGAGGCGCGAAAAAAAAGCTCGAATATACTCTTGATACTTGCGCCCCGTCATTTGGAGAGATTGGATGAAGTGGCCAAGCTGTGCCGCACATACGGATTGACAAGCGCACGGAGATCGACTGTTGAAGCCGGCAGCCCATGGGTTGTCTTGATTTTAGACACCATGGGCGAATTGGCTCACTTTTACGCCCTGTCCGATGCGGCCTTTATCGGAGGAAGCTTGATACCTTGGGGCGGACAGAATTTGCTGGAACCAGCCTTCTACGGTAAACCCATTTTCTTCGGCCCTTCAATGGAGAATTTTGCTCTGCTTTCCAAGAAGTTTATCGAATCAGGAGCTGCCCGGACGATTCACCAACAGTCTGATATCGTCCAAATATTTCTACCTCACGATAAAGAGGCTTTATACCGGATGGGGTTGAAAGCCAAGGAAATTCTGGAATCCCTGCGGGGAACGACGGCTAAGACCATCAAGGCCATCGAGGCAGGAATGAATTTCTGAAAGGGACGGTATGAACAAAGGATTTTTGCTTCTGTTCTTGGGTTTGGCTCTGCCGCTATTGTGCTTCTCTCAATACCAGGAAGACAAAGGAGAAAGTCTGTCGAGAATTGAGACACACCTGGATTTCCGCGCCTTGAATCCTGGGGACATAATAAAGGTGTCGATCAGAGGGGCATCAGGCCTAAAGAGAGCTCAAGTCCGTTTTGAAGGAAAGACTTACACCATGGGAAAGGGACCGGGTCAGGATGAATATTTCGCACTTGTCGGCCTCGATTTAGGATTCGAGCCTGGAATATATTCTTTGCGATACACCTTCGTTTTCACCAACGGGGATTATGATCATAAAGAAGAGAGCATTACGGTGCTCGCTAAGGAATATCCCGTAAAAAAGCTCTGGGTAGACGAAAAATTCGTCACACCGCCTAAAGAAGTGATGCGAAGGATTGAAGAGGAGTCTCAGATTCTAAAGTCCGTTTATGCCATTTTTACGCCGGAATGGATGGGTGACGGCCCGTTCATCGTACCGTCGGGAGGAGAAGTGGTTCCCAATTTTGGGGAGCGTAGATTTTTCAACAATAAGCCGCGGAGTGCACACAGCGGGATCGATATTTCTTCCCCCTTCGGTGCTCCTGTGATAGCCTCGAATGCAGGCAAAGTTGTCCTGGCTTCTGACCTCTATTTTGCGGGGAAAACAGTGATCATCGATCACGGCCTGGGCGTTTTCTCGCTGTACTGTCATTTCTCCCGGTTCAGAGTCAAGAGGGGGGAGTCTGTCCAGAAAGGGGATGTGATCGGCGAAATCGGATCTACGGGAAGAGTGACAGGACCCCACCTTCACTGGGGCATCAAAATACAAGGAAGCCGGGTCGACCCTTTTTCCCTCCTGAGTCTTAGTTTCTCTCCCTAAAAACCCTGGCGAATCTCAGTTCGTGTTTGATTCATGGAGCCGCCATGACGATCATAGATCCCTCCCATCCCCATCAGGGCCGCACGGGTTTAATAGAGGGGTCTACGGCGATCAGGGATTGAGATGCACCTTTTACTTCAGATGTTTTGCCAGCCAGTCATGAACGGTCTTCCACCAGAGCTCTGCGTTTTGCGGTTTCAAGATGAAATGTCCTTCGTCGGGGAAATAGAGTAATTTCGAGGGGATTCCCTGGCGCTGTAATGATGTGAACAGCTGGAATCCTTGGGTGACGGGAACCCGAAAATCCAACTGTCCGTGGATGACAAGGCAAGGTGTTTGAAAATCCTGGACATAGAAACTGGGTGACCATTGGGAGTACATTTCTGCATTTGACCAAGGAGTTCCTCTTAGATCCCATTCAGGAAACCAAAGTTCTTCGGTCGCCCCGTACATCGACCGCAGATCAAAAACGCCGGCGTGGGAGATCAGACAATCAAAGCGTGCGGTGTGCCCCTCAATCCAGTTGACCATGTACCCTCCGTAAGAACCTCCGGCCGCGGCGAGTTTTTCCTTGTCTATGAATGCATATTGGGATAAGAGGTAGTCCAATCCCTTCAGGATGTCCTCATAAGGTTTACCTCCCCAGTCACCGGAGATGGAATCGGTAAAATCCTGGCCGTAGCCTGTGCTGCCGTGGAAGTTGATCATGGCGACCACGTATCCCGGCGAAGCGAACATTTCCGCATTCCACCGATAGTGGAAATCGTCATTCCAGGCGCCCTGGGGTCCTCCGTGGATGAGCATGAGCAATGGGTATTTTTTTTGCGGATCGAAGCGGGGGGGCTTGAGGAGAAAACCATGGACTGTAGCTCCCTTTGCACCCGGGAACCAAAATTCTTCAACTGGATTCATCTCCAGTTTTGCCAAAAGCCGAGAGTTGATTTGCGTAAGGGAGGCAAGATTCTTGCTTTTTAAATCGAGAGCGAAAATTTCCGCTGGTTGATGGGCGGCTTGTTTGAGGAAGATTGCCTTGGTGCCATCCGGAGCGATGTCGACGGAGCTGATGGTGTGTCCGTCGAGTATCGACTGAATGGAACCGTCTTGGAGTGATATTCGGGCTAAGGCCGTGCGACCTTTCTGGTCATATGTGAAGTAGAGGGTTGTGCTGTCTTCAGCCCAGAGTATTTCATTGACAGAGGCATCAAGTTTTTCCGTCAGGTTTTTTTTCGTTTGATTTCGGCGGTCATAGAGGATAAGACTGTATTTATCTGCTTCGAATCCGGGTCTGGCCATTGCTCTGTAGGCAATATATTTTAGATCGGGAGAATAGTGCGGGCTGTTGTCGTTGGCTCTGTTTGTTGTTATTTGAGTTATCCGCCCTCCTTCTACCCGAGTAGAGAAGAGATCATTGTTTGTTCCTATGGCCATCTTTAAGTCAGGGTCTGTGTTGCGGACAAAACAGATCTCATCTCCATCAGGAGAAAAAGCATAATCATGGTTGCTTCCCAGTGAGATCGGTGGGGTGTCAAAATCGCCTGGAGTGACATCCGTCGGCTGGCCACCCTCAGCGGAGACAACAAAGACGTGGCTTCGTTTTCCGTCGCGCCATGCGTTCCAATGACGGAATAAAAGCTCTTCGGAAATCTGAGCCTTCACCGGGCTTTCCTCTTTTGCCTCGATTTTCTTTTTGTTGCAATCGTCCGTCTCACAATCCGGGAATACAGAAGATATGAAGGCCAGATGTTGTCCTGTCGGAGACCAAATAACGCCCATAGCCCCGGTGGAGATGTCCGTCAGTTGATAGGCCTCTCCGCCATTGGGATCAATCATCCAGATTTGCGGCGATCCCTTTCGCGTCGAGATAAAGGCAATTTTTTTCCCGTCGGGTGCCCATCTCGGATTGAAGTCAGCCTCAGGACTGGAGGTGAGCTGCCAGGGCTCTCCACCTTTCATTGAAACAATCCAGAGATCGCTGTTACTGGTGTTCTGTTCCTTGTCCATCACTGTGATGACGAAGGCAAGATGCTGACCATCAGGAGAAAGCTGGGGGTCACTGACACGCTTGATCTGGATAAAATCGTCAAATGTGATTGATCCTCTCTCCGATTCCGCTGCACTGAGCGAGATTCCGATTATGAAGAGCATGGTCGTCACAAGAAATTTTCTCATCATTCCTCCTTTTGTTACAGTTTTTTGAATATCAGTCTAATTGGATTTTTCTGAAAACTCAAGACCGGTGAGTTTGTTGTTGATCGGGCTTTTTCCAGCCGCCTGGTGCGGCTCGGAAAGAGCTGGATTCGATTGCCTCCGAGTCCCTTTATTTTCTCAGAAATAACAGACCTGATGATACTCCCAAGCAGTAAAGGATATCCAGGAAGTTGACAACCGGCAAGTTCACTTCTATAGTAGGGCCTTACAAAAGGAGAGATAAGAACTTTGGAAGACATAATAAACGCGAACTCGGCCTTGGTGAAGGCCATTAGACAGGCTTATCAATGGGGGCAGGAAGACGAAGCCTTAGATCCCATTGTTCTCGTTGATTCTTCGGGAAACCCGGTGGGACGCATAGAACCGGGCGATTCCGTCATTTTTTATGATATTCGCGGAGAAAGAGAAATTGAAATAACAGAGAGCCTGACTGAGAGAGGCTTCAATCACTTTGCCGTCAAGGGTGATCTTGGCTTGCATTTTGTGACCATGATCGAGTACAAATCTTCACTCAAAGCGAGAGTCGCTTTTCCGCCAGAAGGGGATATCAAGAATACACTTACGGAAGTTATAACAAAGAGCGGCCTTCCCCTTATTAAAATCGCAGAATCCGAAAAGGCTATTCATGTCTGCTACTTCATGAACGGAAAAAACGAGAGCCCTTTTGCCAGTGAGGAGCGGCTCATCGTCCCTTCACCTGAGAATGTGTCCTCATACGCACAAACCCCGGGCATGAGTGCCGACAAGGTGACCGAAGCCATGTGTGCCCAAATCCAGGATCCCGGATCTTGTGTGATCATCGGGAATCTCGCCAACGTGGATGTGCTCGGCCATATCGAAGACCGGGAGGCCGTTCTTCAGGCTATCGAATCTGTGGACAGGCATCTGGGGACAATATGGGCAGCGTGTCAATCCCATGGCTTTACTCTTGTCGTCACGGCGGATCATGGAACGGTCGAGGAATGGCAGTATTCCGACGGCACCATCAACACTGGCCATACCAAGAATCCGGTTCCCTTTATTCTTGCTGATTTTGGACAGAATCATTCGGTACGACATAAACTCCGTGAAAGGGGAGAACTCAGTGATGTGGCACCGACTCTCCTCGAGCTGCTCGGATTGACTATTCCGCAGGAAATGACGGGCAAATCGCTGCTGCTCTCAGAGATCGAGACGGGTGTGGCTCAGCCGAGGATCGTTCTCCTTATTTTGGATGGATGGGGGATGAATGAGGCGGGATACGGCAATCTGATTTCCGAGGCCTCGACCCCCAACTTCGATAACATGTGGGATCAGTTTCCGCATTCCGTGTTGGATGCTTCGGGAGTGGCGGTCGGAATGCCCGAGGGTACCGTAGGAAATTCTGAAGCCGGGCATCTCCATATCGGCGCCGGGCGTCACATCCTTCTCGACCGCGTCCGCATAGACAGGGCGATCGAAGATGGAACCTTTTTCCGGAATACAGAGTTTTTGTGGGCGATGAATAAAGCTAAGGCTTCGAACACGTCTCTTCATCTTCTGGGAATAGTCTCGCATTACAGCTCGCATGGAACGATCGATCATCTTTACGCGTTGCTTCAGATGGCCAGGGAGTTGAGTGTCCAGCGAGTTTTTGTCCATTCTTTGATTGGCCGCAGAGGAGAAAGGCCTGAGAGCGGAGCTATCTATGTGGATAAGGTCGAAAAAATGTGCGCAACACTCAAGACAGGAAGAGTGGTAACGGTGATGGGGAGGCATTGGGCTCTAGATCGAGAAGAACACTGGGACCGGGTTGAAAAGGCCTACCGAGCTTTGGTGTATGGTGAAGGAACTCCTGCGCCCAGCCAGGATTGAAGTGCTGAGGTTAGGGCAACTTTTTAAACACAACAGGGAACTTTTCCTAGCTAAAATCGTAGTTTTTAATGAATGATTTATGTAAAATAGCGGAAAAATGAGTGTAGAAGTAAAAGATCTCCATTTCAGTTACGGCAGGATAAAAGCTTTGGATGCTGTCGATATCTCCCTTCCGGGCGGTGCCATAGGCCTTTTGGGGCCTAACGGTGCGGGAAAAAGCACATTGCTCCGTATTCTGCTCGGCTTTCTCAAACCCGACAGGGGAGAGGGAACAGTACTAGGCTACAACATCAAAAATCAACAGCAGATGATCCGGCGCTATGTCGGATATATGCCTGAAGACGACTGTCTCATCACAGGTATAGATGCCGTCTCCTTCACCTCTTATTTGGGTGAACTTTCAGGAATGCCGAGGCAGGAGGCCATGAAGAGAGCGCATGAAGTGCTCTTTTATGTCGGGCTGGAGGAAAGTCGCTACCGGAATTTGGAGACCTACTCCGCTGGAATGAGGCAAAGGCTTAAGCTGGCGCAAGCACTTGTTCACGACCCCAAACTGATATTTCTCGATGAACCGACGAGCGGGCTTGACCCGCAGGGAAGGCAAGAGATTCTTGAGCTCATCATGGACGTCTCATCCAAAAAGGACATTCAAGTGCTCATCTCCTCACACATCCTTCCCGATATTGAGACCGTATGCTCTTATGTTCTCATCCTCAACAAAGGAAAAGTGGCATCTCAAGGCGATTTGAAGGACTTGAGACAGGTCAAATACAGCCTTTATGAGCTCAAGATCAAGGGTGAGGCGGGTACTTTTGTGAAGGAGCTGGAAGGTATGGAGTGCCGGGTAGAGGTCACGGAAGACGGCCTCCTCAAAGTGTACATGCCTCCGGGCGGGAATCCTCAACAGATTTTCCATATCGCGGCCAAAGAAAAACAGCAGATCAGGCACTTTGTCAAAAGCCAGACATCTCTCGAGGACCTGTTTGCTAAGGTTGTAGGAGTCGATTGATGACCATTAAGGAAAAGGGCTACACCCACTGGGATGGGGAGTTTCTGGACAAGAAGATTCCCTGGTGGCCCATTACCAGATACGGTATCGGCCTGACGTTCCGCAGAAAATTCTTCAAATTGCTGTTTATCATGGCTCTGGCCCCAGCCTTCGTTTTTATCGTGGGCATCTATATTTCAGAGCGGCTGGAAGATTTTCGGTTCATGATCCAAGGAGATACCCAATTCTTGACCATCGATCCGACTTACTTCAAAGCCTATTTCACCAACGAATTCATGCTGTTTATGATTGTCATGTTGCTCCTGTTTTGCGGGGCCGGTCTCATCTCTGACGACCTCAAGTACAACTCTCTGCAACTCTATTTTTCGAGGCCGATATCCAAGAGGGATTATTTCATGGGGAAGGCAGGAGTCATTGTCTTTTTCCTGTTCATCGTCACCCTTGTTCCCGGACTCATCTTCATAATCATGAAACTTTTGTTCGCCGGAAGTTTTGAGTTTCTAGTGAAATACCCATGGCTTCCCTTTTCGGTCATTGGTTATTCTCTGATGGTGACTATATTTTTTTCCTTTTATACACTCTTTCTCTCATCCATCAATAAGAACAGGAGGTATGTCGCTATACTGATCTTCGGATTGTATATCTTCACAGAAATTCTGTTCGGCATTTTGCAGGATATTTTCAGGAGTGATTATTTCGCCCTCATTTCCATTAGAGCCAATATCCAGCAGGTGGGGAACGCCCTCTTCGGGCAGAGCCTGCCCCATGATTTTCCCTGGGTGCTCGCGCTGGCTGTCATCGTTGGGTTCTGTGTGCTCGGAGGATTTGTCCTCAAGAGCAAAGTCAAGGGAGTTGAAATCGTCAAATGAATCCCATCATCGAGGTCAAAAATCTTTCTCGCTGGTACGGGAATGTGCTCGGTTTGAGTGATGTCACCCTGGTGATCGAGTCCGGAATCACGGGAATTCTGGGTCCTAACGGGGCAGGAAAGTCGACATTCTTGAAACTCATCACGGGTCAGATTAAACCGAACATCGGACACGTATTCGTCGGAGGCCAGCAGGTAAGAAACAATCACTCTCTCTTTTCCAGGATCGGGTTCTGTCCGGAGCAGGATTCCTTCTATGAAGAATTGACTGGCTGGCAGTTTCTAACCGGGTTGTTGAGCCTCTACCATCTTCCGGCCTCTGAAGTTAAGGCCAGAGCGGAGAAGGCTTTGGACATTGTGGAGCTAACATCGGATAAAGACAGAGTCATCCGGTCCTACAGCCGCGGTATGCGGCAGAGGATTAAAGTGGCTCAAGCCATCGCTCATGAGCCTGAGATCATGATTCTCGATGAGCCGTTGAACGGACTTGATCCGTTAAGCCGGAGAAAGATTATCAGACTGATCAAGTCCTATAAAGAAGAAGGCAAAACTATTGTCGTCTCCAGTCATGTTCTTCCCGAGATTGAGGCCATGACCAAGAAGATCATCCTCATCCATCAAGGAAAAATTTTTGCTCAGGGTGATATCCACTACATTCGAGACCTCATCGAAACCCACCCGCATATCGTATCCATCAAATGCAGTCAACCCAGGAAACTGGCCGCCAAATTCATTGACAAGGATTTTGTGCTAAAGGTGCATTTTTCCGCTGCCGATGGCTCTCTGTTGGTGGAGACAAACAACAGAGACGAGTTTTTTGCTCTGCTGCCTGATCTTTTCATCGAGAGTGCTATCGAAGTTCAGGAAATCACCTCGCCGGATGACAATTTGCAGGCTGTTTTCGACTATCTGATAGGACAATGAGATGACAGGAAAGGAATCGGGAAGCGTGAAATTTTTCGTGCAGTCTGTGAAGTATGTCTTCTCTTTTTTCTTCTCTCTCGGCAAAAGGGCGAGAAAGACAAAGGTCTTTTATCTGATCAGTTTCTTGCCCGTCGTGCTGGCGCTGATTATTAAATTCTACCAGATTTTTAACGGCGACGGTCGCTTTGAGGGCATTTTTATTTTTTCCAACTTGCTCGTCGGATTTTATCTGCAATTCCTTATCCTTATTCTCGCTCTTTTTTTCGGGACGTCGGTTTGCTCCGAAGAGCTCGAAGGAAAGACGCTGACCTATCTGACAACGCGGCCGGTGCCAAAATCTGCCATCATTATCGGGAAGTATGCCGCCTACACGGCCTTAACTTCACTCATGGTCGTGTTCGGCGTCATCTTTTCTTTTGTGATCCTGAATGTGGATAAATTGCTCACCTTTTCGCTTTATAAGGTTCTCTTCAAGAATTTGGCTGTGCTGATCCTGGGATTGATCTGCTACACCGCTTTTTTCACCTTTATCGGAACTTTCCTGAAGAGGTCGATCATGTTCGGCCTTATCTTCAGTTTTGGGTGGGAGAATGTAATTCAGTATTTTCCAGGTTCGACACAGAGGTTCGCCATTGTCCATTACTTGAAATCGCTCCTTCCCGTACCTCCGGCTGAGGGATTTGCCTTTCTCCTCTTTCGGCTGGAACCCACGCCTCCCGGACTGGCCGTCTTGATGCTCTTGCTCATAACGGCTGGCTTTCTTGGCCTATCCTGTCTGGTCTTCTATTGGAAAGAGTACATTCTCCAAGATTAGCCCTTCATCTTTTCCTTTTAAACTTAGACTATTCCCTGCGCAGAATTTTTAGAGTCCCTGCCTTAGATGAAACAGAAGAGAATTGCCGGGAAATGCTCCCTCAGCAAAAGGCCTGATGGAGTGGAGTAGGGTGCTAGGAATTAATATTAAGTGTGAACACGTCCACGCGGATTCAGGCTGTTCTGGCTTCTTCCGGCGCTCGCTGCCGAACGATAAAATTCGGGCCGTTCGTTCTCTGGTTAAAGCTCTGACTCGGGTTCGGTTGGCACGGATTCTTTCAGCTTATCCAGGAGTTCCTGGGGGAGACTGGCATAGACTCTGACGTGTTCTGGCGAAGATGTGATTTCGATTTTGTTCAGCAGTTCGCCAATTTCGGGTTTCTGGGCCGCCATCATCCCGCCCATGGCTTTAAGCCCGTCCAGCATTTTAGCTATCTGTTCGTTCTTTTCGGCATTGGCGCTCATAAGTTTGATTTCAGCGATCATGTTCATGTTGTTGTAGTCGAAATTCATGGTCGCCGCCTTGAGGTCCTTCAGGTTGCTCAGCATGGGATTTTCCGCTGTGGCTTGGTCCACGGCCTCTGTGGGAATGAGTAGAGCACCCCAGAAGAGGGTGTCCTTGTTTGTCTTGGCCAATAGGTCGGAAAGAGCTTGGTTCTTAAAGAGGTTGTCCGCTTTCTTTTGGAAGATATCGATGACTGTTTTGACCTCGTCTTCACTGCCGGCGACAATGTTAGAGTCATCTAAGAACGAAAAGGCCATTTCTTCTTCACCCTCGCCTTCAATCTTATAGACGGTCATACCGCTGTATTCAGCTTCCTCAAGCTCGACGTCCTCTTCCTCTGCTATTTTTTCTTTCATCAGGGTCACGATTTTTTCTTTGTCGTATTTCAGGTTGATTATGGCGACACCCTTCTCTTCCTTTTTCCCCAGATCACCCGTCATGGCAACGGCAGCGTAGTAGATGTCCTTTTGCGGATCGACACCCGTCATGGTCACAAATTCCTCTAGTTTCTTGTAATCTTTGCTTTCTTTGATGACTTTGTCGACGGCTTCGATGGACATGGCCTGGTTGACGTTGACAAAAAACACTCCTTTGGCATTCATAGGAAGGAGCGTTAGCATATCATCCGGCGTGGCGGAACCCGCTTCTGGGGTAGTCGCCTTTTTTCCGCAGGCTATAAAGCTGAAAATAACGAGACATAAACATATGCTTAAGGCTGTAATTTTTCGCATCGATCTTCCTCCTTTTTGAAGATGATTTTTTTATGTATCCAATTTTATTTGACTATATCAAAAAAGCATGAATAGGAGCAAATCTTTTTTCCGATCCTCTTATATCTCTATACGAATTTTAATCGTTGAAGGTTCTTCCCTAAGGCGGCCTGGACAATCGGAAACACTCTTAAATTTCCTTGGGAATGAATTTGTAGAGCTCCAATTGGCTGGCGTAGAGCCAGCAGCGAATCCAAACCACAGCGAAAATAAACATCTGCTGGAAAATGAAGGCGAACAGGACTCCCCAGGCATTGGTCTGGGGGATCAGGCTTTTTATCAGGATATAGATGAGAGTCACCACAACGTTTACGGCAAAGACCGTATAGAACAGGCTCAGTGTGGAACCCGGATTCTTGATCACAAACTCAAATGCGTTGGCTATGGCTCTGAGTATGTTCCTTTCTCCATCCGCCACGATGGTTATCCTCGAGTAGTCAAAAATCATCCGGAAAAGGAGGAGGAAGACAAAGATGAAAATATTAAAGAGGAGGCTGAGATAGAAGGGCGTTATTTCTGAAAAGGCGTTTTCGGCCACCTTGTTGACGATCGAGTTGAACCATTGGTTGAGAGACCCCAGGAGGCCGAAAAAGAATAACCAGGATACAAGCACGACAAGGATAAAGCGAAAAAAATAACGGCCCGCTCCCTCGGAAAATGACCTCAAGGCAAATCGGGGCGGATCTTTGTTGAATGTGCTCAGGATGCCTCCGGCAAGAAAAGTGTGGAAGAGAATGTAGACAAGGCCAAAGACGAGGATGATCGGAGGGAGCTCAAAGAATTTCATCTGGACGAGCATTTCGAGGTTGTTGAGGATGGCGCCTTTGCCGATGATGAAGGGCGTAAAGGTCTTTTCAATCCCTTCGCTCTGATCGCGGTATTCATGCCACCACAGGGTGTCAAATCCCTTGGCCATTCGTTCACCCACCAGGCTGTTTCCGAAGGAATCTTTCAGAGAATAGTACATGGGTACGGCCAGGACCAGGGCAAAAGTCAAGTTGATGATGAAGAGCAGGAGGACCATGCGGGCTGTTTTGGCCGTGAGACGGAAGCCTTTGAGAAAGTTTATCCAGAATTTCATCGCACTCCTCCCTGTGGGGGTTAACTCCCGAAGAATCCCAGGCATTCCATCGCGTGCTGCAGCCAGAGAAGCCAGGTGGATGTCCATTTCCATGGGGATAGTCTATCGGGATTGAGAGTCCAACTGTTGTTGGTTCGGTCAATGTCTAACACCAGTTTGAAATCAGGATCCACAACGGCCTGTTTGATCTTGACTGGGCCTGAATAGGCGTATTTTTTCCACCTGTACTGTCCGTTCCAGCGTTCTCTGATTGTCTTGCCATCCTGGAATACGACGAGGACATCGACAGGAATACGGACTCCTCCCAGACGGCGCACGAGAACTTCAGATTCGTAGATTCGGTGTTCAGATTGATCTTGCTCATCCTCCCTGTAGATGCCATCAAACCAACCTCTCGACTTTCTTTTTTGCTTGTTCTGGATTGAGGTTATGGCATAGTCCAGATTTTCTGACCCATGAATAAGCTGATCGAGGAGCCAGCTCATGTCCTGACCCGCATGCGCTTTGACGATATCGTAGAAGTCTTTGGGGAGAGGATGATTGAACCACCATTTTTCGGAGTAATCTTTGATCATATCCGAAAAAACGTCTGTTCCAAGATACCGCTTGAGTGTCCTCATCATCAGCTCAGACTTGAAGTAGACATTGGAGGTGTAACTTGCGCCATTGATGAACTTCCATGAAAATCGCTGCATGTCATCCATATCAGATGTCTGCCTATACTCCGAGATGCCGTGATATTCATCCAGTTCGATGGGGATCCGGGCCGTCTTGAAAAGGACAGGGATGCCAAAATATCTCTTGGTCATGTATGGTTCCCCATAGGCGGTGTAGTAGATTTCTGTGTCCAAGAAGGAGGTCATGCCTTCGTCCATCCAGGCGTGCTCGAATTCATTCGAGCCGATAAGCCCGTAGAAGTACCCGTGTCCGAACTCATGGATAATTACCGACTCTGGATCGCCGCTTCCCATACGGTCAAGAAAGGTGGCTCCTCCCGTGAAGAGGGTCGGGTATTCCATCCCGCCGGAATGGCTGTTGTAGGCGGGATCAACACAGGTCACTGTTGTGTACGGGTAATTTCCGAACAGGAGACTTGCGTACTTTATGGCGTGTTTTACGGCGTTCATATACCGGTCTTTGAGCCTTTTGTGGTAAGGCTGAAGAAGGAGGGTAATGTCGATGGTTAGCCCGGGCGCGAAGGAGAAATTTTCCCTGTATACGAGAAAATGGGGACTGGCCGTCCAGGCGAAATCATGGACGCTGTGCTGAACAAAACGGTGAGTCGATGTTCCGTCCTGGTTGGTCTTTTTTTCTCGCAGTTCTCCTGTCGCACCCACTGTATAGGATGATGGCAGGGTAATCTTGACATCGTAGGTGCCATAATCAGCGAAATATTCGCTGTGAGCATGATACTGGTGACAATTCCAGATCCCATCTTGGAGAACGCCAATTTTAGGAAACCACTGGGCGATGAAGTAGTTATTTTTGTAAACCCCTGTCCGGGAGATGGGCCGGGGAACTTTGGCCTGGAATTCGATCTTGAGAGTGATTGTTTGACCGGGCTCTAGGGCTTCGGGAAGCTCTACGGCAAATACAGTTTGATCCAGGACATTGCCATCGTCAGGTTGTCTGAACTCTATGAATGGCGTGAGGTCAAATTCCTCCTCCGACTCGCCAATAACCATGTTGATGCTGCTCACGCGGCAGTAGCCCCAATCATCCTTGGAAAATTGAGGCTCAGGTCTGCCATCGAAAGCTCTCTCCCTAATGAAGGTGCTCATGTTGTTCTGAAAGGCGTTCCAGTAGAGATGGAACCATAATTCTTCGGTCGGTTTTTCGGATGTGTTCGTCCAGGTCAGCATTTCGCTGCCTGTTATGAGATGTCTTTCTGTGTCCAGGCGGATATCCATGGTGTAATTGGCGACCTGATCACAGAGGGTTTCATCCGATTCTGCGAGGAGCACACCATATGTAAAAATTGCCAGTGCAACCAAAACAGCAATTTTTTTCAGTTTTTTCTTCTCCTGTCGATCATTTCGTGAATATTCCGATCTTTTTCTGCTTTATCTCCTCTAATCCGTCAGCCACGAGTGATAGCGCTGTGTTAAAGCGGTTTTCTTCTTCGCCGAGGCCAAAACGGATATGATGATCCAGTCCGAATTGATCGCCCGGCTGCAGCAAAACGCTTTTCGTTTCACGGATGTATGTTGCCAGTTTGGTGGCATTGATATTGATGTGGTATTGCGGGAAGGCAATGGCCCCTGCTCTGGGAGGAGTACAACTGAAGAGCCCGTCCTGTTTGTTCATCCATTCTTCGAGAATAGCATAGTTTTTGTTGATGATTTTTCTTGTCCTTTCCAGAATTTCACTTCTTTTTCGGGGAGCGAGGGCGATTTGGGCCAGGCGGTCGCTCATGGCGCTCACGGTGATGGAGGTGTAGTCTTTGTATGACCAGAGATCATTCTGATGCTCGACGGGAGTCACGATCCAGCCCACTCTGAGGCCCGGCAACCCGTATGCCTTGGACAGGCCGCAGGTGACAAAGGTCTTTTCATAGGTTCCCCAAAAGCTGGGTGTAATGTGACCATCAAATTCGGCCCCCTGGTAAACCTCATCCGAGACCAGCCAGGCATCGGCCCAGCGGGCTAGATCGATGATGGCCTGGCGGGATTCTTCGCTCAACTGTCCTCCTGTGGGATTGTTGGGGTTGGTGATGATGATGAGCTTTGTCTCCTTTGTCACAATGTTTTTCAGCTCATTCAAATCCGGATTCCAATCGAGTTCTTCCTTGAGATGGAATGTTTTCATTTTTGCCCGGAAGTTTTTAATCAATCCACACATCTGCATAAAATTAGGGAGCATGAAAATCACCTCATCACCGGGTTCGATGAGTCGCCACATCAGAACAAAGTTGGCCTCCGCCGATCCGGACGTGGTCAGGATATTTTCAGGTTTGGCCCTGTCTTCATACACGGCAGCAATAACCTTTTTGAGTTCATATGTTCCGTCTGTCTGGGTGTACCCCAATTTTGTTTTAATAATATCGGCCATCTGATCCGGGTCGACGAGTTCATCAAGCTGGTAAGGTTTGACGCCGCTTTCCGAGAGGTTGAAATCAACAACGTTCTCCCACTCCGATTGCCAGCGTTCCATTTCAAAAATGTCGATTTTCATAAATTTATCCTTTCTTTTGTCTCAATGGCACTCTATAAAAAGTTTGTATCTCAGCCATTTTAATCCGATCTTGAGGAAATAACAACCTGGCGCCTACTAAATTCTTGAGGTTTACTGCACTCATAAATGCCGCAATGATTGGCTGCGGCCATCGAGGTAGTTCTGGCAGGTGAAAAATTCAAAGATGCTGACTTCCCAAGATCATCAGTATTCTATCTCGGTTTCCACTGTAAAAAACTTATAGTGTGAATACGTCACGGTTATCCTTGCCCTGACATCCTTTTTGCCCTTTTTGTTAATGAAGGCCATTTCCGTTATAGTCTGGCTAGGAAACCTAAGACCATTCTTTTCAACTGCAAATTCGGAGATAATCCTAATCGAGGGCTCTTCTTCTCTTTGTTTTGCTATCTCTTGGATGGCGGCGAAGTTACCTAATGAGCTTTGGTCCCACTCGATCCGGACAATATCGAAATGGTCTTTTCTAAACCAGATTTTGCCGCAGAGGCTGTCCCGTGCGGAGGGATTTTTATGAACAGCCTCGATGATCAAATAAGGGCCTTGATCGGTGTTCTCGGATTCAAAGATCCTGTAATCGTACAGGCTCTGTCTCTGCAAACTGAGAAGGCCGACAGGGCCGAAAATTTCGTTGGCGAATTTGATAAACTCAATTTCCAGCTCTGCATTTTCGATGCAACATTTCTTGCCGTTTTTTTTGATCAAAGTGCGGTTTTCCTTGATCCGCTTGTTTTTGCGGATCATCTGATAATCATAGGTATACGTTGTCCTCTTTCTTCGAACGGCTGTCACATACCCTTGATCTCTTGCGTGGTCCGGTGATATGTGCGTATGGAGAGTTTCCTCTTTCACCTCTTCGATGCAGACGTAGTCAAGGGCGCTCCGCTCCAATCTTTGACAATATTCGCTGGTTTTTTTCAGAATTTCGGACAGTTTTGGCTGAGAGGATTCTTCAAAGGCCCCAATCAGTGATATTCCGGCTGATATTGAAAATTGAATAAAAAACAGAATGAAGAGAAGCTTGGTTGATTTATTTCCCATCGATTCAAGCCTAATACGGAACAGAGACTTTGTCCTCTTTGCCATCATTAGTAATATAGCGTACAAGGCTTTGTTGTCAATCGTGTGTCTAGATGGGAGCTCTGAGGCTTCAAAGCAAGCCGAATAAATATAGCCTGTGTCATTTGCAGTTGACCGCAAAAAGCTCTAAAATTCAGAGGGAGTCATGAGGCAGCGAACGAAAGAACAAAGCAATTTCGGATTACGTCACATCTCGGGTGCATTTCTTTTTATTGGATGTTCTGTTTTTTTCCTTTTAATTTTTTCCCTCTATAGCGCCGATCATAGGATCACGAAACCTGAAGATTTAAACGTACTCCTCATCACTCTCGATACCACCCGGGCAGACCGTTTGGGTTGTTATGGGTATAAAAAAGCCGGAACTCCTAACTTGGACGCGCTGGCCGCAGGAGGAGTAAAGTTTGCCAACGCTTATTCTCCGGTTCCGCTGACTCTTCCTTCCCACTGCTCCATTTTCACCGGAACCTACCCTCTGTATCATCGCGTTCGAAATAATGGGTTTTATTATTTGGGGGAAGAGAATATGACCCTGGCAGAGATTCTCCATACCCGTGGATACCATACCGCCGCTTTCGCGAGTTCTTTTACTGTGGATTCCCGGTTCGGTCTGGACCAGGGCTTTGAATACTATGATGACACTTTTCACCATGAAGAGATACTGAAAAACTTTCGATCCGAGAGAAGAGCCGAGGATGTTCAGCGGTCTTTTTCCGGTTGGCTTGATGGCCATGCTCAGGATAAGTTTTTCATCTGGATTCATTTTTATGATCCCCATCTTCCTTACGATCCACCTTCTCCCTTTAGAGAGGCGCACTCGGGGAGGCCGTATGACGGAGAAATCGCCTACATGGATCACTCTATTGGAGAGTTGGTGGAGAGACTGAAAGAAAAGAATATACTGGAAAAAACACTGATTGTCATCGTCGGGGATCATGGCGAAGCCTTGGGGGAGAGGCGAGAAATCGACCACGGCCTTTTCGTCTATGGCAACACACTCGAGGTCCCTTTCATTCTCCACTGCCCGCGGCGTCTGCCGGAAGGAATTACGGTTGAAGAGAGAGTCAATCTGATCGATGTCATGCCCACCATACTCGACATGCTCAAAATCCCTATCGGTTCGGAGGTCCAAGGGAAGAGCTGCCTGGATGCGATAAGGGGAAAAAAGAGGAAATCCTCGCTCAGCTATTTTGAATCCTATTTCCCGCTTGAAAATTTCGGTTGGGCTCCGCTCTTTGGTTTGATAGACGACGAATGGAAATTCATCCGGGCCCCCAAACCGGAGCTCTACAACCTTGAGCGCGATCCCGGGGAGAGCCAGAACGTATTCCAGGAACAGGTGCAAGTTTCCAGGCGCATGCTGAAGTCATTAGAGGAGTTCCAAAAAAGCCATTCAGCAGGGCGCTCCGGTAAGGAAAGGAGGCTGACCGAAGAGGAGGAGCGACGATTACGGTCTTTGGGGTATTTTGGGACTGAAAGGACGGGAAGTGCCCCCGGGAGATCTCTCCCGGATCCGAAAGATAAGATTGCAGATTATGTCCTTTATTACCGGGGAAATCTGCATGAGACACGCGGAGAATTTCAGGAAGCGGCCAGATTGTACAAGGAGGTTATTCGCCGCAATCCCGATGTCCCCAATAACTATGTCCACCTGGGTTTCCTCTACGCGAAAATGGGACGAATGGATAATGCGATCGAAGTCCTGGAGCAGGGGAGAGAACAGCTCCCCGAATCCTATGTGATTCTCTCCAGGCTCATCGCCTTTTATTCCAGTGCCGACAGGCTTGATCAGGCCCTGTCGACAAGCAAGGTCATGCTGGCCATAGACGGACGCAATTTTGATGCCCTCTTCTTGTCGGGGAGCGTGAATGCTAAGAGGGGTAACTGGGCTGAAGCTCTTGGCTTTTATGAGAAGGCCCTGGATGTAGAGCCCGAAAACAAAACGCTTCGACAGAGATATGCCTATACTTTGGCCGCCCTGGGCAAGCCGGAGGAAGCATTGGAAAAATACAGAGTGTTATCTTCCGAATACCCCAGGGATGCGGGGATTCTCAAAGAGATGAGCGAAGTGTATAAGGCTATGGGAAATCTGAATCTGGCCTTGGACAGCCTCAGGGCGGCAATCGATCTCGAACCCGCACCTGAGATGTACTATGAGTACGCCTTTCTGCTGGAGAATGCCGGGAATCTTAAGGATGCCGTTGCCTGGCTCAGAAAGTACCTGGATGCCTCGCCTGATAAAAACACGCCGCAAAGGACGAAGGTCCAGGCGACCTTAGCCATTTGGGAGAAGCGCCTCAAACATGAGTAGGTCCACTCCGTTTTGGCACGCATAGTAGGGGGATGGCCGGGCGGTCCGGATAATTTCTCATTTCTGTACTCATAATTTCCATCTCGATTTATTTTTTTCTTTATTCAAAATTTTGAATTCATTCAAATTTTTGAAGAGAAATGAGAGGAGAACGAATTTTGGTTTTCGGTATGTGGCTGAATATGAAAGAGATAGAGAATCACGTCAATTGGTATATAACTTGCTCTATATTTTATAAAGGTTGTTATAGTTCAACATGAGACCCGAGGCGTTGTTCGCAATTATTGACAAATCAACAATTCTGCTTAGAATAACTTGTAGTTATATAGATTTATAATAAGAATTCGGGTTGTAGACATGTCAAAATTTTTCGGGGGTTTTGGCATAAATGCATTGATCCAATCAAAAAAGAATTTCTAAGGAGGTTTTCATGTGTAAAGTTTTTCGAATCTTTTTCACTTTTATTCTGAGTTTCGTGCTGATTGCGGGATTTGCACTCGGTCAGACAAGAGGCACGGGTGTTATCCAGGGAAACATCGTCGATGAAGAAGGCGTCCCCCTGCCGGGAGTGACCGTGGTTGCAGACTCTCCTCGCCTCATGGGTACCAAATCGGCCGTAACCGACGCCGATGGTGATTTCCGTATCCCGGCTCTTCCAGGCGGGACTTATACGCTTGACGCCACGCTGGAAGGATTCGCTCCTGTGAGGAAAACGAATGTCGTCCTGCACATCGGGATGGTGGCCACCGTGGATTTTGTCATGGTCATGTCCAGGATGGAGGAAGAAGTGACCGTCATCGGCGAAACGCCCATCATCGACGTGACCGATTCCGCGATGGCCAAGACCATCATCACCCAGGACTTTCTCCAGAATATACCGACAGTTCAAGACGCATCCCAACTCATCAACCTGGCACCCAGTGTCGTGAACCTCAGTGCGTATGGAGGGGGTAACGCCACCTCGAATTCCTTCCAACTCGACGGAGTGGAAATCAATGACTCCTGGTGCGGCAGCGGTATCTACACGACACCCATCGATTACAATGTCATTGAGGAAACGCAGATTGTCGGGTTGGGTGCTCCGGCCGAGTACGGCAATTTCACTGGCATGATGATCAACATCATCACCAAATCCGGTGGGAATCGGTTCAGCGGGGATGCGCAGCTGCTCTTCCAACCTACCAGCTGGACCGGGATAAACATCGACAAGGACGATCCCCAATGGCGGTTAATCGGAGAAACCAGGGACATCCGGCAGATCGACACCAGCTTTCACCTGGGTGGCCCTATCATCAAGGATAAACTCTGGTTTTTCGGCGGATTCCAATACTTCAGGGAGAATACGATCATCGAAGCCATCGACCGCGAAGGATTGTTGACATACCCCAAAGTCTTCCTTAAATTGACCTTCCAGCCGGGTGAAAAGGATCGTTTTCAAGCCTATTTTCAGTACCACAATCGGGAGATGTTGAATCAGGGTCTCAGTGCGCTGTATATTGATCCCGCCGAACTCGACCTGCTCTATCCTGTTTACATAGGAAATTTGAGCTACCTGCGTCAATTCTCAAGCTCGACACTGCTAGAACTCAAGGCTGCGGGATACGATATGGCTTGGGATTCCATTCCTCACACCCGGGACAGCGAGACACCGGGACATTATGACCTGGTGACGGGTGAATACTCGGAAAACCTCTACTGGTGGTCTCACTGGGAGTCGAACCGGCAGCAGGCATCCGCTACCCTCTCTCACTATGCGGAGAATTTTCTGGGCGGCAACCACGACTTCAAATTCGGCGTGGCCTACTCCAGAGCCTCGGGCGGAGGCTCGTACTCCATGAACGGCGGCTTGGCGTATTTCGATTACAACGGTCAGCCCTACATGGCCATGGACTATGTGTTCAGGATGTGGGCCATCAACCACACCATAACTCTTTTTGCCCAGGACAGCTGGCAGATCACGGATTCCTTGACGTTCAACCCTGGGTTCAGATACAACTTTTACAGAGGCTACATCCCTGCTCTTGAAGAAACAGTCTACACGCCCCGCGGATTCGAGCCCCGGCTCGGCTTTGCCTGGGATATTTTCAAAACGCACAAGACCGTTCTTAAAGCGCACTACGGGCGCTACTACGAAGTCACCAAAGCCTATTACATTTCCTCCTTGGAGCCCTCCAGTGACACGGAGTATTTTTTGGTTCCGGAATTCGGAACCGTGATTCCGTGGTTTACAATACCGGGAGAAGATCTCTACAGTATAGATCCCAACATCAAGCACCCCTCCATGGACCAATTCACGGCCGGAGTAGAGCAGGTCATAGGACAGGATATTTCCCTGGGCGTCACTTTTATTTACAGACGCTGGAATGATTTCATCGAGTCCGTTAACACCGGAGGTCAATTCGAAGCTATCCCCTACACAGATCCGGACACAGGTCAGACATTCACGATTTATAACCAGACAAACTTCGGTATGGCTGAAGATCACTATCTTATCACAAACCCGAAAGAAGGGGAGGATTATGGCCAGGTTTACGACGACATCGTCATGACTGAGCCAGAGCGTAAGTACACAGCCGTAGAGTTCAGTATGACCAAGCGCATGTCGAACAACTGGCAACTGTATGTCTCCTACGTGTATGCGGATGAGAGAGGGACTTATTCCAACGCCCATGGTTACGGTCAAAGCTACAATATGGGACTCTCGTCGATTTATTGGGATCCTAACTTCCAGACAAACATCGAGGGAAAGTCGATCATCAGTATCCCCCACACGCTCAAGGTTCAGGGGACCTATATCTTTCCGCTGGATATCATCCTGAGCGTTTACTACACCTACCACAAGGGGACCAACTGGTCCAGGTTGAGCTATATTTTACCTCTCAATCAAACCGGTGTGCGCGCATTGACCGAGCCGACTGGCTCCAGGAGGCTGCCGTCCGCCAACAACCTGGATGTGAGGCTGGAAAAATCGTTCACTATCGACAGATTCAGACTTCGTCTCTGGGTGGATGCGTTCAACCTGTTCAATCAGGGGCGAGAAACGAGCGTCATGGCCAATGCGGGATCAACATTCGGATTACCTCTGAATGCGAACAATCCCAGGACCTTCCGTGCTGGAGTGCGATTCCAATTCTGATGCAGATCTGTGTTGTTCGGTTCACTTGGCGATAAAATAACCTGAGGGAAGTTCAGAAGTCTCACAAAAAGCCCGCTCGTCACACGACGGGCGGGCTTTTTTTATTGAAGAGAGGCCATTCCTGCAAACAATAAAGCTAGGGAACATTTAGTGGGCTGAAAAAACGGAATATGAGGAAAATGAGCAGATAACAGCCGGCTCCAATCATCAAAGCTTCGGAAAATCCGGCAGACATCGCTATCGCAATGGTTATGGCTGCACCAAGCACGGAGCAGACGCCGTTTATTCCCCACATCCAGGGGATATGATCTTCCATTTGCTTCGCCTTCAGTATCCGAAATCCGAGAGGGAAGGGAATGCCCATGAAAAACCCTAATAAGGCTAGTGAAATACCGGTCATAGCCAGCCGCACTGCGAGACTCTGTCCCAGAAATTGGCCGAAAAGGAGAGGAAGCAAAAAGACATACGCAACCAGGATGGCAAAGATCGTCAAAGCCGCAGAGGCTACTCTTTCGGGTGTTTTTTCTATGCTCAGACGCCCAGCCACAAGACTTCCCAAACCTGCGCTCAAGAGAATCGTGAACAACAGAGCTGCCAAAGATAAGACAGGCTGGCCGAGAAAAAGGCTGAATCTTTGAATGAGTGAGATTTCGACCAGCATGAAGCCACAACCCAGCATGGCGTAGAGCATGGCAAGCTTCATTGAAATGCGAGGCACAATGCCTTTAGGGAACACTCGGATGTTTCTCTGGCGGTACTTTCGCCTAGCGAAGGGAAATGGCACGAGAATTATCCCAAGGGCCACAATGAAAGTCGCCCAAAGGATTTGCGACAGGGGCCGCGGAACTCCGCCAGAATAATTAAAGAAAAAGGGGCTGTTATCCGTAACCGGGTGGATGTGATATCCTATCTCCTCGTAAAAGTTTTCCATGCCCTCGAAGGACATCTCTCCCTTACTCAAGGATACAAATTGTGGATTGAACTCACCCTGTATATGAGGGAAATAAGATGAGATTGGTTTATACCTGAGCCGCTGCATAAGGCTGTACTTCGGTTCGATTTCCGTTGGCACATAGGGACGTTTGCGCAACACAAACAGGTATTTTTTATCCGGTGAGCCCAATGTATACACCTGTTTGAGGACGTCTTCTTGCCGAACACCGCGTTCCGCGAATGCAGAGACGGTCGTGGAGACAAGCCTCACCACTTCAAGTTCCTTATCACAGGCAATTATCAGGCTTCCTTCTTCTGTAAGATGATCGCAATAATCCTGGATGGCATCTTTCGTGAACAGAAAATTCTCGGTCATGACATATCCCTCGGGGCTGCGGCTACTTTCTGTATAGGGAAACTGAAGCATGATGATGTCGAACTTCTTCTTCTGGCGCTTCACAAAACTTCTCCCTTCAGCATGCACAACTTCCACATTTCCAAAATCCGTGAAAATTCCGCCGTTGAACCACGCATAATCATGGACCACGTCAATCAGATTTTTGTTTATCTCCACGGCAACGATACGACGAATGCCACCCATAAGGGCCAAAAGTATGTCCCTCCCCCCGCCCGGGCCGATGATAAGGGCCGTGTCTTTTTCATCGTTGTCCAAGAAAAAAAAGGGAAAGTATCCCGGAGTAGCGCCTTTGAGGCCGGTAACAAGAGAGCTCGGTTTGTCAATATTGCCATCGAATCTGATCATGGGAGAACCGGCAGATCCGTCAATATAAATGACCATCACTTCCGGCCGTTTGTTGAATTTCACCAGATCAGTACGGCCATAAGCACTCCATCGTGTATCGATTATGCTCCCCTCCAAGGATGGTGTGTGCAGTGAGTTATAGCTCTGCTTTGCGGGATTCATTCCGATGGGTGGATCACGAAGAAAAGCACCGGTCATGTTCATTCCGAATATACCGGCGGCTGCCAGAAAGCTGAAGAAGGAGAGATAAAATCCTGCTGACTTTTTTTTCAAGTCAAAAGTAGCGAGCAATACCGCTCCCAGGGAGGCCGTAAGCCCGATGAAAAAGCTGCTGTTGAGGCCACCCAATGTATTAAGGATAGGAATGACCCCCAGTGTCCCTGCCGCTCCTCCCATGAGGTCGGCCCCATAAAGTCTGGAACTGTGCGAAGGAAACATGCGAAAAAGCTCAGCGAGGAACATACCGGCTAGGAAAAAAGGAATTAACAGAGGTATGGAATGGATTGCGATTTTGTTTTGGATTGCTTCCATCGAAGACAGGAGAGTCAGAATAATGACTGAGAGAGGAATTGAGATCGATAGAAGACTTGCATAGAATGGCAATACACCGAATTTTTTGTGAGGAGCGGCAATTCTCGGCCTGACGAAATAAACGGATGCACTTCCTGTTCCCAATCCCAACAAGGCCACAGAAACAACGACAAAAACGTAGTGGTGCGAGAGCAGGACCGAAAGGATCCGGGTGAGGATAATTTCTAATGCCAGCAAGCTAAAGGAAATAAAAAAAATACTGACGAATAAAATCCTTAATTTTTTTCTATCCCCAGCGATTGCTTCTGTTTTTAATGGTTTGGACGGCGTCCCTTGATCTTTTTTGGGGATAGAGCGTTTTTTCATTGAGGTCATATCTACTAGACAACACTCTTTAGAAATATCATTCGGGCCTTCAGATTTATATATTAGTGAAAAAAGCTTGTCAAATATTTGAAATGGCAAGGAAAGTTAAGTAATCTAACTTTTTTGCTTTTCTTTGAGGGCTTTGACTTTGTCCTGAATATCCTGCTGGTCGGGTCTGATTTCGAGGGATTTTTCCCAGGCCGCGAGGGCTTCTTCGGCATTACCGAGAGCCTCGTAGCATTCGCCAAGCGCGTTGAGAAGGTAGATGTTAATGCCATGGCTGGTGATGGCCCTGTCATAAAGAGTGATCGCTCTGTCGTACTCTCCCATAGCCTGATTGGCTTTTCCTAAAAAGAAGAGTGTTTCGTACTTGGCCTCTTCGGCCTCGGCAAAAGGCGCTAAAATATTTCTGACTCTGGCCGGATCTTTGAGGGTCATGTAGATGTTGGCCAGGGGGAGTGCGATGTCCTCGACGTTAGGCTGGCGTGCATAAGCCTTTTCCAGTTCGATGCGGGCCTTGACAATCTCTCCCTTGTTGAAATACTGCCTCCCCTTTGTCAGGGAATAGGAGGGATGGGAAGGCGGGTAGAGGGAGGTGGAATGGGCCCAGGGCCGGGGAACTCCTGTGGTTGGCGTTATCTCGAAATGCTCTCTTTCGGAGAGAATCTCCTGGTCGCCATCCATGAGCTTGACGACCATTTGGTAATGGGCGGGAGAGTAATCCTGCAGGAGGAATTGCTCCTGTATGCTCAGCGGATCGGGGTAATCCATCAGTTTTCGGGAAATCACAAACACGGGTTGATCCTCCTTGAGGATTTCATACTGGAGAACAGCTCGCTGCTGCAGATCGCGGTTTAAACCCATTATCTGGAAGACCAGGTACAGCTTATCCCTTTGGTGATAAATTTTAGAGGGTTGGCAGTAGATCCGCTGTTTCCCGAATTTAAAGGGTTTCAGATTTTCGTTGATATCGGTTTGGCTGTTGTACCCTAAAACCATTGCACTCAAGAAGGGCATGCTGACTTCTTCCGGCACGATGATGTCCCGCTCGATGGACGTGAATTCTTTGGATGCCTCGTTTTTCAACAGCACGGAAAATTTGTAGCTTCCCGGTATTAGAGGGAACATGTCATAAAATGCAAAAGGAAGGTACGTGATCCTCTGCAACTGTTCTTGACTGAGTTCTACGGGGAGCGCGCGTTCGTACTGATGGATGGTCTTGCCCTCCTGGTCCGACACTGTTCCATTGATTTTAAGATGGGTGACGAATTTATTTTCGAACTGTTCCACAGAGAACCGGTTGATCTCGATAAGGTAGTGCACGAAGAAATCCCCCGAAGGTTCCCGGACCAGTTTGACCAGAGCGTTGCTGTCGATGTAGTTAGCGGTGTAATCCACCTCAACGATATCCTTGTAGATGAGAAATTTCTGGGCATACTTGTCCTCAAATTGTTTTTGAGGAACGGTGTACATTTGCTGCAGCAGAACATCCGAGGAGAGGGAAGGTCGGCCCATAGAGGCCGTTTCGCCGGGGATCAGTGACATGGAGACATTGGCCAGTTGGGGATTTATTTGCCTCAGCTCCTTGAATGCGGACAGATAATCCGCGCGATCTCCCATATAATTGGTCATCAGAGCTTGGGGACCATCCATTGTAGGACTGTAGAGCACATACTCGCCGACACCGTCTTTTTGGAAAAAAACGACGCTGAATCCTGACGGCAGACCATACTGAGTCAATCCCTGGTAAAACCAGACCTCGGTGTTGTAGACCCCTGACTCGTTGATCCGTTCGATGTCTCTCGGTTCTCCCAGTACGATGTAGGTTCTGCCCCGGTCTGTTTTCCAGCCGGGTTTGGGAGTGGCTCGCCCGTAGTTGTAGTTGGCGTACTGGATCCGGCGGTAGTGTTCGTCCTTGAATTCGTTTAAAGGTGTTCCCTGGGTGGGATCCCTGTGTTTCCAGAAGGCCTCGATGAACATCTCCCGCTCTCTGTCTGTCTCCAGTTGGAGGAACACATCTTTTTCCACCGGAAGGATGATATAGACGACCTCCTCCTCAAGCCATTTCTTGTGTCGTTCCGGAAGATCTTTGACCGATTTTTTCTCTGCTGCCATGAGAGAAACGGTGAAGAAGAATAAGATGAAAACAGCTAAAATCGTCTTTCTGAACATGTTACCTCTCTCATAAATTATAAGCTTAACGCCTCTCTCTCGCAAATTCAAGCGCATCCTTTTTGAAATCAATCCAAATAAGGAGCAGATCCTGCCCGTTAAAATATCCCCGAAGCCACTTTTATATACTATGATGCATTACAATCTGTTGCGGTCGTGGGCATCAGATGCGCGTTTTCTTTTAGGCGCATAGGTTGGGTGGAGGGATCTTTGGAGAAGGCAGATATGGACTCGAGCAATAGTCTTCGATGAAAGTGGAAAATGATTCGCCGGAAAGAAGCCTCGAGTTTAAATTTCGACTTTCATAACGCCCTTGAAAGCGAAGCCGAAGATGATGGAAAGCGCAAAGAAGGCTATGAGCCAATGAACATTCCACCCGAAGAGGTTTAGATACCTGGCAGGATAGATAACCTCGATGGATTTCACCGGCAGGTCTTTCTCTATCGGCTTCTCCACGGGGTACAACAGGTTGTTGATGAAATTGTGGTTGTACCGAATGGGAGAGATTCGGCTGAGTGGCCTCAGTTCCGAGGAAAATGTTTTGGCGACACGTTGACTGCCGATAACGATGTTCAGGTCAAGACTGCCTTTGGATTGGGGGGATATCCTCCAATTCAACTCGTAGTCTTCTTCTATACGGAGCGGATCTGTTTCGATTTTGACTTCTGTGGATGGTTCGAGTGTTATATTTTGCTGAAGGGGATTGTAACCCTCTTCCAGCTTGACCTTCAGAAGAGTTGATTGGCCGGACTTCATCGAATCATACCCGAACCAGAAGTTGAGCTGAATTATGATCAGTATGATGGGGGTGATCATGACCAGCAATGGCCGAAAATTTAGAGCGATGTACTTGAAGTTAGCCAGAAGAATTTGCCCCTGGGCTCGAAGGGAAATGCTCATGCTGTCCTTGTACAGCCGGATTTCCAGGAGGTGCGCTTTGATCTTGTTTTTGACCTTCTTAATCCCTTTCTGATTGGAGGTGTAGCGATAGACAAGAAGCATGAGAAGCGCCGTCAGGAAGGAGACGACGATCATCGCCACCCAGGGATTCATGTTGCGAAAGGGGATAAAAAGGATTTCGAATATTTTTCCTAAGATTGAATTGAATATCCACATTGTGTGACAGTCCCGCTTTTATTGGTTTCCGGCGGATGCCTAGGAGATATAGCCCAATCCCTTCAGTTTTTTCTTGATCTCTTCCTCCGAATCTGATTCTTCGAGGGTGGCGATCTCTTTTTCCAGGCAGTGGGTGATAAATTCTTCTGGAGAGGAATAGCCGGAGATTTGTGCATATTTTTTGACTTTGTCCAACAAATCTTTGTCCAGTTTAACTTTGGCTTTGCCCATTTTTTCTCCTGATTCTTAGAGAATGGATTTCCCCGTCATCTCTCGGGGTTTCTCTATGCCGAAAATCTCGAGGATTGTCGGGGTTACATCCAGAAAGGCTGGATTTTTTGCGCTGGTTTGGATGTTGCTGAAGAACACACCTGATACGAGTTGGGGGGCGATGCAGTGATCTCCGCTCCATTTTTCCTGGTTGTCCTCTGTAATGGTTTTAGGGATTCGCCCCATCGGGGATGACCAGGAAATCCGGTAGCCGTGGTTGAAGCCGAGTATGATGTCCGGTGCCTTGTCCACATAGGGGCCCGTGTAGATATCTTTGGCCACAAAAGCGCTGAGGATTGGTTTTTCACCTGTCCTGGGATCCACATAGGCTTCCATTTTGCGGGCTATCTCCCTCACCAAATTTTCCTTTTCCGGTCCCGAGGAGACGATCCCCTCGCCCTCCCGGTCTCTCTGGTTGATGTAGACACTGTTTAACCCGTAGGCATAGGCTTTCGTCCTTGTCCAATCCGTGTTCGCAAATACAATATCTTCGCCCTGTTTCCAGGGATTGATCAGGCTATGGTAACCGTTCTCCAGGAGCCAGGTGTTGGCGTTAAAGGACCAGCGAAAGGGAGAGAAGCCGTGGTCGGAGACAACCATAACGACCGTGTCTTTATCGGCCTTCTGCATGGCTTTGTCCAGCATTTTGTCCGCTTCGATGTAGATATCCCTGATCGTGTTTTCGTACTTGGCGGCCATCTTTTCGTCATAGGTGGGATTGTTTTTATCCAGATGGCGCCAGAACATATGCTGACGCTGGTCTGTGCTCGAGACATAATAGAAAAGAAGGCCGGTGTCAAATCGTTCCAATTCGTAATCGAACATGGCGATTCGTTCCTGAAGGACCTGATCGTCCTGCTCGAGGAATTCATCTTCATCCAGAAGGTTGTTGTTGAGCGCTTTGAAGTCACCGGGAAGTCCCTTGGTGTAGAACGAACCGAATTTCTTTTCCAGTTCTTTGGCATAGCTTTCCGGCGTTGAGATGGGAAGGGCAGGGCTGGCAGGGTCGATGTTGACCGGGGACACATAGAGTTTGAATTCGGGCCGGATTTCTCTGAGATAGAACCGGCATATGCCGGGAACACTCTGGGTCGGGATCAGAGGGAATTTGACTCTTTTCCAGTCGCTCCATTCTCCTTGCTTGAGGATGAATTCTTCGTCTTGGATGGCTATTTTGGCCACCGGGTTGACCGGATCGATATACACCTTGAAGTCGATGGAGGTTTCGGGCATATCTTTTTTGAAGGAATTTGTCGGTCCCGGAAGGCTTGTTTCCACTCTGTTGCCGATGACGTAAACTTCATGGATACGGGCCCCGCCGATGTCTTCGTTGATCCGTGCGGATTCCGTTGTGTAATAATTGCATATACCATGGGATCCCATCAGGTCCGGAGTGTTCATCCCGGATATGGTTCGCTGCTTTGTCGGAAGGGGAGGGTAGTTGGAGGGGATCTTGAATATTGTGGCCGGGACATCGTGCTCTTCCAGGACTTGCCAGAAGGCCTTGCCGCCGATCAGGTTTTTGACCTCGCCGCCCGAGAGGGGAAACTGATAATTCCCGATAGACAGCATTTTCCCTATATCACTGGAATCCGTGGCTGAGAACACGGGCAGGTACGTCCTGGGATCTCTGTGCATGAAATCGAATATGCCGTGCCCGCCGGGATTGGTACCTGTGATGAAATTGGACCAGGCCACAGGGCTCTGCGGCGGATTGCCCGTCTGAAGAGGGCTAAAGGAGCCCGAGTTTTTTAATTTCTGAAAAGCGGGCAGAAGCCCCTGTTTCATCCAGACCTTTGTCAAGTGCGGATCCATTCCATCAAAGCCGAGGATTATGACTTTCTTGGTGGTCTCTGTTTTTCCGAAAACTCGTGTCACCATGTCGGTGGCATTGCCGAATGCAAACAGAGATCCCGCTGTCATGCCCAGCTTAAGAAATTCTCTGCGGTTTATGTTCATCATCGTTTTTTCCTTTGCCTTAATATTATACCATTACTTTTCGCTCATGAGCCATGCCGTTTCAGGCTTTTGTCTTTTCCCGCTGAGCCTTTTCTTTCCTGTTTTCCGGAAAGAGCTTTTTGACATCGACCAGTGAGTGACCGTCCATATGATCGGGAATATCCACGCCGAACAATTCCAGAGCTGTGGGCGCGATGTCGATGATGGCCGGCGTATCCGTGATTATCTTTTCCGTGGCAAATAAAACACCCGGTACTGTTCTTGGGTCGATGCAGTGATCGCCACTCCAGGCCTTTGTGTTATCTTCGAACACTGTATCGTCGACCACGCCGGTCACCGAATCCCAAGAGGCGCGGTAGCCCTCGCTGTAGCCCACGATGAAATCGGGGCAGTTTTCTTTGTAGGGGCCTGGTGGAATCTCGTCTCTGTCGAACAATTTATTGATGGCTGTTTCTCCTGTCTCGGTGTCCTTGAGGCCGTTCAATTTGGCCGTCAGTTCCGATTTGAGGGCCTGTGTTTCTTCACCGGGACTCACGATTCCCCGGGACTCCCTCCCTTTTTGGTTGATGTAAATCCCACCCAAACCCAGCGCATAAGCCTTGGTCTGGGTCCAGTCCACGTTCTTGAACCATTCCTCGCTGGCTGTTCTGGCTTGTTCGAGATGGAGATACCCGTTTTTGTAAAGCCAGGAGTTGAGATTAACGCCTCTCCGGAATGATTTGAATCCATGGTCGGACATGACCACCAGAACGCTTTTTTTGTTGAGCTTCTTCCGGACCCGGCCGACGAGCTCGTCCATGTCTCGGTAGAGGTCTTCAATAACTTTGGCGCTTTTCTCTTTCCGGGCATAATTGAGCGCGGGATGTTCTTTATCCAGGTAACGGAAGAACATGTGCTGGATGCTGTCCGTGGTCTGGAACCAGCAAGCCACGACTCCCTTTTTTGTCTTGTCCATGGCGTTGAAGAGCATGTCCTCGGATTCCCGGTGATTGTCGTAGGTCAACTCAATGAACGAGTCTTCGCTCAGTATGCCTTCGTTGAGAGCCCAGGTGTCGTCGGCCTCGCCGAGGGTCGTGAAATCCCCAAGGAGTTTGGCCAGATAGACTGAAAAAATGAAAGGATGGGAGATGGGTAGCGCGGGCTTTTCAGGGTCAATGTTCAACGGCGTGAGGTACATCTTGAAATGAGGATGAATCTCTGAAATGAAGAAACGGCAGATTGCCCTGACTTTCATGCCCAGGCCGGGTCGAAAGTAAATTTTAATCCATTCGGAAAAAACACCTTTTTTCAGAGGTATTTTCTGGTCATTGACTTCGATAAACGCTTCCTCCTTGTCTTTATCCAGATGGATGGTCAGGGGAAGCCGCATCTCCTCTTCTTTCTTGAGCAGGGAGTTTTCGGGACCGGAGATGTAGGTTTCAACGGTATTGCCGTTCATGCTCACGGGGATAATCATCCCCCCTTCATGTTTTTCACTCTTTTCGGTTTCTGTTGTGTAAAAGGTAAAAGTTCCCTGGCTGCCTTTGAGGTCAGGTGCGCACATGCCTGAAAGCAGGTGCCCTTTGAATTTTTCCGGAGGGAACGTAATGGGTATGCGTAGAATCGTGCTGAAAATGCCGCTGTCGCCCAGGATTTTCCAAAAGGGGACGCTCTTGCGCATTCCTCGTATTTCCGGTTTGCCGATCGGAATTTTGTACTTCCCGAAAGGGATGAATTTCTTGGGGCTTCCTATCCGGGCCGAAGAGAGGTCCGGCAGATAGGTCTTGGGATCACGGCTGAGGAAGTCGAAGATGTTGTGCTTGCAGGGATTACAGCCGGTCATGAAGGAAGACCAGGCCACAGGCGATATGGCCGGGATTGTCGTTTGGAGCCTGGCGTAAGTCCCCTCCTTTTTGAGCTGTGACAGATGAGGCAGCTTTCCCTCAGCCATGAATTTCTCCACCAGGGTAGGCTCCATGCCGTCCAGGCCCACGATGACCAGTTGATCGATGTGGCTTTTTTTATAGGCCTTCTGCCCTTTGAGGAGTCGAAGAAGAAACCTGAAGGGCCATGACAGGAAGGAGAAGAGGGCGAGGAAAAAGGTCAAAAAGAGAACCAGGAAAGAGGAGAGAAAAGCAAAACCTGCTCCTGGTCCGACGTAAGCTTTGAGAGGAATGGCCAGGAAAAGCAAGAATAGGAATAGGACATAGACTCGGTGTTTGTGCTGCTTAAACTTTCTCATCCGAAATTCTCCATGATGATCCCGGATAGATCCGATATCTTCAGGTCCCGATTCTGCTCCTCTTTTGACCAGAAAAAGGCATCGTCCCAGGTGTGCATACCCTGGAGGTTGGAACGGCCGAAGATGTCCTTTTTCTTGACCGATCCTTTCAGGTCGTAGCCGTATTCCGAGAGAAAGATCAAATCCGGTCCGGCAGGCACCAATGGCCCTGAGTAGATTTCCGCTGTATCGAAAACTTGCCTGATGATGGGGTGCCCGTCATGCTTCAATCCCTTGATTTTGTCGGTAATCTCAAGCTTGAGCGCCTGTTTGTCGGCTTCGTCTACGCTTCCTTTTGGGTATCTACCTTTCCCGTTGATGTATATCCTGTTGGGATCCATGACAAACGCCTTTGACGAGGAATCTATTTCTCCCAGTTCAGTCGGTGTCGGCGATTCAAATTTCAAGTAGCCCTCCTGCTCGAGCCAGGCATTGAGATAGACTTCCTGTTTGATGCCGCAAAAGCCGTGGTCGGAGAGGAGGAAGAGACCGCTGTGATCTTCGTTTGTTTCGAGGTGGGCGTCCACGATTTTGGCTATAAACTGATCCAATTGGGTGTAATAACTGAGGAATTTCCGGTGATACTGGTGCGATTCGTCTTCGTAAGCATCCCACAGAAAATGCTGGAGCCTGTCTGTGCCCGTGATGACTATTTCGAAATAATCCCAATCTGTTTGCCAGAAGGCGTCAAACGCTTTCTGGCGACCGGCAAGAGTTGTCGCGAGGTCCCTCCAGAGAAACTCATGGTCTTCGCGGGACTTCATGGTATCAATGTCAATCTGGTAATCGATGAGTTTGAGAATATCCTTGATGGCGACCGGATAGACTGCTTTGGCCAATTCGATTGCCACAAAACCCGAGACCAGAATGCCATCGATCGGTTTAGCCGGATAGGTGGAAGGCTGGTTGATCACGACAGACCTTTTCTTTTGTTGTCCGAGTACATCCCAAATAGTCTTAGTTCTGACTTCCTGAAAGTTAGGGAAGCGGAGGTCATAGGTGTCCTTCTTGAGATCGGTGAATCCGAAAATACCGTGGGTTCCCGAATTCGTTCCCGTCATGAAATCTGTCCAACTCACCGATGATATCTCCGGCAGGCTGGCCTTCATCTTGTGAAGATAGCCTTTTTCTATCAGACCTTTCGTATAGGGCATGATGTCCCTTTGGGTGAGGTCGAGTAGGAGTGAGTGGGGGACACCATCCAATCCGATGACGCATACTCTCTTTTTCTTTTTTCGTGTAAACAATCCCATGTTCTATCCTAAGTTTTTAAATATCGAGTAATAATATCTTTAAACTAATCCATTATAGACACTTGAGTTTGAATGTCAATCCATGAGCCGGCCAGGCTAAACAAGTTTAGCTTTGATCTCTCAGGAGCGATGCGTCTGTTTTATATAAGCCCACCATATTAATATTCCTGATTCGTGCTGCGTAGCCAGCATTGACAAGATACTATTCAACCGCGGCGTATAGCGTGGGTAGTGGAGTTTTGGCCGAAGTTGGATAGTCGCATGTCCTCTCTTCTCCTTCTTGATTAATATTTGAAATCAGAGGATGATCCTGGCATCGACAATCTGGCATCCTCTTCCCCTGGGATAGACAATCAATGGGTTGATGTCCAGTTCCTGAATGTCTTCCATTTCGGTGACCAACTGTGAAAGCCTCTTCAGACAGTCGGCAATGGAATCGGTGTCATAGGGAGGCTCTCCTCTGAACCCGCAGAGCAATTTATGGGTTTTGGTCTTTGTCATCATTATGGATGCTGTGAGTTCTCTTATCGGGGCGAGTCGGAAGGTCACGTCCTCGAGAGCTTCGACATAAATTCCACCCAGGCCGAACATCAGAATCGGACCGAATTGTGGGTCCCTGCTCATACCCAAAATGACTTCCTTTCCTTCAGGGACCATTTTTTCGACGATGACACCGGTGATCTCGGCATCCGGCTTTTTTTGTCTGATATTGCGCTGAATCAGTCGATAAGCCCTCCGCACATCCTCGTTGTTGTTCAAATTGACTATGACGCCGCCGAAATCGAATTTGTGGATGATATCCGGAGACACAACTTTGAGCACAACCGGAAAGCCGATGTTTCGGGCAGCTTCTTCAGCTTCGGAGGAGGTTGTGGCGATCCTGTGTTTGACGACCGGGAAGCCATAGGCCTTTAAAACTTCGTAGGCTTCGTGCTCAAGCAAAAAGGAGCGCCCGGACTCTTTGATCGATTCGATAACAGACCTGGCCTTTATCCTCTGGACTCTGTACTCTTTGATTCCTGTTTTGGGGCGGTTGAGCCAGTGGGTGAATTCTGTCATTTCCGCCAGAGCTTTGGCCGCCGCTTCGGGGAATCTGTAGGCAGGGATCCCATTTTTTTCCAGGATATCGATTCCTCTGGAGACATCATAAATGCCCAGAAAACAACAGAGTGTGGGTTTTTTGAATTTCTTTGTGGTGCGGACAACGGCCGCGGCCACTTTTTCCACTTCCGTGAAGGCGGTCGGGGTGAGGATCACGATGGACGAATGCACTTTTTTCTGCTTCAGAATTTCATTGAGCGCCCCCTCATACTGTTTGTGTTGAGCATCCGCAATGAGATCGACAGGATTGTTCACACTGGCTGTTGAAGGGAGGATTTGACGGAGTGCTTTCTTTGTTTCTTTCGAGAAGGGTGCGATCGTTAAACCGTATTGAATGCACGAGTCTGTGGCCAGAATGCCTGGCCCTCCCGAGTTGCTGATTATGGCTACGTTTTTGCCTTTGGGGAGCGGTTGACTGGAAAACGCTTTGACGTAATCGAAGACCTCTTCCATCGTATCGCCTCGTATGACACCGCACTGGTCGAAAATGGCGTCGTAGACCTTGTCGGATCCCGCAAGGGACCCGGTGTGTGAAGAAACGGCTTTGGCTCCTAGTATGGTACGCCCTGCTTTAAGTGCGACAATAGGCTTCGGGTTCTTCGAATGGCTGGTGATTTCTCGAGCGATGGTCATGAACTCTCTGCCGTTGACCAAATCTTCAAGGTACATCAAAATAACATCTGTCTTCGGATCATCCTTGAGATAAAGAAGGAGCTCATTTTCGTTGATTCCAGCCTTATTGCCCATGCTGATGAACTTGGAGAAACCGATGTTCGCTTCTTTTGCGTAGTCGAGCACGGCCACACATAGAGCGCCGCTTTGGGACAGAAAGGCGATATTGCCTTCACAGGGCATCAAAGTCCCGAAAGTGGCGTTTAGGGAAACACTGGAATCAGCGTTGATGATGCCGAGACAATTTGGGCCGACGAGCGCAATGCTGTGTTTAACCGCGATTTCCTTAACCCGTTTCTCCAGTTGAATGCCATCGCCTCCAATTTCTTTGAAACCAGCGGATATGATAATGGCTCCCTTAATCCCTTTATGACCGCATTCGTCCAAAATATCGGGTACGGAGCGGGCCGGAACGATTATGACAGCGAGGTCGATAGCATCAGGGATGGCTGTCGCACGGGGATAACACTTGATCCCCAGTATACCTTTTGCCTTGGGATTTACGGGATAGACGATACCCTGGTATCGACTGTCAATGATGTTGGCCAGAAGTGAATGTCCGACGCTTCCCGGCATACGGGAGGCCCCGATCACTGCCAGGGACTTTGGGTGAAAGATAGAATCTAACAGTTGGTCTTTTATACTCATGGTGACAACCTGCCCTGAATATTTTCCTCTATTATAGGAGTCAGTCCGGCAAAATACCAAGCCCATTATACAACCTGATATCTACCGAAAGAAAGAGCGGGATCAAAGAGCGTGCGACAGCGCTGAAGAAATCGCTCAGTCAGGAGAGCCTATGCGGAAGCGGCTGCGTCGGCCACAAAGTAATCCGGGATATTGATGCCGTATTTGCTTGCATCGAGAATTTTGACGATTGTTCTTGTGAACTTCTGTGTTTTCGTATCTCTCAGAGCTAAGTCGAGGAGCTCTGCCTCGATTCTGTTGCCTTCTTGATCGGTGATGACCTTGACCATGGGCCTCAGCGCGAAGGAAGGATCCAAATTTGATTCGAACACGATGCCGATTTCTCCCGTGTTGAGCAGAACCAGGCTGCCGACAGGGCATGCGCCCATCATGTTGACGAAAGTTTTGAGAATGAGGGGATCAAACTCCTCTCCGCTTTTTTCGAGCATCAAACTTAACGCTTCTTCTCTGGTAAAATCGCGCTTTCGATAAGGTCTTTTCGTCGTCAAGGCATCAAAAACATCTGCGATTTTAACGATCTTGCTGAAGAGGTTGATATTTTTTTTCTTCGTATAGTTGGGATAGCCACCGCGGCCTTCCCGGGCATGATGCTCGAGGGCGATGTTGATCGCCCTGAGAGGGATGTCGCTGGTAGCTTTCATCCGGATCAGCTTTTCTGCGCTATAATGAGGATGATGTTCGATGATTTTTCGTTCGTTTTCATCCAGTTTTCCCGGTTTGAGGAGTATCTCCTTGGGGACGTCCAGTTTCCCGTAATCATGGAAAATAGCTCCTATGGCCAGGTCGACGAGCTCCTGGCGGTCTAATCCTAACCTTTTTCCCAATGTGAGTGACAGCCAACAAACGTTCACTGAATGATTCAGTGTGTATTCATCAAAGTTTTTAATGGTCGTCAGTCCGTGGACATAGCTCTCGTTTTCCTCCACGTTGTCGCACATGGCTTGCATCAATCGCCTGGTTACGAGCAAAGGGATTCGTTCTTCTTTTTGGCCTTTCTGAAAGATCTCCTTGAGATGGGTGATACTCAGGAAATAGGTCCCGAGGATGTCTTTTTTCTGGCTTTTTTTCCAGTCTAATGGGGGCATCTCTTCCAGGGTTATATTCTTAACCCCGGCTTCCTTGAGCTCTTGCCGGAAATCCTGTAATGCACTCTCGGATTCAGATGGTTTTTCCGCAAAAAGCAAAATGAAATTTTTCAATTCCTTCTCATCGAGTCCGCTATGAAAACAAAGCAGGCCGATGTTCCTCTTCTTGAACTCATCGACTATGAATTTGAGGAGAAAGTAGCTTGAGAAACAGAATTTGAGTTTCATGTCATTGAAGTAGAGGATATTCTGCCTTAGTTTGAACAGGCTTTCTCCCTTTTTTCGAAGAAGTGTATCGATTAGGCCATAAAGTGATCTTATCTGTTTGATGAAAATGAGATTTTTGGGATCATAGAGTCTCGAAAGGCGCATGACCCAGCTTAAGTGGAAAAGAATCTCCACAGCTTCTTCGTGCGGTCTGTACGCTTCCTTCGTATCGTTTGTTCTCGTTTTATCTTTGACGGCGGTAGTCACCATGACTCCTTTTTTTAGACTGTTAGTATCGATGGGTGAGATTATTCAAGGATTTCTCACACGCTTGTCTAATTTTCCTGTTGTTACTGCGGGTTCCCTCCTCGAGGATGACTCTTGCTTCGGATGTCCCCAGGGACTCAAGGGCAGCAATAGCGTTTAAACTCATTTCTTTGACTCTGGTGCTGGTTGTTATTCGTGCTTTCTTGAGGAATGATCGCAGTGTTTGGTAAGCTTGCTCTGTCTGGCTTCGCCCCAAAAGCTCAAGAAACGCTTGAACCTCTTCATCGCTCTTTTTTCTAAAAGCTTTACTCTTAACCGTGCTTAAGATGTAATCCTTCAAGGATTTCTCGCAGACATGCTGACAACTTTGGGCAACCTGGATTCTCATGTCCACATCGTCATCCTTGAGAAAATCCAAAAGAATTTTGTTGGCGGTCATATCAACGTACTTACCCAGGGCTTTGATGGCCTCCGCCTTAATATCTTTGTTTCTGTAATTGACAAAGTTAGCCAGGTGTTGGATCGAATTTTTACCGTCCACCTCACTCAGCACAGATATTATCGTCTTGGCCAGGTCTGGTTTTTCATCCTGAACAACTTCCATCAGTCCTTGAATATCGGCCGCACCCTGCCTTTTGAGAACTTCGAGCACTTTTTTTCTGAAGTGCGGCCTTTTGTCATTCTCATAAAGATGGCTGAGGGCAGGGATTGATTTGGGACCTAGAATATCTAAGTAATCTAAGAGTGATTCAGGGGCCAGGAGCTGATCCTCTGCGATGTATTTTTGGAGTTTAATCAGAGATTCGTCACCCGCAACATTGTCTAAAAAAGTTTTGAGAACTGAGCACCTGGGATCTCCTTGAGATTTTAAGATTTCTTTGAACTCGATAACGGACTGTATGAGATGGAAGGCGAGGGGATAATTCTCCTTTTCCAGGACCTGATTGTGACACTGATGGAGAGCTTCCACAATATCTGTGAATGGGCCGGGCCTGTTCTCGAGATAGCACATTTCTATGATGAGAGATATCAACTCTTCTTCAGCTGTTATACTGCGATTTCTTTCGAGCATATTCTCCAGTTTATTTATCTCCTCTGCATCCAGTGCAAAAAACAGAGGAGCCATACCATCTTCGGTGAGCTCCAGGTCTCTTTCAATCTGGACTTCCCTCCCCCCTGCAAGTTCCTCAGAGAGGATGGCTTCTCCCAATGCTTTCCTGTCCTCGGCATCGAGCTCGATTTTGCCTTTTACTAAAGAATCAGGATCGAATTCATATTCCAGTGGTTTGGCCCCCATGCTGATTTTGCCTTCTAAAAAATCTTCCGATACAAAATAACGAATGTTGGCAAAGGCCTTTTCCCATAGGGGTATGACGATGTCATTTTCTTCGACGGAGTGATTGGCTTCGTTGTTGATAATGTCGAGAAAGTCGAAAAATTCGTCTTTAGCGAGATCTTTAGAAAAGAGGAGAGAGTGTACGCCGTCTTTGTGAAAAAGAAAGGGAAGACTTTTTTTGATTTGTTCATCCGTGTAAATGTTTTTGCCCTTATGAGTGAACGAGGATTTGTGCACACCCAGTTCTAGTCGGCCGTATTTCTCTAGAAAATTCCTCAATTTGCCGAATAGTACATCGGCAATCCTGTTTATGTTCACCTGATCTGATGTGAACAATCTCATCTGAGATATTGTCTGAGCGATATGCTGAATGATCTCTCTGGCGCTTTCGGTTTCTGCAATGTCTGCGGCCCAGACTACTGAATTTTTGTGTTTATCTCTAACCTCTGGATTCTTCACGTTTTTGGCCAAGGTGTACTCCCGCAGCACGTCTCCATAAGGTTAGTCGCTGCAAACCGGGAATCTTGGTATTCCTATAAACAAAAATGTTCCCCTGCAGCATCATTCTTATTCGTGCTGGCGAGGGGAATCCCGGCCAAAGAAATCCGGGAGGAATTTTCAGGCTAAGAACTAACTGTGAGTATTAAATATCATAAAAAAGCACATTTTTTATAACTGAGAGTTGAATTACACCTTTGGTAATGACCTGTTATGGTCTATAAAGCGCTGAAATCAGGGCGGAACCAGAGTCTTGTGTCAGGAAATTGGCTGTGATATATTCAGCATGTTTCATAAACGATTTAAGGCATTCGAGGAGGCATCATGAGATATGTCAAATGTTTTACTTTGATTTTGCTTGTTCAAGCCTTAATGTTGATTTCCTTCGCCAGTGAAGAAACCCGCGTTCTTCGTTTCCCTGCGATTCACGGAGATCAGGTTGTGTTTACCTTCGCGGGCGATCTGTACAGCGTACCGGCAGCGGGAGGTATGGCCAGGAAACTGACGAGCCATGAAGGATTCGAAGCCTTCGCGCGTTTTTCTCCCGATGGCAAGCATATTGCTTTTACCGGAGAATATGATGGAAATCGAGAGGTGTACGTGATACCGAGGGAAGGAGGGCTTCCTCAAAGGATAACCTACACGGCCACTCTGGGCCGTGACGATATTTCAGACCGAATGGGTCCCAACAATATCGTCATGGGTTGGAAAAACGATAATGAACACATCGTCTTCCGATCCCGCTGGCGGGAGTGGAACGCCTTTAACGGTCAGCTTTTCCTGACTTCGGTCAGGGGGGGCATTCCGGAACAGATCCCCTTGCCCCGGGGAGGATTTTGTTCCTTTTCGCCGGATGATAAAAAATTCGCTTACAACCGCATATTCCGGGAATTTCGCACTTGGAAACGGTATCGGGGCGGAATGGCCGACGACATCTGGGTCTATGATTTTGATTCCAAACAAATCGTGAACATCACGGACAACCCTGCCCAGGATATCATCCCCATGTGGAGGAAACAGAATATCTATTTTATATCGGACCGCGATGAAAACAAAAAGATGAACCTCTATGTCTATAGCCTTGATAACAAGGAAACACGCCGGCTCACAAATTTTACCGAATTCGACATTAAGTTTCCCTCTATCGGGCCTGAAGCGATCGTGTTCGAAAACGGCGGGTACATTTACCGCTTTGATCTTGAGGCCGAGGAAGCGCAAAAAATTCCGATTGTCGTTGCAGACGATTTGCAGTCAAGTAGGGGTAAAATCCTGAGTGTCTTCGGTCAGATCTCGAACTATGAGATTTCACCCGATGGCCAGCGCGGGCTTTTTGGAGCCAGAGGCGATGTGTTCACGGTTCCGGCCAAGCATGGTAACACGCGTAACTTGACCGCAACTTCGGGCGTTCATGAGCGGAACTCCAAATGGTCGCCGGATGGAAAGTGGATCGCTTTTATCTCTGACCAAACAGGGGAAGACGAAATCTTTATTGTTTCCCAGGATGGGAAAGGAGCGCCGGTTCAAATCACGTCCGGGGCAGATACCTACAAATACCATATCTTTTGGTCGCCGGATTCCAAAAAGATTCTCTGGGGCGATAAGTTGCTGCGGCTGAATTATGTTGATATTGCCAGCAAAAAGACTGTCGTTGTTGCCAAAGCCAAAGCATGGGAGATATCGGATTATGCCTGGTCTCCGGACAGCAACTGGATTGCCTATTCCCAGCGGGAAGTGGAGTCGATGACTAAAGTCTATCTTTATGATTTGACGACGCAAAAGACACACGAGGTGACGGACGGATGGTACTCGAGTTATTCGCCTTCGTTTCATGCGGCGGGAAAATACCTCTTTTTCGTTTCCGATCGAGATTTCAACCCTATCTACAGCACCACGGAGTGGAACCATGCCTTCGGAGCACAGGCGAAGATTTACTTCGTTACCCTCACCAAGGACGTGAAGTCCCCCTTCGAGCCGAAGAGCGATGAGGTGAAAATTGCCGAGGAAGGGCCAGAGAAAAAAGGCGAGACGAACAAAAAGGGCCAAAAGGATCAAGCGGAAAAGGCCGCAGACAAAACACCCGTAATCAAGGTAGATCCCGACGGGTTGAAAGGCCGAATTCTTGCTCTTCCCATAGATGTGGCCAATTACTGGGCTTTGGCCTCGGTCGGAGATACGCTCTATTACATGAAAAGAGGAGACAGAGAACAGCAGCCGAAGCTGATGATGTACGACGTTAATGAGCAAAAAGAAACGGATTTGGGTCACATAAACGGGTATGAAATTTCTCACGACACGCAAAAAATGCTGGTTTCCCAAAACAGGACTTACGCCATCATCAATCTGCCCAAAGGTCCGGTTCAGATCAAGGACAAGCTGGACCTGTCCGGTATGCAGGTCAGGGTCGATCTGAGAGCGGAGTGGCGGCAGATTTTCGAAGAAAGCTGGCGGCAGCTCAAGTATTTTTTCTATGCACCCAACATGCACGGTGTGGATTGGGAGGCCATGAAGGCTCGCTACAAACCGCTGGCCGATGCCGTGCGTCACCGGGCAGATCTGACTTATGTCATCGGAGAGATGATCGGAGAGTTGAACGTCGGGCACACCTATGTGGGCGGAGGTCAGTTTCCTCAACCCGAACGCATCAACACGGGAATGCTGGGGGCTCAGTTTGCCAAAGATCCCAAAACAGGTTTCTTCAAGATTACCAAGATTCTCAAGGGACAAAACTGGGATCCCTCTCTTAGGTCGCCTCTTACAGAAATCGGAGTCAAAGCCAGCGAGGGAAATTACATTCTGGAAGTCAACGGAATGTCCTGTGCTAAAATGCCGGATATCTATCAGGCCCTCCAGAATACCGTCGGAAAGCAGGTTACTCTTAGAGTGAATTCCGTCTCCGAAGAAGAAGGGAGTTGGGAGACGGTTGTCATTCCCATCCAGGACGAACTGAACCTCTATTATTATGACTGGGTTAGAGGGAATATCGAAAAGGTCACCGAGGCAACCGGTGGAAAGGTGGGCTATGTTCATGTTCCGAACATGGGGCCTGATGGCCTGGTCGCTTTTGTCAAACAGTACTATCCTCAACTCCGGAAGAAAGCCCTCATCGTTGATGTCAGGAGCAATGGCGGAGGCAATGTCTCGCCGATGCTCATCGAACGACTCCGGCGGGATATTGCCATGGTCGATATAGCCAGAAATACTGTCCCCGGAACTGATCCCGGCGCATTGCTGTGGGGACCCAAAGTCTGTTTGATGGACGAATTCTCGGCCTCGGACGGCGATATCTTTCCCTATCGATTCCGCAAGCACAAGCTCGGGAAGCTGATCGGGAAGCGAACTTGGGGCGGTGTCGTGGGCATCCGAGGTTCTTTGCCTTTTCTCGATGGCGGCCAGTTGTTCAAGCCGGAGTTCGCCAATTACAGCGTGGATGGCAAGTGGATCATCGAGGGCTTCGGCGTGGAGCCGGATATTTTTGTCGATAACGATCCTGCTAAAGAGTTTGCTGGCATCGATGAACAGCTGAACAAGGCCATCGAGGTGATCCTTGAGGAGCTGGAAACCCAGGAAAAAGAACTCCCGCCTGTCCCTCCCTATCCCAAAAAGGACAAATAGTCGGAGAGGTCAGTCTTGGCAGATAAAATTAAAGTTAGCTGTGCAAATTGCGGAAAAACCAATTTGTATCCCCAAACCGCCGGGGGAAAGAAAATCGTCTGCGGGCATTGTAAAGCCGCTCTTCCCGAGCCTGGCCGGGTCATCGAACCCTCTCCCAGCCAGGCTTATAATCTCTTCCAGAAATCCGCAATTCCTATCCTGGCCGATTTCTACACGCCAACCTGCGCTCCCTGTCAGATGATGCATCCGGTCATCGAAAACTTGGCGCGGCGCAGGGCAGGAGAGCTGATGGTGGTTAAAGTCAATGTGGACAGTCATCCCGAGATGGCCGCAGCTTTCGGCATCCAGGGTGTTCCAACCATCATTATCCTGCGCAGAGGAAATGAAGTGGCCCGCAATAGCGGGGCTATGGATGAGACCAATTTCTCCCTCTGGGTAGCTAGTTTGGTGTGAGGGAATGGCTTTAGTGATCCGGGCTGCGATAGGCAGCCCTTTGAATTCGATCTCGCTCATTGAATCAGGTCTTCATTATTGACTTTGGCGGTGCTTTCATGAATGCGATGAGAGTAATCATTCAGGTGCCGGCGACCATGAGTTCTTGAATCTTAATGGTCGGTCCGCTCACCGGAGTTCGGAATTCCAGGTCATTCCCGATCATTTCGATAGTAAGGAGAATTTCCCCGAGATTTCCGGATATGGTGATCTCCGAAACGGGGTAGGCGATCTCCCCCTTCTCGACCCAAAGGCCATAGGCGCCGCGGGATATGTCCCCGGTTACGGGATTGAGGCCGTGGCCGAGGGTTCGTATGAGGATTAAGCCCTTGTCCATAGAGGAAATAATCTGATCTGCGGCGTGAATCCCGGCAGTGAGATAGAAATTATGCGGAGCGACTCCCGTGCCATCGGCATTCCCGGTAGATGCCAGCTTGAGCTTTCTGGCAGCATAGGTGTTGCACAGATAGTTTTTGAGGATTCCTTGCTCCACTACGATCGTTTTTTGTGCTGGAATCCCTTCCGTATCAAAGGGGGTCGTTCCGAGCAGCCCGGGAATAAGGCCGTCGTCATAGATGGTTATTCGATCGTCAGCTATTTTTGTGCCGAGCTTATTTTGCAGGAAAGAGGTTTTTTGGTAAACCGCCACCCCGGATACACAGGCAAACAGAAATCCCAATAGCCAGGATGTCATTGCTGACTCGAAGACGACAGGAACTCGTTGAGTCGGAATTTTCCGTGGATTGAGCTGTCGAACTGTTCTTGCTATGCACTTAGCGGCTATGGCTTCAGGAGCTTCGAGCTCGTTGAAATGCCGTTTTGAGCAAGACCAGTAGTCTTCCACAATCTCATCGGTCCGACCAGCTTGAAGGCCAAGGCTGAGTCCGCAGTATGTCTCGTCGTAGGCATGAGAGAATCCATGGGAATTCACGAGAATTGTTTTAATCACTCTTGTCTCAAAGCTTGATCCGTGTGAATTTATGATTCTCTTGTCCTGAAGGGCGATGCGTTCCGTTTGTTGGGCCAAATTGATTTTGTCCTCTGGTGTGAGCTCAAGAATATGAGGATCATAGAGGTTCAGGGCGGTGATATCATGGTCAATTCTCTGTTTGGGAGGAAGACCCGCATAAAGATCTGGGCTGGATAGTTGCGCTCTTTTGACGGCCCGGGAGACCAATTTTTGGAGTGAGTCTTTGGATAGATCTGAGGATGAGCCATAGGCTGTTTTTTGGTCCTTGATGACCTTAATACTCAAACCCCTTGAGCCAGCTTCGATTAAGCTCTCAATTTCTCCCAGCCTTATATCTACATTGAACTCGGTGCTGTCCAGGATGGTCACCTCCACTTCATCGGCACCTTTCCTTCGACCGTAGGAAACCAGGTCTTCGGCCAGATCGAGAAGTTTTTGTGGTGTCGCAACCCCGGGCATCAATGGCCTCCCACCGTCATGCGTGTTATCTTGAGTGTGGGGCATCCGTCGGTCACAGGTGCTGCTTGGCCTTCCTTCCCGCAGGTACCGGTTTGGAGGCCGAATTGAATGTCGTGGCCGATTTTTTCGACCTTATTGAGAATATCGATGTTGGTCCCGATGAGGGTTGCCTGTTTGACCGGGGATGTCAGCTTGCCATCCTCAATTAGAAATCCGGAGCTCACCGAAAAGGTGAATTTCCCTGAATCTTCCACCTGCCCTCCCTGGTATTTGTGGGCATAGAATCCTTTGGCCACTGATTTGATGATCTCTTCTGGGTCGTATTCTCCCTTATCGATGTAGGTATTGCTCATTCTGGGTATGGGAATACAGCTGAAATCCTGTCTTCGTCCATGGCCTGTTTCGGAAGCCTCCATCAGCCTGGCCGAAAGTTTGTCTTGAAGAAGACCCACCAGCCTTCCCTCGATAAGGAGAGGCGTTTTTTGGGGAATCGTTCCCTCGTCATCTATGTTGTAGGAACCTCGGAAATAGGGGATAGTGGGGTCATCATATATATTTAAAGTGGATTTGGCCACCTGTTGGCCCATCTTATCCCAAAAAATGGAGGTCTTTTTCCTGTTGAAATCGGCCTCCAAGAGATGACCGACGGCTTCATGAATCAGCACGCCGCTGTGCCCCGGCGCCAGCACCACTGGCATTTCCCCGGCTGGAGGAAGGACCGCTTCCAGAAGATGCAGGGATTCTCGGGCCGCTTCGGTTCCGATATCTTCAGGGGAAAGCTCTTTGCTGAAATATTCCAGGCCAACTCTTCCTCCTCCGCCATGGTATCCGGCCTCTCTCTTGTTGTCCTTTTCTGCAACAGCGAAACAGGTCAACTTGATCAGCGGCCTGACATCGGTCGCGCACAGACCTTCGGAGTTGATTACCCGGATATACTGCACTGAGTCAAGCAGCGAGGCCTTGACTTTTTGTATTTTAGGGTCAAATTTTTGTGCTGTTCGATAGGCTCTCTTAACGAGGGAGATTTTATCTTCGAGGGGTTGTTCATGAGCGGGGTTGAGGATGGGGTAAGTGTTGGGAATCGGCGATTTGACAGGGGATAAGCGGGAGGCCAAGAGAGGCTCGCGACCGGAGGCGATGGAGGCAGCCGTCACTGCCGCCGCTTTGACCTTAGGCAAGGAAATATCATTGGTGTATCCGTATCCCGTCTTTTCACCAGATATGACCCGGATTCCCAGCCCGAGACTAATGCTTTCAACCGTTTCTTTAACGATATCCTCTTCCATGTTGATGAAGCCGTTGATCTTGTATTCGAGATAGATCTCGGCAAAATCTCCTCCTCTGGACAAAGCTATATCCAAAATTTTCTGGAAGTCATCATCGGTTAATCCGAAATGATCTGTGTAGGCAAGGGACGAGGGATGTGCTGTTTGTTCCATTCTTATTCGTCGGAAGTATTATAGGAGTTTTTGTTCCGGATCACAAAGGGAAAGGCAAGGAGCAGGATACTCAATACACCCAAGGTATACTCGAAGATATTAGTGATGAGATGAACTCCGATACCGGATAGGATTGATAATTTTTGATCAAAATTCATCAGCTGAAAGGCCAGCGCCCAACCCGATTCCCATGTTCCGAAACCCGCGATTCCCTTGATTGGCAGGGCTCCCGTCATTTCACCACCGGTTATTCCCAGAATGGTTTTCCAAAAACTCAGACTGTGCAAGGAAAAGCCATAGCTGGCGAGCAGCGAAAGGAGAAGGGCGTACAACGAACCGTACTTTCCGAGTCGAATGAGGAGGGACAAAAAAAACAAAGGCCGCAGTATTTTCCTTTCCTTGATCTGCTCGAGCTCCGTGATTGTCAAGCGGATTTTTTGGACTGTCGTCTCTGCCCATTTTCTGCTGCTCAAGCCAAGTTTTTTCAAGATGGCCTGATAGATCTTCAGGAGAAATCCAGAAAGTGCTGTGATTTTCCAGATAATGATCGAGATGAGCAGAAAAAAGAAGAGGGCGATGATGAGGAGCGATGTGCTGGAGACAGAGGTGTTTCCCAGGCCGACCACAAGAATGGATATGGCAAGAAAGGGGCTGAGGGTGAGAAAGTCAAGCACGAAAGCGACCACAAAGGTCGACGCCGCTTCTTCGAAGGGATATCTCAGCCGCTTGTTCAGGATGTAAACATAGGACAGGGATCCGATCCGTGCTGGCAAGAGATCGACGAAAAGATTGCGGATGAAGGTCACTAGCAGGATAGTCCCTGATCCTATCGGCGTGGGCAGAAGGAGCCACTTGTAGCGAGCCGCCCTGAGAACAGAGGTCAGCAGTGAGATAACCATGAAGGCGAAAAGGGCGGGGAAGTGGATATTGGTAAGGATCTGAGTGAGGTCATCGAGTGCAATGCGGGTGCTTAGGTAGCCGATGAGGATGATCGAGATTGCGGTAGAAAGAACAACAGGAATGACTTTCTTTGCGGTCATACTGGTTTGTATTAATAAATTACTTTTACCGCTATGTCAAATACATAACGGACTTTGACGGACACAGATAATGATTGGGCAAAATCCGTTCATTCGTCAAATTAAAAGACATAGCAGTTGGCGTATGCTTCAAAGAAGACATTTATGACCTTTTGAACGCTGATCCGTTGATTGACGGGTTTTTGTGAAAAAACTATAATGGCTTCTAATGAAGATTGCTGACATCGACCTTGTTATCGAGGCGGCTCTGAAAGAAGACATGCCCGAGGGGGACATCACCTCAGAAAGCATCATCCCTGAAGATTCTGTATCTCGAGCGGTTTTTTTGGCCAAGGAAGACGGGACATTGGCCGGGATCGATATAGCCCGGAGGGTGTTTGAGAAAATTGGCCAGGATATACTCTTTGAAAAACACCTTGAGGATGGCAGCGAAATCCGATCAGGGGATCACCTGGCAGACCTTAAGGGGAATTCGATCACCCTCTTGAAAGGGGAGAGGACTGCCTTGAATTTTCTTCAGAGAATGTCAGGGATTGCCACCTTAACCCGAAAGTATGTCCTAGCCATAAAGGGCTATGATGCCAAAATACTGGACACGAGAAAAACCACGCCTTTGCTTCGGCGTCTCGAAAAATATGCGGTCAAGATGGGAGGGGGCGAGAACCACCGTTTTTGCCTCTCTGACATGGTTATGATCAAAGATAACCATCTCCAAATAGCCGGCAGTATAACCGAAGCCGTGAGGAAAGCCAGGGAGAGGGTGAAACCTGGCATCAAAATCGAAATCGAGACCACCACGCTTGAAGAAGTCCAGGAAGCTGTCCAGAGCGGTGTTGATATGATCATGCTTGACAACATGCCGCCAGCAAAGATGAAGGAAGCTGTGCTCTGGGTCAGCGGCAGAGTTCCTCTTGAAGCATCCGGGAATATACGGCTGTCCCGGATTAAAGAGATCGCAGCAACGGGAGTCGATTTTATCTCCGTGGGAAGCTTGACCCACTCTTTTGATTCGTTGGATATAAGCCTGGAATTTCTCTGAGTGCAATACGCTCAGAATATATACGGAGCCAATATGACCGATGCGGACATTTTGAAAACAGATATTCTCATTATTGGATGCGGAATAGGCGGCGCAAGTGCTGCTCTTGAAGCGGCGAAGAGCGGCATGCGGCTGATTGTCATCACCAAAAACCACGATCCGGTTGAGTCGAACACATATTATGCCCAGGGTGGCATCGTTTCCTTGGGGCGCAACGATGACCCGGAGCTCTTGATGGAGGATATCCTCCAGACAGGAGATGGGATAAACAATCCCGAAGCCGTCGGTATTTTAGCGAAAGAAGGCAAAAAACTTGTTGAGGATGTCTTGATCAAAGAACTCGACATCCCGTTTGCCAAAAGCTCTCCCGATGAATTGGATTATGCCCAGGAAGCAGGCCACACCCGGCGCCGTATCCTTCATATCAAGGATACGACAGGAAAAACTATCGAGGAAAAATTTATCCATGCTTTGAAAGCTTACCCCAATGTTACCCTCCTGTCCGATCATACGGCGGTCGATCTGCTGACAGTTCCCCACCATTCAAAAAATCCCACCGCTTTTTACAGAGAGCCTCAGTGTATAGGAGCCTATGTTTTAGATAACCAGAGCAATAGAGTCAAGACAATATTCGCCCAGTACACCGTTTTGGCCTCAGGCGGGTGCGGATCTGTTTACCTCTACACCTCGAATCCGAAAGGAGCCATCGGAGATGGATATGCCATGGCCTACAGGGCGGGTGCCAGGCTGGTCAACATGGAGTATATCCAGTTCCATCCCACATCGCTCTTCCACAGAGATGCTGATGGTTTTCTCATATCGGAAACAGTGCGCGGTGAAGGAGCCCGCCTGAAAACAAAGGAAGGTCACACCTTTATGGATAATTACCATGAGATGAAAGAATTGGCCCCGAGAGACGAGGTGACCCGCGCCATCTATGAAGAAATGACCAACAGCAATTCGAATTATGTCTATCTGGATCTGGCCTCATATGCCAAATTCGACATTACCAAAAGATTCCCCCACATACACAGAACTTGTCTGGAGTTTGGAATCGATATAACCAAAGCGCCCATTCCTGTCGTCCCGGCTGCCCATTATTCTTGTGGGGGGGTTTTAGTTGACACCTGGGGGAGAAGCTCTCTCAAAGGTCTCTATGCCGTCGGAGAGGTTTCCTGTACAGGCCTTCACGGTGCCAACCGGCTTGCATCAACCTCTCTTCTTGAAGGATTGGTTTGGGGGGCTAGATCTTCCCGGGATATCACCGGCCATTTTGACCCTGAACCCCCTTACAGAGAGGAAGACATTCACGAATGGTATTACCCCAAAAAAGAGGAAGAGATCGATCCGGCTTTAATCAACCAGGATTGGTTATCCATAAAATCGACGATGTGGAATTACACGGGCATCATACGCACTAGAAAACGCCTGGAAAGAGCCACGGCTGATTTGGATTATCTCCGCCACAGGATTGAAAAATTCTATAAAGAAGCCAAGATGGATCCTAAGGTTGTAGGCCTCAAGCATGGCATTCAAGTCGCACAGCTCATCACCTATGCGGCCCTTGGCAATCCCGTGAGCCGCGGCGCCCACTTCATCAAGAACTAACGGCATCCAAGGAAGGTGGGTAATTTCTGCCAATACATATGCCGTTTTTCGTATGGCAATACAGTATTTTAGGTGTTCTGGTTATGAACTTGGCCATAAATCATTTGACTCTTGAGAAATTTTCTTTTATCTTATTTTGCTTGAAATAGATAGGATACCTACACGAATTTATCCTCCTATACTACATTAAAAATCATAAGGATGAAAAATGAAAAAAGCAAACATTACCTGGACTAAAACGGACGAAGCACCGGCCCTGGCCACAAGAGCGTTTCTTCCCATCCTGAAAGCCTACACAAAGGGAACAGGTGTCGATGTTGACCTGGCAGATATTTCTCTTGTAGGCAGGATCATCGCCAATTTCCCGGACAATCTCACCGAGGACCAAAAAAAACCTGATTGGCTGACGATTCTTGGTGAGCTCGCCAAAACGCCTGAGGCCAATATCATTAAACTTCCCAATATCAGCGCCTCGATTCCTCAACTCCAGGCAGCCATCAAAGAACTGCGTGAGAAAGGTTATGATATCCCTGAATATCCTGAAGAACCCAAAAATGACGCAGAGAAAGCACTTCAAGCGAGGTTTTCCGTGGTTCTGGGCTCGGCTGTCAATCCGGTTTTGCGTGAAGGCAATTCCGACCGCCGGCCGGCAGCATCTGTCAAGAAATTTGCCCAAAAGCATCCTCACAAAATGATGAGAGACTGGCCTGAATCAGGGTCCAAGACGCGCGTCGCCCATATGACGGAAAAAGATTACTATGAGAGTGAAAAATCTACCACGATCGATAAAGCGTGCGATGTCAAGATCGAATTCGTGGATCGTGACAGTCAGGCGACGATTCTGAAGGAAAACTTGCATCTTATTGAGGATGAAGTGATCGATACAGCCGTGATGAATGTGGCTTCCCTGAGAAAATTCTATGCCGAGCAGATTCAGGAGGCAAAAAAAGACGGGATCCTCTTATCTTTGCACCTCAAAGCGACCATGATGAAAATCTCCGATCCCATCATGTTCGGCCATTGCGTTTCGGTTTATTACAAAGAAGCTCTGGAAAAGCACGCCGACACACTCAAACAGATCGGCGCAAATGTGAACAATGGCCTAGCTGATGTTCTGGAAAAACTGAACAAACTTCCTGCAGACAAAAAAACCGAGATTGAGGCTGACATCGAAGCCGTCTATGAAAACCAGCCAGACTTGGCCATGGTCGATTCGAGAAAAGGTATAACAAACCTGCACGTCCCCAACAATATCATCGTTGACGCCTCCATGCCTAATGTCGTGCGTGACGGCGGGAAGATGTGGAACAATAATGATGAACTGCAGGACTGCATCGCTATGATCCCTGATCGATGTTATGCGACGATGTATAGTGAGATTCTGGAAAATGCAAAAAGACTAGGACAGTTCGATCCATCGACCATGGGCAACCTCTCCAATGTGGGTCTGATGGCGCAGAAGGCTGAAGAATACGGGTCTCATGACAAGACATTCGAAGCTCCCGGTGAAGGATCGATCCGGGTTGTCGATGCGTCAGGCACGATTCTTTTAGAACAGACCGTGGAACCGGGTGATATATTCCGGATGTGCCAAGCCAAAGATATTGCGATCCGGGATTGGGTCAAACTGGCTGTGAAACGAGCCAGGGCTTCCGGTTCACCGGCGATTTTCTGGTTGGATGAAAACAGGGGTCACGATGCTGAGATCATCAAGAAGGTGAATCACTATCTGCGCGAGCATGATACGTCCGGTCTGAATATCCAGATCATGAAGCCGCAGGACGCCATGAAATTCACTCTGGAAAGAATTCGCAGGGGTGAGGACACGATCTCTGTGACGGGCAATGTGCTCAGAGATTATCTCACGGACCTTTTTCCGATCCTTGAGCTGGGGACCAGCGCGAGAATGCTGTCTATCGTTCCCCTGCTTGCGGGTGGAGGATTGTTTGAGACGGGTGCGGGGGGTTCTGCTCCCAAGCATGTCCAACAACTCCTGAAAGAAGGCCACCTGAGATGGGATTCCCTGGGAGAGTATTGTGCTCTTGTCCCCTCCCTGGATTTGATCGTCGAGAATACCAAGAACGAAAAAGTGGCTGTCTTGGCGGAAACTCTTGATTCCGCTATCGCCAAATATCTGGAAAACGGCCGGCTTCCCTCCCGTAAGGTCAACGAGATCGATAATCGGGGAAGCACATTTTATCTGGCTTTGTACTGGGCCCAGGCTCTGGCAGTCCAGGAAAAAGATAAATCGATGCAGGAACGGTTTATGCCAGTGGCCAAATCTCTGGAAGAGAACGAAACCAAGATTACAGAAGAATTACTGGCTGCCCAGGGGGATCCTGTAGATATCGGTGGGTACTACATTCCTGATGAGGAGCTAGCCATAAAGGTGATGCGCCCCAGTGCAACCTTTAACGCCATCATCGATACGATCTAAATAGAGCGGAGTCAATTTGATCTGTCCCCTTCAATACTGCAAATCCTGACTCGGGAAGGCTGGGTTAGTGCCGGATCGGTACCATCAGATTCGCTTTGTCTACCCTTTTTGATCCATCCTTGTTTTCATTTTGTGCATCTAAGTCTTCATTTAAGGGTAGCGAAAGAGGATGACATAATCTATAATAGCTGAATAATCACAAAGGCTGGAGTTAACGATGGACAGCGAAAAGATCAAAGAAACATTGAACCTCCCGCAGACGTCTTTCTCTATGAAAGCGAAGCTTGCCCAAAAGGAACCGGAAATCATCAAGATGTGGGATGATGCAGGTCTCTACAAAAAAATCCTGGAGCGAAGGAAGGACCGGCCTAACTTTGTTCTCCACGACGGGCCTCCCTATGCCAACGGGAACATTCATCTGGGAACGGCGCTGAATAAAATACTGAAGGATTTCATCGTCAGGACAAAAAATATGCAGGGATACAGAGCGACATATGTTCCCGGCTGGGATTGTCATGGTCTGCCCATCGAGATCAAGGTGGATCAACTCCTTGGTGATAATAAGAAAGGCATGGCTCTGATCGAGATCCGGGAGGAATGTAAAAAATATGCCACAAAGTATATGGGAATTCAGCGCAGCCAGTTCATAAGGCTTGGTGTGCTCGGAGAGTGGGAAGAGCCTTACTTGACGATGAATCCAGCCTACGAAGCAGAAGTGATAAGGTATCTTGCAGATTTCTTTGCCATGGGAAATGTGTACAAGGGAAAAAAGCCGGTTTACTGGTGTATCCACTGTCAGACAGCTCTGGCCGAAGCCGAGATCGAATACAAGGATCACAAGTCTCCATCGATCTATGTCAAGTTCCCGATGATTTCCGATCTTTCCGAACAATATCCTGTGCTTGAAGGAAAAAATATTTCTGTCCTGATCTGGACCACGACACCTTGGACACTGCCGGCGAATTTGGCCATTGCCTTTCATCCGGATTTCGAGTACGCCGCTTTTTCCGCTAACGGCGAAGTTTACATCGCTGCAAAGCGCTTGGTTCCTGTCATAGCCGAAGAGTTGGGATTGGAAAAGACGGAGATTCTGACCACCTTTATGGGTGTTGAGATGGAAGGCTTGAAAGCCCGGCACCCCTTCATCGACCGGGAGTCTGTTTTTGTGCTTGCCGATTATGTTACGCTCGATCAGGGTACGGGAGCGGTGCACACGGCTCCTGGACACGGACACGAGGACTATCTGACCGGTTTGGCCTATGGTCTGGATATTTATAATCCTGTCGATGACGACGGACACTTCATGGAGCACGTCGAGAAGTATCATGGCATGAATGTCTTTGATGCCAATATTGCTATTATCGAAGATCTTCTGAAGGAAGGTAAACTGAGTCAGGCCGAGGATATCGTGCATTCCTATCCCCACTGTTGGCGATGCAAAAGTCCTGTCATTTTCCGAGCTACGTCCCAGTGGTTTATCTCGATGGATGAACATGAATTCAGGATGAAGGCTCTTGAGGAAATAAAAAAAGTAGAATGGATACCTCCGTGGGGCGAGGAGAGGATTGCCAGTATGGTTGCAGCCCGTCCTGACTGGTGTATATCTCGGCAGCGGTCCTGGGGTGTGCCTATTCCTGCTTTCTACTGCGACGGCTGCAGTGCCGTGCTGGCCAATGAAAAGATTGTCCGCTATGTTGCCGATATATTTGAGCGAGAAGGCTCCAATTCCTGGTTTTCTAAGGCTGCCGAGGAACTTCTGCCGCCAGGAACGACATGTGAGAAATGCGGTTCGACGAAACTTATGAAAGAATACAACATCCTGGATGTCTGGTTCGAATCAGGGGCCAGCCACAATATTCTGGGTAAGAGGGAAGACCTTCCCTGGCCGGCTGATGTCTATATAGAAGGTCATGACCAGTATCGAGGCTGGTTCAACAGTTCTCTTCTGGTGAGCTTGGCTTCGAGAGGAGGATCCCCTTACAAAACCTGTGTCATCCATGGATTTGTTCTGGACGAGCAAGGCCGGGGCATGTCCAAATCACTGGGAAACTTTATAGAGCCCGAGGAGATCATCTCCAGAAATGGCGCTGAGATTTTGAGGTTATGGGTGGCCATGCTCAACTATAAAGAGGATGCCCGGTTTGGAAACGAAACCCTGCAAAGGTTGATCGAGGCTTACCGAAAAATCAGGAATACCTGGCGGTTTATCCTTGGAAATATCCATGACTACGTCCCCGATGACGAGGCCATTTCCAAAGAAGAGATGCTTACGATGGACAAATGGATACTTGAGAAATGCTCGATTTTAGGAAAGAGGGTGTGCCAGGCCTATGCAAATTATGAGTATCACATCGTCTTTCATTCTCTGTACAATTTCTTTACGGTAGAGTTGAGTTCGACCTATTTGGATGTTCTCAAAGACAGGCTTTACTGCTCGGGAAGAGATTCTGTACTTCGTAAGTCAGCCCAAACAGCGCTGTTCGAGCTTTTGAGAACAACTCTCGTTTTGATGGCGCCGATACTTCCCTTTACGACGGAAGAGGCCTGGGATGCGCTGCCCGGTTTTGAAGGAAAGGCCACATCGGTTCATCTTGAATTCTTCCCCTCATTCGAAAGGGAGTGGTTATCGGCCGAACTGTTCAAGGAATGGGAGCAATTGATTCCGGTGAGGGAGAGGGTGCTCAAAGAATTGGAAGTCGCCAGAGAGACCAAACGGGTAGGGAACTCGCTCGAAGCACACGTGTCGCTGAAAGTCCCTGAGGCTCGGTTTGAGCTCATGAAAAAATATGAAAATGACTTGCCCCATCTTTTTATTGTCTCCTCAGTCGAGATCGATGCCCATTCAGGAGAAGAGGTGTTTGTGAGTGTATCGAGAGCGGAGGGCGAAAAATGTCAGCGATGCTGGAATTACTCCCCTTATGTGGGGACCAGCACGGCGTATCCGAGTTTTTGCAGGCGGTGTGAGGATGTCGTTCAACATCTACTGAGATAAGGCATGAAAAAAAACGCATTCTACTTGTTGTTCATATTTTTTTTCCTCCTTCTCGACCAGATATCCAAGACACTGGTGGCGCTCAATCTGAACCTCTATGAGAGCAGGATCGTCATCCCTGGTTTTTTCAACCTCACATACGTTCAAAACAAAGGGGCCATCTTTGGCTTTTTCTCCCACATGGACAGTTTTTGGATCTATGCGTTGCTGACAGTGGCTTCGCTGGCCGCATTCGTTTTGGTTGCCTATTATTTCATCAAGACACCGAGTTCAGAGATTTTCCTGAAACTCTCACTCTCGCTCATCCTGGCCGGTGCTCTGGGAAATTTGACGGATAGGGTATTCAGGGGATCGGTGATCGATTTTCTGGATTTTTACGTAAAGGATTGGCACTGGCCTGTTTACAACGTGGCGGATTCATGTGTCACCATAGGTGCTGTGCTCCTTATATACATATTTTTCTTCAAGAAAGGATAACTATGTTTCCCATTCTAGTGAAAATTGGACCCTTAACAATCCATACCTACGGTTTCATGATGGCTGTGGGTGTGGCCTTGGGATTGTGGTTTGTTTACAGCCAGGCCAAGAAATATGACTTATCGGGGTCGCATCTGATAGACATGGGATTCTACACGATCATCATCTCTCTCATTGGTGCTAAACTCATTCTCCTCATAGGGAATTTTTCCTATTACACGCGATACCCCAGAGAACTCCTCAGCTTGGCCAGATCAGGAGGTGTTTTTCAGGGAGGTCTCACTTTTGGCTTTCTGTTTGCTCTCTGGTATCTCTATAAACATAAGATTCCAATCTGGAAAACGGCGGACCTCATCGGGCCAGCTCTCGCTCTCGGGCATGGGTTCGGCCGTCTCGGCTGCTTTGCAGCCGGTTGCTGCTACGGCCGTGCCTGCGAAATGCCCTGGGGGATCACTTTCAGTAATGCGTACGCTCACGATTTAACCGGAATCACCCAGGGCAGACCCATACACCCCACCCAGTTGTATGAATCTGTCATGAATTTCGTAAATTTTGCTGTTCTGTTTCTCATCCTTAAAAAGAAGAAATTCGATGGCCAGGTTTTCTCCCTCTACATCATCAACTATTCGATCATCAGGTTTGTCATTGAATACTATAGGGGGGATCATCCGGACAGGGCCTTCCTGTTCCAGAGCTCCAATCCTTACTTGAGCTTGAGCTATCCGCAATTATTCTGTCTGATCGGATTGGTAGGCGGGCTTTTCTTGTTTTTCGTTTTAAAAAAAAGACGACGTGCCTGAAAAAGCTTTTATCATCATTCCTTCCCACGGGGTCGATGAAAGACTTGATGTGTTTCTGTGTTCAAGGATTGCCGGCTTGAGCCGGGCGCAGGTCCAGAGGTTAATCGAGAAGGGGTTGGTGCGGGTTGATGGTTCTGAGAAAAAATCCAGTTACAGGTTGAGAGAGAACGAACGGGTAGAGGTGTTTTATTCGCCTCCCCGGAAAGAAAGTGTGGAGCCCGAGGACTTTCCTCTCGATGTGATTCATGCGGACGACCACATGATCGTGGTCAATAAACCTTCAGGTATGGTCGTTCATCCTGGAGCGAAACAGAGAAGCCACACGCTGGTCAATGCCTTGGTCTATCATTTCCCGGAGTTGGCCCGGGTTGGCCCGGAAGATAAACCAGGCCTTGTCCATCGTCTGGACAAAGACACGTCGGGCGTGATCCTTGTGGCACGAACCCCTCAAGCCTACCTTGAACTCCAGAGACAGTTCAAAGCAAGAAAAGTGGAAAAACTCTATTTGGGTTTAGTCTGGGGAAAAGTTCCCCGAGCTGAGGGAGAGATCAGTTGGGCCATCGGTCGTCACACCAGGCATGGCGGACGGATGTCCGTTAAATCTCGAAAACCCAGGGCGGCTGAGACACACTTCAGGGTAAAGAAGAGATTCAAAGATCTGACTTTGCTGGAGATCCGACCTGTCACAGGACGGACTCATCAAATCCGGGTTCACCTTTCGGCTTCAGGATATCCCATCGTCGGTGACCCGCAATACGGTCAACGAAAACCCAAGCTCAGAAGCCCTCGGCTTTTCCTCCATGCCCATCAAATATCCCTCAACCACCCCGGTTCGGGCCAACGTGTCCAGTTTACCGCCCCTTTGCCAGCTGATTTAGACTCCTTTCTGGCCAAACTGAAGAAGTTGGACTGAGGAAGATGCCTTTGCCGAAAACCGGTAGGGGAGAGCAGGGCTCTGGTGCGGCGAGCCTGTCTCAGGTCCGTTGTTCTCAATCTTGAGCCATCCTACAATCAGTGCCGTTCAGACCTGCCAAAATTGTCTTGAGTCGGAAGGATTTTTTGGTGTAATATATCCGTTGCTCTAATCTGAAAATTTATTCTGATAAGCAGCCTGACCGGTTAAGAGTTGAAGGTACTGCAACCGCAAAGCAGTGGCTCATGAAGTTCGGTTGGCTGGGCTGGATCGGCGCTGTTAGAGCCAAAAATGTCGGTCGTATAAGGAGAATGAGTTTTATCAATAAAATTGATATTCTGATTGCCTGCAAAATATGCATAATACGCTTCAATTCTCGGCTTCGTTATGTGCATCGGCATTTTCTGTGAACAATTCAGGCTAATGGAGGCTTCAAGATGAAAGATTACACACCGGAAAAAATCAGGAATGTGGCCGTAATCGGACATGGATCTTCGGGAAAAACCTCTCTGGTATCTGCATTCCTTTTCAACTCGGGTCTGACATCCCGTTTGACTAGAGTTGACAGCGGAAATACAGTAACGGACTACGATCCGGATGAGATCGCGAGGCAAATTACCATAAACTCGGCTGTTGCTCACTGCGAATGGAATGACCACAAGATCAACCTCATTGACTGCCCGGGGTACACCAATTTTCTTTGGGACACTAGAGCCAGTTTGAGGGCTGTCGACGGCGGCCTGGTGGTCATAGATGCCGCTTCGGGCGTTGAGGTCGGAACGGAAAAGGTGTGGGAAATGCTCGAGGAATTTGGCCAACCGCGCCTCCTCCTTATCAACAAACTTGATCGGGAAAATTCTGATTACATGAGAGCCATGGAATCCATCCACCAATTTTTTGGACGGAAAGCCGTCTTCCTGCAGCTCCCGATAGGGAAAGAGAAGGATTTTTCTGGAATTGTGGATCTGATCCAGAAAAAGGCCTATGTCTTTGAAAAAGGTGGGAGCGGCAAAGTCAAAGAAGAGGATATTCCAGCGGAATTGCTTGACGAGGCGAACCGGCTTGGGGAGGAGCTGACAGAGATGATAGCGGAAAATGACGAGGAGTTGATGGAGAAGTACTTCGATGCCGGTGAGCTATCTACTGAAGACCTGATCGCCGGCCTCAAAAAGAGCATACTCAAAGGAGATCTTTATCCCGTTTTTGTGGCATCGGCTTTAATGAATATCGGAACTCAGCCCCTTCTGGATAGCATCGTCAATTATCTGCCATCTCCTCTCGAAAGAGAGGAAATTAAAACAAAGGAAGGCACGGTCAAAGCCTCGCTCGATGATCCCTTTTCCGCTTTGGTCTTCAAAACGATCTCCGATCCCTACACAGGGCGCATATCCATGTTGCGCATTTTTTCTGGGAAGGTAAACCCGGATGCGACTGTCACCAACACCACACAGCAAGGAGATGAAAAACTCGGAGGGCTCTTTTTCCTCCAAGGGAAGGAGCAAATTCCGGCGGGCCAGTGCAAAGCGGGCGACATCGTCGCCACAGCCAAGCTGAAGAGCACTTCGACTGGAGACAGCCTGTGTGCCAAAGGGAGTGCCGTGCGATTCCCTCCGATTCATTTTCCTGAACCATCCATCTCCTTTGCCATCGAACCAAAGACGCGGGCAGATGAAGATCGTATCTCTCAAGCGGTGCACAGAATAACTGAGGAGGACCCCACAGCTCGAATCACCCGTGATCCTGAGACCAACGAGTTGATCATCGCCGGAAATGGCCAGCTCCACGTGGAGATCATCACCAATCGACTCAAGAACAGATTCAATGTCAACGTCGATCTCAAACCACCGAAGGTGTCCTATAAAGAAACGATTAAGGGACGTTCGGATGTCCAGGGCAAATACAAGAAACAGACAGGTGGACGGGGCCAGTATGGAGATGTGTATATCAAGATGGAACCTCTGCCGAGGAGCACGGACTTTGAGTTTGAGGATAAGATCTTCGGCGGTGCTATTCCCAGAAATTATATACCCTCAGTCGAGAAAGGTATCCAGGAAGCCCGTAAAAAGGGCGTGGTCGCCGGCTATCCTGTTGTCGATTTCAAGGTTATCCTTTATGATGGCTCCTATCATGATGTGGATTCTTCGGATATTGCCTTTAAGATAGCCGCCTCCATGGCTTTCAAGAAGGCCATGAAGCAGGCTAAGCCCACGATTCTCGAGCCGATCATGAACGTGGAAGTGTACACACCGGATACGTTTATGGGCGATATCATGGGCAATCTCAACGGCCGGAGAGGTAAGGTTCAGGGGATGGAACAGAAAGGGAACATGAGAATCATCAAAGCCAAGGTCCCGATGGCTGAGATGCTGGATTTTGAACCCACTCTCACCTCCATCACCGGAGGGCGTGGGTCATTCCTCATGGAATTTGCGACCTATGAAGAGGTGCCCGGTCATCTTCAGCAGAAGATCATCGATGAGGCGGTCAAAGAAGGGCGGATCAGGCCCGAGGAAGAATAGTTATCTTACGATAGAGCCTCTTTGATTTTGGCTCCCATCTCCGCAGGACTCTTGGCCACTAAAACACCGGCTTTTTCCAGTGCTTCCATTTTCTCTTTGGCTGTGCCCTTGCCGCCGGCAATGATGGCTCCCGCATGACCCATCCGCCTTCCGGGAGGGGCTGTCTGGCCAGCGATGAAGCTGACGACAGGTTTTTTGAATTCCTGCTGGATATAGGCGGCTGCCTCTTCCTCAGCCGTACCGCCGATCTCGCCGATGAGCACGACGGCTTCAGTTCCATCGTCCTCGTTGAACATCTCCAGAAGTTCAATGAACTTCAATCCTACTATCGGGTCCCCACCTATCCCGATGGCTGTCGACTGCCCGTAGCCCTGAAGAGAGACCTGCTGGACAGCTTCATAGGTCAGTGTTCCGGAGCGAGAAATAATACCGATGCTTCCCGGAGTGTGGATATGGCCTGGCATAATCCCTATTTTGCATTTTCCCGGTGAGATGATACCCGGCGTGTTGGGGCCGATCAAATGGCACCCTTCATCTTTGAGGAGCTGTTTGGCTTTGATCATATCAAAAGTCGGGATTCCTTCGGAAATACAGACAACAAGATCAATCCCTGCACTCGCTGCTTCCATGATGGCATCGGCAGCGAAATACGGAGGAACAAAAATGGCCGCAGCGTTGGCACCTTCCTTGTTAACAGCTTCTTCTACGGTGTTGAAAACAGGGACATTCAGATGAGTCGAACCGCCTTTTCCTGGCGTGACGCCAGCAACAACCTTGGTTCCGTATTCCTGCATCCTTTCCGTGTGGAAGGTCCCTTCTCCACCTGTTATTCCTTGGACAACGACTCGAGTGTGTTCATCGACAAGAATACTCATGGTTAACTCCTTTCCTGTTGTTGCGCTAGGGGGACGACCTTTTCAGCGGCTTCCTTCATGCTGGAGGCTGAATAGAAGGCAAGTCCTGATTCATCGAGTATTTTCTTACCTTGATCGACGTTTGTGCCTTCGAGCCTGACGACCATCGGTATCTGGAGATCCAGCTCCTTGGCTGCTTTGACGATTCCGTTGGCGACCAAATCACAGCGCACAATTCCACCAAAAATATTGATCAAAGCAGCTTTCACGTCTTTGTCCGAGATGAGAATTTTGAAGGCATTTTTGACCGCTTCCTCAGAGACGCCTCCTCCAACATCGAGAAAATTGGCGGGCATTCCTCCTGAATGCATGATGATATCCATCGTTGCCATAGCCAGACCGGCCCCGTTGACCATGCAGCCTACGCTCCCGTCCAGTTTGATGTAATTCAGATCGAAGCGCGAGGCTTCCACCTCGAGCGGGTCTTCTTCGTCAAGGTCTCGCATATCTTTGATGTCGGGATGTCGCAGCAGGGCATTGTCGTCGAAATTCATCTTGGCATCCAACGCCAAGACATCTCCCTGCTTTGTGATGAGAAGGGGATTAATCTCAGCCAGCGAGGCATCCGAGCTCTCGAACGCCTTGTAGAGAGCCATGATGAATTTGATTCCCTGCTTGAACGTATCGCCCTTAAGGCCCAGCTTGAAGGCAAGTTTTCTGGCTTGAAAGGATTGGAAACCCGTTGCGGGATTGATGTATTCCTTGAAAATGAGCTCCGGTGTTTCTGCGGCAACTTTCTCGATTTCAACTCCGCCTTCCGAAGAAGCCATGACCACAGGCGCCTCTTTAGCTCTGTCGATGACGATGCCGATGTAGAGCTCCCGGGCGATATCCAACGCCTCCTCTACGAGGACCCGTTTGACCAGCTTCCCTTCCGGTCCCGTCTGGTGCGTCACAAGAGTCATGCCGATGATATCTTTGGCGACTCTTTCGGCCTCATCAGGACCGTCAGCCAGTTTAACTCCGCCTCCCTTTCCTCTTCCTCCCGCATGGATCTGTGCCTTGATGACGACTTTTGGGCCAATCTCTTCAGCGATTTTTCTTGCCTCTGAAGGAGTCTCGGCGACTTCGCCTTTTGGGATACGCACGCCAAATTTGTTCAGAATTTGTTTGGCTTGATACTCGTGAATTTTCATGAGGATAATCCTTTTATTAAGTTAGATTGTCATACGAACTCACAGGAGATACATAAGACGAAGTTGTCCACTCTGGCTCTGAGCGAGCTCTGATGAGCGTCTTCCGTCTGGTCTCGTCTCTAGCAGCTCTCTGGTTTGTGAATTCTTTCAGCTATTCTATCTGATACTTCTTCTTACCTTCTTGATACAGGTCGCTTCCGTACATGTCGTTGATCACGATGCAGGGAAAGTCCTTGACTTTTATCTTGCGTATCGCTTCGGGACCCAGCTCGGGGTAAGCTATGACCTCAGCACTTTCTATACTCTTGGAGATCAAAGCGCCCGCGCCACCGACCGCAGAAAGGTAAACGCCTTTGTACCTCTTCAGGGATTCCTTGACTTCTTCACTCCGCTTTCCCTTGCCGATAGTGCCTTTGAGTCCCAGTCTGTGAAGTGTGGGGGCATAGGAGTCCATCCGGTAGCTCGTTGTCGGGCCCGCGGACCCGATCGGTTTTCCTGGTCGAGCAGGGGTAGGGCCGACATAGTAAATGAATTCACCTTTGACATCGATGGGCAAATCATCTCCCTTTTCCACAAGCTCAATCAATTTCTTGTGGGCGGAGTCTCTTCCTGTGTAAAGATATCCGCTGATATAGACGGTGTCTCCCGCTTTGAGCTTGGCTATTGTTTCGTCAGAGACCGGTGTTGTGATATGGTGTTCGGCCATGGTTTTTTATTTTCGCTTTTTTGACTTAATAAATCAGACACCTTGGGCCTTGCACTCGTCGACTGTTTTCTGGACCGCTTCCTTTGTAGTGGCCAACCTTTCTTTCTCATCATCAGCGAGAGCAATCTGGAAGATCTTTTCCATCCCTCCAGCACCGATCAGACAGGGGACTCCGATGAAAAGACCGTCAATTCCATACTCACCTTCGCAGAGTGCGGCACAGGGAAGAACACGCTTTTTATCCTTGAGGTAGGATTCGGCAATGACTATGGCACTCCAGGCAGGGCTAAAGAATGCGGATCCTTTGCCGAAAAGCTGCACGATTTCCGTCCCGGCTTTTCTGGTTCTATCCACAACCCGATCAATTAAATCTTGGTCTGCGATCTCTGTCAGAGGGACTCCGCCGATTGTGGTCAAACGAGGTAGCGGCACCATTGTGGGGCCGTGACCGCCGAGAACCGTTCCGGCAATGTCTTCCACAGACACGCCCAACTCCATGGCCAGAAACGCCCGGTAACGGGCCGTATCCAAAGTTCCGGCCATTCCGATAACCTGGTGTTTCGGGAAACCAGTGATCTTTTGGAAGCAGTAGACCATAGCGTCCAGAGGGTTGGTGAGCACGATGCAAAAGGCATTGGGTGCATGGGCTTTAACTCCCTCGGCCACAGCTTTGATGATTTGAATGTTCGTGTTCAACAGATCTTCCCGGGTCATGCCTGCCTGTCTGGGCTTGCCTGCTGTGATGATGACGACATCTGAGCCAGCGATATCGGCATAGTCCGAAGTTCCCGTGATGTTGGCATCATAGTTTCCATGGGGCGCCATTTCCATCAGATCAAGAGCTTTTCCTTTAACAGGATCTACATAGTCGGGGATATCGAGGATAGTGATGTCTCCCATTTCTTTCTGGGCAGCGAGCATGGCGAGGATTTGGCCAATCTGACCTCCGCCAATAAGAGCAATTTTCTTTCTCATAAGAACCTCCTTATATAATCGATAAAATTATTGTTTAGACGATGGCGTATGTCTCCATTTTTCAGAGTGTCGTGTCCAATTTATTCCGTTCCGATCTTCCGGAGCGATCTTTGTTTCTTCCTAGGATTTCCGCCTTATCCATATGATTACTTCGAAAAAAAATTAAGGGAACGATATTATACTTTTTTTGCGGCAAAATCAACTCATTCCTTATAATTGAAGAATAGAGATTAATGTTATATAGTATCCCTCCCGTGGATGGCGGGATGTTTGCCCAAAAAATTTCATAAACGGAGATACAGTCATGTTAGAGTCCTATTTCAAAAATGAATCCGAGAGAGGACAGATGGGGATACCTCCCTTGCCTTTGAATCCGGAAGAAATTCAGGAGCTCTGTCGGATTTTAGAGAATCCTCCGGAGGAAAAGAAGCTGTCTTTTCTTGCGCTTTTGAAGGATAGAGTTTCTCCCGGTGTCGACCCTGCCGCCCAGATTAAAGCCCAATGGCTGACCCGAATAGCCAGAGGTGAGGCCTCTTCCCCCGTTCTCACCAATAGGGGGGCGATCGAGCTACTGGGTACCATGCTGGGAGGATTCAATGTCCAGCCGCTCATATCTTTCCTAGCCGATGATGAGCTGGCTCCAGAAGCGGCCAAGGCATTGAAGAGCATTATCCTCATCTATAACGCCTTCGATGAAGTTGTGTCCATGGCGGCGGATAATGTCTATGCAAAGGAAGTCCTGGAATCTTGGGCGAAGGGTGAATGGTTTTTGTCTAAACCGCCCTTTCCCGAAAAAATTGAACTCAGGGTGTTTAAAGTCGAGGGTGAGATAAACACAGACGATTTTTCTCCCGCCAAGCATGCCTGGAGCAGGCCGGATATTCCGCTCCATGCGCTATCGATGGGAGAAACCCGGTTCCAGGGGGGCATAGATGCCATCCGTCAATTCCGCAAAAGTGGAGATCGGGTGGCTTTTGTGGGAGATGTCGTGGGGACTGGCTCATCCCGAAAGTCGGCCACTAATTCCCTGATGTGGCACATCGGAGAGGATATTCCTTTCGTACCGAATAAGCGAAGAGGCGGAGTTGTTTTCGGGGGGCTAATCGCGCCCATCTTTTTCAACACAGTCGAAGATTCGGGCGGGCTGCCCATTATGTGTGACGTGACCAGAATGCGTACAGGAGATTTGGTAACGCTCGATAGTCAGACCAAGTCAATCACGAATGACAAGGAAGATGTTGTCGCCTCTTTTCAATTTGACCCGGCAACCCTCATGGATGAATACCGGGCAGGAGGAAGGCTCTTTTTGATGATCGGCCGTTCTTTGACCAAGAAGGCCCGCGAAGTTCTGGGGATGCCGGAGGCTGATTTTTTCACTGAAATCAAAAATCCGCCGGTCAAAGAAGGACAGGGCTACTCGCTCGCGCAAAAAATTGTCGGCAAAGCCTGCGGAACAGACGGGGTATTACCCGGCACCGCCTGTGAACCCAGAATGACTACCGTTGCGTCTCAAGATACAACAGGCCCTATGACTGCGGATGAACTCAAGGAACTCGCCTGTATGGAATTTCAGTCCGATCTTTTTTTGCAAACCTTTTGCCATACGGCCGCGTACCCCAAGCTGGCAGATGTCAAGATGCATAAATCTCTGTCCGAGTTTATTGTCAGTTTGAAAGGACTGGCTTTAAAGCCAGGAGATGGAGTTCTTCACACCTGGTTGAATCATTTTTTGTTGCCCGATACGATGGGAACAGGAGGCGACTCGCACACCCGATTCCCGATCGGTCTCAGTTTTCCCGCCGGATCAGGATTGGTTGCTTTTGCGGGAACGCTCGGGATTATGCCTTTGGATATGCCTGAATCTGTTCTGGTGAAATTCAAGGGAAAATTGAATCCCGGCATCACGCTCCGTGATGTCGTGAATGCCATTCCGTACTTTGCTATCCAGCACGGACTCCTCACTGTGGCCAAAGAAGGAAAGAAAAACATATTCAACGGACGCATTATCGAGATGGAGGGACTGCCAGCCCTTCCCGTTGAGCAAGCCTTCGAGTTGACTGATGCAACAGCAGAGCGATCGGCCGCCGGTGGCACCATTGCTGTTTCTGAGGAAAGCGTCGCGACGTATCTCAAAAGCAATATCGCTTTGATGGCCAAAATGATTGAGGAAGGCTATAAGGATGCCGATGTCTTGAAAAGGAGGATAGAAGCCTGCCAGAGTTGGCTCGATAATCCCGATCTGCTGCGACGAGATGAATCAGCCGAATACGTGGAAGTCTTTGAGATCAACCTGGGCGACATCAAAGAGCCGATTTTGGCCTGCCCCAATGACCCTGATGATGTCAAGCTTCTGTCCGAGGTGGCAGGAGATAAGATTGACGAGATATTCATCGGCTCCTGCATGACAAATATCGGACATTTCCGAGCAGCGGGTAAAATCTTTGAAGGGGTCGATTATCTCGATACTCGAGTATGGTTGACACCGCCTACAAAGATGGACAGAGCTCAATTGATGCGCGAAGGATACTACAACATTTACGCAAGCATAGGGGCCAGGACGGAAATTGCGGGCTGCTCCCTGTGTATGGGTAACCAGGCAAGAGTAAGACCTGGTTCAACCGTCATCTCCACCTCAACTCGAAACTTCGACAACAGGATGGGAGACGGAGCTCGTGTCTACCTCGGATCTGCCGAGCTGGCCGCCGTTGCCGCTCTTTCGGGGGTAATTCCTGCTCCTGAGGAGTACTTCGAGGTCATGAGGGAGAAAATCCTTGCTCACGAGGAATCAATCTATCGGTACCTGTTGTTTCATGAATTAGGTGATTTCACTCTTGACTATTGACGAGGTGAAAAAACGATTCTGCCAGAGGAGGCACAGCCTTTGAAGGCAAGACTCAAGAGACAGTCCTGTGTGACCTAGTTCTGCATCTTTATGGTAAGCGGCGGCCGCATCCCTGGCCTGCGTGTTTCGATTCCTACGCATACTTGATGCTTGCGATTTTTTAATGATTCTGATATCGTAACGAACAAGCAGGAAGGAGGTCCTTATGGAGGAAGAAGTCGGAAAAATTACGCATTATTTCTCAAAAATAAACGTGGGAGTCATCGAGTTGACGAAGGGCATGCTTAAAGTTGGAGATACCATCCACATCAAAGGCCACACGACCGATTATTATCAAAAGATTCAATCCATGCAAGTGGAGCACAACCCTGTTGACTCCGTAAAACCCGGAGAATCGGCCGGAATGAAGGTCGAGAGTCCGGTGAGAGAGCATGATTTAGTCTTTAAAGTTACGGAGGAATGATTTTTTTGGCCCAACATAAATCCCCGAGACCGATAATCTCCGCCAGACAAAACAGCCTTGCTGAAGCGTTAAAGGGAGCAGAATGTGATCAGGATTCTGATTGCCAAGCCAGGGCTTGACGGTCACGATAGAGGCGCCAAAGTCATTTGTCGTGCTCTCCGCGATGCGGGTTTAGAGGTTATTTACACTGGCTTAAGACGGACGCCAGAAGAGATCGTCAACGCTGCCATTCAAGAAGATGTGGACCTCATAGGTTTGAGCATTCTCTCCGGAGCTCACAACGTTCTTTTTCCTCATATCATGACGCTTCTTAAAGAAAAAGGAGCCGCAGCCACCAAAGTCATTGCCGGTGGAATCATTCCAGAGAGAGATGTCGCAGATCTCAAGAAAATTGGCATTTCTGCCGTTTTCTCACCCGGTTCATCGACTCAAGAAATAGTAACCTGGGTTAAAGACAATTTCGAACATAAATATTAGGGGGTGGCAACAAAATTCTTGACATAGCGGTTTTATTCAATATAGTAGATAGAAGATTTGAATATGACTAAAAAATATTTATCTTTTATTATCATACCTCACTACAGAGGGAGACAGAGAACTGTCTCTCTGTCCAAGAAAACTATAAAAATTATCTCTGGAATTGCGGCCGTCATGGGCATCGCGCTGACCGTCTTTTTGGTTGACTATTTCATGATGAATGGCATTCGACAGAATTATAAAGAACTATGCACCGTCAAGGCGCAGCAAGATGAGATTTTAGCGCAATATCAGACCTCCATTGATGAGCTCAACGCTAAAATTGAAACCTTCGAGAAATACAGAGAAAAGCTCAACGTTATGGCAGGATTGAAATCCGAAGAGATATTGGAGCTAGAACCTGGCCTAGGCGACGCGGGCGATGATCAGGAAGTGGACATTCCCTTCACTCATGAGACTAACCTGGATAGACTGGATACTATTAACAGGCGCGCGGATGGGATTGATAACAACTTGAGCACCCTCAGCCATTTCTTCGAAAACCAATCTCTCGAACTGGCTGCCACGCCCAGCATCGCGCCCACAAAAGGATACTGGGCCTCTCCCTATGGATGGAGAGATGACCCGTTCACCGGAAAGCGGACTTTTCACCCGGGCGTAGATATTGCAACTCATTACGGAAATCCCATCGTTGCCACAGCTGATGGTTTAGTCATAGCCAGGCAGAAAGATAAAATCGGCGGGAACACCATTAAAATCAGTCATCCCAACAGCGGCTACGTGACCGTATACTGTCATCTGAGCAAATATTTGGTCAAAGTTGGGCAGAGAGTTAAAAGAGGAGAGGCCATCGGTCTTATCGGAAAGACCGGCAGAGCCAGAGGGCCCCATGTGCATTACGAAGTGCGTCAGAACGGAAAGCGGCTCAATCCCTGGTATTTCATCCTCGACAACTAGCTGAC
>Ga0180438_10000070_pt1 | contig 208125 bp, 152 predicted proteins | sample SS_ome_12_FD_132455 | JGI IMG/M metagenome (GOLD analysis project Ga0180438, IMG submission 132455) | Hypersaline lake sediment archaeal communities from the Salton Sea, California, USA - SS_3_D_2 metaG | ecosystem: Environmental > Aquatic > Non-marine Saline and Alkaline > Hypersaline >...
ACAATTTTATCTCAATGCGATGAATAATGAAGAGATTTTTGAAAAGATTAAGAAATTTGCTATTACCAAAGAGAAATTGCAAGCAGGATTAGATCTATTATCTGAAATTGAAAAGACAGACAGGCCTCAAGAAAGCAAAAAAGGTGCTTCTCAGGACGCTACTCTTTTACGAAATACTGCATTTAAAGAGTTAATGCAATGGATGTCTGAATTCACCGTTGCCAGCCGCATAGCATTGGCATCAAGACCACAGCTTCTTGAAACACTTGGCATTTTGGCACGTTTGGAATGATATTAAAGAAAAAGTGAAAATGATAATGAAGAAGAAAGCGAAGACCTAACAGAACAAAAAATTCTTTTTTTTTGTATCCAGTGTGTTTGTAATTGCGTGGGCTTTTTTAATAAGGAGGAAACATGTTTTATTTTAGAATCAACAAGCTTAAAATTATCGATAACCGTGAGAGAGGATTTCTTTTCTTTACGAGGGATCGCGCAGAGGTGAAATTATTCAGTTTTATTACAACTGAAAATACAGACTTACCTGAGTTGGCAGATTTAAATTCAGTAGAAAGTGACGAAGAAAAGAGAGAGATCATCAAGGCTACAGTTGAGCGGTGTATAAGCAGCAGAACGTTTATAGAGATTGATAATGTGAAAGATAATCAAACCTTAACCTTTGGTGACACTGGTTATGTATTATATCAGTCAGAGGCTATTCCGGATGATTTTAATTGGGTATTTCTGGTCATAGAATCGGATAAAGAGACCCGTGATATTGGTCAAATGCTAGATAATATCGTAAAGAGTGAGGATTTCGCTACATTTAGTAATTATTAAGCCGATTAAGTGATACGGTTTCAAATAATCCTGCGTATACAGCGGGACTGGCGATTGCAAAATTTGTCACGGGAATTTTAATTGAAGCGCTTAAGGATGACAAAGATGATTTAATCGGTGTGCTCTACACCTCTCTGAATCGTCGGGAGCATTATCCTCATTGTGATCGAAAAAAAGACGATGTCCCGGACATCACCCATAATATCCTGATTGATTATACAATTTTTGGATATAAGGCATAAAATAAAATGAATAACAAAGAAAAAAAATTAAAACAAGCCGATATGAAATTATCAAGAGTTAATGTTCATCAGACCGCATCGGGTATCAATGAATTAAAAACTCTTTCAGAGTCAGAGAAAGAGTTTATTAATTGGGCGCAGAAACTGTTTGATATTCCTGAGTTATGGGTTGAAACAAAAGGAAAAGGCATAAAAGTTGCAGTATTGGACACAGGAATTGATCAGGATCATATTGATTTGAGAGATGCCACAGTAGGTGTAAGAGATTTTACAGGAGACGGCATTGAGGACCTCAACGGCCACGGCACCCATTGTGCAGGGGTTATTGCTGCCAGGGTAAACGATGCGGGTTTTATTGGTGTTGCACCCAAAGCAGAATTGCTGATTGCAAAAGTAATGGGTAATGATGGTAATGGTTCGTTTGAATGGATTACAGGTGGTATTGATTGGGCAGTGGAGAATGGTGCACATATCATTTCCATGTCTATTAGTGGGCCTACTACTTCCGATATCCTTTATAAGGCAGTTCATCGGGCATTGGTAAAAGGTGTTTTTTTGGTATGTGCGGCTGGTAATGAGGGGTCGTTGTATCAGAACAGTATTGGTTATCCTGGTCGGTATCGATTTTCGCGTCTGTCCCCTTTTCTTCTTTTTTATTTATTAGAGGAGAAAAAAGATTCATTCATCTATTGACTTTCTCTATCATTTCCTTTATCCTAATTTTATTATGAAAAAAACGATGATCCTATTCGCTTCCCTGGTGGTTTTCTGCATGCTGAATGGCTGCTCGAAAAATATGCATGACAATCAGGCATCCGGAGATCTAGGGGATTCAAGTAAGATAGGCCGTTTCCCTATCGAAGTGGACGGCAAGTATGGTTATATTGACTCAGATGGCGAAATCGTTATCACACCCCAGTATCAGAATGCTTTCGATTTCACATTCGGGGCTGCATCTGTTCTTTCCTTGCACAGCGGCATATTTATCAACGGGCGTCCATGCATGGATTTTGATGCTCTTCCAATGAAAAAAAAGGATATTGCTACTGTGGTTGCTGATGGCAGTGTGCATTGGATCAATACAGAGGGCTCTATAGTAGTAACGTCACGGTTCGAGCGTACATGGCATTTCTGCGAAGGAATGGCTTCTGTTGGCTCTGCATCGGGCTGGGGCTTCATTGACACCAAAGGGACGTTGAAGATTACTCCACAGTACGATGAAGTAAGGAGCTTTTGGAATTCCCTTGCACCTGTCAGGAAGGGCAAGAAATGGGGATTTGTTTCTCCATCTGGCAAGGTCGCAATACCTCTTCAGTTTGAGCAAGCGTTTTATTTCTCAGACGGTCTCGCACCTGTCAAAATGCACGGCAAATGGGGTTATGTTGGCCTTGATGGAAACGTAAAGATTCCATTTGAGTTCGATGCGGCGAGCCTTTTTGCCCAAGGGAGAGCGGCGGTCAAAAAAAACAGGAAGTGGGGCTACGTCGATACAGAGGGAAAATTGGTTATCGGGAACCTCTTTGAGGAGGCGAAGCTCTTTTCTGAAGGGTTAGCATGTGTCAAGAAGGATGGGATTTTCGGATATATCAATCCCAACGGAGCGTTTATAATTCCGCCAAAGTACGAGTTCGCATTCCCGTTTTGTGAGGGACTCGCTGCCGTTGTTATTAAAAAGCGATTCGGGTTCATAGACCGACTCGGCAAGGAGATCATTGCACCCCGGTTTGAGCATGCTAGAAACTTCCACAATGGCCTGGCTTCCGTACGTATCCGCGAAGGAGGCCAGCTCTACGAGGCCTACATCGATAAAAAGGGAAAAAGAATTTGGCCCAAATGAACCCATGTTTTTTTCTTTCCTAATCCTTTTTTATTTCGGAACATATTTGCTGTGCTTTGTTTTATTAATACTTTAAGTTTCGAATAAATCCCAATTTTACTTCTCCTTTTATTTATTTTTAGTATAACCACCAGAAAAATTAATTTTATCATGATTGTATTCTAAAAGTAAATTCTTTATTAAATTAATTGATTCCAAATACGAGAATTCTTCTCTTTACTTGGTATTGGCCTTCACTTTTTCGATTTCAGATTTTGAGTTTTCGTGTTTCGACCAGGTGAGAGTCGTTGCCAGGTCTTTGTCAATATCCGGGTCCAGTTGTCGGCTCTCCCAATCTTTGATGGTTGTTTCCGCATTACCATTAAGGGAACGTGCCCATACACGGGCAGCCGATTGCAGTTCTTTGTTCCCGGAGTTGAGAAATACCTCAGTCATCTTTTTGTTACCCACTTTATTGAGCACAACCTTAAGATGACAATTTTTTTTATTTTAAACCAGGTTTATCTTTTATTGCACAATGATCAGTAACCAATTACTTTTTTAATACATCCTGGATATGAATAATCTGCCGTGGTTGACTGTCCAGGCATGGAGTACCTATCGCTGATATTATGAAGAATGTGATCATTAGGCTTCTTCTTATTTTCATATTGTCTCCCTTATTCTTATAGATGCATAAATGCAAAAGAGAAATCCTGGATGCTTTTGCGAAAAACCATGTGCTGAATCAAGTCAACACCGCCGTTTTGAAAGTTTCGGGCCATTGAAATAGTCAGATGGTCCACCGGACCCTCATGCTTCACGCCGTCAAGAGTACGATTACGATACGCTGATACATCAAGGGACTTTATATTAGCAACGTGAAGAAGGATCAAACGCCCTTCTTCTTTAAGTTTATTAATAATAGCATCCGCAGTTGCATTGACTCCTCTATAATCCTCGATCGGTCCCTTTGTCCAGGATTGTCCGGGTATATCTTCATTTACTATCGGAAGAGCGTGTAAGGCTTTTGATAACAAGAGTCGCATATCTTCCAACTTATCAGGAGCAGTACCCTGGAAAATCGATTCAACCGACTGCTTGCTGTGACTGATCCCAACATCCTTGTGGCTTTTATCTTTAAAACTCATTGTTATTTTTCTTAAAATTTTGAAGGATGCATAAAACATAACGAAGCCTACGATGAGAGCAAGTATTCCAATTAAACTGAATGCACCATGAATTCCAGGAGGGGTAGCTGAAAGATAAATTAATAATATTCCTATCCCAAACATAAAGGGAGAAATAATAAGCATTGTCTTAGCACGCGCATGAACTCCAGGATCTGAATAATCGATGTCATCCGAAATTTGTTTCTCTACTTCTATTTTACCTTGAGAGGGGATTGGCGATTTTTCTTCTTTGAACTTGTTTAGCCACTCTTCCAACTCTTTTAAAACTTCTTCCTTATCCGCTTTATCGGTACGATATATATTCCAAAATCCAACAATTGCACCGACTATGCAGGCAAAAAGGAAGGCGATCAATTCGAATAAAATTTTCTTTTTAGTAGGGATAACCAATGTGGGAATTACCAACAACATGAGGGGTATATATACAATCCAGTAAGCGATAACATCTGCAGTCCAGAACCGGGTCCACCTCCTCTTTTCCAACAAATCTGTTGCCTTAAATATATCCTTGTTAACAATTCCCAGTGCACCTATACAAAAGAAGAGGCTAAGTAAAATGCCTCTAAAAATTCCACCAATGAGTACGGCAATGTCTACTATAAAAATTGCCAGAATAAGTCGTCCGGCAGAAGCTGCCACATTGCGCCGAACCAGGTTCTCTTTTCCCTTTTCTTTTGTAATATAAAGGCTAATCGACTTACGGTCAAGCTTTTGATAACAATCTTTACAAATCTTGTGACCGAAAACACGATTGGATATGGTTAGGTTTTTTCTACAGACCTGACATTGCTTAACTTTGGTATTAGATTTGTTCGTTTTATTCATTTTTTCTCCTTTTTAATAAACTAAAAACGAATATTATAGGAAATATTACAACATGTCAATGGATTTCTCCGTTATAAGCCTTCATCCCATTTTTTATACTTTTCTCTTCAGTATAAGTAAGCGTAAACAGTCTTGCGAATCCAGGATAATTGTTTTTTTTGCCTGGCACCTTTTTTCTAGTTTCCTGTTCGGAAAGCGCAGGTAATACTCTCACTTGTTAGTTCACCCTTTGAATTGGCCATTATCTTCCAATAATATACCGTGTCCGGCTGCAGATTCTCCACTGTCATGGAGTGTTCGTTAGATGACAATTCGTTTGAATTATCTCTACCACAGGAAAAAAATTTTTTTCATTCCCACCTATTGACAATTTCCCTGTATGATGCTAGAAATGACAGCATAAAAACGGATTAATAGGAGGAATAAGCAATGAAAGGCAACAATCTTAACGTTTTAGTTGTTTTGCTTTTTTGTATTTTTATCGCTGCAGATTTCCACCTGAACAGTAAAGACCAACTTACAAAAAGCACCGATGTGAAGGGAGATATACTGATTTGCAAATTTGAGCTGCTGCTTGATATGGCAGTAGAACAGCGGAATGAGATCAAGAAGCGATTGAATTCACAAAAAAGCAGGGTTCAACAAATCGTCCTTGAAAAAGAACTCATCTCTTTGGATGCAAGAATCGTTGCATTGGAACAAAAGATCATCGAACTGGAATTAAAAAGCACCGGCATGAACGTTTCGGCATCAAAACCGGCTGCCGATGAAGATGATGGATTTGAAGATAACGACAACATGGCTCATGCAGCCCAGATATCCGCCGGCAAATACTCCAATTTGAAACTATATGATGATGACTGGTATAAGGTGTATGTATCGGCAGGAAAGGACATGAAAGTTTCAATCCAGGGAACCTTTGGTGGTGCCCATTTGGGAGATATCGATGTTGAAGTTTTTGATGGCTCCGGGGATTTTATTGTTGCCGGTATTTCAGGCAGAGACAGCGAAACCGTTTTTGCCACCGACTTATCAGCCGGTTGGTATTATATAAAATTGGGCTATTTTTGGGCCAACGGGCAGTTGCAAAACATCTATTCCCTTCAAGTACAAATAGGAACAAACCTGGGGGAAGGAACCGCTACCGGAAGAGTAACGGATACAAACGGCGCCGGCATCGGGAACCTCTGGGTATACATTCAAAAAACATACGAAGACCCGGGGCCCTCCAATTGGATGGGAAGCCATGAGGCGTATACCCTGACCGATTCCAATGGCAATTATAAAATAAGCCTCCCCCCGAAAAACTATAAGTTTCTTTTTTACGCCAGGGCAACCGGTCTGAATTATGTAAACGAGTATTATAATAATAAATTTTCCTATAATGATGCCGACCTGGTTCCATTGGTATCCGGTCAAACCACATCAGGCATCAATGCCCAATTGGAAGCGGGTGGATTGATAAGGGGACGGGTGATCGATGAAAACAGCAGTCCTCTTGAAAATGCTTATGCAAGACCCTATACATCTGATGGGACCCATCTGACCAGCGGCCGAACCGACCAGGATGGGTATTATAATGTCTTTTCTTCACCAGGGAATGTTAAAGTCCTTTTCTATAAACCCTGGGATGCTCAAACCCAGGGCGATTATATTTACCGATGGTACAATAATAAACAATTCTTTAACCAGGCAGACCTTGTGGCAATCCAGGCCAACCAGACCACCCAAAACATCAATGCTCAACTTTTTCCCGGCTGCGGTTACATTTCAGGAACGGTTACCAATACGGCTGGTGAAGGAGTTGAAAAAGCAGTGGTGTTTTTGTATGAAACATCCCAGTTTGTCTTAATAACCACCAGAACCACTGATGAAAATGGCGATTATACGTTCTCTTATTTACCAACCGGAAATTTCAAAATCTTTTTCGATGCGGAGAGTATGGGTTATATATCGGAATGGTACAATAATAAAACGACATTTAGTGGAGCAACATTGATACCTGTTACAGCAGGTCAAACCACCACCGGTATCAATGCCCAGTTATCCAGCGAAACCAGTAATGAACCGCCCTCGATAACAATTACCGAACCGTCCAATGGTGCGTCGGTCAGTGGTCAGATCGATATCAACACGGTTTATTCCGATGATTATTATCAATTCAGCCGTTTTGAGCTGTGGTGGGATAATGAATTGATCGTGGGACTGGATGGAGATGACATCCCTCGCGGCGGGTATGAAACGGTCCTGGATACCACAGCTTACAGTAACGGGAACCATACGGTTAAAGCGTATATCACGGATACGGTCAATCAAACGGCACAGCACCAAATTACCGTAAATGTAAACAATCCCAATGATTATGATCCCACCGTTACTATTATCAACCCGGCCAACGGCGCCACGGTGAGTGGAACTGTATCCATCCAGGCCGAAGCAGCGGATGATAACGGCATCAACAAGGTGGAATTTTATATCGATGGTACAAAGGCAGGCGAAGATACCGGTTCCCCATACGAATATGCCTGGAACACCACCCTCTATTCCAATGGGAGTCACACCATTAAAGCCATTGCTTATGACACAATCAACCAGGATACTGAATATCAAATTTCCGTAATTGTCAATAATGTGGCCGGGGATAATCCGCCCGTTGTGACCATTACCAATCCCGGGGAAGGTTCCGAAAGTAGGGATACCGTGAATATCCAGGCTAATGCGTCGGATGATTATGGTGTGACAAAAGTGGAATTTTATTTGGATACGATTTTACTGGCAGCGGATACCAGTGTCCCTTTTTCATATAGTTGGAATTCAACCGGGAGCTTTAACGGCAATCATACGATCAAAGCCATCGCCTACGATACGCAAAACCAGACAGCGGAAGATGAAGTCTCTATTTATTTGAACAACCAGGTGGATGAGCCCCCGGTGGTACGTATATTGACATTAAATGGTTCCGTGGTCAGTGGAACCGTAAATATCCATACCCATGCTGTGGATGACAATAGTGTCTCCAAAACCAGGTTCTATATCGACGGCGTACAGATTGCAGAACAAAGTGGTGGTGATTGTGTATTCACCTGGGATACCACACAGTATGACAATACAGCACATACGATAAAAGCAGAAGCCTACGATTCCGTCAACCAACGATCCTTCAGGCAAAAAACCGTTATTGTGCATAATATTAGCGGTGACCAGGTACCACAGCTTACCCAAACCACCATTGCTTCCCTACCGGGTGGGGAAACTGCGAATGTGAAAGCGATCACTACGGTCAGTGGCTCTGTAAACATCCAGGTGACTGTCTCCGACGACAATGGCATCGAAAAAGTGGTATTTTATATCGACGGCGTGAAAAAACATACCGATACCTCCCTACCATATCAGTACACCTGGAATACCACACAATATTCCAATGGTCACCATACCATTGATATTTTTGTTTATGATACCGCCGGGCAAACCGTGATGAACCAGGAGACCGTGAATGTGGATAACGGCGGCGATACCGCTCCTATCGTATCGATTGTAAGCGTGGAGGATGAAGCAACCATCAGCGGCGATGTGATGATTGCTGCATTGGCCGAAGATGATACCGGTATCAGTAAAGTAGAGTTTTATATAAACAACTCTTTAAAAATTTCAGATACGTCACCTCCGTATCAATATATTACCGATACCACCGGACTGACCAACGGCAGGCATTCGATAAAAGCCAAAGCGTATGACACGGCGTCCCATACTTCAAAGCATCAAATCTATGTGACCGTCAACAATGCTGCCATTGAAGGCGTGGATGTGTCAATCACATATCCTGCAAATGGGGCACAGGTGGCCGGAGTGGTGCCGATCCAGGTGGAGGCAGCATCTGCTGCGGGAATTAAAACAGTTGAATTTTATATCGATGGTACAATCATGGAGGAAGACACAACGTATCCATACCAGTACAATTGGGATACATCAACGTATTCACTGGGAACGCATTCTATCCAGGTAATCGCCTATGATACTGAAAATGAATCGGCTGAAAGTCATATCAACGTGGAAGTGGCCACGTATGAAGCCGCTGGCATTCTCTTAAACAGGACTCAACTTACCTTTGGCTGTATAAAGGGAGGGAATGCTCCCGCATCTCAATCCATCCTGGTATCAAATACAGGAACGGCTGCATTAAACTGGACAGCCGCAGCCGATAAACCATGGATCAATCTATCCCCTGCTGCCGGGATTGGTGACGGGATAATTACCGTATCAATTGATCCTACCGGTCTGTCACAGGGGACTTATACCGGTACCATAACCGTATCAGACCCCAATGCATCCAATTCTCCCCAGACCGCATTGGTTACGTTGAATATTTACAAATCAGGTGGATCATCCGTACCTTTTGGTCAGTATTCCACCCCAACTGATGGTTCCACTATCAGCAGCAGTGTCCCTTTTACCGGATGGGTTCTGGATGATATTGGTGTGGAGAGTGTAAAGATTTATAGAGACCCTGTTACCGGTGAAGGTTCCAATATGGTTTTTATTGGCGATGCTGTATTCGTAGAAGGGGCACGACCCGATGTTGAGGCTGCATATCCCGATTATCCTTTGAATTACCGGGCCGGTTGGGGTTATATGATGCTGACCAATTTCTTGCCCAATGGCGGTAATGGAACCTTCAGGATTTATGCCATTGCCACTGATGTGGAAGGCCATTCCGTTACATTGGGAGTTAAAACCGTGATTGTGGATAATGAAAATGCCGTGAAACCGTTTGGTGCCATCGATACCCCGAAGCAGGGAGGTGTTGCAGCAGGCAGCAGTTTCAGGAACCATGGATGGGTGTTAACGCCCATGCCCAATGCCGTTCCCATCGATGGTTCTACCATATTTGTCCTGGTTGACGGTGTCAGTCTGGGGAATCCCACCTACAATATTTACCGGTCTGATGTTGCCGCCCTTTTCCCCGGTTATGCCAATAGTGATGGTGCTGGTGCTTATTTTGATATTGATACCACTGCTTATGATAACGGTGTTCACACCATTGCCTGGATTGCTGCGGATAATGCAGGGAATTCGGATGGGATCGGCAGCCGGTATTTTACTATTCAAAATACCGCGGCGGGAAATCGCAGCTCACAGGCACAGGAATATTTTTCGATCTCCCAACTGGATAGAATCCCTGTTAATGATGTGGAACTTGTAAGAGTTAATAGAGGACACGATAATTCCAGTCAATCTCAATGGATGGGTCCGGATGAAAAGGGAATTATAAATATTAAACTGAAAGAGCTGGAACGATTGGTTATCCTGTTATCAAGTGAAGCCAGTGATATGACGGGTTACATGATAGTGGGTGACCGGCTCGGGCGTTTGCCTATCGGTTCTACTATTGACAAAAGGATAGGGACTTTTTTCTGGCAGCCGGGACCGGGTTTTGTAGGAGTCTACAGGCTGGTGTTTGTTATCAAAGACCCCCATGGCAGGATTAGCCGGAAGGATATTGTTCTTCATATTGAAACTAAGTTTAGAAAATGACACCTTTTTTTAAGCTGTTTACAGCCCTATCAGTGATATGTTCATAACCGTCCTTCCTTACCCAATTTGCACGACCAAAAACTGTGGCTACAATTCCTATTCCGATCTTATCAATTTCATCTAAAATATCTTTAAGAAACAGATGCGCTGAGCGAGGGATAAGAACATCTCTACCTTCAGCGACGAAATGGATAATAAATTGGTTTTTTTTCATGCCGCGTTTTTTTGCCAGTCTCATCAGGGCATACATGTGGCTTAGGCAAGCATGTACCCCTCCCTCGGAAGAAAAGCCAATGTGATGAAATGGTGTTCCGTTTTTTATTGAGCGCTCTAATTTTTCAACAACTTTCTTAATTTCCTTTTTGGATTCATCAAACACACCATTAATTAATCCACCACTTATCAGCTCATCAATAAGTATTATCGGTTGTTTAACAAGTCTTCCAGAAAAAAGATGCAAATGCCCGATATCGGTGGCACCGGGTTGGAGGCCTTTATCATGATGTTTACCCTCTCTCTCTGATAAAATTTTACGCAACCCGATAACTTCACCATGAGCTGCTATTTCTACATATGCGGCATTTTCTTTCAGCCAATCATAATTCGGCGTATAGGCTTTTCGTATTGCATCATAGGGATAGGTATTATCCGGATTTATTCCCCACCCATCAAGAATAATCTCAACAAGCCTCCTTTCATATCCGATAAAATCATCAGGAAGTAAGCTTTCCTCATAACAATCCGGGATATCCGCATTATAGCCCAATAAATGAAGGAGTGTCGCCGCATTATTCCGGATGGTTTTTTCTTTCTTTAACGTTATTTTGGATTTTCGCAAGGGATCATATATGATATAGGGAACTCTATTTGCAGTATGCGAGGTGCTTGATTCCACCATGGTCTTTTTTAAACCATCTTCAGATGCCCCATGATCTGCTGTTACGATAAGAATCGGTACCTTTTTTGATAACTTTTTAAACTTCTTTGAAAGATTCTGGTTTTCTTTTTCAAGCTCGATTAAAAATTGCTCAAAATCATCCAGATGCAGCATCTTTATAAAAGTCTTTTTGCCTTTATTTTTTAATTCTTTTTCTATGTCCAGAATAAAGTTGCTTCTTATTTCATCTATTTTTGACTTTACCCGGCCCAGAGCATGATCCGTAACCTCGTTCCCTTTTTTCGCCGATTCAAAGTTTCCAGTATGTTTCATCATATCAGAGGAAAGCATATTTGCGATTATATCTGTCACCTTGCCATCATCCAACCAATCAAGAATATAATCCGCGACTTCTTCGGTATTCATTTCAGGGACATCTGCATATTCACATGTTGTAGGTTTCATCGGTATGCTTACTTGTTTTTCATTTGGCCAGAGTTTTTCTCTCCTGCCGTGAGCATTTCGACCGAGGTGTTTTTTTTTTTCATTTTCTGAAACGATGCGGACGATCCGTCCCTTCTGATATAGAATTTCAAAATAATTATTGTCCACTTCACCCAATGATTCTTCAGGTATGATATACTCCCCACCATTCTCTACAAACGTATCTGAAAATTTGATATACCCTGTTATATTTTTAAAACCGTGTCGCTGCAGGCCTTGAGCAAAATAGGATGCCCTGTCATCTCGAAAATGACCGATAAATATTTCATCATCTTTAGATATCCTGTAGAGTGGTTTTTTCTGTTCATCGACCAAAATGATATAACCAAGATTTTGGTCAGTTTGTTCTTCCTCCAGTCGTTCTTGAGCTTTTTCTATTTCTTCTGGTGTGATTTGTGTAACGAAAGAAATGTTTTTATTCTTCTCCATTTAATCGTTCCTGATTTAAGTGAATGATTATATAATTAATCAATAAAAGCGTCAAGCCGCCGCTTTAAAAAAGTGAAAAGTGCATTTAAATAGTTTAATTAATCCCTCCAACCTCACATAACTTATTGTTTCCTTTATTGGCTCGAATGATTACACTCTCTTTCACTTTTTAGTAAACGGACAATATATTTTAGTTCATCCGCATCGACGACACGCCCTGATTGGCCAACGGCTTTAATCGTTTCCAGTATCTGCCGTTCCAGGTCAGATTCGATATCCGTCTCACCGATTTGAGGAAGAAGAAAGTGAACGGCTGAAATCCCGGACATATGATCCAGGCAAATTTGCGATGTCCTGCCGAATTGCTGCGGCTCCAGGCTCTGGTAATGATAGACATTTTTTATGACGGCATGGGAATGGACGCCAGCGCAGTGGGTAAATACATTCCTTCCCATGATGGGGAAATTGTCCGGGACAGGGATTTTTGAAAACTTGCTAACCGACTGGTAGAGTTCTGGGAGGCGTTCCAACTTCCACTTCCCTTCAAGGTGAAAATCAGTGCTTAAAACTGCCAGGAGTGTTGCCAGATCGACAATTCCCGCCCGTTCCCCCAATCCCATCACCGATGCATCGATAATATCGGCCCCACCCCGATAACCATCAAGGGCATTGGCCAGGGCGAGTCCCCTGTCGTTATGACAGTGTACGGCAATTTCAGGGAAAAGTTCCGCTGCTGCCAGGTTATCCTTTATTTTCTTTACATAATCGTACATATTTCGTTTACTGCCTGGAATCATATAACCGGTCGTATCAGCAATACTAATGATATCTGCCCCGGCCCTGACCGCCTCTTTCGCCACAGTCGTAACATTGCTCCATTGGGAGCGGACCGTGTCTTCCGGGGTAAAGCGAATGGTAAGCTCGGGTTTTTCCCGGCGGGCATAGGAAATAACACCGGCAATTTGATCCACCGCTTGAGCCAGTGTTTTCGAATATTGTTTGAGCCGCTCATCAGAGACACAGAAAAAAAGACCCAAAAAAGAGATGTTGCAATCCAGCGCTATTTTTACATCTGCCTCGAGAGAACGTGAATGGGCCCCAATGCGGGCGGTAAAACCCATGGGAGCAATTCGAGTTATGGCACTGTGAATGTCTCGTGATACACAAGGATAACCAATTTCAATTATATCGACCCCAATTTGGTCCAGCAGTTCCACCACCTTAAGCTTGATATGGGGATCAAAGTAGACTCCTGGGGTCTGTTCCCCTTCCCTGAGGGTTGTATCCAGTATCTTTACCATTGATGGAAAAGCTCCGGGAAATCTTCATTCTCTCCATCGGTGGATAACATGGTCATTGGGTCACTCCAAATGACTTCTAATTTCATTCTGCAGGATGAACATTCAGCCTGGTCACCAATCCGATGGTTAACGTCTAACCTTACATCCCCGCTGCACAGGGGACATTCTGTTCTGATCATTGTCATCGTTTGCTCCTTTTTCTTCATTAAAATTCTTATTTAAACCTTGGGCATTGCGCCCTTTTTTACTAAGATTATGATTATAGGTTGATTTTATTATTTGTCAAATTTTTAAATGAATTTGACAAATTTTAAATAATATGTTAGAATTTTAACATGATTACTGTGCCGGAATTGGTTCGAAAGATTGTTCTTAATTCACCTTTAATGGAAGAAGGTCTTGCTGCAGGGATTATCAACTTATCCGCCCTGGCCAGGAAAATCCTGCCTCAGATTGAAAAGGAACTCATGAAAAAGGTTGAAGAGATGACGGTTGTTATGGCCTTAAAGCGGTTATCGGTAAAATTAGAGGAAAAGTCCTCTACCATTGCTGAATTTTTAAAAAAAATGGGAGACCTGACGGTCCGTTCAAACCTGGTGGAATTCACCTTCCGGAATTCAGATTCTCTTCTGGAAAAACAAAAATTACTGCTACACAAGCTGGCGGATTTTAGAGATGAATTTGTTACCATTACGAGAGGGGTATTTGAAGTGGCCATTATCGTCAGTGCTGATGCGGAAAAGATAGTAGAAACGATATTTAAAGAAGAGAAAAAGATATCCAAAATAACCGGCCTCTCTGCTATTATCATCAAATTACCGGCGGAGGCGGTTTCTGTTCCCGGGGTTCACTATTCCATCTTGAAACATCTGGCCTGGGAAAACATCAATGTAGTGGAAATGGTTTCAACTTTCACTGAATTTACGATTATCCTTGGCAAAGACCATATTGATAGAGCCTTTTCTATATTGAAGAAATTTCTTTGGGAGTAAAAAACGTTTCAAATTAGCAGGTTCCGAATTGATTTTTTTGTCTGGCACTTTTTTAAACCGTGCAGGGTTTTTAAAATTCTTCTAGCTTCCTGTTCGGAAAGTGCGGGTAATACTCTCACTTGTTAGTTCACCTTTTGAAGTGGCCATTATCTTCCAATAATATATCGTATCCGGCTGCAGATTCTCCACCGTCATGGAGTGTTCGTTAGATGGTAATTCGTTTGAATTCTCTCTAGTGCAGGAAAAGAATAGAAAACTCATTATTAAAATCACTGCAAATGCAAAAATAAAGTTTCTTCTACGCTTCCCTTCTGTTGTCCCCAGGAGAAATATACCAGCAAACACGGCAAACAGGGGACCCCCGGCTTTCCCCCAGCCGTAGGTAGGGTATCTGATCCTTCTGTTGATAATTAATTTATGATTGTATATGTTCATGTAGGGACGCGATTCATCGCGTCCGGAGCAATTCCTGCCGCACCCACCTAATCAAATTAAAATCGGATATATATGGGATTGTTATTATTTGCAATTGTTGAAGACACACAGATACATATGAGGCATCGTAAGAGGTTCGGACGCGATAAATCGGCGTTTCGTGTCCCTACAAGAATGCGGCGCACTTTTTGCCCTTTTTGCCTGACACCTTTTTTCTTTTTCAGCGGTTTAGCGGAAAAGCTTAAGAATTTCTTCTTTTTTAAGATTTTTAAAGGTTTTGGCTTCTGAAGCGATCAGGTTCTCCACCAGGGCCTTTTTTTCTTCCTGGAGCTGCAGCATTTTTTCTTCAATGGAATCCTCCACCACCATCCGGTAGACAAATACCTTTCTGGTCTGCCCAATGCGGTGCGAGCGATCAATGGCCTGGGCTTCCACAGCCGGGTTCCACCAGGGATCAAAAATAATCACATAATCCGCTGCTGTCAGGTTAAGAGCCACTCCACCGGCTTTGAGACTCAATAAAAACACACGCCGATTATCATTCTCCTGGAAGGCATTTATCATCTTTTCCCTGGTCTTAATGTTGACGGAACCGTCAATATAAGAATAATCGATGTTTTCTTCATTAAAATGGCCCCTGATAATCTTGAGGACTTCGACAAATTGAGAAAAGACCAATACTTTATGATTCTCTGAAAGAATATCCTCCATCAGCTCGGTAAAGTGATCGAATTTGGCAGAAGGGACCCCTTTGAATTTCTTGTTCACCAACTGTGGGAAGAGGCATAACTGCCTCAAACGGAGCATCCCTTCCAGAATCTTCATCGAGGACTTTGAAATCCCTTTTTCGTCGATTTCATTTTCGATCTCCTCCCTGTAATAGGCAGCCGTTTCGGCGTAGAGTTTTAACTGCTCATCTTCCATCCTCAATTTTGTCACGATTTCTGTCTTATCCGGTAGTTCGGTCTCTACTTCCTCTTTCTTACGGCGCAGGATGAAGGGATAGATCATCTTTTTTAAAAGCTCTGCCTTTTGACTGCTTTGTTCTTTTTCAATGGCAGCAGCGAATTGTTGGTTAAACCACCTGGAGCTGCCCAGGTAACCGGGAATTAAAAACTCAAACAACGACCACAGCTCCATACTGGTGTTCTCAATGGGGGTACCACTGAGAGCCAGGCGGTGATTCCCCTTTAAAACTTTAGCTGCCCTGGAAACCTGCGACGCGTAATTTTTAATATTCTGGGATTCATCCAGGATTATGTAATCAAATTCAAAATCACTAAAAAATTCGATGTCGATTCGTAACGTGGCGTAACTGGTGATTACCAGGTCCTTTGTGTCCCATCCTTTGCTATCTTTATCCCGTTTTATACCGATATGGCGGTAAAACGTTAAACGTGTGAATCGTTTGATTTCCATTTCCCAGTTGGGAATAGCGGAAACCGGTACCACCAGGAGAGATGTTTTTAACAGGTTTTTATCCTTTAACGATTGCAGCAAAGCCAGGGTTTGAACCGTTTTTCCCAGTCCCATATCATCTGCCAGGCACCCGGAAAAACCATACTCTCGCAGGAAATAAAGCCACTTAAAACCCTCCTTTTGATACCCTCGCAGCCGGCCGTTGAACTTTGAAGACACAGGGTAATCTTCTATTTTTTCAAATTTCTTTAATTTTTTACCTGTTTGGAGAATTTGTTTGAGTTCCGGTATCTCTTCCATTTTTTTATCGTAGAGTTTGTTGATAAGAATATAATTCCTGGAAGGGACCCGGAAAAGATTCCCATGCTGTTCACCGTACTGGTAGATGTCGCGTAATTTTTCGATCTCTTTTTTGGTGAGCAAATGAAGCTCCCCCTTTTTATCCGTAACAATATTTTCTATCAGGTCAATGGAATCGATTTCAAATCCTTTTCCAGTGAAAGAATCATGGACCGTGGGTTTAAATTCCAGCCAGTCGATATTGGATTGGACAGCCACCTGTATTTGACTGCCGAAGGTTCCAATGTATCGCTTCCATTCTGTCATATAAATACGGAAACCCTTGTCCAGGTAAAACTTGCCCCTCTTAATCACCCAGTTTAAATAGTCCCCCTCTCTAAAATAGAAATAGTAATAAACCGATTTCTCCAGGTTATCATAATCCATCTCCTGTTTCAGCAATGGGTCACCTCTTAATAACCGGAGGCACATATTTTCAAATTGGCTGTTTCTTTTATAGGTAAAGACCTCCTTATCCGGGTGTTTTTCCAGGAATTTCTTTATCTCCCGCATATAATCGAAATGCATCTCAATTCGTTCATTTTTCCCCTCCACCGGGTCATTTGGATACATTTTTAGCACCGGTGTTGGTCGCAGTTTCAGTGCATATTTTTTTAGCAATTGGGAATTAATTTCCAGGAATTCCGATTCAACACCCTGCAAAGCCCTCACAATTTCATCGAAATCAGGGGTGTAAAATTCCTGCCCTGCCTCCAGGAATTGAAAGAAACGATAGAAATGCTCCGATTTTTCCGGGATGGCCAGATAATGATCCCCATCCGAAGAGGTGAAAAAGATATAGATTTTTTGATCTATTACCTGGAGGATATAATCATCGCCAGCATCCAACACGTGAACGGACTCGTCGTCGTGAACATGGGCAGGACCATGAGCAGTAAATTTTAAACGAATCCTGAAAACCGTTTCCTTTTTCAAAGATGGGGCAAACCGAACCTTAACCGTTCTGAATGCAATGGTTTTTAGCGGATTGTAGGTTTTACTCAGGTTTTCAGACTGACAAAATTTCAGTTCCTCCGGTAAAGAAAATATTTCCCCCATCAGTTGAGAAAAATAGAGTTGGTTCATGATTTTTGTTTTTAATGAGTCGCTGAAAAGATGATGATCAAGCGCAGCAAAATGGGTGAGAAAATTCTCTAATGGAGAGTTAAGACCTATAAATTCATATTTCGTTACATCAGCTGGCATGATTTTCCTGGGGTTCCCGTATTCCCCGCTTACTTTCAGCGGTATCGCCACTGGTTGAAATAACATTTTTTTGCCCTCTGATAAGCCGATATAATCGATTTTCAGATTCAGTCCCAATCGGGCTTTGGGTTTCCCGAATGGTTCTGTCTCAGTCGTAGGGATCATGCGATTCTTTTTCAGCTTTGCCAGCTGTTTTTTTAGCGTGCTGCTTTCAATTTTGCGGGTGAGTTTTTTTTGTTCGATCTCCTTGAACGTAACCGCCTGGTTTGAGACATCAAAATTAAATGTTTCCACTTCTGCTTTGGATGGAGATTCCTGGTCAATATAGGCATATATTTTCTCTTTTGCCAGGTTAAATACATCTCTTATTTTTCCTGCCACATCCATGGTATTGTCGTATTCATTTTCCAGGAAGAAAAGGGCAGCCCTGACGTAGACGTTGCGGGTCTGCTCGATGCCGTCTTGTTCAATGCAGTGGATTCGAACAGGATTACCCAGGTCATCCGGTTTATTTAGAAAAATAACCGCACCATAATAGGCAGCGCTTCTGAAAAAGTCCCTGTAAATAAAGAGATAATAGTTTTCCCTCAGTTCGCCCATGGCACCGTACCGGATCATCTTTTTATACTGCTCCCTGTGGCTTGCAGAGCCGAAACGCTCCAATGCTTCATCGTACAGCTGGTCCAGTTTTTCCTTAAAATTCATTTTGATAATCCCCTTTTACTCTTCGGTCTGAGCTTTTAATTCGTTCCTGTAGTGGTCAAGAATCGTTGACTTTGAGATGATTCCCAGGAATTTCCTCTCCTTTACCACTGGTAAAGCACGGAAATGGGTGGCATCGAATTTATCCATAATTTGACGAACGGTGTCATCGATGGAAAGGAGGGTTAAATCCCGGTGCGTTTTCATTACCATAGAGACAAGAGTGAAATTCACCAGGTCCGAGTTAAAGAGGTACTCTTTGATATCTGAAAAATAGACCATACCCAGGAACTCACCTGTTTCTTTATCCTCCACTGGAAAATAATTCTTTGTGGATTTTTTTATCAAAGGGATCATCTCTTTCAGCAGCATATCCGGTGGTACCTTTAAAAGATCAGTTTCCAGCAATTCTTCTATTTTGATATCGGAGAGGATACGGGCATCGGTCTGGGGTCTTAAAAGGTATCCTTTTTTGACCAATTCGTAGTGGTAGATGGAGTGTTTTTCAAAAAATTTAACCATCATGGCTGTTAAGAAGGAGACCAGCAGCAGTGGTAGAATAGCGTCATAGCCCCCGGTGATTTCCACGATAAGAAATATACCTGAAAGTGGTGCCTGCATTGTGCCGCTGATCATGCCTGCCATAGCTACCAGTGAGAACAAGCTGGCGCCGGTGAATTGTGCTGCTGGAAAGAACAGGGTCAGGATTTGAAAATAGAAAAACCCGGCCAGGCTGCCAATCACAAGGGAAGGGGCGAAGACCCCTCCAGCTCCTCCGCTGCCCAGGGTAAGGGATGTGGCCAGCATTTTCATTCCCACCAATACCAAAAGAATCAATATGCCAGCGTCGTATTTCTCGGAAATGAGCTGCCGTACCAATCCATAGCCTTCACCGCGGACCTGGGGGAAGAAAAAAATAATAGTACTCACCAGCGCACCGCCCACGATTGCTTTTGCCAGGAAGTTGGATAAATACTTATCAAGAAGGGTGGAACTCCATTTTAAGGCTCTGATAAAAACAAAAGCGAAAACCGCAATCGCCACTGAAAGCCCTGCAGAGGCGAAGATGTCATTGACATTCACCTCGAATACTCTGTGGGCAAAGGGAATTTGATTGCCCCTTAACAGGCGGCTTACCACTGTACCTGTGACAGAAGAGATAACAATAGGAAGCATGGTCCGGTGCGACCATTCACCCAGTATGACCTCCAGCGTAAAAATAATACCTGTAATCGGTGCATTAAAAATCGAGGCAATAGCAGCAGCAGCCCCAGACCCGGTGACCGCTATTTTAATGCGTTCATTGGACTTGAAGTAATTGGCTACATTGGACCCAATGGCAGCGCCGCTGATAATGATGGGGGCTTCGGGTCCGGCAGAGGCCCCGCTGGATAGGGTGATTAAACCGCCCACCCACCTGGAAAAGGAGGAACGGAATTTTAATGCCCCTCCCATTATACTGACACCGTAAATCACCTCAGGCACACCGTGTCCACCAAAATCTCTGGCAATAAATTTTAAAAAAATCACGGTTAAAACAATTCCCACCAATGGGAAAAAGATGTAATAGGGGGTTTTGTTAAAGAGTCTTAGAAAATGGGAAAAGAATTCAAGACCGCGATTTAGCCCCACAGCCGCCAGACCGCTTACCAGCCCAACAATAATCCCGATAATAATCATCTGGGCCCTGGAGTCAAGGTTAATAAAAATAGTCCTGATTTTTAAGTTTAGCTGTTTCAATGTTTTCAGTTACTACCGTCCGTTAGGACTTTCGATTGTTTTAATTTTTGCCAGTAATTGATTCTCATCCACCCCCTGTTTCAGCATCGATAAAAATTCTTCGTCATGCAGGCAAAAACTTAACCTGGAAAGAATTTTCAAGTGCATCTCCGGTGAAGGCGCGAAGATAAAAAAAAGTACAAATACCGGTTTACCGTCGATGGAATTAAAATCGATCGCTTCCTTCAGGAAGAACACAGGTATGATAGGGTATTGAAGTTTTAAATACTTCCGTACATCTCTAAAATGGGGAATGGCAACACCTTTACCGATCCCGGTGGAGGCAATACTTTCGCGAGCAATGATTTCATCAAAGATTAAATCTTTATTGGCTTTTACAGGGAAATCAATGGCCTGGACAGCATTTTGCAGCACTGTAAAGATATCGTCTCCTTCCAGGTTATGAAACATACCACCCCGTTTGATGGCACTGCTTAAAGAGATTGTTTCATGTTCTATTTTCTTTTTTTCAATTTCCTGCTCTTTTTCAATGATGGTAAAATTATGGGATTGGGCCCAATTGATCATTTCATTTCGTTTAAAAAAGTATTCACTACCTTTAAATTTGCAGGGGATTTTACCCTGGTGGACCCAGCGCTGGACCTTTACCAGTGGTATCCCCAGTAAAACAGCAACTTCTTTGGCAGATAATTTTTTTTTCTCTTTCATAAAGGTAAAGTCTAACAAAATTCGCGATATCTGGCAATATTTTTGATATAAAAAATTTAGAATTAAACAGACTCGTATTCCGAATGCAAATAAAACTCTCTTGGGCGGAGTTCATCAAATTCTCCCTCATCAAAAAGGAATCTCCTGATATGAAAGCAAAGATCGCATTTTGAAAGATAGCCCCCCGGATTTTCCTGGAACCCAAAAGCCTTTGCAAAGTGATAGAGTCCTTCTATATCCTCCGAGATCAGGAAACGTAAAATCGGTTTGCCTTTTAAATCAATGCCTTCATTAATAAGAAGGTCTATATCCCGCCACCTTCCCATTGAAATTCCTCCGCAAAATCCCGGCATAATATTTCCGTAATTATCAAAATGGTTGTGCCAGTTGCGAAGAACCGGTGTAATACAAGGTTGGTCGAAAAAATCCTGGCAGGGATAGGGGGGATAGAAATCCCTTAAACTGTCGTTCGCTCTTCCCATTAAAAACATTTCCACTCTACTTGCAATGTTATCATCCTTTACAAGATTAGAATAATCTTCAAGGGGAATTTTTTTCTTAATCCCCAGCCCTTTAAATTGTCTATAATATTCCAGTTGATAAATCATAACATTGTCCTCAAAAACCTCTCTGCTGATCCTGATGCAGGTTTCCGTTCGTTCAAAAGGAATGTATTCAGCATAGAAGGGATTGACGGAAATCATGATTCCTTTGAGTCCTGCTTTTTGCAGCTTCACCAACTTTTCCCTGGTTTCCTCATCATTGGTACACCAGAAGCAGTTTGTCTCGACAAAAGTAGAGGGAATTTTATACTCGTTTGCAATTTCAGCAGCCTTTAATAGAAGATCATAATTTAAAAAAGGTTCTCCGCCTGTAAAATGGAGTCCCTGGTTTAAACTCACAGAGTCTTTACCCCATGGGGAGCTGCTAATTTTTCCGGAAAGTAATGATAAACATTCTGTTAAATCGTCCTCTTTCATCCAGTCATCTTCCCATTTTGTAGAGCAAAAATACATACAGTGCCTGCATTTTGCTGTGCACTTGTATGACAATATCAAACCACCCGATTGGGGAAGAGGCAATTTTATTTTACTCATTATTTATCCTTTTTCTTATGCAGTAATATATATACCTGTTTAGCAAAAAATTTTCAACCTCTTGTATTAACGCATGTAAAATCTTAGAATGAACTAAAAAAAGCATGTATTCAATTCGAATTGTTGATTTCTCAATCCCATTCAATTAGAATTCTATTCTATGAAAAACAAAAAGACTTTAAAACCAGATTTTTCTACCTGGAAAAGAAAAAAATATTAGCACAAGGAGGTTTTCAAAAATTTAAATGATTAGGCAAAAAAAATGGTTGAAGAAAAAAACGGTTTTCCTTTCAGTTTTTTTTTGAAATAATTATCTATTCTGTTCAAAAGAGGAGAGAAGAATGTCTCATTTAAGAAAATTCCACTACCTGATCCCAATACTTTTAATTGGGATATCTTTATTTAATCGCTGTACCTTTGTAAAAATGGGTTCCTTGTTTCTGAGTGGAGATATCCATCAAAAACAATTCACCCGAACTGTTGATTTTGAATACAGCGGTAACCTCATTTTTGTCAAAGTCAAAATTAACAATATTCCCGGAGAATACCGGGTTATTTTTGATACCGGTGCAGCCTTTAGTGTAATTTCCAACAAGATCGCCCAAAAGATAGGAGTAAAAAGCATAGCCGAAAGTACCATTAAGGATGCAGCCAGGAATAAGGGCAAGGTTAAATTTTGCAAGATTCCCCGATTAACCATTGCCGGTATCTCTTTCATAAACACCGCAGCTGCAATCATGGATCTGAAGCAAGACCCCTGGTTGAGGTGTTACCAGATAGATGGCGTGGTAGGGATGAGTCTACTCCGCCTGGTAAACAACTGGCAGATCGACTATCAATCCCAAAAAATAACCTTCAGCGACCAAAAAGTGCTTATCGATCCATCAGTCCACCGGGTGGTCATCCCTTTTTATCGGAATATTCAGCGTATTCCGAAAATAAATCTACACATTCATGATCAATTAAAAATAAAATGTACGGTGGATCTCGGTTCCACCTCCACCTTCAATTTGGATATAAAAACCTGGCAGAAGCTAAAAAAGATCAAACCCGACATTAAATACATTTCAGGAACCGGAGAATTGGCAGCCGGGGCCCTGGGTAAAAACACTGGAAAAATGTTCCTGGCGGTTTTTGACAATATCAAAGCCGGCAAAACTCCCCTTGGTCGCCATTCGATCAAATTCATGCCCAATGTATTAACCAGTGTGGGCAATGGTTTTTTTCGTAACTATACCATCACTTTTAACTGGCAAAAGAAGATATTAACACTGGCTATCCCCAGTACCCACAAACGAAAAATCGAATTTCCAACCTACGGGTTTGGATACGCCTATAATGAAAACACCAGGAGCCTGTATGTCAATTTCCTTTATAATCCTTCACCAGCTAGCCAGGCAGGACTTAAAGTCAAGGACAAAATCATCAGTATTAACGGTTTATCTCTGAAAGGAATTCAACTTGAGGACTACTGCAAATTTTTATTCCACCCGGAAAATTTAATGGGAAAGGGAAACCAGATAGAACTGGTGACCCAGCGCAATGGCCAAACAAAAACCGTTACTCTAACCAAAAAAGACTTGCTTGCCAATCTTTAAAGAGGAGGAAAACTAAAAGTGCCTAAAGTGCCTAAAGTGAACTAAAGTGCCTAAAGTTGTGGAGCGCCAATGAATTGGCGCGATACCTTTTTAGAACTAAAAAGGTATATGGCGCTCGGGCCTATATTGCCACCTTAACTTTAGGCACTTCCTACTTTAGGCACTTTAATTACTTTCTGTCATTTTCTGGAAAAACTTTACTCGGAAGCAACTACTGGGACTTTGGCCTATCTCCGAAAAATGGAATGTTGATTCTTGACCGATCTTTAGCGTTATGATATAAAAAAACCTTTATATCTTATATTTGTAGAATGAATAGCGTATCATGAAAAAAATTGTACCTTCTATTCTATTTTTCCTGATTATGATGATGTTGACCGGTTCTGGTTCTCTCTTTTTCAGAGATATTCAGGGAGATCCTATAGAAAAATATCGGCAAATAATAGAAGCCGCCGATCAATTATACAAAGAACGAGGCGATTTAAACAAGGCATTGCAAGCCTATGAAAAATATAAAGAGGCGATTGAAGGAAAACACCGTTCCAACGGGATCTATGAGGCGCTGTGGAAAGCGGCAAAGACCGGGTTCTACTTAATGGAAGTATTAAAAGACAAAGAAGAAAAGGGAAAAATCGTCAAAGAGGCCATCCAATACGCCAAACAGGCCATCAACGTGAATCCCGACGGCGTCGAGGGCCATTTCTGGCTGGGAGTCAACTATACCAAGTACGGTGAGATCAAAGGCGTGCTCAAAGCCCTATTCCTCATTAGCCCCACCAAAAGAGAGATGCGAAAAGTCATTCAATTAAATGATACCTATGAAGGGGGAGGCGCTTATGTGGTGCTGGGCAGAGTATATTCACAGGTACCCGGAATTTTGGGGGGCAGTGACAAAAAGGCCAGACAATATTATGAAAAAGCCAGAAAGATTTGCCCCTTCAATAGCTTAAACCTACTATTTTTAGCAGAGACCTATTGGGATTTGAAGGAAAAAGTACTGGCTGTGAAAACTCTTGAAGAGCTGTTGGCGATGGAACCAGACCCCCGATGGGTACCGGAAACCCAAAAACATAAAAAAGAAGCCCAGAAATTGCTAAAGAAGTACAGAGAAGAGTAAGATCTCTAAATTTTTTCAGAGTATTTCAAAAAAAAAAAAAAATTTCGGATAAAATAGTGATTTTTTTTTCAAAAATTGTTATAGTTGTATATTAAAAAATTAAAAAAGCGCATGACTCTCAATTTGCTATGGCAAATGAGAGGGAGGGTGACTTTGTTAATGTTAAAGAATAAAGCATGAGGAGGTGTAAGATGGTTCAAGTGGATTTACCGGCAGCATTTACCGTGGGCCAGGTATTTGCATTTCTTTCTAAGAAGTACCTGAAAGACGAGCCAGGGATTTTTGCAAATAAACTTCTGGGCCCCTTGAATCTTTATCTTTCCTGCGGTTTTGCACCGGTTGGCATGTTTCTCTTAATCGGGTGGCCAGCGTGGGAAGTGATGCATGTGACAGGTTGGGTTGAAAACCCTTTTAATCGGCCGTTGGTTGCAGGCTTCTATGTCCTGTTTTTAATTGCGATGGTCTTGCTGGGAAATGTCGGGTTTATACTCGGCCATCATTGGTATAAGAAGGGGAAAGACAAATGGGTGATTTATGGAGCGGTAATAGGGGCCATATTAACCTTTTTGCCCTTTTTACTGAAATGGGGCGTGTGGTGGAACGTCGGCCAATATGATGAAGTTATGGCCGGAAGAGGAGCTTCCTTCTGGAAACCGCCCTTTTTTTACGGCTGGTTGGTGGTCATGAGTTACTTTTTCATTATAACCATCCTGACAGGCATATGGTTTAAAAAGAGAGGCAGTAAAAAAATTTAAAAAATGAGCCGCGGATTGGCGCTATTAAACGCAGATGAAAGGAGCACATCCGCGGTAAAAAAAGGAGGATAAAATGTTAGCAATGGATATTCCTATCGCATTGATGACCGGCATGGTGCTGGCAGAAGCCGGGAAAAACTTAATAAAGAGTGAAGACAAGCAGAAGAATGCTTTTTTAAACGTGGTGGTATTGATGTATGCAGCGATTTTTATCGCCCCCACTCCCGGTTACTATTTTGCAGGGTGGCCAGCCTGGGAGTGCAATTTCATGTGGGAATGGGTGGACCACATCTATGATTCTCCATTGAGGGCCGCCTTTTCCTACGCACTACTGGCATTCTGCGTCATTCCTACCTACATAGGGCTGGTTATCGGGCGGAGCCTTATAAAAAAAGGGAAGGATAAAGTGAACCGCATCGGCTATATTGTCCTGCTGGTCCTGGTGGGTGTCATTATATTGGTACTGAGAGATATTACCTTTAATGTCTCCGCTACCATGGCAGAATATAAAGCAGGGCAATCCTACTCCTTCTGGACCCACCCCTTTGTCACTGGTTGGGCGATTACGTCACTTTACTTCTGGGGATCACTGGTGGCCTTCTATTTGTGGCTGAGGAAGAAAAAATAACGTTTTAAAAAAATAGGTGAGTGAGGGGAGTAAAGTAAATAGGGTTAGTAACCAAAGGCGCTATTGTTTCTCCCCACTCCCCTCACTCACCCACTCAACTAAGCTCAAGAGAGTGGTGTGGCTCAATTGACCAGCAGGTCAAATTGGGGTAGCAGTTCTTGAAGTACATAAAATCGGTGGTACTGGGAAGCCCGGAGAAATTTGCAGGCATTGGATTCTTTTGCCTCTTTCCTGGGGGCATTAATATCTTTGAGCTGGGTTAACTCCCATGAATGTTTATTATAGAGTATACCTTTATCAACATTTGTAGGGTTAAAAAGAGCACCATCCCGGATCGTTTGTCGCCATTTTTCTATACGGTCATCTTTATCTTGATGTTGGAACGCGATAATATTTTTTATATGGGGTTTAATGTCCTCCCATTGACGTTTTGTTTTGGGATCGGCAATATCGTCGGATTTTTCTGCATATTGGCCGAAAAAATAGTGAAGTTCTTTGGCACCTTCAAGGAAATCAACTGCGTTTTCTCGTTTTATTGTTCCTCTTCCCATTAGACTGGATTCGTATTCAAATTCCCATGAGAGGAAAGGAATATCCGGATAGGTTGCCACAGAACCGTGTCCCACAGGAATTAATTGGGCAAAGATGCTTGAAAATTTCTCTAATTTTGCTTCAAGCGCTTCTAAGATCGTTTTGGTTTTGATATTATGGATTTTAATAGTACGGGGTTTAACTCTATTTAAATTACTGGAAATACCGATAAACCCATGGTGAGAAAAGGTATCGGCAAACACATGGGCCGTTATACCGATCAGATGGGGCCATAAAGGGCGATTTTTTTCGTCCAGTGCATCCTCGAACATTTTCCTGGCCACTATACTGTTTTTCCTGCATACCAGTCGTTGAATAAACGGTCCGTTTTTTGGCTCATTCCCCGGAAGGAAATGAAAGGGGAGCCAGACTTTCCATTGATCCCCCTTAATCGCGTTCTCAAAGTCCAGTGGTTTGTGACTGGTCATGGCAGGTAGGAGTGCGTAAGCCTCTGCAACCACCACTTCCCCATCTTCCACTGCATCGTCTACATATTGGGATGCAAAGGCAATGGCCCTTGCTGTTCTATCCTTTATGCCAGCAGCCCGGGCTAAGGCATAAACGCCATAAAGATGCATATCTATCTGCATAATTACCTCCTTTTTAATAATATATTTTTTATTTCATATTAAATTAAATGCATCCTCCTGTATCCAGTTTATTAGTAATATAAATAGAAAAAAATATCAAGGGATAAATGATAAAAATAAAGAAATTGTTTTTCTGTTTGTAAAGATATTACGCTTGACGCTCATTCAAGGATTTTAGAAATTGCCGTATGAAACAGGTTAGTGGGAAAAGATTTTGTAGAATTCTCGAGGCTCATGGATGGGGTCTTCAAAGAACTAAGGGTAGTCATCATGTATATGGGGAAATAGGAGAAGAAAATAAAATTTCAGTTCCTGTTCATGGCAATAAGCCCATTAAGATGGGTTTATTAAAATATCTTATGGCAATCGCAGGACTAAAAGAAAAAGATCTGTAGGCCAATTCCTGCAAAAATATATTTGGCAATGTCAAAAAAGGAATATTCCCATTTTCAGTTTACTCTCCTTTATGCGTCGATAAGAAACTGGGAAAAGGCAAATCCCTCTTTCAAAGTGTTGAAAAACCCGGAAAGTTCTTCCTCAACCTCAACCTGAGCACTTGAAAGCTCTCTCTCAACCTGAGTCTTTCGATCTTGAATGTTTTCTGTAATCCACCAATGTGACGGCTAGATTCATGGTAGGTGGCGTTAAGGAACGGAGAGATTCGGCATTTAATACTTTCAAGGCACCTTGCGTAAGCCTATTATGAATCCTGATCTTTACCACACTCTCTTTGGGTAAGCGGGAAAGAGAATGATTAATCCACTCTTCAAGAGTATGGGCGTCCATCCCCCCTGCATGCAGTTCCAATTGTGTCATGGGCCGGGCGGGGAGTTGATGAAATTGCCAATTCTGAAACATTCCCCGAGCCGGTGAATGATCCGGCATGGAATCGGATGGCGCTAACTCCAACGTCAGAAACCCTTTGGGTTCATCTTTTTCTGTGAAAGAAGTGCGCTCAATGGAGCCGGGATAAAATACCGGTACGGCTGTGGAATTGCCCCGTAAGTCTCTGGTCAATACCTGGAAGCGGTGGATGTGACCGGAGAGTACCGCTGCAAAACCAGGGGGGATGTCGGAGAGCTTAATGACATCATGGTTATTGCGAAAGGTGTAGAGTCTGGATCCCATGATCAATGTGGCGCCTTCAACACATTGATGAATACATAGCGCACTGGCATTGGCCTGTATACTGCTCCAGCCCGTTTGTTCCAGTACCTGGCGGAAGTTCTGTCGGATGTTTTGACGCACGTGTGGAAAACCAGCCAGGGCCAGGGAAATTCCTTTCACTTTCAATAAAAATGTTTTGGGCCGGTCAAAAATGTGGATATTGGGGTGAGCAGCCAGCATCCGATAAGGGATGGCGGAGCGCTCATGATTGCCCGGGACCAGGTAAACAGGTATGCCAGAATCAGCCACCTTTATCAATGGTTCAAAAGCCATTTGCACCAGAAGGGGGGGTACTTTGCTGCGAAAGAATAGGTCACCACCGTGGACCACGGCGTCTATCTCTTTCCTGTAAGCCGGGGCCAGTGCCAGCTCGAAATTTTTAAAAAAATCCGGACCTCGCCGCCGGCGATTCACCCTGGGACGAAAAGGCAAATCAAAACCCAGGTGCGTGTCTGCAAGGAACAATATTCGTATTTTTATTGGCATCTGTTCTACTTCATGAACCTAAAACAATATCGCCGATTAAAGCTAATACTTCTTTTATGAATACGTTCTATACTATATGCAGACTTTTGTCAATATAAAATTGATTGCACCTCCTCACTTTTTCATGCTACCGCCTGGAGAAACAAATTATCAAGAAGTAATTTATAATCTATGGAATTATCCCGTCCAGATATATTTATGGTTGCAGCAGCCATGGCCCTGCATGAGTGTTTTATCTCGAATTAATTTGATTTTAGGATTGAAACCCTCTGCCCAGATGTAATCGCCCCAGCAAACCGCTGCATAACCAATATCTCCTGCTTTGTATGGCAGGAAAGATTCTGCTGCAAGACAATCGGTAACTTTTATTTCAAATATCTTGTCCGTATCTTGAATAATTTCCATGTTTAAACTGGCCTGCATTCTTGGATCTCTGAATATACTTATGTATGATTTAAAATCAGACTTTCCAAGCCTTTTAAGATCTTCTTTTGCTCGTTGGAGTAACCTTTCGTCTGTATGCTTTTTAATTAACTCGATTACTTTTTCCTTTCCAATTTCCTTTTGTAGAAATCTGGCGAATTGAATAAAACTCCGATTTCGGAAACGGACGATCTGGCGGTAAGTCATTTTTGGGCCTGGTAATTCTGTATCAAATTTATGCTTTTCCTGTTCTAAAAGAGATTTGGCCATTATCGGGGATTTTGCAAAAACCTTGCTTGCACCAAAGCATGTTAATGCGCAAACAGGTAATACTTTAGTTAAGAAATCCCGTCGACATGTTTGATTTTTTTCTGCTTCTATCATAATTTCCTCCTTTTTTAAAGGTTTTACAATTACTATAATATGGCAATTAGGAATTAATACGCCTCAACTCCTGAAGTGAGACTTTTTTATATTTTTTTTAAAAATGGAGGGCTTTTAAAGGTGCATATGTCTTAATTTAGTTTAGTTCCGGTTTGTTTTTTAAATTCTCTTGGGCTCATTCCCACATGCTTTGTGAAAGCCCTGTTAAAAGTGGCCTTGGAATTGAAACCCACTTCATACGTAATCTGTGAAATGTTAAAGTTGTTTCGGCTCCTTTTGGAAAGATATCTTTTTGCTTCCTCTATACGGTAGCTGTTGATAAAATCAAAAAAGTTTTGCTGAAACGTTTCATTAATCAATTGGGAAAGGTGTTTGGAAGGAATCTCTAATTTCTCTGAGAGATGGTTGATGGTTAAAGATGGTGTAAGGTGGGGTTTTTCTGTTTCCATATATTCATTCAATCGGTTTATATAGAGTTGGGCATCTTTAAAGGTTAGGGTTGACCTAAAATATTTGGATTTTCCCTCAATCCCCGAAAATAATTTTGGCTGCGTCAGTCCATAGTATATAATAATGGTTGACACAATGAAGTTTGCTACAGTTATAATATCGCTTAAATAAGGTATTGGGTTTTTCCAAATGATACGCACCAGGCAATTGGTTATAATCATCAGCCAGATGGTTCCGAACCCAATGAGGACAAAACGCAACCAGGAGAGGTTTATCTTCTCAATGAAGGAAAAGACGTTCTTTATGGCGATTGTGAATTCTTTTAGCACATGGACCGATTTACAAGCGTATATAACCAGGACGATATGGGATACAATGAGAGTTATGGTTATCTCCCAGTATATGAAGCGGCGGGTTATATTGCCAAATTGTTTCAATAGAATTGAAAAAAGTAAATAAAAATGGAAAACGATAACCGGAAGCAAATGAACCCAGTCCCCTTTTCTAAAGGTGAAATCCTGGAAAGCGAGCGATTTTGTATAGAAATAGATGATAGGACCCATTAAAAAATCCAGTGTGAAAATGGATAGAAAAAGAGTGGGTGAGGCTGCGAATATTTTTATCTCCAGGATGGAAAAAATGGTAAATAGGAAGGGCACTGCGTTAATGATTAGAAATCCAGCCAGTAGAATGTTGCTGTACCGGTTTTGCCCCCTTCGGGTCAGGAGAAATAGAGAAAAGAAGATCAGAAGAAATACAGAAATAATATTCAGAATAAGTTTTATATTTAATGGCATATTACAATCATACGCAATAAGGGAAAATTATTTTCCCGATTATATATTATACGTATTATCGGGCGGAAAGTTATATTGGTCCGAATTTTGTCTTAAGTTAGTGGCATTCGAGCCCGACAACTTTTTCATTTTACTTATCTTCTTGGGTTTTTAATAATCAATAATCAATAATTAATGGTCAATTGATAACGAATGCAGCTTGTCTGTTTCTTTTAAACCCACTGGAGGACGTTGTGCAACTGTTGGTATCGTAATACGGCAGTTGGGCTGAGACACAGTTCAATATTTCGGTTGATTTCATAGGAAATCAACCGCCGCAGTTCTGTGGTTAACACCCGCATCCGGTCATAAGTTATCAGATCGAAATTTCGCTGCCGTACCGGGAACGGCCTCAGGTAACCAGGCGGCGGCGGGATTTTTTGACCCTGAGCCAAATCTTCCCTGTGGACAATATCACCGCTGCGAAATACCAACAGCCTTCGCTGACCACTCTTCGTATCTCCTTCATCCCAGGCCAATGAGGATTCACTCAACAGGCAGAACCACCGAGCCTGTCGAATCATATGGGCACCCCGACGGATAATGCTTTCAAACGCATTCGCCACTGCCTCAGGTGTCCATACCCATTCCTCAGGAGTTTCCGGTTCCTCATTCTCAATTTCTTCCTCCCGGGATTCTTCCTGCGCCAGTTCCTCCAATCGCTTGAGATGAAATTCTTTGCCCAATGTCATCAATCCCCTGACCGGGCGTCTGATAAAGGTAAAATGATAGGCCAGTTTTTTTAATATATCCTTATGCCGTTCTTGAAATAGTTTAAACCCTGTGCGAAAGCACTCAAGCTCTGGTGCGTATTCCGGTAAAGTGCTCAAAGCCAATGAAGGGATATTTTTATCATGATTGTCCCAATCTACTGATGCTGATCCCAACAGTTCGATAATAGCAGCGGCTGACGCCAATGATCCCCTGGAGGGGAGTGGACCGATGGGATAATTCTCGTCCGCATGGGAAAAGGATTGGACCAAATCTCTCGAAAAGAATGCGATTTCCCGGTCCCGTTTCCGCAACGCCACATTGTAAGGAGGGGCGTGTTTTTTTATCTCATCCGATTCCAGTAACGCAGCCTCCAAAGCCGAAGCTGTTACAGTAATATCCAGGTCACTGGCCTGGGTCAGCATCTCCAATGTGCGTTCTGTATGGGTATTTTTCTTCCCTTTAAAAAAATAGCTGCTAACCCGCTGCTTCAATGAGGTGGCTTTGCCAATGTAAAGCAGGTCTCCGTTGGAGCGCAGCATCCGGTAGACCCCTGGTTGTTGGGGCAGGTTCAATCGGAGACCTGGGGCCATAGGGAAATCCCTGTTGGAACTTTTAGAAGCGGGTAGGGGAGTGTCCAGCCAATCCAGCAGTTCCTCCAACGTGTAAATGTCCTGTTCTTCCAGCAATTGAACTGCCTGGCGCCAGATAAAAGCAGTGGCAGCCGTATGCAAAGCCGAACGCCGCAGTTCCGGCACCGAATAACCCAGAAAACCGGCAGTGGCTCTCAAACCCTTGCGGGGCAGATTGGGAAGGAGGCGCCGGGTCACCTGGTGAGTGCAAATGATTTTAAATGGAAACGGTTTCCCTGGTGTAAATCGTTGGTGCAGATGGCGAAGGTACGGTTCTTCAAAACGGGAATAATGAATGACAGTCGGGCACATTTTCCCTGGATTGGCAGATGTGATTTTCCTGGTTATGTTGACGAGTTTTTTCCATATTTTCTTTAAGGGTAGTGCTGAAGTAAAGTCCTCTCTTTTCAGCCCGGTAATCCGAGACACTCGACGAGGAATCTCCACATCCTCTGGCAGTTGGCAAAGATGGGATTCAATCCTGGAATTTATCGACTCATTTGCATTGGAGGTTCGTACGCGGCCCCACCCCATTTCCATCAGGTGTCCGTTCCCAGGATTGGCAGTCGTGGCCTGGCAATCCAGTACCAGTACCTCCATATCAGCCAAAGAAATTGTTTTTTTCATTATGGATTTATTTTAATTCTCTTTTAACCAGAGGTCAAGGGGGAGCGTTAAGTAGTCGTGAAGAACACAAAGGGAGACGAAGAAAAATGAACCAGTAGCGAAATGTTAAAAAATAAATTATAAAAAAAATGTCATGCCCTATACGACCATCATTAAAGAAAATCCAAAACCATGAACGGGAATTTGGCAAGATTGGGCTTGCATTTCTATTTTGGTTATGTTATTTGTTGGTTGTAATGGGGATGGAATGAGGAAAGGATTGTTGATTTCAACCCGTTACAATAATTAGGCGTTTAAATATGAGAATAATGTAAAAGGAGGGATTTAAGATGAAAAGTTTAGTGAAAAGATTCACATTAGTTTTAGTAGTAATGGTGTCCATTTATTTCATTTCGGTTCTTCCAGGGAGTCATCTTTATGCTCAAGAAGTGATAGAGTTGCCTCAAGGGTATGTATCTGTAGCTTACTTTTACCAATTAAAAAAACCGGAATGTTTTTCGAGCCCAAAGTGGAGAATAATTAAAGGAAAACCACCAAAGGGAATAAAGGTGAGTCCTTCGGGATTGCTTTATGGAACACCGAAAAAAGATTCGGAGAAAGAGTTTCATATCAAAGTATCCGATTGTAAAGGCAACATAAAAAAAATTATTGCTAGCCTTAAGATTAATAAATATCCTTATTGGAATGAAGGTGAAAAGTTTCGCGCAAGTATCGGTTTTGAACAATCAGGCGCCAGTAGTGCAAGTTCTCAACAAAAAGTTTTCCTCGAATTGTATTTTAGCGGTCCCATCCCAATAGAGGGTAAAAAGTTAAAAAAAGGTAAGACGTTTAAAAGGTGTAAAAAGTTTAATCGGTGGCATCCCCAATTGGGGAGGCCGTTGACAGTTTGGGGAAATATTAAAATGACGAGTCTCCCTCAACAAATTAATGAACCATTGGTAAAAGCACCTGTGGCATTTACCGAAATGATTAAAAGTTTAAATATAAATGAAATTGCGCGGGGCATTGAATTTTTACTTGGAGTTGATATGCGTCTTTTTAGAATGCATGGAAGATGGGGAAAAAAGATATACAGCTTGAATTTTGTTGCAGCTTACGGCGGCGCAACTCCAACCAATCCAAAGGATTCAATCCAAAAATATGTACTTCCAAAAGATGACTTTGAAACAATATCAAAATTAGAGGATAAATATGACGTGGATTTAACGGGGAAAGAATATATTGCCTTTGTGAGTCCGGATAGAAGAAAATTCTACCACCAGTACTTTTTAGGGCTTCGAATTAAAGGTTACTCAAAGCCTGAACCAATTGTAAGAATGGAAAATGGCAATAGAATCATAGAAGATTTTTGGACGCAGTTCCCTTCTATTTTTGAGGTATCTTTAGGGCGCAATGAATTCATAGTTAGTAATGATTCTGGTAAGGATAAAAAAAATCTGTTGGTTCTCAGAGTAGGGGGTTTCTATCCCCTTAAAATTTCCAAAATAGTGACTCTTTATCTTTTTGGGACTGCAATGCTGCATTTTAATAAACAGCCTAAGGCGCTTGCTCCGATTATATTAGAACCTGCAACTCAGGACACGCTATTCCCACACGCAAATTTTGGTCAAGTAGTATTTTCAAGGGACGATCGCGAATATTATCGAATTGGCGTTGGAATTGAACTTTCGGAAATTCTTAATATGATTTTTTAATAACTATAATCCATTCCTTTTGTTCCATATGACATACGAAGTGAAAGCCTTCACTTCTTGTGTGTTTGTCTGTATTAATCCCCGGCTGAATTTTTCTCTTGCAATAAAGGTGGTTTTCTAATATGATATGGTTTGTTTTTTTGCATCTGATTAACCGACAGTTGAAAGTTGAAAATTTTTTACACGGAGGAATCGAATGTGCGGTGTTGTTTCAATCGTATACAGTAATCATAATGATAATCTTGGAAACGAAGCCTCTTTTCTTTTAAAAAAACTTGAATATAGAGGGTATGATTCCACTGGCGGTGCTTTTATTAAGAAAGACGGCTCTATTGTGCTTAAGAAAAAAGTGGGCGCTCCGTCACGGGTGGTGGTGGAATTGGAAATGGATAAAATGTCCGGTTATAAGTTTCTCGGCCAGGTGCGGTGGGCTACCTTCGGGGCTGTTACAGATGCCAATGCCCAACCCCATGAAGTGAACTGCCATACCCTTCTGGTGGGCGCTCACAACGGTAATATCTCCAATACGGATTCGTTGAGAATATTCCTCAAAGAAAATGGCCATAAAATAGTTTCCGATAATGACGGCGAAATGCTGGTGCACCTTATAGAACATTATTACAATAAATACCTTAACCGACTTGAAAAAGAAGAGAGCGCTAATGATAATAAAGAAATAAAAATAACCACTTTTATCAAAGCCCTCCGAAAAGCAGAACAACAGGCCGAAGGATCTTATGCTGCCTGTGTTACAGCCCCCCATATCGAGGGGGTCTTTGCCGTTAAATCCGGTTCCTCCCTTTATGCGGGTCAAGGCCATGACAACAACGGCGATTTCATTGTGGTCAGTTCCGATCTTACCTCTGTCCTCTCAAAGACCCGTTTTCTGATCCCTTTGTCAGAAGGCGAAGGCATCTATTTTACCAGTACGGAATACAAAGTCTTTTCATTAACAGAAGACAAAGAACACGTCCCAGGTCTTACACGATCAAGACTCAATATTTCAGATATCTCCCTGGCTCAAAAATACCACTATTTTATGGAGCAGGAAATATATACCTCACCCCAGAATATCGACCTGCTGCTGAAATATTATTTTCCCGATGAAAAGGAAATAAATTTTTTTAATATTTTTGAAAAAAATAAAGATGAGTGCCGGGAGCAGCTCTATGCTCTCTTAAGACTTTATAATGTTTTTGATACCGAGACGCTGCAAATGGAATTTGAAGAAATCCGGAAAAGCAAAACCTTTTCCGCAATTTTTCAACAGGTCATTGAAAAAAAACCAGGGATCCAAAAGGAACTTCAATCAACGGGATTTTCATCGGAAGAAGCTGCACTCCTGGATGAAATCCTGGGATTAAATGAAAATTACTTTACTGAGCTTTACCTCCTGGACCAGATGCTGATCTGGAAAAAGAAACGAATGATTTTGAGGTTTAAAAACCAGTTGATTGACTCCTTTAAAACAATCGTGAGAGATGGGGGGCGATTGTTTGTGGTGGCTTCCGGTACCTCTTTTCATGCAGCATTGGTGGGCGGTTACCTGTTCAATAATCTTACAGAACTTTCTCTCATCCCAGCCAATCCCGGCACGTTCAGATCCATGTATATGAATTCCATTACCAAAAGAGATATGGTTATGGGGGTCAGCCAATCAGGGGAGACCAAAGACCTGGTAGATATCTTCAATGACCTTCGGGCGAAACACGGCGATAAAATTTCGCTTGTCTCCATTGTAAATAATGAGAACTCAACCCTACCACAGGAGAAGTCGGATTTCTATCTTCCACTCCTGTGCGGCCCGGAAATCGCTGTGGCTGCGACCAAGTCCTTTATCAGCCAAATGGCTCTCTTTTATATCCTGGCTGCAGGCATGACGGGAAAAGACACTGCCACCAGGAATACCCTTGAAAAAATCAAATATTATATGACCTTTACCCTCAACAATATCGAACATGATGTCCATGAAGTGGCGCTTCAATTGTTCCTGAGACCCTCTGTCCATGTATTGGGAACCTCCCTGGCCGGCCTTTCAAAAGAGGGCGCCCTTAAAATCCGGGAAGTGGTACTAAATCATACCGAAGGCTATGATTCAGCAGAATTCAAACATGGTCCCAATACAATTCTTGGGAAAAACACTATATTTTCACTGCAAGATATGGAATACCTGCACGCAGACCTGATTGAAGTGTTTGATGATATGCTTCGGAATCAGGATCATTTTAATTCAAAAAAAACCGGCCAAATGGAAATGATTGAATTTATGACCCTCATTAAAAATTTTAAACTGAAAAGAGTCGATGATGAAATGCTGGAAAAGGGCTATTGTATGAATAATGAAAAAAAATCGCTTTACAATGCCTTTGAAAATTATCGAAAAAAGGTAAATATTGAGAATTATTTTTCCAATTATCCGTTGATCTTTATTTGCCCGCCGGATGAGCGGGATAAACGGATTACCATTACCCAAATCCATACCCATAAAATCCGCGGTGCGGATGTTATCCTGATTGCGGAAGACTCGGATGAACTGAAACAAGCAGTCGAGGGTAAACCAGTGGGGCTTGACCATTACTATAACAAATATATTTCGGTTCCTAAAACAGGTGATAAAAATATTTTCATTTTTGAGGCAGCATTGGTACTTCAACTGCTGGCACTTCGAATGTCTGTGGCTAAGATGAAATACCTGAATAAGAACCGGGTGGAGAATCATGGGGTTCATCCGGATGTTCCCAAGAATGTCTCCAAATCCATAACCGTTGATTAGTTTTTGTTTTTCGTTTTTGTTATTGACTTTAGTGCCAAAATATTGTATTCTTATGCCTGGTTGGGCGGTTAGCTCAGCTGGTAGAGTATCGGTTTTACACGCCGAGGGTTAGAGGTTCGAGTCCTCTACCGCCCAGGTTGTTATTTGAGTTCTGAATGTTGAATGTTGAGTATGGGGTCGTAGTTCAGTTGGTTAGAACGCTGGCCTGTCACGCCAGAGGTCGCGAGTTCGAGTCTCGTCGGCCCCGCCATTGCCTCTTGTTATGGGGGCGAAATGGGTTCGACAGTATTGAGGAAGTTAAAGCTGCAGGTTGAGCCAGGCACCTCATTAAAAGGCCTGAAAAGAGAAACGCAAACGAGTTACCTCTTGCAGCGTAAAAATACGCTGCCGTTCTGGTTTCTTTCTCCTGCGGGGAAACCAAGAACGCCATTTAGCAGGATAGGTCCGGTTGAATTGGCCTTTTGTTCTCCCGGGATGAAAACCTTAAAAAGGTCGGCTGTGGTGGTTTTTGTTTGTTTTTGAACCACAGTGGGTTTAAAAAAGAAACTATATCTGTAGATGCTTTAACTGAGACTTTATTGGACGCGGGTTCAACTCCCGCCGCCTCCATTGGCTTTGGATAAAAAAACGAAAAATAAAAATATGAAAAATAAATTAACTCTGGTTGCCCTGTTTATGTTTATATTTCTAATTCCTTTTGCTCTCCTTTCTCTTTCCGTGCATATTAATATTCGTTCCTTTGACCATGAGGGATATACACGAATTGTTTTTGAGGGCGATCGGGGGTTTGAATTTCACGTTGGCCAATCCAGGACCGAGTTGGAGATTAAACTGAAGGAGCGAGCAAATCTCCAGGAAAAAATCACATCGTTTACTCGTTCGATATTGTTGGATAGAGTGGTTCACCAGGTGGATAAGAATAACAGCGTACTAAAGGTTCATTTAAAATCCCGGTTTAAAATCAAACGGCATTTTGTCCTGGAAAAACCATTTCGGGTGGTATTTGACCTGGTGAAGTCTGAGAGAGAAGAGGCAGATGCTGAGCCTGAAAAAGTTCCAATAAATACGAATTTAAATGAAGACAAACCACAGGAAAGCGTTGAGCCAAAGACCGAAGGTAACACCATTACTGATACTGATAATGATAATGAACAGGATTCCGAAGAAGATCAACCTTCTTCAAAAAAACCAGAGTCGATTGAAACCATATGTATCGATCCCGGACACGGGGGCAGTGACCTTGGAGCTGTTGGAAAATCGAAAACAATGGAAAAAGACATTACTCTTAAAGTGAGTAAAAAATTAAAACAATTGATTGTATCCAGGTTGGGGCTTCGTGTGATTACCACCAGGGAAAAAGATACCGAAGTCTCACTCAACTCCCGGGTCTCTATTGCCAATAACCAGAAGGCCCAGATATTTATTTCCATCCATGTGAATTCATCCTTTAGAAAATCTGCCCGGGGCTCTGAAACCTTCTATGTCAGTTTAAAAGCCACAGACCAGGAGGCTTTATTATTATCACAGAAAGAGAACAAATCCTTTGAAGAGATCGATAAAATAACCGAGGATGATGAATTAAAAATGATCCTATGGGATATGGCCCAGAATGAGTATATCAAAGAATCCAGTAAATTGGCGAGTTATATCCAGGATGAGTTAAATATTTTACTGCATACCACGAATCGGGGAGTGAAACAAGCACCCTTCCGGGTATTGATGCGAGCGGCAATGCCTGCTGTTTTAGTGGAGATCGCATTTCTCTCAAATTCCTATGAAGAACAAAAATTACGAGATGATGCGTTTTTAGATCAAGTGGCGAGTGCGATTTACACCGGCATCTCTAAATATATTTATTACCATAATACTGCCTTCGGATACAAATGAATAAAAAAATAATTTATTCACTGGTGGGATTGGCTCTGGTTTTTTTCATTGGCTCGCTGATTATCTTTTTAAAGTCCAGCGGTGATTCAAAAAAGAAAGAACCCGGGGTTTTGGCTGAAGATAAATCCCACGAAGAAGTCAAAGAGCAGGCATTTCTTAAAATAAAGGTTTTTTTTTTAACGGAAGAATCACGGTTGATGCGACCGGTCCACTATGAGATTGAAGACCTTCCGATCAGGCAAGACCTGTACAGGAATTTTATAGATTTATTGATAAAGGGAGAAGAAAATTATATTTCCCCGGTTCCAGAAGGGGTGAAGTTAAGAAGTGTCTATTTTATTGAAAGGAGTCAATTATTGGTACTTGATTTTAGTGATGAACTAATAAGTGAATTTCCCGGTGGTACCACTGGGGAACTGGAGTTTATTTATTTTTTTGTGGACAATATTTGTTATAATTTTAAAGAAGTTAAGATGGTTAAATTTTTAATTTCCGGCAATGAATACCAGGAGCTTGCCGGTCATATTGATATGGAAAATCCGTTTTATCCGGATTACAGTTATATAAAAGATACGATGGAGTAATGGAGTAACCACTACTCCAATAGTGATAAGCGCATTAAAGGTTTTAGAATGAACGACAAAGCAATCGGGGTATTTGATTCCGGTATTGGAGGTTTAACAGTATACAAAGCGCTTAAGGAGAAATTGCCAGATGAGAAGGTGATTTACCTGGGGGATACGGCAAGACTGCCTTATGGGACAAAGTCGGCCCAAACCATCATTCATTTTTCCGAGGACAATGCGAGGTTTTTATTGGGAAAGGATATTAAGATTATTGTAGTGGCCTGCAACTCCGCTTCATCTCATGCAGTGCAGTATCTCCAGGATACGTTTGAAAAAATTCCTGTGTTGGGGGTGATTGAGCCGGGTGCAGAAGCAGCCGTGGAATGCAGCAAAAAAAAAATCGGGGTTATCGGAACGTCCGCCACCATCATGTCCCGGGCTTATGAAAAAGCAATCCTGGAAAAAAATCCGAATGCTCAAATTATAACAAAGGATTGCCCCCTGTTTGTACCCCTGGTGGAGGAGGGATGGCTGAATCATAAAGTGACCAGGCTTGTAGCAGAGGAATATTTACTCCCTCTAAAAGAGCAGGGAATTGATTCTCTTGTACTGGGATGTACTCACTACCCGGTATTAAAAGGGGTTATTTCAGAGGTATTGGGGGAAGCTATTAAATTAATTGATTCAGCTGAAGTGATTTCCAAAAGAGTCTATTCTATTTTGAAGAGCTTAGGGTGGTTGAGTCGTTTAAAAAATAACTGTGAGGATGAGTTCTATGTGACGGATTTTCCAGAGAGGTTTAGAAAAGTGGGTGAAATTTTCCTTAAAAGAAAAATAGAAAAAGTGACCACTGTTGACGTGTGCACCATTTCTTCCACTTCCTCAGCCCCAGGCGCTTAAGCATTGACCTTAGTTACTTCTAAGTAAAGTTTTGCCAGAAAATGACAGAAAATAAAACTACAAACCACAAAATACAAATTACAAACGAATCCCAAACCACAAATTACAAATCCCAAACCTGGGCTTAAAGTCCTCTTTGAAATTCTATTTAAATTTTAAAAGGTTATTAGATGTCCGTCAGAGCTATTTGTAATTTTGGATATTGAATTTTGTAATTTGTTTGTAATTTGTGATTTGTATGTTGTAATTTTTAAAAATCGACATGTTTCCAGTATTTGCAATCATATCCCTACGTATGTGACTTTCTTCCTTTGCGTATACATTGGAAAAACGTAGTCTCTTTCGTTTCAAAAGAATTTCATGGTTAAAAACAAATCGTTCTGTCGTGTAACATATGTTACAGAATTATTGGTTTAATGCAATTATTATTATTGTATGACAAAATAGGAGTAAAACAATGAAAAGAAAAGTTATTAAAATTGATGAAGCGAAATGTGACGGGTGTGGATTGTGTGTTCCTGATTGCCCGGAAGGTGCCCTTCAGATCATCGATAATAAAGCAAGACTGATAAGCGACCTTTTTTGCGATGGCCTTGGTGCATGCATCGGAACCTGCCCCAATGGGGCAATTTCTATTGAAATAAGGGAAGCAGAACCTTATGACGAAAGAAAGGTCATGGATAATATTGTCAAGCAAGGACCCAATGTGATTAAGGCTCATCTCAATCACCTTAAAGAGCATAATGAAACCGATCTGCTGAACCAGGCTCAAGACTTTCTGAAAGAAAAAAAGATAACCGTTCAGAATCCTGGTGTTTCCTTCACCGGCTGTCCAGGAGCAGCAGCAAGGGATATGCGAGGAAAGAAGGAGCCCACGTTGATGAATGCTAATGCAGATTACAAGCCAGTATCAGCGCTTCAGAACTGGCCAGTTCAGCTTCAACTGCTGAATCCATATGCACCTTACCTGAAAAATGCCGATTTACTGGTATCAGCCGATTGTGTCCCTTTTGCCTTTGCCGATTTTCACCAGCGGTTCTTAGAGGGAAAGATCATGATTACCTTTTGCCCCAAACTGGATAAAACCATTGATGAATACATTGAGAAACTGGAAACTATTTTTAAGGAGAATGATATAAAGTCTGTATCGGTAGTCCATATGGAGGTCCCCTGCTGTTCCGGTACTTTGATGATAATACAGAAGGCCCTGGAAAAGGCCAAAAAAGTAATCCCGGTTAAAGAATATACCATCTCAATTTCCGGGGAAATTATCTAATATTTCCCCTATTATTCCTTCTTTTTTGTTTGAAATTTAGCGAAAAAGATGATAGGCTATATTCTCAGGTTGTTTTTTGAATGTTACATGTAAAAAAGAAGGATTTAAATAATGAAAAAAGATACGTTTGTTCATATACGGAAGAAACTAAATAAAACCCAGAGAGAAATGGCAAACCTTCTTGGTATATCTATTAAAACAGTAGAAAGTTATGAACAGGGTTTGAGAAATATTCCAGTGAATGTAGAGCGGATTGTCTATTTCCTTTTTTTTAAGCTTAATATGGATAAATTTAATGAGAAGGCGAGATGTTGGGAAAATAAAAAGTGTCCTTCACATATACGGGAAAACTGTGTGGCCTGGGTGGCAAAAGAGGGATTTTTCTGTTGGTTCCTGACAGGCAAGTCCTGTGTCCGCGAGAAGTTGCTTTCATCAAAATCTTCCGAAAATTGTTTTGAATGCAGTTTCTTTTTAGAAAATTTAGAAAAGATATAAACTCTCAATAAAGGATATCACAATGGAGGCATTCATGAGATCCTTTGAGAACCTGGTAAAGAGATAAAAATACCGAGTATAAAAGGTGAAGTAAAATGGCAAAAAAAATTGTTATAATCGGTGCATCCGGGCTGATTGGTGGGGCACTGTGCCGCTTCTTCGTGAAAAAGGCTTACTCTGTTATGGGCTTTACCCGGAGTCGTGAAAATGCCGCTCGATTGGAAAGTCAGGATATACAACCGGTCCTGTGGGATGGGCGGTCATTAATCGGGAAGGAAAAGCACCTGGAAGGTGCTGATGCGGTGATTAATCTTGCAGGCGAAAACATTGGAGCGGGGAGGTGGAGCAAACAGAAAAAGGAAAAAATTCTAAAGAGCCGATTGGATTCCGTGAACCTATTGGTTCAAGCCCTGGAGCGGATGAAAAATAAACCACCAGTAGTGATACAAGCGTCGGCTGTGGGATTTTACGGCTCCCGCGGTGACGACGAACTGGACGAAAACACAGCGTCTGGCCATGGATTTATGGCTGATGTGGTCAGACAGTGGGAAGACGCTTCCAATACCCTAGCAGGTATAGGCGTCCGTCGTGTCTTGCTTCGTTTTGGGATGGTACTGGCCAGGCAAGCTGGGGTGCTTAAACGCATGGCTGTCCCATTCCGCTTTTTTGTCGGGGGTCCCATGGGGACCGGGCAGCAGTGGATGACATGGATACATATTCATGATGCTGTCCGGGCCGTTGATTTTTTAATAGATTCCAAAGAAAGTAAGGGGGTATTTAATCTCACAGCGCCTCAGCCGGTGAGGAACAAAGAATTTGCACGCATCATCGGTCAGGTGCTGCATCGGCCGTCGCTCTTCCCTGTACCCGGTTTTGTCTTAAAACTCATGTTGGGTGAAATGGCACAGGAATTGGTGTTGACCAGTCAGCGGGTCCTGCCTGCCCGGCTTTTGGAAGCAGGATTTTCTTTTGATTACCCCACACTTGAAAAGGCCCTTAAAGACCTTTTCGTTCACAAGTAATTGTTAAACATAAACAAGAAGGAGATTTATAATGCCGAATAAAACATTTACTGTACCAAATATTAGCTGCGGGCACTGTACCCGAACGATCGAAACCGAATTGAATGAGTTAACCGGAGTTACCCGCGTTAAAGCTGAAATCGATTCCAAAAAAGTAACAGTGGAATGGGAAGAACCCGCTACCTGGGACAAGATTCAAGCACTGCTGCAAGAGATCAATTACCCTGCAGAGGTTTGAGGTTTGATCGGGAATAAATAAGTGCCGCTTGTTTTTACATTTTTATGGAGACCAAAATGTCTGGAGAAAAACAATTAACATTTCCTGTTGTGGGTATGACCTGTGCCAACTGTGCGGCATCGGTTGAACGAAACTCGAAAAAAGTCCAGGGTGTCACCAATGCGGTTGTTAATTTTGCCATAGAAAAAGTAACCGTGACCTATGATCCGACGGTGACCAAAGCGCAAACCGTTACGGCCGATGTGATAAAACGGGTAAAAAAAGCAGGTTATGATATCCCCACTGCCCACGTGGAGTTGCCCTTGCTGGGCATGACCTGTGCCAATTGTGCGGCCAATATTGAACGCAGTTTGAATAAGGTGGAAGGCGTCATCAATGCCGCGGTTAACTATGCCAATGAAAAAGCCATTGTGACTTATGCCACAGGCATTGTGACACGGGCCGACCTGGTGGCAGCAGTACGTAAGGCTGGCTACGATGTGGTTGAAACAACGGTGGACAAAGACCTGGAGGATGCCGAGGCTGCCGCTCGTAAAGCCGACGTACGTCACCAGTGGAAGCGTTTCATCGTGGGCCTGTGTTTTTCGTTTCCCCTGTTTTTAATGAGCATGTCACGAGACTTCCAACTGCTGGGCAATTGGTCCCATGCGGCCTGGGTCAATTGGCTCTTCTGGGTGCTGGCCACTCCTGTGCAGTTTTATGTGGGCCGGGATTATTATGTGGGAGGCTATCGGAGCTTGCGCAACGGCAGCGCCAACATGGACGTCCTGGTGGCAATGGGATCATCGGTGGCTTACTTCTACAGTATTATTGTGCTGGTGGCAAAAACCGTTGGCTCAAATGCCTTTGGCCATCATGTTTATTTTGAGACATCTGCCGTTATTATCACCCTTATCGTACTGGGCAAACTCCTGGAAGCCCGGGCCAAAGGCCACACCAGCGAAGCCATCAAAAAACTCATGGGATTGCAGCCCAAAACGGCCCGGGTGGTTCGTGACAGCACTGAAATGGATATCCTTATTGCCGAAGTGGTCACCGGCGATGTGGTCATTGTACGACCGGGTGAAAAGATCCCGGTGGACGGCATGGTCATCGACGGCCATTCGGCGGTAGATGAGAGTATGATAACCGGCGAAAGTTTGCCTGTTGACAAAAAAACCGGCGATACTGTTATCGGTGCCACCATCAACAAACAGGGTCTGCTAAAAGTCGAGGCCACGAAGGTGGGTAAAGAAACCGCCCTGGCCCAGATCATTAAACAGGTAGAGCAGGCCCAAGGCAGCAAAGCACCTATCCAGCGGGTTGTAGACCGTGTGTCTGCTTACTTTGTTCCCTTTGTTTTGAGTGCGGCTCTCCTGGTCCTGGTCATCTGGCTGCTGAGTGGGGCTGGTTTTGTTCCAGCGCTTATCCGATTAACAGCAGTACTTGTCATTGCCTGTCCCTGTGCCATGGGTTTAGCCACTCCCACCTCGATTATGGTGGGGGTGGGCAAAGGGGCTGAAAATGGGATCCTCTTTAAAAACAGCACGGCGCTGGAACAGGCCCACAAATTGAACGCCATTATCCTGGACAAGACCGGCACGATTACCAAAGGGGAACCAACCGTGACAGATATATTCTCAAGAGAAGGGTCTCCATTATCGGATGAGCAGCTGCTGCGCCTGGCAGCTTCGGCTGAACGGGGCTCGGAACATCCGCTGGGCGAGGCAGTGGTGCGCGCAGCCAACGATAAAGGATTGAGCCTGGGCGAACCTACTGCCTTTGAAGGGATCGCTGGTCTCGGCATTCGGGCGAATGTAGACGGATACAGTATCTTGTTGGGCAATTTGCGCCTGATGCAGCAGGAAGCAATTCCCCTCAACAACCTCGAATCCAAAGCGGAACGATTGGAAAGCCTGGGGAAGACGGTTATGTGGCTGGCAAAGGACGGCCAGGCCAGCGCGGTTATTGGTGTCGCAGACACCATTAAAGAAGGTTCCATCGATGCGATTGCTAAATTAAAAACGTTGGGCCTGATAGTTGCGATGATAACAGGGGATAATGAAACCACTGCCAGGAGGATCGCTGCCGAAGTGGGGATTGAACGCGTTTTTGCCAGGGTGCTGCCTGGGGAGAAAGCTGCCCGGGTGGAGGAATTGCAAGCAGAAGGATATGGGGTGGCGATGGTGGGTGACGGGATTAACGACGCCCCTGCCCTGGCCCAGGCAGATGTGGGTATCGCCATTGGTACGGGCACGGATGTGGCAATGGAAACAGCCGATGTGACCCTGATGCGAGGTGATTTGCGCAGCGTGCCCCAGGCTATTAAACTCTCCAAAGCTACCATGCGCAATATCAAACAAAACCTGGGTTGGGCGTTTGGTTATAACACCGTGCTCATCCCCATTGCCGCTGGTATCCTGGCCCCTTTTGCCTGGGCACCGGGTTTCCTGCAGCAATTACACCCTATCCTGGCGGCCGGGGCCATGGCTTTCTCCAGTATCAGTGTGGTCACCAATGCCCTGCGTTTGCGGAGACTGAAACTACGATAGAAACGGGCCTTTTGGCTGAAAAAGATTTTTTATCGCTGGTTTGGTCGGGATAAGTAATCGTACTCTTAATCCGAACGTGGATTTTTTTCTGTCACTTTTTTTTAAATTTTCTTTTTAAACCACTTGACTTGGATCATTTCATATAGTAAAATTAGATTAAATGATCAAGAAAATAAAGATTATAAAATATATATTAATGGCTTTGCAAATTCAACAAAAGGAGTTTGGTTTATGAAAAAAATTGTCATCTTAGGTGGTGGTGCCGGTGGTACGATGCTGGCCAACAAGTTAGTCAAAACAGCCCAAAACCATGAAATGTCCATCAAAGTGATCGATCACAACGAAGTCCACTATTACCAGCCTGGTTTTCTTTTTATTCCTTTCGGGATCTATTCAAGGGATATGGTGGTAAAACCTCGGAGGGACTACATGCCTGGCAGTGTGGAATTTATCCTTGCCAAAGCGGAAACAATTGAACCCGATAAAAACCGGGTCATCCTGGAAAACAATATTAAAGTGGAATATGATATTCTCATTATTGCCACCGGCACAAGGATTGTTCCAGAGGAGGTCAATGGGTTAACGGGTCCCGGTTGGAAAAAGAACATTTTTGATTTTTACACGCCGGAAGGCGCGGTGGAACTGGCCCGTTTTTTACGGTACTGGAAAGGTGGAAAATTAGTGCTCAATATCGCTGAGATGCCTATCAAATGCCCGGTGGCACCGTTGGAATTTATCTTCCTGGCCGACTGGTGGTTTACCACCCAGGGCATGAGGGATAAAGTGGAACTGGTGCTGGCAACACCTTTTTCTGGTGCCTTCACCCGACCCATTGCTTCCAAATACCTGGGAGAGATCGTTGAAAAGAAGAACATAAAAATTATCCCGGATTTCAATATCGAATCTGTAGATACTGAAAAGAACATTATCACTTCCTATGAGGACCAGGAAATCGATTACGACCTCCTGGTGGAAATTCCTACCAACATGGGGTCACCGGTTATTGAAAACTCAGGCATGGGTGATGATTTACATTTTATCCCTACAAACAAACACACACTGCTGTCAAAAAATTTCGATAATATTTTCGTTATGGGGGACGCCACCGATCTTCCCAGTTCAAAAGCTGGTTCCGTCGCTCATTTCCAGGTGGAAATCCTGGTCAAGAACATTATCCGCAGGTTCGATGAAAAGGAACTGCTGGCAGAATTCGACGGTCATGCCAACTGTTTTATCGAGTCGGGTTTCGGGAAAGGGATATTGATCGATTTTAATTATGATACTGAACCGCTGCCAGGAAAATTCCCTGTTCCCGGGATCGGTCCGTTTTCTTTGCTCCAGGAAACCAAAATGAATCACTGGGGCAAAATGACCTTCCGCTGGGTTTACTGGAACTTGCTGATGCGAGGGGCAGAACTACCGCTGGAACCTCAGATGTGTATGAAGGGAAAATGGGCAGCCGCACTGCAGGAAACGACATGAGTGAAGAAATACAAGTATTAAACGAAAAGATCGATTTTTTAACCGAACAGGTAACAAGTATCACCTACCGGTTAAAGGCCTTTGATGAACTCAAAGAAGACCTGGCCCTGTTTACCAACGATGCCTTTACCGAAGTGGTTAATTTCCTGGCGGATGTGGATTTCCATTTCAGGAGTGAAGAGTTCGTCTTCCTGGTTAAAAAGCTGCTGAGAAATATCAAAAACATATCAAAGTTGATGACACAGTTGGAAAGTTTTATGGAACTGATGGAAGATGTATCTCCCCTGGCAAAAGAAGTTTTTTACGACCTGGTGGAAAAGTTCGAGCTGTTGGAGAAGGACGGTCTCTTCAAATCTCTGGGGAGTGTGATGACAGGTATGAGGCGGCTTCATGAGAATTTCACTCCTGAAGAGATCGAACAGATGGGAGAAAACCACGTGAGGCTTTTAAAGCTCTCCAACCGCCTGGCTACATCTGAAAACCTGGAGAAACTGGAGAAAATCACCGATGAAATCGAGAAAATGGATTTTAAGAAAAGTGAAAATGAAACGGTTTCTCTTTTTAAGGTACTGAAAAAAGCCAGGAGCCCGGAAGTTCTCCGGAGTCTTAACCTGCTCCTGGAAATCGCCGCGATAATATCCAAACAAAATAAAACAAGGAACCAAGGAGGTTAATATGCTACAAAAAGAAATTGCCGGAATCACCATTGATGTCGATAATGACGGTTACATGACAAATCTTAATCAGTGGAACAAAGAGATCGCCGCTGCCCTGGCAAAAGAGGTGGGAATCGATTCCCTTACCGATAAACATTGGACAGTAGTGGATTATCTACAAAAGAGCTACAAAGAAGGGGTTGCGCTGTCCATACGGAAAGTGGGTAAATCTGGTGTCACTGATATTAAGGAGTTCTACCAGTTATTCCCTGGTGGACCGTTGAAGAAATCCTCGTTGATCGCCGGGATACCCAAGCCTGCCAGTTGTATCTAGAGTAGGGGAGTGTTATCATGAATACCAACGATGAAAAAATAAAAAAGGTATCCATTATCTGTGCCAAAGGAGCCCTGGAAGATGTTTATGCTTCGTTGATTCTGGCCAATGGTGCACGCATGGAAGGCATTGAAGCCAATCTTTTCTTTACCTTTTTCGGTTTGAATGCGATCCGGAAGAATAAAATGGATAAACTCCACACCGCAACGGTTGGGAACCCTGCGCTTGACATGCCGGGTGGAATCCCCTTCCCCACTTTCCTGGGTGGTATTCCTGGTGTGGAATCCGGGGTGTCAGTCATGATGAAAAAGGAAATGGAAAAACTGGATATACCCCCGGTAAGCGAATTCCTGGAGATCATTACGGCTTCCGGCGGGAAGGTTTACGCTTGCAAGTTGGCAGTGGATATGTTCAAGTTGGAACGTGAGGATCTCTACGATGATCTGGACGGTATCCTTACAGTCGGTGATTTTTACCAACAGGCGGCCGGAGGACATATCATTTTTACATAAACCAATGAACGTAAAAGAAAGAGTCTATACAGAACCAGTCTACACCATCGGTGTAGCGTCGGATAAATTGAATATATCGGTCCATTCGCTTCGGCAGTATGAACGGGAAGGACTTATTATCCCTTATAAAACGGCAACAGGACGGAGGCTCTACTCCGACCTGGAAATTGAAAAAATAAGATGCATCAAGAAAATGATCCAGGAAGAGGGCCTGAATTTCGAGGGCATCCGCCGATTAATCGCCCTTACGCCTTGCTGGAAGATTAGACCCTGCTCGAAAAAAGAGAGGGCATCATGCCCGGCATTCAACAATATAATCAGGCCCTGCTGGTCTACTGAGGAAAAATGCCTTCATCCGCTCCCCTCCTGCAGGGACTGCAAGGTTTACCAGCGGATTGTCCACTGCAGCGATCTGAAAGAGTTGTTGTTCAACAGCAGGTAAGAGGAAAAATACATAGAATATTAAGTGGATATTAAATATATTAAGAATATTGCCTCAAAATATTAACTCGTGCTTCGCAGCGAGGCTACTTCGCAGAGTAGTATTTTTTTAAGTTACAAATTAATAAAATTAATATTTTTCGCTGTAAATATTAAAAATATTTAACTACTCTTCATCATTCATCATTCATAATTCATAATTAATTTGGAATCCGTCTCCAATCGGTAAACACCGGATCGAATCCCTTTTGCTTTAACATGGCGACTATTTCATCGACAGAGCGATGATCCCTGACCTCAAACTGGGGGTCGTTATGATCATCTGAACGATACCCCCCGACATTTGTTTTTGACGCTGCCGATATTTTTGTGACTCCTAACATAATGGCATGATCCCTTATAAGGGCGCTTTCTCTTGTTGAAAGATTGATACCCACCCTGGGAAACAAGATTCGCGCTGTACAGATTAATTTAATCAGTGTTGTATCCGAAATGTCGAAATAATCGACTTTCGACTCTTTTAATGGGATTAATCGGGGGAAAGAGAGTGTATATTCCACCCCCGGGTCATTCTTTTCCATCTTTTCCAGGTGTAAAAACAATTGGTATACGTCCTCGGCTGCTTCAGATAGCCCCAATAGAACCCCCATATTGATCATCCGTATCCCGGATTTTGCGATTCGGTGGGGAGTTTCAAACCTGTATGTGTAATCGGTTTTCTTTCCTGCAGTATGGAGTGTTCTGTAACGTTTTTTGTTGTAAGTTTCCTGGTAGATCGTAACGCCATCGACGCCGGCTAAGAACAATTCCCTGTATTCATCTACTTCCAGGGGATACACTTCGAGACTAATACTGGGAAAATACTTTTTTGCAGCGTTTACAGCGGTTTTAATATAATCCACCGGGGTCATTTTCCTTGAGCCGCCGGTCAGCAGCAGTATATTTTGAATCCCTGAAGCAGAAACCTTTTCCATCTCCATATGCATCTCTTCTAAGGTTAATTTTTTCCTTTTAATGCCACTTTTCCGGTTAAAACCGCAGTATATGCATTGATTGTCACAAAAGTTAGACAAATAGAGCGGCGCATAAATGGAAATGGCCCGGCCAAAGTATTTGATTGTTATTTCCCTGGCCCTTTGTGCCATATCTTCGATGAAATGTTTATCGTTATGATTTAGAATACGTTTTAATTCCTCAATCGAGATCATTTTTTTTCATCATATAGGAAACCGGTTAACGGTGATGATGCAGATGCGACATCTTTATTTTCATTTAGTTGAGCGAGATAAGCCATTCTTCCTGCTTTAACCGCAAGGGAAAAGGCCCTGGCCATGGCTGCGGGGTTCCCTGCCGATGCCACGGCTGTGTTGGCCAGGACAGCAGCCGCTCCCATCTCCATGGCTTCCGCTGCCTGGGATGGTTTCCCTATCCCGGCATCCACTATGATGGGCGCATCAATTTCCCATATCAAAATTTCGATAAATTTTCGAGCTTTTAATCCCTGGCCGCTGCCGATCAATGAGCCCAGGGGCATGACAGCGGCGGCTCCTATTTTTTGCAGCTCCTTTGCCACATATAAATCCGGGTACATGTAAGGGAGAACCGTAAATCCCTCCGAAACCAATGTTTCTGTAGCCTTTATGGTTTCATAGTTATCTGGCAGCAAATATTTGCTGTCATTGATGACCTCTATTTTTATCCAATTTATGCCGGAGGCTTCTTTTGCGAGTTTTGCAATCCGGACCGCTTCTTTGGCATTTCTCGCACCAGAGGTATTGACCATCAGAATGGTATCTTCCGGGATATACTCCAGGATATTCTCCGGGTGTCTTTTGGTATCGATGCGTCTCATGGCAACAGTGACCACCTGGACCCCGCTCTCGATAATACTCTGCTTCATATCGGATTTACTTTTGAATTTCCCGGTGCCCAGGAAAAACCTGTTTTTTATCTCTTTCCCGCCGATGACCAATGGAGTTTCCCCTTTCATTTAACCACCTCCGATAAATTGGATCAATTCGATATTGTCTCCTTCTTTCAACGGCTGTTCCTTCCATTGATCCCTGTGGATGATCTCTTTGTTCAATTCAACGATAATCCCCTTGTCCTTTTCAAAGATATGGTTGAGCAAGTCCTGTAGATTTTTGATATTATCGATGGTTTGTTTTAGTCCGTTTACCGTTATATTCATATTATAGTCCCAGACACCTTGTATAAAAGGATTTAGCAGCTCCTGTATCCCCGATTCCTTTTATTATTGCACGGCCATCTTTAAATAGTGTGATGTTCTTCTCTTCTACCTCCAACTTAAGAAGAAATTCACTGGCCATTATATTATTTGTGGTTTTCCCCAGGTTTCCTGCTATTTTATCCAATTCGAGATCCATATCTCCGGCCGGGATGATCTGGACGCCATTATCGCATAAAACAGTAATGATCTCATCCGTTTCCATATTCAAAAATTTAAAGTCCTGTTTTATACAGCACTCACATTTTTCATATTTTTTTACTTCCACAGTATCGAAGGTATGTTCCCAGACATCGTAAATAATTAGTTTTCGCTCGATATCTTTGTTCAACAGGATTTTTATGGCTTCCGTGCTCTCGATGGATGCAATAATATTGGGGATTGTATTTAATACACCAACGGTTTCACAGGTTAGCATGGAACCTGCCGAAGGGATTTCCGGCAGCAGGCATCGGAAACAAGGACCACCTGGAAGTATATTCATCACCATGCCATTGGTTTGAATAACCCCTCCATAAATCCAGGGGATTCTGTTCTTTACACAGGTGTCATTGACCAACATCCGGGTGGGAATATTATCAGTGGCATCGATCACCAGGTGGAAATTTTGGATGATACCTTCGATATTGGTGTTATTCAAATCCTTTATAAGGCATTCGATTTCTATTTCGGAATTGATTCGTTTCAGCTTACGAGCAGCGGTTGCTGCTTTTGGTTCGCCCACATCGTCTTGGTCAAACAACAGTTGGCGTTGGAGGTTATTCAATTCCACCAGATCCCTGTCTATAATCAGAAGTGTACCGACCCCGGCCCTGGCAAGGTTATTGGCAACGGTTGTACCCAGTGCTCCGCAGCCGATGATGACTACTTTACTTTTTAAAAGGGTCTCCTGGCCCCCTTGACCGATTTTATCGAGAATCACCTGTCTCGAATACCTGGGATTCATCTTTTGTTTTCTCATAACACCTCATTCATACTGCCGGACCGGTATCCTTCCAGGTCCAATGTGATATAGGAAAAACCGATTTCTTTTAATTTTGTTACTATGGCTTTACGATTTTTTGTTATCCTTTCGATTTCATTCTCATCGACCTCTATCCTTGCGAGATCGCCGTAGTTCCTTACCCTGGATTGGCGGAATCCCAGGGAGTAAAAAAACGATTCCGCCGCTTCAACCTGGTGTAGCTTTTTGGAAGTAATTGCCTCTCCGTAGGGTATCCTGGAAGCCAGGCAGGTGGTAGAGGGCAGGTTATAATTGGATAAACCCAATCCCCTGGCAATGGATGCTATTTGGCCTTTGCCGATTCCAGCTTCCACCAGCGGCTGAAAAAATCCCTCTTCCTTTAATGCTTGTATCCCTGGCCTGTGCTCGCCAAAGTCTGATACATTAACTCCAAATGCAATATGGCTGAACCCGTATTGGGATGCCATCTGTTTCATGGCATTCATTTCTTCTTTTTTGCAAAAGTAACACCTATCCACGGGATTTTTTACAAAATTTTCATTATCAAGCTCCGATAACGCCATGATCTTGTGAGTAATCCCGATCTCTTTTGCAACTTTTTTTGCGATATCCAATTCCCGTTTTGAAAAGGTATCTGAATCGATTGTAACTGCAACGGATTTCTCACCAAGTTCTTCATAGGCAACTTTAGCAATCAACGAACTATCGACGCCCCCGGAAAAGGCAACCACCAGTGAACCCTTTTCCCTGGTTATTTTCCTTAGTTTCTCTAATTTTTCTTTTTCGTTATGATTCATTTTACCTCTTTGTCAATGATTCCGCCTCCAACAACAACATTGCCATCATAGAAGACCACGGCCTGTCCCGGCGTAATAGCTGGTTGAGGCTCTTTGAATGTGACAAATACGTTTTCGCCGTCTGCGTTCAAAGGGGAAACCACAGCATCCGCCTCTTTATGAAGGTATCGTATCCTGGCCTTTAGATTTACAGTCACGGTTAAGTTATCGAAGGCCAACCAGTTCAGGCTCTTTGCAATAAGCCTGGTTCCCAAAAGGTTCTGGTTTTCCCCCACGATAAGGGCATTCCTTTTTTTGTCTTTGGAAATGACATAGAGAGGTTTATCATTGGGAATTCCGATTCCTTTTCTCTGACCAATGGTATAAAATACGATACCCTTATGTTTTCCAATCATTTCACCCCTGGTATTTAAAATCGGACCAGGCGTATGGGTGTTGGCAAACAACTGGTGATAGCCCCCTGCAATAAAATCCTGACTCTCTTCTTTATTGCTAACTTCGGGTATTAGCTCCTTTGCCATTCGTCTTACCTCTTCTTTTTTATAGTTTCCCAGAGGTAGAATAATGCGTTCCAGTTGATTCCTGGACAAATTAAAAAGAAAATAGGATTGATCTTTTTTTAAATCAACTGCTTTTTTTAAGATAAACTGCTTTCTATTTCTGTCGTATTTGATTCGTGCATAATGCCCGGTGGCGAAATAATCAAATTCAATCCCTTGTTTTCTAAGTTCTTCGATAATGGCGCCGAACTTCATCTCATGATTGCATTTGACACAGGGATTCGGGGTATTTCCATCCAGATATTCCTTTACAAAAAAATCAATAATACTTTTTTTATACGTTTCCTTTAAATTGATGGTATAAAAAGGTATTCTCAATTTTTCCGCAACTTTTCGTGCATCTTCAATATCCTCTTTCTCGCCGGGACCAAAACAGGCATGATGAATACCCTCTGAAGATGGTATCGATTCATCGTATATCTCCATGATGACACCGGAGACATCGTATCCCTTTTGCTGCAGCAGTGCTGCTGCAATAGAGGAATCGACACCTCCACTCATTGCTACAACCACTTTTCTTTTATTCATTTTTGTCCACACCAACTCCTACATTGTAGCAGCAAGGGAAGAAAAAGTCAACTGTCCAATTATTCTAAGTTCTGGGTTTTTAAACCGAATTCTGAATATAGTGTATAATGTAACATATGTTACAGATTAATTTGTCTGTAGCATTTATAATACTAATATGAAAAGGAGAAACGATGACATTTCTAAAATTTATCCCTCCCATCCTCTCTTTCTTATTGCTAGCTGCTCACTACTCAAGAGTATCCCAGTACTGGTTGGTTAGTCTGTGTCTGGTTATGCCTTTTCTGTTGCTGGTCAGGAAGAAATGGGTCATGCGGGTGCTGCAGGTGCTTCTTGTGCTGGGTGGGTACATATGGATACAAACCATTGTTTTCCTGGTTACTATCAGGTTGGGGAGCAATCGTCCCTGGATACGGCTGGTAGTGATTCTTGGATTTGTGGCACTGTTTACCATTGCCTCAGCAGTGGTATTTGAGACAGGGGGAATCCGCCGCCGGTACCGTGAGGATAAAAGCGCCTGGCTTCCCTCTTTGAGTGCATTCCTGTTGACCGGTTCGCTCCTTTCCTTCATTCAATTGAAAGTGAGTCGTCCGATGCTTTTAATGGAACGGTTCTGGCCCGGTTCAGGATGGGTGGAGGTAACGCTGCTGGCTTTTTATGCGGGATGGGTCACTGAAAAGATACTGGAGGCTGGTCCTAATAAAAGGTCTAAGATTCGAAGCCGCATCTGGATGTTTTTCTCCCTGGTCTTTTTTTCCCAACTGGTTATCGGGCTGGCTGGCGTTGAAAAATTCCTGATGACCGGCAAACTTCACTTACCGATTCCGGCTCTAATTATTGCCGGTCCCCTGTACAGGGGTGAGGGATTTTTCATGCCGATTCTTTTTTTAATCACTGTTTTACTCATCGGTCCTGCCTGGTGCAGCTTCCTGTGCTATATCGGTGCATGGGACAACCGGTTAGCAAGGACCAAAGACTTTCCACAATCACTGACAAAACGGAAAAATGTCATTCGCATCCTGGTACTTTTCCTTGTTGTTATTACTGCCCTGGTTTTAAGAAATATAGGTGTTGCCGGACCCATTGCCACAGGGCTGGCACTTATTTTCGGAATCTTTGGCGTGGGGCTAATGATCTTTATGTCTCGTAAAAACGGGGTAATGACCCATTGTGTTACCTATTGTCCTATTGGTCTGGCAGCCAACTGGCTGGGTCGTTTATCCCCCTTTCGTATTCGAATCAAGGATTCTTGTACAGATTGCCTGGCCTGCCGTTTATCCTGTCGTTACGATGCACTGAGGGAAGAGGACATAAAAAAACTTAGACCCGGGTTGACCTGTACGTTATGCGGCGACTGCATCGGACATTGCAAAGAAAATGCGCTTCAATATGGGTTTCTCAGGTTGAAGCCCCATACGGCCAGATTCCTTTTTTATGTTCTCATTGTATCCTTTCATGCCGTAATGCTGGGAATTGCCCGTATTTAAGTCCAGGCAGCTCCTGTTAGCAGGAATTTTTTGCCTGTATCCTTCTTTTCCCCACAATATTTATCACCTTTTTTCTCTTCAAACTTCATCATTCTTCATTCGATATTCGTTATTCGATATTCAAAAATGTTTTTCGCCAGAAATGGAAAGATTTACGGCTTAATAATTAGTGGCAATTTTCTTTTCTCCCCCCCTTATTTCTTGATTGAAAAAAATAGATGTTGGATTTTGTAGTTACTTGTTTGACATTCAAACAAAAAAAGATTAATGTTTTCTTGACTGGCGCATTTTTTTATCCATTTAAAAAATAATTCTTTGAGATGACCTTGGTAACCATCTCCGGGTAATATTTTTTTATTGTCTGAAAGCTTTTGGGGAGTTTCATCTTATCCCATTTTACTTCTACTGCTTCAATGCCATCATCTTTTGTAACGATAAAGTCAATCTCTGTCTGATTAGTGGTTCTCCAAAAATTTATCTTATTGAAGGAGTAATGATCGTTTTTCAGCATCTCCAGCAAAACACAATTCTCAAACAAATTGCCTTTATCACTCCTGAGTGACAAATCATTAAAATTATTTATTATGAAATTTCTTAATCCCAGGTCCATAAAATAAATTTTCGGGGTTCTGGTAATTTCTTTTCTGTAACTCTTATAATACGGATAAATCCTCCTGGTAATAAAGGTTTTTTCCAGTATATTAAGGTATTCTTCAACTTTTTTTCGAGAAATTCGTAACGACTTTGCCAAACTGTCCATGCTTAGAAGACGACCACTCTGGTTGGCCAGCAATACCAATAAATGGTTGAACACCTGGGGATTTTCAACCTTTAATAAATCAACCAAATCTTTTTCCACATAACTCTGATAAATGTCTTTTATACACAGCTTTTTCTCAATAATACTGTTTTCAAGAACCACTTCCGGATAAGCCCCATATATTAACGTCTCTTCCAATACTTGACGCTTTGTTATGGGGGCCTTAAAGTGTAAATATTCATTAAAGGACAGCCGGTGGATTTCAAATTGCCTTGACCTGCCTACCAGGTACTCTTTCAACTTGGATTTTATTTCCAGTTGGGATGAGCCGGAGTAAATGATTTTGAAGTTTAAGTGAAGATCATACAATTCTTTTAAAAATAAACCTGGATTGGGAAGTCTCTGGATCTCATCAATTAAAACAAACTTTTTTTCATTTGGATTACTGCCACCTAAAAAATTTAAAAATTCGGGTATGTTTTCGTATAGCTCGTGCAGTTTTCGATCATCCAGGTTGAAATAAAATATATTGTTCACCTTCACATTATTTTTAATCAAATGTTGAATGATCAAATATAACAAAGAGCTTTTTCCTACCTGCCGACTGCCAATTAAACCCAGGATTTTCTTATTGTTCAGGTTGTCTAAAAGGGCTTTCAATATTTCCCGGTTTTTAAAATTAAATGGATAGTCAACGGTTGATCTCCAGGGGTTTTGTAGTTCAAATATTTCTCTTATCATAATTTTACCTAGTTATTTTTTCTAAAATTATACAAATTAACTAGTTAAATGTCAAAAGTCATTCTTTTATCCTGGACTATCCTGTTTTTTTTCATACCAGCTTGTGTGGTTTGGGTGCCTTATTTTTTGGTTTTCAAAAACTGTGCGAAATCAATATTAACAAGCTATATCCGTCAATTTGGAAAAAACCTTAAAAATGAGAGAGTTGATCAAACTCATTGAAACATCTATTATAAAAGCCTTTTGAGAGTCTCTTTTTATAACAGAAAATGCACAATTTTTGAAAACTCTATTTTTGTGTTTTCTTGACTGGCACCCTTTTTATCTTTTCAGAGATAGGGTGGAAAAAATTCGCTTGTCCAATATTTTTCCTCCTCTAATTTCCCCTATTTTTTCTATTTTACAAAAAAAATAAAAAAAATGCTAAAAATTTAGCACAAAAAGTTGACATTTTGAAAAAATGATGCTATATTTTTAGCATGCTAAATTTTTAGCATGGCGTGACTGTTAACGTTAGCAGTTTGGATTAAATGTTAAACGTTTTATGTTGTTGCAATGAACAGGAGAAAAGGTATGAACAGACAGAAGCATTTGAGTCGCAGGGAACGGCAGATAATGGACATCGTTTACGAGCTCAAAGAAGCCACGGCTGCCCAGGTGCTGGAACGATTACCCAATCCCCCCAGTTATTCCGCAGTCAGGGCATTACTCAGAGTACTGGAGGGGAAGGGCCACCTGACCCATAAACAGGATGGCCCCCGTTATGTATTTATCCCTACACTCCCCCGAGAAGAGGCCAGGCAAAATGCATTGAAGCATTTGCTCAACACGTTCTTCGATGGTTCTACGGAAAAGGTTGTGGCTGCACTTCTTAACATTTCCGAAGAAGAATTGTCTGAGGAAGATTAAAAGCGGCTGTCCGAGCTTATTGAAAGTGCACGAAAGGAGGGTAGATAACCATGGAAGCCCTTTTTGAGATCAAAGGATTTGCATTTTCCGTGGAGTTCTTTTTGAAAAGTTCGCTGATAAATGTAATAAATACGTTTTTGTCGGAAAAAAGAAAGGGAAAGAAGAAGAAGATAATTATAAAAGAAAAAGAGAACGAGGCATAAAATGTTTTAAACAGGGTGAACAGGATATAAGGCATCTGTTTATCCTGTTAATCTGGCAAGTATGGATGGGAAATTGTATAGGAATAAATGGGAAACTTGAATTTACATAAAAGAAATGATAACCTCTCTATTATGAAGAAGAAAAAAATCTTCTACCTAATGTTATTAATGCCTGTTTATATAAAACTCTCAAATATAGTCTGCGGCGAGCCACCTCTGGGGAAAAATGTTTAATAAAAACGAATTTGAAGCCGAGTTGAAACGCTACCTCACATTTCTGCAAATGGAAAAGGGATTGGCTGAAAATACATTGATCTCATATAAACAGGACCTGGAAAAATTCAGCCTCTATTTATATGAAAAGAAATTGAACCATATCGATCTTCCTGAACACCAGGCCCTCGATTTTATCAAAACCGAATCTGTAAAAGGGAGCTCCTTTTCCACTCAAGCGCACCTGATTTCGGTATTGAAAAGTTTTTATAAGTACCTGATTGCTGAAGATAAAATGGATTATAACCCTATCTCAAATATTGCCTCTCCCAAAAAGTGGAAGACATTGCCCAAATACCTGACCATTGACCAGGTATCCCAATTGCTGGAACTTCCCGACCTGGGAAAACCCATTGGCCAAAGGGATAAGGCCATACTGGAGTTAATGTACGCCACTGGGCTCCGGATTTCCGAAGTCATTCACCTCACATTCGATCATGTATATATGGAGGATAATTTTTTACGGGTGAAGGGGAAAGGCAATAAAGAGCGGGTGGTTCCTTTTGGCGAAAAAGCACGAGAATACCTGGAGAACTATCTAACCCATGCCCGATCCCTATTACTGAAACACCATTTAAACGATTTTATATTTTTGAATCGCAATGGGGAACCGCTCAGCCGGCAGGGTCTCTGGAAAGTCATCAAAGGGTATGCCAGAACCCTGGGTGTCTATTCGATATTAACACCCCATACCCTGAGACATTCTTTTGCCACCCATTTGTTGGAAAAGGGAGCTGATCTCCGTTCCATCCAATTAATGCTGGGACATTCGAATATATCCACTACTGAAATCTATACCTATGTAGCCAAAACCAGGGTTAAGAAAATGTACGACCGATACCATCCCAGGAGTCGTACACCAGGTAATAAGGAGTAGTACCTTAAATTATTGAAGTGCCTGAACCAGAAAAGTCGATCCCGAGACGGACTTGTCTGGAAATTACAAATTACAAATCCCAAATTACAAACAACCCTGCTAGACTCTTAAGAACCTTTTAATATTTATAGAATTTCAAAGGGGCCTTTTAAGTCCAGGTTTGTGATTTGTAATTTGTGGTTTGGATTTTGTTCTCGTGCTACGTAGCGAGGCTACTTCGCAGAGTAGCATGTAATTTGTATTTTGTGGTTTGTAATTTTATTTTATGTCATTTCCTGGCAAAATTTTAACTCAGAAAGTACTAAAAGGCTTCGAATATGGAGAAATAAAAACCGTTGGAATCCTTGCCAAAACCGATATCCATTCTTACCTGGATTTTTTCTTTGGGATCAAAGAGAAAACGGAGACCAAAACCATAAGAGGATTTGAATTCTCCCGGTTTCAATTGGCTGAATTTTTCTGCTACATTACCAAGGCTGGCAAAGCCCACCAGCCCCACCCGCCAGAACAGCGGCATTCGGTACTCTGCTTGAAACACCAGGAGATTTTTATCACGGAAACGCCCTTCAAAATAGCCTCTCATGATATTGGGGCCCCCTATTCGGGCCAAATTCAAAAAAGGCACGGTCCCCGTTTGAATTTTAACCAGCGACTGAATCGCCAACACATTGGAAGAAAATAATTTAATATATTTTCGAGCGTCCAGGGTTATATCGGTAAAATCAAAATCACTGCCCAGGAATTTTTTGTAAACCCTGGAATTCAACTCAATGAAGTCACCTTTCATAGGAAAGAAAATATTATCCCTGGTATCATGGTTGACCACGAAACTGACGCCGGAGAGGGTTCCCTCCTGGCTGCCAGGCAGGAGGCCATCCTTCAACTGCCCTCCCTCTTCTGCTTCCACGATTCTCCAGTCTGAAAAATGGTATTGGACCCCAATATTGAATCCTTTTCCAAGTTTTTTTAAAAATGATAAAAAAAAGCTTGTACTTTTGGAGGTGTATGCTTCTTCATCCGCATTGAGGGTATGACTGCCCACACCAAAAAATTTATCGGGATATTTTAAGAGCTTTATTTCTCCAGTGAGATGGTAGTCATCATTTTTTAAGTAGAGATCAATTCCCAGATGTGCAATAAATTGTTTTTCAAGGGTATAGACAACAAAGGGAGATATTGATGAGGGGCGGCCATTTTTGTTTTTTTCGCATCTGCCCAATCGGAATATGTAACTCCCCGCACCGCCGAAACCCAGTCTGGTTTCCGGGAAGTAGAATAACAGTGGCGATGCAATCACCCGGCTTTTGCATTGTTTGTTTTTCTCAGATGCCTGGATATCCGTCTTTTCATCATCGGTAGCACGGCTGCTTTCCTCTGCTAAAAGATGATTAAAACAAGAAAACATAAAAAGAAAAAGTAAAATTGTAATGTATTTTTTCATTATTCGCCCAGGAATTATATTGTATTATACATCATTTGAGGTAAAAACAAAAGAAAAAAGAAGAGAATAAGTTGAAATCAATGTGTAAGTCATATTATAATAATACCCTCATGATATCTAAAAGAGTTAAAAATGAAAAAAATTTTCAATTGTGTGATTTTTTTTTAAGTATGATCAAACATTTACCATATTGGGAGAAAAAATATGGCCAGGGCTAAGGGTCATCCGAGAACCACACTAAAACAAAAGTTACTATTGGTGATAGGAAGCATATTCGTCACTCTAATTGCAGCAGAGCTATTGGTTCGATTATTCGTACCTTATATTCGCGGTACGCATCTGCACCCCAGCAGCATCTGGCGCGATAATTTTATAACCAGTGAACGGATTGGGAAATACCATCCAATACTGGGATGGGTCCTTCAACCGAATAAAGAAACCATTAATAGAAGCTGGGAATTCGAACATATGATTAAAACAAATTCCCACGGCCTCAGAGATGATGAAGTCTCTTATGAACGGCAGCCAAACACCCGACGTATTTTGCTGCTGGGGGACTCTTTTGGAATGGGTTACGGGGTTGAACGAAAGTATTCCCTTGAATTCCTGCTGGAAAAATACCTGCGAAATACGGAAGTCATTAACCTCTCTGTCAGCGGCTATGGTACAGACCAGGAATTGCTGGTGTACGAGATCGAAGGGAAAAAATATAAAGCAGACCTGGTGCTGTTGGCATTCACAATCGCCAATGATGCCTTAAATAATGCAATGCCAAATCAATATGGGAGGAACAAACCCTATTTTGAATTAAAAAATGGAAAGGCCATATTAAAAGGGATTCCTGTTCCTAAAATGCCCTTCCCGGAAAATCAAGAAAACGCAAATACCCAAACCCGTTCGCCTTTTCCAATACACGACTTTTTTGATGCCAATAGTGCATTGTACGCATGGGTTTTCGATCGACTTTCCCAGATACCGTCATTAAAAAAACGATGGGAAAAGTCGGAATTGCTTTATCCTCAAGTCGATGTGTTTTACTCTTCTCAACTCTGGATTCTCAACACCCGCGTGTCTGAGCATGATCCAATCTGGCAACTGACATTCAAGATACTGGAAAGTTGGCAGCAAAAATGTTTTGAACAGGATTCAAAGCCTGTCCTTCTGCTTATCCCTTCCAATTTACAAATATATAAGGGAGCCTTGAAGCGGGTGATTAAAGAGAGAAATTTAAATCCTGGGGAATTTGATCTTCAACATCCCAATAACCTTCTAAAAAATTTCTGTAAAACGCATCGTCTGGATGTGATTGATGTGTTACCTGAACTTCAGACCGCTGCAAAGTCGGGTCAATCACCCTATTTCAAGCGAAATCCACACTGGAATCGATACGGGCACCTGTTGGCAGCGAAGGCAATTGCCAGGGAACTCTCCAAAATGGAAATCTTTAAAAAGTGAGAGAAAATGTATTGTTCAAGGCCTTTTGTTGGCTTGCGCTCCGGCTTCTTCGAGTTGTATACAAATGATCAGGCATTGGGTCTAACCCCGTTTCTTCACCATCTCTGCTGGGACTCCGACGTTAATGGTATATGGGTGAATGCGTTTGTGAACCAGGGCAGCGGCACCGATGATTGCACCGGTTCCTATTTTTACACCATCCAGAATGGTGGAGGAGGCACCAATCCACACGTCGTCCTCCACGATAATGCCTCCCTTTGATATTGACGGCTGTTTCCAGATGGGTATATCTGTCCGGTCAAACGAATGGGTACCGCCGGCAATCATGTACATCTGACCGGCTGTATACACGTATTTGCCAATTTTAATAGTGCTTTCAGAGATAATGATATTGCTAGGACCGATGTTGGAATAGTCACCAATTTCAATATCACCGCCTTTGCAGCTAATGGTGGTATTCCTGCCGATTAATACATTATCACCTATTTTTAATCCCGTATTATTTTCACCTTTGGCATCGATAACCGTGTTGTCGTCAAACACCACATTGCGGCCGATTTCGATTTTTTTGGGGTGTCGGATGGTCATGTTCCTGCCAAATACAACACCCTTCCCGATTTTTTTGAACAGTAGAGGGAAAAAGATCCTTCGACAGGCAAATCCCAACGCACCTGGCACCCAGGAAAATAACATCATAATGATTTCATACTTAATGAAATAAAAAAAGGATACCTTTCCCAGGAATAATTCTTTATACTTTTTAATGGCGCCTTTTTTCTCATCCAAAAGGTCTTTTTGACCGCCGATGTACTGGTTAACTTCTTTTTCTTTATTTCTCATGGGGTCATCCTACACCATTTTCGTCATAATTTCAATCCGGTACCCAACACCCGCAGGACTGCGTCAAAGTCTTTTTTGAATCTTGACGCGATGAATTATGAATAATGAGTGATGAGTAATAAATAAGGAGATAAAACCATCTAAAAACCTTTGGATTTAATCATTTTTCTTTTTCATCATTCATCATTCTTCATTCATCATTAGACTTTGACGCACCCATGTCTGTTCGTGTCTGTGCTTCTAATTAAAAGGAGAATCCAATCATTAACCGTATACAGGAAAGATCCAGGCTCATCTTATTAATATTCTGCCTATCCGTTGGAGACGGGTCTGTTTCAAAGGCATCCCAATAATCAAACCATCCCATTAAGTAGGGATTCCATTCAAACTGGTAAAAGGTTCCATCCTGTACTTCGTCGCCGACAGTACCTCCAGACTGAAACGATTTCGACCCCTTAAACTGATTAACCTTTAACAACAGGTATTCCAGTTTCACCAGGGCATATATCTTTTTAAGTTTAATCCTGTATTTAAGTCCCATTATCAGGCCAGGTGCAGTACCTTTGGCTTTGTAGATCGCATGAGTGGAGATTTCATTCGCTGGACCCAATTTCGTTTCTACATCCTCGGAATAGGTAAAACGAGAGAAACTCAGCCCTACAGAACCGTAGAGATCAAAGGCATTGGTGAGACGAATGCCTATACTCACCTGCGGCATGAGATAAGATAGTTTATAGGAAAGTGCATACTGGTGATTTTCAGTAACTCCCAGCCACTCCAATTGATACTCTTTTCCCGATGAGGAATTGCTATAGGCATATTCAACCCCGGCCCTGAGGTACCATTTTTTCTTTAGAGAGTAACTGAGAGAGAAATTAAAGGGCATCATCCGTTTATTCTGCTTGAATTCACCAGTGAAGGTGGTATCGAGCCCGTAGAAGTCGGCGTACTGGGACACCAGTTCATCAATGCCGCTGGCCCTGTAAAAAAGCTGCTTCGGGTTGATCGGGGCAATTCCCATGGAGATTTCAATGGAATATTTTTTCTCTTTCTTTTGTTTTGCCTCCTGGGCTGGTAGAAGGAGGGTAAAAGAAAGCAAGATGATCAAACTCAAACATAAAATCATTATTCGTTTCATCATTATCACCTCGTTTTTAAAATTCCTTGTCCACCACCCGGGCCGCATTGGCCATCAGGGTGAAGGTCAGGTTCTTTGCAGGCAAAAAGGGAAAGGACGTGCCGTCTACAAAATAGAGATTTTCAAAATCGTGACTCCTGCAATTGGGGGAGAGCGTATGGGGTTTAGGTTTTCCAGACATGGGCAGGGTACCGGAATAATGCACACTCGCCCCCATGGGACGGATGTGGGCCTGTCCGGACAGCACCAATACCCCCAATCCACTCATGAATTTTTTTATCTTTTTCATCGAATAGGCAATCTTTTTCTTCTCATCCGTTGGAGGGGTATAATGAATCTCCAGGGCAGCGGTAGATAAACCATCCGAACCAGGAGGAAGGGGGTGAAGTGTGACATAATTCCCCTCCCGCCGGGTATCGCTGTAATTGATATTAATGACCCCCAGTGCGGCATGGAGATTGCGTCCCAGGAAAATGGCGGTTTTCCAGTCCAGGGGCATGGTCTGAAACACCGGCTGTATTAATGCGGTTTTAAGAGTGGTGATCTGCCCGTGAATGTAATCCTGCCCATCCTTATCATCTGTATGAAGCCCGATAGCCAATTGATGGTATTGATAGGATTCGGGATTGTATTGTTTACCCACCATTTTCAAATTGATAAAAGGAACCAATATCTGCCGGTTATCCATTAATCCGTGCAGTTTTAAAATCTCCCCGGTCTGTCGGTAAAGGGATTCCAGGTATATCATGGTGGACGAGAGTGTTCCTGCGGCGAGCACCAGGTATTCCACATGATATTCCTCTGATTTATTGTCCTCCAGGCAGCGAGCAACAACCGAGGTAACACGGTTTTTGGAATTGTATTTGAAATGCGTCACCAACCGGTTGGGGATATAGGTGAAATTAGGAAAACCGAGGCACTCGTCAAGAGTGAGGGAGGGCATATATAGGGAATCGGTGGGACATCCCCAGAGACACCGGCCAGAATAGTCGCAGGCTTTGCGCTTCCCCTGGTCGCTGCTCAATACTGCCATCCGGTTCCGACCCATGTAAACCCCAAATTTCTCATTCAACCGTTTTCCTTTCTTTTCATAATTGTCCGCCAGTATTTGCGAATGCTCATCCAATTGAAGCCCTGGGAGAAGATTCTTATGAAGCGGGAAATACCTTGACAGATCATCTTCTACTCCAATCACCCCGATTCGTTTGGCCACTTCTTCATAATAAGGTTCAATATCTTTATAGCTAAATGGAAAATCCTTCATATCGTTATCATCAAATGGATATGAACCGCCGGTCCAGGCCTGGGCCAACCCGCCTTGTGCAAAAGAGAAGAGGGGCTCAAAACCAGTAGAGGTTTCCTTAAAGCCCGGGGGATGCTTGAATATATACTGCTTGTTGGGAGGAAAGCCATAAATCTCTTTTGCGTAATCCGGAGGTACCACACTTTCAAAATTTTCGCCCAGGAAGTAGTTGACCGGGTCTTTGAGATGACTCTTTAATTGATTAAAGGTATTCCCAGGTCTTACGTTTTCCGGTGCGCTGTAACCCACATCCAGCATGGTAACGTCATGACCCTTTTTAAGTGCTGAAAGGGTAAAATGAACAGCGCTGGCTCCAGAACCTATGATGAAAATTTTTGTCATTTGTTTTCCGCTGCCTCCGGGGTCTTTTTTGTCAACTTTGAAAGCACTTGTAGGGGAAATAAAAATATAAAAGATATCAGCAAGTGGAAACCCATTCCAATGCCTTTTAAACCAACCGTTACCAGGAATCCCAATTTTCCCATGTTATCGGCAGAATCATAAAAGCGAAAATAAGGCGGTGACACCTCGAGAATGGCGATAAGATAGGCCAATTTTTTCCTCACAATGGAATGGGAACGGAAAAAGCGAGAATAAACATCGGTCATCCGGGTAAAGAAAGAACTGCCAGCAGCCAGTTTTAAAAGTAAGGAGTCATGGAAGTCTGCGGGTTTGAAATTCAATTTTTGATGACACTCGTTGTATTTTCCCAGGATATAGTGATTGGGTTTTTGGCTCGCCAGGTAGCGGGTAAAGACCCGGCATTCCTTTATAAGGGGTTCTGGCATCTCCGGCGGTTCATCCTTTTCCAGGCTCTTCTCGATTATCTCATCCAGGCCTTTCATAAGAGGAGATAATTTAGAGGTAAGGGAATTCTCTTCCGCTCTTCCATCATTGCGGAAAGAGCCCAGTTGACCCACTGTCATTGGCAGGAGCCCATAGATCAGTCGTTCCAGTATGGAGAGAAAAAAGGCAATCAGGCCAACAGGTAGGTGAAGGATTCGGGGATTCGTTTTACCTTTAGAACGGGCGATTTTTTTCATAAATTCTTCAATAGAAATTGCTTCAGGTCCCCCGGCTTCCAACACTTCGCCGTGGTATCTGGCGGTTTCTTCCACCTGGCGAATCACTTTTGCCACATCCTCCACATCAATCGGTTGAATGTGGTTTTTGCCTTTTCCAAAGACCGGTATTATTGGTAAGAGTGCCAGCCGGGCCAGGCCTTCAAACACAGGTGACCCTTTGCCCATGATCATCGTGGGTCGCAGTATGGTGAAATTAAGACCGCTGTGTTTGACGTAGTTTTCAGCCTGCTCTTTGGATTGGGCGTAAAAATAGCGGTATTTATTCTTAAATGATGCAGCAATGGAACTGACAAACAGGAAGTTTTTCACCCCTGCCGCTTTGCATCGGTCCAGCAGCAGCATGGTGCCGTAGGCGTTTACTTTGAAGTATTCCTGGGGTTTCATTTTCCCGGTGGCTGCTGCCATATGGATCACCGTATCCACCTCTTTTAATATCTGCTCGTAAGAAGAGCTATTTAACAGGTCTCCTTCGATCACTTCTATATTTTCCGGTTCAGGTTCTGGCAAGCGCACATTTTCCCGTTTGCGAGTGAGGCAGTAAATGGTTTGATATTTTGAAGCATCCAGTTTTACCAGCAGGTGTTTTCCCACGAATCCACCGGCTCCGGTTATAAATACAGATGGTTTCATAATTGTTTATCTTTATTGATTTTAATTGGACGTTATGAATATTTTTCCCTGTCTCCGGTATTTACGCATGCGGAATACGCCCTTAATATCCAGCCATGCCGTGCGGGCAATTTTGACCCGGGAATCCGTATCCTCGATCCAACGCACCGGCAGTTCCTTTACTTTATACCCGTTCTTGTAAGCCAGGAATAACAACTCTGTATCGAAAAACCATTCATCATCTTCGATCATGCCGAACAGATCGTTCACCAGTTTTTTTGATGCTGCTTTAAAACCGCACTGGGCATCGGTAAAAGGGAATCCCAGCAGTAGTTTCAATATCCAGATATAGCCCCTGGAGATAAGTTCCCGTTTAAAGCTGCGTTTCACCTCTGAGCCTTTATACTGACGGGAACCAATAGCCACATCATATCCATCCATAATCGCCCGGACCATCGGAGGAAAGGCATTCAAATCAGTGGAGAGATCAATATCCATATAACTCAGGATTTCGGCTTCGCTTTTCTGCCAGGCGTATTTTACCATGCGGCCCCGGCCTTTTTGAGGCAGGTGAAAAATCCGTACATCCTCAAACCGTTTTTCCAGCTCTTTGCCTATTTCCAGGGTTCTATCGATAGAGGCATTGTCTCCAATAGTAATAATCCAGTCAAAATCCGTCACATTATCCTGTAAGTATTTCCGAAGAGTTGTAACACTCTTTTCCAGGACATGTTCTTCGTTATAAACCGGTAGTAAGACATCCACTAATTTCTTATTTTTCATAGTGTCCTCGTTATTAGTAAGAAGTATTATATATCTTACCCCGAAATTGTCAAGCAAAATTTTTTTATGTTACCACTTTTAAGTACTAAAATTCTTATTATTGGGCCACTCCTTATAACAAAACGTGAAAAAAGAGTCATTGTGGTGGGAAGCGTACCTGTGGGATTCTTTGTCTGATACATACTGCATCTGCTTGCAAGATCAGTGATTTCCTGGAAGGGAAAGTATCCCATTCCTTTAAAAAGGTTTCGCAGCATATTGCGAAAAATAATACTTTGAAGTATAATACTTTGAAGTAGTAAAATAAAGTAAAGTGAGCCAGGGAAAATGAAATTTATTAACAGGCAAAATGAGTTAGAGTTTCTTGAGAAAGCCTATAATTCAAAAGGTTTTCAATTTATCCCTATCTATGGAAGACGGAGGATAGGCAAAACCGAACTGGTAAAACAGTTTTTAAAAAACAAAAAAGCCTTCTATTATCTCGCCGATACCCTGGATGAAAAAACCCAGTTGAAGATTCTTAGCAAAAATGTTGGCGATTTTTTTGACGATTTCCTTTTAAAAGAGCAAGGCTTCCGAGACTGGTATTCGCTTTTCAAATTCTTAAAAATGAAGTCTGATGAAACCAACGATAAAATAGTCGTGATAATCGATGAATTCCCTTACCTTGTTAAAGCAAATTCTGCCATATCGTCCATCTTCCAGAAAGGCATCGATGAATATTTGAAATACACCGATATATTCCTGATTCTTACGGGCTCCCTTATCGGTATGATGGAAAAAGAAGTTTTAAATTACAAAGCCCCTCTTTACGGTAGACGTACCGGGAGTTTGAAATTGGAAGAGATGTCGTTTTTTGAATTAAAAGATTTTTTCCCGGGGAAAAGTATAAGAGAACTGATAGATATTTACACCGTTTGCGGGGTGGTACCCGGATACCTGGAAAAATATAATACCTCGGAAAGTTTTGATGATTTCCTATTAAAAAATGTATTCAACAAGGGCGGTTTTTTTTATGAGGAGGCTGAAATGGTTCTCCGGCAGGATTTCTATGAACCCGGCACTTATTATTCAATCCTGAGAGCCATTTCACTGGGCAATCGGAAATTGAGTGAAATAATGAGTGAAACCGGCCTGGAAAAATCCAAAATTTCAAAATACTTAAAAGTATTAAAGGACGCGATGATTATAAAACGCGAAGTCCCTGTCACTGAAAAAAATCCTGAAAAATCAAAAAAGGGATTATTCACTATAAAAGATAAATATTTAAATTTTTGGTTCCGGTTTGTGCTGGGTAACAAAAACTACATCGAAATCGGTCGTTTTGATTATATCTTCGGTAAGATCAAGCAGCAGGTTATGGATTACCAGGGAATCGTATTTGAGGATATCTGCCGACAGTATTTATTACGAAATATAGGAAAATATGAATTCCACCAGCTTGACAGGTGGTGGGAAAAAGAAGAGGAGATCGACCTGGTAGCCATTGATCTTGAGAGACACCGGTTTGTTTTCGTAGAATGCAAATATCGAAACAAGAAAGTTGATGTCGATATATATGAAAATCTTAAAAGAAAGATAGAGAAAGTAAAATGGCATAAAGATTTTGAAATAGGGAAAATCGTGATTTTTTCCGCTTCCGGGTTCAAGAAGCCATTATTGGACCTTGTTGAAAAAGAGGGAAATTTGGAACTTGTGTCCTTAGAAGAAATACTTTAGTTTTATGTTTATGCCATTAGGCGGATCATTCAAATTTTTCCCTATTTTAGCAAAAAAAGATAAACCGCAAAGGCCGCAGAGATCGTAGAGAAAAACATTTTTTATTTAAAAAACCTCTATGTTCTCTGAGCTGAAAGTATTAAATTTTCTGGTCCATCCCGTTTTTATGCTCTTGAGACTCATGTTTCATTCTTTTTGTCTTGTATTTGATTTTTTTAATATATATAGCCAAAAAAATCAATTTTATCAACTTTAAACTTAATAAAATGCTACTCTGCGAAGTAGCCTCGCTACGTAGCACGAGTCAATGTTTTAGGGTGATATTTTTAATAAATTTAATTAAATTTTCATGAATATTCACGGTGGCATCCTTTTTTATTTTCCTCTTTTCCTTGCACCGACCCCCTTTTGGTCTTTAGATGGTTTATGGTTTTGTTTCAAAAACGATTAAATATGGTATGGCTGAATATTTATTTGTATCCTTAAAATAATTATATTTTCCCGAATTTATCCATATAACGTATGTTTTACCTGGTTCTAATTTGACAGGCAGGACACACGTTTTTTTGTCATCTAAATAATGGATATTTCCGGCAATTTTCGGGAAAGTGTCATCAGATATTTTCACCCATGACCACTGATTATCTGTCATCATTTCTTTATTAAAAGTGACTCTAATTTCCGTTACTGAAGGGTCTACGCTGGTATCCCCGGATTGAGGAAGTGTTTTTATGACTACAGGGGGCATGGTTTTAACACTCAATCTATCTCCCGCTCCCGCTGTTAGAACTGAAAAATTAGTTACAGAAAATATTACCAATAGCAAAAAAAATCTTTTCATAACATACTTCTCCTTTTAGTTATTTATTTTATTTTCAATCTGAGTCCACAACGTCAATGGTTAGTTTAAACAATATTGGCAAATCGTTTTAACCACATAACCGTGTAACCGTGTAAACGTGTAACCGTGCATATTATACTGGAAATTTAATCATTAATCAATATTCTAATTAGGTGCCCGGCAAGAAATCGGAAAACCAGGGATATTATTTAAGATTGAGAAATTAAGAAAAAGGAAAAGAGGTAGGGGTGAGGAATTTTACTCTTTTTCGGATTGATATGAAAAAATTTTCCCCCCTGCCACCTGATTACCTTTATTACCTTATTAAAAACAAAAGCCGGGATATGCACATCCCAGCCCTTGTTTTTCATTTTTTATTGAAGTTCCAATTTATCGACCCATCCGCAGTCAGATCCACTGCTCACACTGTAATCCTTGGCATATACCCATTTCAGTGTGTGCGAACCAGAAGAGACCGAGTACGTTTTTTGGTTCCAGCCCACAGAACCAGAAATTTGATCTTTCAAAACACCGTCAATATAGAATTTCAAATAATCATAATTGGCTTCGGAAGAAACTTTCCAAAAGAATTTGACAGAGGTATAACCGGAGATGGTGGTTTCCATGATGGCGCTTTCATTATGGGAGAGTGCGGAGGGTACGGTGACAGAACTTCCACCGTAATAGTAGTCGCTGGTGGTTACGTACCATAGCTCGTCACCGCTGAGAGTAAAAGTCAACGAGGGAGCATCCACCGCTTCAGCAATGGGATCAACAGACCCGGTGGTCAGTTCCAATTTATCGACCCACCCGCAGTCAGACCCGCTGCTCACACTGTAATCTTTGGCATAGGTCCATTTCAGCGTATGAGTACCGGAGGAGACGGAATAGGATTTTTGCTGCCAATCCACAGAACCGGAAACCTGGTCTTGTAAAGCGCCGTCAATATAGAATTTCAAGTAATCATAGTTGGTTTCGGACGAAACCTTCCAGTAGAATTTCACAGTGGTAAACCCGGAGATAGTGGTTTCAAAGGATGCGGATTCATTGTGAGTCATGGAGGGGCTCCTGGCTGAATCGCCGTCATAATAATAGGTGGAGGTATCCAATCCCCAGGCACCGTCACCAGAGGTGGTAAACGTTAAGGTTTCGTAATCCACGGCTTCCCCCAATGGGTTTGATGGGCCGCCGCCGTCAACGATTTCCAGTTTATCCACCCATCCGCGGTCGGAACCACTGCTCACGCTGCCGTCTTTCTCATAAGACCATTTCAGTGTATGGGAGCCGGATGTGATGGTGTAGGATTTTTGCTGCCAATCCACAGAACCGGAAATCTGCTCCTTCAAAACACCGTCAATATAGAATTTCAGGTAGTCATAATTGGATTCGGAAGAAACTTTCCAGTAGAATTTGATGGTTTTAGAGATAGAGTAATTGACCGTTGTCTGGAGGTAGGAATTCTGGTTATGGGTAATAGTGCCGCTGACCGCAGAATCGCCGTCGTAGTAGTAGGTGCTGGTATCAACATCCCAATCGGCGCTTCCACCAGTGGTAAAGGTCACATCGTTGTTATCCAATGCGTCGTTAAAATCTGGTGGTGTAGGACCACCGCCGCCAATGGCATTGGCAGGGATGGACGAACCAAGGTCTGAAATGATGGAGGGAATCGGAACACCACGGTTGGGACAATTGGCACAGTGATGCAAAGCCACCACCAGGTGATCGCTGTAACCCAATACAGGTGAGCCGGAACTGCCCCCTTCGGTATCTGCATAATAGCCAATATCACCCGGACCTCCCATACAGGGTGTTTCATTGGTGCTGTGAATCTCAGCATAACCACCGTCCACATCGCTGTATACTGCCAGCATTTTCCCTTTGGCTCCGGGGTGCTGGGGAATATAAATCCGTTCACCAATAGTAGGAAGTGCATTTCTAAATTGCATGTATCCATAACTGGAGGTTACATTGGTGGGCAGTAATACCAACGTATAGTCCAGGGTGGAACTGGTTTTCACCAATGTACCAGAGCTGGATTCCACGGTTCCAGGGCAGTCAAACCAGCCCGAGCAGTCGGTGGCGCATGTGGCGCCTTCTGCCATGAATTCATAGTCGGTATTGTTGGCATCGGTCTGGGAATCGATACAATGATTGTTGGTCATTACATGGCCTTCACTTCCCAGTAACCAACCTGTACAAGCGCTGCTTCCATTAATCAGCAATCGGCAAACAGCTTTGGATTCATTGTACATAGTGGTACCATTGTAACATTTGGCCCACTCTTTATCATCGCTGCTGCAGATTGCTTCAATGCTGGCAAGCTGCTCCTCCTCCATTCCAGACAATACGGCGTCGATATATCCCTCCTCGTAACCGCGGACCCACTTGTCAATCACAACACCCCATCCACCTTTGCGGCTTTTGCTGTAAAGCCTCACAATGGCTTTATCTCCGGGGATGTGGGTGGCCCAGAATTCACTGGATTGTTGTTTTTTCTTCTTCTTACCGTTCTTTACGTCTTTTCCCTTTTCTTTGTACCGATACCTGAATTTCCCGTCAGGGCTGGAAATTTCAATGATGTCACCCGGTCCCAGGTCAAATTTCGAGAAATGAATTGCGATATAACCGGCTTTGGGCCAGTTAAACTGCTGTTCCCAAATTAATCCTTTCCCGGTGTAAGGGTGCGGTGTTTCATACTGTTCCAGAACTTCTTCACCTACTTTTACTTTGGCGAAAGCAACGTTAGAACACGTGAACAAAACCAACGCCAACGTAACCATAAGAATGACTGAAAAATGTTTTGTCATTATGCCTCCTTTTTTGATTTTAATTTTTTCCTTTGGGGAAGAATTATGATAGTTAAGATTGTATTGCATGTCAATAGGACTAAAGTTGTACATTTGGTATGAAAATGAAAATGGAAATTTGTACAACTAAAGTATTACTTTTTCTTATTTGGTTGTACGTCAGAGTCCAGGATAGTAAAATTCACCTCTCCTTTTTCCTTTCCATTTTTGTGTTGATATCCCCCATTAATGCGCCTCTATATGTATGATTGAGGGGAATGGGGTTCAGTCATTTTGATATTTCACCAGCATTAACCGACTCAATATATGGATGACCATAAAAAAACTACCGATCAAAGCAGCAATTATAAAAAGTATGGTTGTCATTGGTAACCTCCTTTTGTTTATTGTATTATATTATTAGGTATTATATTTAATTATTTATGAAAAATAGGTTAATTCTGGATTAAGATTAACTCCGACAGCGGAGAAAAAGTTTGTTTTTTGAGTAAGTTTTTACTAGGTATTATTTATAAAAAGAGATTTAAAATATAAAAAAATGAGATTTTTAATAGTGAATTTATATCTATAACGTAGGAGGTAAAAATGAGAAAATCAAAAAAACATTTCTTGCCAATTTGTTTTGGTATTGTCTTATTTTTGTGTGTTGTGGTGGCCTATGGCGGGGCCTACAGGGTTTTCTTTGTTGGTGAGTCCCTAACGATGAGTCCCTCTTTGGTAAAAGATAAATTGAGGGTTACCTTTACTTTCAAAGTAAAGAATGATGGACCTGAAATTAGAAAGGTACAGATCCGGGTTATACAACCGGCTGATACCAAAGGAAAAGGTAGAATCTTAAGGGATCTTACTAACCAGGTGATTAAACCTGGAATCAACACGTATCGCGTGACTGGAACGTTCAAAAATCCAGCAAGTAGTGCAGAGCAGGGTGTGATCGTCAAACTATTGGATCGCAGGACGAGCAAACTCCCAGCTCCTGTCATCACTCACTCTGGATGGAGGAAACTGGAATTGGTTCCCTATTACAAATTGGAGAAATATGTACCCCTTATTTAAATATAAGGGCATTTTTTAACTAAAAGCCATAAATATAAGTATGGAGAAAAAGATTGGTTCATGAAGGGGCAGGGGGCGCTTGCCCCCCCTGTGATTCTAGATTTCGTCCTCACCTCTTACTCTTTACCACTACTTCAACATACCCAGGAATTGAGGTTCATCAACGATGGTGACCTCTAATTTTTGTGCTTTTTGTAATTTGGACCCGGCGGCGGAACCGGCCAGTAGGTGGGTGGTTTTTGTAGAGACTGCATTGACCACCTTACCACCCCGCTTCTTTATCTCCTCTGCTGCTTTGGATCGCGGGACAAAATGCTCAAAGGAACCGGTAATAACCCATACCTGACCGTTAAAGGGTAATGATGCCTCCTCCCTCTCTTTGATTTCCTCTTCAAAATTCAACCCCAGCTTTTTTAATGTGTTAATAAGGGTCAGGTTTTGGGAATCGGTAAAATGTTTGATCAACAGGTTGGCGGTGATTTCTCCAAATCCCTCGATGCAGGCAAAATTCTCCACGTCACCTCTAGAAGCCACCTCTATTATTTTGTCTATTGAGTTGAAACCATTGTTTATCAACTCGGAAACAGCAGAGGTTCCCAGACCGTCAAAACCAAGGGCAGTCAGCACTTCCCTGAAGGGCTTGTTTTTAGAGTTTTTCAGGCTGTTTTTTATATTATTGATTTTTTTCTCTTTAAAACCTTCTTCTTTTAATAATTCATTGTAATCAAAGGTATAAAGATCCGGGATGTTTTTTATCAATCCTTTATCAAACAGAAAGATGATGGTTTTTTCTCCCAATGTATCTATATCCATCTGGTCTTTGGCTGCAAAATAGATAATGGAGCGTTTGACCCGTTCCGGGCAGGCCCGGTTTTTACAGAAGTGGTGGGCACCGTCTTTCTCCAACTTTGAGTTACAGAAGGGGCATGCCCTGGGAAACTTGAAAACAGTCGGATTTTCAGGGCTCTTTTCCACCACCTCTTCCACTGCCGGGATAATATCCCCCCGTTTGGATATACTGACAAAGTCACCGGCTCCCAATTCTAACATTTCAATGTATTCCTGGTTATGGAGAGTAGCCCTGGCCACGGTACTCCCGGCAATTTTTACGGGTTCTAAAATCCCCACCGGTGTGACCCGGCCGTTTCGGCCCACCTGCACCTGGATTTCCTTTAAACGGGTCTGGGCTGTGGGGGCATCACATTTGAAAGCAATGGCCCATCGCGGGTGGTGTGCCGTATAACCCAGTACGTCCCGGACGTCAATCTCATTCACCTTTATGACAAGACCGTCAATTTCATAGTCTAAGGCGTCTCTCTGCTCTACCCTGTGTTTCACATAATCAGGAAGTTCGTTGATAGTGCCGCAGATGATTTCCGGTAGCTTTTCTTTCACAATGGAACGTTTTTCACTGTCATCGGAAAAATATCCCATGTTTTTATTTATACTGAATCCATTTTCTTTCAGTTTAGAGAGAATCAGGATATGGTCATTTGTAAAAGGTGGGGTAAAATAGCCTTCATAGTTGAAGATTTTGAGGGGAACTTTTGCCACCACAGCGGATTTGATATTTCTCAGGGAACCGGCAGCCAGGTTCCTGGGATTGGCATATTTATTGTCGAAGGTCTGGTTGTAACGTGCAAATTCAGACTTATTGATATAGATTTCACCCCGGACTGAAAAGTCCATGTTTTCATGGGTGATTAAAGGGATTTGTTTAATCGTTCGTATATTTTCGGTTACATCGTTTCCTACAACACCATTCCCCCGGGTAAGGGCAGCGTCCAGTTTTCCGGTTTTATAGTACAACACAATGGACGCACCGTCGATTTTATCTTCCACCACGAAACTGAGTGCTTGATTTGTATTGGTAATGGTTTTGGTCACCCATTTTTTTAGGTCTTCAATGGCATACTCTTTATCCAGGCTTAATACGGGTATTGTATGTTCTTTTTCAGGAAAGGTGTTGTCCAGGTCGGATCCTACTCGCTTAGTGGGTGAATTTTCAAAGGCATATTCCGGGTATTTTTTCTCCAGAGCCACCAGCTCATCAAAGAGTTTGTCGTATTCCAGGTCGGAAATCTCAGGGGCTGCCTTGACATAATAAAGGTACTGATGTTTCAGTAATTCTTCGGTTAATTTTTCAATTCTTATTTTAATATCCATGGGATAATTATAATTAAGAATATAAAAAGGGTCAAGAGATAGATTAAGTTCAAGGTTCAACGTTCAATGTTCAATGTTAAAAAACTTAAGACTTTTAAAAGAACCTTTTAATAGCTATATTTGAATTATTTTTTAATTATGGTATATTATAGGCTCTAAGAATGAGGAGTAAATATTATGAAAACGACTGCAATTATGATTGAGTTTCTCATTGTTGGAGTCCTTGTTTTACTGGCATTATTTTTTTTATTTGTGAGTCTCTTTCCTATCGAAACGCAGTTGTTTTTTGTAAAAATCAATGAGTCTCAACCCTGGCTAGCAAAAGCGCCCTTTTTTCTTATTATATTTGTATCATTTGCATACGGGTTCGGCGTACTTTTTGATTATATAGGTTTTATTGCATTTGAATGGCTGAATAATATGGTAAAGAAAAAGCGAATCAAAAAGTATTACAAACTTAACGAGTCGATTTTAAAGGACAGCCCTATTCTTAAAGATTACAAGGGCAACAATAAAAGCAAAAATCATGAAGAAGAAAGTTCATATCACGGGGAGATGCGTTTCTTTGTTCTTATGGAAAGTCCGGAATTATACTCTGAAATTGAATTGCAGCTTAAACGATTAAAAATAATCCGAGTCTTGTTTTTTGTTGAATTGATTTTATTAAGCTCTATTATTGTGCAACTCAGGCAAAAATTTTGTGCAGCCTTGTTATTGTTATTATTACTTATCTCAGTAATTACTATTGCAAATGTAATAGCAATCTACCAACGATTTGATCGATATTGCAGATCTATCGAAAGATCCTACAAAATGCTTATATTGAAGCAACAATCTTTATTAAAAACGTAAAAAATGGTACCTTATAATCGACTTTTGAATGAGATTTTAGAATCACTTCAATTAGACAGCAAAATAGTTGGTGATGAAATATTTCGACTGCTGTTTATTTTGTCATTCGATAAATTAAAAAATGCTGAAGTTGGTAATCCAATCGAACATCATTTAAACGTCTTAAAAAACATGATAATAATTTCTAAGGATGAAAATTTAAACATAATGATTGCTGGTGCAATTGCAATCCTGCATGATATAGAACCGATAAAAAAGATTAGAGTCGCTGATGTAGAGGCAGAGCTGGATGCAGATAAAAAAAAATTGTTAGATCAGCAAAGAATACAAAACAGGAAGCTTCATATGCGTGAAGGAAGTGCATTGGCCCAAAAACAATTATCGCTGCTCAATGAGTATTTAGGAAAAACTTTCTATAAAGATAAAGATATTCAAATAGTGTGTGAAGTGATAAGAATTCACGATAATCCCTCTATAGGCATTCCTATCCCTAAAGAAAATAAAATGGCTGTTTCATTTCGGGAAGCAGACCGACTCTGGATGTTAAGCGATGAAGGATTTGCCTTTGACCTTCGACGAGATTCAGAAAAAATGAAGAGAAGTGCAGTTGATAATGCATCGGCCTCAAAGAGATTGGAACATGTCATAAAAAGGTATCAAGAAGAACGAAATTTATATTCAGATAAAGATGGTCCTTTTCAAGAGAATAAACTGTTTTTTAGAACAAAAGCAGGTTATAGGTTATATCAACAATATTTGCATGATCGTAAACATCAATATGGAATTTAATCACTTTATTTAATATTTATTCGCTGTCTCAGCCAGGAGTGGGAGATAAAAGTGGAATTTAAAAGAAGTTCACTTTTATGTTCTATTTTTTCCCACAAATTCAGTGTTTTTTTTTATTCTTTTACGAAAGAATTTGATCACTAAAGGCTTTCTAAGGTAACAAAAAAAATAAAAAAAATTTAAAAAAGACTTGACATAACATACACGTTATGATCTAATTGGTTTAGAAAACATACAAGTTATGTTTTGGAGGTTGCAATGAATAAAAAGCGAAGCGAAACGCCTTTTTTATATAGAAACCCCGGAAAAGCCGCGGATTTCACAACATGCAAGTTTCTGGTTGCCTTAAGGATAGAACTTGCATGTTATAAAGAGAGGAGGCCATGAATATCTCACCATCGACTCAGTGGTCATTCCGGCCTGCGCAAATGCCTGAAGAGATGTTTCTTAAAACATTCGTTGGCAGAGAGAATGAACTTAATATGATTTTTTCGCATATTAATTTCAACCTTATCCCTTCCACTTTAGATGGAAATAAAAAAAATATCCTGATAAAATCAGAACGGGGAATCGGAAAGACCTCTCTTTTTTTAGCAGTTAAATACAAATTAAAAACCGAACGCGCCTATATGCTTAACAAAATTGTCCCGGTCTTTTTTAATGAACAGGAAGATTTTAACACGGCTGAAAAATTAATACTTAGAACCTTTGAGATCATATGCAGTGATACTTTGGTTTTTAAGTCCCTTGCACATCCGGGTGAGTGGAAAAAAAGTTATTCCAAAATCAAAACGAATATTCACGATTGCTTTGATATCCTGGATAATAACCTCACAAAGGAAGAGAAAAAACTGGTCCTGTTTATTGAAAATTTCGATTCCACTGTCTTCAGGATTTTGCGGAAAAAGGGAAGTAAAAAAAAGGGCAGGCTTAGTTCACAGGAGATATTTACCAAACTTGTAAGAGATCTCAAAATTATTCTAATATGTTCGGGGATTGACACGCCTGAGACCCAACACGACTACGGGGAGGAAACGTTTCATGTTGTCGATTTAAAACCGGTTGGCGATTTTTATGAACTGATCTTAACGAGAGCCCGTTATGACAACAACCTTTTCCTTCTGGCCAACAAAGAAAAATTGAAAAATAAGATAAAAGCGTTTGAACACCTAACAGGTGGTAATACCCGCCTGATGGTTCATCTTTACGAGTGCATGGTGGAGAAGGATATTAATAAACTGGAATTGATGTTGAACGATATGATTAATAAATCCACACCATTGTTTGAATGGATCATTGAGAAATTCGTGGATTTCGAATCGCGGGAGATTTTAAACGCCCTGGCAAAACGCGGTGGTCATGCCACAATAAAGGAAATTGCCGATGATACCTTCAGCTCCGAAAACAGTGTTAGAACACTGCTGAACCGTTTGAGGAAAAAACAGTTTGTGCAAAAAACTGATGAAAAAAGGGATAAGTCGGATATTTACATCATGATCCCCATGATGCTTTTTATCTGGTATCAAAAGAGTGTGCTGCAAACAAAGGACGTTATACTTGATTTCTTCATCCACTTTGTAGACCTCTTTTTTGACCCCACAGAATTGGCGGATAAAAAACGCATCGAACAGGTCTATCGATTAAAGGAAGAAGATAAAGACCTATTTGCCCCTTATTTCAGCTATATTAAAAAATACATCGATGCCGGGAAGTTTCCTTTGAAGAGTTCCGATGAAAAGAGGGAAGAGGAATTATCGGAGACAGATGCTGAAAATGAGAAAATGATTTATGAATTGGTCAGAGCCAGGAAGGACGATACGGTTTTGCAGACCCAGATTCATAAGGCCTTTTCTTTAAAAGCGGAAAGGAGGCTCTCAGAGTCAGCAAATTCATTCAGGATCGCTGCCCGTGGTTATTTAATTCTGACGCAAGTACTTGAAAAATCATTTCTGGACCAGGCAGAGGAAAATATCCGGAGGGCAATCGAAATCTATCGATCCTTAAAAAAAGAGCCCCTGGAAACAGTGCGATGCCTGTTGATACTGGTAGAAATCCTTTCGGACACGGAGCGCAAAGAAGAGTTAAAATTATTTGCTCAAAGCATTATTCGGATCGGTAAAAAATCTAAAAGTGAGGCATTTAATCTCTATTTAGGTTATGCATATAAATATATGGGATTTTCAGAAACAGAGGTTGAGAAAAAGCTGGAACGATTTAATTCAGCGCTTGGTTATTTTGAAGAAGAGATATCCCAAACCATTGTCATTTTAATGAATATCGGCCTGACTTATAAGGTGGGAAATAAATACGAAACAGCTCTAAATTATTTTGAGAAAGCCCTTGAAATAAGTAAGAAGCAAAATTATTTAGATCAATTGAATGCCATTGTCTTTTCAATTATAGACGTTTATGTTGAAGTTGAAGATTATCGCGGCGGGCTAAATAGAATGAATGAAATATTGGAATGGTTAGAGATTGAGAAATATGAGAACATCGATCTTAAAAGTTTCTATAAAAAGAAAGCATTTCTTCTATACCAGAATTCGGAGTTTTTGGAAGCGGAAAAATGTCTACATAAATGTATTAAATTTGCCGAAAAAGAGAGTCCTCGGGAAAAGATAGAAGTTTTAATGATCTTAGTCATTTTTTACAATAATTTAAACAAAATAGGAAAAGTCAAAAGAAAGTTGGAGGAAATTGAGACTAACATTGCTCATTTGCCAGAAGTAGAAAAAAATAAATTATTATATTTAGATATGGCAGCATTATTTATTAAAATAAGATATTTCAAAAAAGCTATAATCGTGTATGAGGATTTATATCAAAAACTTACAGAGATAAAGGATGTTAATGACAAGGCTATTGTTCTTTCAAATTTGGGGGTTTGTTATAGGAGTTTGGATGATTTTGAAAATGCGGAAAAATACTTAAAAATGGCCATAAAGTTCTCTGAGCAGAATAATCTAAATAATTATTTAGTGACTAGTACTTTAAACTATTCATTGCTTTTAGGGCAGCTTGAAAGAATAAACGAAGCAATTGATATATTGGAAAATCTTGATAATCGAGAGCTAAATCTCGAAAAAGACATGGTCCAAAGGGTAAAAGTAGAATTATTTCAGAGCTATATGAAAAAATCCAGGGATGAATATAATAGTAAAAATCATAAAAGTGCATTAACTTATACCCGGAAAGGTTTGAAATATATCGACTATTTATCAGTTAAAGATTTTGTCGAGGGATTTTATTTTATCTTGGTTTTAGAACTCATTGAACAACATGGAAAACAGGTTCTCTCTTTCTTCAAAGAGATTGAATCATACCTGTCCGAGTACTATGATGATAAGGATAAAGGCGACTATATTAAGGTTTATAAATATGTTGTCGATTTAGTAAAAGGTGAAGATTTCGATAAAATAACGAAAGATCTGATACCTCCACTAAGAGATTTATTAAGATTAATTAAAGATAGGTTGGATAAGGATGTAGTTTTAGAAGAGGTTCAGCAGCTCATTGAAAATAAAGAATTGGATAAAGCAGCCAGTTTATTGGAGAAATCTATAGAAGAGAAAAACGATATCAAAAGATTAAAAAAATTGGTAGAGGTTTATAAAGATAGCTCTCAAAGAAAAAAATACGTTGAAACATTAAAAAGAATCCTCAATTTATATCCGGGAAACAGGGAAACATTGTTTAAACTCGCAGTTTATTATAGGGAGAGTGGAGAAATCAAAGAAGCTGAAAAAATATTACTCTCCCTGTTGGAAAATAATCCACAATATGCTGGTGTATTATCAAATTTGGCTCTAATAGAGAAGGAAAATAAAAACTATAAAGGAGCGGTTGAATATATAAATAAATTCTTAAAATATTCTACCGATGAGTCATTAAAGGAGGAAGCAAAGATTGATTTGGCTATACTATATTTATTAGACAATTCAAAGCAATCGATTCCTGCGCTAGAAAGATTATTACAAAGTATTAAAACAAATAAATTCAATTACCTTTACCAATCAGTTATTTTCTACTTTTTAAATATCATCCTTTTTATGATATCTCAAAAAAAGGATAAGCTGAAACACGCTCTATCTACACTTATTTATTTGCATAAAGATACTCATTCTAACCTCTTCGTTAATATGAATGAGTCGGATTTGAAAGATCATTTAAAAAAACGCCTAAAGCCCCATGAATTTGAACAGGTGGATTATCTGGAACGATTGATGCAGAATAAAATTTCTTTTTCATTCTTCATAAAAAAATTTGCTGATTCAATCGATTCAAAGATGGTGAAGGATATTAATTCAGAGTTACAGGATGCAGGAGTAAAAATATTTAAGCGAATATCAGAAGATGATATAACCAAAATTGATGAAATAGTTACTCTTTGCGGTTCCCGGATACAACTTGAAAGCTTTCTTTACCATATTAAAGAAGAATTTCTCAATTTAAATGAGGCGCAGCAAAACCACATGACGTCCATTTTAACAGGAATAATGGAAGACTTGCCGGAATCCTATAAATGGCTGGTGCTGGATTTTTGTTCCCATCATTTAATCAACCTCGATCAACACCTTCAATCAACCCTAGTGGATTCCCTTTTTAAACGTTTAAAAGAAAAAAAAGAGAGTGATTCCTTCTTAAAAGAAACAAGAGCCTTTCTTCAAACAGCTAAAAACATGGTGGAAGAAATTTTAAAACAAAAAATAGAAAAGGAATTAATAAAAATAAAAGATGAGGTGAAAAAATGAATATTTTTTCGGTTCACTCACATAAAGGAGGAGTTGGCAAAACCACTTTCTGCCTCTTTTTAAGCAAATACCTGGCTCAAATAAAAAGAGAAAAAACCTGCCTGATTGATCTCGATTTCCAGGCCCAGAGCTTACGAAGCACATATTTAAGAGAAAATTTGAAATTTGATTTTTCGGATTTCCTGCTGGCAGATGAAAAAAAGAGGAAGGAAATCGCTGCTGATATACCTGTAAAACATCAAGAAATGAATAACCTCTATTTCATCGCCAATCTCAAACCTCATGAAAATATTGAGGTTCAACTAGAAATACTAAAGAAAATATACATCAAACTGGTGAATGAAATCTATACCGGTGAAATTATGGACAGTTTAAAAGAACTTTTGGAATACCTTGGGAAAATGGGATTTAAAAATATTATTATCGATGACCATCCGAGTTTGGTCCTTCTCTCAGAGGAAATCATAAAACGGATAAAAACAAAGCCAATATTCATTACAACGGCAAATATCGTCTCCTTTATCGGATTATTTAAAAACATCATTGAGAGGGTCGATGTATGGAAATTGCCTTTCAAAGAACTTAAAATTATCTTTAACCGAGTGCCGGACAAATTTTCATTATCTGCATTATCAAATGCCCTTGATAAATTTATTGATTCAAGAGAAATAACCCCGGATGAAAAATTGGTTTGCTCAGAAATTAAGAAACGTTTTCTAGATCGGGAAAACAGGCTAATGTTCATCGCAGAGAATGAGAAAATCAGGGATATAGATACCATAATAAATCCCGGAACATTATTGAGTATGGATATACCTGCTGATTTAAGAAATGTGATTAATAAAGTCTGTCAATAGCGGAGAAGGGAAAAACCATAATGCTGGAATTTGATTCCTTTGAAGAATTAAAAAAATTCATGGATTCGACTTCAGATTTTTTACTAAGTTCGCATACAGCTACCCCTCTGCCTCCGCCCATTTGTAGTCCCCTGGATGACACTGAAAGAAATATAATCATAAACATATATAAGTCTTACAAAGAAAATGGAGAAACGATTAAACAAATTGCAGGGAATTTTTTGCACCTGCTGCAACTGCTGGTTCCTTCCCAGAATTTTACTGATATTTTTAAACATTTAATATACCTGGAATGGATGGAGCACCGGATAAAACCCGATCCGACTAAAAGGAGCAAAGCCTTTTACAGGGATCACATACTACACTGCGCCAATGTCTGTTGGGTGGGTCACCGATTGATATTTGACCTGGAAGAACCGTTTTACCCGTATCTTAAATCATGCCTAAAAATAATACTGCCTCCAAAATGCGAACACTTGCTGAAAGATGAGAACGATTGGGAAAACTTCATCAAAATCACATGGTATATCACTGCGATAGTCCACGATTTTGGGTACCCAATCGAACTGGTTGAACGAAAATACGCCAGTGATGAACTGTACCTTTGCAGCGAAAACTATTTAAAAACAAATCGTCTCACAGGCTATTTTGAAAAACATTTTTCAAAAACAATCCCCATATTTAAAAAGCAGATGGAAAAAATTGATAAAAAAACACTGAAGGACCCGTTTCGGGAGTGCGAGAAATGTCATCCTATTTTGGGCAGTCTTGAGTTGCTCCATTTTTTAAAGAAAAATTACTTGAAATTTAAAAATCGCAAGGTAACCTACCGTTATATTTACCAACTGGCGGCACTTGGAATCTTCGAACATCACAAAGAAGGGGTAATAGATTTCGATTTGAATCCTTTCGGCTATATCCTGGCCCTGGCAGACACGCTGCATGAATGGCAGCGGTATGTATGTACAGGCACAGCACGAGCTGGCAGTACAAAACTTGGCTTCATTTCACCCATCACAAAAGTAAAAATAAAAAGGGAAGGAAGAAACCTTTACAAAATTTTTTATAAAATAAATCCCCACTGGAAAAAATGCAGCGGTTGGAATCCAGATTATTTCAAGAAAGACAAAAAAGAGGAATTGAATCGTTTGAAAACAAAGCCGGGATTACCACGATTTACGATTTGATATAAATGTCCTTGTACTCTGTAGCAAAAATTAAAATTGAAAATTTTTTTATTTTTTTGTCAAAAGTTGACAAAAATAAAAAAATAAAAAAAATTTGAAAAAGGCTTGACATAACATGCACGTTATGGCACCCGAATTCATTTTTGTGCCTTGCATTTTCTTCTTTTATCTGTTATAACCCCTTTTGAGGTAATGAATTAATTATGGATTTGTTTGAGAAATTTTTTCAAGTACTAAAAGCTTTAAAAGAGAAAAAAGTTGACTATATCCTGATAGGCGGATTTGCGGTTATTCTTCACGGTATGCCTCGCCTTACGCAAGATATAGGTATCTTCGTGAAGATGAATCCTGGAAATATCGCCAAACTCCAAGAAGCTCTTTTCGGGATCTTCCAGGATGATAGTATCAATAATATTACAATCGATGAATTAAAACGTTACTCCGTTATCCGTTACGGTTCTCCTGATGGTTTTTATATCGATATCATGGCCAGACTTGGAGAAGTCGCAGCATACGATAACGTGGATTGCGAAACCATGACTATAGATGGCATTCAAATCAATGTCGCTACTCCCGAAGCATTATTCAACCTGAAAAAAGACGCCCTGCGCCCAGAAGATAAAAGAGATGCTGTTTTCTTAAGCGAACTCTTACAAAAGCAAGAGGAAAAATAAATGACGATCGAAAAATTCAAGAAGTTCGAGGATGCGGAACGGGCATTGTGGTGCTTTGAACCGGACGAGGATTACTATAAACGTGTCGCTGAATTCTGGAAGCTGGCCAATCGCCTTTGCCCTCCTAATTTCCCCCAGGGCATTTTTAAATACAAAACCATCGAAGAGGCGAATAAACAGAAACAAGAATGGATTATTGCGAATGCCATAAAAAAGAAGTCCGAAAATAGCTGAGATTCCCAAACAAATCTTTGAATGGAATTGGCCTGTCACTCGATATAAATCTCCGTCCCCTCTGCACCCTCTGTGGTAAATTAAAAAAAATAAAAAAAAATTAAAAAAGCACTTGACTATATCAAGATATCTTGATATAGTTATATACATGGAAGCTGTAAATTTTTTCAAAGCTCTATCTGACGAAACTCGGCTGCGACTGCTCCACCTCTTTTTGCATTACGAGCTAAATGTGAATGAGATCGTTGATATCATGGGCATGGGGCAGTCGCGGATATCCCGCCACCTGAAAATCCTTGCAGAGAATAAATTACTCACCTTCCGCCGCGACGGGTTGTGGACGTTCTATTCGGCAGTGACAAATGGTGACGATGGTGACGGTTACTCCTTTATCGAGGCAGTGAAGTATTTGTTTGATAAAGACCCGGTGTTTACAAAAGACCTGGTGGAAGCCAAAGAAGTACTGGAGGAACGCGCCAAAGAGGCGGTCCGGTTCTTTGACTCCATTGCAGAGGACTGGGAAAAATTAAAACGAGAAATTATCGGCTGTGTAGACTTAAATGGGCTGATTCTAAAACATATCCCGGATACCAATACCATTGTAGACCTGGGGTGCGGCACGGGCGATCTTTTAACTTTTCTTAAAGAAAAAGCAAACCGTGTGATTGGAGTGGAAAAATCCCCCAAAATGCTGGAAAAGGCCCGCAGACGGTTCGCTGGCAGTGCAAAAAATATCGACCTTAGGATAGGCGAACTGGAACATCTGCCATTGCGGGAAGGGGAGGTGGACCTTGCGGTGGTTAACATGGTTCTGCACCATTTGCCCGATCCAATAAAGGCCTTGCAGGAAGTCCACCAGGTGTTGAAAAAAGGGAATTTATTTATTGTCGCGGACCTACTCACCCATGAACTTGAGGGAATGCGGGAACGATACGGCGACCGCTGGCTGGGTTTTTCCGAAGTGGAGATAAAAAAATGGCTGAAAAACAGCGGGTTTGATGTGAAAAAGATAGACTATTTTGACTTAAAAAAAGGATTAAAAGGATTTATTATTAAATCCATTAAAATATAAAAATGAAAAGAGAAAATAGCCACAAAGAGAAAGACAAAAAGAAAAAAAACTTTTTTTTAATAAATACTTCGTGTCTTTGTGTCTTGGTGGCTAAAAAAACAAAAGGAGGGTAAAATGAGTATATTAGAACTTGATTTATCATTAAAACACAAAGTCAAGGATATCTCCCTGGCCGATTGGGGTTTAAAGGAGATGCAGCTTTCGGAAAACGAGATGCCAGGGCTGATGGCAGTGCGTGAAAAATACGGCCCAAAAAAGCCTTTGAAAGGGTTAAAAGTAACCGGCAGTTTACATATGACCATTCAGACAGCCATGTTGATTGAGACCCTGGCGGAATTGGGAGCCGATATTCGTTGGGCATCCTGTAATATTTTTTCTACCCAGGATCATGCGGCTGCAGCGATTGCCAGAAACGGAACGGCTGCTGTGTTTGCCTGGAAGGGTGAGACTCTTGAAGAGTACTGGTGGTGCACGGAGCAGGCATTGAGTTGGCCGGATGGTTCGGGGCCAGACCTGATCGTGGATGACGGTGGTGACGCCACTCTTATGGTGCATGAAGGGGTAAAAGCGGAGAACGATCCCTCTTTGCTGGATAAAACCTATGATGTAAAAGAATTCCGAATTCTGATGGATCGTATTAAGCTTAGATATAATCGAGACCCGAAATCCTGGACCAAAATGGCTGCCCATATTCGAGGTGTTTCAGAAGAGACCACCACAGGCGTTCACCGCTTGTACCAGTTGGCCGGCGAAGGCAAGTTACTCTTCCCTGCCATTAATGTGAATGACTCTGTGACAAAATCAAAATTCGATAACCTGTACGGCTGCCGTGAATCGTTGGTGGACGGCATCAAACGGGGCACGGATGTGATGCTGGCCGGAAAAAAGATAGTCATCTGTGGTTACGGCGATGTAGGTAAAGGCAGTGTCCAGTCATTGAAAGGGGCAGGGACCCAGGTCTATGTGACTGAGATCGATCCCATCTGCGCTCTCCAGGCTGCCATGGAAGGTTACCGCGTGGTGACACTGGAGGAGATCGTAGAAGAAGCCGATATCTTTGTGACTGCAACGGGTAATTATCGGGTGATTAAAGGTGAGCATTTGGAAAAGATGAAAGATGGCGCCATTGTTTGTAATATCGGCCACTTTGACAATGAGATCGACATGGGTTACCTGGAAAAGAATCCAAAGTGCAAAAAGGAAAACGTCAAGCCTCAGGTCGATAAATGGACGCTGGAATCGGGTCGGTCAATCATTGTGCTGGCAGAGGGTCGCCTGGTAAACCTGGGCTGTGCCACGGGTCATCCCAGTTTTGTGATGAGTGCCAGCTTTACCAACCAATGCCTGGCCCAGATTGAGCTGGCCACCCAAGAACATGAGAAGCAGGTCTACACGTTACCAAAAAAGCTGGATGAAGAGGTGGCGCGGCTGCACCTGGGTCGTCTGGACGCCCACCTAACGCGTATGACACAGGAGCAGGCGGATTACCTGGGTATATCCGTTGATGGGCCCTATAAACCGGAGCATTACCGTTATTAATCCTTTCAAAAGTTCTAAAAAGAACCATTGAACATTGAGCATTGGCCATTGAGCGTTGACAATTGGCAATTGACCATTGACCATTGAACGTTGAAGGATAAAACCATCTGAGATTTTTTCGATTTTTTCATCATCATCATTAGCCGTTAAAGCGCCTCGTCCTCCGGGATACGAAAAAAGAAGATCGTACCGGTTTGCGCTCCATCCTCGCACCTGATGGTTCCGTTGTGGGCTTCAATGATCAGGCGGGAAACCGCCAATCCAAGTCCGGTTCCTTTACCTACTTCTTCAGCGTCATGGTTCAATTGAGCATATTTTTCGAAAATGAGTTTCTTTTTGTAAGGCTCAATGCCCGAGCCTTGATCTTCAATGGCCACTTCCTGGAATCGTCGGTTATCTTCGCATATAGACTTTGCAGAAATGGTAATCACTCCGTGCTCAGGTGAAAAATTGAGGGCATTGGAGATCAAGTTGTTGATTACCTGACCAATACGCACAGGATCGATACGGATAGGGGGAAGTGGTTCAAGATTAAATGTAAAACGGTTATGTTTCTGATCCAGGAGGGGGGTCATCAGGGTAATATTCCGTTTCAGTATATCTATCAAACTGGTCTTTTCCCGGTTTATTACCATTTTTCCAGATTCAAATTTGGATATATCCAGCATATCATCGATCAGACTCAGCATCGAGCTGGAGGAGCTTTTAATAATTTCGGTTACATAAGGAATCCGTGAGGGGTCTGGTCGGTCTTCCAGCAAATCGGCGTATCCCATAATGCATTGAAGGGGGTTGCGTAAATCGTGGACAAGCATTGCTGTAAAATCTGTTTTGAATTCCAATTCATATTGAAGTTGTTTTTTTTCCAGCTTTTGCTTCATATTCTTGAAGCGGATTTGAAGCAGGAAGAGGAAGAACATGAGCAGCAAAAGGGCTGCTGCCATCCTGGCCCACCAGCTCTGCCAGGGGGGTGGGGATATGCTGATTTTAACAGAAGTTCCCTCTTCATTCCAGAAGCCGTCATTGTTCGATCCTTTTACCTTGAAAGTGAACTCACCGCCGTTCAGGTTGGTGAAGCTTGCGTAACGCCGGGTGCCGCATTCGATCCAATCGTCGTTAAAGCCTTCCAATTTATATGCATAACTGTTTTTCTCGGGGTTTTCAAAATCCAGGGCAGCAAATTCAAACGTAAAAAAGCGGTCTTTATAGGATAATTCAATGTGATCCACTGCATGTATGGCCTTTGGGAAGCTGATCGGTTTATCAAATTTCATAAATTTAGTAATGACAATGGGCGGGATATTGGTATTGTAGGTTATTTTTTCAGGGAAAAATGCATTTAACCCATTGACTCCTCCAAAGAACATCTCCCCTGTCTGGCTTTTAAAATAGGCCCCCTGGTTGAATTCTGTGCTCTGGAGCCCATCGCCCGTATCGAAATTTTTAAAGGTAAGGGTCTGTGGATTAAACTTACTAATACCATTGTTGGTACTGATCCACAGATCGGTTCCCTCCTCCAGGAGGCCGATGACCCGGTTATTTGCTAGACCATCATCAATGGAGAAGCACGTAAAGGCTCCGGTTTGTCGGTTGAATCGATTCAGACCGGATTCCGAACCGATCCAGATTTCACCGGTTTTTGTCTCCAGCATGGTAAAAAGAAAATCGGAACTGATGCTGGTCTTATCCTGCTTATTATGTCGGTAAAACACAAATGAAATATTTGGCTCGCCGCCCTTGCTGCTAGGAGATTTGATCACCTTGACCAGGCCCTTCCCATATGTACAAAGCCACAGGTCTTTATTGCTGTCTTCATAGATGTGGCTAACATTGTCATTGGTTCGTATTTTTGTATCCAGGGGGTCCAGGGGGTAATGGGAAAATGTCTCTCTCTCCCTATCAAATCGATTCAAGCCGCTTTTCCAGGTCCCCACCCACAGGTCTCCGGAGCTGTCTTCCAACAGTGTGGTTACCGTGTTGCTGCTGATGCTGTCTGGATTAATGGGATCATGGATAAACCGGGAAAATTTTTTTGTATCCCTGTCGAACCGGTTCAATCCCCCTTCGCCGGTTCCTATCCAGAAAATCCCGAGGTGGTCAACATAAATCTTCATGATGCTGCCGCTTCCAATGCTGAATGGGTCTCCAGGATCGTGTTTAAATATAGTGAACTGGTTATTTTTCCTATCGAAACGGTTTAGACCCCCTGAATATGTACCGATCCATAATATCCCCGGCTTTTCTTCATATATTGAAAGTACTGAATGGTTGCTCAGACTGTTGGGATTATCGAACTGGTGGGAATAGTGAAGGAATTTACGGCTGTTTTTTCGAAGTTTATTCAGCCCTCCCTGGACAGTGCCCAGCCAAAGAATGCCGCTCCTATCTTCAAAAATTGATATGACAGAACGGTCGCTTAGAAATAGAGAGGATACAGATGGGGTTACAGAAGAAGACCGCTGGATATAGGGGAATGTAATAAAGTCCGGTTCCCCGGTTTGTTCATTTATTTTCAACCGGGTGACCCCGTTACCGTGGGCCTCGATATGGCCAGTACCGATCCACAAAAAACCTTCTTTATCTTCCAATATAGCACCGATTGTATTGCTGCAAACACCATTGGGTTGATGGGGTGTGTGGGTGTAGCGTTCAAAGTGATTTTTCTGGGGGATATAGCGGTTCAGGCCGCAGTTGAATGTACCGATCCAGAGAGTACCATGTTTATCCCCTGTGATAGCGGTTATTTCGTTGCCACTTAAACTGTTCGGTTGCTGCGGGTGGTGAAAATAGCGGGTGAATCGACCACTTTTTACGTCAAGTTTATTTAGACCCTTCCAGGTACCGATCCACAGTGTGCCGTTTCCATCCTCATAAATGGAAGTGACCCGGTCACAGCTCAGGGAGGAGGGGTCTTCCGATTTATACCTGTAATGGGAGAATTGATGGGTCCCCTGGTCCAGGCGGTTAAGCCCTCCGCCATTGGTTCCGATCCACAAGGTGTTGAAGGAGTCCATAAAAACAGCCAATATAATATTGTGGCTCAATCCTTTTTGGCCTGGTTCGTGACAATACCGGGTCACTAGATTGGTCACCGTATCGAATTTATTGAGTCCTTCTCCCCAGGTGCCTATCCACAGTATACCTGGTTCACCTTCAGTCATAGTCTGTATCCAGTTATGGGAGAGTGAATTGGAATCGGCCGGGCGGTTCCTGAATATTGTAAACCCATAGCCATCGTATCGATTAAGCCCATCCTGGGTGCCGATCCATAAAAATCCACGACTGTCCTGGATAATGCAATTAACCGTACTCTGGGAAAGACCGTTTTCCAGGGAGAGATGATCGAATCGATACCGGACCTCCTGGGATTGCAGCAGTTTTTGAGGATTTAGAAACAGCAGCCCAAAAACCAGTATATGGAATAATAAAATTTTAACCATGGTGCCGACTGAGTGTAATATCAATTCAACTTTTTGTAACATAGTAATCTAATTTTACAAAAAATATGACCTTATTTCAATAGGTATAAAGGGGAAAACTTCCAAGATAATACTATGATTTAAGTAAAAGATTCAGTACAGACCATTTTTTAGCCTCTCCAAAACTCCAACGGTTTAATTATGGTATTCAATATTTCCAACTTGAACATAAAAGAATTTATAGTTTTTATAAATCACATTGTTTTCCAGGCGGACAAATTTCTTCCCCTCTGGGTTAATGTAAGCCTCTTCAATATGAAAGCGGGTGGGAAATCGAATGCCATTTCTTTCTTTGTTGAATTCCGAAACAAAAGTAACTTTAGGCATCTCCCCGTATGCTTTTGCAATGGCGTTGATTGTCTGGATGTTCTTAACGGAATTGGGGTACCACTCGATTTTTACAATACTAAAATCATCTGTTTTGATCCAGATTTTACCGAAAAGGGTATTTTGTCTCCGGTTATACATGGGGATAGCTTCGATAACCACGGTTTTTTCTCCACTCAGCATCTCTTCCTTAAGGATTTTATACTCATAAAATCTTTGCCAGTAATGATCCAGGAGGCCGATGGGTCCGAATAATACTTTTTCATGTTTGTAATAAGCTGTTTTTAATTGGGCATTTTCCTTGTGTTTCTTTCTGCCGTTTTTCTTTAACAATATCCGGGATTCCACCGCTTCATCCTCGGGCTTTTCCCGGATCAACTGGTATTCGTATAAATATGTTCGTTTTATTTTCTGGGGAGTCCTCTTTGTTCGTTTCCCTTTGTAAAAAGTGGTGCGGGTTTCACTATGTGTAGCCATGATATTTTTTAGTTTTTGTCTGGAATAATCTACTTTTTCAGTAATTTCCTCATGGCAGAAGAAGTAGATGCATGTCTGTTCCAACCGGCTGCAGTATCCGGCGCATTTTTTTAGTATAACAGCCAGTTTTGCCTGGTTTGACGTTTCCTTTTCACTTTTGGGGAATTTATCCCCCTCCCTAATACATCGTTTCCGATCATTGTCATTGGCCACTGTCCACTGGTAATTAAAGGTCTTGATCAATTTTTCATACTCCAGCACAGCAGCAATGTAATATTTTTTTGCTGCTGAAGGGTTCCCATTATCCCGGTAATAATCGCCAAGGCAGCCGAATGTCTGGGCCAGTTTGGCTTTATCAGTTCCATTTTTATAGTATTCTGCTGCTTTTTGATAATTCTTTTCTGAAAAATAATGGGAAGCGATCCTGTCAAAGCCCTCTCTGTATTGACTCTTTTCATAATACCTGCCAGCCCTTTCAAAATTTTTTTGTTCAAAGCAGGTCTCTCCCAATAGTCGGAAGCAATCTTCCTGTTTTTTATTCGATTGCTTCATGCAGAATGTTTCTGCTGCTTCAAGGTCACCTTTTTTTAATAATTCCATCAGCGTTTCTTTGTTTTGGCATTCTATAGACAAGCAAAGGAGTAGAAAGAAAAAGCCCCCTAATGTTTTTATTTTTTTTGCCTTCATCTTGTTCTCCTTATTTTCTTTCATATCTTAATATTATATATTTTTAAGCAGGAGTCGTCCTTATATATGTTTAAGTACTTTTTTTTTGGGCTCATTTCTACATGCTTTATATAAAAGGATTTCAAAGGGTATCAGATTATAAATCGCTACAGGTGTGTTGAGCTCACCTTTTCATCAATTCATTCATAAAAAATGATGAATGAAGAGTGATGAATGCTGAAAGGCGCGATGCGCCATCTTTCAGACCTCTGTAGGGAACTGGCACCGCCTGTTCTTCTTTACACCAATGCAATTTTTTTTCTTGTTTGCCCCCTTATTCCCTTATATTTAAGTAACAGTTGAAATTATATAAAAAAAGCACTATAATAAGCTTGGAGGTACAGCATGGGAAAATTGATTTTAGAAGTACCCGCAGCAGTGAATATGAAATTAAAAGTAGGGGGTATTCCCGAAGCGATAAAGAAATTAACGCAATTAAAAAAGGCTAAGCGAAAAAGCAAAAATATTTTAAAAAGAATCCAAAAATTCAAAGGTATTGCAAAATATAAGGATATAGAAGGGTCAAAAGATGAGTGGTATTATCAATGAGTGCTTTATCGACTCTTCAGTATTGATCGAATATATAAAAGGGACACAAACTGAACTTTTGGAACTTATATTCACCTCTAAAACGGATAATTATATCAATCATATTGTTTATAGTGAATTTATTTACCATTTTTTATCGGTAATGTCCGGGATTTCTCCACTAAGATTAAAGACTTCATCACTTATTAGCGAAATTTTAGAAGAACATGATCCCTTAGAATTTATTCATAATTTCAAAATACTTGATATGGACGAGGAGATCATCAACAAAAGTAATTTTTTTATGATCAACTACAATCTCCTTCCCAATGATGCGTTGATTTTTGCCACATGCCGTATATATGATATAAAATATTTAGTTTCTTTTGATATTGATTTCCAGGAAATATGCGAAAAACAAAAAATAGTATTAATCAATTCAACGGAGAAATTCAAAGAAATAGTAGGCGAGGATACACAAGAGACGGAAGAAGTTGAAGACGTGGACAATGGGGACGAATGAAATACGATTTCTTTATTACGTATCATTACGGTTCTTTGTCTTGCCTGATCCTTATTCATAAAAAATGATGAATGATGAATGAAGAATGATGAATGATGAAAGGCGCGATGCGCCATCTTTCAGACCTCTGTAGGGAACTGGCACCGCCTGTTCGCCCTTTTACCAACGGATTTTTCTGGTCTTGGTCTGGCGCTTTTTTTAATCAAATATGGCTGTGGAGCACCGGAAAATCGTTAGGGAGCACTAAAAAATCGCAAAGGAGCACTGAAATATCGTTAAGGAGCACTAAAAAATCGTTAAAGAGCACTAGGAAACCGTTAGGGAGCACTAGATAATCGTTAAATAGCACCGAAAAATCGTTATAGAGCACTAGGGAGTCGCCAGGAAGCAGCAAAGAATCGTTGAAGAGCACTAAAAAATCGTTGGGAGCATTTGGAAAGTAGTAAAGTAGCACTAAATAGTCGCCATACAGCACTTATGAATCGCTACATAGCATCAATGTTCCATTTTGTAGCACTAAAGCGTCGTTATGCAGCACTAAATAGTCGCTATCCAGCACAAAAAAATCGCTGTATAGCAATAAAATGGCGCATTTCCGCACTAAAATTTAAACCATTGCATCATTTTTGCGTATAAATCATAAGGAGGTTGAAAAATGGATAGAAAAACGTTATTAAAAGATGTCGGTGATAAACTCCGGAAGGCCCGTAAGCCCCTTAAATATTCACAAAATGAAATGGCAGATCGCCTCGATGCTTACAGGACAAGTTACCACCGGTATGAAAGGGGTGAAACGTCTCCTCAACTTACAGCATTATATGAACTGGCAAAGACCTTTGATATTTCGTTGGACTGGTTGATCGCCGATAAAGGCCCCATGTACTTTAAAGAAAAAGAAGTAAAGGAAAAACCGGAACCCGCCGCAGATACCCCCCAAACCACGCAGGAAGATATAAAGGAACTCATTGAGCACATGGAACAAATCCCATTGCTGCGCTACGAAGTACTGGTAATGTTCCACAAATTCAAAGAGGACCGAAAAGAAATAGTGGAAACCGCCATGAAAAATAAAGTGAAAAAATGAAGAATGAAGAATGAAGAATGATAAAAGGCGCGATGCGCCATCTTTCAGACCTCTGTAGGGAACTTGCACCGCCTGTTCCCCCTCTCACCATTTCTATTTTTTGTTTCACTGACTCCTTTTTTATGATCAGTAGTTCTGTGTGAAAATTTAATTTTTTGTGCTTGAAAATTTTTGGATTTGATGTAATATAGAGATAGTGGAGGTAATTTAAAATGATAAAGTTACCCAGGCGATTTTGGGCAGATAAAGAATGGGTATTTGCAAATTATTCAGAACTATTGAAGAAGCATCCAAATATGTGGATCGCGGTGCTAAATAAGAAAATAATAGGCGCCTCTCCTGATTTGGGAAAGGTAGAAGAAATTAAGGCGAAGACAGGAAAAAAACATATCCCTGTTATATTTCTGGAGGATGGCTCCCATGTCTACTAAGCAGATCATGCTTCATTTCCAAGAGTTTAATAATCCTGATTTAGTAGATCTTGATATTGGAATCATTCGACTGTTCTGTGAGGTGGTTTTTATATCCAGTGGAGGTTATACTGACTCGTATTCAGCGATCCTGGATACAGGAGCTCCAGTTTCTGTAATTCCTTACCAGATATGGTCAATGTTAGAAGTTGATAAGATAAAAGACTATTCTGTAAGAGGTGTAGTTCCAAAACAGGAGTGTTTCCTTCCTGTCACTATTGGTGAAGTTTCCTGTGCCCTTCTTGATAAAGAACAGAGTACACAGAGGATAAAGGTTAAATCTTATCTGGCTCATTCCAATGAAGTCCCTTTGATAATAGGCTTCAAAGACCTTTTGGATCAATTTGGTCTTTATCTTGATTATAGAAAGAATCTTGCTTATCTTGAATATGAATAAAATGGGGGCCAGGTCAATTTTCCGTCCTCTTAATAATTAATTTTTAACGGCTTACGAAAATAACATTTTTTTTCTTGTCAGCCCCATTATTCCTTTATCCCTATTTCTTGTAGGGACATGCTTGCACGATTTATCGCGTCCGGCTCTATTCCTCCCGCATCGAATTTATTTTGATTAAAATGGCATATAAAAAGATTTCATTAGATGGGAATTGGCAAAAAACACAAAAAGAAGCAAAAAAGAGGATAGGTGTCAAACACATCCTTGCACATTTTTTCTAATATGGTTATAATACCTTTGTAAATATACTAAACAGCTTGTGAGGATGAGGATTAAGGATGAATAAGATTTTTATCAGTTACAGTCATAAAGACGAGGAGTGGAAGGATAGGCTCGTTACGCATCTAAAGGTACTGGAGATGGAGGGTTATTGTTCCTTGTGGGATGACAGGAAAATAAAGGTCGGGAATGATTGGCTCCCGGATATCAAAAAGGCTTTGAATGAAGCTCAAATTATAATCATGATGATCAGTGCTGATTTCCTTATTTCCGGTTTTATCCGGGGAACGGAGGTTCCGCAGGCTCTGGAACGACGCCAAAATGAAGGGGTGCGGGTGATTCCTGTGGTTGTTAAACCCTGCGTATGGAAAAGGGTAGATTGGCTGGCGTCAATCCAGTTGTTCCCCAAAGATGGGAAAGCATTGTCCACGAAAGAAGATCATCAGATCGATGAAGACCTGGCAGAACTGGCGGATATAATTGCATCAGTTTTAGCTCCTGAAGACAAACCCGAGCCCATAGGCCCACCCCCTTTTTCAAAGCCTGAAAAGATTTCCACCTTCAAAATGCCCACCACCGGCCCGCATTTGTTTGGTAGGGATGAGGAATTAAAAGTCCTTGATGAGGCATGGAAGGATGGGGAAATCGATGTGGTGACGTTGGTGGCATGGGGCGGGGTGGGAAAAACCGCGCTGGTCAACCACTGGCTCAATACCATGAGAAAAGAAAATTATAAATGCGCTCAAAAAGTCTATGCCTGGTCCTTTTACAGCCAGGGAGCAGAAGAAGGGAAACAGGCCTCGGCTGACGAGTTTATGCAGGAAACCCTCCAATGGTTTGGCGATGACGACCCCACCCTGGGTTCCGCCGTGGAAAAGGGGCGGCGGCTGGCTCGGTTGGTTAAAAAACAAAGAACCTTACTGATCCTGGACGGCATGGAACCGCTGCAGTATCCACCCGGTGAGGTGCATGGTTTCGACGGCAAATTAAAAGACCCGGGCATGCGTGCCTTTTTAAGGGAATTATCTGCCGGACATCCGGGCCTTTGTGCTGTCACTTCCAGGGAAAAGGTAACCGATCTGGAAGACCGGACAACATTCTCGGTAAAGGAGATGGAATTGGAGCATCTCTCTCAAGAGGCGGGAGTGTTACTGTTGAAGAACCTGGGCGTGAAAGGCACGGATAAAGAAATATTAAAGGCGGCTGAAGAATATGACGGTCACGCACTGGCATTGACTCTGCTGGGGCAATACATTAAAAGTGCTTATGGGGGTGATATTCGTAAAAGGGATAAAATCCCGCGATTAACAAAGGAGAGAATCCAGGGCGGTCATGCGCGGCGGGTAATGGAGGCGTATGAACGGTGGCTGGGGAAGTCGGCGGAACGGGATATTCTTTATATGATGGGACTTTTCGATCGTCCCGCCGAAGGGGGCGCCATCGAAGCCCTGAAAGCAGAGCCGTCCATCCCGGGCGCCACAGATCAACTGGTGCAATTATCCGAGGAAGATTGGAATAATGCCTTATTCAATCTAAGGAATGCCCGTCTCCTGGCGAAAGAGAACCCGCAAAAGCCCGATGCCCTGGACTGCCACCCCTTGATCCGTGAACATTTTGGTGAAAAGCTAAAAGAGAAAAACCAAAAAGGATGGAAAGAATCTCATAAGAGGCTGTATAAATACTTTAAAGAACTGCCAAAAAAAGAGTTCCCCGACACCTTGCAGGAGATGGAACCCCTGTTTGCCGCTGTTGCCCATGGGTGCAAAGCAGGGCTGCATCAATATGCTCTGTATGATTTGTATGAGGAACGGATTAGTAGAAGTAATGTGCATTATATAAAAAAAAAGCTCGGTGCTTTTGGTGCAGACCTAGCCGTGCTTTCACATTTTTTCGAGAAACCCTGGAGCCGTCCGGCTGATAGTTTAGCGGATGAAGATAAAGCATTCGTATTAATTTGCGCCGCCTATGGTCTTCGTGCGGTGGGTCGGCTCCGGGAGGCCATCCAGCCCATGAAATCGGGATTGAAAATTAATGTTAAAAAGGAAAACTGGCGTCATGCTGCAATCAATTCCACCAACCTCAGCGAGCTGATGCTGACGCTGGGTGAGGTGAATAAGGCGGTGGATTATGCCCGTCAAAGCGTCGCCCATGCTGACCACAGCATGGATGTTTTATTGAAGGAGCAATTTAGAACCACCCTTGCCGATGCCCTCCATCAGTCCGGCCAGCTCGAAGAGGCGGAAAAATGGTTCCGGGAGGCAGAAGAGATGCAAAAGCAGCGTCGGCCGGAGTATAAATACCTTTATTCCCTGTGGGGTTATCGATTCTGCGACCTCCTTCTGGGGAAAGAAAAGGGAACGTGTCCGCAGGTGATAGAACGGGTGGAAAAATTTTTTGAATGGAGACTACCTTCCGATTCCCTTTTAAAAATATCATTGGACAATCTTATAGCTGGCCGGGCCGGGATGATACATGCTATTGAGCAAGGAACGGATTTTGACCTGGCAGCAGAGCACCTGGAACGCGCTGTGGCGATACTGCGGGAAGCGGGGCAACATCAGTATTTAGTCCCTGGACTTTTGGCCCGTGCGACCTGCTTCCGCCTCCAGGGGCAATTTTCCCAGGCATGGGACGATTTGAATGAGGCAAAAGAGATCGCTGAGGCTGGGGATATGAAACTCCATCTGGTCGATTATCACCTGGAAGCAGGACGCGTGAGCTCGGCAGAAAGGAAAGATGAAGAGGCAGAGTCCCATTTTAAGGTTGCGAGGAAGATGATTGAGGAGACAGGTTACCATCGGAGAGATGAAGAAGTGCCTAAAGTGAGCTAAAGTGCCTAAAGTGCCTAAAGTTTTGGTGCGCCAAAGGTGCGCGATACCTTTTTAGAGCTAAAAGGTAATCGGAGCGAAGCGACATCTTAACTTTAGGCACTTTAGCTCACTTTAGGCATTTTAGGCACTTTATTTTTAGAAGCTCTCCCAAGCCGCGGACTTATTTAAATTTTTCGCTTTTATGCTTGAGATAATGAAGTATGTTGAGCGCCTCCAAAGGCGTGATCTTTGTAATATCTATCTCCTTTAACTTCTCCCTTATCTCATCCCACACCTTTAACTCCTCATCCTCCGGAAACAAATTCTTCTGCATCTTCGGGATTTTCTCCAATTTCCCGGTGATTCGCTCCTTGACCAACCGATTAAGCTCTTTTTTCTCCAGGTTCAAAAGAACCTCCTTGGCCCTATCTATTATAGGCATGGGAACACCGGCAATCTTGGCCACATGAATTCCGAAACTCTGATCCGTGGCCCCCGGCACAATCTTATGCAAAAATACCACATTGTCCTGCCACTCCCTCACTGAAATATGATAATTGCGCACCCGGTCCAATACCTCCGACAACTCAGTTAATTCATGATAGTGTGTGGCAAAAAGAGTTTTAGGCTTCTCCTTTAACGAATGCAAGTACTCAATGACTGCCCAGGCAATGGATAAACCATCAAAAGTAGACGTACCCCTGCCAATTTCATCCAACAGGATAAGAGACCGAGAGGTGGCATTGTTTAAAATGATAGAAGCCTCGATCATCTCCACTAAAAAGGTGGATTTCCCCTCGATGAGAGAGTCGGAAGCTCCGATCCGGGTGAAAATCCGGTCGCAGATTCCAAGGGTGGCTTTCTCTGCCGGCACAAAATACCCGGCCTGAGCCAGGATAACAATTAAAGCATTCTGCCTGAGATAAGTGGATTTACCCCCCATATTAGGGCCGGTAATGATTAAAACCTGGTCAGAATTAGAAGAAAGATAGGCGTCATTGGGAATAAATCCTTTTTCAGTGCTGAGCTCTACCACTGGATGCCGCCCTTCCTCAATTTTCATGTCTTTCTTGTCATTTATAAGAGGCCGACTGTAATTCCGCCGCTGGGCCAGTTCACCTCCTGCACACAAGGTGTCCAGTAAAGCGATTAAATCAGAATTCTTATTCAATTGCAGAGAAAATGTTTGAATGGTCTGGATGACCTCTGCATAAAGCTGCTTTTCGATCTGGATGATTTTTTCCTCTGCTTTTAATATTTTCTCTTCCAACTCTTTTAACTCTTGAGTGATAAAACGCTCCGCATTGACCAATGTCTGCTTGCGCATGTAATGCGATGGGACAAGCTTGAGATGGGTCTTGGTAACCTCGATAAAATAACCAAACACTTTGTTGTACTTGATCTTTAATGAAGGGATGCCCGTTCGCTCCTTCTCCTCCCTCTCCATAGAGGATAAGATGGCCTTGGCATTCCGGTTGATACCCCGCAGCTCATCCAGTTCTTTGTTGTACCCTTTTTTTATGAAATTTCCTTCATTTAAATTGTTGGAAGGGTCATCGGAAATGGCACTCCCAATCAATTCAACAATGTGGGCTAAGGGGTCCAGGTCCTGGTATATTGTTTTAACAATTCCTGAATGAAGCGTTTCAATCTCTTTCTTTATAAGAGGTATCCGTTCAATGACGTTTTTTAAGCTTAACAGGTGGGTGGGTAAGGCGATATTTAAGGCAATCTTTGAATTGAGCTTGGCCAGGTCACCGGTGCCTTTTAATATTTTTCGAACTTCAGACCGGACGATTAAACTCTGGGAGAACTCTTCAACCCCATCCAGACGTTCATCAATGGCGTCTTTGTCGATTAACGGATACGATAGCCATTTTATCAACAGCCGCTTGCCCATAGGGGTAATGGTAAAATCAACGGCTCCAAACAGACTGCCTTTGGCTGTGCCGGTTCTTATGTTTTTTAAGACCTCAAGGTTTTTAAAGGAAACAGAATCCAGTATTAAATAATTCTCATTGGGCATAAAACGTAAAGAAGAGACATTCTTTAAGGCTGTTTTGCGGATGGATTTGAGGTACTTGATCAACACGCCTGATGCAATCACGGCGGAATCATAACCAGTGAGCCCCAACCCTTCGATGTCGACTAATTTTAACTGGTTTTTTAATATCTCTTCATTCTCAAAATAATTGTACTCGTATTGATCGTAATGGGTGATTAAGATGTTGGACATTTCAGGGAATTTTTTGATTGTCTCTTCCAGGCCGTCGGCAAAATTTTCAGGGATCACAATCTCCCTGGGAAATTTCCTGTAAAATTCATTCTCAAAGGGTTCCATATTAACGGCGTCAAACCGTTTGACCTCAAAGTCTGAAACAGAAAGATCAATTGAGGCCATTGAGATGCTCCGAGTGTCTTTGTAAATGGAAACCACAAAATTATTCAACTCTTTCTCCCCGGTGTCAATTTCAAGGGCAGTCGCAGGGGTGAGGATATGAGTGACCTCCCGCTTCACAATCCCCTGTGCCAACGCAGGGTCTTCTACCTGTTCGCAAATGGCGACTTTATGTCCGTGCTTCAACAGTTTGGCTGCATAATTGTCCCTGGCATGATAAGGAATCCCACATAACGGAACGGAATCCTCTTTCTTTTTGTCCCTGGAAGTGAGTACCACTTCCAATAGAGGCGCTGCAATTTTGGCATCCTCAAAAAACATCTCATAAAAATCTCCCATTCGGAAAAAAAGAATGGTGTCAGGATAATCCTTTTTGATCTCGAAATACTGTTTCAACATGGGGGTAAGTTTTTTATTGTCCATATCAAAATTATATCATAAATTCCAGGTGCAAAAAACTCACAGTTTTAGATTTAGGGGTAGAGGGGTAGAGGGGTAGAGGGGTAAAGGGGTAGGGACGTAAAGAGTTAAGAGATAAGAGGAGAGAGGTAAGGGGTAAGAGATAAAAAAGTACCCCTCTACCCCTCCCCAATTTTTTTTATTGAAATTTCCTTCTTTTTTGCTATAATCGGTATATGATACTGAAAAAGAAAGAGAATAAAATATCTCTGGATTTTATAAGCGATATTAAGTTCACTGAATTTTGTGTTCTGGTGTTTGGTTACATAAAAAATATTTTGCCTATTCGAGAAGATGATTTCTTTAAAGTAGAGATTTCCTTGCGAGAAGTGATAAACAACGCCATTGTACATGGAAACAAATCCGATAAAACAAAACGTGTACATGTGACATTTCGCTGGAGTAAGTCCCGGCTCTTTATTCGTATAAGGGATGAAAATCCTGATAAGGTGGATTTTAATGCCATTAATAAACAACTGGAAGACAATGATGTGTTGGCCTTTAACGGCAGGGGGATTTTGATAATGAAAAGTTATATGGATAAGGTTGAATTTATGCCTTCTCAACGAGGAACAGAAATTGTGATGGAAAAAAGACTGTGACTTATATCCTGGCCCTGGATACGGCCTCAAAACATTCATCAATATCCCTTTCCCTGGGGGATGACATCCAGGTTGAATATAACTTTACCCCGGGGAACGAATTGTCTGCCTCCCTGATCCCGGTAATGGAGTTTGTTTTAAAAAGTGTCAGTCTAACACTGGAAGATATTGATGTGTATGGGATCGGGATCGGGCCCGGACTGTTTACCGGGATTCGGGTGGGACTGTCAACGTTAAAGGGCTTGCTCTTCGGGAAAAATAAACCAGTGGTACCAGTGGTGACGCTAAAGGCACTGGCTTATAAATGTACGGATATTCTATCGGATTTTACGATTATACCCTTGATCGATGCCCGGAGGGATGAAGTGTATATTTCTGGTTACAATTGGTTTAATCGTGAGATGAAAGAAATTTTCTCCCCACAATTGATTCAGATGAATCGATTGGAAGAAGAATTATATAAATATGACATTAAAACCGAACCCCTTTTTTTTATTGGCAGTGGCGCCAGGGTTCATCAAGAGATGATTAAGAAAAAATTTAACTCTGTTAAAATAGTTGATAGGTCCTTTTTCCTGGCGTCGGAGATAGGTAAAATTGCTTATACACAATTTTTAAAAGGGGACTATATTGTAGACTTGCAGCAATTAATGCCCTTTTATATACGAAAACCCGACGCGGAACAAAAAAACCGCAAAGGCTAAAAAAAGGGGGAGAAAAATAGAAATAGAAAACCTACACATACGAAAAGCCAGGGCTGAAGATATTGACTCCATTTACACTATTAAACAGGAACAGTTTCTAAATCCCTGGAAAAAAGATTTTTTTTCCAATGAGATTTCGCATGATATCTCCTATTTTTATGTGGCTGAGGATAGGATAACGAATGAAATTATCGGATATATTATTTTCTGGATCATTGGAGAAACGCTTGAACTTCACGATATAGCCGTAAGAGGGAAACAAAAAAAAAAAGGGATCGGTTTTTTAATGATGAAGGTTATGCTGGAAATTGCCCGCGCCAGGAAAGTTGAAGAGCTGTTCCTGGAAGTGAGAAAATCAAATGTTGAGGCAATAAGATTTTATGAAAAATTTAATTTTAAGCAAATAGGGATTCGAAAGGATTATTACCAAAACCCAGTAGAAGACGCATTGGTTTTCAGGCTCCTTTATGCGTAGGCCAGGAAATCGGGTTCTTTAAATTTTTGGTCCATTTCGATCCGTTTTTGCTTCCAGAAATCCAGTCCCACCGAAAGAAACGCTTCGACGATCTGGGGATCAAACTGGATTCCTGAACAATTCTTTATTTCATTTATAGCTGTCTCAAAGGAGAGTGCCTCCCTATAGGGCCGCGCTGTTGTCATGGCGTCAACGGTATCCACCACGGCAAAAATTCGGGAGGTGATAGGGATATCCTTACCTTTCAGCCCTACGGGGTAACCAGACCCATTAAATCGTTCATGATGATGCAGTACAAACTGAGCCGCATCTTCCAGGAATTCGATCCTGTGGAGAATCTTATACCCGACTTCCGGATGGGTTCTCATCACATCCCATTCCTCTTTGGTCAATTTCCCGGGTTTTTTTAGTATGGCATCGGGGATTCCAATTTTCCCAATATCATGAAGCAGTGCACCGTATTCCAGTATTTTTAACTGGTCTTGATTTCCCCATCCCATTAATTCCGCCAGTTCAAGGGAGTATTGAACCACCCGCAGGGAGTGACCCTGGGTTTCTTCATCCCTTGTATCAAGGGCAGTAACCAGCGCCCTTAAAGTAAATATATACGTTTTGTCCAGGGCTTCAAGGGCATTCTTTAACTCGGCGGTTCGATCCGCCACCATTCGTTCCAACTCTTGCTGATATTCTTTATTTTGAAGGATTAATTTTCGTTTGTCAATGGCTTTCTTGGCAACCAATGCCACTTCTGTCAATTTAAAGGGTTTGGCTACATAATCATACGCCCCTTTGGACATAGCAGCAATTGCGGATTCTATATCTTTGACTGCGGAGATCATGACCACCATCACATCCTCATCAATCTCCTTTATGTCGCTGAGCAATTCGAGACCTGTTTTACCAGGCATCTGGATATCTGACATCACCAGGTCCACTTCACCGGTTGTTTTGTACTTTTCCAATGCATCATACGCATTCGCTGCGAGGATGCATTCGTATCCTTCCTCTTCTAGAAAATCGCCCAGCAATTCTCTGATGTCAGCCTCATCATCCGCAATTAAAATTTTTTCTCGTTTCATTTTTTTTTTATAACATATTCAAAAAATTAAGTAAAGCTGCCAACCTACACACACTATGTACGGAATATTGCATACCTATTAAATGGTTATAAGCCGGGGTATTTAAAATCCGTACCCCGGCGCTCTCTATAAACAACTTTATCTAAACCCTAAGCCATAAAGCCTAAAGTATAAAGCAAGCTTAAGATGCTGCTAATTTCTTTAATTCATCAACTTTATCCAGGCTCTCCCAGGGGAAGGCATTCCTTCCGAAATGTCCGTAAGCAGCGGTTTGCGCATAAATGGGTCGTTTGAGACCCAATTGTTCCACCATTTCTGCAGGTTTTAAGGGGAATACTTTTTTAATCATTTCCACGATTTCTTCCTCTGATTTTTTACCAGTATCGAAGAGGCAGACATTTACAGAGACGGGTTCGGCCACACCAATGGCATAGGCAATTTGGACTTCACATTTTTCTGCCAGACCGGCAGCCACGATATTTTTGGCAATATACCTGGCAGTGTAAGCACCGGAACGGTCGACTTTTGTGGGGTCTTTGCCAGAAAAGGCGCCTCCGCCGTGTCTTCCCATTCCACCATAGGTGTCAACGATTATTTTCCGACCGGTTAAACCAGCATCAGCCTGGGGACCGCCAGTAATAAATTTGCCGGTGGGATTAACAAAAAATTTTGTATTCTCATCGATCCACTTGCCACACACTGGTTTAATCACTTTTGCAATGATATCTGCCTCGATCTCATCGTGTGAATGCCCTTCATCATGTTGATTCGATACCACCACTGCCGTTACTTTTGTAGGCTTCCTGTCCACGTATTCCACAGTAACCTGGGCTTTCCCGTCCGGTGCCAGGTAAGGAATCTCGTTTTTCTTCCTGACTTCTGCCAGTTTGTGGGTCAGTTTATGGGCCAGGTGAATGGGAAGCGGCATATATTCAGTGGTCTCATTGGTGGCATATCCAAACATCATGCCTTGATCGCCAGCTCCTTGCTCCTTAAACCAGCCTTCGCCCTTGGTCACGCCTATCGAGATATCCGGGGACTGCTCTTCAAGATGTACCATTACAGCACAGGTCTCATGCTCAATACCATAATGGGACTTGGTATAACCGATCTCTTTTAATGTGTTCCTTACTATCTTGGGGATATTAACGTATCCCTTAGTGGTTAACTCCCCGGCAACAATGACCACTCCGGTTTTTATCAAACACTCAACAGCGACTCTCGAATCTGGATCCTGTTCTAAACAGGCATCCAGGATTGCATCTGAAATCTGATCACATACTTTATCCGGATGCCCTTCGTTTACAGATTCAGACGTGAAAAGGTATCTTCCTTTTATCATTTTAACCTCCAATTGATTGCTGGTAATCCACTACTATCAACAATTTCAAATGATGAATTTAATGTAATTGTAGATGTAATTGGTATAATACCAGAATTTCAAACGTGTGTCAACCCCCACCATTACGCCTCTGACATCGAGCACGGTATGACGTGCCCCTAATGGTTCTGTTACCTTCAGAGAAAAAATTTTTTTTAATTACATTTACTATTTCTATTCACGATTTGCCCATATAAATCTTATAGGCCTCTTCAACGGATTTATCGTAAACAGTTATAGCGGTAATGGCGTTGGTCATTCGGATCGCTTCATCAAACGGCTTCTGGTGAATGTTTCTACCCGTGGCATTTCCGGATGCACCGGCAATAGAAATCTGGTCCCGCAGGCTCTGTAAGAAGGCTTTAGGGTCGGTGCTGGAACCGCCGGCACAAATCACTTTGGTTTTACCTGCAGCTTTGACAGCCTGTTTTAAAATTTCAGCCGAATGCATACCCTCTTTTTTAGGGGCATTGACTTTTACAAAATCGGAACCCAGTGTGGCTGCCACTCCTGTGGCTCCTGCGATTAAGTCGGGATCTTTTTCATCCTTTACGGCTTTGCCCCTGGGATAGATCCACAGGACAGTGATCAGGCCGTGTTGATGCGCCTTATAAATGGCCTGTGCTGCCTCTCGAAGCATAATATGCTCAAATTCGCTGCCCAGGTAGATGGTATAACCGATCCCAAGGACATCCAGCCCGGAATTGTTCTTAAATTCCTTTACCTGCTCCACATCGATTAGCTGACTGGAAAGTGGATCTTGTTGAGCTGTCTTAACCAGGTTGGTTTTGGAATTTAATTTCACCAGGTAGGGGACATCGGGATAATCCCTGCCAAACATTGAAATCAGTCCCAGTTGGGTAGCAAATACGCCGATTTCCGCTGTATTTGCAATCTTAAAGAGGTGTTCCGGTTCATTGTCATCTTCCGCGATCCCCTCGCCGTAGAAATCCTGGTTCAAATGCTCAATCTTTTGATCTCCGGCGAAGAGCATTAATCGATTGGATTCCAGGGTAATCTGATTGAAATTTTTAACGTATTCATTTACGCTCCCCTTTGGAATATCCATAGGAATATAAGTAGTTTCAGCCATTTCAGTACCTCCTAAATAAAAGACCGGCTAAGCCGGAATTCTCTTGAAATTTAATTTTAAAATAGTGATTATACACCAAATAAAGGAAAAATGAAATAAAAAATCCTTACAAAAAAATTATAAAGGTGTCGACGGACTCAAGTAGAGATTAAGGATTAAGGTTAAGGTTGAGGGATAAAACCTCAACCTCAACCTTAAAACCTTTTACCATTACAATAGAATGGTCAGAGCGATATTGGGAACGAAGAGTTTCGCATTGTGTTTACCGGGCATTCCACCTTCAAAGAGTCCCACTTCTACTTCTTTTCCAATACCGTATTCAATAGCAAAATCCAGGATAAATTTTGGTTTTTTGATACCGAAACCGAAAGTGATCCAGTTATAGGCGAGTTCGGGAAGCAGGATGATCTGTGTTTCATTTACTCCCACACGCGGATCAAAATAGTAACCGGCTCGTAAAGCAAAGCATTTTGAAACCATATATTCCATACCAAAACGAATTTGAACCGCATCTTCCCATAGTAAATCCATTGCCAGATCATCTTCAAAAGCTATTATCCAACCAGCATTGGAATAGGAGATAGGAACAGTGTCCATCTTGTCCCAGTTGGTATACTGGAGATCTGCGGTAAGGGTCAATTTAGACGTGGGTTTTAGGCAGATACCTCCTGCAAGCCATAAAGGTGCAGTGATTTTTCTTTCCGCATCATCTTCTGTGGGGAGCCCGAAAAGCCCGGCCCCGGACATTTTTGCATCACCCTTTAGGGTGGCTTTGTAAGGGGTTCTGAAGGTCAACCCAATACTAAATGCCGATGTGGGTTTAAAAAGCATTCCGAAGGTGGCTCCTACTCCTATCCCTTTTATATTCTCTTCATACTGGCCCAGTGCCGGCATGTCCATCCTCAGCATACCATAGTAGAGATTTAATGCCATTCCCACGGAAAACTTGGGAGTTACTTTTATCCCGACTGCAGGGGATAACGTAAAAATACCAAGAAAGCTTTCCCAATTATACGCCACACCTCCAGAGAGAGCTGCCAGCTCACTGCCCTTCCATTTACTGCCAACACCGGAAGGAACATAGGCATATATCCCTGCTACCATATTACTGCCCATCGGTGTGAAAAAACCAAGACCAGGGGAGGGGTAGTGCTTGGTTTCCGTTGAGGCATCGATTCCCAGGAGATCAAATTTATACGTGACTTTGGGAATGATATCGGTTCCAAAAATCGCCAAATTTTTCTGGGTCATCTGGGTTAAACCTGCTGGATTCCAGAAAACAGCGCTGTAATCATCTGCCAGCCCTACAAAAGCACCTCCCATTGCGATGGCTTTGGAACCATTTCCATTCAAATTGATCCCATTGGAATAAAGTCCTAAAGCCATCGCAACCATTAACACTAACATTACTGGAAACTTTAAGAAACGTTTCATTCTTCCTCCTTTTTTAGTTTTCGCATTTATGCGATAACAAAGTATAATCAAAAAAAAATTTTTTTTCAACAAAAAAATGAAAAAATTGAAAATTTATCATTTTGTGCGTTTGTTTTTGTATATTTGGGATAACTCTTGAATATGTTCCCTGACGATTTTTCTTAGAGGTTCCGGTTCCAGCACTTCCACATCGGCACCGAAACTTAAGACTTCCCGTACGATTTCCCGGTAATCAGTGACATAAAAAGTCAACAATAGACCGCCGGCTGGTGCTTCACGAATGGTCTGCAAAGGAAACCACACCTGCTCCTGCACATAATCGGCCACCCGTTCACTAAACTTCAGTACCACTTTTTTCCGGGGGCCCTCAAAAAAAATCCCATAAGCCTTATCGATATCTTCCTTTATGTTCAGGGATTTTAAGTCTTCCTTTATGGATGTTTCCAGTATTTCAATTTTTTTGATCCTTGAGAGGGCGAAATCTCTTATCCCATCCTTCATCTCGCAAAAGGCTATTATATGCCAGTTGCCCATATAAAGAACCAGGTGTAAAGGATTGATGATCCGTTCGGAAACCTCTTTTGTAAATACAGAACGATAGGTAATCTTGAGTTTTTGATTCCTCTTTAAACTCTGTAATACTGCATCAAAGATGTCCTGGCCTACCCTGTGGTAACGAAGGCTCTTGAGGGAAATTTTTTTCTCCAGTTCCGTTATGTCCAGGTCAAAATAATTGGAGAGATGATCAAAAAAAGACTGAAGTTGTCTTTTTCGCTTATCATCCGGTATGGTAACTGACAGGCGTTTAGCAATAATCAGCGATATGATCTCCTCTTCCGTAACCATAGAGGCTGGGAATTCAAAACTATCATCCGAATAATAGTAGCCACCCTCCGTACTTGAGTATTCCACCGGCGCATAAAAAAAGAGACGCATATTCTCAATTTCCCTGGCTGCCTGGCGCTTTGATATCTCAAATTTCTCCATCAGTTCTTTTAATTTGGGGAAATTTCTTTTCTTTAATTTCTGGTGAAACCATAGATAGCGTTCATAAGACAATCGTTTTGACATGGATATGTTTTACCAGAAAAAAAAATATTTTTCAAGGGAATTGTTTGTAACTATTCAGTTTTAGAAAAATGTATCATGCTGTCATGCGTTCATGTTTCACTCGCCCGTCCGGTGGCCTTAGGAACAGGCGCCACCTCCCTGAGGCTCGTTCAATCATGAACACATAATAGCATTTTACTTGCAAAAACTGGATAGTTACGTTTCGCAGGCAGATTAGCTATTGTGTTTGTGCGGTCTTTTACCTGGTTCTTACGGATATGGCAGTAGACACCAGGACTTTCACGAAGGAATCGGGGTGAACATTGCCCGTAAGGGGAAGCTGGTCGTGCCGTACATTTGCTAAAAGTTTTAACCTCCATTTCCGACGAAACTGCTTCGGCGGGAGTACGATAGTTTCGTACGCTTCCTTTTTTTCATATATGATCTCTTCATTCCTCTTATTAATAATTCTGAAGTGCATGGGGATACGCCTATCCTTTGAGGGAATGATTCTCCAGCCAATATTCATGGCATCTTCAACGGCAAATCTTTTCTCATTATTTCCATTATACAGGGGAGATACATCGAGTTTCAGGAAAAAATCAAGTTTCCCGGAAACAGTGATTACCCCGTAGTGTTTTGTTGCTATTTTCAAAAAAATGTTACGACTGTCATTGTCTTCTTCGGTGACAAAATGGGTGATGGCCCCTTTGTAAACACCATTGCCCAGTGCTGGTACGACTGAATCGTTTAAGGTGACTGCTGCATCCGAGATGGGAGCCCCATCCGGCCGCCGCCACTTCAATTCGATTTTTACATTAATCACTTTGGCGGATAGATTCACTACCAGGTGCCCGGCAACAAAGATGGGGTATCTTGAAATTTTACCACCGGAATCAGCTTTGCTTATGACTTTTTCCTTGATCGTTTGTTGGGAAAAAAGTGTACCGGAGCCGATTCCGAAAATTGAAGCCACGAAAATGATCGCAGCGCCATAAATCATTATAATTTTTAATTTTTTGTTCATTTTAATCCTCCTAATAATTTTTTTTGTATTGTCAAACGTTTTTCGTGTAACATATAAAACGTTCCACCTCCTTTTCTATAAATTTCCAAAAATTAAAACCAAAAAGTCAGCCCGCCAAACCCTAAGGTGGCACTCCACTATAAAACATCAACCCTTTCTCCTCCTTTCATATACCATTGCCTTCACCATTAGCATATTTAATTGACTTGCAACCGGCTTTTTTCAACACATGAGCAGGCGCTGAATCATTTTCCACCAATTCCATTGCACTATCCTGGTTCAGGCGTTCGATCATTTAACTTTTTCTAAGTCAAACGATCTGTCTATAATATGTTATAAAAACGTTTGAGAATATATCAATGAGGTTCCAAAATAATACAAAAATCGTTTCAATGGAAATGGAGAAATACAACAAATGTTCCAATCATACAAATTTCGTTCCAAAATGTGTGTCCAGGTGAAAAATTGGTCCAATGGCATTTATTATGCTAGTTGGGTTCAGGAGAGTGGGGTAGGTAGTACTTTCTCTGCCAGAATATACTAGATTTTGACTGAGAAGCGCCTAAACCAGACAAACCGGAACGCACCCCTAAGACAGGCTTTTATGAAAATTACATATTACAAATCCCAAATCACAAACAAATTCCAAAAAACAAATTACAAACGAGACCTTTTAAGGCGAGAAGGAAAAAGAAAAGAAAAGCTCATTTTCAACCTGAATACAGCAAGTGCAATAGAAGCACGGTTAAAATTTTTGTAATTTTGGTCATTGGAATTTGTAATTTGCTTGTAATTTGTATTTTGGGTTTTGTAATTTAAAACGTTTCACACATATAGTCAGTCATAACAGAAATAAAAATATTGACGATATGTTGGTAGACAATTCTTGGTAAGCGTCTAAGGTTATGGGCCTGTGGTGTTGTGATTCAGGTTCAAACCCACCTCAGACACACATCAGGGGGGTGTGTTTCGCGGGCAGATTAACTATTGTATTTGTGCGGTCTTTTACCTGGTTCTTACAAATATGGCAGTGGACACCAGGACTTTCACGAAGGAATCGGGGTGGACATTGCCTGTAAGGGGAAGCTGGTCATGCCGTACGTTTGCTAAAAGCTTTATCCTCCATTTCCGATGAAACTGCTTCGGTGGGAGCACGATTTTATCGTAGGCATCTTCTTTTTCATATATGATCTCTTCGTTCATCTTATTAATAATTCTCAAGTGCATGGGTATACGCCTACCCCTTGAGGGAGTGATTCTCCAGCCAATGGTCATGGTGTCTTCAACAGCAAATACTTGCTCATTATTTTGATTATACAGGGGTGAGACATCGAGTTCCAGGAAAAAGTCAAGTTTCCCGGAAACAGTGATTTCTCTGCCATCCTTTGTTACTATTTTTATGAAAATATTACGACTGGTATTATCCTCTTTGGAGACAAAATGTGTAATGGAATCTTGGTAAACACCATTGCCTAGAGCTGGTACCAATGAATTGTTTAAGGTGACCCTTGCATCCGAGATTGGAGGTCCATCCGGCCGCTGCTGCTTCAATTCGATTTTTATATTAATCACTTTGGCGGAAAGATTCACCACCAGGTGTCCGGCAACAAAAATGGGTTGACTTGCATCTTTACGAACAGCGTCCACCTTCCTTTTGATTTGTTCTTTGAGAATTCGCTGAGAAAAAAGTGTACCTGAACCGGTTCCGAGAATTGAAGCCATGAAGATGATGGCAGCTCCAAAAGTCATTATAATTTTTAATTTTTTGTTCATTTTTTATCCTCCTTATATATTACTATAATACTTTAAATAAAAGTTTGCAACCATTTATCTCATTTTTTTTTGTTTCATCTTCATCACCTATGGCATCAGAGATGATTGTTTTTTTTTGTTCGATATGTTACAATTCCGTTTGATGAAAATGTCTTTGTTCCAATATCAGAGAAAAAAATGACATTACGAATTGAAAAGAAAATCCAGGAGTTTATATAATGTCGCCTGCTAAGAATGAGAATCTCGATAGAAATAATCGAAAATCCCTGGCCATTCTGGGTGGTGGTCCTGGGGGACTTGCCGTAGGATATTTTGCCCGGAAAAGGGGAATACCTTTTGTCATCTATGAACAGGCCGATCAGGTAGGCGGCAATTGTGTAACCATCCAACATGGAGATTTTTTCTTTGATTCCGGTGCCCATCGGTTTCATGATAAGATACCAGATATAACAAAAGAGATAAAAGAACTAATGGGCGATGACTTAATGAAGGTGGATGTCCCCAGTCAAATATACTACAATAAAAAACTGGTGGATTTCCCACTTTCCCCTTTGAATTTATTGAAAAATTTAGGGATATTTACTTTTTCAAAAGCCGGGTTGGAAGTGCTGAGTTCACGATTGAGGCCCAGAGAACCGGAAAAAAACTTTGAAAGTTTTGCCTTGCATACATATGGGAAAATCATAGCTGATCTTTTTTTGTTGAATTATTCTGAAAAATTGTGGGGAGCGCCTTGTAATCAACTTTCCAGGAGTATATCCGGCAGCCGAATGAAAGGATTAAACTTGAAAACCTTTTTTAAAGAGGCGATTTTAGGAAGCAAAGCCAAAACAGAACACCTGGATGGTTCATTTTATTACCCTAAGATAAAAGGCATTGGAAGTATTGCCGATAAGCTTGAGGAATTTTGCGGAAAGGGAAATATCCTGAGAAATTCGAAAATTACCAAAGCGTTTCACAATCACAGGCGAATCCAAGCGATCGAAATCAATGGAAAGGAAATTGTAAATACCGATGGCGTGGTAAGTACGTTACCCATTAACCAGCTATTACAAAAGATGGAACCGTTACCACCGAAAGAAATTTTGCATTTGGTAGAAAACCTTCGCTTTCGAAATGTGGTGTTGGTAGCCATTTTCCTGGATATGGAATCAGTAACCAAAGCAGCCACTGTCTATTTCCCTGATCGCAATTTCCCGTTTACAAGGTTGTATGAAGCAAAAAATAGGAATATTACCATGTCCCCCCCGGGGAAAACATCTGTGGTGGTGGAAATTCCATGCCAGGAGGGAGATCGTTTTTGGACGATGAAAGATGATAAACTCATCCGGATGATTCGGTCGCAGCTCATCGATACCGGCCTAATACAAGAGAATAAAATACTGGATGCTGTGGTTGTTCGGATGAATAACGCTTATCCGATATTGGAATTGGGATTTGAGGAGAGAATTCAGGGCATTTTCACCTTCTTAAACGATTTTGAAAACCTGAGAATTTCCGGTCGGAATGGTAAATTTTTATATACGCATGTTCATGACATGATGAAATTTGGAAAAGAAATTGTCGATGAATACCCCTTTCATTAATAGCCTGCAAAAGCGTGTAAAAAAACTAACTTTTTCGCTGCTTCCATTCTTGTCAGCCGATTGGGGGTGCCACCCCCTTTTTATTAACAGCCTGCAAAAACGTGAAAAAAAAACAATTTTTTTCGCTGTTTCCACTCTTGTCAGCCGGTTGTGTGGCATCTTGGGTTGGGGGTGCCACCCCCCCCCTGAAATTTCCTGGGATTAGGTGAGAAAAACATGTGTGGTATTGTTGGTGTATTAAAGTTGGATAAGCAAGAGAAGAACTTCCCGGAAGACATCCTTATTGATATGGTAAATACGATTCGACATCGAGGGCCTGATTATAGGGGTGTTCTGTGGAATGGGCCGTGTGGCCTTGCGCATTCTCGTTTAAGTATTATTGATCTGAGTCCTGCAGCCAGACAGCCGATGTCAAATGAAAATGGGACAATCTTTATTGCTTATAATGGTGAAATTTATAATTTTCGAGAATTACGACAAAAATATGCCCTCGATCATAAAGGCCATATTTTTAAATCAAAGTCAGATACTGAGGTCGTCTTGCATTTGTATGAAGAGATGGGCATTGAATGTATCTCGCAATTTAATGGGATGTATGCCTTCTGTTTGTGGGACAGTCGAACGCAAACCATGCACCTTGCCCGCGATCCATTTGGGATTAAGCCTCTTTTCTATGTGAAACATAGGGGTGCTCTCTGGTTTGCTTCTGAAATAAAAGCACTTTTAAAGATCCCGGGCTTATCTCGTCAACCGAATCTTGAAGCGCTTCATCACTACCTTTCTTTTGATTATATACCTGGAGGAGCAACTGCTTTTGAACATATTCATGAATTGAGACCCGGTCATGTAATGACAATCAAACTGGATAGACCGAACCCGAAGATCACTCGTTTTTATGATATTGAATATAATGTGGAAGCAAAATTATCTGAAAAAGAGGCCATTGAACAAACGCAAAAACTATTAAGAGACGCCGTAAAAAGGCATTTAATCTCTGATGTCCCGGTTGGCGTTATGCTCTCAGGTGGGTTGGATTCCAGTGCAATGACAGCGTTAATGGCAGATGTTCGGGGAGATTCCAATTTTCACACCTTTTCTTTAGCCTTTGATGAAACAAGTTTCAATGAATCAAATTATGCCAAGGTAGTGGCAAATCATATTGGGACAATCCATCATGAGATTCTGGTTACTCCTGAAAAGGTCGCCCAGCTCTTATCTAAATATTTGAGTTATATTGATGAACCCTATGCCGATGGATCGGCAATTCCCACCTATTTATTAGCAGAGTATGCCAAAGACCATGTCACCGTTTTACTCTCTGGAGAAGGTGGAGATGAATTTTTCTCAGGTTACGATACCCATATGGCCTATAAGATACGTCGGTTATATCGAAAAATTCCCTTTTTTATCAGAAAAAATTTTATTCGTCCGTTTATTGACCGGTTACCCGTATCCCATAAGAAACTAAGCCTGGAATTTAAAGCAAAACGCTTTGTACGGGGTGCAGAACTTGACGTTCCTGACTCACACTTTTACTGGCGTGTTGTTTTATCTGGTGATGCAAAAAGGGAAATTTTGAGTCAAGAGAAAGCGAATGCGTTTGAAAATTTTTCACCATCGATTCAATTTTTCCAGGATGTATACAACCACTGCACGGCATCGGATGAGTTAAATCGACTGTTGTATATTGACTACAGCTATCATCTTCCAGATGATTTAATGATTAAAAACGACCGCATGACCATGGCGCATTCCCTGGAAGCGCGTGTACCTTTCACAGACATAGAACTGGTTGATTTTTTATCTTCTGTTCCCGTTGATTTGAAATTCAAAAAAATACATAAAAAGTATTTGTTAAAATCTGCATTAAAGGGGTTTTTACCTTCTATCATTTTACAAAAGAAAAAAGTAGGACTTGAAATGCCTTATTCTAAATGGATGCTTTCGGAACTTCGGGATATTATTGAGGATACCCTATCAGAAACTAAACTGCACGCCACAGGACTTTTTAACGCCAAAGGAGTAAGACATTTATGGGAAGAACATAAATTAAAGCAATTTGATCATGGTCGTGCTTTATGGGGATTGTTAAATTATATGCTCTGGTATGATATGTATGTAAAAAATTGAAAAAAAATTCAAAAAATGTGTATATCAGTTGAAATACCAGAGCAATTTTTATATAATATATGCTACTTTTAAAAGGTAATTTGATATCTAATTAAATTACCAATACTAATAAAGGAGTATTTTATGAATAGAAAATTATTAATCGGAATTGGTTTGATTTTAATGGTATTGGGCAGTTTAAATCTCTTTTCGGTTCCTGAAAATTCGGAAAAAAAGGGAATGACGGATTTTGTCGAGTATTTGAATACCCAAAAAGAGGAATTGGGGTATAAAACGTTTGGTTTACTCGAACACCCTGATAAGGTGGATATAAAAATCCACTGCACAGATGACACCATAGGAAATATATTGGCCGGGATAGAGGACTTTCGTTATGAAAAATATACAATTGAGAGAGTTTCGCCAAATAATGTCACTGTTATTGTGAATTTTTCGAAACCCGCTCCTGGTGGTGTTGATCAAGATGTCGAAAAACCAGGGGCAGAGGCGGCATCAAAAACGGAGAGCAAAGCAGAGGCTGTTGAAACGAAAAAAGATTGTCCTCGGAAAGTTAAAGTCCAGGTCCAGGAAATCACTCCTAAAATATTCATGGAATTTAAGTATTTTAAAAAACCCATCGTTCCAGCAAAAGAAGTGGATGTGATTGCCACCTCAGATGAAATAATATCGGAAGTGTTGGTAAAAGAAGGTGACAAGGTAACCAAAGATCAATTATTACTCACATTTGATCCCGAAAGAATAAATAGAGAAATATTAAAAGCACAGAGCGATTTAAAAAGTTGGAGGCAGATACTTTTCAATCGTGAGCACTGGAAGGAGAGAAGCCCACGTGCGGAAAACCAGGCAAAGGAAAAAATAAAAGAAGCTGAAACACAACTGGAGGAATATAAAGAACGATTAACACAACTTGAGATTAGGTCACCGGTAGATGGTAAGGTGACCTTTGTGAAGGATAAAGAAACAGGAATCGGAACAGACAGAATAGTGGCAAAAATCCTCGATGAATCGATCATGAAAATAGACCTTCCAGCCGAAGATGGGCCCCTGTTTAAAGATAGCCAGAAGATCCGTCTTTATTTTAAAGATGCCAGGGGTGCCTATTTAGGAATGGTAGACAAAAAAGAGAGTTCTCTAAAAATAATTATTAAGAATGATGATCTCAGGTTAACCGAGGGAATGATTGCCCATTTCAGGGTTCTTTTCAAAAAACATGAAAATGCAGTGGTCATTGATTTAAAAAAATTCCTTGAGGACGAAAAGGGGAAGTTTGTCTATATTGTTGACCGTAAAAATGCAAAAAAAGTTTATCCGATTCCTGGGCCGGTTGAAGCGGGCAATATGCTTGTACTTTCGGGACTTTCCCTTGAAGACGAGATTATTACAACCGGGATCGAGTGTCTGGAAGACGGGAAAAGAATCAGTGTGGTTGTCCTGGATCCTGAAACCGGAAAATTAAAGAAGCGTAAGAAAAAGAAGCCGGAAGTTGCCGTTGTAAAACCGCCGGAAAAAGAGAAGCCAGAAATTGTGGCTGAAAAACCGGTGAAGGCACCCATAGAGACAGATAAAGGTGTACTAAAACTGAGTGCTGGGTTCGGGTTTAATATGATTGGTGAGGAGGTATTTAAGGAAGTGTATGGGAGTTCTTTTATTTCAGGGTCTTTTGGGATTTCTTATTCATTCACATCCAGGATAGAGATGTTCGCGGCTGCATCCATCATATCTAAAAAAGGCAGTTTTACAGAATTCGAAGATGAAGTGACCTTAACGATGTTTCCTTTGTATGTGGGGGGTAGGTATAAATTCGATGCTTTCTCCAAATTAAAACCTTACATCGGGGCTGCTTTTACCATATACAACATGAAGGAGAAAACAGCCACCGTGAAGACTCCTAATAAAAGTAGTTCTGGTTTATCTTTAAATGGTGGAGCTGCGATGAATATCAGTCCTACGTTTGAACTCTTCCTCGATCTCAAGTATGACCTGGTAAAAATGTCTGTCGAGGACCTGGAAAGCGATTTGAATTTCTCCGGTTTACGATTGACCCTGGGAGTGGCCTACAGGTTTAAGCTCTAAGAATGTTGCAAGCAGTATGAAGTAGGAAGTACAAAGTATTAAAAGGAGAGGTTTCTATTACTTATGACTTCTTACTTCAAATTAAGCTAAAATATACGCGATAGATTTCACTTTTTTTCTTGTTATAAATCCATGCCATTTTTCTGACGCAGAGTTCTGCCATCTGGAACAGATTTTCAAATCCTTCAAAACTTTATTGGAGAGGAAATAAGAATCAGGTAACTATTCAGTTTTTGCAATTAAAATGCAGTTCATGATTGAACGAGCCTCAGGGAGGTGGCGCCTGTTCCTAAGGCCACCGGACGGGCGAGTGAAACATGAACTGCATGATACAATTTTCTAAAACTGAATAGTTACAGAATCAGGTATTGAAATTTTAAAGCAAATCATTTAAAATATCAAGTATCTGTAAGCGGAAGGTGTGCCCATGAGCCAAGAGCCAGATGATGAATTGAATGTGCTTAGTATCCTGAGCCATCGAATAAGTCCCAGCCTATCAGTGGATCAGGTGGTAGAAAGTGGACTTGAGATGGTTGCATGCTGTACTGCTCCAAACCAGGCAGTGCTGTACCGATATAGGAGCACGGGCCGCGCCCCCGGGGTGTTTTTAAGGAGATTAATCCAATGATAGATAAAAAAGAGACAAAGGGGCATCTTACTTACTCATTATATACCATTGATGATCTGATGCCCGGGGACCACCTGTGCTGTATCTATGAAACAGAGGAGGAGCACCGCGCGTTGGTTACCCCATTTTTGCGTAAGGGGCTGGAGCTTGGTCAGAAAGTGATGTATATCGTGGATGCTCATACTGCCGAGACCATACTGGACTATTTAGAGCATGACAGCGTTGATGTAAAACGATATCTGGAATGTGGGCAATTACTCATCTTGACGCAGAACGAGTCTTACATACGAAACGGTGTATTTAGCCCGGACGATATGATCAATCTACTGCGATCTGAGACAGAGAAAGTCTTAGCAGAGGGTTATACTGCTTTGCGAGTCACTGGTGAGATGACCTGGGCCCTGCATGGATTACCCGGTTCCGAACGGTTGATCGAGTATGAGATCAAGTTGAATAACTTTTTCCCCGGCAGTAAGAGTCTGGCAATTTGCCAGTACGACAAGCGGCGATTCTCTCCAACAATACTAATGGATGTGCTGCATACCCATCCGATTGCCGTGCTGGGCACGAAGGTTTACGATAATCCCTTTTACATCCCCCCCGCCGAGATGTTAAGCCAGGATCTCCCTACAGTGAAGTTGAATCACTGGCTGCGGTACTTGACCGAGCGCAAAGAGGTAGAAGAGGCACTGCGAGAGAGTATGCAGCGATTACAGACGGTTATCGATCATACAGCGGCTGTTATGTGGGCCATCGATACGGATGGAATTTTCACTTTTTCAGAAGGTAAGGGCCTGGAAGTGCTGGGTCTCAAGCCAGGCGAGATGGTCGGACAATCAATCTTTGAAAAATACGCAGATAATAAACAGGTCATCAAGGACGCCCGGCGCGCATTAAGTGGTAAGACCTTCTATTCCTGTACTGAAGTTGGCGGCATCCTCTGGGAGAACCGGTACGTACCACTTGTGGATGGTAAAGGTGTTGTGAATGGTGCTATTGGCGTGGCAGTGGATGTGACAGACACTAAAAAGATGCAAGAGGCCCTCATCGAAAGTGAGGCAAGGTATCGGTATATCGTAGAAAATGTGCCAACAGGAATTTGCGAAATAGACCTCTCAACATTCAAGTTCATCCAGGTGAATGATGTAATGTGCGCTATTATGGGATATACCGAGGATGAGTTTCTGGCAATGGACCCTGAGGTTTTATTCGCAGGGGAGAGTAAAAAGCATATAATTGAACGAATCAGCAAAATAAGAAGCGGGGAAAAGGTACCTGTGCCATTTGAATACAAGATCAAAACCAAGGAAGATCGAGAGCTCTGGGTCCTGGTGAATACACGAATCATTTATGAAGATGGGAAACCGGTTCGCACATTAACCATCGCGCAAGATATCTCAGAACGAAAGCGGTTGGAGATGAAACTTCAATATGCACAAAAGATGGAAGCCATCAGCACGTTGGCCAGTGGGATTGCCCACGAATTTAACAATACCTTAATGATCTTATCTGGAAGCGCTGAGACACTTCAAATGAGGTTGCCGGAAAACGAGAAAGTGAAAAAATTCGCTGAAATAACCAAAAATTCTATTGAACGGATGGTCCAACTAACGGATCAATTGATGGCTTACGCCCGAAGTGGGAACTATCAGGCCAAAACCATTTACTTGCCTGACTTTGTTAGAGCCGCGCTGCTGGTGATTCGGCATCACATGAAACCTGGCATTCATATAGAAACGGATATGCCTCGGGATATTTTAAATATAAATGGTGACCTTGCTCAGCTCCAAATGGTAATAGCCGCTGTTATGCAAAATGCTTCAGATGCCATTGAAGAGGAAGGGCGTATCCGGGTGAAGGTCAGGAATGAAACGATTGATGAGAAAGCTGCGAAGAAATATCCGGGGTTTGCTGCCGGATCTTATGTTAGTGTGGCAATAGAAGATGATGGAAAAGGGATGACCAAAAAGACAAAGGAGAAGATTTTTGAACCCTTCTTTACCACGAAGGTTCAGGCCAGGGGGCTTAGCATGTCTGCGGTCTATGGCATTGTAAAGAATCACAGGGGCTTTATTTATGTTGAATCCAAAGTCGATAAAGGCACGGTCGTTCGCATCTACTTCCCACCCTCAGAATATCAGGTGAAAAGAGCAAAAACTCCAAAACAAGAAGATTCTATCAAATATTGATAAAAGTAACGTTATCGTATATAATCTGAAATTATTCTAAACCTTTAAGGAGTCCTAATGAAAAAAGTACAAATTCTGTTTGCAATTTTTTTTGTCACATTTTCTACTTTACTGGTTGAAATCCTTTACACAAGAGTCTTTTCAGTGATTTATTACGGTTCGTTTGCTTTTTTAATGATATCACTGGCACTTTTCGGTTCCGGGTTAAGCGGCGTTTTTATGTCCTTAAGTAGAATGACAGCAAAAAAGAATGCCATTAAATACCTTGAGTACATGATCCTTGCGTATGCAGTCCTTCTACCCGTGATCTACAAGATAACACTGACCGCTAAAATCGATTTTCTTAACCTGTTCTCTCCCATTACCAACCTGGTTCCACTCCTTATCAATTTCCTTGTACTTATTGTCCCTTTTTTCCTGGCGGGTGTTGCATTGGTCTTAATTTTTACCTTATACTCCGGGGAGATAGGCAAGCTGTATTTTTTCGACCTGGTCGGTGCTGCCCTGGGTGCGCTTGCGATTATTCCCCTTATCACTCTACTGGGCCCATCCAAAATCATCCTGCTGATCTCTTTGATATTTTTAGTGCTCTGGGTATCGATCTCACACCTCGGACTGGTACGGAAATTTGCCCTATTCATCCTGCTGGGTGTTATTTTCGTACTTCTCTTTAAGTTTTCTTCCCAATGCTTCCCTGTGGTCCCAAAAATGATAAAGAGGAGCTATATTATAGATTACCATAAGAATAGAATCGAATACAGCAAATGGAGCCCTATTAATAAGATTGATGTGGCTCCGTTTGTATTGAGACGTAATAAAAAAGTCATCTGGTTGAACGGTGGTACGCAGCAATCGTGGCTTACGAAAACCCCCAGGGAACACCTGAAACGAAACATGAAATCTCTTAAGTGGATAAAGGAAGCCGTTCCATACCAGTTAACCCGGAAGAATTCTGCCTTTATCATCGGGTCAGCGGGTGGTTTTGAAACACTCTGTGCATATTCAAATCGATTCAAAAATATTGTCGCTGTTGAGATGGACCCTGAAATCTGCAATATCGTAAGAAACAAATATGCTGATTATATTGGCGATATCTACAGCAAGGAAGGTGTCCACTTGCTAAACGATGAAGGGAGAAGTGTTCTCAAACGGCTGAACAAAAAATATGATGTTATCCAGATGGTTAACTCTCATAATTCAGATGCGCTGCTCTCCGGTGGTTTAAGTATTGCAGAGACTTATATTTATACTGTTGAAAGTTTCAAAGATTACTGGAACCACCTCAATGATAACGGGTTTGTATCCATCATTCACATTTTCGGGGAGCGGATGTTTTCTACCGCATTCCAGGCGCTCCGGGAACTTAATGTAAAGAATCCTGAAAAAAAATTTTTTGTTATTCAGCCCACCAAGGGATTCAATCATTTTTTCATGAAAAAGGGAGACATAAATCCAGCGGAGATCAATATCCTTACAACCTTTGCAAATAAACGTGACGAGATTTTTAAAAAGAGTGATTTTGAAATTGTCTACTCCCCTGACCAGGTACAAGACAACCTTTACTATAAACTTGCATCTCCTGGTTTTCGGGAAATTATTGCGGAGTCTTCCGTTAATATTTCCCCGGTACGGGACAACTCACCCTATTTCAACCAGCCCAATAAAATCGGTCAATTATCGTTTTCAAACAACTACCTGAAAGGTTGGGGAAAAGATATTGTAGAAGTGAATAAGGCTTATTCCAATAGTGTTTACCTTTCGATCCTTTTTATTTCGATTCTTTTTTCTATTTTACTTATTTACCTGCCGTTGAAATTAAAATCCAGGGATAAAGCAGATTATCGAATGGTCCTTTATTTTTTCTATATTGGAATTGCATTTATAATAGTAGAGATTATTCTTATTAAGATTTTCCAGTTGTACCTTGGAAGTCCGGCTTATTCCATCTCTGTTATTATTTTTTCTTTACTTGTTTCATCAGGCATTGGCAGTTTACTTTCCCCCCGGATCAGTCGTATGTTTAATAGAAACAGTATTCTTTATCTCACGATATTTGTATTCCTGGTGTTGGTATTGTATTCATTCTTCCTTTTCAAAGTTGTATATTTATTAATCAAGCTCAGTCTAGCCTTCAGGTTCCTCACGACATTGGTATTTATTTCCATTATTGGGATACCCATGGGCGTATTTTTCCCCACAGGTCTTAAGTATCTTGGGGAGACCAATAAAGCCATGATTGGATGGGCCTGGGGTGCCAATGCATTTGCAACTGTCCTGGGATCGGTTCTGACCGTCATTATTGCCATCAACTGGAATTTCTCAGTTACAATGTGGATTGCCGCCCTTTCCTATCTACTGGCCGGCTTTATTTTCCATAAAGTGCGGGGAGTAGGGGAATGATAAACCGCTTAATGCACATATCCAAGGCTTTTTAATTTATCTGTTTCCTTTTTATCCAGTTTGTGTTTGACAGATTTCTGTTTGTATTTTTTACTTTTTTTCATAAAATTTTCAAACCGTTTTTCCAGTTGAGCCGCCGTATCTCGAGCCGCCTCAAATTTGTTCTCACGTTCTTTTTTATCCAGCAGCAGCGAGTAGAGGCGTCTTTTTTCGGGCATTTTTATGATTAAATGCCATTTTTTATAGATAGTGGTTTTCCATTCGATTTCTTTTAAGGTGTTTATTTTACCGCCTTTGGTTTTCACCCAAAGATAGGAGAAGAGGTTCCGGCTATTCAGCAGGTCATATTCCCGGTTTTCAATCAGCGGCACCAGGCTGACACCTTCATTGTTTTTATCCTTTGGTAATCCGATTAAATCCCTGACAGTCGGTATGATATCGATGATACTGACATTGGTGGAGATTCGCCTGGAGGTTATGCCGCCAGGAAAATACATCATTAAAGGGACCTGGATCTCTTCTCTGTAAAGGGTATTTCCATGTGCCATCAGACCGTGATCCCATAAACCTTCGCCGTGATCTGAAGTGATAATAAGGAGTGTATTGTTCTCCCATTGAAAAAGTTCAAAAAGTTCTTTAATGTGTTGGTCTACGAAATTGATTTCACTGTCATAGGCAGATATATTACTCTTTCTGTTATCTTCATGGTGTTTATACCAGGGTTCCCTCGCATGGTAGGGAGCGTGGGGTTCCATGTAATGAATGTACAAAAAGTATTTCCCATTGGCCAGTAATTCTTTTTTCCATTTCTTTACAACGGCATTAACCGCAGGCGCTTTCTCGTACATAAATGTTTTGAATTTATCAAATCCCTGGGTAAACCCCTCCATTTTCCCAATATTTAAATTATCAGAAATCCCATACGTTTGATACCCTTTTTTTTTCAAAACTTCAGCGATCGTTTCAATTTCTTCGGGAATCTTATTGACTTTTATAGTGGGATCTGTCTGTTGCGCATTTCGGACAGCCAGTAAGCCCATTAATACTCCGTGCTGAAAAGGATAGAGCGAGGTAAATATAGAAGCAGTAGCAGGAGCCGTCCAGGAGGAGGTCGAAAAGACATTCTCAAATACCACAGATTTTTTGGATAATTCCCATAAAAAGGGTGCGGTATTCTTTTCGTAACCGTAAAAAGGAAGATGGTCGGAGCGAAGGGCATCGATCACAATCAAAACCACATTAAAATCGTTTTTCTTTTTATTTTTTTTGCAGCCATTGGAGGCAAAATAGAGTGTAAAAATTGTCAAAACCAACAGCCACACAGTTACTGTAATAGGTTTCTTCTTTATCATTTTTAATTATACAATCTCCTTTGTAGATTCAGAATGGATTGTTTGTCCCAATTCTTTTAAATGGTGTTTAATAGTACCATAGTACTCTTTTTAAGTCAATCAGCGCGAAAGTAACTATTCAGTTTTAGAAAAACGTATCATGCTATCATGCGATCATGTTTCACTCGCCCGTCCGGTGTCCTTAGGAACAGGCGCCACCTCCCTGAGGCTCGTTCAATCATGAACGCATGATAGTATTTTACTTCAGGAAACTGAATAGTTACGCGCGAAAATAAGGGAAATCGAAACGTTCCGAATCAATACAAATTAAAAAAAATCTGTGTCTATCCGTGTTTCTCGTGCTACGTAGCGAAGCTACTTCGCAGAGTAGCAATCCGTGGCTAAAACCTTATTCGCCGTACAGTACGAAAGCACTCCAGGATAGGGGAGAGGTCTGGGAAAATTATTTTTAAGTGGCAAAAAATTTATAGGGTACTTTAAAATATTTCTTTTTGATGCTATAATTAGCAACAAAAGGAAATATTATGAGATACCTTGAATTAAAGGAGCACTTTAAAGATTTTGTCCTGTTCTCATTGAAGGACATCAAAAAGGAAGATCCTTCTTTCCACAGGAGGAGATTAAGCGAGTGGCGGGAAAAAGGTTATATCAAAAACGTCATCAATTCTTTTTACATATTTGCCGATCGAGAGCCAGACGAAAACATACTTTTTTTCATTGCCAACAGAATCTACAACCCCTCTTATATCTCCCTGGAAGCTGCTTTGGGCTACTACAGTTTTATCCCTGAAGCTGTTTTCGCGGTGACTTCGGTTTCCGCCAGGAAGACTAAAACTTTTTCGACAATTTACGGGAAAATGATTTACAAGCATATACACCCCCGTTATTTTTTCGGCTATGATCTGGTGGAATTCGGGAATTTTCGTTTTAAAATCGCTGCACCTGAAAAGGCTGTACTCGATTTTTTATACCTGAACTCTCAAATTAAATCAAGGGAAGATATGGAGGAACTTCGTTTCAATCCAGAAGAGGTGCAGAAAAAGATTGATCAAGAAAAATTCAACGAATGTTTACTAAAATTTGGTAAACATTCTCTCCAGCAACGGGCAGAGTTGTGGTGGGAGGTTATCAGCCATGCTTGACTTGAAAACCATTGAAAGTTATTACAATGAGCAGTTGCGGGTTTATAAAAGAAATATATTGAGAGAGTATCTTCAATACAAGATTCTAGAAATCCTGTTCAGTTCAAAATCAAGTAACAATTTATCTTTTATCGGGGGAACTTCCTTAAGAATCGTTCACGACATCAACAGATTTTCAGAAGACCTGGACTTCGATAACCTGGCAGTGGAGAAAGACGAATTTGTCGAACTCTCTGATGAAATCAAAAGGAATCTTGAACTAGAAGGTTATACTGTTGAGATAAGGAGTGTATTTAAGGGAGCATTTAGAACTTACTTCCGTTTCTTAAACTTGCTATTTGAGGAGGGGTTGTCTCCGCACAAAGAAGAGAGATTGATGATTCAAGTGGATTCAGCCCCGCATTATTATGATTACAAGCCGCAAACCTTCATTTTAAACAAATTCGATGTGTTTACCACCATTCATGTGACACCGGTCAATATCTTATTATCTATGAAACTATCTGCTTTTTTAAATCGAAAAAGGCCAAAGGCCAGGGACATATACGATGTCATATATCTTTTCGGAAAAACGGAACCGGATTATGGATATCTACAGGAAAAACTTAATATCGAAAATAAAAACATGTTAAAGAAACGGTTAACCGAAAAATTGCCTGAACTCAACGTAAAGGAACTATCAAAGGAGATTGAACCCTTTCTCATCAAAAAAAAGGATACGGCAAAGGTAGAGCTTTTTGGTGAATTCATAAAATCGTTTTAAAAGAAGCTGGGACAGTTTATTTTATATCGGCGCTCTTTTTCTGTCCGATTATCCAAATTGCCACCAATTATAAAAAGAGTGTTCGCCCGTGTGTTGCGATGCCTCGAAACTTTGATCCTGACTGCAATGAATTCACCTGCACTGTTTTGGGCGACCACTCAATTTCATTGGCTTTTCAACAAACAAAATTGGGAAATTTTGGGACATCCATGAATCTTTCCTTCTTCTCAACTTCTTCGTTTCTTCTTTTCTCTCCTTCGCGTCTCTTCGCGTGACTTCGCGGCTAAAAAAATCTGTGTCTATCCGTGTTTCTCGTGCTACGTAGCGAAGCTACTTCGCAGAGTAGCAATCCGTGGCTAAAACCTTATTCGCCGTACAGTACGAAAGCACTCCAGAATAGTGGAGATGAGTATTTTTTGTTTTTGATCAGTTCCAATTTAGCCTGCCTCAGCGCCTCTACCTTATCCATGTTATTTTCCAGCATGTTTTTATAGAATTTAACCATTAATTCTTTAGTTGCGGTGTCGTCTACTTTCCATAGGCTGGCTACCACTGCAGGAGTACCGGCATACATAACGGCTCTTGTCAGGCCCGTAACGCCTTCTCCTTTATACATTTTTCCTGAGCCTGTTTGACAGGCGGATAGTACCACCAGTTTAGCATTGTAATCGCAGTTCATGATCTCGTTGAGGGTGAAATAACCGTCCTCGGGTGATTTATCTGACGGTAGTTGTGATAATACAAGACTCTGGAAATCGTCGTTCAGGAGACCGTGACAGGAGAAATGGATATAGTCGAATTCTTTCAATTCCGGGGCTTTGGCATTCTCTTCCGTGGCCTGTTCCCGGAGATGGGCTGCACTTTTTAAAGATTCTTTTTCAAAGAGCCGCGCAATGGTCTTGATTTCTTCACCGCTGTGCGACAGGCGGTCCATGATGCCGCCGGCACGGGCATAACGGTCACGGTGGATTTCCTTAATCTCATCCCCTGGTGAATTTGGTGAGTGTGGTGAGTGTGGTGAGTAGGTGAGTGGGGAGTTTTCTGTGACCTCTATGCTCCCTTTGGCAAAAGTTTTCATGCTGCCTTGTTCCAGTTTGCCTTGCTTGAAGTTTTCATAATCGTAGACCGGGTCTCCAAAACCGATAAAACTTTTTTTATTACTGTCCCTGTGGTAATGTTTGCGCAGTATCGACAACAGCGAAGCGCTTTGTAGATATTTAATGCGGTATTTCTCCAGGAGATAAACCGGTCGTCCCTGTTTTTTCTTATTGACTATTAAGGACTCGAAAGGAATTGTTTCCAGTTTCCCGGAGGGAACGATAATGATATCCCGGCTCTTTTTCAAATATTTTTCCAGGGGTTTGAACAATTTCTCGTAAAGTTTGCTTCCAAATCTGTTCATTTCGTTGGCATTGTTTTCTTTTATGGAATGCAAATAGCGGTCAACATAACCGTTGATTTCCCTTTCGTTAACCTTCAACTGCTTCACTCTGAATTTTTCTCTGGAAACGATAAGAGCATAGGCTTTTCCCAGGGAGATGAAGTAGCTGAGCACGGTTTCTCCTTTTTTTAAAACGTCCTTTTGTAAATCCCGGACAGATACGGGTTGCGGGTAATTTACTGCGGCATACAGGGGATTATCCAGCCTGATTTTGATCAGCAGGTTTTCAAACTGGGATTCTACCCGGCGATATTCCTCTTTCAGTTCCAGCAGTTTCTTCTCTTCTTTGCCGCCGGTTTCCTGCATCTGCCGGGAAAGCGCTGAAAGTTTTCCAACAAGTTTGTCCCTGTTTTCTTTCAGTTCGGGTTTCAGCCCCTTTCCTAGTCTCACCAATCCCTCGGCCATCTGGTCCAGAAAAACCCTAGCCCGCATTGCTTCGGCATATTTAAATACCTTATCATAGAATTTATTTTCCAGCATGAAAAGAACGGTTCCTTCATATCTTTCATAAACCATTTCCATTAAAGTTTTTTTTAGCTCTGCTATAGCTGTCTGAGACCTATATTTTTCCAGCTCAAGGATACTTCTTTCAAAAAGATTTATCGCGTCACTTTTCTTCCCCAGTTTTGAAAAAATTTTTGCCTTCCCATATAATGTATTGGACTCAGACCTGATGTCTCCAATCTTTTCATACAGTAAAAGTGCTTTTTCGTACATATCGAGTGCTTCTGAAAAGTTTCCAAGTCCAAAGAAAATATCCCCTTTCCCTTTAAATATGTTACTTTGTCCTCTTAAGTCGCCAACTTTTAAAAAATAAATAAGAGCATTTTCATACATTTTCAATGCCTTTGAATTATCTCCAGTTTTAAAATAAAGTTCACCCATACTTCCAAACACATTACCTTGACCTGTTTGGTTGCCTACTTTTTTATATAACTCTAATGCTTTGTCGAACATATTCATGGCATTCAATTTTTTTTCAGTATATAAATAAATACCACCTTTACTTCGATAGATATCGCCTTGACCAGTATGATAACCTATTTTTTCAAAAAAGGAAAAAGCTTTGTCGTACATCTCAAGAGCTTTTGAATAGGTTCCAATTCTTGAATAAATGTCCCCCCTTGTTTTGTATATACCGCCCTGTCCTACGGGTTCTTCTGCTTTTTCAAAAAAATGTAGCGCTTTATCGCACATTTCAAGTGCTTTTATATTATTTCCGGTGTAGAAATGAATTCTTCCCAAATTCTCAAAGACATTTCCCTGCCCCCGGGGGTCTCCTACTTTCTCGTAAAAAGTGATTGCTTTACCGTACACTTCCATTGCTTTTGAATTGTTACCTGTTTTAAAATAAACTGAGCCTTTTGCAGAGTAAATATTGGCTAGTTCCAACAAATCACCCACTTTTTCAAAAACATTAATGGCTTTCTCGTACTGTTCGAGCGACTTTGAGTAATCTCCATTTATAGCGTAAATTAAACCATATCTTTGAAATACAATTCCCTGCCCCCTTATTTCACCAACTTTCTTATAAGATGTGATTGCTTTTCCGTACATTAACAGCGCTTTTGATTTATTTCCATCTCTTAAATAAATATCTCCTTTCCGTAATAATACATTTCCAATACCCACAAAATCTTCGGCTTTCTTAAGGAATTTAACTGATTTGCTATACATTTCAAGCGCTTTTAAATTATCCCCTTTATAAAAATAAATATCCCCTATTCTTTGATATACATTGCCAAGCCCCGATGGTTGATCTGCTTTTAGAAAAAAAAGAAGTGATTCATTAAGTGATTCAAGTGCCTTTTTATTCATCCCAACAATGGTATAAACCACTCCTTTTCTTAATAAACTTTGACCTATCCCTAATAAATCATTTATTTTTTTAAACTTGAGCAAGGCTTTGTCATACATTTCAAGGGCCTTCGGATAGGAGTTTGTAATACGATAACAATCTCCTCTATTTTGGAAAACGTTCCCTTGCCCTAAATCATCTCCTGCTTTTTCAAAAAAAAGTTGGGCTTTATTATACATCTCATGAGCATTTGAGTAATTCCCAGCATTTAGAAAAATGTTTCCTTTACTATTGTAAACATTACCTATCCCAGGGTAAAAGTCATCTTTTTCGAAAGAAACCAATGCTTTATCGTAAAATGTCATAGCATTTGAATGATCTCCTAAACGGGAAGAAATAATCCCCTTACGCAAATATATATTGCCTTGCCCTTTGTAATCTTTCAATTTTTGAAAAAGTGGTAATGCTTTGTCGAACATCTCTAGGGCACCTGGGCTAGCTTCTGTTAAATAATAAATCATTCCTTTTCCTAAGTATACATTGGCTTGGCCCTGAAGGTCGTTCTCTTCTATAAAAACACTCAGTGCGGTTGAAAGATAATCCATCGCTGTTTTATGATCTGAAATATAAATCAAATATTTACCCATTCTGAACAAAATTTCAGCAACAGTCTTTTTATCCTTTTTCTCTTTAGCCATGATTTCGCATAATGTCAGCCACTCTTTTTTTCTTTCATCAACTCCATCATCGGCAAAATCAACGATAAATTTATTGGAAATTTTGTCTTTTTGTTTTTTTACAAAATCCCGCAGCCCTTGTTCTCCTTTGGCCTGGTAGACCGACAGGATTTCATCTCTCAATTGTTTCTCTTGATTATCCTGCTTCTCCTGGCCTAAAACCAGGGCACTAAAACCCAGAAACAGAAATAGAATCAAGCTAAGATTGACTCTTTTTTTTAATGACTTTCCATACATGTTCCAACCTCCTGAAAATGTGTTAAAAACTTGGAGTACTGGATTGTTGGAGAGATGGAGTGTGGGGAGAATTTTTGAAACCTCCACTACTCCAATACTCCACATTAAAATAACCCATAGGCTATTCTACAAAAAACCGAAACAAATTGCAACTGTCATTGATTTCTTCTACCTGGAGAATTTGGGGTCAATGGTTACCAATAAATGCTTCCTGCTTTTTTCACCATACTTGTTAGTCTTCACAAATACCAAACTGTAAGTCCCCACAAAGCCCGGACCTGGTATCCAACGGAATCTTCCTCCTATTTTTTCAAGAGTCGAACCGACAGGTAAGCTCATCATCCGGTTACCAACCATCATGTACCCTTCAACCTCCATCCCGGCCTGGGCTACCTGGATATCTATCCTTTCCAGTTCTTTGCATTGAATATATGTAATACCATCAGTATCAGGGAATAGTTCTTCTGACCAATAATCATCGGTATATCCTTTTTTAAATTTTACCGGTTCATCATACGAAATGGGTATATCGATTAAATCCTTATATCCAGGGGCAAAGCTATTTTTCATGGCTTTTGAAGAACTTCGGGAACTACCGGTGTTCTGAATAGTGAAATACCTACTGCCGATTCCATCTGTATTTCCTCCACTGTCTGCTGCTGTCCATTGAATAGTATGAATGCCGTTGTCATAGACTGTTGTGTCGATATCAAAATACCCTGCTGCTCCATTACTGTTGGCATAACCGGGGAAAAGTGACGCTATATCAGACCGGTAAATATTGTAAGTAGGGTGACCAAGTTTGACTCCATCAATCCATACATCGATGGTGGTTCCGTTGGTGGGGATCATGTTGGGCTGAGGGGTTAATACCCAACCCCAATTCCGGTAATTGCTGCCGGAGGCTGTACCGCCTTGCGTTGGCGTATCGATAGCTCCAAAAGGTTTTATTGCATTTTCATTATCGCATATAATGGTTTTCGTCCCTAAGGTAACCTGATGCCCCTCCATATCTGTTGCAATAGCGTTTAGGGTAAAAGTACCATTCCCATTATTGGGGAGGAAATTGGTCAGCAGAATATATCCCCACCCAGCTTTGTAATTGTTCGGATAGTTTGGATAAGCCTGTTCCACATCCGGTCGTGCGCCTTCTACAAAAACAGCATCGCCAATGTAGACTTTATCGTTACCCCCAGTCCTGTAGATTTTTACACTCTCAATTCCAACATCATCCAGGGCCCACCCTGTTAAAGGTATGCTGCTTCTTACAGTAGAATGATCGGTAGGGGTGGCAAAATCACCGAAGGGAGAGTCAGTCCATCCCCATTGATAGACTTTCAATGTTACTGATACAGTGCGGGGTGAATTACTTGCATTGGGATCAGCGATGGTAATTTCTCCGTTATAGGTATCGGCATACAATCCTGTAGAATTGACGGAGATGTTAATGGTGCCGGAATTGGTGCCTGATTTTGGAGATATGTTGAGCCAGGGCGCATTGCTGCTGGCAGTCCATTTGAGATTCCCTTTCCCTGCGTTATTGATAAAGAGCATATCACTATCTGAGGTAGGTCCTGATGAAATAGCTCCAAAATTAAACGTAGTCCGATTCAGGTCGATTTTAGGTGTGTCTGTTGAACCGCCACCGCTTTCATTGATTTTAAAATAAACCGCATCAAAGCCTACTTTGTCATCTTTCTTAAACGTATCCACTCCGTTTCCAACTTGCACATAATAATTAGAACCAGTACCAAATTCAAAGGTTTTATTTCCTAATCGAACCCAATTATCCGGCATGCTTAAATTTTCAGGTACATTCAATTGATTTACTGTGAATGTTTCACTGCCGCCAACATGATTAACTTTGTATTTGGCTGCGGTAGTCGTGGCATTAGAAGATGGAATATAGACAAAAATATCACATGTTACTTTACTGGAAAACCGCGGGCGGTAAGTTACGGTTGTTGTAGCTGTGCCTTCCACAGCATATTTCCAACTGTATTTGCGATCATGCCCATAATATAATTCCTCTCCATCAAAACTACCTGAAATATCTGCTTCAATTTCTTCTATAATCTTGCCAGGATTGTTCACTACATTATCAGAAGTATAGCCATTTACTTCTATAGGATTGAATGAACACCCGTCTGAACAGCCTGAAAACTGAGTCAATGGCATGCTTTCACCATCTTCCCGCATCCCAAAATGGAGATGAAAACCATCTGATTTACCTGTATCCCATATTACCATGAGTTCCTGCCCCTGTTCGACAAATTCTCCCTCACTAACATTGATTGATGCCCCGTGAGAATAATTTGAAGTGATTCCATTTCCGTGGTCAACCACAACCCTGAACCCATATCCGCCTGTATTCCATTGGGCATATGTCACTATTCCATCCGCCACAGCTAAGACAGGAATACCCGCATCAGATTCCCCTGTCAGGTTAAAATCAACACAATAGTAATCCTTGTTTATATGGTAATCTATACCATAACCATTAGTGATCTTCATATTAATACCGTCTGGGAATGGGAGGCGATACAACGAGCAGTTGTTGCATACGTTAACATAATTCTTTTTGGTCGTGGTGTTACTATTTCCAAAAGAATTTGTGATTGACAATTTGACGGTATATGTACCTTGTGAAGTATAAGTATGTGTTGGATTTTCATTTGAACTTGTGCTGCCGTCCCCGAATGCCCATTCCCAACTGGTAATGGTAGCACCGGAACCGGGGATAGATTGATCATAGAATTGTACAGTCAATGGAGCTCTGCCGGAGGTGGGAATGCCGGAAAAGTCGGCGGTTGGGGTTGAGCTTGAACTGGTGACAGTAATGTAATCGTTTTTTGTTTCGGAATCCTCGTAACCGTTGGAATTTTGAACCGTCAACTTTACATCATAAATACCCGGATTATTGTAGGTATGTATGGGATTTTTCCCTGACGCTGTGGTCCCGTCACCAAAATCCCAATACCAACTTGTAATGGACGCACCTTCGCCGGGTTGAGATTGATCGTAAAACTGTACGGTTAAGGGTGCGTAACCTGAAGTTGGAGTGCCATAGAGACTGGCTATTGGGGTGCTTGCCGTATTCGTAGTAAAATTTACGTTCGAGCCATATGAAGTTCCTTTGCTGTTTGTTGCATAGGCCCTGACATAGTATGTTGTACTTGCGCTCAACCCGGTAATTGTGCTGGTAAAACTTCCGGACCCACTTCCATCAATTGTCTTTGAGTTATTGATTGTAGGATTTGAATTAGTACTCCAACAAACACCTCTGGCTGTTACAGGTGAACCACCGTCTGATGTGACGTTACCACCGCATATAGCACTGGTGGAAGCGATTGAAGAAACTGAATTGGTCGTTACTGTCGGTGTAGTACTATTAATATAAAATAGTTCTTGTATTTCTTCATATGTGAGAGCACGATTATAGAGTCGAATTTCATCAAGCCGATGTGACGGAGAAACAAATCTTGTGTGGCCATCTCTTGCAGTTAAATAATCATAGGAACCGATAAAACCTTTAGTGGGATAAATGGCTCCTGTTGTCAAAGTTGAGGTTGCAACTAATTCACCATCGTAATAGAGTCTAATTTCATGATTGGCTCTATCAACCACCCCAGCTATATGATGCCAGCTACCATAAAACTCCATCGGATTTAATGTATAAGAGACCATATTCCCTGTTCCATTGCTTGCTTCAATCCCAAACTCGACGCATAAATCATCCCTCATTATCGGTCTAATGTAAAAAATATGGCTGGCATCGCCATGTTGTGACACATAAATCGGTCCTTGATAGCCAAACCAAAATTCATCCTGGTTTAACATTTTTACCCAACCGGAAATGGTTAAAGAACTATTTCCAGGAACCCATGGTGTTAAATAAATTCTTGCATCCGTGGTTCCCGGCAGTTTAATCCCTTTTCCTTTGACTCCCTGTATGTATGAAACAGTTCCATTTATCATTTCCCCATCATAACCGTTGCCGGTAACATCATTAAGATTGTCATTGAAAGGCCAATATGAAACAAGGCCAGTATTAATATCGGCCCATGATACCGATACTCCCAGGATAATCCAAATTATTAGATTGATTACAATAAAAAAAATTCTTCTTCTCATTCTTTTTCCTCCTTTTCAATGATATATTGTCAAATATGAGCGGTCTTTCTCCCTGTCTCCATAGATCTTTTTAGTGCATTATGTCCTTGTCTTTGCCTGGTATTCGCGGACTATTGATTGGTAGTGATTGATCGCCGCTTCAAATTGTTCACTGCGAATTAGATTAGTCGTTCCAATGACCAGTCGCCGATACAAATTTTCGTACAAAACCTTCCGGTCAACGCGCCCGTCAATCCAGCGAAGAATCTTACAACTAATATCTTGATACTCCTGGAGAATCACATTGCCTCGTTGAGTTCCTTCAAGATGGTCCCTTCGAAATTTTCGAATTGTTGTAAGTTCATCGCAATCGTCTGTGAGACCTCTGGCAGCAACACAGGCTGAGGAAAGGAGGCAATTATTTTTCGTTTCCCCAACTTTTTCTTTGTCACCACCAAAAAATCCTTTCTCGTACACTTCACCAGACCTGGAGATACGACCCTCTTCTTTTGTGAAAATACCAGTCTGGATAGTGATATTCCCATCCTTGTCCTTTTTTCCCACCTCACTTCCAAAGACCTTATCTTCACAAATCTTACCCTTATCGTCAACACGATAGTCTTTACCTTTGTAACTAAACCGTTCTGCCATACTTTTACTCCTATTTACCTATTTAACGGCCTTCCGGCCTGAACCTTTAAGTACTTAGCAAACATCAATGGTTTTATTTTAAAAAATTTGTCAATCATTTTTCTTCCTGAGCTTTATAAATAACATAATTTTGAAATTTTTGTTTCCTGTTGATAAAAGTATATACTTTTTTTTGAAATGCCTGATTAACATGGATTTCGAGATGTACACATTTATAAAAGTGTAGAGCTTTTTAGAATTTCCATGGAGCATGGAGCATGGTGCATGGAGGGAGCTTTTAGGTGAGGAGTTCTTGAGGGATTGTCATTGGTCATTAGTCATTCGGGAGAGAGCTTTTGAGAATTCAGGAGAGATTTTTAGAACTTGTCATTGGGCTTCGCCGTCATTTGTTTGCTTCGCTCACGTCAGGGAGACTTTTTGGAGCTTGTCAATGGGAAATTAAAAAAACAGAAAGCCTTTAAAGCCCTCAATGACAAGTACTCAAAATCAACAATGACAATCCTTCAAAGTTTTCAATGACAAGTACTTAAGAGTCACAATGACAAACCTTAAAGAATTCAATGACAAGTACTCAAAAGTCACACTGACAAGCCTTAAAAACCTCAATGACGCGAACGCAGTGAGCCAATGACTAATGACAAATCCTTAAAGCCACAATGACAAATACTTAAAAATCTCAGTGGCAATTAACGAGCTCGTAAATTATAAATCAAAGATCGCCTATTCTCCATACATGACAAAGGCGCTCCAGAAGAAAGGTGAACGGTAATTTTCGTTTTTAAGCAATCTCAATTTGGCCTGTCTCAGCGCCTCTACCTTATCCATGCCCTTTTCCAGCATGTTTTTATAAAATCTAACCATTAATTCTTTAGTTGCGGTGTCGTCTACTTTCCATAGGCTGGCCATTACTGCCGGAGTTCCGGCATACATGACGGCACGGGTTAGACCAGTAACGCCCTCTCCTTTATACATTTTTCCTGAACCAGTCTCACAGGCGGAGAGTACCACCAGTTTGGCATTATAATCGCAGTTCATGATCTCGTTCAAGGTGAAATAGCCGTCTTCTTTGGATTTATCTGGGGGCAGTTGAGACAAGACCAGGCTCTGGAAGTCGTCGTTCAAGAGACCGTGACAGGAGAAATGAATATAATCAAAGTCTTTCATATTTGGTGCTTTGGAATTCTCTTCCGCGGCCTGTTCCCTGAGATGGGCAACACTTTTTAATGATTCTTTTTCAAAGAGCCGGGCAATGCTTTTGATCTCTTTGCCGCTGTGGGGGAGGCGGTCCATGATGCCCCCTGCCCGGGCATAACGATCGCGGTGGATTTCCTTAATTTCATCCTCATTTTGTTGGGCGCGGGTAATGCTACCTTGTTCCGGTTTCCCTTGCTTGAAGTTTTCATAATCGTAAACGGGGTCGCCGAAACCGATAAAGCCATTTGATGTGCTATTCCTGGTGTAGTGTTTGCGCAGTACCGGCAACAGCGAAGCGCTTTGAAGATATTTCATGCGGTATTTTTCCAGGAGATATACCGGGCGTTCCTGTTTTTTCTTAGCGGTGATCAAAGACTCGAAGGGAATCGTTTCCAGTTTTCCCGCTGGTACAATGATGATTTCCTTGCTCTTTTTCAAATATTTTTCCAGGGGTTTGAACAATTTCTCGTAAAGTATGCTGCCAAATCTATTCATATCGTTGGTATTATTTTCTTTAATGGAGTGCAAATAGCGTTCAATATAACTGTTGATTTCATTTTCCTTTACCTTCAACTGCTTCACCCTGAATTTTTCCCTGGAAACGATAAAGGCATAGGCTTTTTCCGAGGAGATGAAGTAACTGAGCAGGGTTTCTCCTTTTTTTAATACGTCTGTTTGCAAATCCCGGGCAGTTACCGGCTGGGGGTAATTGACTGAGGCATAAAGGGGGTTTTCTAACCGGATTTTGATTAGTAGGTCTTCAAACTGGGATTCCACCTTGCGATATTCTTCTTTCAATTGCTGCAGTTTCTTCTCATTTTTACCGCCTGTTTCCTGCATTTGCCTGGTAAGGGCTGAAAGCTTTCCCAACAGGCGATCCCTCTCTTCTCTTAATTCCGATTTCAATCCTTTTTCCAATTTCACCAATCCTTCGGACATCTGGTCCAGTAATACCCTGGATTTTATTGATTCTGCATATTTGAAGCCCTTTTCGTAGAATTTATTCTCCAACATGAAGAGAATAACTTCTTCATATTGGTCATATACCTTTTCCAAAAAGGATATTTGCATATAAGGAATACAAGTTTGTTGGCGTATTTTTCCCAGGTTTTTAATAGATTTTTCGAATAAGACTAATGATTCAGCCTTTTTCTCAAATTTTGCTGAAATCTTTGCTTTTTTATATAATATATAAGCCTCTGATTGATTATCTCCGATTTGTTTATTAATCGCCAACGCTTTATCGTACATCTCAAGTGCTCTCAAATTAAATCCAATATTTGAATAAATTTCCCCTTTTCCATAAAATATATTTACTTTCCCACGTAACTCGCCCGCTTTCTCAAAGAAAATTAGTGCTTTGTCGTACATTTTAAATGCGATATCGCTATCTCCTGCTATCGAATAAATATCGCCTTTCCTTCGATATATATCACCTTGACCAAGAGGTGTTCCTGCTTGCTCAAAAAAAGGAAGTGCTTTGTTATACATCTCAAGCGCTTTTGCATTATCGCCAGTATAATAAAAAATATCACCTTTACGCCAGTACACATTTCCCTGTCCTATAGAGGTTCTCGTATGCTCAAAGAAAGGCAGTGCTTTATTATACATTTCAATAGCCCCTGAATAGTTATGAGTTCTTAAATAAACATCTCCTTTTCGTAAGTATCCATTACCCAATCCCAATGGTATTTTTGATTTTTCAAAAATTCTAAGTCCTTTTTCATACATTTCTAATGCATTTATATTATTTCCAGAATAAAAATATATATCTCCTTTCAAAAAGAAAGCTGTACCAAGGCTTGGGGATGCTCCACCTTTCTCAAGATAATTTATGGCTTTATCATAAATTCGAATAGCATTAGAATAATCACCGGTTCTAAAGTAGACTTCCCCTTTATTCAAATATAAATTACCCTGATTTTTAGGGTTCTTTGCTTTTTCAATGAAAGGCATTGCTTTATTGTACATCTCCAACGCTGCTGAATTATCGCCAATCCTGAAGTAAATTTCTCCCATCTTCACGTAGGCGTTTCCAATACCGTATAGATCTCCAGTTTTCTCAAAAAATGTCAATGATTTTTCGAACATTTTCATTGATCGCTCATTATCTTCTGTATAAAAATAAATTAATCCCATCCTTAAGTGAACATTACCCTGTCCCAGAATGTCTCCAATTTCTTTAAAGAAAGTAAGTGCAGTCTTATACATCTTCATTGCACTAAGATTATCTCCACTGTAAAAATAAATATCACCCTTGTGAGAATATACATTACCCTCACCTAAAATATCTTTAGCTTTTCTAAAGGAATGAAGTGCTTTATCATACATCTCAATCGCCAGTTTTCTGTCGCTGGATTCAGCAAAAATTATACCTTTTCTCATATATAGTTTGCCTAGATCCACAAAGTCTCCGGTTTTTTCAAAAAAAGATAAGGCCTTATTATACATCTCAAGTGCTTTTGGCTTGTCTTCTAGATAAAAATAAATATCCCCTTTACTTTGATACACATTACCCTTGCCAATATGGTCTCCAATTTCTTCAAAAAAAACCAACGCTTTTTTATACATATCAAGAGCTTTTGAATATTCAGCTATTCCTACATAAATGTCCCCTAATCTTAAATAAACATTTCCTTTACCCAGGAGATATTTAGCTTTCTTAAAAAAAACTAGTGCTTTATTATACATTTCAAGAGCATTTGGTTTTATTTTAGTTATTTTAGAAATGTCTCCCCTGCTTAAGTATACATTACCTTTACCAATATTATCGTCTAATCTTGCATAGACTGGCAATGCCTTCTCAAAATAATAATCCGCCATTTCATATTTTGAAATTAATCTAAAATAGTCGCCAAACTTGAAATAAACATCCGCCAGGGTCTTTTCATCCCTCTTCTCTTCAGCTATAATTTCACATAATTTTAGCCATTTTTCTTTTCGTTCTTTCGCACCTGATTTGGCGAAATCCACGATGAATTTATTGGTAATCCGGTTTTTGCTCTTTTTTAAGAAATCCCGAAGCCCCTGTTCGCCGTTGGCCTGGTATACCGCCAGGATTTCCTCTCTCAACTTCTCACCGGGGTCTGCCTGCTTCTCCTGAAGAAAAACAAAGACAGTAAAAGAGAAAAATAGAAATAGGGTTAAAATAGCCTTGATTCCTTTCTTTATATGCTTTATACACATTTCCAACCTCCTCTTCTCATTCATTTGCTGAGCTATTTCTTAGATGTTTATTTTACAATACAACCCAGAATATTTCAATAGCCAGCAGTCTTATAATACCCTTTAAAGCAGTTCAAATAACCCCGCCGGAGGCCCTGAATCTGATCCGGCGGGGAGCAATGTAATTTAATACTAACTAAAAACCGTGTCTTTGCCAGGTTTATTCCCTGGAGAATTTGGGGACAATGGTTACCAGGATATGCTTCCTGCTTTTTTCACCATACTTGTTTGTCTCCACAAATACCAAACTGTAAGTACCCACAAAGCCCGGACCTGGTATCCAACGGAATCTTCCTCCTATTTTTTCAAGAGTCGAACCGACAGGTAAACTCATCATCCGGTTACCAACCATCATGTACCCTTCAACCTCCATCCCGGCCTGGTATACCTGGATATCTATCCTTTCCAGTTCTTTGCATTGAATATATGTAATACCATCAGTATCCGGGAATAGTTCTTCTGACCAATAATCATCGGTATATCCTTTTTTAAATTTTATCGGTTCATCATACGAAATGGGTATATTGATTAAATCCTTATATCCAGGGGAAAAAGTCTTTTTCACGGCTTCCGAAGAACTTCGGGAACTACTGGTGTTCTGAATAGTGAAATACCTACTGCCGATTCCATCTGTATTTCCTCCACTGTCTGCTGCTGTCCATTGAATAGTATAAATGCCGTTGTCATAGACTGTCGTGTCGATATCAAAATACCCTGCTGCTCCATTACTATTGGCATAACCGGGGAAAAGTGACGCTACATCAGACCGGTATATATTGTAGGTAGGGTGACCAAGTTTGACTCCATCAATCCATAAATCGATGGTTGTTCCGTTCGTGGGGATCATATTGGGCTGAGGGGTTAATACCCAACCCCAATTCCGGAAATTACTGCTAGAGGCTGTACCTCCCTGTGTAGGCGTATCAATGGCTCCGAAGGGCTTGACAGCATTGGCATTGTCCACTAAAATTGTTTTTGTTCCAAGTGTTGCATGGTTGCCCTCCATATCTGTTGCAATGGCGAGTAGGGTAAAAGTTCCATTCCCATTATTGGGGAGGAAATTGGTGAGAAGCATATATCCCCACCCAGCTTTGTAATTGTTCGGATAGTTTGGATAAGCCTGTTCTACATCCGGTCGTGCGCCTTCTACAAAAACAGCACTGCCAATGTAGACTTTATTTTTACCCCTAGTCCTGTAAATTTTAACATTTTCCACTCCGATGTCATCCAAAACCCAGCCTGTCACTGCAATACTTCCGATGACTGTTGAACCATCAATAGGCGTTGCGAAATCTCCGAAGGATATTGATGTCTGGTTTGTACCATATACAATCAAGTTAACACTAATTTTCTGTGGAGAATTAGTTGCGTTAGGATCTGAGACGGTAATAATCCCGGTATAATTGCCTGCTGAAAGTCCGGCAGGAGTGGCTGTGACAGTAACCAAGCCTGAGCCTGTTCCATTGGTCGGATTGCAGGCTAGCCAGTTTTGATTGTCGGTAATCGACCAAGTGGGTACAGTGGATAAAGAACTGTTGGAACCAATTAAAAAAGTCTGGGAATTTGTAGATACATTTCCTGTGGAACCAAAATAGAGATTTTCTCGATCTAAAGTTATTTTATATGTTGGAATAGAATCAACGATAGAAAATGTTGAATCGCTTGTATCTGAAGGACTTCCATCTATTTCGCTAATCCTTACCAGGCAATTTGAAGATTTAGTATTTGGAACAATCAACGAATATATTCCATCATTATCAGTAGAGGAAGTTATTGTTGACCAACTGCTGCCATTATTAGTTGAATACTCAATTTTCACATTACCTACTGCCCCCGTTGATGTCCAGGTTATATTCCTCATTGAATCGATTGGCCATAATTCTCCACCGTTAGGCTTTGTGATATTAATAGAAATATTCGTACTATCTGAAATCTTGGCCACAAAGGCATCACACAGGCCGGAAAATGAATTCACAGGATTACCCCAAGTATAATAACTATATCCAGTTAAATTAATGTTTCCGCTGCCGTCTACAGCTATTCCTAAACCGAAATCATCACTGTTACCCCCTATAAACGTGTGCCATTGCTGAACACCTCTTGAATTTAGTTTGACTAAAAATACATTTTCGGGTATTTCAGAAGGATTAGGATTGTCCCAGTTGTGATTACTATGACCGGTTACATAGATATTATCACTGCCAAATGTTACTATATCAATTCCCATATCGTCGCCAAAATCTCCCAAGAATGTGTTCCATTGAAGTACACCACTGGGACTCAACTTAGCCACAAAGGCTTCTTCAAGACCAGAAAAATTATTTACCGGATTTCCCCAAGGGTACCAACTATTCCCGGTCACATAGATATTATCGCTTCCATCTATTGTTATACCTACACCTGTATCACTATAAATCCCACCCAGGAATGTATTCCACTTCAAGACACCACTCGAATTCAATTTGGCCACAAAAGCATCATTCATGTTTATATGAGGATTTATTGGGCTGCCCCAGTTAATATCACTTCCCCCGGTCACATAGATATTACTGTCATTGTCTGTTACTATATCCCTCCCCCAATCAAAGTTAACTCCGCCCATAAACGTGTGCCACTGTCGAATTCCGCTGGAATTCAGCTTGGCAACAAAGGCATCAGAGCATCCTCTATTAGGCTCCATGAAGGGATTCACTGGAAGTCCCCAAGTGTTTAAACTATCTCCGGTGACATAGATATTCTCGTTTCCTTCATTCGCTATTCCATAGGCAAAATCCTCACTGCCCCCGCCCATGAACGTTTGCCATTGCAAAACTCCACTGGAATTAAGTTTTGCCACAAAAGCGTCTATATTACCTGCAAAAGGATTCAACGGGCTACCCCAATTGCTGTAACTATACCCGGTTATATAAATATTACCGCTACCATCAATTACTATATCTCTACCAAAATCGTCATCACTACCGCCCAAGAATGTATTCCAAAGCAGTACACCATTTGAATTTATTTTTGCCACAAAAGCATCCCGCTTTCCTTTAAAAGGATTAAGCGGGCTGCCCCACGTACAATTACTATTCCCCGTAACATAGGAATTCCCGCTGTAGTCGATTGTGATGTCAAAACATTCAGTACTACCACTTCCACCCAGGAATGTATTCCACTGCAACACCGGGTCAATGATTAGATCAGAAGCCGTATTGTGAGCTGAAACCTCAAAACTTACTCGATTATCATTTTTCACTGCATATTTAACCCCAACCGGAACCCATTGTACAGCCTTTTCCTGCCAGGCAACAGGTATGGATATGACATTCGATTTATTTTGTTTAGGTGTAAAACCAGCAAAAAAAACAAAAAACAAAAATGTAATCAAAAATAAAATCGTATTTCTTTTCATGCATTCCTCCTAATTATCTACATCGCCTATGTACCCGGGGATCATGTCTGACTTTTCTCGCCAAAAGGGTTTTCAAGTTTGGTTTTAATAATTTTGGCTATAGTTTTTGACGCGGCATTGGGGTTTTTCCCGTGCTTATAATTAATGGTAACAACCATTAAAATATCGGAGTTTTCCACGCCGATAATTTTTAAAGCAGCGCTTTGAATCTTAGAGGTTGCAGTTATTTTCATACCCATAATTCCACTACCTCTAACTGCAGAAGAGGTTTTAATATTTCCTGTTATTATTGCATGGACGCCTAGACTTTTACCGGCTTTTAAAGCACTTTCAAGATTAACCTTACCGTTGATTTGGACGCCTTCCTCTTCCAGGGTTTTTTTTATTTTCTGGTTATCGATACATTCAAAGCCTTGCTTCAGCATTTCCATGATCAATGTGTCTGTCATCACATCAGTCAAATCCCCATGAACCGCCATTTTAACCGGGTTATCTTCTCCAAATGCAAATGCCACCCGTTTAATCTGGTTTAATTGCTCTTTAGTTACACCAGGGGATACAGCGGCGTCTACTTTTACGTCCTCTAAACTATCGACAACATCCTTCGCCACATAGGCAGCCGCCGCTGCGACACAACCGATGAATTGGGACACAAGCAAAATAGTTAAACTAAAGTAAATGATTTTTTGAGCTTTCATATTTTATCTCCTTTTTTATTTTTTTTAATGCTAAATTTGAACTTAATCCACTTTGCAACTCCCTCCCTCTCATTTGCCCGATTACTGCGGTTGGCAAATTAAACTTTTTCATTTCGTTTCCTCCTAGTACTCAACTAAAACAAATTAGACATCTCTATAGTAGCATAATATCCCGATTTTTGTTTTTCATTGATAATAGTTTACTCTTTTTTTTGAAAGGGCTAATTAGAGCGGATTTCGAGATGTACACATTTATAAAAGTGTAGAGATTTTTAGAACTTGTCATTGGCCTTCGGCGTCATTTGTTCGCTCCGCTCACGTCAGGGAGACTTTTTAGAGCTTGTCATTAGGAAATTAAAAAGATGAAACCGCTTTAAAGCCCTCAATGACAAGTATTCAAAATCAACAATGACAAGTACCTGAAAGTCTCAGCTTGATTTATTTTTTGAAACGGGTTATAATGATTTTCTCATTATGCATTTTGCATAATGCATGATGCATAATGCAAGTTGCATAATAAATGTTCAATATTTGAAAGGAGGTGAACGTGAATCCCTTTGTTTATGGAGAGAAAGTAAGTGGTGAGAACTTTTGCAACCGGGAACAGGAAATTAAAGAATTGACTTCGGAAATAACCAGTGGCCAAAACATCATGATTTACTCTCCCCGGCGATACGGAAAAACATCGTTAATGAGTATCGTACTAAGCAAAATAGGAGAAAAAGGTTTAATTCCTCTCTATATTGATTTGTTTCCCATTACGTCAAACGAAGATTTTGTCAGGATATCATTAAAGTCCATATCCCTGGCGTTGAGCCGCACTTCAAAACACCTGCTGAAAAAAGTGAAAACCTTTTTCAAACAGATTTCCCCTTCACTATTTCTTACTCTATCCGAAGACGGAACGCCATCGATAGGAATCAACTTTGGAAAAGCAGAAGCACTGCCTGCGCTAGAGGATATATTCAATGGTTTTTATGATTATATAAAGGAAAAGAAAAAAAAGGGGGTAGTGGTATTTGATGAATTTCAACAGGTGGGAGAGTTAGAAGATACCCGGATAGAAAAAACATTGAGAGGAATTATCCAAAGCCAACGAGAAATATCATATATATTTATGGGAAGCAAAAAGCACCTGATTTACGACATGTTTAGTAATCCTGATCGCCCATTTTACAAAAGTTCCGCTCATTTTCCCCTAAAAAAAATTGATCCTGAGCTGTTTTCTGATTTTATTAGGAACAAATTTATAAAATCAAATATGTCAATAGATAAGGTTACTGCTGAATATATTGTTAATACTGCTGAAGCTCATCCTCATTATACTCAACTCCTGGCTCACATGATATGGGAATACGCTTCTGCTCCCGGGAAAATTGAGATTGAACATGTGGATAAAGCCGTTGACCGGATACTTGAAAGAGAGGCGGCTGCATTTACTAATTTATGGGATAACCTGACGTTAAATCAAAAAAAGCTATTGCTGTCCTTATCGTTAAAAAAAGACAGTGATAAAATATTTTCAGCCGATTATATAAAAAAATTCAATTTAAGTTCAACCGCTACACTACAACGAGGGATAAAAAGTTTGCTGAATAAAGGAATTATAGATAAAAATGGGGATAAGGTAGAAATTAATGATGTTTTTCTAAAGCTCTGGCTGATAAAAAAGATGAGTTATTCCATCAGGCAGAATTTTTGAGAATCAAGGACTCCAGCAGAAACCTGCTGAAAGAAACAGGGATAAATATGCTCAGCAGCGAAGGATATTTAGCTGATTGATTTACCATTTTTCGGTTCTCTTTCCTTATAAAATGTATCACCTGACCCTGTACTTTGAGAGCGGAGTTCGAGATGTACACATTTACAAAAGTGTAGAGCTTTTGTGAACGCGCCTGGCGCAGGGAGCATGGAGGGAGCTTTTAGGTGAGGAGCTTTTGAGGGCCTGTCAGTGGTCATTGGTTCGCTTCGCACATGTCAAAGTACTTTTTAGAACTTGTCATTTGCCTTCGGCGTTAGTGGTTCGCTTCGCTCACGTCAGGGAGACTTTTTAGAGCTTGTCATTAGGAAATAAAAAATATGAAATCACTTTAATGCCATCAATGACAAGCACTTAAAATTCACCATGACATGCCTTAAAGCTCCCCATGACAAGTACTCAAAAGCAACAGTGAAAGGCACAAAAAAATACGCTCATATTTCCCATCGTTTACTCCCTCTTCATAATTTGTCCTTCTTAAATCTATTTCTTTTTATAAAGACTTTAAACGTTAATCCGGGTATCCATACTTTTTGTGAATAACAAATTTACCACTTTCTTCAATTTCTCTTCCACTTGAATTATAAAGCCTGGTTTGAATTTCTGCCTTTTCTGCCATTATGGAAATCCTATCTCGTACACCTTCAAACTTAATTTCAACGGTTGCTTTTGAATTTGGTTCAATGATCACATCTTTCTTTTTTTCTCTCCAGCTCACAGTTCCGCAATTTACATCCGTTCCTACAGTGATTTTCCCTTTAAAACTATTATTATTTGCTACTGTAATGGATACAATTACCTGGTTATTGGCCGGAGAGACAGCAGAAACCTTCTCAATTTTTACATTATCATTTAACCACGGAGCATTTAGACTGCCGCTGCAAAAAAAATGTGAAAGGACAATCACCATCAAAATAATTTTTCGCATTTATCCTCCTTGTACTTATCTTAAGTCTTCTTGTTTTAAGTACTTGTCCTGCTCCTTTTTCGCATATATAAATTTCAATCTTACTTCCACACCATTTAGATGTCATAAATTTATGGATTTTTCTTTTCCATTGATAATAGTTTAGCCTTTTTTTTGAAATATTGAATTAACAGGGGTTTCGAGATGTAATGATTTATAAATGTGTAGAGAAAAAGGTTTAGGTTGAGGTTAAGGTTGAGGAAAAGGAGCCGCGGATGAACGCGGATGGACACGGATAGTTTTTTTAGTCGCGAAGGAGAGAAGAAACGGAGAAACGAAGAAGTTAGGAAGGAGAGGACGTGAAATTCGCCTGTTACCTTTTTTCTCTTTATATTGAAAAAAAAGCTTATTTATACTATACTCCCCATATGATAAAAAAGGCAAAACGTTATTTTAACACGTCAGGTCCCAATATACCGGATGAGCATTATACCTTGAAAAGAGAAAAATTGATTAAAAGAGGACTCCAACTGGTAAAAAATAAGAGGTATTTCACCATCTGGGCGCCGCGTCAAACCGGGAAAAGCACCTATTTCAGGATGCTGGCCCAACGACTGGAAACCATGGGATACCAGGTGCTTCATATCAATGTGGAAAATTTTAAAAATGTGACGGAGGAAAATTTCCTGGAATTCCTGGCTGACGAATTTAAAGACTCCATCGATATCCAGGTCAAATCAAGAACTTTTGCCATGTTGTATAATGAACTTAAGCGGTTGAAAGATCGAAAAATTGTTTTCATTATCGATGAAATCGATGGCTTAAATGAGGATATCTTCGGTCAATTTCTCCATACTATCCGTAATCTCTACCACTTCAGGGGTGACCATAGTTTGAAATCAATCATCCTGGTGGGTGTTTCCAATATCGTAGGGGTGGTCCAGGATCATGCCAGTCCTTTCAATATTGCCGATAACCTGGAAGTCCCCTATTTCACGAATGAAGAGACCTCCGAACTCCTTTCTATGCATGAAGAAGAGACCGGCCAGTTGTTTGCCCCGGAGGTGAAGGAAAAGATATCTGCCGCAACCGCTAACCAACCCGGACTGGTTAACGGCTTTGCCTATCAACTGGTTGAACGTAATCCCGGCAAAGAGATGATTGACTATAACGATTACCTGGTGGTGGAGGACTGGTACCTTACCGAAGCTATTGACAAAAATATTTCCAACATTATTAATAAGGCCAAAGCGCACAGGGGGTTCGTGGAACAACTGCTGTTTACTGAAGAAAAGCAAAAATACCAGGTGAACGACGAAAAGATCAAGTTCCTTCACTCTCATGGTCTGATCAAAAAAGATCATGAAGGTTACGTGGAATTCTGGGTTCCCATTTACAGGAAGGCAGTTTACGATGCTTTTTATCCTTATGCCAACGGAGAGGGCGGCCGTTTTTTCCGGCATGTGGACTCCTATTCGCTTTTGGACGATGGGGGGCGGGTCAATTTCGATAAACTAATCGATAATTATAAAGACTATGTAAAACGGCGCAGTTTTAAATACTTCCGGGAAAAAGACCCGGAAACCGGGGAATATAAGAGTTTAAAAGAAGCTGCACTGGCTTACAGTTTTGAGACTTATATGCAGGTGTTTCTCCAGGAAGTCGGGGGCAAAAGTTACCTGGAACCCCACACGGGCCTGGGAAGATGCGACTTATTGCTCAATATTGCCGGAAATGAATATGTGATAGAGTTCAAAATCTATCAAAGCCCGGCAAAATTCGCAAAGGGTAAGGAACAATTGGCCTATTATTCCAAAAGCATGGGATTAAAAGAAGGTATTTACCTGGTGTTTGTTCCCAATACTGTAAACTTACCTATTATTCAAGAACAAGAGGAAACGATTAACAGTATCCGGATAAGGACTTTTATTGTGACGTATGATGAGGAGAAGGATTTCTGATCCTGGATCAATGTCATAAAAAAGAATGGTGAATTTAGCCTGTCACCTTTTTTCTTTCTTCTCTTCCTTTTTGTACTGATTCGGGGTCATATGGGTAAATTTTTGAAAGGTCTTATAAAAAGCAGTGATGGAATTGAAACCCACTTCGTATGCCAGGGCGGTATTTTTTATCTTCGCCCCCCGGGGACTTGCTAAAATCTCTTTGGCCTCTTCGATCCGGTATGAATTAATAAAATCAGGAAACCGTTGGTTCAATGTTTCATTGAGTATCAGGGAGAGTTGGTAAGGGGGTATGTCGAGTTTTTTTGCCAATGACTCCAGGGAAACATTTGCAATGCGGTATACTTTTTCGTTTTCCATCAGGGCATTGAGTTTTTTGACTTTCGCTTTGACAAAATGGGGATTCAGGGAAGAAACTTTTGGCTTTTTCTTTTTATCAAAGGGGCGTTTCTTATAAATATAAATAGCAGCAGCCACCAGGGATGTAAACAAAAATAAGACAGCTACTTTAAAAAGAATGGTTTGATAAAAGAAAGGTTTTAGAGTAAACGTGAAGGAATCCCCGGTTCGATTCCATATTCCTTCGGCGTTACAAGCAGTGACCCTGAAAGTGTAGGTGTCGGGGGCCAGGTTGGTGTAATCGGCGAATCGTTCTTGCCCGGGAGCCAGGAATATCCATCCCCTTTCAAATCCCTCCAATTGGTATCTGAATATTATTTTTTCCGGGGACAGGAATGTGGGGGCGGTGAAATGAAAACTAAAGTTCGTTATGCCTTTGCATGCATTGGGGCTTGCATCCAGGTGGAGTGGAATAGATTGTTGATCAAAAAAAACAGCTTCGATAACCACCGGCGGAGGTTCTTTGTTGATGCGAACATTATCCGGGTCCACAATAGAGATCCCTTTTTTGGTAATGAACCACAATTTGCCTTTCCTGGTTTTAAGGGCTGAATGTCGGGAGTGTTTATTGTGGAATTCCAGGCTCATCATGCCATCGGATATTCCAAAGGTAGTGCAATTAACATTAGGAAGTTCTCCACTGGCAAAACGGTTCAGTGCGTTTTTACTGAGGCGAAGGATACCGCTGTTACTCATTAACCAGAAGTGGCCTTGTTGATCTTCAAAGAACTGGTAGATAGAATTGGTGGGCATTCCCTCGGCTGTGGTATAGGAGGTTATTGTGTCGTCCGCTAATTTTAATCGCTTCAACCCGGCCCCATCAGTAGCAATCCAATAGATACTGCCTTCGCCATCCGGTGAAGAGGGATCTTCATAAATGCAGGTGACGGAAATACCGGGCAAAATTGCCTTGGGCGACCAGGAACCTTTTTGAAAAAAAGCTCCGCCAAGCGGTGGACCTCCAATAATTTTTGTTAAGAGAGTGATTCCCCTATCCGCGGCAATCCAAATGTTGTGGGCTTTGTCTTCATAAACATTGTGAACCGTTCTGCCCAATAAACCGTCTTGGGAATTGAAAGAGTCAAAACCACCATCAGGAGAACGGACGCTTGTCCCGTCTAAGGTACTGAACCATAAGTTATTCCAACTATCCTTATATATTGATGTCACCGTGTTGTCAGACAATCCGTCCCGGATGGTGAACTGAATAAACGTTCCCTTTTTCTTTTGGAATACTCCTTTACCGATGGTGCCAAGCCACAGGTTCCCATATGCATCTTCAGTGATGGCGGTGATACGGCTACCGGTGAGATCCGGGATCTCTATCGTTTCGATAACCCCGCTGCTCCGGCAGTGGAATAGTTTCCCGATGAAGGTGCCAATCCAGGTATCCCCATAACGGTCCTCACACATGGAAAGGAGCATTTCCTCCCTGTAGGGTTCAAGGGGCGGATAGGGCATGAAGGTCCGATCTTTCAGCCGTTTGAGTCCCGAATCAACTGTGCCGACCCACAGATTCTTTTCTCTATCTTCCAAAATACAGGTGATTATAAAGGATTTCAATAAACTTTCAAAAACGATTGCTCCATTTTGTCTTCTCTTTACCCGGTTTAAGCCTTTTACTGTACCTATCCAGAGGTTATGTTCGCTGTCTTCCTTGATATCTGTCACATAGTCATTAGATAATCCATTTGCGGCAGAGTACCTGGTAGTACTTTTACCGGTTATCCTGATCAGGCCGTTATCAGTGCCGATCCACAGGTCACCTTTCCAGTCCTCATGCATGGTAATAATTTGAGAGTCTCCCAGGTTTTCGACAGGGTATTCAAAAAATTTGCCATCCTTGTATTTGAACACGCCATTTTCACGGCTTCCAAACAGTAAATTGCCTTTTTGATCCTCGATAATGGAGTTAATTTTTTTGCCGCTGAGTCCGTGAGAGGTATTATATGCTGTATATTTTCCATTAGAAAATCGGTTTACATAACTAGACCAAAAACTGATCCAGAGATTGCCTTTCATATCGCTTTTTATACGGCGGATACGGTCCCCGGTGAGCCCGTCATCGCTGGTAAAGGTCCTGAATCGGACTGTTTTGTAGTTATAGGAAGTTAACACGCCGGTACTCCCGATCCAGAGAAGTCCGTCCCTGTCCACGAATAAAGTATCCGGGATGATGGTTTTCAGGGGATCAATCTTCTCCTTATCAGCAAAAGGAATGGTTAAGAATCTCATGCCGTCGAATCGAACCAGGCCTTTTGGAGTGGCAAGCCACAAGTATCCGTCAGGTGTTTGTGTAATGGAACGAATCTCATTTGAGGGGAGTCCATCAGCCATATCCCATTGGTCCACCAGGTATTGATTGATGTTTTTGTCGGGGTCCAGAGGCCATATCGAACACCATGATAACTGAATGAGGATAATTACTGCTAATAATTGCGTTGTTGAGTTGAAATGTCTTTGCCCTTTCATTTCTATTTTTTATTTCTTTTGAATATTATATGATAAAACAAATGGCTTTACATTTCAACCCCGCTGTGTAGGAGGAGTCTATTTCCTCATGGCTAGAGGCCCTTTACAAGGGCCCCTAGCCTGAGGCGGTCTAACAAAAAATCGCCAGGTCAGTGGTTCCTGGCGAGTTTATGATTGACCCACCATTGATTTTTTGTTGTTCATCCGTGTCCAGGGGTGTTCCGAGGTTTTGCACAGTGAATTTCCCAAGACGCAGCTTTCCATCTTTTTTTTCTTTCATTTTTTCCTCCTTTCCGAAATTTTTTCAGGCCGGATTGTTTTTACTCACTCGGCCTCATATTACTTAGACGGAGGAGTTATGATTTTTAAAATTTTAGCCACAGATTTACGCAGATTTCCACAGATGATGTTTAAGGTTATGGCAAAAATTAGACGACTGTCCCGAATGTTACTAACTTAAGACTAATAAATCCGAAATTCGAATATCGAAACCCGAAACAATATCAATATTCAAATGTTCAAAATTCAAAACAAAAGCTCCAACTAGTTTACTGTTGCCGTTTTTGTTTTGGTCATTTAGATTTTGATTATTTGAATTTGTTCTCGTGCTACGTAGCAACGCTACTTCGCAGAGTAGCATCGAATTTCGGATTTCGTGCTTCGAATTTAGGCTTAAGTTAGTGACATTCACGACTGTCCCCTATTTCAGAAAAGCTTGTTACTAAAAGTTTTTTTGGAAGCGGATGTATGAACGGATGTTACCGGCAACCTCTTTGATGGAAAAACCCTTTTCGTCATAAATATAAAAACTGCCGCCACTGTGACGCACAACCTTTTGCGGCGGACCAAACCGTTTTAAAGCCCCTGAAATACCTTTAACCGGGGAGAGTTTCCATTCCACGATTTCAACGGTTCCATCCAGGGCCACTACCCGGACATTCTCTTTAACCATCACCTGTAAATTGAGGTACCAACTTTCATTATCAACATCCTCTTCAATGCCCAATTTAAATTCTCTCGTATGCTTTTTGCCCCACTTTTTCACGATGCGTGAGAAATCCTCCCCTAATCGGATCCCCTCAGGCATTTGGGGGGACACAGCTTTCTCTTTAAGTTTTGAAGGGAATGTTCCTTTTATCTTTTTTGAGATATGCATATAAAAATTATCTTTTGGGGTGGTTGAAAGGTTTAAATACTTTTCCCAGTAACGCTTTGCCCCGGCCATTCGTTTTCTTTCTTGTTTGAGAGAGGCCAGGTTATAGAGGACTTCAAAGTTATTCGGTTCCAATTGATGTGCTTTTTCAAGGGTCTGGATGGCTTTCTGGGTGGTGTCCAGGTCTTCTTCTTTGCCGTAATAATAAAAAGCAATGGCCTTGTTGTTCAGGGCGTTGATATCTTGCGGGTCTTTTTTTAATATAAGGTCGCACACTGCCTGGGCACCGGCATATTCCTTTGTTAAAATCAATACGGCTGCCAGGTTGTAACGACATGTCCTGTCGTGCTGATCCTTTTCAACAGCACGCCTGAAATGATTCTCCGCCTTGTTTAAATACCTGGCAATATCCTTATCCTTTAAATAGTCCGCTTCACCCCTGGGTTGTATGGCAGCCGCCGTGGTTGAATAATCGATAGGGGTGGAAATCCTGAATTTATAGTAGACCTCTCTATATTTAAGATAGAGGTGGTGCATGGCTAAGTTGAAATAACATGCCCCGAGGTTGTTAAATACTTCCCGGGCCGGGTAGGCTTTTGAGAATTCAAGGAAGGCGGCTGCGCTATCGTGGTGGTTTCCCATTTGATAGAGCAGTACCCCGGCCCTGAATAGTTCTACCTTTTTTACGACTGCCTTAAGCTGCGAACGGATAAATTGTTCCCGTTTTTGAAGGGAAGGGTGGAAAGGGTTATCATCATAAGCATACGCGATTCCGACCTGTTTTGCCCAGTATTGGAGAAGATTATTCTTTTTTCCAAAAAGTTCGCTGATATCATACCCGGCCATGGCAGCATAGAGTGCGCCTTTTTGGTCTGCCAATAACTCTCTCTTCTTGAATGCTTTTGCTTTTTCAGGATCAGGAAGCTTAAAATACCCGACTAATTCTTTCTGCGCTTTTTCATCCCCATGTTCTTTTAGAGCCAGGAATGCTTCCCGGTGCATATAATCTTTGTTGCCCAGGTGAGCCAGTTCGTGCCCCAGGATAAACGCCATACGGTGGTCTCCATCTACTCTGTCTATACCCTCATAACAAATATCAAGGGTTGTGGGGGTTATAATAATGCCGCCATCGGGGAGAGATAGAGCATAGGGGCCTTTTTTAGTGCTTATTATAAATAAGCGGGGCAGACGGCCCTCTGCTTTGTCGGCTGCATTTTTCACCTGTTCAAAAACCTCATTTGCCCACTTCACCCTGGGGTCATTTTTCCCTTGTGTTTTTGCATAGTCACCGTGGTTGTATATCCACCACTGGGTGTAATCCTTGTTGTGCCCGTAAAGATTGTATCCCGCCCACATGATGAGCAAAAATATTAACACTTTTCTCATCCTGGTCCTCCTTCTTTTTTAATATTTTTATAAGAGCCAACGTAATATGCGCACACACAGCAAAACACAGAAAAAATACTACCTTTCTGTGTCTTTCTGTGTATTCTGTGGGCTCTTATTTTTTCGTTTTCTTTCAAGAAACTTTTGACATTACCTTTATTCTAGAAATATTTGTTTAATGGCGACACAGATATTTTTGCTCTTTTCCTTTTCGATGGTTGGTTTAAGCTTTTTTAGCTCTTTAAAGACTCCTATGGGCAATTTCCCTTTATATTTATGAGCGATTCGTTGATATTTGTCGATATCCTCCTGGTTCGGTGTTTTATTTTCATAGGTAGAAAGGATGCTGTGCTCGACGAAACAGCCGAATCGGAAGAGTTCAGAAAGTGATTGTTTCTCTATCAGCGCCCGGATGTTTTGAACAATTGTTTCATAATTTTTTCTATCTATATTTATCAGGTGTTGGAGTAAGGGACTCTTTTCACTTATAAATATTTTTAATTCGTCGCTCAACATTTTGGTGATTTTTGTTTTTAGTTCTTCCTCACCGGTGTTAACAAGCAGGGAAAGATCCTCGACAAATATTCCGATGCGAACAGCGGCATATACTTCGTCACTGGCAGGAGAGAAGGCATACGTTTCCATATCCTCGATACTATCTGCAATAAACCCCACCTGGGCATTTTTTATTCTTCTTTGTTGGAGTTCGTTTAAAATAAAGGGCACCATTAGCAGGATGATGATTAATGCAGCAGCCGCGGGTATTAAGACCTTTTTTGGAATGATGGTTTCTATGGTCATCCAGAAGCGCTGAGCAGGGATTTTTATTTTTTCGATAAAAGGAATTTTCTTTTCATCTTCCTCTATAAACTTCAACGTTTCGCTGTAGACCGACAAACAGGTCTCACATTCTGATAGATGTTTCAAGAAGGACTCACGTTCCTTTTTGCTAATGGTCCCATCTATCAATCTGGCAATATCTTCATCTTCTAGATGCCTCATGGCTGCCTCCTAATATTTCCATGGATATTCTCCTCTCTATTTGTTTGATAAATTGCTCTGTTAAGAAACGCGTACGGCCCAATGTCCTGGCGATGGCGCTTATTTTCATGTTTTTTTCATACTTCAATTGAATTACCAATTTCCCCTTAAAATCCAATTTATCCAATACCTGGGGGAGGAATTCCACTGCCTTTTTTTTGAATGCTTCATCCTCTGTTTTAACTAACACGGTGAGCGGATCATCAAGGGGTCGATGAAGTGATTTTTCGATTTCAGGTCCATGTTTTGTTACTTTTTCTTCTTCATGATTCTTATGTCTCCAGAAGTCAATTAGAAGGCGGAAAACCGCAGTCGTCAGATATGTTTTAAATTTGGATTTTTCCTTGAATGTTTTCAGTTTTTTTAGTTCTTCCTTTTCCAGCCTCTCCCGGATAAAATCGCCCATTTCTAAGATCCTGATTTCGTTGGGATCTGAAGTACCCAATTTATTCATGATGATGCGCTGGATATATTTTTCTGCCAATACATAGTAAGCATTTTTTATTAAGAAATTTTTTATTAAATCTTTCAGATGGTTTTCCACTTCAACTTCCACCGGGATTTCTCGAATCATTTTAAAATCTTCATCCTGTACCCATTGAATGAATCCATTGTAAGCAGTTTTATAGTCCAGCGGTTCATAGAGAGAAATTTTCTTTTTTATAGACCTCTTGATATACTTTAGATTATGTTTAAAGATTTTCTCGGCTTGCTCTTTGCTCAATCTCATGGTTATCTTCCCTCATTTCACTGAAATATATTATATTTCTTTTTAAAAAATTTGTCCATAGATTCATGTTTTTAACCTTTTTGTAAATTTTCTTTTCTTTCTTTACGGTTTTATTAAAAACGATGCTTTTCATGTTCATCCTCATTCTATATTTTTAGACGGAGATTTTGTCATTTTTAAAAATTTGAATAGAACGAAGAGGGTGGTGTTTTGGTTTTTTATTCGACTATAGTTTTTTTACCAGTTTATCCAGGGGAATCGCTGGATACCCGAACGTCTCCAGGTCCGATTTCATTTCCGCATTTGTGTTTTGTCGTATTCCCAACAGGTTGCTGCGATTGATGCCGATTTTTATCCATTTTATTTTCTCGATCACCCAAAGCGGTATTGCCAGCATAAAATAAGGTACAGGGATCAACAGGCAAAAAGTTTTGAAACGGGATTTAATGGCTTTTAAAATCACTTTAAATTTAAAAGGTTCTGACTGGTACAGGTTCCATACCCTGCCGCGGTGGTCATTGGAATTTTGTTGTACCACATCCTTGACAATTTTCCCAATGATTTCAACATCTGAAAGGTAGGTCAGGGTATTTCCCCTATCAATCAATGGGAACACAGGAAATTTCTTTAACAGTTCCACCAGGGTTTTAAAAAGTCCCCCATCCCCGATGACCAAGCCCAGTCGAAAACATATATGATGGTTCTGGATAAACCACTGTTCCAGTTCGTATTTACTTTTTCCATAGGGGGAAATTGCCCCTGGCCTGGCAGAGATGGAACTGATAAACACCTGGAGATTAACGTTATGTTTTGCCGCCTGCTCGGCCCAGAGACGAGTGCCTCTTGTATTGACGATATTTTCAGTATCATTCTTATCATACGCGCAGTGGATGATCGTATCGATCTTATGTGTCTCGTATACCTGTTCAAGCGGTTCTCCCAGGAAGCCATTAAATACTGCATCAAAATGTTCATGGTCGGCGGTGGCATCTCGCCTGGATATACCCACCAGGTAAAAACCCGAATCCTTTAAGGCTTTTGCGATATTCCTTCCGACAAATCCATTGGCACCGGTAATCAAAATTTTTTTCCTGGTCATTTTACTGTTACCTCCTTAACATGCAAAAAAAACAAACTTTTTCGCTGTTTCTAATCATTTCAGCCGATTGGGTGGCATCTTAGGTTGGGGGTGCCACCCCTTTTTTTAATAGCGTGCAAAAACATGTAAAAAAAACAAACTTTTCCGCTGTTTCTAATCATTTCAACTGATTGGGTGGCATCTTGGGTTGGGGGTGCCACCCCTTTTTTTAGTCGCTTGCAAAAACATGTAAAAAAAACAAACTTTTTCGCTGTTTCTAATCATTTCAGCCGATGGGGTGGCATCTTGGGTTGGGGGTGCCACCCCCCCCCTATGTAATCTGCGATTCTCATGGCGTTTGCCATTAAGGTAAAGCCGGAATTTTTCGCAGCAATGGATGGAAATATGGAACCGTCTACAATGTAAACCCCTTCCTCCCCGTAAAGCTCCCCGTATCTACTGCATTGATAAAGTTGGTTTGGGTTCTCCTTCATTGGCAGGGTTCCGGCATAATGAATGGCATACCCGGGTTTGGGATATTGAACCAGGGAGGAATGGGTGAGAACCCCCAACCTGGAAAGGGAACGCAGCACTCCTTTTATTGTTTTTTTTTCAATTTTGTAGGGTTCGCACTCGAGTTCCAGCATCCCATCGGCCTTTAATTTTAAATAACCACTGTTTTTTTTGCTGCTGGGGAAGTAGAGAAACATAACCATTACAGCAGGGGGGATGCTGCGGATAAATACCAGGTTGCTCCTGGCAGCAAAGGGAAACATGTCATAAAAGACAGCACGGGAAGGAGAGGTGAGTTCAATGATACTTCCTTGCAAAAGGGTGTCGAAGGCTTCATAGTTAAACACCATATTCAGTTGAGTCATTCCAAAAGCATTTTTTTCAATCCTGGTACCGATCAATCGCGGGAAGAGCAGCGGGATTTGAACCAGTGGATTATCCAGGAGGGTTAATTTTGTGGTAAAATCTTTTTTTGAATTCAAGACAATCTTTGTGGTATTCAGGGTCCCTGCGGCCAGTATTATTTTCCTGGTTTTGAAAGAAACAGGGGATTGGTCTGCGATTCGTACACCGTGAATCACCCGGCAATTCTTTTCCTGTGACCAGGCGTTTACTAAAATTCCATCTTTGTATTCTACCTGTTTTTTATTTAATAGTTTTTTTAGTGTAAAAAAGGATGAATAGATGTAGGGTAAATGGGGCTGCCACATTTCGAGATTTGAATAGTCGCAGGGTGAGCGATTGTCATGGGCCTCACTCAATACGCCCAGCCGGGGGATTCCCATGAATATTCCCCGCTTGTTTAATGCGTGTCGTTTCTTTTTATATTTCCGATACAAAAGAAGGGATTTCTTCGATAACTGCATGGGTTTTAACAGGGATTTTGTGGACCCAAAAAATCGGGTCAAATCATCATCTTCACCGGAAATCCCTACCTCTTCGGTTAATGTGTCGTAATAGGGTGTAAGATCGGAGGCTTTTAAAGGAAAATCCTTTAATTCATCATCTGTGTACCGGTAAAGACCGGCGCCCCAGGCATTGGACAGGCCTCCGGCAGCAAAACTTTGAATGGCATGAAATCCACTGCTGTTTAAGGGTGAAAGGGTATCGGCATCTTTTGTAACAAATGCCATCCGAGGAGCTGTGATCTTTGGAGGGAGGTCTTTTTTTTGAATAATATTGGTAAGCCCATGGAAATTTTCCCCGATCATGAGGTCAAACAGGTTATTCTCTTTTTTATAATCATAAAAATTTTTTTCAATTTTTTGGGGCTGGTCTGCAGTATACGTATACCCCACATCCAGTACCAGGGGGGTGACGTTATTTCTTACCAATCCCAATGCCGCAGAGACCCCGGAAGGCCCTGTTCCGATGATAATGACATCATGAATCATTGGTTTTTAATGTTATGTGCCTTTAGTAAAAAAAAACCTTTTACCAATTTCCAGGCAGAATGAAGGCATGTTATTCCCATAAAAAGCCAGTTGAAAATTGAGCGGGTGTTTTCATTTACGAATGTATGATGGTTTTCCGGGAGGGTTTCAGCCAGGAAGACCATGATTTTGAATTTATCTATCAAAAGAGGACACCGGTTAAACCATCGGCAGGCATATTCCAAAGCTTCCAGGTCTTTTACTTTTTCCAGGTATTTTTGGTATCTGGTTATGTCATCTTTTGAATAACGGAGCTCCAATTTTTTTGAAGCCTCAAAAAAGGATTTGCTTAAGCTGGGAGGGATCTCTTTCTTAAAAATTGCATCATATAATTTTTCAGCGTCGTTGTCCAAATGGGGCATAAAAAATCCTTAAATATTAAATATTAAATTTTGCAGTATCATTGATTTGTTTTAAGTTCTTATGATTCATTTAAGGTATTTTCTGTATCATATTCACGGTTTTCAGTCAACGTATTTATTTTTTGTTCTAAAATAGCGTTTCGTTGACCCAGTTCCTTTACACGTTCGTTTAATAAAGATATGTCCTGGTCCTGTCTAAAAATGATATACAGGATAAAGAGGCTGGTTAATAAAAAGAGAAGTGAAGGAGGGTGAGCAATTCCCAGGAGAGCAGACAATTTGTCGATAAGCTTGGGAAAGATCGATAAGATAAATATACATATCCCCCCCAACATCCAGAAAATGCTTTTCTCTTCCGAGAAGAGATTTTTTTTTACTTTTTTAAGTATCAGAAATAAAGGAATGACACCAATAAACATAAATAAATAACGACTCATTTTTTCCTCCTTCTTTTTTTTGTTTTTATACTCAATTTATATTTAATAATAATTAACACGATGCTGTAGAACATTTTTACCATGTATTTAACCGGTTTGATAAAGCCCCCATGCATGCTGATCCCTGTTTCCCTTTTCCTCATCGCCACAGGGACCTCCACTATTTTATATTTGTTTAAAAGCATTTCAATGATCAGGTTTGCATCCGGGTACTGGGGGTAATTGTACATCCTGGCATACCGTCCAAATACATTTCTTTTCAACATTTGAAACCCGGATGTGGGATCGGTAATTTTAGTATTACAAATATTTTTGATTAACATTTTAAAAATAGTGGAGCCAATTCTTCGAAATAGGGGATATGGATACGGATAGCCTTTTTTATCTTTAAACCTGGAACCGATGACGATGTCGGCGTTTTCATTGATGGATGCGGCATTCAATTTTTTTACTTCTGCAGCAATGTGCTGGCCATCCCCATCAAATTGGACGACATATTCATAATTATTCTCTACAGCGTATTTAAATCCTGTTTGAAGGACACCGGAATACCCCAGGTTAAAGGGTAAGGAGAGAAAATTTATATCCAGGGATTTTATTTTTTTTAATGTGCCATCGGTGGAGCAATCATCAATGACCAGAATATCAGCAAAATCGATTTCCTGCCGGATCTCTCGGATGACTTTTTCAATATTTACCTCCTCGTTGTAAACCGGGATGACAATTAATGTCTTTTTCATATTCGTTTTAGTCCGAAGGATTCACCATTCAAAAGGCTGCATCTAGCTGCATTTTACCCTTATTTTAATTCTATTTCCTGGATCGATGTAAAACCACTGGTATTACCATCGAGATCACTGGCCTGGATGCGATAATAAAGTTTAGAATAGAATTGAGTATACGATGGAAAGATGATAAAGGTGTAGAAACTGGTATTGGTGGTTATTTTTCGAGTTAATGACAGGGGGTGGTATCCGAATTCGATGGTATAATGGCTGAAATCAAACTCAATATTTTCAGTCCATTCAACAGTCCTCCGATAGGGAGTAATGGAGAAGGTCTGGATATTGGAGGGCATTTGCGGTGTAAGCTCCAATATCTTTGGCAAAAACAAGTTGGCAATCACCTCATGCCCGGCCGGGCTGGGATGAACAGCGGCTTCACGTTCATCCATTATATCCTCCAGCATTGCTTCCCAATCCGGCTGTTCAAGAAATGCAGTATATGTGTCCACACAGGGGATGTTAGTCTCTTCGGCCATGGATTTTATTCGTTCGTTCAGGTCTTCTGTATTGGATTGAAGGAATTGAACACCTGGCAGATAGTATTTGATCGGTGGAATGGTTGAAATAATCGGATACATGCCGTAAGTATCTCGAATTTGTAAACATATCCAGCGCAAGGTCTCCTCAGAGCTGCTTGCAGAGAACGAATTTTGTGCCACATCATTGGTCCCCAGCATGATCAAACAAAAATAAGCCTCTAAACCAGTGAAATCATCATGAAGCCTCTCCGCGGCCTTAAAGGTAGTATCTCTAGGGACTCCAAGATTGATCTGATCCACAGGCCCATAATTCCCAGTCAGAGTATTTTGAATTAAGCTCAGGAAAGCCAGTTCCGGATGGTATTCACCAGGTAAATCAACCATTCGCATTTTACCATAGATAATACTGTCTCCAAATCCGACAATCGTATTGTAAGCAGCGGCTTTTATCGTAGTGGGTATTTCAGGCGCCTTTATTTCTTTCTTTTGCTTCTCAACATTTACCACCTCTAAACCAGGAAAACGAACGGTGTAAACAGCAAAAAAAGGAATGGTTTCCGTTCGAAGGGAAAATCCTCCATGTTCTTCTATAATTGAAAATACTTTCTCATTTTCAGGGGTCTGAGTAACGTTAATCACCCGGTCGGTTTTCAGATCGTAAGCAAACACCTCGTCATTATCATTATCAAGACGCTTGCCTAAAAAAACCAATGCCCGTGGATGAGAGCCTCGAAATACAAGATAGGGATTGGATAGAAAATGGAAACCAGTACGATCACGAGGGATCCCATGACTGGTATCTGAATATGAATCGTAATAACATGCATAAACATGCTGTTGGTCGCGCTGTTGATGCGAATGCTGCTGCTGATGTTTTTTGGATAAAATCCAGGTCACATAGAAATGATCCCCATGAACCTGGACATTGGGAAACAGGTTCTCACCTGTAAAATCCAGGCTGAGGTTTTTTTGGGTCTTCCCACTGGTCAAGAAGACGTGGCAGCCAGCGCGGCCAATCGAATGTTCCACCGATAGAACGTATTGTTCTCCCTTATGAAAAAAATGTTTGATCATAGGATTTAGGTCGGAACCGGACAATCTCGTGCAAATGGAGATTGAAAGCATAAAACAAACAATAATTAATTTCAGTTTTAATGTGCCCATGAGATAATTATAACAAAAAGTATCTTAAATCTCAATTTCCCAAATCCACCACCTGATTTTTAGAAAATGGTGGATTTGGTGTTCAATGTTCAAAGTTCAATGTTTATTTCAAAGTACTTAAAAAAGTTAATTATTCTTAAGTTCATCAACGTTGAACCTTGAACATAGAACCTAGAACACCGATTCACCATTTTTTTGATGGTGAATCGGGGATTTTATGATTCATTGACTAATATGAAAAAATAAGATATGATAAAAAAAATCATGAACGGTAGTGTAGACCGAATCAACAATGGAGGTTTTTATGACTGAGAATAATGTAGAGCAAAAAATGTCACCGAACCAGAAACCGACGTCGCAAGTATCAAAAGGTGGTAGTTCCTTTGGAAATCTGGCAATGAAGCTTATCACTCTTTTTATCATGTTGATAATACTGGAAGTATCGCTGCAGGTGATCATTCGTATTCGGGATGGTCAGTGGTTATACCAGAGCCTGGCAGGTTCTCGGGTCCCCTATGTGGAATTAGTTGAAGACAGTCGTATATATACGCTTAAGCCCGGGTTTTCCAGTAAGAGAGGAGGTATTAAAATCAATGAATTGGGTTTTCGAGAAGTCCCCTGGAACACGGATAAAGAAAATTTTATTATTGTAAACGCAGGGGATTCCGTTCCTTTCGGGGTTGCTGTTAAAAATAATAAGACCTATCCGTATTTTCTTGCGAAATTATTTAAAAATAAGGGATTTCCCATCAATGTGATCAATGCGGGTATCCCTTCCTATAATTTAAAACAATCATTTGCTCGATTGCAATTAGAGGTTTTCCCTAAATATGATCTATCTCGCATTCCTGTGATCACAATGCAGGTGGCAAATGATGTCTTTCTGCTGAGCTTTTATCGGGAGAAGTGGAAGCCGGATACCACCTGGGCGGATAGAAGGTTTATTAAGAAAACCTCCCTATGGCAAAAAATTGCCTTTATACACTATGCAAAAATGGCAATAAAAAAGGTGTTTGGGATAAAAGAACAAAAAAAAGAGAAACCATCTCAAAATCAAAAAAAATCCTCTACCCCCGGTAAAAAGAGGAAAAAATATGATAAATATGATGGCACTGAAATGCTTAGAAATGCAAGGGAAGTGCTTCAAAAAGAATTGAATTTTTATCGAGATCACTCGATTTATGTCGTACTTATGCCGATTGATCCGTTTTACTACCAGTTGTCTGGCTTGGAAAAGAATACCACTCTCACCAAATGGCATACGATCAAAGATATTGTTGATGCGGTGGATGAATTGGTGGTACAATATAACCATATGCTTATAGAGGTAAGCCAGGAATTTGAGAATGTTTTTTTCTTTGATACACGGGTGTTAATGGATGCCCAGAATCGAGAAGAGATGTATGCGGACCATATTCATTATTCGCCGAAAGCAAATCGAATCGTAGCAAACGGGTTGTTTCATTTCCTGATTCAACATCAACTGCTGCCTGCTGCTGCATCAAAATAAAATCGATTCCATTTTGTGATTTTGGTATCGTCTTTAAATTGCTATTTGAAATATTTTTTGCTATAATTCAGGATGAGCAAATTCAAGCTAATCTTAATTATTACTATTAATTGGTTGATTCTTACAATTGGGTCGGGACTCTTTGCATCGGTGGTTGATGCAGAGGTTGAATTTGGGGTTGATTCGTTTTCCAGGTGTTTCTCTCATAAGGGGAATCAATACCTTTTATCCGTCGATCATTCCATTGGTATTGCTGGCTGCGACATTTTTTTGACCAGTGATAAGGGTCGAAAAAACCTCAGCCTGGATTTTACGGGTGAGAACTTGTTTCCCAACGTCCAGATTCATGGCGATCATTTCTATGTGACCTGGATTTTAGCCAAAAATCATAATTATCAACAGTATCAGCAGCAGGAGATATACGGATGTTATTACGATTCATATTCAGATACCAGTCATGTGATCCCCTGTGATGGTTTTCGTTTTCTGTCCAATCCCTATCTTGTCTTTCAGGGACCTCGTCCCCTAGCATTGGTTTTTTTAGGCAGGCGTTTTGATAATGATAATGATGATAATAATAATGATGAGGTGTTTGCCTATCACCTGGTAGCCCACCGGCTCATCAATATCACCCAGACCCCTGAAAATGAGAAATCATTTACAGTTGGTGAAGAGAATGGAGCGTTATCCCTTCGAACAGAAACCATTCCTTTTTTTGCTGTTTACACCGTTCGTTTTTCTGATTTAGGCGTGGTGAATGTTGAGAAGCAAAAGAAGGAAATAGAGGTGCCTGATGTCGCCGAAACGATAACAGCCGCTGCTTACAATACGATTGTCGGATTTGGAGATAGTATTACCTATGGCAAAATGCGAATGGTTGATTTGCCTGGCGAATACCATCCGGAACTGGCATATCTGAGCTTAATTCAGAATACCCTGATTGAGAATTATGGGCCTGTGAATACGGTCAATCTCGGGATTCCCGCGGATAGTACATTAAGGGCAATGGCACGGCTGCACGATGATTTTACTGATTTAGAGGCTTATTTTTGTTTAATCATGTTGGGAACCTGTGATGTGGGATCCAATCAGTTCTCTCCAGATAGCTCTGAAGAGAACCTGCGTCGGATTTGTTTACAGATTCGAGATACGTATGGAATGTATCCGATTGTTTCAACCATTCCACCCATGAATCACAAACTGGGTGGCCAATTCTTTAAAACCAATACAGAAAGTATGAATAAACGAATAAAAGATATGGCTGCAGAGTTAAATATCCCCTGTGTGGATACATATGCGGCTTATTTGGAGCAGCCGAATTGGGAGTCAATGCTTGAGGATATCGTAGAGGGCTATGAAGTCGGTGTTCATCCCAGCCCGGCCGGGCATGAGGTGATTGCCAACTTGTTTTTACCAAAGATTTTGGAACTCCCACCACAAATCCCATCCAATATCCAGACCTTCACTATTAATCCCTATCGATTGACCATTGAATGGTCAGGAAATATTGAGTTTGATTTCAGTCATTATGTGATCGAGTTTGGTTTTAATCCGGACAATCTAAATCGAAGCGTCGAAACCACCAGTTGTTTTTTCCCCTTTATAAAGCCCCCTTTTCATTCGTCTTCCCAATCTTCTGTCTATTTACGTCTTCGAGCAGAAGATAAGGACGGGCATTCCAGTGATTTTTCCGAAGTCGTAACAGCGGAGTTTAAATGAAAAGAAGAGATTTTATTAAGGTGACTATAGCCATGAATGCTGCCTTAGCAGCATTATCCTGCGGAATTAAGAGTGATAAAAAAATAAAGGTGGTCATGCTGGGATTTGATGGCGCCAACTGGCCCACTATTGACCCTTTGATAAAAAAGGGTAAATTACCGTTTCTGAAGAAGTTTAAAGAAGAGAGCGCATGGGCGTATTTTAAGACCTTTAAACCTGCCAAATCAAATGTCGTCTGGACCAGTATTGCCACAGGTAAAACCATGCTGAAACACGGTATCCTGGATTTTGCCTATCTTAGGAGAAGTGGCATTAAGGTTCCCTATTCCAAATCAGAGAGAAAAGAACCAACCTTGTGGCAGATACTTGATACCTATAATAAGCGCAGTGTGGCTATCAACTGGTGGGTATCTCATCCACCTGATGAAATTAATGGTGTTGTGCTTTCTGATCATTTCCGACGGATTGCCACAAGTCGGCCAGAAAGAGTGATGGATTTCGCAGACGCCGTGCATCCGAGAGATTATTTTGATAAACTTAAAGGATTTGTCCAGGAGAATAATGATTATCAAACGGTTTTAAAACGAACCGGTCTCCCGGATTTTATAAATGAATTTCAGCAAATGTATCCGGAGAGAGATTATAGGAAAATTCCCGTACTGAATCACTATTCCCGTTTTGCCAGGCATGATGGAATGGTGGAGACCATTTCCGACTATCTTTTCAACCATGTAAATTTTGATTTTTTTGCCACATACCTTCGATTTCCTGATATCGTCCAGCATTTTGTAACGCACCTCATGGATAAGGAATTTAAACTGGGTCTCAAAGAGGCTTTTAGTACCAATACAATAACGCAGTCGGTACTGGATGAGGCTGTTGAGAGAATATCAAATATCCTTGAACCTGTTTACCAGTATATGGAACGTATGATTGAAAAATACGTTAACAATAAAAAGCATGAGAATACCTACTTTTTTATTATGTCTGATCATGGTTTTTCCCTTTACCCGGGTGGTTTCAACCACTATAATCTCCCGGCAGGTTATGATGCTCCTGACGGTTTCCTGTTGATTCACGGCCCTGAGGTGAAAAAGGGAATCATTAAAAACGCCAGTGTATTTGATCTTGTACCAACGATTTTGAGTCTTTATGATCTCCCAGTTGGGAAAAATATGGATGGCAGGGTGCTCAAAGAGATATTTACATTTAATCGAAAAATAAAATATAAGCTTTATAAACTTAAAAAAGATGGAAGAATGAAGAGAGACAAATCTTACGATAAAGAGAGCCTTGAAGAATTAAAATCCATCGGATATATTTAAACGTTGAGCTGCTGCTGTAATAAAATCGAATGAAATTTAAAACGGTAAAAACAAAATTAATATCAGGAATAGGAAGAAATAAAATACTGTTTCTTTCTTTTCTAATCCTTATTATTATGTTTGCAATTACACGGTTACCTTTTTTTCTTTACTATCCGATTGTGAATATTAATAATGATTCGACACATTATTTTACAGTTGTGGACCAGATAAACAAGGGTATGTGGCCCTCTTTTGTTATCAGGACACCCGGTTATCCTCTTTTCATGAAATTTGTATTTCTTTTTTTTAACAAGAACATTTCACTCATCGCCATTCAGAATATGTTTAGCCTGTTGATCTCTTTGTTTTTTGTTTATGTGATACATAAGGTATACGTATCCAGCGGGAGGTTCAAATATCTATCTTTACTGGCTTCCATTGGAATGGGAGCTTTTATATCTTCCTCCATTCATCTCATCTCAGATACCAGTGTTTTAACAGAGAGCATTTATGTAAATTTTTTCGTATTGTTTTTTGCTCTTTTTATCCTTGCCATCCATTCTAAAACCAAAATAACCTGGATATTGTGTGCCATTACCATGGCAATTGTTATCCTCATTCGTCCGTCCGCTATGTTTTTAATATTCGTTGCGATTATTATTTTATTGTTTCTCATTATGAATGGGTATAAAAAAATGACTGTTTTTCTATTTATAATTTCATTTGTGGGGATACTTTTTTTAATGTGCCTGTACAATTATTTCACTATTGGGTCTTTTTCTGTATCCACTTTTACCGAACACGCGTTAATTTCGTTTACATCGTCATTCCTGGAAAAGGATCAACAATATCCTTCGGAGATAAATGGAGCCATTGAGAAATGTCAGAAAAGGGTCACCCCCGCCCAAAAAAATATTATTGAAAATTCTTGGGATCACAAAAAATTGTTTCGTGTACTGGCAAAACACTACAACCGCACCCGTCGCATGATATTCAATGCTCTCGAGTCATTTGAAAAAGAGGATTCATACAGTTTGTATATGAAGTGGAGGCCCCTTTTAAGAGAAATAGCGATTGATGCAATCAAAAACAGACCAACTGTTTACATTAAATACGTCTATTCAAATGGTTTAATGTATTTTTTTTACCGCAGGGGTGACGTCGATTTCTATCAAAAATTAAAGAAGACATACTTAAGAGCGTTGAATTATAAGAAAAATGCGGAAAAATTTATCCTGAGCAAGGACGAAATAGGATCAGAGGAGAGTGGAATACGACTATACTATTCGAAAGAATATATCATGAGTCTGTCAAACGATTTCCCGGAATCGTTTCTAAAAGAGTACTATGAGCCAACGGTTTTCTCAAGGGTAAAAATGAAACAAATCAGCAAGAAAGAGGTCTGGCTTGAACCCACCTTTCTTCAGAGTGTTCATCGTGTTTTCCAGTCCATTCACGTTTTTTTGTTTCGCAGTAATTTCTGGGTTTATTATTTTTTATTTACGCTTCTTTTTAGTTTTTTTAGATTATTGCGGTCACGTTTTTCTAATAAAGATGCATTCATATTATTTATTATGACTTTCTCAGCTTTACTCCACGGCGTTTTAGTCTCCATGTCTGCGCTGGGGAGAGTGCGGCTGGCCTACCCGATGAATTTTGTATATTACCTCTCTTTATTCTTGTTTCCAATTGTCATCGATGTTGACAGGAATTTTTATTTAAAGATCAAGAACGTCGTAAACTCTGGACTCGCCCTTTTAAGAAAAAAAAATAAAGAGGTAGAGAAATTAAAGGAATAAAAAAATGGTAAAAACGGATCAATATAAGACAAAAAACCGAGATAATCTCGTTGCTATTGGACAAAGGATCAAAGCGGTACGAAAATATTTGCGAATATCCCAGAGGGAATTGGCAGAATCGTTTCACATGTCCTATAGTTACCTATCCGAAATCGAGAACGGAAAGGGTAATCCTGGTCCTGATTTCTTTTTAAAACTTTCAGATGACTATAATGTGAGGATAGAGTTCTTGTTTCGTGGAACAGGGGAGATGTTCTACGGAACGCAGGGCACAATCGATTCGGAAGAATTCGATTTCAGCGAGACTGTCGATACGATTGGAAAGGTGGTCTGGCTAATGGAACATTCGCCCTTTTTCAAAAACACAATGCTTGGATTTGCTTCAAAATTCCTGCTGGATAATGAACGGATATTGAAGAAGAGCATTGAAATACATAGATTGAAAAAAGGAGATAAAACAGGGTCGTAAAAAACTGTTCCCGGGAACAATGGAATCAAAAGAATCGTTCAAATGAGTGAAAATTGGACATATCGGATATTTAAAAAAAGATGACGGGAATGGCAAGTAATGTGAATGGTGAGGGATAGCGTTGTTTAAAAACTACTTAAAAGTCTCTGTCAGAAACATATTCAGGCACAAAGGACATTCCTTCATTAATATCACTGGTCTTGCTGTAGGAATGGCTGCCTGCTTAATTCTCTTTTTGTGGGTTCAGGATGAATTAAGTTATGACTGCTATCATGCCAAAGCAGATCGGATTTATAGAGTCGTATCTCAATACGAAGTGGAAGGCGTTGTCAGGCGATCTGCATTAACGCAGGCTCCCCTTCTCCCTGCACTTATGAATGAATTCCCCGGAGTAAAAAAGGGCGTCAGATTCGGAAAAAATGGTTTTTTAGTAAGATACAAGGATAAACTTTTCCATGAAATTATTTTTTTTGCCGATCCCGAAATTTTTAATGTCTTTTCATTTCCCCTGGTTAGAGGCAATCCTGAAACCGCTTTGAAAGAGCCCCATTCCATTCTTATATCCGAAGAGATGCGAATTAAATATTTTGGTGACGATAACCCGGTGGGAAAAACACTTACAATAGATGAAAATCGTGATTACAAGATAACAGGGGTTTTTAAAAATATTCCTCGAAATTCTCATTTCAGGTTCAATTTTTTAGGCTCTTTTTTAGATTATGCAGGACGCCATTCAGACAAATGGGGAATTTTAAACTATTATACGTACATATTAATTTCAAAAAATTATCCCGTTCACAAACTCGATGAAAAAATGCCTGGTTTTATTGAAAAATATAGAGGAAAAGAATCGCGTTACAAGTACAAGTCACTGTATACTTTTCAGCCGCTAACCCGGATCCACCTGCATTCGGATTTGGCAAATGAAATCGAACCAAACAGCGATATCAAAAACATATATGTTACATCATTGATTGCGTTGTTCATCCTTCTTATTGCATGTTCAAACTATATAAATCTTTCAACCGCCATGCACTTCAAGCGTACCAAAGAAGTCGGTCTTCGTAAAGTATTCGGGGCTACCCGGGTACAATTGATGAAACAGTTTCTATCTGACTCGTTTCTTTTTTCTTTTATTTCTGTCCCTTTAGCTATTGGTTTGGTCGGCTTATTCTTACCTGTTTTTAATTCCCTTTCAGGAAAGCAATTGGAGATCAATTATTTTAACAACTTATTTTTACTACCCGGTTTAATTGGCATATCCTTATGTGTGGGCTTTATTTCAGGTATTTTCCCGGCTTCCTATATTTCAGCACTGCAACCTGTAAAAGCCCTTAAAGGAATACTTAATTACAGTTCAACAGCCACTTTTCTGAGACGAGCCCTGGTGATATTCCAATTCTCAATTTCCATCATATTCATCATTAGTACTATTATCATATCCAACCAATTAAGCTTTATAAAAAACAAAAAATTGGGGTTTGATAAAGAATATATTTTAAATATCCCTATTCAAAGCAGTGAAGCGCTGCAAAAATATGAGACGATTAAAAACGAATTCATACAAAATACGAATGTTTCCGGGGTTTGCGCATCTTCCTTTATCCCCGGTAAGGATTTTTATTACCAGAATTATTGGCATAAAGGCCTTAATCCGGACGCCCATCCAATGATTGCCTGGATACCGGTTGACCATGATTTTATTAAAACCTTCCGGATAAAATTGGTAGAAGGGAGAGACTTTTCAAAAAAATTCCACGATGACGTAAAAGGTGCTTTCCTGATCAATGAAGCGGCAGCAAAAGAGTTCGGATGGCAGTCAACAACAGGTCACGAATTAACAATTGGAAACGCGAAAGGTACGATAATAGGTGTTGTAGAGGATTTTCATTACAAGTCGCTGCACAATGAGGTTAAACCGTTGGCTCTTTTTATATCCCCCGAACTCTTTGAATACTTTTCAGTAAGAATTAATGCTGAAAATATCCCTCAAACCTTACGGTATTTAAAGAACAAATGGCAAGAATTGGTACCGTCGCAAGCATTCGAATATTCTTTCCTTGATGAGGATTTAGATAATTTATACAAAGTCGAGATAAGGCTGAGAAAAATTTTCGTCATTATTTCTATCCTTGCTATTTTAATTGCCTGCCTTGGTTTATTTGGCTTAACCTCTTTTTTAGAGGGACTGCGTACAAAAGAAATCGCAATTCGAAAAGTATTTGGGGGATCGATACCGGGGATTGTTATATTGTTAATAAAAGATTTTATTAAATGTGTCGTGATCTCCAATATAATTGCCTGGCCTATTACCTGGTATGCCATGAACAAGTGGCTCCAAAACTTTGCCCATAGGGTGGATATTTTTCTATGGACATTCCTATTGGCAGGTATACTTTCGATAGCCTTCACAACATTGACTGTCAGTTTCAAGACAATCAAGGCCGCATTAGTCAATCCCGTTGAGATTTTAAAGTATGAATAAAGGAAGAATTAAAAAAGAATACCGGTAAAATAATAAGGCAAAGAATAAATCTTAATTGGTATTTATCAGCTATCTTTTTTCTGTGTTTTTCTGTGTATTCTGTGGGCTCTTATTTTTTTAGCCCTTACTTTCTTCCCTCATCCTTATTTATGTATTGGACATTCAATTCTTCGAATTCCTTAACCTTTTCTGGATCTTTTTCAGTCAATAGAAAATTTCCCATTACAAGCGCATCAATCCCAGTACGCATAAAACAAGAATAGGCGTCCGTCGGACTCAACACGATTGGCTCACCACGGACATTAAAAGAGGTATTGAGAAGAACCGGGACACCCGCTATCTTCTTGAAAGCATTCAGTAATTTATGGTAACGTGGATTTGTTTTTTTATCCACCATCTGCAGTCTTGCTGTTCCATCTACATGTGTGATGGCCGGCAGCAAATTTCGTTTTTCCGGGTATACGTCAGGAATTAAAAGCATATACGGGGCATCGATGAAAATATCGAAATACTTTGAGGCATCTTCCTGGGTTACAGAGGGTGCAAAAGGACGGAATTTCTCCCGGAATTTTACCTTACTGTTTAGAATTTCTTTCATATCTGGATTTTTTGGATTTGCCAATATCGATCGATTCCCAAGCGCACGGGGACCGAACTCCAATCGTCCCTGGAACCACCCGATAACCTTATTATCTGCAAGCATTTTCGCTGTTTCTTCGATCAGTTTTTCCTCGCTGTTTATCTTTTTATAATTGGCTTTAAAACTGTCGAGCATTGCCTGGATTTCTTCATCTGTGTACCCGGGCCCGAGTAAAGCGTGCTCCATCCTGTATTTGCGGGGTCTACCTAACGTAAGGGTATAAAAACCAACAGCAGCACCCAGAGCGCCTCCACTATCACCGGCAGCCGGTTGGATAAATATATCTTTGAAACCGGTTTTCTGCATGATCCTCCAGTTTGCTACACTATTTAAACCCACACCACCAGCAATGGTAAGATAATCCGTATTGTATGTTTTATGCATATTAGAAGCGATTTTTACGATCAAATCTTCCACAACTTTCTGTCCTGATGCGGCAATGTCTGTATAGAATTGGTCGATCTCCTGTTCTTTTTGTCGTTTGGGACGTCCAAAGTGATTCTCAAATCGCTGGTTGATACTTTCTTCGGGCGAGTAATGATATGAAAAATATTTCATATTCAGACGGAAACTTCCGTCTTCCTTTATATCGACAAGATCAAGGAATTTGTCCACGTATTTTGGTTCTCCATAAGGAGCAAGCCCCATTACTTTCCACTCCGCATCGTTGACTCGAAAACCGAGATATGATGTAATCGCACTGTACAGTAACCCGATGGAATGGGGAAATTTTATCTCCTTGTCGATCCTGATATGGCTGCCTTTACCATAACCAATCGTTGTGGTCGACCATTCCCCTACACCGTCAACAGTAAAGATAGCAGCTTCTTCAAAAGGAGAGACAAGAAAGGCAGAAGCCGCATGTGAGAGGTGGTGGTCACCAAAAAAGATTTTATCTTCATCGATGTCAAGCTCCTTTGATATCTGCTTACGCATATTGAGGCGACTCTTTAACCACAGCGGGATGGCCCGCCTGAATGAGCCGAAAGACCGGGGCCACTGAGAAATATAGGTTTCGAGAATCCTGTTGAATTTGATAAAGGGCTTCTCATAAAACACCACATAATCTACCTGGTCTGCGTTGATACGGGCTTCGTTCAAGCAATACCTTATGGCATTACGAGGGAAACCACTATAGTGTTTATCTCTATTAAAACGTTCCTCTTCAGCCGCAGCCACGACTAAGCCATCGCGAACAAGGCAAGCCGCTGCATCATGGTAATAACAAGAAATTCCTAATATAAATTCAGCCATTATAATTTTCTCCCGACTATCATAAAATACCCGCCTGTTTTCCGTAGAGAAATGATCCACTTGAGCTGTTTCAAGATGTGAGCAAACCTGCTGCTGCGCCACCCGGTTACTGTCGATTTTTTAAAAATCCGTTTTGCATCTCCCTCTTTCCTGAAAAATTCTATCGGTGGGAGAGAATTAATGTATTCAACACCATTTTTCTTATACCAATCCAATAGTTCATCGATGGTATGTGAAAGTTCATGGGGATGCAGGTATTGATCCTGGAACCAGGTGTCTTGTTTCTCTGTGTCTTTCTCGTCTTTTACAAGCATCTCTTGTATCGCAGCCCGGGTTTTTTCCATATTGCTGCGATATTTCCAGTTTACCCAGCGCCTCTTTATTCGAAGGCGCAACCGTCCATATTTATTATAAAGTCCAATGATAATGTAAGTACCCTTTTTAGCAAACTGCATGATATTTTGAAAACCAAGGTATGGATTATTCGTATGATGAAGCACCCCATTGCAGAAGATATAGTCAAATGGCTCGTCCTTATCATCACGCGTTAACTCCAGCAGGTCTTCCCTTCGGAGTGTCAGGTTGTTAAGCTTTAACTTTTTCTTTATTTCAGTCCCTTTGGCCAATGATTCTTCGGAAAAATCGATTCCCAATGTTTTACGGTTTTTAACACTGAGCAGACAGGCAAGCTGGCCCGTACCACATCCGGCATCAAGAATACTCCTTTCCCATGGGATTTGATCATCCAGTAAACGGGAATATATATTGGCGTTTTTATACAAATCTTCCTGGGTGACATACTTATTAGCGTCGAATCCCGGGAAGGGATTTTCATTATAAAACTCGGCAACTATCTTACCTATCTTGGTATCTTCTTCAGCTTGATGCATTCCAACATAACCTTCTCAACCTAAGTGTTTCATGTTATCAATGGAGATATCAATTTCTTTTTTTGGTTCCCAATAGCTATCTGTCTTTTTCTTGATCTTTATTTTGAGCGGGTCTGAAAATCTGATCAAGCTAAAAAAAGGTACTATCAGAAAATATATAATTGACATCAAGATAAAGGTCTGGATTTTAGCAACCTTAAAAGCAAATCGTTTCCATTTATTAATAAATCCTGAATTCTTCTTCATTTTATTTTCGTTGATCTTAGAACAATGCATATATGAATGGGGCCAGTGCTGAGCCTTCAAAAAAGATGATGACCGTACCAAGAACAAGAAGGAGGATGGCTAAAGGAATGAGCCACCATTTTTTTTCTCGCTTTAAGAATGAAATATATTCTTTAAAAAGTCCCATATTTAACCTCCAAACACCTGGGATACTGATGGAAAAATAAAGGTGAATATTACCATATACGAAAGAAGATTTCAATAGAAAAAGGAAGAAAACAGTAATTCTCATTTTGGCGCTTCAAGAGCAGGCAAACACAAGGTTTGCCCCTACGTTGGCACGAAAACCCTCATCGGACGTAGAGGCGAAGCTCCGTGTTCGGCCGAAAATTCTGCAATATTTTTTTATTTTGCCGACAATTTGGCCAGAATGAGAATTACTGGGGAAAAAACAGAAATTCCTCGGCCTCCAAAAACTTTTACCTCTTATCTCTCACACATCGAAAGCCGATCCACTCCAGGCAGCGGCTGGCAGGAAAAGGCGTTCGTGTCGTGGTACGAATATCCAACGCTCGATTGGTCCAGGCTCCACCTCTCAATACCATAATGGAAAATTTATGAACATGTTTCCCGTAAAGATATTTTTCCTGGTATTTGCTGGATGTCCACTCAAAAACATTTCCCGCCATGCCGTATAATCCCAAATCATTGGGCGGATATGAAAAAACAGGTTTTTTAGAATACTCTTTATTAAAAAGGAAGTGCCCTCTTTGATGATGCGGCAAATGTTGGGATACATAAACCACCTCTTTTTTCAACGATCGGGCAGCAATCTCCCATTCCCACTCCGTGGGGAGTCTTTTATGAAAAAATGCTGCATAGGCAGCCGCATCTTCATACGTGAAATTGGTGGCCGGCAGGTCTGGAAATCGGTTGGCTTCATTCATATCAAATGTCCCTTTCGGCTGATAATGACTTTTTGATAGGAATTCAACATACTGCTCATTGGTTACAGGGTGAATATCAATATAAAAGCCGTTGAAAGATACCATTCGGAGAGGCTTATTGTCCATTTCCTTATCACTTCCCACATAATAATTGCCAGGCTTTATATATACTTGCTTTCCCAATCGTTGGTCCTGGTATGGGTTGTCTTTAGTCGTTTGCTCAATCGAAGTGGATTGAGCGGCTTCGTAAGAGGCCTTTAAACTAAAAAAAATGGCGGCACAGAACAATAACAAAAAAAAACAGATCACTCGTATTCTTAAATTCATGAAACGTGTTTCTTGTATACTCATCATTTCATAATTTTTTCTTCAAGAGGAAAATCATCTCTTTAAAATTTGTTCCATCCAGGTAATACATTTTGTAATCCTTTTTTTTATTTTTAATTTTCCTGGGGTTTACACCAAAGCTCATACCACCGGTTTCCATAAAGATGACGATTTTAGCTGCAAGGGCGCCGCTTTCGATCAATTGTTGGGCTGCCAGAAAGTAAAAAGGGGGGAACAAAACAGCAATTCTTGCCGGATCGATATTTTTTTGACGTTTCAAGTAATTAACAGCTCCGCCAATCTCTTTGTCACAAAGATGAATGGTTCTTAATTCGCGGCAGGTTCTTTTTGTATTGGGAGCCAGGACAGCGATTCCCCTGGAAATAAGGCGATTAATCACCGGGTCGTAAAAGGTTCTGCTTTCGAATTGAGGAGGATAGAGAATAACCGCAGGCATTTTACCTCTATTTTTAATAAATCGGGGTTGCTTAAAGGTAGCAGCCACTGGAAAACCGTCTGTGGAGCGGAAAAAAATGGTATGCTTTGGAAGCAGCCGGTCGATCACCCCTTTTTCCCTGGTTTTTATCTCGAAAACATCCTCAAAAAATGCTTGAATCTTTTGAAGACTTTCAGGAAACTCATCGAAAACAAAAGTTCCATGAGCATAAATAGAAAAGCGATTTTCTTTATCTTTAATGAACATGGACCGGGAAAATGGGTTTAGATTTCTTGCCAGGCATTCGCGCATGAGCAAGTGGTGTTTCGGAGGGTCACCCGGTTTCTCGTCAAAAATACTTGTTATTGTAAAGATAGCAATATCTGAATTTTGAGTCAGCCATTTCCTGGAATTTTCACTCAATATTGGACCTGATATCATCACATCGGCAATTATATTTCTTTTCCCTCGAATGGCCATCAATCCTGTTTCCACACTAAAACTGGCTGTAATAATCCCCACTCTTTTGGGATCCACCCATTCCATTTTTTCAAGGAAATTTACAGTATCTCTCAAATCGGAAATTCTCCTGGGATTCAGGTTGGGTTTTTGCCTGGGGAAATTGGGAGCAATGGCAATGATTCCCGATTCCGCAAGAAAGGGATAAAGTTTTAAAAAGTCATCCCTATTTCCCCACAATTGGTGGAAGCAGGCAACGGCCGGATATTTCTTTTGGGGATTTTGGGGGCGCAGCAGATGGGCCTTTAATTCAAAACCATCATGGGCTTTAAATTTTATTTCTTCTAAAATCCATCCTGGAGACGAAAAAGGAAAAAAGATCAAAAAAAATAGACCCACTACTAATAGTATTAAAAATAAAAAAATAAACAATCGAATTTTTTTTCTTCGCGTTTCTATCATCATTCATCACTCTTCATTCATCATTTTTAGTAAACTGTCCCAAACGTTTGAGGTATCTCAGGAATCTTCGATTGTTTTGTTTGGCCCAACTGTGGGTCTTAGGTGGTAAATTTTTAAGAAGAATCGTTCGATATCCTTTATCCCGGTAAATTTTCTCAGAATCAATGCAGATAGGAATCAAATTTTTGTAATCTCCCCCTGTGTAGCAAAAAACAACACCAAATCGGGGCCCTTTTTCTCGAGGTTGTAATAATCGGTTATCTTCAGCAATATAGCCCTGGGAATGGGATAAAATAGAATTATAGAATGCAGGACGCCGGTTGGCCAGGTGATGACTCAATACTGCACCGGCAGATATCCCTACCAGGTAAATCTCTTTCCTGGAAATCGGGTAGTTACCAACGACTGAATCGATCATCTTTTCGATGCCGTCGATCTCTTTTTCAAAAGGAGACCACCCTTTAGAAAGGCAGTTGAGAAACATATATTCATATTTCGCTTCCGGAACCAGCAGAGCCATCTTGTGTAATTTACAGAGTTCAATAAGCCCGGTCTCTTCCACCGGGCTCCCAGTATACCCTTTTAAAGCAGGATTTTTCTTAAAGCATTCCGACCGTACCCCGTGAAAATAGACCATTAAAGGGATCTTTTTTTCTCCTGCTGCTGCAGGAATATAGAGATGATATTTTCGTTTATTTCCCAGGGCATCGACCACAGGAATAGGGGTGTTTAACAACCGATAACCCTTCTCTCTATTATTCCTGCACCCCTGGAAGAGAAAAAAAGAAACAGCAACAGTCAATGAAAGTATTGGAGCAGTGATTTTTAACGGTTTCAATGTCATCAATTTTCTCTTTTATCTTTATCCAGAAGGGGTTCATTATATTCCAATTGGATGGATTAGTCAACAAATTGAGTTGTCTCAAATCTAAAATGAATGGTTAAAAATGGTATGCATTAATTTGAAATATATATATATATTGTTTATAATTCGTTTATGACAGTAAAGATGAAAAAAATAAAAGTTAAAAAAGTAATATTCACTGTAATCAAGTGGGCTTTTTTACCGGTTTTGATTATTGCCTCTATTTTTGTATATTTCTATCTTTTCCCTCCCGAATCGTATGAGGCGGAAAAGAATTTAGAGGGAAAGCAAATTGCAGATGCCTGGGAAAAGCTGTCCAATAACAGGAAAGGCAAGGTTATTTATGCCCAACCCCCAAAGATGTTTATACTTGATTTAAGGACAGGTTTAAAAAGAGAGGTTCCGAATATAGTGGTCGACGGAGGGAGCGGGAGAATAAGACGCGGATATACGCCCAGACCTTTTTGGTCGCCAGATGGAAAAAAATTTATTTATCGCTATGATTACCATATTTATGTCAGTGATGAAAGTGGCAATAAACAAATGATTGATAATGCATTAATGGATGTAACAAGAGAGACAAGATGGAGTTGGTGGAATAATAAAGAAGGCGATTGGGCAGTCGGACCTTCAAAAAATGGGGATATTATTCTTGTAAAAATTTCCAGTCCTTCCATCTTACGGACCATTTATGGGGGAGGAGATGTTGATAAGCATTGTGAAATAACAGGGAATGGGAAATACCTTGTATACACAGATACATCTGCTGTTTATATTACTCCTGCGTGGCGGAATTCACGGGGTCAGAAAATATCAAAGAGGCAGGCCTGCCGACCGTGTGCTGCACCGGATAACCGGGTGGCCTGGCTTCCTGCCCCGCATTACTCGTATATTATACATGATGCCACCAATGGGAAACAGATCGGAGAACTAAAAGCACCAGAAGGTGAGGAGATTTACCGGCTGAACTGGTCAAATGATCCTGATTTTGCTGTTCATATGTTTGGCAGCCGCGGAAATAATAGAATCCATGTTCGCAAAGTCAGTACCGGCGATAAAATTTATATTGGCAATGGTTGGGACCCTGATTTATGGGTAGAACCAAGGTGATTGATAACATCAATCGGAATTTCCCGATGCGGTGATTTTATATTAAAAAGATATACCTATTTTAATTCTCAAATGTCAAAATTTCCCTGAAAAGGTTGACTGAAACCCGTATCTATGGTACAACGGTAACCTTAAAAATAAATCAGTGTTATTGGAGGAATATATGAAAAGAATTTTATTGATTTTTGTCCTATTAACCTTAACGTTTGGTTTTACCCTTTTTGCACAAAGTACCGGAACAATTATTGATCTCCTTGTAGATGCACATTGGTATGATGCGCAAAGCGATAACAATGGGACCATTCATTTGATCTGGTTTAAACCCAATGGACAATCATATTACGGTCAAATTATTGGGGATACGCTGGTCACCCAGGAATTAATTCCAGTTGCCTATAATGTAACTACGAAAAAGGCCCGCCCCCGAATTTCCGTAAGACCGGATGGGAAAACCGTCCATTTTTGCTGGCGAAAACCTGCGGGAGATTCCAGGAGCGCTCTCCACTGCTGGCGGGATGAAAACGGGGTCTGGAACCTGGAAACAATCCTTAATACCGGGTCATATATCGCATACCCTGCCCTTGCCGTGGATGGAACCGGTGTGGTGCACTTTATCTTTTCCAAATATAGAAAGGAGTCTGATTATCTTCCTATTATATACGGCAGGAGAATCAACGGAAGATGGGTTTTTTCTCAAGAAGATGTGGCTCCCGAAACCCATAAACACATAATGACCAATATGGTGAATGATCCAAAAGGGGGAGTCCACGCTGTCTGGATCGTAGACGCCTACCCCATCCAGTATAGGTACTGTGAAGCTGGCGGAAGTCTTTTGGACAATCCAACCTTAAGTATCCCTGGCAACGGATTCCAAACCAAAAATATCGATGTGTTTGTAGACCGGGAAGATAATGTTCACATCGTTGGCCTCTCCTGGAATTCACGGAGTGCGGATCAAGCGTATGCGGATTATACCATCAAGCTGGCTGGAGAATCCGAATTTTCTGTGCCCGTTCACTCCAGCATTGACAAAATTATGGTTCAACATGAGCATCGACCCGCACCGGTGGTGGTGGCTGCATCAAAAGACCTTGTTTATGTCTGCTGGTCAGAAGAAGAGCATGAGGGCAGAGTCAACATCGTTGGTCTATCCACTTTCAAGGATGGTGTGTGGACCCCTGAAACCCTGGATCATCTAGCCGCAATCCATGAGTTTTCAAAACCCTCTCTTGCCATAACCAACAGCTATGTATATGTGATCTGGAGAAATAATGTCGGCCAGCTTACGATGTACAAAGATTTAACAGGTCTGGGGGTCAATATGACGATTTCTCCTTTAAACGGGAACAAAGTCTGCGGAACCACCACAATAGAAGTAGAAGTTCCGGCCAGCGGAGGGGAGATATCGATTTCACAGGTCGATCTTTACATAGATGGTACCGTGGTGACAACAAGCTCAACAGCACCTTTTGAGTATGAATGGGATACCTCATCAATTACTGCAGGCACCTCTGTACAAATAAGGGCTGTTGCCACCTTTACTAACTCTGAAACCGCTGAAAGTGAAATGACGGTTGTAAAAGATTGCCCGCCGTCGGTGAGTATCACTGAACCCCTGGACAATTCCACAGTCTTTGCAGAAACATCGATTCAAGCGGAAATCACGGATGATATCGGCGTGGATAGAGCCGAATTTTTTGTTGATAATATCCTGGAACATACAATCAGTGTCCCTCCATATACGTTCACTTGGGACCCGGAAGAAACCGGCGTTGAAAAAGACTATATTCTTATGGTAAAAGCCTATGATACAGGATCACAAACCGGCCAGGATGAAATTACGGTCTCATATAAAAAGATTTTTCCACCGTTAAGTGCTGCCGGAGTGAAAAAGATCAACCGCAGCCTCTTTTTCTTCGAGTATGCAAATGTTTTAACATGGCAGGCCAATCCCCAAAATACCTTTCACAGCATTTCCAATTACAGGATATACCTGATAGAAAATGGAGCAAAAACAATGTTAGGTGAAGTGGATGGGAACACATTCACTTACGCACATCGAGATGTAGAAGGGGACGGTACATATACCTACGCCATTGCTTCGATCACAGCAGCAGGAGATGAAGGCGGCTATGCGTTGGTTGAGGTGAACTAGGTCAATAAAATATAAAATATAAAATATAAAATAAAAATAAAAGAGAATAAATAAAATTGAATCTGGGGGGTTGGAGGCTTTCATTTAGCCTGCAGCTCCCCTGGATGAACGGGTGAATAAGTAAATAAACCATGAAGGAATCAAAGGAGAAGTTAATCCGTTTATCTACCCTATTTTTCATTCTCCTGGTGGCGTTGATGTTGAGAATTCAACAGTGGAACGTGTTTTTAGGAGCTGATGAAACCCGGCTTATGGACTGGGTGCGGCAATTACACAACAATCCCTTTCCCATTCACCATTATCCCCCTTTTTTCCTTTATCTGAATTATATTCTTTCATTTGTTTACAAAGAGATTCTCCTATTTTTAGGAGTCATCCATTTTGATGCCTCTTTTATTAACTCTGATTTTGGATACGTCTTCACATTAAAGGCAGGACGAATCCTGAGTGCCTTATGCGGTACCCTCCAGGTCTACATGGTTTATCTCATTGGCAAACGATTTTACAATACACATGTGGGTTTATCAAGCGCCCTTTTACTGGCAGTATGCCAGCCCCTGGTGATTGAAGCCCACACCTTTAAATCCGATGTACTATTGGCGCTGCTTTTAACACTGATGCTCTTTTTCGTACTGAGATTTACTCAAAATGCAGAACCCAAATACATCCTTTATGCCTCTTTTATCCTGGGATTATCCACTGCCACAAAGTACAACGGGGTATTTATGGTTCTCCTTTTGGTTTTTGCTTTCCTATTAATCAAAAGGCAGCTCAACATAAGCGTCTTAAAAAAATCTCTTTTTTATTTGTTTATTGGTGGAATTTGCGGTTTTGTTATCGGTGCCCCCAATTGGGTGGTTCATCCAGTGGCCAATTTAAAAATTGCCTTTGGATACCTGAAGGGATTATCCGAAGAATTAGTCTGGTATGATAAACTCCCATCCTCCTATATTTTGTATTCAAAAAATATCCTGGAAAGTTTCGGCATTATTTTAACCGTGCTTCTCCTGGCAGGATTGGTCCTCTCTTTTGTGAAAAAGCGGGTGGCACCCGCAACCCAAGATGCCACCCAACCGGCTGAAAAGAGTAAGAACAGCGGAAAAGTTTGTTTTTTTTGTAAGTTTTTACATGCTATTAGTAAAAAGAAACGCGAGAAAGTCGACATTGTTGTTTCAGCATATATCGTACTCTATTTTCTCCTGATCGGGCAAGCAGGATATTTGAACCAACGAGGCCTTTTACCTGTTTTTGTGGGAGCTTCCTTAATCATTGGGAAGTTGCTTTTCCATGATCTAAAACGAATCTTCCAGAATCGACCCAAAATGTTGAAACTAACACTTCCTCTGGCCTGGTTCATTATCTTAGCCTTTTCAATCAATAGTTTTACAGTGAACCAAAAGAGTTTTAACCTTTTACACACCATCTCGTCCCACCCGGTACGGATGATCGAGGGACTCGGGCAGTCAGATTATTCCTACTATTATATGAAAAATCATATTCCCAGTCACTATTCTCTCTTTCGGGAGATGTATACCCCGCCGGTAACCGGCTATAATAAATCCGGTTTTTGGTGGGATGTGACACGACCGCCCATTAAACGATTTAAAGGAGAAGGAGCCTTTGATTTCTTGATTACTAGCCGGCTGACCGATTATATCCTGACAGAATCCAAAAATAAAAAAATCAAACAGTCAGCCGTTGAGCGAGTCAGGAATTATATGCCTTTTTATCGCGTTTACAGGCCCCGGATTTTTCTCTGGAATGATGACATTACCTTTTGGTATAGGAAACCTGGTTTTATAAAAACCCGGGCAAAAATAGACGAAACCATACCCTTTCCCCGACTGATTTTTAATGATGAAGAAAATCCCACGATCTATCTCCCACTTCAGCGATATGAAAAAAATCCAAATTTCGGAAAAATAACAAATGGCAAATTTTTAAAGAGGTTCTTCTCTACAAAAAAGATTAAAGAACTTACATTCCACATCCTCACCCAAAATACCAAAAACCCTCTCTATATCAATATAAACAACATTTCAAAGCAGATTTTTTTAAACCAGGAACATAAGATAAACCAGGTCTCCCTATCCGGTATGAAACCAGACGTTTTTTCCGGTATTGCTATCCGCCACTTCCAGGAAGTCTCTATCGATCAAGACGCCAAAAACACCACCGTCTACCTATATAAATTGGAAATCACCACAGGGGATAAACGAATGAATTGCCCGATTGTCTTTATTCCCACTTTTGTAAATGAAAAGTCGGGGAAATCGCAAAAACCCATTCTTTCGGAAAAGCTAAAGGAAGATATACCTCCGTTGTTTTCCAGGGGAAAATACCCGATTTGGTTCAGGAAATTTTATAAAAAAACGGGCATTGATCTCTCTCTCCTCACATTCATTAATACACAAACCATCTATAAAAATCCATCCTTTTCCACAACCGATATGGTGCCTTCTATTTTTCCACTTGAAAAAGGACATTATATTATCACTATCACAGGATCCAAAATCATGGAAAATCTTCCTCTTACCCGGAATATCCAGGTTAAACTCCTTCTCCAATCAAATATGAATATCACTGAAACAAAAACATTCCTCCTCACAGAAAAGGATACATTCTTCCCCTTTAAAATCTCTTTTCAGACAAAAAATCAGATTACCTTTGCCAGACTCGAAATCACCGGCCTATCCCAAAATAATTACATCATTCAAGAAGTTACACTCCAACCGGATTTCAAGACCCACATCAACCTCTACTATGTTCCATGATACAAATACGAAGTTCTTTGTAACAGATTGATTTATTATTTGATGAGAGATTTGGGAATTATCCAATAATTTGAAAAAAAAATCTATATCGTTTATAATTAAGAACCAAACATATGGAGGTACAAATGCGAATGAAGCAATTTGTTTTTTTGGTTTTCTTTTCCATTTTGACTTTAATTTTAATCTTAGACCTGCAAGGTGCACAGGAATTAAATATCCATGCAGAGATTTACGATATAAAGGCTGACAACGCCAACCGGGTTCACATTATCTGGAGCCAAAACAATACCTGGTATTACGGTCAGATTGAGAATAATGCGGTGGTGAACCAGGAAACGATCCCTGTTTCCGGGGTTATAACCAGCCGATTTCGACCCAGGATATCGGTCAACCCCGATGGCAGTGAGATTCACTTTATCTGGTTGGAGAAGCGATTCGATGCCAAATTCATCAATCACTGCTGGAGGGATGCAAACGGCACCTGGCACCAGAACATTGCTTATACAGCTCCTTATGGTTATTATGTTGACCATGCATCGGCTGCCATCGATGGCGCTGGCGTGGTTCATTTGGTGGCCTGTAAATACACATTGTCCTCAAATATCGTTCCCCTTATCTACTTACGCAAAGTCGGCGGTTCATGGCAGCAGCAGGCCAACCTGACACCATCCAATGCCATGTATACCCGCACGAACATGTTTGTAGACCACAACGGCGGGGTCCATATCGTATGGACGATGGAATCCTCTCACCTTCAATACCGCTATGCCGCGTCCGGTGGAAATCTCGCTTCCAGTACCACCCGTTCACTCTCCCCCAGCTCCTTCAAAGTTGACCACTCCGATGTTTTCGTAGACAGGGAGAATAATGTTCACGTGGTCTCTCTATCTTATGGGCAGCCACCAACAACTCAAAATAAGGTGGAATACTGGACCAAACCCATCGGAAGCGGTAATTTCTCCTCCCCGGTTAATGCCAGTGTCAACATCTTTAACGTTATCTGGCATTACATTACCTACCCTGTGGTGGCAGCCGCTTCAGCTAACGAGGTGGTCACTTCCTGGGCCATAGAAACCTCCCAGGGAAATGTCACCCAGGTTTGGGTCTCTGCCAAAATCGATGGCGTCTGGAACCCCTATCTACTGGACAATAATGCTCTTTTGGTTAAAGACAGTAAACCAGCACTGGCAGTGAATGATTATACCGCGTTTTTGATCTGGCGGGGGGCCAACGGCAAATTGAAAATGGAAACCTATGACTATGGCACGGTTACGCCTACCATTACCGTCACGTCCCCCAATGGCGGAGAATTATGGGAGGTTAATTCCACAAGAAATTTCACCTGGACATCCACCGGGACAGTGGGAAATGTAAAAATAGAATATTCTATCGACAACGGCACGACCTGGAAAAATATTGTGTCCTCTACCACGAATGATGAATCCTATTCATGGAAAGTCGCCAATACGACTTCTTCGCAGTGTCTTGTGAAAATCAGTGAGGCATCCGATAGAGACCCTTCCGATACCAGCGATTCCACATTTTCAATCGTGCCGGCCAACAGCCTGACCGAGTTATCCTTAAGCCGATCACAATTAAATTTCGGATATGTCCAGGGCGGGGATCCGCCGGAATCTCAATCTTTCTTTGTGTCCAATACCGGAAATGGGACGTCAAACTGGAGTGTCAGTCCCAGTTCCAGTTGGATGAGCTGCGACCCCACTTCAGGAATCAATTTTGGCGAAGTAACCGTATCCATTAACCCATCCGGGTTAACAGCCGGTAATTATAACGGAACCGTAACCGTTTCTGATCCGAACGCTACAAATTCACCCCAGGTGGTTTCCGTCATCCTTAAGGTGTATAGTCCGGGTGGATCGTCCACACCTTTTGGTATGTTTGAGACCCCAACCGATGGGTCCACTGTCAGCAGCAGCATACCGGTCACTGGCTGGGTACTGGATGATGTCGGCGTTGAAAGTGTTAATATTTTCAGGAAAGAAGGGGGTGCCTATGTTTATATAGGAGGTGCATTATTTGTCAAAGGGGCACGCCCCGATGTGGAACAGGCGTATCCCGGTTACCCCATGAATCACCAGGCAGGGTGGGGCTATATGATGCTCACAAATTTCCTTCCCAATGGAGGTAACGGAACCGTTACACTCTATGCAATAGCAAAAGATATCGATGGGCATCAGATAACTTTAGGAACCAAAACCATTACCTGCGACAATGCCAATGCAGTCAAACCCTTTGGGGCGATTGATACGCCCCGGCAGGGAGGCGATGCCAGCGGCAGCAGCTACAGGAATCATGGATGGGTATTAACACCAATCCCCAACGCAATGCCGACAGATGGATCCACTATTAATGTCATTGTCGATGGTGTCGACCTGGGACATCCCACATATAATATTTACAGATCGGATATTGCCGAACTCTTCCCTGGTTATGCCAACAGTGAGGGTGCCGCCGCCTATTTTGATATTGATACTACTGTTTATGCCAACGGTGTTCATACCATTGCCTGGACGGCCACTGATAATGCCAATAATTCCGACGGCGTTGGCAGCCGGTATTTCTCTGTACAGAACATGGGAGAAAGTAGAGCGCAGCGCGCAGCGCGTAAAAGCAGCCCTGTGTGGATGCCCAGCCCTTTAGAAATTCCCATTGATTTTACCGGGCCTGTTGACATTATAAAAGGGTATCATAAAGATATGGAGCCCCAACAGATTTATCCCGATGCCAGAGGCATTATAAATTATGCAGTAAGGGAATTGGAGCGAATTGAGATCCGATTATTTCCTGATCATATGGGGGCACCGTTATCCATGAGATGGGTTGGATACCAGTTGGTGGGTTCTCAATTAAGGCCCCTTCCGATCGGTTCTACCCTGGATATGGATAAAGGTGTTTTTTACTGGCTGCCTGGACCTGGATTTTTCGGGAAATACAGGTTGATCTTTTTTGTTGAATCGGATACCGATATACTAAGAAAGGAGATCCAGTTGACCATAACTACCAAATTTGATAAAAAATAAAATAATTCACTCCTGACCATGTGAAAGTTGAAAGTTTATAACATATAAAGTAAAATATACATATGAAAAAGGAGACGTTAGATGAATAAAAAAATCATCCCATTATATATGCTTATAATCATGCAATTTCTGGTCAGTTTTAATGGTTTGGTTGCACAGGATTCCATCGATGTCCTGGCCCCTGATGGTGGGGAGAGTATAAACGTTGGCTCAACGTATTCGATTCAATGGAGCAGCGTCGGTGCCATTGTGGATGTGAAAATCGAGTATTCCATGAATGGCGGGAGTTCATGGAATGTGATTATACATTCCACTGCCAATGATGGGGCTTATGATTGGAGTGTCCCATATACCACTTCATCCGATTGCCTCGTCCGGATCAGTGATGTGGATGGCAGTCCTGTGGGAGTGAGTGACGCATCGTTCTCTATTGTGGATGATGGCGTACCCAGGATTATAGTCACATCACCCAATGGGGGTGAAACCCTCCTGGCTGAATCCTCCCATGAGATTACATGGCTAACCACTGGTACGGTGGGTGATGTAAAAATAGAATATTCCACCGATAATGGAACCACATGGGCGGATGTTATTGCATCTACTGAAAATGATGGCAGTCATTCATGGGATGTGCCCACCACTGTATCCAATCAATGCCTGGTCAGGATCAGTGAGGCATTAGATGGGGACCCCACTGATACCAGTAATTCCACTTTTTCAATCGTTACATCCGGGACCGGTACACTTACCCTGATATTTCCCAATGGTGGGGAGACCCTGCCCGGTGGATTCGCTCAAAATATCACCTGGACGTCTACAGGAAGTATATTTAGCGTAAAATTGGAATATTCTACCAATAATGGGAGCAGTTGGACTATTATTGCCAATTTAACGACCAACGACGGTTCCTATAAATGGACTGTACCGAGTATCGATTCGACAGAGTGTCTGGTGCGGGTCAGCGATGCTTTTGATAAAGACCTTATGGATCAGAGTGACAGCGTTTTTACCATTGTTCCTGCTGGTACACCCACGATTACCGTTAAATCCCCCAATGGCGGTGAGAATTTCTGGATCGGGGTGCCTCAGGATATCACCTGGCAATCCACCGGCACCATTGATAATGTGTACATCGAGTATTCCACCAATAACGGCAGCTCCTGGACAAAAATAGTGGGAGCGACCCCCAATGACTGGTCGTATAGCTGGAACGTACCCAACACCCCCTCCTCTCAGTGCCTGGTACGAATTAGCGATGCAGCGGACGGCGATCCCGTCGATGTAAGTAATTCCGTTTTCACTATCAGTCAGCCATCTCCCTCTATTACCGTCACTTCTCCGCAAGGCGGCGAGTTATGGCAGGTCGGTTCCACCCAGAATATTACCTGGACCACCTATTTGACAGTGGGCAATGTAAAAATCGAATACTCCTTCAACAATAAAAGCACCTGGACCACCATCGCCGCTTCCACCGCCAATGACGGGGCTTATTCCTGGACCATTCCCAATACCCCCTCTTCCTCTTGCTTTGTCAGGATCAGTGAAGCCGCTGATGGTGTCCCGTATCATGTCAATACCTCCCCCTTTTCCATCGTCTCCGGCAGCACAGAGCCGGAAATCGGTTTGAATCGCACAGAACTTCATTTTGGGTCCTTAAAATCCAGTACTGCTGTCACTCCTACTCAGCAAATAATAATCACCAACAGCAGCGGTTTCGGAACCCTGAATTGGCAGGTAAGTGGAGATGCGTCATGGCTCAGGTTTAATCCCACTGTAGGCACCCATTTCGGCGTCATAAACGTATCTGTTTATCCCCTGGGACAGGCAGTCGGCACCCATTCCGGTACCATCACGATTTCCAGTACCAATGCCTCCAACTCGCCTCAAACAGTCGATGTAACCTTAACCGTTTATGCCGCCTTGAGTGATAAAGGTCCCTTCGGAAGCTTTGAGACCCCTGTAGATGGTTCAACCGTTATGAGCAGCATCCCGGTAACCGGTTGGGTATTGGATGATATCGGTGTTGAACGTGTGACCATATGGAGAGATGCCGTACAGGGAGGGGGAAGCAGCCAGGTCTATATTGGGGATGCCATATTGGTAGAGGGAGCCAGACCCGATGTGGAGCAGCTCTATTCCTCATATCCCATGAGTTATAAAGCCGGATGGGGATACATGATGCTGACCAACTTCTTGCCCAATGGAGGCAATGGCACATTCAAACTCTATGCCTATGCCGAAGATGGCAGCGGGCATGACGTATTATTAGGGACAAAGACCATTACCTGCGATAATGCCCATGCAGTTAAACCCTTTGGAGCCATTGATACACCTAAACAAGGAGGCGAAGCCAGCGGCAGTAGTTTTAGGAATCATGGATGGGTTTTGACCCCCATGCCCAATAAGATACCAGTCAATGGATCTACCATTTTCGTTTACATCGACGGTCAGTCCCTGGGTCATCCGAATTACAACCTCTCTCGCACGGATGTGGCTGCCCTTTTTCCCGGGTATGCCAACAGCAGCGGCCCCGGTGCCTACTTTGATTTCGATACCACCACCTACAGCAACGGTATTCATACCATCCAATGGGTCGCCACAGACAATGCAGGCAATGCCGATGGCATTGGCAGTCGGTATTTCTCTATCCAGAATTTGGCAGGGCGCCCAGCACATCACACAGAGCATAGGGGCGGATACCGCCGATTACCTGCTCTCTCACAAATCCCGATTGATTATACCGGACCTGTGGGTATTATAAAAGGATATCGGAAGGATGTCGAACCCCAACAGATTTATCCCGATGCCAACGGTATTATAAATGTTGAGATAAAGGAATTGGAGCGTATCAAGATTGGATTATTTCCAGGTACCATCGGGACACTCCCATCAATGAGATGGGTCGGATACCAGTTGGTGGGTTCTCAATTAAGAGCGCTTCCCATCGGTTCCACCCTGGATGTTGATAAAGGTGTTTTTTACTGGCAGACTGGCCCCGGATTTCTGGGTAAATACAGATTGATCTTTTTTGTGGAGTCGGAAACCGAGATACTTAGAAAGGATTTCCAGTTAACCATTACTCCCAAATTTGATTAAAAATAGAACAAAAGACCAAATGGTCAAACCTTACGGATAAAAGGTATGTTTTTTTTTCGCCAAAAGTAATAAGAGTAAATAAAATACCTGCACTCCTAGATCACGGAGTGCAATGAAAAAAATTTTTATATTAAAAGCGGATCTTGCGAGGTAAAAATAACACTTTAAGGAGGTCAGATCATGAAAAGAATTATTTTAGGGTTTATTTGTTTCTCACTCTCTTTTTTTCTTTATCCCAACAAAATTGGGACTTTAAATGAAATTAGCCATCCCAAAACCATGTCAATAAAAGGCGACCGATTGTTTATTTGTGAAAAAATAACTATTTTTATTTATTCTTTAAAAGATTTAAAATTGCAAAAAAAATTCGGAAAAGAGGGTGAAGGCCCGGGTGAATTTAAAATACCCCATGGGGAAACCGGTGTAAAGATTGATGTTAATGAGAAATTCATCCTGGTGAATAGTGCTGCCAAATTATCTTATTACTCACATGATGGAGAATTTATCAAAGAGACGAAAGTACCGCCGTTGGTCCATATCATTCCAGTTAAAAATGACTTTGTTGGAAATTGCCTTACTCAAACAGACGGTCAGTTCCCCAATCTCTCCATATGTCTTTTCGATAAGAACTTTAACAGGAAGGAAACTCTCCTGCAAACGGATGTTCCCTCCGGGATGGGAGCGAAGATCATGATGCCTTCTTATAACTTTAAATATAGTGTCTATAAAGATAGGATTTTCATTTCCGTGGGAAAGGAAAGTATTTTAATTAAGGTTCTCGACAATGAAGGTAAAGAATTATATGAAATCAAAAAGGAAGTAAAGCCATTACCGATGAAAAAAGAATTCGAAGATGAGGTTCTTCATTTTTACCAAACCGACCCTGGTTATAAAAATTTCTGGAATTATTATAAAAGGTATGTGTATTTCCCTAAATATTTTCCAGGATTAAAAAATTTTGAAATTGATAGTGATAGAGTATATATCCAGACTCACAATGGGAGTGACAATCGGTTTGAATGGATAATTTTTGATTTAAATGGAAAAGAGATAAAAAAGGTTTTTCTTCCGACTGGAAATGGATCGCCGATTGCTCTACCTCCTTTTACATTTTCTGAAGGGAAATATTACTATCTTCAAGAGAATGAAGAGAATGAGACATGGGAACTTTTTATGAAGAACCTGAATTAGTTGGGGATTCATCAGGCATTCCGTTCACTCCTGTCTAAAATCCACCACCTAATTTTAAATAGTGGTGGTGTGACTGCGGGACGAGTAACGAGTTCTCGCCATCTTTAGATGGCGGAGTTGGGAATTTAAAATATATTGACAATATTTCAGAAATATTATATAATTATATCAAAAATAAAAAAAAGGAGTGAAACATGGTGAAAGAAACCAAAGAAGAAAGATTTAAACGTGTGGCTGAAAAGAGGGTTCAAAATATTATCCATAGTCTAAGGAGTCTCTCACAAATGGCGAATCGGAGAGTCTATCATTGGGATAACGATCAATTAAAAACGATCTGGAAAGCCATTGAAAAAGAGATAGAGAATTGTAAAAAGAGTTTTGAAGACCCGGATTCTATGGTTTTTAGGCTCTAAGGAGGGTGATGTTTCAAATGTTACCAGTAGAAATTCTCAAAAAAAAATTGGAATCAATCAATGGCCAGGATTACGGGGCTTATCAATCACTTATTGGGGAGTACCATTTTCCTGAATATACACTCATTGTCGATCAAATTCCCAAAGATCCGTATGCCCCTCCTCATACCGGAATATATCGCATCCAAGTTCAGCGGGATGAGGCTCGAGTTATTAATTCGACGATAGATTCGAAAGTGAAGGAAGTGGCGTTTCGCGATTTTTTGGCTCGCCATTTTTATAATGCCAGCATAGAAGTTTCAAAAGGGAGGCGGGGAACCGGTTACAGCGGAGTCATTACTATAAATAAACCAGGGCAGGCTATTTTGGAAAGAAGTTGTATAATCATCAATAACAAAATAATAGAAGTTCGGTTTTTTTTAGGCTTGCCAGCTTCAGGACGAAAGATAAATGCACACGTTGCAAAGGAGATGCTTTTTGAAGAACTCCCGGAAATTGTCAGGCTGTCGTTATTTAAAGATAATATTGATATAGAGAGTCTTTATAAGCATATCAAAACCGCCGAAGATGCAGAGTCTCTTCGAGATCAGCTGGACTCATTGGGGCTGGTGGCCTTTATCGCCAATGGGTCTATTTTGCCTAGAGAAAGTGGAACCAGTGATCAATCAATGGGCGAGGAGTTGGCCGTTCCTTTTCTTTCGCCGGAAAGTTTAAAAAAAGAAGTCAAATTGCCTCATGCAGGTGTGGTTACAGGGATGGGAATTCCCCGGGGAGTCACCCTGATTGTTGGTGGGGGTTATCATGGAAAATCGACCGTATTAGAGGCCATAGAATTTGGAATATATAATCATATTCCGGGGGATGGGAGGGAAAAATGTGTGTCCCTCCCTCAAACAGTAAAAGTCCGGTCTTATAGTGGGAGATATGTTGTAAAAACAGATATATCATCATTTATAAGAAACCTCCCTCTCCAAAAAGATACCACTGCTTTCTCTACAGGCAATGCCAGTGGAAGTACTTCCCAGGCAGCCAGTATCATAGAGGCCATTGAAGTAGGGGCGAAGGCATTATTAATGGACGAAGATACCTGTGCCACCAATTTTATGATTCGTGATAAAAAGATGCAGCAGCTTGTTCATAAGGATGATGAACCCATTACTACATTTATTGATAAAGTGAAACAGCTTTATTCGGAAAGGAACATCTCTACTATTCTTGTATTGGGTGGGGCAGGGGATTATTTTGATGTCTCTGATACCGTCGTCCAGATGATTAAGTATGTGCCGTTTGATGTCACAAAAAAAGCGCATGAGATTGCAAGACTCTCTCCTACCAAAAGAACAATAGAGGATGAAGGTTATCCCATTCGTCCGAAAGAACGAATTCCGCTTATGGAGAGCATCAATTTCTATAATGAATATGGTAAAAAGCGCATTTATGCGTCAGAAATTCGCCGGTTAACGATTGGAAGAACGAATATTGATCTTTCTGATGTGGAACAACTTATAGAGTTGTCTCAGACAAAAGCGATTGGGCAGGCAATCGAATATGCCAGAAGGTATATGGATGGGAAAACGTCATTAAAGGAGATCATTCATCGAGTGATACGTGATCTGGAAGAGAAAGGGCTTGATATTTTAAGCGAAAAAATTTCTGGCAATTTTGCTCAATTCAGGTGGTTTGAATTAGCCTTCACCCTTAATCGTTTAAGAGGATTCGAGGTGATACAAAAGATGTGAATGGTATGATGAAGTTTTTTTGCATGATCTGAATACCGTTAAGTGAAGTAGTTGCTTAAGACCAAATTCTTGCCAGGAAATGGCAGAAAATAAAATCACAAACAACAAAATACAAATTACAAGCAAATTACAAACCACAAATTACAAATCACAAACCTGAACTTAAAAGACCTCTTTGAAATTCTATTTAAATTATTAAAAGGTTCTTAAAAGTATGTCAGGGCTGTTTGTAATTTTGGTCATTGGAATTTGTAATTTTTTTGTAATTTGGGTTCATCCTTCGCAGTAGTAATTACTGCTACGGAGAAGGAATTTGTAATTTGTAATTTCCAGATAAGCCCGTCTTAGGGTCGCGTTCCGGCTTATCTGGTTTAGGCCGTTGGCAGTAAGCAGTAGGCAAGGGGGGCTTTGGTGGGGTGGGGAAGGCTAATTTGTGGTAATATTAACCTGGGCCTGTGTGGTTATTTTTTCAAATCCGGGTTTGGTTACTTCAATACTGAACACATATGCAGGTGCGCATTGATTACATTTCCAGGGAGTACTGAAATCTCCCTGGGCGTTTGTTTCACCCTCTATAGTAGTGGTATTGGAATGATGAAAGAGCCCACCCCCGGCACTGATCTTGATATGGGCCTGGGGAATCGGATCTCCCTGTGGTGTTAATACCTTTACCAATATCTCTGTGGGTTGTCCCCTGGATATGGTTTCCGGATGAGTATTGGCACGGACAGTCATTTGACCTCCGGGACCAGGCATTGGTTGAGATGTGATATTTACCTGGGTCTGAGCAGTCCCTGTTTGAAATCCAGGTTTTGTCACTTCAATGTCGAACACATAGGTCGGTGCGCACTGCATACATTCCCAGGGAGTTGCAAACATGCCATTGCCATCTGTTTGACCGTCTACAGTGGTGGCGTTGGAGTGTATGAAAGATCCGCCTCCGGCATGGATTTTGACATGAGCCTGGGGAATGGGATCTCCCTGGGGTGTTAATGCTCTTACGATTATTTCTGTCGGTTGTCCTTTTGAAACCACCGGGGGATGGGTGTTGGCATGAACAGTCATTTGGCCGCCGGGACCAGGCATTGGCTGAGATGTGATATTTACCTGGGCTTGAGCAGTCCCTTTTTGAAATCCAGGTTTTGTCACTTCAATGTCGAACACATAGGCTGGTGCACACTGCACACATTTCCAGGGAGTTGCAAACATGCCATTGCCATCTGTTTGACCGTCTATAGTGGTGGCGTTGGAGTGTATGAAATATCCGCCTCCCGCACGGATTTTGACATGAGCCTGGGGAATGGGATCTCCCTGGGGTGTTAATGCTCTTACGATTATTTCTGTCGGTTATCCTTTTGAAACCACCGCGGGATGGGTATTGGCATGGACAATAATCTGGCTGGCGTGAATGGGTATCTGCATCATTAGTAGAACGGCTGCGAAAAAAATAAAAAAAGTCAACACTCTAAAAAAACGTTTTTGTATTCTCATGTGTTTATACCTCCTATTAACCAATTTTAACACGTTGATTTTAAAGCAAATAAATATTTTTTTCAAGACTCCAGTCGAAAAAAGAACCACACGATGTGGAGGAGAATTTTTTTTGCTTACTGCACAAACCAGCGGAGCCGGAACCAAAAGGTTCGGGTATTTGAATGTCGAATGTCGAATAATGAATATCGGATGTCGAAGAATGGAAGTAAAATACCTTAAAAGCTATAAAAAGTTCTTCCTTTCCTTCTACATTCGGAGTTCGATATTCGATATTCTTCATTCATCTTTTCCCTCCATTTTTCATTCTTTTTGGATGCTTTTAGCGATTGTCCCCTCTTTTCCCTGAATGGTTACGTGCAGCAATTCTCATTTTGGCCAAATTGTCGGTAGAATAAAACAATATTGCGGAATTTTCGGGCGAACATAAAGGTTCGCCCCTACGTCCAATGCGGATTTTCGTGCCATCGTAGGGGCAAACCTTGTGTTTGCCAGCTCTTGAAGCGCCAAAATGAGAATTGCTGGGTTACGCGTGTGAACGTGGGAATTTTATCCAATTTGTGGTAAAATAGCAAAATGAGACGAGCAAGAATTACTTATCCTGGTGCGTTTCATCATACCATGAATCGAGGCCATGAAGGCACAGATATATTCCCTGGAAATAAGAAGTAACAAAGCAAGAAGAAAGAGAAACGGGTGCCAACAAATCCCCACATTCACATGTTCACACGCACCGCCCTCATGATTCTCATGATTCCACAGATTAGCAGGATAAAATGACCACTAAGATAAAGAATATCATCGCCGGCACTGGTTTAATGGCAGCAGCCTATTTTGTCAGCCGATTTCTCGGTTTGATCCGGGAGATGGTGATCGCATGGAAATTTGGCGCAAAGGGTGTCACCGATGTTTACAATGCCTCGTTTCTTATACCGGATATTTTAAACTACATGCTGGCGGGTGGGGCCTTCAGCATCGTACTCATCCCCATGATTTCAAAGTATGTTACTGACACGACCCCGCCTCGAATCGATAAAAAAGGGCAGGAAATCTTTGCCGCTGTGTTTACACCAGTAACCCTGGCCATTTTCCTGCTGACCCTGGCGGCGCTCCTGGTGACACCCTGGGTATCGGCTTTATTGTTTCCCGAATTCACCGACAACGTGGTGAAATTTAATCACCTGGTCCGGTTAACCCGGCTTATCCTCCCGGCCCAGGTATTTTTTATCGTGGGCGGGCTGATCAATGCCACATTACGGGCACGGGGCGATTTCAGGGGTAATGCCTGGGGCCCCAACATTTATAACCTGGGTATTATCCTCGGGGGTGTGGGACTGGGTGGTTTTATCGGTATCGATGGATTGAGTGTGGGTGTAATGGTGGGTGCATTTTTCGGCCCCTTTTTGATGTGCTTTGTATTGGCCGGGAAGTCCATCCGATATAAACTCTCCTTTAATCTCAAATCACCGGATTTACGGGAATACATAAAACTCAACCTGCCGTTAATGATCGGTATTTCACTGCTGACGGTGGACCAGTTCTTTATCCGGTATTTCGGTGCCAGGGCCGGGATAACCGAAGGAACGATTACCTGTTTGAATTACAGCCGTACGGTCATGCTGGTGCCCATTGCTCTGGTGGGCCAGGCGGCCGGTCAGGTTTCTTTGACTTACCTGGCGCAACTGTGGCAGCAGGGCAAAACCGGGGAATTTGCCCGGGCTTTAAACCATACCCTGCGCGGCGTTATATTCCTTTCTTTTATCCTGGCCGGTGGAATTTTCCTGGTGGCCCGGCCATTAACCACTATTTTGTTTTACCGGGGGGCTTTTACCCTGGAAAACAATCTCTATACTGCCGTGCTCCTGCGGCGAATGATATTTGCCGTACCAGCCTTTGCTGCCCTCCAGATTCTTGTGAACGGTTATTATGCCAAAAAAAACACGCTGCGTCCGATGTTGATTTCTTCCCTTTCCACCATCATTTCCTTTTTTATCTATGACTTGCTTAGGAAAAAAATGGCAGGCCCCGGTATTGCAACTGCTGCTGTGGCATGCTTCTGGTTAATACTGGGTCTTACCCTGCTGGATTATATTTACAAATATGGGAAAAAAGAAAACGTCCAGGTTCGTTCTATTATTATTTCCGGTGTAAAAGCATTGCTTGCGACAATATGCGGAATACTGATGACTGCCTTGTTATTCCAGTATATCCATGTTCTGCCCCTCGATCCTGATAAAAAAATGGATGCCTTTTTGCTCATCGCTATGATGGGTCTTTTTTACCTGGTTACCGTCTTCATCCTGTCACTCCTCATGGGGGGGGAAGACGCGGAAACGCTAAAAAAACTGCTCCGCAGAATTTTTAAGCGGTAGATTTCGGCCTAACGCACACGTTATCGAAGGGATACTTAGCTCCGAGCCGTTATAATATTGTCGAGTATAGGAATAAAGACCTCTGTTTGGGCTACCCTTTAAATCCCGTTTCCAGGTTTCCCTTTTTGCGTAATATTTGGCGCCCATCCTCTCTTATTAACATCCACCAGGCGGCGCAAATTGCGTATATATATACTGGTGTTTTCCGACATCTTAAGCATGTGGAATTTTTTACAAATTTTCTTCCACTGAAGGGCTTTATTATCAAAATTTTCCATCAGGAAATTCATATCATCAGCAGTCAACTCAAATGGTGCTTCAATAAAATGCAGTTTACCGATGTTTTTGGGACAGACAGCCTGACATTTCATACAACCAATTAAACATTCTACCGAAGGAGGAAGGATATGTGGAGGTAATTCCCCTGCTCTCTCAGATAGAGGTGTATAGCACTTTTCTGCATGCAGGAGAATTCTATCCTCTTTAATAGCCCCGGTGGGACAGGCTTTAAGGCAGGCTGAACAACCGCTGCACATGGACATGAGATTATCCTGGAGGTTTAAAGTATTTTTTGTGTTCTCCGGCTCAAGGATCATATCAGTAACCAATCCCACTAACTGGAAATAACTCCCCATCTCCGGCACATAAACGATATTATTCCTTCCATATTGTGCCAATCCAGTTAAGACTGCCAGGGATTTTAAAGGAGCATCGATTATTTCAATCCTGTACTTTTCTTTACCAAAAGCGGCATAGGCCTCTGCTTGAATTTTTTTAAAAGTGGGTTTGTAGTCAACATAAGTGGGTGGAAAAACCGCTGTTCTTGCTTTACCTTTATATTCGAATTTCAGTTCATATGCCGGTTTGGGTATGGCTACCAAAACCAGTGATTTCAGCGATTCCTTCATTGACTCCTCTAAGGACTTAAATCTCATCAGCCATTCTCGATAGAACGTATCATTGATTTTATTGGTGGATTTTAATTCCGCCAGAAATTTCCTGGTGATTTCCAACAGGTGAAGCTCCCCAAAAGAAACCCTGTATCCTTTTTTTTCCGCCCATTTGTGCCATGCTTCATTCATCATTTTTTTCCTCCAGCGCTGTATATTTTTTCAAGATCAAAATTTTTTTAACATTTAACAGTCCTATTGTCATTCCGTTTTATACTGACCTTCAATCATAAAGGGAAACTGACTACCCAGCGTAAATGCCATTTTAAGATAATCGGGTTTTTCCTTTACGACACCTTTGCCTTGGATTCCGCTGAAAAAAATCATGTCAACAATATCCAATTTTAACCACTTGAATAACCGGCAGTAAAACTCTCTAAGTAGTTTTCCCTGCTTTTGGACATTCGTCTCTGCCAGCGGAGTGATTATCAGTACTTTTTTGCCTGCTATCAAATTCATGTTGCGAGGTGGGTAATAGAAAAAGAGCCGGTCAATGAATGTCTTCATTAATCCGGTGACTCCCCACCAGTAAAGAGGGGACATAAACACCATCAAATCTGAGGATTTGATATACCGATAAATCTCTCTCATATCGTCTTTGATAGAACAGGTGTCATGATTAGAACAGTAATAACAGCCGATGCATTGAGAAATTTGCTTTTGACGTAATGTCACTGTTTTTAGATTTATTACTGTATTCTCGACCCCTTTGGTTATTTGTTTCATTATGGTATCTGTATTGCCGTTGGCTCGAGTTGAGCCGTTGACTATCAAGACTTTTTTTATCTCCTTTTGTATCTCTATTGAGTCCATAATGCCTCCAGCTGTAAATATACCTTTACTTTATTATTTTGGCCTTAACTTCATTTCAGAGTCTTGAGATTGGCTGTGTCTGGATTGCTTCATTTGAAACTCCTTAGTATATTATAGTATAAAAAATTCTCAATGTCAACTATTTTATTGATAATTTTTCTCTTGGATGACTAAAATGAAGTAATTTTTATCATGAAGAGGGATTATGTGAGTCAAATATGTTTTTATGATAATTTTGTTAAATATTGTTTGGAAGATGTAGTTTTGTAGATTCTTTTAACGTTTCTAATACAATTACGGTTCTGGATGATGGGGGATTTGTGTGGCCAAACATTTGCAGAGATCAATAAAATCGTGCCCTTTGATACCTTAAAACAGGGTTCGTTAGGAAAGTTATATATGGATAGTAAAATACGCTAAAAAAAAATGACCAAAAAAGGTAGAGTAGTAATGCACCGATCCAGTTTTTTTTCTCCTAAAAAATATCTTTACTTTGCTTTTACCTTGACCATATCTGTGCCCTCAAATACAGTTTCAGCAACCACACCGGACACTTTTAATTCGATGACTCCGTTAACACCTGCCAGTAACGCTTTCACCTGGTTCCAATCAAATAAAGCCGAATAAACGTCATCCTCTACTTTTCCCGAATAGGCTTCTACAATTTGATTATTGTAATGGATATCGATGGTATTACCATCGATTTGATTTACGTCATATTCGGCCGGCAGGGTTATATAGGCGATAATCCTCTTTCTATTACTTTTGAGATTAAACGTATCAGGGTCAATATTTATGGATGCTGTTATAGATTGGGATAATGTAAACTCAAATATTCCATCCCCCACAGTTCCGGCATAAATGGTGGATGGAGAATTGGGGGAAACAGTCAATGCCCTTATGTTAAGGTTTGTTAAGCCGGTGTTGATCTCCATCCAGCTCTGTCCGGAATTGGTGCTGACAAAAACGCCACCTCCCTGGGTGCCTGCATAAATGGTGGACGGAGCCGCGGGATCAACGGCTAACGTAGAAATATACAAATTTGTCAACCCAGAGTTGATTTCAGTCCAACTCTGTCCGGAATTGGTGCTGACAAACACCCCACCTCCCCTGGTACCCACATAAATGGTGGATGGAGTCAGGGGGTCCATGGCCATTGCGGAAAGGTCTAAGTTGGTCAGCCCTGTGTTGACGGCTGTCCAATTTACACCCCCATCTACACTTACAAAAACGCCATTAAAGCTTGTACCGGCATAAATTACTGCCAAGTCATGGGGATCAATTGCAAGTTTTATCACATCATAACCAGCTAGCCCTAAATATGTCCAACTGGTACCGCCGTCGGTACTTTTAGACACACCGCCCCCATTGGCATACCAAAATCCGAGATAAAGATGGGAAGGGTCCTGCGGGTCCATTTCCAAAACATTGGCAAACCCCCCATTATAATCAATGCCTGTCCAATTGTCACCACCATCGGTACTTTTAAATAATCCCCCATATTTCAAGACATAGACAACGCCCGGGGTATTGAAATCAACCTTGATGCAAGTAAATGAACCGTTGGGCACGTTTAATTCGACCCAAGTGTTGCCTTCATCGATACTTTTCAATACTCCTTGATAAAAAGTACCCACATACATAGTCGATGCTTGGTGCGGATCGAAGGTAATGACTCGAATGTCTTTTCCTGGAAGACCTGTCAACGTCCATTCGTTTGTCCCCGCCAGGGACACTGTCGGCACCAATAAAATTAAAAAAATAATTAAAGCGATTAACGATGATTTTTCATCTTTCATTCTGAAACCTCCTCTATTGTTTTAAATCTATTTACAACCGATATTTTTAAATGGTTGGTATTTTTTTGCATCTACTTGGCTGAGGCCTTTTTCGCACCTTTTTACTCCCAATAGTATCGTCATCATCGAAATTCCTGTTTTGTTCATTGTTCTTTTTAGTTTAACAATGTAAAATTTAAATTTGCATGTGATTTTGTCAGGGTTTGCTCTCCATCGAAGGGCACCTTTATCAAAATCACCTTATGGTATCAAAAAAAGGAGAATCTGTCAATAACCATTTCCGTAACTATTCAGTTTTTGCAAGTAAAATGCAGTTAATGATTGAACGAGCCTCAGGGAGGTGACGCCTGTTTCTAAGGACACCGGACAGGCGAGTGAAACATGAACGCATGATAGCATGATACATTTTTCTAAAACTGAATAGTTACACTTTTTGATGATTATCCTATTGAAAAATTATGGTAGAATAGAATCCTTTGAGAAATTATAAAGTATAAAGAGTTTTGTACCTGTGTTGAAGGTCTAATTTCAGATGTTGCGTATTGAGGGTGCAGCGTGGCCTCATGAGATTAGATGAGTCAGTCGTCGGATGACCGTTGTTTGGTGAGAACGATGGGTGTCTGGAAGGAAACATTTGACCGTTTGAACGCACCACCCCCTCTTTTTTTTTATCCATCTGTTTTGACCTTTTGACCCACCGTCCCCAGTTTTTCTTAACTCAACTTGAGCCAGGTATAATTGGTCAACTTCAAGTATCAACCCCTGATACGAGTTTACGCCTAGATTGACACCACCCCCTATCGATAGCATAAAAGTTAAAATAATCGAATATATCGATTCCATTTGAAAGATAACTCAATCAATGATTTTACATGAACCGGATTTTAAAGTAAAGAAAGAAATAAATTTTTCCTTTACCTGCGAAAAAGGAATAAAATATAGGCAAAAGAAAAAAAGAAAATAATCATCAATATTCGTTTTGAACTTAAAGTATTGATTTATTGCCTAAATCTTACTCTTCTACCCACCATTTAATTCCAAATTGCCTTTTATATTCTCAATTTTAGGCTCAGTTTCGAACGTCACTTCGTATGGTTCTCCTTTATTTCCAAGCAGATTTGTTCCTTTTTTAAAAATATTATTTTTCATAATAAAAGGACCTATAAAATAACAATCAAAGAAATTAACGAAATTTGAAAAAATATTATCTACAAATCTTATTTCAGCTCCATCCATGTTATGCCCACCACATTGAAAATCAACCTCATTTTCAAACTCACAACTTTCTATTGTTAGGCCACCGATAAAATATGAGCTGAAAAAATTGGCACTTTTAATTTTACTGTTTTTAATTGTTATCTTTTTAAAAAACTCTATTGATTCAAAAATAATTTCATTTATATCGCAATTTTCGAAAGATATTTCAATACTAAGCTGATCCTTTTTTATTTTTAACAATTTTCTTAAATTAAGAGGTATGGTTATTTTGTAATTTGATATTTTCTTTTCTTTTTTTAACTTTTCTGTTATTTCATTTTGTGAAATTACTTTTCTCATTTAAAATTCTCCATTATTAACTTTTTAAGACAGCTCATATCAACAATAAATTCTCTAAATAGATTCTTTAAAATAATACTATCTCCTATTTTTCTAAGAGTTTATTTTATAAAAATAGTACCGATTTTTGGGACTTCATCAATAACATTTCCTCTTATTACCACATCAATTCCCTTAATTGTTCGTGTCACCTCAAATACACCGGATTTTGGAAGTTTACCTAAATTTGAAATAACTGCCCTTATTACATTTTCTTGTGTTCCTAATTTTTGGACTAAAGCATCAAGATTATGGTTTGATCTAAAAAGGTGGTTCATTTTATTTTGCTTAAGAGCATAATCAAGTGCTTTTTTGTAAGTGCCCTTTGTTATTCTTGCAAACTTATAAATTTGCTGTCCTGCTTTTTGGAGTAATGGAGCTGAAGCTGCAATAATTTCTGGTGCAAAATATCCTGCCAGTGCAGCCGCCCATACAATGGGAGCATGTTTCATCCCAGTCATATAACCTGCCTCGAATTCTGCTGCGGCTTGTGGCCCATATTGTCTTAAAATTCGATCCCTTGCTTTATAATATGAGTCTCCAATTGTTTCCCTTCTTCCATCAGTGTCCATAAAAGTTATAGGATTATTCCTGCAGTAGGAATAAAGGTTCCAAAGTTGGGGATTATATAACGCTTCTTCTCTATTGATAACAGGATCAGTTGATATAAACCTATACGAATTATGATCATAATACCTGGCACCAAAGTAATCCAAATCACTGTAGGCTTCTCTTTCTTTGCCAGAAAATTTTAATTTGGGATCATAGGCCTTTGTCCAGTTCTTTTGAACACCACCGAAAGGCCCATAGGCTTCTGAATAAACCACATTTCCGTTATCATCGGTAACAATCCGGGTAGAATTGATTTGATCTGACATATAATAGTAGTATTTATTTACCTGAGGCTGATATTCCGCTATTAATCGGTTTCCGGCATAAATATAATCCTTAACACAATTGCCATTATGGTCATATTCAGCCATTAGTTTACCGTCAAAAGAATAGATGTAATACGTATCGACCATCGAAGGGGATTGGATCATTCCTGCACTGGATGCAGTGGAAAACCCACCGAGATAATCGCCAGTATTTGGGCCATGAGTATTTTTATTTTCTAGTGCTAAGGTTGAGGTTAAGGCTGAGGTTGAGGAGGTAAGATTATTATTCAAGGGTTTCGATTCATTTCTACTTATTACTGACTCATGACTATTTTGCTCTTCCATATCTTCATTATACCTTATTTCAAACGGTCTGTCACTGGTATCGAATGGAAAATTTTCAGGAGTATTAAAGTGTTTAACAACAATAAAAGGATTTCTTTCTGAATTATTAATCTTTAAGGATTTGTTTTCATTTATAGAGTCACTTTGCACTGAAATGCAATCAACAGTATCTTTTGCGAAATCTTTTCCCTGATTTATGATCTCTTTACTTATCCACCCACTATTTTTAGGGAAACGTCCATCCACAAACCTCTCAAAATCTTCTGTAAAAAGAGTTATAAATTGATTTTTTTTATTGATTGAATGAGAAACCCGGACGGTAAAATCATCGATTTCAACATCGGTGATGTCGCAGGCATCAGTTTCAAATGAGACGGCTGTAGTAAATTGGAACACGGATGTCGATTTCAACGTCTCTTAAAATCCACCTAATCCTTCATTTTTACAGTTTCTTGAATTTACCCATAATTAAAAATAAAAGATTGCTTGAAATTTGGGGTTTTTACCACTTTCAGAAGGCGGTTTAATAAATCATTTTGAAATGATTATTCATTAGTCTCTAAATAAATGTTTCCAAAACAGACTTGATATATCTTTCTCTAGCTGTTCTTCCTAATTTAATTTTTTCATACAGCTGAGTTGCTTCTTTTCTATATCGACTACCTTTTTCTAAAACAAATAGATGAAAAAAAGGAATTAATGAGTCACCTGATTTGGCAATATCCTCAAAAACTTTAGTTGAAATATCTTCTCCAATAACAATATATTTATAATAGTATTTCCAAAATTCAATTTCCGATTTTCTACCAAATTTTTTCTCAGCTAATTTCAAAATTTTATAAAAGTTTTCCTCAGCTTTCTCTAAATATTCATCAGAAATTTTGTGATATTCAGCAAAACCGTAATCCATCATTAAGAAATAAATTACCGCAAGATTAAGAAAAATTTCTAAGTTTGATTCATTTAGTTGAACGATTTCCTCATAGGTCAATGCAGCTTTTAAAGGTTTATTATTTCTATCATATTCTAATGCAACTTCTATTAAATTCATTTACTCTCCTATTTTAATATATTTATACCTGCATCTATTATTTTATTATTTCTTACAAGTATGTAAAAAATCCGTCTGACCGCTAAATCTTTATTTTGCAATTCCATTTTTCCTTAAACAAGCTCTAATACCAGGGATGCAATTAAAGAGTTCATTTAATTCGATATCTGTAACCTGTAAGTATGCATCTTTTTCATGTGAAATTGTTACTAAAAAAGGTTTTTCATCTTTCCTTAAAAGACACAGATCTTCTGGTGCATGGGGTTGAATCCAACCATATAAACCATTTGTGCTATTTTTGAAAATCTCATTGCTGATTTTGTTCAGATTAAACTTGTATAATTTTGCGGTATCACTATATAGTACAGTTCCAGGCCACTCTTTTGTATCTTTAATTTCAATTAAATATGGCTCAAGTTTTTTCAAAATGATATCAACGTTAGGACTAGTTTTTAAATCCTTTCGTATTACTAAAGTTGCTAAACAACAAAATTTCAGCGAATAATCTAATAAATCACAATAGAGTTTGACATTGGGCTCCCTAATGAAATCATAAACAAAAAAAATATCTCTATTTTTCATCTTCCTTATCTTCTTTTACAGGTATATGGTTGATAGGCCCTACGTGTATATGAGGTTTTTTACCATGCTTTCTTTCGGGGTGCGCCTCAGGTCCTCTAACATCGACGTCAGCTTCTGATCCCAAATCTTTATATGCCTCGGCATCTTTTTGACTTATTCCCTTTTTCTTGTCCTTTTTCGCCATATCAATAAGAGCACGTTGTTCCTCATTAAAAGGTTCATTGCTGTCTCCTCCAGTGGCAATATCAATGATGACTAACGCTCCACCAATGAAAAGTACAATCTTTTTGGCTTTCTCAATTTTTTTATCATATTCATCTGTAGTTTGTTCCCAACCCTCCATTTGCATAGTATTAGGTAACATATTTTTAGGCATAACTTTTCCTGCTACATCTTTTAGTTTTTGCCAAATGGATTTTTCTTCTTCTCTCCCGTCAGGATCAAGATAAGTAACCGGATTATTCTGGTAATAAGCATACAAGTACCATAGATGCGGATTTATAAAAGCTTCTTTTTTATTGTTGATGGGATCAACAGATATAAACTCGACCATTAGAAGCGAGTTTTTGATAAAAACTCTCAAAAACGGCTGTTGTTTTGCGTTTTCAAGACTCTGGACCTGATGCAAACTGCGATTTTCAAATTTCAACCCCAGATGCGGTTTTTGGCATATATTAACATTTTGAGTGAAACCACTCCCAATAGAAAGCATAAAAGCTAGTATTACTGAAAATATCGCTGTCATTTGAAACCTGTATACAGAAATTATTCTACATGAACCAAATTTTAAAGTAAAGAAAAGCTAAACCTTTATTCTTCTTTGGCTGCTTGTTAAACTCTTCTACTTTCACCTCCATCCAGCAACCACTTACACCATCAAGCCATATTTTTCTTTAGACGATGATTCAGCACAGTTCTTATTTTAGAATCTAAAGAAAATGAAATACTTGTCATCATTATTTTTCTATTGAGTAATTATAAGTTATTATCTAAAATTATTTTGGAATAT